>Ga0247842_10000006_pt1 | contig 560028 bp, 550 predicted proteins | sample LaCruzMarch2015__3_FD_192411 | JGI IMG/M metagenome (GOLD analysis project Ga0247842, IMG submission 192411) | Freshwater microbial communities from meromictic Lake La Cruz, Castile-La Mancha, Spain - LaCruzMarch2015_19m | ecosystem: Environmental > Aquatic > Freshwater > Lake | place: Spain...
ATAGATTCTTCGTTTCGCTTCGCTCCACTCAGAATGACAAAAAAGAAAGTAGTCATCCTGACCCCGCAGTGGCGGGGGAAGGATTTGGGCGCTTCGTTAAAAAACTATCTTTGTTTTTTCTGATTGCAATAGTTATTGTAATTGGTTTATTATTTTCATTCCGCAACTCCTCCTTTATCAAAAGTAGTCCCGCCCTTTCTCGTCTAACCTCAATCTCTTTAAGCGATACCACAGCACAAGCTCGTTTAATTTTATGGCAAGGCGCCTGGCAAGCTTGGCAGGCAAGGCCGTTTTTGGGTTTTGGGTTAGAAAACTTTGAAATAGCCGTAAACAAATATTCATCACCGCGCTTGGCCAGCTTTGAGTCCTACGCAGCCGATCGGGCTCATAATTTTATTTTTGATTACGGCGTAGCCGGCGGATGGTTTGGGTTTTTGGGTTATTTGGGCATTTTTGGAGCAGCCGGTTTTTATTTATTTAAAATATTTAAAGAAGATTTTTATTTTTTTGCAATATTCGGTTCATTGTTGATTGCTTATTTAGTGCAGAATTTTTTTGTATTCGATTCTTTTGTTTCTTATCTAATGCTATTTTTTGTTCTGGCGTTGATTGCGGGTTATAATCTCACGACTTCGCAAGTCGTGAGATTAAACGAAAAACAAAAAAACCCCCTTTTTAAAGGGTCCGCTTCGCTCTCGCGAAAGCGAGGTGAGGGGCGAGGGGAGGGTTATTTTCCATTTTATAAAAAACTTATTTTGCTATTTGCTATTAGCTATTCGTTATTTGCTATTTATTCTTTTAATTTGAAGCCGCTTTTAGCCGCTAATTATGCAAATCAAATTCTCTCTTTGCCAGCGAACGAAGCCGTTAAGGCGGGGCCATTGCTTCAGAATATATTAGCGCTTAATTCTTTTGCTTCGGGCGAAATTATTTATCAAACGACGTTAGATTATATTGAAAAAATTAGTCAAAATCCGGCGTTGGCGCAAAACGAAGAATTCTATAATATCACATCAGAAAAATTATCAAAAATAATTGAACGCTCGCCGAATCAATACAAAAATTATATTGCTTTATCTTGGCTTGATCTTTATTTTTCCGGACAAGCTGGAACAAGAATAGAACAATCTTTACAGCTGGCTCAAAAAGTCCGAGAGCTTTCGCCCAACAAAAAAGACGCTTATTTATTGTTAGTCGCCGGTTATTCTCTTTCTGCTCAACCCCAAAAAGTGGCCCAAGTAGTTGACCAGGCTACGGCGATTGATGGTAAGATGGGGGAAGAGGTCAGGGATTATTTTAATAAATTAAAATAAAGAATAATCAATAATCAACGTCCAATATTCAATAAACATTCAATATTTAATAATCAATGAAAATTAAAAAATTGATTATTGGTTGATCATTGAATATTGATAATTGAAAATTAATTATCGTGTCTAAAACTATTAAACAAAACTCATCGTCAAATTGGCTTATCAGCACCATCAAGTACGGTCTTTTCGCCTGCCTTTTTATGCCGCTAATTGTTAGCAGTAAATTTATTTTTCCCTATATTTTTCCCAAGCAAGCCTTTTTTCAGATAGTGATTGAAATTATTTTTGCCCTGTATCTTTATTTGGCGCTCGTTAATCCTCAATATCGGCCGCGGTCTTCTTGGCTTTGGCGGGCGATTTTAATTTATTTTATGGTGATGGTTTTGTCTTCGGTCTTTGGCGTAAACGCATACCATAGTTTTTGGTCAAATTATGAACGGATGGCCGGCGTAATTTCTATTTTACACTATCTTAGTTTTTTATTCCTGGCGGCTAATGTTTTTAAAACAAAAGATGATTGGCATAATTTTTTCAGTGTTTCTATTATTGCTAGTTTTTTGGAAGCGCTTTCTGCCTCGGGACAAGCGCTGGGGATTTTGGCGGGTTCTGGCGGCGCGCGGCTTGACGGTACCATTGGCAATGCCTCATTTTTGGCCGGTTATATGTTGCTCAACGCCTTTTTCGCGCTATGGCTATTTTTGGAAAAACGCTCTTTCTCTTGGCGCTTTTTTTATGGTCTGGTGATGATCATAAACTTATTTGTGATGTATAAAACTCAAACCAGAGGCGCGGTTTTAGCTTTTTTAATTGGGATTTTTCTTTTATTTTTATTTTTTGTTTTTGCCAAACAAAAAGACCTGGCTCTTTTGCCGTTTAAAAATCCGGAGCGTTTAAAAAAATACGCGGTGATTGCTTTCGCGGGTGTTTGTTTATTTGGCGGTTTAATTTTATTAAACCGGGACTCGGCTTTTGTTAAAAATAGTCCAACTTTAAATCGAATGACGCATATTAGTCTCACTGAAACAACGGCTCAAACTCGTTTATTAGCCTGGAAAATGAGTTGCCGGGGCTTTTTAGAAAAACCGATTTTTGGTTGGGGGCCGGAAAATTACAGCGTAGTTTTTAATAAATTTTATGACCCAGAGCTCTACCCGGTTGAATCCTGGTTTGACCGTTCGCACAACGCCTATTTTGATATTTTGGTGAACACGGGAATTGTCGGAATGTCGGCTTATCTTTTTTGTGTTGTTTTGGCTTTTTGGTTTCTTTGGCAAGCTTGGCGGCAGGAGAAAATAAAATATTTTGAGATGGCAATTTTTATGGTTATTTTGATTGCTTACGGCATTCAAAATACTTTCCTGTTTGACACCCAAGTAACCTTGCTTTTAATTTATTTTATTTTGTCTTTTATTGTTTTTTTAAGTTTTAAAGAAAAAGAATCTGCTTTGCCGATAAAACCGGTTAGACCGAATCTTTTATTTGTTTCTTTGCTGGTTTTAGTTGCTTTTTTTTCTTGTTATTTTTTTAATCTGAAACCAGCCTCGGCAAGCATTTTTGGTATTGAGGCGCTGTCTTCTCTGCAGCAAGGACAAATAACTCAAGGAGTAGAAAAATTTAAACAGGCCTATGAGGTTAAGACTTTCGGTTTGCCCGAAGTCGCCAATCGAGCGCAGGATGCTGCTATGCAAGTTTTGCGCCAAGCAGGAAACAGCCGAGAGTTAGCAAGCGAAGAAAAAGAACTGCTGAGCGTGGCAATTGATGGGATGAAAAAAGCGTTAGAACTTGAACCTAATAATGCGCGTTTTATGATGATGTTGGGAACCCTATATCTAATTTCGGTTCAACAAGATCCATCGTACTTGTCGCAGGCCGACTTAATACTTCAGCAGGCTTTAAAGCTCAGCCCAACGCGTCAAGAACTATATTTCACTCTCGGCCAGGTGCGTCTTTACCAAGGACGGGACAGCGAAGTTTTGCCCTTATTTCAAAAGGCGATTGATTTAAATGACAAGGTGGGTATTTCTCATTGGAATTATGGCATTATGGCTATTTCTGTCGGGCAAAAAGAAGCGGGCGAGCGAGAAATTAAAAAAGCGACCCAGGTGGGACATTCTTACCAGGGGGAAGATATTCAGCAATTAATTAGTGTCTATATGCGGTTAAAAGATAACCAAAAAGTAGTTTCTCTTTATCAAGACTGGGTAGCCTTGCCTTTAAGCGGCGCCCAGCCTTATGCGGGATTAGCGGCTATTTATGCCCAAATTGGCGATAAACAGAAGGCTAAGGAGGCTGCTCTCAAAGCTGCGCAGATTGATCCTTCGTATCAAGCCGAGGCAGAGACATTTATTAAAGGTTTGGGGCTATAAAATATTCAACTTTCAACGCCCAACATTCAATGAATATTCATTTTAATAATAATCAATGAAAGGATTTAATTTAGAAGAAAGAACAGCTTGCCTAGCGGAAGATATTATTGATTTGGTAAAAGAAATAAAAATAAATGCGGTAAATTCTAGAATCATAACGCAATTAGTTGGCTCTGGCGGTTCTTTAGGGGCCAATTATTGTGAGGCAACTGAAGCCGAAAGTAAAAAAGATTTTATTCATAAAATCGGTATTTGTAAAAAAGAAACTAAAGAGACAAAACACTGGTTAAGGCTATTAGCCAAATCTAATCCCGAGAAAAGAGAAGAACTAAGAAAATTATGGCAAGAAACACATGAATTGTTATTAATTTTTTCTAAGACCATCAAAACGAGTCGAGAGAATTAATTGAAAATTAAATAATTGATTATTGAATGAGTGTTGAATATTGAATATTGATAATTAAAAAAACAGCTTCTTTTTAAAGCGGTTTTTTTAATGTTTGTAGTTTATTCTAGGTATACTTTCTCTGTTTTTTCAAGCATCTTTTCCACCGAAAACTCCTTAACTTTTTCTCTATTGTTTTGCGAGAACTTTTCTGCGAGCTCCGGATTATCTAAAATATCAGCAATTCTTTCGGCTAAAATTTTAGGATTTTTAGAAAGAATCAAAAAACCATTTTCGTTATTTTTTATTACCTCTGGAATTCCACCAATCAGTGAAGCGACAATCGACAGTCCGGCTGCCATGGCTTCAAGGATGGTATAGGGAAAGCCTTCTTTAATTGAAGGCAGAGCAAAAACATCAAAAGCCTTTAAATATTTTGAGGCTTCTGGTATGGCACCAACCAGAAAAAAATTATTTTTTAGATCGCGTTCTTTTATCATCTCTTCCAGCTTTTTCCTTTCTCTTCCTTCGCCGATAACAACAAAGACCAAATTAGGCGCTAGGTTATTTTTGTTGATGATTTTAGCCGCCTTGATTAAATATCCTAAGCCTTTTTCCGGATAAAAATTTGCAATCGTCCCGACAATCTTGACTTGCGATGTCCCAAATATTGAAGAATTTTTGATTTTTGGACATCGCAAGTCTAAAAATTTGATTAATTCTTCCTGCGCCTCTTCTTTCTCTAAGAAATTTATTTTTTCAACGGCTATTCCGTTATGAATAACTATTAATTTCTTTTCCGGCGCTGCGTTATATTTGAGCCACAAATTTTTATCGTTTTGTGAGACGCAAATAATTTTATCTTTGAAATAGGCGGTGAATTTTTCTAGCCACAGAAATATTTTTTGGGCTAACGGGGAAAAAGCCGCAGTAAAAACTGCGCCATGAACTGTGTAGATTATTTTTAATCTACACCCTGAGCGGTTTATCCCGAGTAAAATCGAGGGAAGTCGAAGGGTTATCCCGGCCAGCGACCCTAAAACTCCGGCCTTGGAACTGTGCAGGTGAACAATTCCTGGTTTTTCTTTTTTGATTAACTTTTTTATTTCAAGCAGTCCACGCAGGTCAAAATAGGGATTGATTGCCCGTCGTAAATATTTAAGCCGGAGGCAAGAAATATGGTTGTCGCGCAGCATTTCAAAAAATCGGCCATCGCCCTCATTCCCGGCCGCCACGAGCACTTCGTGCTTATTATTCAATCCCACGGCCAAATCCAGCACATTTTTTTGCGCTCCGCCAAGCTCGGACTGGGTGATGATGTATAGAATTTTCATCTTTACTTTTAGCTCTATTTGAGCTAATCTTAGTATATAGGGCGCTTAAAATCAACCTATTTTTATGAACAAGTGTTTGGTCACCGGCGGTGCCGGTTTCATCGGTTCCAGTCTGGTCGACGAATTAATTAGTCGGAATTACGAGGTCGTTGTTGTTGACAATCTATCAACTGGAAAAAAAGAATATTTAAATTTACAAGCGAAATTTTACAAAGTTGATATTTGTTCACCGGCCATCGATAAAATTTTTAAATCGGAAAAATTTGATTACGTTTTTCATCTAGCAGCGCAAATTGATGTTTCCAGGTCAGTAGCCAATCCGGAGTTTGATAATAAGGTTAATGCTATGGGTAGTTACCGCATTTTTAAAAATAGCGGCCTAAATAAAGTAAAAAAAGTAATTTTTATTTCAACCGGTGGGGCGTTATATGGGAATTGTGCAAAGCCTGCCACAGAGCAATCATTAATTCAACCGGTTTCGCCTTATGCTATTCATAAATATGCGGCAGAAAGATATTTGGAGTTATTTGGCGAACTTTATGGTTTAAATCACATTGTTTTAAGGCTGGCCAATGTTTATGGTCCAAGACAATACAAGGGCGGAGAGTGTGGCGTTATTGGTATTTTTACTTCTAATATAATCAATAATCAGGCGAGCGTGCTTTATGGCGATGGCTCAAAAACTAGAGATTTTGTATATGTCTCGGATGTGGTCAATGCGTGTTTGAAGGCTATTTCATCAAAAGAAGAAGGCGTTTTTAATATTGGTAATGGTCAAGAAATCAGTATGCTGCAAATTATTGATTCAATAAAAAAAGTTGCTGGTAAAAAATTTATTTATAAAAAAGAAAAAGACAGAGCAGGCGAAGTTCAAAGCAGCGTGCTTAATAGCCAAAAGGCAAAAAAGATATTGGGTTGGCAATCTCAAGTAAAGCTAGAAGAGGGGGTAGAGAAAACCATCGAATGGGCAATAAATAAAGAATAATTTAGGCAAAAAGGAAGCTAGCAGTCGATTTGTCGGAGTGGTTGGTGGAATATAAGAAAGAAATAGGACTTTAAAATTTGTTTGTATCTTGTATCTTGTATCTTGGTTATTTAGCTATTTATTCATTTATCATTGAAAATTTGATTATTGAATATTCATTGAAAATTGGTTATTGATAATTGATCATTAATGTTATGTCCAAAAGAATCCTTGTTTTCTCCACTGCATATCTGCCAATGATCGGGGGCGCTGAGATTGCTGTTAAAGAAATCATCGACCGGCTGGGTGATTTGGAATTTGATTTAATTTGCGCGCGGATAAAAAAAGAATTACCCAAAGAGGAAAAAATTGGCCAAGTCAATGTTTATCGTCTCGGCTGCGGCTCGGTTTTAGATAAATATTATCTGGCTTTACGCGGCAGCTGCTTTGCCTCAAAATTGCACGAAAAAAATAACTATAGTGTGGCCTGGGCAATTATGGCAAGCTATGGCGGTTTTGCGGCTATGTTTTTTAAAAAGAAAAATCCAGCCGTGCCATTTTTGCTGACGTTGCAAGAAGGTGACCCGTTGGACTATATAAAAAAGCGAGTGGGAATTTTTGACAACTGGTTTTCGCAAATTTTTACCCGCGCTGATTATATTCAGGCAATCAGCAATTTTTTGGCTGGCTGGGCTAAGGAAATGGGTGCTAAATGTCCCATTGAGGTTGTGCCAAACGGGGTTGACCTGGAAAAATTTTCAAATCACAATTTTCAATTTTCAAAAAAAGAATTCAAAGACAGGCTAGGAATTAAAGAAAATGAAAAAGTTATTATTACGGCTTCTAGATTAGTAGAAAAAAATGGAGTGGGAGATTTAATCGATGGATTTTCCCTTCTATTGGCCAGTGGCCACTGGCCAAGTGCTAAATTATTGATTGTTGGTGATGGTCCACTGAAAATTGATTTAAAATTGAAAATTGAAAAGTTAAAATTAAGCAGTAGCGTTTTGCTGATAGGCTCTGTGCTTCCCGAGAGCGTGGTAGATTATTTATCTATCTCCGATGTCTTCGTCCGTCCTTCTCTCTCCGAAGGCCTTGGCAACGTCTTTTTAGAAGCCATGGCTGCTGGAGTGCCAATAATTGGCACTAAAGTTGGGGGCATTCCCGATTTTTTGCGCGATGGCGAAACAGGCTTATTCTGTGAAGTCCAAAATCCCAAAAGCATCGCAGAAAAAATCGAATTATTATTGAACGATGAAGTTTTGCGGCAAAAATTAATTTTAAACAGCAAAAAAATAGTGGCAGAAAAATACAATTGGTCGGAAATCGCGCAAGCAATAAACAGGATTTTTGGGCGATTGATTAAATAATTTTAATCTGAAGATGGCGAAATTTTTTATAAAAAATTGGCATCATTTTAAACAACTCACCAGATATGTAATTTCCGGCGGAACGTCGTCGGTCGTCAATTTGGTTCTTTTATATTGTCTTACCGAATATTTGTCGATCTGGTATCTGTTCTCGGCGATGCTGTCTTACGTCATTTCTTTTTTTGTAAGCTTCTTTTTGCAAAAATTTTGGACTTTCCGCGATAGTCGCAAAGATCAGATTAGCAAGCAATTGGTAATCTATGCCGGAATTGCCGGTTTTGGCCTTGGCGTCAATGCCTTATCGATGTATTTTTTAGTGGAAACTTTGCATATCTGGTATATGTTTTCCCAGATAATCATCGGATTTATTCTGGCTTTTTGTAATTTTTTGTTTTATAAGTTCTTTGTCTTCAATCAAGATAAGTGAGCTTAGGATTTAATTTCGAGCATTTGTCCCATTTGAAAATTTAATCATTGAAAATTCATTGAAAATTGGTTATTGAAAATTGAAAATTAATATGATGTCTCATAAAAAAATTCTCATTGCTACCGGTATCTACCCGCCCGATGTTGGTGGCCCGGCGACTCTGTTGGCTGCTTTGCCACAAGCTTTGCGGGAGCGGGGATTTAAGATAAAAATTTTAACTTATTCTGATGTTTGCTCAACCGCGGAAGAAAAAAAAGAGGGTGTATTTAGGGTATTGCGCGAAGGCAACGAAATTTGGCGGTATTTTAAATATTTTGGTTTGATGTTTAGGCTAGCCTGGCGGACGGATATTGTTTATGCGACCGACCTTTACAGCGCCGGACGCGGAGCTTTATGGCTAAAAAGATTATTAGGGAAAAAATATATAATTCGCTTTGCCGGCGACAGCGCTTGGGAAAAAGCGGCAGCGGCCGGAGAGACGGAAGATTTTATTGTTGATTTTGAAGAAAAAAAACAAAGTTCAAAATTGGAAAAATTAAAAAATCATCGTCGGCAGATTTTAAAAAATGCCGATAGCGTAATTGCCGTTAGCAATTTTATGGCCGGTTTGGCGCAAAAAATCGGTGTCAATTCTCAAAAAATTAAAATGATTTATAACGCGGTTGATTTTTTTGATAATTTACCGTCGCGGCAAGAAAGTAGTTCTCCGGTTTTAGTCTTCTCCGGGCGCTTGGTGCCGTGGAAAGACCAGCGGGTGATTTTAAATATTTTGGCCAAGTTAAAATTAGAATATCCAGCCATTGTTTTTGAAGTTTTGGGTGATGGTTCGGAGTTGGAAAAGCTGAAGAAAATAGCGAAAGAACTGGGATTATATAATACTGTAAAATTTCATGGCCGGATAACGGAGACAGAGACTCATCAGATTTTTGCCTGCGCGACAGTTTTTGTTTTGAATACCAACTATGAAGGTCTTCCACACGCGGTCTTAAACGCCATGCAAGTTGGCGTGCCGGTAATTACCACCTCGCTGGGCGGCAATCTGGAAGTAATAACCAATGGCGAAAACGGTCTTTTGGTGCCGTATAACAATGAAAAGGCTTGGCAGGCAGCTATTGAAAGATTATTGGTAGATTCGGCTTTGCGAGAAAAATTTTCCCAAAACGCCAAAAAAACATTGGAAAAATTTAAATTTAAAGAAATGGTTGAAAAAACGGTAGAGGCGATAAACAGTTTATAAAATTTTATGGTTTTGCTTGTTAATCCTCCTTTTAATATCTCAAAAGAAAAATATGACACCTCTCTTTCGGTTGGCCTTTTGAGCATGGCCAGTTTTTTGGCCGCGAAAAATATTCCGGTAAAAATTTTAGATGGTGCGCGCCAGACGGATTTCTGGGAATTATTGGAAAAAGAAACTGAACGATGTTCTTTTGCCGCCTTGTCGGTAATGACAACTCAAATTCCGGGCGCGTTAAAAGTTAGTCAGTTCATCAGAGAAAAAAATAAAAAATGTAAAATCATTTGGGGTGGTCCTCATCCGACTTTTTTCCCCGAGCAGACAGTGGCTCATTCGCTGGTTGATATTGTTTCTTATGGCGAGGGAGAGGAAACACTTTTTGAGCTGACTAACGGACGCCTGCTTTCTCAAATCTTGGGTATTGCCCATAAAGAGAGCGGCTATGTAGTTTTAAATCCTGCCCGGCCTCTGGCTGACCCGGCTAGAATGCCCTCTTTTAATTGGGAATTGGTGCCGCGGGAAATTTTATCAAATTTAACTTTAGTTCCTTCGTTAACTTCGCGTGGTTGTCCCCATCAGTGCACCTTTTGCATTAACGCGATTTTAAAAAATCGTTGGCGGCCGAGAGAAGCGGCTCAGGTTTTGGAAGATTTAAAGACAATAAAAAACAATAAATTATTAAAAGGAAAGAAAGTTCGTTTTTGGGATGAAAACTTTTTTGTTGATATTGTACGTGCCAAAAATATTATCGATGGCATAATTGCCAAAAAAATAAATATTTCTTGGGAGACGACCGTTCGCGCCAATTATATCAGAGAAGGAATGATTGACGATGTTTTCATGGCCAAATTAAAACGAAGCGGTTGTTATCTTTTATCTTTTGGGGCCGAATCGGGATGTCCGCGGCTTTTGAAGAAAATGAAAAAGGATATTAATCCGGTTGATGTGATTAATTCAGCCAAAGCAGCCCTAAAACACGATATTATTCCGCAATATTCTTTTATGATCGGTTTGCCCGGCGAGACGCGAAGCGAAATGATGGAAACTCTGAACCTGATAGACCAATTGATAAAATTAAGCCCTAAAATTCAGATTTTAGGACCGCAAGCTTTTCGGCCCTACCCGGGTTCTGAACTTTATAATGAGTGTATCGCTAGCGGCTGGCATGAGCCGGAATCTTTAGAAGCGTGGAATTTTCTTATCTCCAACGAGTTAAATTATTTATCGATTAAAAATTTTCCCTGGATAAAAAGGTCAGATCGGGATTTTGTCGAATCAATGGAGGCTTATGTTCGTTTTGGGGCGCACAGTCTTGTCTCGGCGCTCGGTTCATCGGTGGCGGCCAGCAAATTTTTAAAATTAGGTTTTATTTTGGTTGCTAAATTACGCTGGAGATTGAAATTTTTCGCTTGGCCAATAGAGTATAAATTAGCTAAAAAATTTGTGGCAAAATAAAATTTTACCACGGCATTTATGTCAAAGATTATTTTAGTTCAGATAAATTATTCAGAGGATCACGCGGAAAAAATATTGCCGTTAGGTATTTTGTCGGTGGGTAGCGCTTTGAAAAAAAATAACTTGGCGGTAGAGCTAGTGAACATTAGCGAAAAAGAAATTAAGAGTACCGTGGATCAAATAATCAAGCGAGAACCCTCGCTTGTTGGTTTTTCTGTTATGACCGGACGTCAAACCAAGCATAGCGCTCAAATGTCAAAGTTGATTAAGAAAAAAGCGAACGTGTCGATTCTCTGGGGTGGGATCCACCCTTCTCTTTTACCCGAGCAATGTCTGGCGGAAGATTACATTGATTTTGTAATTGTTGGAGAGGGAGAAGAAGCAATTGTTGAGTTAGCTCAAAAATTAGCACGGAAAGAATCTCTGGATGCGGTTTTGGGACTGGGATTTAAAAAAAACGGTCAAATTAAATTAAACCCGGCGCGGCCTTTAATAAAAAATTTAGATGAATGGCCTTTAGATTTTTCTTTGTTGGATATGGAAAAATATATTTATAAGCTGGATAAATTTAAACGGGTGATTGCTTATAAAGCTAGCCGGGGATGTCCCTTTAATTGTGCTTTTTGTTATAATCGGGCCTTTAATCAAAATCGCTGGCGAGTTTGGTCGATTGACCACGTAATCAAAGATATTGAATTTCTGAAAGAAAAATATCAGATTGATGCCATCAAATTTTATGATGACAATTTTTTTGTTGATAAAAATCGAGCGTTGGAAATTTTAAAAAGAATCAATTTGCCGGCTCATCTGGAAATTAGAATTGACATGATTGACGATGCGTTGGCCAAAGAATTAAAAGAGCGCCGGGTTTTTGATTTATTGATCGGCGCCGAAGCGGGGAGTGATAGGATTCTGACAATGATTAATAAAAAAATTACGGTTGAGCGCATTCTGGCGTCTGTCAGGTCTTTGGCTAAATTTGACGTGTCGGCTTGCTATTCGGTGATTGTTGGTTTTCCGAGTGAAACTAAAGAGGAATTTGAAAGTACAATAGATCTGCTTTATCAAATATACAAAATTCATCCCAAGTCTGCCTTTACGCTTGGCGCCTATATGCCGTATCCGGGATCTTTGATGTACGATATGGCTATTGAGGCGGGTTTTAAGCCTCCAGTAAAAACCGACGATTGGGGCAAGATTGATCGTTTTCGCAAGGATTTTTCTTCTCCCTGGATTGACGGCGGACAAGTTTGGGTTATTAGGGAATGTTTTAAATTATTAAAGTTCCACCTAGGACCGGTTAACAAATGGTTTGAATTCAGGATAGAGCATCGTTTTTTTTCTTGGCCGATGGATATTTATTTGATAGAATTTTTTGCTGGTATTGCAATTGAAGAAAAAAATTGGTTTGGCAGAATGTTAAGGCGGGGATATAGTTTTATTAAACAAAGACCATGAAAGTTTTAATAATAAATATTGACAAGAAAATTTTTGAGCCTGGTTCGGCAAGTTTATCTAGGCTTAAAGAATACGCTAGTTTCTGTGAGAAGCTATCGGTTGTGGTTTTAACGCGTCGGTCATTTGAGCCGATTAAAGTCGATAATTTATCCGTTTTCGCTACTGGTTCTTATTATCGGGCAAAATATCTTTTCGATGCTTTAGATCTGGCTAAAAAAATAATGGCGGAAGAAAAACATGATTTGGTTATGACGCAAGATCCTTTTGATACCGGGCATATTGGTTGGTTAATCAAGAAAAAATATAAAATTCCTTGGCAGTGCCAGATTCACACCGATTTTTTAAGCCCATATTTTTGGCAGGAATCTTTTTTGAATAAAATTAGGGTTTTATTGGCGAAATTTTTACTATCCAGAGCTGATGGCATCAGGACTGTTTCAGGGCGCATCAAAAAATCCCTATTGGCTATTGGCCTGCTTCCTCCGCAAAGCGAGGCGAGTTGTCTGCTAAAAGCTATTACCGTTTTGTCGATCTTTGTTGATTTTGAAGGGCTTAGACTGGCGCCGATAAAAACAAATTTAAAACAAAAATATCCGCAATTTAATTTTATAATCCTGATGGCTTCCCGTCTAAGCAAGGAAAAAAATATTGGCTTAGCTATTGAAGCCATGGAGGAAGTTATAAAAAAATATCCAAAAACTGGATTAATAATCGTGGGGAGTGGTCATGAAAAGGAGAGATTAGTCCGCCTTGGGCGGAGAAAATTATATGATAACATCGCGTTCGAGTCCTGGTCTGAAGATTTAACTTCTTATTATAAAACTGCCGATTTATTTTTATTGACCTCAAATTATGAAGGCTGGGGAATGACAGTGGTTGAAGCCATGGCTTGTGGCTGTCCTGTGATAATGACTGACGTGGGATGTGCGGGAGAGCTAGCGGTCAATGGTGAAAGCGGGTTGGTGGTGCCGGTAAATAACCAAACAGCGCTGGTTAGCGCAACGAATAAGTTAATAGAGGATTTATCATTGCGAGAAAGATTTAAAACTGCTGGTTTAGCGGCAATAAATAGGTTGCCTAGTAAAGAGGAATACCTGCAGGAATATAAAAAATCTTGGGAGAGCCTATTAAAATGAGATTATTAATCGTTACTCAAAAATTATACAAAAATGACGATTTGCTTGGTTTTATGCATGGTTGGGTGGCGGAATTTTCAAAACAGTTTGAAAGTATAATTGTGGTGGCTTTGGGTGTGGGTTTACCCTGTGAGATATCGCAAGGCGATAATTTTTCTGAAAGAAAAATTATTTCACAGGAAGATTATCATTTGCCAAAAAATGTTAAGGTTTTGTCTTTAGGTAAAGAGCAGTATTTGAATCATTCGAGCGCTATTCGTAAATTAGTGTCGCTTTATAGATTTTACAAGTACATTTTCCAATACAAGGGCGAATATGATTCTGTTTTTGTCCACATGAACAGAGAATATATGTTGCTTGGCGGTTTATTTTGGCGTCTTTGGGGCAAAAAAACAGCGCTTTGGTATAATCATGGCACCGGAAACATTCTTTCTTCTTTGGCAGGATTTTTGGCGCAGAAAATTTTTTGCACTTCGCCTTTCTCTTTTTTTGCTAAATGGCCAAAAACCTCTCTAATGCCGGCCGGCATCAACACGGATATTTTTAAAAAAGATGAAAAAATTCAACCAACAAAAAATTCAATTCTTTTTCTGAGTCGAATTTCTCCGATTAAGGGTTTGCATCTTTTGGTTGAGGCGGTAAATCTATTGGACAAGGAAGGCATTGATTTTGTTTTAAATGTTGTCGGCGAGGCAGGGGAGAACGATAAAGAATATTTCAAGAAGCTAAAAGACTCAGTTAGCAACTTAGAGCAAAAGGGCAAAATAAAATTTTGGGGTAAAATACCAAATTATAAAACGCCAGAAGTTTATAATCAAAATGAGGTAATTGTTAACTTAACAGAATCCGGTTCTTTTGATAAGATTATCTTAGAAGCCATGGCCTGCGAAAAGCTGGTTTTGGTCTGCAACAAGTCTTTTTTAGAAATTTTGCCTGACGCTTTAAGCCAGGCTTTGTTTTTTGAAGAAGGAAACATCGCAGATTTAAAGAATAAATTAATAAATATTTTGAACGGAACGCAAAGCCCAGCGGTTGGAAAACAATTGCGGGAAATTGTTTTAAAAAAACATAGTTTAACTTTTTTGTCTCAGCGGTTGTCAGAGTTTTTTGCTCCAAAGTAATTTAATGAAATTATCCATTATAATTCCGGTCTTTAACGAAAAAAATACCACCACCGAGATTCTAAAAAGAATAGAGGCGGTGGATTTGGGTGTGGAAAAAGAAATAGTCATTATTGATGATTTCTCAACCGATGGAACGCGAGAAATTTTAAAATCTTTAGAAAATCAGTATAAAATTATTTATCACGAAAAAAATTATGGCAAGGGGCGGGCTTTGCGGACTGGTTTTGCGGTGGCGACGGGCGAGGTAGTTGTTATTCAAGATGCAGACCTGGAATACGACCCCAATGATTTTAATTTGATGCTCAGGGCAATGAGGGAATCAAATGCCTCGGTGGTCTATGGTTCGCGTCGCCTGCATCATAACTATTTTGAAAGTCGCCACTCCGGCCATATTTTTGCTATCGGCGGAATTTTTTTAACCTGGCTCACTAATTTACTTTATAACACCAAGCTTACCGATGAACCAACTTGCTATAAAATGTTTACAGCAGAGTTGCTTAGGAGCATTGACTTAAAGTGCGAACGATTTGAATTTTGTCCGGAGATTACGGCTAAAATTGCCAAACGGGGCATAAAAATTGTTGAGGTGCCGATAAATTATTATCCGCGCCACAAAAACGAAGGCAAAAAAATAAATTGGAAAGATGGCCTTGAGGCAATTTGGACGTTATTAAAATATCGATTTTAAATAATTCAAAATCGTAAAAAACGACTTATTAATGATCTAAAAAATTAGAAATATGAAAAAGGAAGACCATAATTTTGCGTTTATAGACGGTCAAAATCTTAATCTCGGCATTCAAAGTATGGGCTGGAAATTGAATTATTCGCGTTTTAGAAAATATCTCGCAGAAAAATATTCGGTAGCCACAGTGTATTATTTTATAGGCTATGTGCCTGGCAATCAACCGCTCTATTCAGAATTGCAAAAAGCCGGCTATGTGCTGGTGTTTAAGCCAACCATTCCGGACGGTGATGGAAACATAAAAGGGAATATAGATGCGGATCTTGTTTTGCAAGCGATGATTGATCTTCCGAATTACGATCAAGCAATTATTGTTTCAAGCGACGGAGATTTTCATTCGCTGGTAAAGTATCTTTATCAGAATAGTAAGCTACGCTTTGTGATGAGTCCGTATATTGATACTTGTTCAACTTTGCTAAAAAAAGAGGCGAAAGAGAGGATTGTCTTTATGAGTAATTTACGAAGAAAGCTTGAATATAAATGAAAAAGCACCGCCAAGGGACAAAACCCGAAGAAGTGCTTTTTCTTGTAGATGTTGATAGTATATTATGAGGGTCATTAAAAGTCAATGAGCAGTCAAAATTATCCATAGGGAGGCCTGAGGTGGTAGAAAAAACGGTAAAAGTAATAAACGAATTTTAAATTATAAATTTTGCCGCGCCCGCCAAAGCTACGCTTTAGGCGTTGCGGGCGGGAAATTTTAAATCAATTTTAAATGATAGAATTTTAAATTTATGGCAAATAAGGAGTACAATCTAGAAGAAAGAACTACTAAATTTGCTGAGGAGATTTTAAAATTTGTCGCCAAAATTCCAGGGAATGCCATTAATAACCCGTTAATTAATCAGCTAGTAAGATCGGGTACAAGCATCGGAGCTAAATATTGCGAAGCTAACGGAGCTGATTCTAAAAAAGACTTTTCTCATAAAATAAGTATTTGCAAAAAAGAAACCAAAGAAACAAAGTATTGGTTAAGAATAATTGTGGGTGCCAATGCATCTTTAAAAGATGAAGCGCATAAATTATGGAAAGAGGCAGAAGAGTTTAACTTAATATTTTCAAAAATCGTCAGAACTTGCAGGAGCAAAAATTAATTTCTTACTATTTATTCATTTAGTCATTCATTTAAAATTTATAATTTAAAACTTAAAATTGGAATGAAGAATATTTTATTAATCAATCCTCCCTGGATTATCGGCGAAGACAAAAATTTGTGGAAAGGCGTGGCCTCCTGTTGGCCCAGCTTGGGTTTAGCTTATATTGCTGCTGTTTTAGAAAAAGCGGGTCATAAAATAAAATATTTAGATTGCTCGGCCGAGCAACTAACAGTCAAAGATGCGATAGAAAAAATCCAGGCCGGTGGCCAGGCCTTTGATTTCATCGGACTAACCGCTACAACTCCGCTTATCAACAATGCGCTAGCCATCGCCGGTGGCGTTAAGGCTTTTTTCCCGAAGACGAAAATTGTTCTGGGCGGCGTTCATCCATCGGTTTTGCCTGACGAAGTCATGGCTCATAGTAGTGTTGATTTTGTCGTGATTGACGAAGGCGAGGAGACTATGCGCGAGTTGGCTGACGGAAAAAACCCGGCAGAAATTTTAGGACTTTGCTATAAAGAAAATGGCCGGGTGATTAAAAATGAGCCAAGGATTCTGATAAAAGATTTGGACGCCATTCCTCCGCCAGCCTACCATTTATTGCCGATGAAAAAATATTATCCGGCAGTGGGCAGTTATAAAAGATTGCCGGCAATGATTCTTTTTGCCACGCGGGGGTGCCCGGGCAGGTGCACCTATTGTTATCGCAGTTTTCGGGGCGTTGTTCGCCAGCGCTCGGCTAAAAGCATTTTAAATGAAATTAAAATCTTACAGCGAGATTATGGCATCAAAGAAGTAGCTTTTTACGATGACACCTTCACTTTATTCAAAGAAGTTGTTCGAGAGTTTTGCCAGATGGTCATCAGTGAAAAAATAAACATTGCCTGGTCCTGTTTCACCCGGGTTGATTATGTCAATGAAGATTTGCTTAGGTTAATGAAGCAAGCCGGGTGTCATTTAATACTATTTGGCGTTGAATCGGCGGACGAGCAAATTTTGAAAAACATTAAAAAGAATATTTCTTTGCCACAAGTTGAAGAAATGGTAAAATTAGCGCGAAGACTCGGTATAGAAACGCGCGCTTCTTTTATGTTTGGCAATCAAGGGGAAACAGAAGCCACAATCAAAAAGACCATAGATTTTGCCATCAAGCTTGATCCGGATGGGGTTCAGTTCAACATTGCAACTGCCTATCCCGGAACAGAATTGTTTGATTGGGCCAAAGAGTGCGGCCACATTAAAACTTTTAATTGGAACGATTACAGCATGTCTAACGTTGTGTTGGAACTGCCCGGTTTGAATAAAGAAAAAATGCAATATTACTATGAGTTAGCGCACCGCAAGTTTTATCTGCGGCCCAGAATAATTTTGCGCCGACTGTTGCATATTCGAACGTTCAATCAATTAACGCAGGAAATAAAGGGAGGATTGCTGTTGTTTGGTTTTGTTTTTGGGAGGAAATAGCGTCTTACGTTTTTTTCCGCTGTGGCGGTGGCTAAATTAACGAAATTTTTTAAGAAACATTAAAATAGACATGAAAACTTGGCATAAAATTACAATCGGGGCAGTATTTTTATTGGCGATATTTTTAATTATTTTTAAATTTACCGCGATTCCTCGTGTTTGGACCGATGAGGGTATTTTTACGGAGGTAGCAAAAAATTTAGCTTGGCATGGACAACAAGGAATACAGGTCGCTCCGGGGAAAATTGTATCTTCGGCGGTGGTCTCTACGAGCGGCTATCCTTTAATTTTCCCAGTAGCGGCAAGTTTTAAGATTTTTGGGGTCGGTCTATGGCAGGCTCGCTTGCCGATGCTTATTTACATGTTTGCGTTTGTTTCTCTTTTCTTCTTTTTTACGAAAAGGCAGCGCGGGTTTTATTGGGCAATTTTTTCTATTTTATTATTATTATCTTTTTCACCCTTTTATGGCGATGGTCGTCCGGTTCAAGGTGAAGTGCCCGGTTCAGTTTTTTTATTACTGGGCTTACTTTTATTTCTGTGTTGGGAAGAAAAGTCGTTTGGCAATAAATGGCTGGCGATTTTTTCTGGACTGGCTTTCGGATTATCAGCCGCTACCAAACCCCTTTTCTTAATAGTTCTTACGCCTACTTTGATAATTTCAATAATCGCGTTAAGGAAGACAATTAGTGGGAAAAAAATCATTCTGTTATGTGGCGGCTTTATTTTACCTGTAATCGCTTGGTTGTTTATCCAATTCCCCAGCTTAGATCTTTTTAAGGAAGCAATTTCAGCATATCTTTCCGGTAACGCTGTTTCTTCTGTTTCATCCCTGTCATTAATAAAAAGCAATATTATCTCTTTTTTCACCGAATCAACCCCTATCCTCTTTATGCTGTTATCGATTTTTTCTTTTTCCGTTTTTGCTTATTTTTATATTTTTCAAAAAAAACGTTTATTCAGTTGGTCGGAATTTGTTATGTTTATTTTCGTGGTTATTAATTGGTTAGTTTATCTGAAAGGACCCAGTTGGTACCGCCATTTTTTTCCCGCAAATGTTTTGTTATATTTACTGTTTTGTTCCGCTCTTTCGGTTATGTGGAGCCAGTTGCAAAGAAAATTCATTAAAAAAATTGTTTTGGCTGTCGCGGTTGGTTTATTAGTTTTTCAATTTTATCATTTGGTCTTTTTATCAAGCAATTCCCTTTTAAAAACAGCTGATCCAAACAGTCTTTTGTTTCAATATTTTTCCGAAATAGAACCTGACCAAACAGTCTTTTTTTACAACAGCATACCCGCCGCGGTATTTTTAAAGTACGATAATTATTATCAATATTTAAGGCCGACCGATTACCTGGAATTTGGCGCAGAAAATTTGAATAATAATTTTCCCTATGACTATATTGTTGACGATGATCTTTTTGTAGAGAGCCGGCCGGATAAAAACTGTTATATTAAAACAAAAGTCGGAAAAGCTTCTATCTTTAAAAGAATTAGTGGTTGCCTAGCAATTTAGTTTTTAGATTATATCTTATGTATAAAAAAAATTTGATAAATTATTTTAATTTAAACGCGGAAGCTTCTTACAAATGGCATAAACGCAACGTCTATTATTATAAGGAGCTGGTTTCTTTTTTTCGCTTTAATAGCGAAGAGGGCGCGAGTGTGCTAGAAATTGGTTCTGGAACGGGGGCGCTTTTAAATGCCATGAAGCCGGGAAGGGGCATTGGCTTGGATTTGAGTCCGAGAGTTATTGAACTCGCTAAGAAGAATTATCCACAACTGCATTTTTTTGAAGGAGACGTGGACAAAGAAATAAAGCTGGAAGAAAAATTTGATTATATCGTTATCTCGGATTTAATTGGCTACCTAGAAGACATTCAAACTAGTTTCGAAAACTTAAAAAAAGTTTGCCATGAGAGAAGCAGGCTTTTGATAACTCAATATAATATTTTGTGGTGGTCTATTTTGAAGTTTTCCGAGTTTTTGGGACTGAAACAGAAACAGCCAATTTTAAATTGGTTGGGGACCAAAGACATAATTAATTTGCTGGATTTGGCCGGTTTTGAAATTATAAAAAAAGAACGCCGGCTTTTATTGCCAAAATATATTCCGTTTTTGAGCTGGTTTGCGAATAAAATCGTTGCAAATTTACCTATTTTTAATTACTTTTGCTTGGTTCAATGCTTCGTACTTCGCCTAAAACCCTCGCAACTTTTTACTGACAAAGATTTTACAGTTTCTGTTATTATCCCGGCCAGGAACGAAAAGGGTAATATAGAGAACGCGGTAAAGCGCATGCCCATAATGGGTAGCGGTACGGAAATAATATTTGTTGAAGGAAATTCCACGGACGAAACTTTTGACGAAATAAAAAGAGTGGCGGAAATTTATAGCAAAAATAATATTAAATATTTTGTTCAGGATGGCAAGGGAAAATACGACGCTGTTAAAATGGGCTTTGACCAGGCCAAAGGAGATATTCTCATGATCTTAGACGCTGATTTAACCGTTGAGCCGGAGGTTCTGCCAAAATTTTATGAGATTATTGGTAGCGGACGAGGAGAATATCTTCAGGGAACTCGCCTTGTTTATCCGATGGAGAATCAGGCGATGCAGTTTTTAAATTATTTAGCGAATAAATTTTTTGGATGGTCTTTTTCTTGGCTTTTGGGCCAGCATGTTACAGATACACTTTGCGGCACCAAGGTATTTTTTAAGAACGATTACGAAAAAATAGCGGCCAACAGAAAATTTTTCGGAGACTTTGATCCGTTCGGAGATTTTGATCTTATCTTTGGGGCCAGTAAGTTAAACTTAAAATTAATCGAACTGCCTATACATTATAAAGAAAGAAAATACGGCTCGACGAATATTAGCCGGTTTAAACACGGATTGATTTTGTTTAAAATGTTGTTTGTGGGTATGAAAAAATTTAAATTTAATTAAATGGACAAAAGAATTGAGAACGAAATAAAGCACGGGCTTTATATAGTTGAAAAAGGGGAAGATGTTTGGAACTGGTCTTCTTCGGCCGGAATTAAGAGGTGGCAGAGAAGAGCGGGTATGTTTATAAGTTTTTTAGGCAATAATAAAAAAAATGTTTTAGAGATAGGTTGCGGCACAGGTCTTTTTACTAAGGAGTTGGCGAAAACTGATAATAAAATAATAGCGATTGATATTTCGAGAGAGCTTATAGAAAAGGCACAAAAAAAATTATTAGGACTTGATAATGTTTTGTTTAAAATAGAAAACGCTTATAATACTTCTTTTGAAAATAATTATTTTGATTTTATCGTCGGAAGCTCGGCTCTTCATCATTTAGAAGTTGACGCGGCTCTTAAGGAGTTTTTTCGTTTATTGAAGCCGGGTGGACAATTAATGTTTACAGAGCCCAATATGCTCAATCCCCAGATTTTTCTGCAAAAAAACATTCCTTTTCTAAAAAAGCTGGCAGGGGATTCTCCGGATGAAACCGCTTTTTTGAAGCGGCCTTTAGTTAAGAAAATGTCTAGTTCCGGATTTACAGATATTATTATTAACCCCTTTGATTTTTTGCATCCCGCAATTCCAAAGCCACTTATTCCTTTATTTGAAAAGATGTCTTTTGTTTTTGAAAGGTTGACTATTTTAAAAGAAATTGCCGGCTCTTTGTTGATTACGGCTAAAAAACCCGTTAAAGATTAAAATAATGGATAATAAAGTAAAATTTATCTTGCCGCCATATGGGATTTTGCATTCGACCAACAAAGAAGATCCGTTAGCATTTTATTATAAACCGATATTGGGACATCTATATAAAAAAAGAATTCAAAACGGTCTTGATCTGCTAAGCCCGCCCTTTGATTCGGTTTTGGATTTTGGCTACGGTAGCGGAATACTGCTGCCGACATTAAATTCTATTTCTCGCGAACTTTACGCGATTGATTTAAATTCTGATGTTGGCCTGGTAAATAGCGGACTTAAAAAATTAAATATAAAAGCAAGTTTGATAGAAGGCGATATAGTCGAGAATTTTTATAAAGAAAAAAGTCTTGATTTAATTGTTGCTTTTTCTGTTTTTGAGCATATTTTGAATCCGGCTCCAATATTGAAAGAAATGAGTAAAATTATTAAGGATGGCGGGCATTTATTGGTAGGCATGCCGCGAGTAGACAGCTTGATGGAGAAACTTTTTAGATTGATTGGCTACAAGGAAATAAATGAACATCACCTTATGAACTTTGATACTTTTTTAAAAATTGCCAGTGATTTTTTCGTCGTTGAGAAAAAATCCCGCCTGCTGTCTTTTTTACCGCCATTTTTTGGCTTGTATTTTAACGTTTTACTTAGAAAAAGAGATTAATTTTTATTTGATAAAATATAATTATTTCCAAATATTTATGAATAATTTCATTTCTGCCAGGAATATTTTTGAAACTGTTTTTTCTCGTAATAAATTACTTATAATTATTTTATTAATTAGTTTTGGGTTGAGTATTTTTTATTCTTTTTATTTTCAAATTACGCCGTTGGTGGATGCTCGGGCTTATGATAATATTGCTCAAAATATTGTAAACGGTCCCGGTTATAAAGAAGATTTAAGTTTGGATATGGAACACGATTACGCTATCGCCAGAGTTGGTCCGCTTTATGAATATTTTTTAGCGGGTATTTATAAAATTTTTGGACATCATTATGGGGCGGTTTGGTTTCTGCAGGCCTTGCTTCATGCTTTGAGCGCGTGGCTTTTGTATCTAACGGTCTTGCTGGTCTTTTCGACCAATGAAAAAAGAAAAAAAATCGCTTTGTGGGCGACTGCCATCTTTGGTTTCTACCCGGACTTAATAGAAATTTCGGCGATGCTGATGACCGAAACACTGTCTTTATTTTTTGTTTGTTTATTTTTGTATCTTTTTTTTAGATTTTTTATCGATACAAAAAACTGCTGGCTTGTTTTGCTGCTGGGATTGATATCGGGTTTGGCGGTGCTGGCCCGCCCGCCAGTTCTATTTTTGTTGCCGATAGTTTATTTTTTATTTTTTAGAAAAAAACTATTTTGGCAGGCCGCTGTTTTTTCTGTGGCTTTATTTTTGATTTTTGTGCCTTGGACCGCGAGAAATTATAAAGTTTATGACGAAATTATGCCTTTTGGCGCGGCTGGTCAATTTAATTTTTGGATAGGGAATCAGCCTGGCGGCAATGGCGAGCAGGAGCCAACGCTACAGCAGCAGCATTTTTTGGAAACCCACAAAGCCACCGAGATAAACCCCGAATCAATGAGGCAATTTAAGAATTTTGTTTTTAATTATCCGGCGGAATTTATAAAGTTAACGCTTTTAAGAATTAATAAATATTTTAGCGTTATTCGTCCGATGGGTTTTTGGTTCTATCAGCATGGCCTGGGGCAGGCCTTATTTATTTTTTCCTCTGCTCTGGCCTCGGTGTTTTTGTTCATTTTTGGCTTAGCGGGGGCGATAAAGGCTTGGCGAGCAAAAGAGGTAAAATTGAATTATTTGTTGGGTTTTTTAGTATTTACTCCGTTGATAATTTTTGCTACAGTAGTGGAAACTAGATACCGTTTTCAAGTATATCCCTTGTTAGCTATTTTCGCGGGTTATTTTATTGCTGATTTCAGTAAAAATAGTTGGCTTAAAAGTGGGGCGTTAAAAGTTTCTTTGCTGTTGGTAGCTCTCAATGGTCTGGCTGATTTGTTGATGAGTATCGAAAGATTTAAGGAAAGAATAAATAATTTTTTCTAAAAATGACTAATAAACCGAAGATAATTATTACTGGTGGGTTAGGCTTTATTTTCTCCCACGTTACCGAATACTATGTGACCAAGGGCTGGGAAGTGATAGTAATTGACAACCAATCAGTCGGCAGCCATCCGGAGATTATTGACGGGTCTTTCAAATACTACAACGTTCACATGGTAGACCCAAAAATAATCGAGGTTATTCTTGAAGAAGATCCTGGTTATGTAATTCATGCGGCAGCTATTAGTGATGTGGATTACTCTATTAGCGAGCCCTTAAGGACTTTGAAAAAGAATTTTATGGGTAGTCTTAATGTCTTTGAGGCCTGTCGCCAGCTGCCAAATTTAAAAAAGTTTATTTATATTTCGACGGATGAAATCTATGGCGAGTGCGAGCACAAAAAGAAAGAAGACGAAATAATCTTCCCGAAAAATCCTTACTCTTGCTCTAAGGCATTTGGTTCTCTAATGCGGATAGCCTATGATAGTACTTACGCCGAGCTGAAAGATAAAACAGCCGAAACCAGATTTTGTAATGTTTTTGGCGGCCGGCAAGACAAAAGAAAGATAATGCCGGCGATAAAAGAGAGCCTGGAGGGGAAATATTCAATTCCACTGCACAACGGGGGCGAAGGTTATCGGGAATATATTTATGTCAAGAATATTCCGTCGGCGGTAGACTTAATATTGGAGAAGGGTGATAGAACTTATAATGTAACCTTAAATGATGGCTACACAGTTAGAGAGCTAATTAGCATTGCCGAAGAAGTAACTGGGAAAAAAGCACTAACGCATCCAAGCAACCGGCCGGGTATGGATAAAAAATATCAGATGGATAATTCCAGAATTATCCAATTAGGCTTGAAGCCGCTTTATAGTTTTAGAGAGGGCTTAAAAGAATATTTATGCGAAAAATAAAATTGTTTAAACCATATGTTAGCTGGTGGGCGGTTTGGTATACCGTAAAGGTTTTGCGTAGCGGGCAATTAGCCGAGGGACCGCAGGTTAAGCTTTTTGAGCAGGAATTTATGGCTAGATTTAACGTTAAAAACGCTTTGGCCGTTAATTCCGGTACGACGGCTTTAGAATTGGCCTATGAATTGGCTGGGATTGGCGAGGGGGACGAGGTGATAACGCCGGTTCTAACTTGCACCGCCACTAATCTGCCTTTGGTCAGAAGAAACGCTAAAATTATTTTTGCGGATGTTAGAGATGATTTAAATGTTGACGTTGATGATGTTAAAAATAAAATTACCGCCAAAACCAAGGCAATAGTTTTTGTGCATTTTGGCGGGAATAATCGCGGGTTGAAAGAACTTTTAGAATTAGCTAAAGAAAAAAATATTATTTTAATTGAAGACGCGGCTCAAGCGGTTGGCTCTGATTTTTGGGGTCAGGCGGAATTTGTCGCTGTTTCCTTGCAGGCGATTAAGACTTTAACCAGTGGCGACGGAGGTTTTTTAATCTGCCGTAATCAGCAAAATTATGATAAAGCCAAAAGACTAAGATGGTTTGGTTATGACAGAGAAAAAAAACAGGCGATGGGAGATATGGATTTGCTGGAAGCTGGGTATAAATATCATATGAACGACATTTCTGCTGCTATTGGTCGCGGAAATCTTAAAGTTATAGATAAAATTATAAATCATAGAAAAAAGTTGGGTAAAATTTATGCCGGTTATAAATTGGCGCCTAATATTTGGATGACATCCGGTTATACTCAAGATTATCAATCTTTAAAAGAGATTTATGCCAAGCAAGGCATTGAAATTGGTCAGCATCATTATCGTAATGATCAATATACGGTTTTTGGCGGAAAGCAAAAACTAACTAAGATGGATGCAATTGAAAATAAGTATTTTTTCGTGCCGATGCATCCGGGCGTTTCCATGAGTCAGGCGCATAAAATAGGCAAAATATATGAAGCCTTCAGAAGTGGCAAGACAAAAAAAGAGTAAGATTAAACGTCGCGAAATTCATAAAATATAAATTATTAGAAGCTCGATAAGATTATATGAAAAAATTAGCCGTAGTGGCCAGTGGCTGGCACTTCCCGATCCATTTTTTTGAAGAGATAGCCCGGCAAAAGCTTCCAGCCGGTTGGGCAGTTGAGCTTTTTGTCGTTTCTCATAGAGACCCGGCCTATGCCGTTAAAGAGAAAGAGCCAATTTTAGCTAATTTGGGCTACACTCGCCGCGAACTCTACGATCGTCTAATGTATAGAAAAATCGCGACAGTCAAAGAGATAGAATCGCTTGGCTGGCAATATGTTTTGGAGCCAAATACCATTGGGGACTGGGGAAATACCAATCAATGGTTGGAAAAGCATGATTATAGACAATACGATAAATTTTTATTTACTCACGATGACAATTTTATTTTGACCGATAAGATGTTCGTTGATATTTTACCGCAGGAAGACTGGTTAATTTTGACCAATTCTACCGGTAGTGTTCAGCGTCGGCTTTACCAATGGCTTCATTTGCCCAAGCCCTTGATTATTCGTGGTTCGTTCGAATTTTTTTCGCGGGAAATTTTAGACAAGATCGGCGGCAAATTTGACCTTTCAGAGACAACTCTAACGCGCGAAGACAAACTCATAACTTCCGGCGAGTTTACGGAATTAAGCAATTGGAACAATAATACTATGCCCTTAACGCGTTTATTTTCGGAGCCAGAATGGAAAAAGAAGATTAAATATTTATCGCCCTATTATCGGATGAGCCGTTATTGCCTGGAAGGGGAGCGAGGTTTTATTTATAAAACAGAAGCTTGTAACACTAAGACGGAAGAGAAGGGGTTGGACATGGTGGAAGAAGCATACAAGAAACGAGTTGATAATAGTCAAGAAAAATGAAGACGGATAATTTGAAAAAACTTATTTATTTGGCCAATATCGGGCTTCCAGGCGACTGGGCGCACAGCTTGCAAATAATGAAGATGTGCGAAGCTTTTGCCAGTTTGGGTGTCGAGGTGGAACTGGTAGTACCTCGGCGTTCCGCCAAAGCGCTTGTTGATGAAGACCCTTTCGTTTTTTATAACGTTGCCAGAACTTTTAAAATTACCAGGCTTTTTTGTATTGATTTGGTTCCCGGCGGCACCAGCCTTTTAAATTTTTTACTTAGAACTTTCAGTTTTTTGTGTTCAGCCAGAATTCACTTATTTTTCAAGAGGTTTGATGTTCTGTATACCAGGGAACAATTTGCCGGTCTTTTTTTCTCAAAAGTTGTTTATGAACTTCATTATTTGCCGAAAAAAATAAGTTGGTTTCATAAATTAAATTGGTGCAAGGCCAAGTCCTTGATCGTTTTAACGAGATTTATAAAGGAGCAGTTGGTTCAATGGAAGATAAAGGCCGATAAAATTTTAGTGGCGCCAGACGCGGTTGATTTAGCGGAATTTTCTTTGTTGATTTCAAAAGAAGAAGCCAGAAAATTTTTGGCGTTGCCGACGAACAAAAAAATTATTCTTTATACGGGCAGTTTTTTTACGCATAGCTGGAAAGGAGTGGATATTTTATTGGAATCGGCGTTATCTTTGTCGGATGAATATTCATTTGTTTTTGTCGGTGGGAATGAAAAAGAAATTGAGCAGGTGAAAAAAGAGTTTGGCGGAAGCAATTTAATATTTGTCGGTCAGAAGCTTCACAAACAAATTCCTTGCTATTTAAAGGCGGCAGACGTGCTGATTTTGCCAAATAAAAAAGGAAGCGATCATTCGGAAAAATTTACCTCGCCTTTAAAGCTTTTTGAGTATATGGCTAGCCAACGACCGATAATCGCCTCGGACTTGCCGAGCATTAGAGAAGTGCTAAATGAAAAAAATTGTCTTTTTTTTAAACCCGATGATGCGAAAGATTTAGCCGAAAAAATTAGATGGTTGTTGGGGCGCCAAGAACTAGCCGATCAGATTGCCGGGCAGGCATATCTTGATGTGCAAAATTTTACTTGGCAAAAACGGGCAGAGACGATTAATAAATTCATGGCGGATAATTAATTAATTTTAGATATATGGCAAGAAATGCCGATACCATTGATTATCGTGAAGATTATTATCGAGGATTTGCCAAAATCTATTTTAATCGGATACTGGAAACAATTATAAGGTTAGGTGACCTAAGGAATGAAAAAGGTTTGATTTTAGATTTTGGTTGCGGACTCGGCCATTTAAAAAGGAAATTAAAGAATTTAAACGTCGTGGGTTATGATATTATTCCGGAATTATCCGATGTGGCCGATTACCGGCATTTAATTCCTAGTCAGATAGTTCTCTCCGCGGTTTTAGAACATTTTTATGTCTTGGAAATTGAGTCTTTGATCAAAGAGTTTAAACAAATTAATCCCGGGGCTAATTTATTGGTTTCTTTGCCGACGGAGAATTGGGTTTCTAAAATTGCCATGAGACTGGCTGGTCAAAAAAACGCTCATGATGACCACGTTTCTCGATATAAAGAAATAAACAAAATTATTGAGAAAAAATATTATCCGGAAAAACGGCGCTATATTTTTTTCGGTATGTCCCAGGTAACAAAATATACGCCGATTAACTAAGATATTTTTTATGGAATACAGCGAAAAATCAGCGGTTCCCGAACTGTCGGTTGTAATATTGTGCTATAAGGCTGGCGAATCGGCGCGGCAATTTGTTAATCGGGTTAGGGCTTTGTTTACCAAAGAAAAAATTACCGATTATGAGTTGGTGTTGGTTGGAAATTATTTGTCCGGCAGCAACGACTCCACGCCATCGGTGGTAAAAGAAATAGCGCTTGCTTGTGATAACATTCAATATGTCGCAGAAGAAAAACAAGGAATGATGGGCTGGGACATGAAAAGCGGATTAGATTTAGCCAGGGGCAACTATATCGCTATTATTGATGGCGATGGACAGATGCGAATTGAAGATTTGGTAAAGGTCTATCAAGAAATTTGTGTTACTGGCGCTGATTTGGTTAAAACCTATCGGTTGGAGAGAGGGGATAGCTATTGGCGCAAATTAATTTCTTTAACCTATAATTTATTTTTTAGGTTATTATTTCCTGGTCTGGGCGTGAAAGATATAAATTCTAAGCCAAAAATTTTAACGAGAGCGGCTTATCAAAAATTAAAATTGTCTTCGGATGATTGGTCCATTGACGCCGAAATTATGATTCAGGCCCGACGTTTTCATTTCAAAATCGTCGAAATCCCTACGGTTTTTTTAGGTTTGACAGGCAGGCGGTCTTTTATCGGCGCGAAGGCGGTTATTGAATTTATAAAGAATCTAATCGTTTATAGGATTAAGGAATTTTTAAATTGATATGAAAGATTTTTTTGAAATAGTAAGGAATCACTATTTGGCAATTATTTGCTCTCTCTTGCTGACTGTTTTAATCTTTGCTCCGCTGTTAGCTTTCCCCGCTGTCCTCGGGGATAAATATCAAGGAATTAATTTTACCAATCTTGGCACGGATGCCCATCTTTATTTGACCCGAGGGAAGGAGGCTCTGGACGGCAATGGACTAGGTAGTATGGTATTAAAAGAAGGGAAAAATGACCAGGATCAGTTTTTCTCTTATAGCGAGCGCATTTTAGTTTTCCCCATAAGATTATTAGGCTTGGCGCAGAAAGTGGACATTGTGAGTGTCTATAACACTTATAATTTTATCGGCATTTTTTTGTTGATATTACTAATATATTATTTAGCCCTGCAATTATCGGGTAATAAATTATTGTCTTTGACTGTCTCTTTATTTGTGGTTGGTGGCTACTCAATAATTTATTGGAAGACCTTATTTTATAATGATTTTAACGTCTACGCTCGTCTTATCTATCCCTATATCAGCTCACTGGTTTTGTTTTCTTATCTGAATTTGCTTGTAAAAAGTCTAAAATCAGATGAGCTGCGATACAAAATTTATAGTGGTTTAGTTTTCGGCTTGCTATTTTATATCTATTTTTTTGCCTGGTCTTTTTCTCTAGTTCTGAATGCTTCTTTATTTTTGATTTTTCTTCTTAAGAAAGATTTCCCATCAGTTAAGAAAATTTTCTTTATCAGTTTTCTCGGTTTGGCCCTGGGGGCTTACAATCTTCTCAAGCTTTTTATGATGTTCGGTTCTGAGGCAGGGAAACAGCTATCTTATTTTCAATGGATGTCATACGGTCACTTGCCAATTTTCAGCAAGATAGGCTTTGTTAGCTTGTTGTTATTCGCGTTTTTTTGGTATAAGCAAAGAGATGATAAAAACTCGCCTTTTTTTATGGCGGTGATTCTGAGCAGTTGGATTGTTCTTAATCAGCAGATAATCACCGGCCGAATGCTTCAATACGGCCATTATTACTGGTATTTTATCGTTCCGCTGTCAATCGTTATAGATTTTTACATGATCTGGTTTCTGATAAAAAAAGAAGCCTTAAGAAAATTCTTGGGCATATTTTTAATCGGGATAGTCTTTATAAATACGGCTGGCGGGCAGTACAGATCTTTTTTTACAACGCTGGAAGTAAAAAAATATGAACAAAATTACCGGCCGCTTATTGATTTTTTGAATAATGACAAGAAGCCAGTGGTGATTTTAGTGGGTGATGACGTTGGCGGCTTTTTGTTTACGATTTATACCTCGCACGATCTTTTTTATCACACGGCGGCTTTGTATAGCCATGCGCCGATACAGCGGCTTAAAGATGCTCTTTTTGTTTTTCTATATTTGAACAAAGAATCGCGAAATAACGCCGAAAACTATCTTTTGAAAATAAGCGATAATAAAGCAGTTGCCTCTTACTGCCAGGGTCTTTACCGCAGTCTGGAAGGCTATTTATCCGGTCTTTCTTATTACGATTATACGTATAAAATCGCCACCGATGACAGAGGGCTGAACCAAAAAAGGCTGGAGATTATCAGTCAGTTGAGCCAAGAATATGAAAAAACGGTTTTAGAGAATAATGGTATTGACGGATTATTGAAAAAATACGAAGCTAATTATATTGTTTGGGATAAAAATAAAAATTCCGAATGGGATCTCGGGGAGATTCAAGGGTTGGAGCAAGTGGCTTCCCATAATAATATCTATTTATACGAATTAAGATAAATTATTTAAATTAAATTTTTTTATGACTAAAAAAATAATTCCTTGGTATGAGCCAAAAACCGGCAGCGTGGAGCAAAAATTAATTAGCCAAGTTTTAAAAAGTGACTACTTGAATGAAGGAGAGTATACGGCTCGTTTTGAAAAAGCGGTGGCCGATCTGATTGGTGTCAAGCATGTTATCGCTGTGACCAGCGGCACGACGGCGATGTTCTTGTCGCTTAAAGCTTTGGGCATTGGAGTGGGGGATGAAGTAATCGTGCCGGATATGACTTTTATTGCCACGGCTAACGCGGTGGACTTGTGCGGTGCCAAGCCGATTTTAGTGGACATCAATCCGGATAATCTGACTATCGGTATCAGTGCCATTAGGCAGGCGATTACAAAAAAAACCAAAGCGATTGTTCCAGTACATGTTTCCGGCCGCGGAGCCGATATGGAAGCGATAATAAAATTAGCTAAAGAATATAAATTGGCGGTGGTTGAAGACGCGGCTGAAGCCTTTATGTCTAGACACAAGGGTAAATATTTGGGGACGTTTGGCGATACCGGCTGTTTTTCTCTTTCGCCGTTTAAGATTATTATGACCGGCCAGGGCGGGTTCATCGCCACCAATAACGAAAAACTGGCTTTTTATATCAGGGAGCTTAAAGATCAAGGACGACCCAAAAAAGGCACCGGCGGTGACGATGTTCATCCGGTCAGAGGCTATAATTTTAAGTTTACCAATCTTCAGGCGGCCATCGGTCTGGGACAACTTACTCAATTGGAATTTCGTATGGACAAAATTAAAAAAACTTATCGGCAATATTTGAAAGGATTGTCCTCTAAAAAAATATCTTTATTTGAGTTTGATATTCAGGCCGGGGAATTGCCGCTTTGGGTTGACGGTTGGACAGGCGAAAGAAATAAACTGGCCGATTACTTGCATTCAAAAAATATCGGCTGTCGCAATTTCTGGCTACCAATTCACCGGCAAGAGCCTTATCGTTTGCCGGATAAGCGATTTTCTCAAAGCATTAAAATGTCCGGCCAATCCTTATGGTTGCCCTCAGCTTTTACTTCCTCAGAAAAAGACATTGCTTTGGTTTGTAAAGAAATTAATAATTTTTTTCAACGGGGTAAATAGCAAGCCATCAAGAGATAATAAAAAACAGCCCCATAAAATACGGGGCTGTTTTTTATTAGAGAGTTATTTCGGGGAGCAGAGAGTGCAAGAAGTATGTGCACATTACCCACCGACCTTGACAAGATTATTATTTTGATATATAATATATTATAATGATTAGTAGATTAGTAACTTAAAAAGTTAATAAATAAGGCAAAAATACAAGGAGAGAAGGAGGAGAAAGATGAAGTCTTTTTATGATGTGGGACAGGAAGCGGGTGCTGTTGCGCGAGCGTGTTGGTTGAATAGGATATATCCTCGGCTAGTAGAATTGGTGATGAACGATCATATACAAGCCGATGCCTTATGGGGCGTTCACGGTTTGGTCCATACCGTGGCCGTCGCTCAATATGCGGGTATAATCACGAAAGATACAGACGCCCGGATCAGGATTCTGGCGGGCGTGGCCGCGATTTGCCATAATACCGATCGTCTGTTCCCGGATAAAGAGGAAGAGAAATTAGCTCAATATCTAGATGAGACAGACTTGACATCGGAAGAGCGGCGGATCGTCATTCTTGCTTTGGAAAACCATAGCAAGAGAAACGACCCCGAAGACAGTTCTGTTTGTATTATTCTGAAAGATGCGGACCGGCTAGGGGGAATTGGCCCAATTGGATTGATTCGGGCAGCCCAACAGGGAAGGGAATTTCCCTTGGCGGACTTGTTTCTCTGGGACGCGAATCCCGATGCAAAATTTTCCAACCCAAGCTCGCTGGCGCGCAACGTCAAGATGTTGCTGGAGTGGGACGACGAAAATTGGCTTCGCACGCCAAAGGCTAAAGAAATTGCCGCAAAACATTTTCAGTTTTTGCGGAATTTCCAGAAAATGGCCAGGGAACAGTTTGAGGAAATCGAACTCTTTCCCTTATCCGCGTAAGGGTAAGGAAAAACGAAAACCAAAAGGGGCGATTGCGTTAAGCGATTCGCCCCGATTTTTTTACAAAAATTTGAAATTAATTTATTTTTTAATGATTTTCGGTTCGGGTAACGGCATAATAAATTTGCCTTTGTAGCCAAGTTTGCGTAGTTTTTTCATTAATTCTTCGCCGATATGCCAAGAAAGAACCAGGGCGTATTCCGGCTGGTCGCGGAGCAGTTTTTTTTCGTCAACGATTGGGATATGCGTCCCCGGAGTGAGGAGGCCAATCTTTGGCGAACCGGTTTTTTCGCAAGTATAATCCAAGAGGTGTTTATTGATTTTTACAAAATTAAGCAAGGTGTTGGAACGGCCCGGGCTGCCGACGCCAACAATTCTGACGTTTTCTTGTTTACATTTTATAACCAAGGCCATTAATTTGTCTTTGGCATTAATCATTTTTTGGGCATACTGGCGCAAGGCGGCAACATCATAAAGCCCGGCTTTTTCTTCGGCGTCAATTAAGTCTTTTATGCGAGCATTAACGGTTCGCTTGCCCTTCATGGCATAAACGCGGATAGAACCGCCAGCCGCGGAAATTCTTTCGGCGTCTACCAGGGTGAAATTAGTTAAAGAAAATAATTTTTTCAGCGGCTTTAATGAATAAAAACGCAAATGTTCGTGGTAAATAGTATCAAGCTCTAGACATTGCATCATGTCCAGTAAATACTGCGACTCGGAAACAAAAACACCACCCTTATCTAAAAGCACTTCAATACCACGCATAATATCGGAGGGATTATGGATATGCGCCAGCGCATTGGTCAGGGTGACTATTTTGGCATGGCCATATTTTTTTACTGCTTCGCGGGCAACTGATTCATTGAAGTATTTTTGAATAACGGGAATATTTTTTTGGCGGGCTGACTTGGCCGCGTTAGTCGGCTCAATTCCCAGGACGCGCAATCCTTTGTTCTTGAACCCTTCCAGTAATGTTCCATCGTTGCAGCCGATATCAACAATTAAATTTGGATGAGACAGTCGATAGCGTTTTTCTAAAACATCTGCCAAGCCGCGGAAGTTGCGAACCAGCATGTCGGTCAGTCCGGTGCGATAAGGGTAATTTGTCGGGAAAACCAGTCGAGGGTCAATTATATAATCAAGCTGTGCCAAGCCGCAGCGAGGACAAAAGCAAAAATTAAGTGAATAGGTAGCCTCCGGTTCATGAAGTTGTTTTGGCGTCAAATAGCTTTGGACAATCGGCTGATGGCCGAAAGACAAAATTGTTTGCAAATTTTTACTTGAACAAATCTGACATTTATCAATATGACCCAGTGATTGTTGTTTCATATTTATGCTAATTAAAAAGTTGATTATATAAATCAAGCAGCATCGGATGAACCTTTTCTTTTTTCATACGCTTATAATTAAAGGCTTGCAGTCCGAGTGATTCATATTCGTTCGTATCAAGAGAGGCAGAGGCAAGCGCCAATTCCTTTGACGTCGCTTCCAAAATAAAGGTATAGCCGATTAAATCAACTCCGATATTTTGTGGCTTTTGCTGGCGGCTTTTAAATAAATAACGGTTAATCTTTATTAGCCTGAGGCGGCTTTTAGCAATTATTAAAGAAGTTTCTCGCTGTAGGCATCTTTTGGCAGCATCTTCTGGGAGTTCGCCGGCGAAAGAACGGCCGCCGATTACCCACCAATGTTGCTGTGGTTTGACTCGCCGTTTGGCCAAATAAAAAAGCCGCTTTTTCCTGTTAATTAAAATTATATCAGTGCAAACAACCACAAAAGCCGCTATCGCTTGCGCATAGGTTTTTTCGTCTAAAAATTTTCGAGGCATTTTATGAGAAGCGTTTTCAATATAAAGCCCGATTGGCAGAAAATTTGTTGATTTTTTTGGAGTTTTAGGCATAACTTAACAATTTATAACGTGCTCCAATAATGCTTTTTTAAGTATGATTTTACATTTTAAGAATAATGGCTTATAGTAATTAAGGTTTGTATAACCTGAAATAGCATATTATTTTTTAATTGTATTGTCAATAAATTATTTATTATGAGAATTACTCTTATCACTTCAAAGTTGAATTTTTTAACCGCTGGAGGGTCAATCATGGAAGTGGACCTCATTTGCAGGGCTTTCCAACAGGCCGGTCATGACGTGACGGTCGTGACTGTTTTTTCCTATGCCAACAATATTTCTTCTCCATTGCCCTATCGGGTGGTTGAGGAAAGCATTATGCATCGTCGTTTCTTGCCTATTCAGTGGGGGATTTTAAAGGTTTTAAGGAAATATTCAGCTCAAACCGATGTTTTTCACGTAGACGGCCATTCCTGCCTTTACGCGGCTGGGCTTTACCGCTTGATTGGTGGTCGAGTGCCCATTTCGGCGCTTTTTAATCGGGAGCTTGTTTGCTGGCCGGAATGTGTCTCTACTTTATTCCCGCAAGCAAAAGGCAATATTTTTATTAGCGCAAAAAAAATTATTCGGCGCTGGATCGAAAAATATTTGTGCATGCCAATTGCCAGCCGGATAGATTTTGTGTCATTTACTAACCCGGTGCTGGAAGAAGCTTATAAAGATTTTGGCTTAAAAATAGCCGGCAAAAGTATCATTGTTGGCGACCCTTTTGATTATCAGGGACTAATGGCCGAGGAGGGCATCAAGCCGGATTCTTATCAGCAGAGAAATAAAAAAAGTTATCCCTTGACCATATTTTATTCCAGTCGCATGGCGCCGGGCAAAGGTTTTGATCTGCTCATCACGGCTTTTTCTAAAATTAAAAATAAGGAGAATTTCCATTTAATTTTGGGAGGCAGCGGTCCGGAAGAGCCATTCGTTCACAAGATGGTTAAAGATCTAGGTCTGGAAGCTTACGTCGAGTTGCCCGGCTGGGTATCGAAGGAGCAGGTTCACGCTTTTTATAAGCAAGCGGATATCTTTGTACAAGCTAGTTGGAGAAACGATATGACATCGATGTCTTTGTTGACCGCGATGACTTTTGGTTTGCCGAATATTTTGCCGGCTGGCGGAGGGTTGGAATGGGTGGGACAAAAAAGCGCTGTATATTTTAAAGCTATGGATTGCGATGATTTGGCTAGAAAAATAGAACAACTGGGAAATGATTACGAATTAAGAAACGAGCTTTCTCGCCAATGCTACGTCAGACTGTCAAGCGAGCAAATGAACTACGAGAAACAAATTATGAGAATCTGCGAAGCGATGAAAGACTTGATAGACAATCGCGGCAATTAAGGCTAAGATGTTTTTTATAAAGTGATTCCCAGTTTTTGACATTCGGCTTCCAACATAATCTTCACCAATTTTTTGAATTTTACTTTAGGCTGCCAGCCCAATTTATTTTTGGCCTTAGTGGCATCGCCAATTAACAAATTGATTTCTGCCGGGCGATAATACCTCGGATCTTTCTTCACGTATTTTTTCCAATTATCAACGCCGATTAAACTGAACGCTTCGCCAAGGAATTCTTTAACGCTATGCGTTTCTCCGGTGGCGATGACATAATCATCTCCTTGTTTTTGTTGCATCATCAGCCACATAGCTTCCACATATTCCGGCGCGTATCCCCAGTCACGCTTAGCCTCTAAATTCCCCAGGTAGATATGATCTTGTCGGCCCGCCTTTATTTTGGCTACCGCTTCGGCTATTTTGCGAGTAACGAAATTTTCACCTCGGCGCGGTGATTCGTGATTAAACAAAATACCGTTGCAAACAAATAACCCATAAGCTTCGCGATAATTTACAGCCGTGTGGTAAGCAAATACTTTAGCGCAACCATAGGGGCTGCGAGGATGAAAAGGAGTAGTCTCTTTTTGCGGGGTTTCCTTGGCGTTGCCGAACATTTCGCTAGAGGAGGCTTGATAGAATTTAGTTTTAGCGCGGTTTTCTCTAATGGCTTCAAGCAGGCGAGTTGTTCCCAAGCCGGTTACCTCCCCCGTGTATTCGGGCATATCAAAACTAATTCGCACATGGCTTTGCGCTCCCAGATTATAAATTTCATCCGGTTGAACCTGCTCAATTAATCGAGCCAAATTGCTTGAATCGGTTAAATCTCCATAGTGCAATATCAGGTTGCTGGCTTTTTCAAAATCTGCTCCGTACTCTAAAAAAGACTTAGACGATCGCCTGAATTTTTCATAGATGTGTTCCAATCTTTCTCGGTTAGGCAGGCTGGAACGTCTTATTAACCCGTGAACTTCGTAATTTTTTGTTAACAATAAGTCGGTTAAATAGGAGCCGTCTTGTCCCGCTATTCCGGTAATTAAGGCTTTTTTCTTTTTGGCTGGCATAGATGGTATTTATAAAATTATTTTAGGAAGACTGTTTTTAGATTGATCTTTTTAGCGATTAAGTCGGCCAATGGTTCCAGCGCCGCAAGTTGCTGTTGCCGTGAGTCGCCGGGATTTTCCCAAAGCATACTTAGATCAACTCGATCCGCGGAAGAAGAAAAAACTTTGGCTAAATATATTTCCATCTCTTGCTCATTATAGTGAAAATTTTCCAACTGTTCTTTTATTAAGTAGGGCAGGTCTTCATAAGCCCGGCTTTTTTTAACAAAGGATAGTTGATTATAGTGGGCTTTGCCAAAAGTAATCACCGGTTTTTGGAGCAGAGTGGCTTCCCAGCCGGTGCTACCGGCGATCACCGTAACCAGTTTAGCATTTTTTGTCAGCTCAAAACCGCTAATGACCGGATCAATTAATTTTACGTTTGGGATTTTTTTTAGTTCCTTGTAATAAGCGCGGGGACGGTATTTTACCATCAGCGGGTGTTCTTTTACGTAAACTTTATAACCCACCGGCAAAGACCGGGCAATTTGCCGGATTACTTCCAGTTGGTTTAGTTTAAACGGCGCCATATACAAAAGCGATGATTCCGGTTCCAGATGCAGCGGAAAAAAAGCGTAGTTATCCTTTGAGTCGGGAGCATCATATAAGTCATTGACTCCAATAATATTTCTTATTTTTCTTTTTAGACCATCTTTAAGATAGTTCCATGGCGTGATGTATGAGTAGTCGTTTTTTTCTTGGCTGGTAAAATAAATTTTTAAAGATTTGAAAAACCAAAAAATAATCCGTCCCAGATTTGAGGGGAGTAAAAAAATCATTTGTTGCCGGCGGCTAGTCTGCTGTCTTTTTTTATAGGAAGGGGGAGCATAAGAAACCGGCTGTTGGCGGTAAACGGCAAGATATTCACGGGCTTTTTCTAAAAAATGGGGTGGAATAATTTCGGTGTCGGCGCCAAAGGTTTCTTTCTCGTAGTCCTCGCTCACGGAAGTCCTGTTTTTAATAATTGGGTGCAGGATGTAAGTTTTTATGCCTTTAATTTTAGCGATATGAAACAGCAAGGTGCTGGCCATTCCCGCTACCACGGAAACAATAAGCGCGTCTGGCTTTTCGGTTTCCAGGAAGGAAATTACAGCTTTGGCCGTTACTTGCAACATGCGTAGCATTTCTTCGTGAGTAAAAATAGGGGTATTGTAAGGATATTCGCGCACCAGTTGGTTATACATAATAATTCGGTCAACCGCGATATAAGGCCAAAGATTGGGCAGGCCGTATTCTTTCTCTAGCCAACGAAGATAGTCCAAGTCCAGTTTTTCATTTTTGTATTGTTCATGAATATCTTCGTCTAGAATAAGAGTACTGTATTGAATATCTTTTTGGTCTTTAAGGAAGTTAAAACTGGATCGCAAATAAACGTAGCCGCAAAAATCGTGTACGCCATATTTTTCTTTTAAAAGAATAGCTAGATTATGGCCTAAATAAGCGAAGCGACGTTGTAAAAGGAAGCAGATTTTCATAATTTAATTAGTATAGTAGTTATCTTTCTCTGTATAAAGATAATATCATTGACAAAAAAGAAGTCAAGGGCTGATTGACACCTATTGACACCCTCGGTATTCTCGGCTTAATATAAGGATATGGATCAAGAAATCAATCCCAATACCGTTTATACTACGGTTGAGGCTCAAAAAATATTAAAAATCAGTAGTAGCACCATTAAGCGCCTCCTCAAAAAAGGCCTGATTAGAGCTAACAAAGTTGGCGGGCAATATCGTATTTTAGGCAAAGAAATCTTGCGTTTGGTTTCGCCGGAAGTGGAAAAGCAGGCCGTCAGGTCGTATCTTAATTTGAAGAAAAAAATCGTTAACGAAATTAATAAATGGTAGTCGCTTATGAATTTTAAAAAAACAAAAATTTATAAATTGTATGATTTATTAAACAGGGGCTTTGGGAAATACAAGTCGCAGATTATTCTCTTGTCTGTTTTGGGCTTTTTGGGTGGCTTGTTAGAGGGCGTTGGCGTTAATGCTGTTATTCCGATGTTCTCTTTTCTCTTTGGCAACGATGCTTCAACCGACCTTATTTCTCGGGTTATCAAAGAATTATTTGGTTTTTTAAATATCCGGTTTGGCCTGAGATATCTATTGGTTTTTGTTGTAGTGCTTTTTATCTTGCGGGCGATTGTTTTATTTTTTTGTAACTTTATTAGAGTTAAAATCTCGGCCGAATACGAAGAACAGACGCGGAGAGATTTATTTTCTAAAATGCTTGAAGCCAGGTGGCCGTTTCTCCTGGATCAAAAACTCGGGCACTTGGACACTATCTTAACAACGAACATTCAAAACAGCGGGTTGCTCTTGCAGTATTTGGGGAATTTAATCATGGTTTTTTCGGGATTAATCATGTACGCGATTGTGGCAATCAATATTTCTCTAACTATTACTTTGTTGACATTGGCTTTTGGCTGCTTGCTTTTAATCTTTTTTAAGCCGTTGCTTTCCATGACTAAATCAGTCGCCCGGGAGAAAGAAAAATTAAATAAATACTCTTCCCATTTTATTAACGAAAATATTCTAGGCTTGAAAACAGTCAAATCTTTGTTCGCGGAATCGCGGGTTATGAAAGAGGCGCAGAAAAATTTTAGAAACCTGAAAGAACTCACGATCAGATCAGCAATTTATGGCATTTTTTCCGATTCTTTAATTCAGCCTATCGGTATGATTTTTGTTTGTGCTATTTTCGCCGTAGCGTATAAGATACCCGGTTTTAATTTCGCGGCCTTGGCGGCTATTCTTTATTTAATTCAGAGGATGTTCACTTATGTCCAGCAGCTTCAGTCCAGTTTAAATTCTATGAGTTGGGCAGCGCCATATTTGGAAGGCGTTTTAAAATATGAAAAAGAAGCAGAAAATAATTTGGAAAAAAACATCGATTCTAATCCTTTTATTTTCAAAGACAGACTGGACTTTAAAAACGTTGGATTCTCTTACAGCAATAACAGGCAAATTTTAAAGAACGTAAATTTTTCCATAAAGAAAGGAGAAATGATTGGAATCATAGGTGGTTCCGGGGTCGGCAAAACAACAATCGTCGATCTAATCCTAAGATTTTTCGATACCCAAAAAGGAGAGATCTTAATTGACGGCGTTAACATAAAAGAAATAGGCTTGGCTAATTGGCGTCAAAACATTGGCTATGTTTCCCAGGATGTTTTTATTAAGAATGACACTGTTTATGAAAATATAAGATTCTATGACGAAACAATTTCTGATAAGGATGTTGAAGAAGCGGCTAAATCAGCTAATATTTATGATTTTATTCAAAGTTGTCCGAAAAAGTTCCTTGCTATTGTCGGAGAGCGAGGTGTTTTATTGTCGGCTGGCCAGCGCCAAAGAATTGTTATCGCCAGGATTTTAGCCAGAAAACCGAAGATACTTGTTTTTGATGAAGCGACCAGCGCTCTGGATAATGAATCTGAAGCGCAAATCCAAGAGGTGATAGAAACTTTAAAAAATAAGGTGACGGTTTTGTTAATCGCTCATCGTTTATCCACGGTGATGAATTGTACCAATCTCTTGGTTTTGCAAGACGGAGAAATTAAAGAGCAGGGTTCACCCAAGGAACTGTTGGCGGATAAGAATTCCTATTTTTATAAAGTCAGTAACATTAGGGAGTGAGCGTTTCACTAATTCTTTATTTATATTTATTAAATTGTTAAAATAAATTGATATGATACCAATTTATCGCATGAAAGTTATTCATGTTGAGGTTACAAATGCTTGCAGTCTTCAATGTTCGCAGTGTACTCGTTTTGTTGGTCATCACCGCAAGCCATTTTTTATGAATTTAGCCACGGTAGAAAAAGCCATAAAATCACTCAAGGGCTTCACTGGCGCTATTGGTATTATGGGCGGCGAGCCAACTTTGCATCCTCAATTTAAAGAGATTTGCCAACTGATGCAAAAGCATGTGCCTAATCGGCGGCAAAGAGAATTATGGACCAACGGTTTTAAATGGAGCCAATACGAAAAAATTATAAAAGAAACTTTTGATGAAGACTTGATAATTTATAACGACCACAAGGACATGGAGGTTGGTAAACATCAGCCATTGTTGATTGCGGCTGAAGAAATTCTTGATGACAGGGAATTGATGTGGCGCTTAATCGGCAATTGTTGGGTGCAATGGCGTTGGGCCGCTTCCATTACGCCGAAGGGCGGATTTTTTTGCGAAGTGGCGGCGGCGCTGGATCAGTTATTTGATGGTCCGGGTGGTTATTCTTTAAAAAAGGGTTGGTGGAATAAAAATCCCAATGAATTTATGGACCAAGTAAAACGGTACTGTCCGCGTTGTAGCGGCGCCATTCCGATGGAGCGAGTGAATAGTCACGCGGATTACGATTTAGTATCTAAGAAAAATGCTGAACAATTAAAAGTTTGTAGTTCACCCAAATTTTTAAGAGGCGATTATAAAATTTTTGATAAAAAATTAACCGAAAAAGATATAGAGCGCGTAGTTCGATCCGGCTGGACGCCTTGGAGTCATCGACCATATAAGCAAAGCGGACCGGAAACCAAATGGACCGACAAGAATGATGAGCAAAAAAGCAGGCCATAAAAATACTTAAGTATTAATTTTAAAAAATATGAATAATTTCGGTTCACCCGAAGAAATAAATTTTAAGGAGGAAAGAAAGAATTTTTTAAACGGCATTGCCCCAGAAGAAATTGCCGATAATTTTCCTTTATTTATAACCAGGCAAGAGTTAGTAAAATATTTGGTAAGGTATGAATTGTTCAAAAAGATTTTAAACGTTAAAGGCAGCATAGTGGAATGCGGTGTTTATAAGGGCTCCTCGTTGATGTTTTTTGCTAACTTAAGTGCTGCTTATGAACCGTATGCCTTTACTCGCGAGATAATCGGCTTTGATACATTTACCGGATTTCCTAATATCCATAACAAGGATCATCTAGCTTATAACGTGGGTGAATTATCAGATGCGAACCCAGAGACGATTGAAAAAAGCATAAAATTGTATAATAGAAATCGTCCTATCGGCCATATTCCCAAGGTAAAATTAGTAAAAGGCGATGCCGTTATAACTATTCCGCAATATTTCATCGAAAATCCATCAACTCTTGTCGCCTTGCTATATTTGGATTTTGACATATATGAGCCGACAATGATTGCTCTAAAAACTATTTTGCCGCGCTTGCCTAAAGGGGGAATTATCGCTTTTGATGAACTCAACGATAGGCGCGCGCCGGGCGAGGTAGGCGCACTTTTAGAGTTATTAAACATAAACCAGCATGAAATTAAGAAGTTTCCAGAAGAGCCGCATATTAGTTATATAAAATTATGAAAAAGCCGTTAGAAAAATTAATAATTTATCTGGCTGACCTGGATTATTTTCATCCCGGCAATCGCGCTAGCGTTCCTCTGGGTATCGGTTCTATCGCGAGCTATTGCAGGAGTATTTACGGAGACGCCGTAGATATTTCTTTGTTCAAGGACCCCAAGGAATTGATAAAAGCGGTCCGGCGGCGGCCACCGCATGTTTTGGGTTGTTCGTTCTTTATGTGGAATACTAATCTTACATTTAAAATAATTGAGGCTTGTAAAATAATCAGTCGTCAAACTATCACACTAATCGGTGGGCCTAATGTTGCCAGAAAAACCGATTACTTTAAGAAAATTTTAAAAACTCACCCAAGCTTGGATATCGTGGTTCTTGATCAGGGGGAAAAATCTTTTGCTAATGTTTTGGATATAATTTTAAAAGAAAAGTTTAATAAAAAATCCATATTTTCAAAAAGTATCGATGGTTGCGCCCTGCGGTTAAATAAAAACGGCCAGATCAAAAGAGGAGAAATTATAACCGGAGGAATTGATATAAATAGTTTTCCCTCTCCATACCTTGAAGGATATTTTGATGAATTTTTACGGGCCAGATTTGTGCCCTCATTTGAAACGGTGCGTGGCTGTCCGCACCACTGCACTTTTTGTGGCGGCGGTGTGGGTTCTTTTTTGCCCCTAAGCGTCAAGGATGAAGCAACGGTCTATGCCGAATTACGTTATATTTTTAAACATTCAAAGACAAAAGAACTGGATATCACGGATACTAATTTTGGCATTATGGGCGAGCGGGATCTAAGGATTAGCGCCTTTATGCTTAATTCTTATAAAAAAACCGGCTTTCCACGTATTACCGGATACGCGACTACTAAACATAAAACAAAAAATTCCATTAAGCTAATGATCAATATGTCGCGTTTGACGGGGTCTTTATATTTTGCCTTACAAACTCTAAGCGATGACGTGTTGGCTAATTGCCAAAGAAAAAATATTCCGCTGGAAACGGTAAAGGACTTGGTCGCTATCTCAAAAAAGAATCGCTGGCCGATTGTCGTAGACTTAATTTTTGGGCTACCGGGCGAAACAGCAAAATCTTTTATGAAAACGATTGATAAGATTTTAGCGTTGGGAATTGGAGCGCCGGATGCGTATCAATTAAGAATCTTGCGAGGCACAAAAATCGCCGGATCAGACCGTAAAAAATATGGTTACAAGACAAAATTCAGACCGATAAACGGTCGCTATGGTGAATACAAATTAATCGACGGACAAAAACCGGTTCGCATTATTGAGGCGGAAGAAATAGCCTGCCAAAGTAATACCTTTGATTTTAATGATTATTTGATGATAAGAAATTTTGTTTTTTTGGCAAAACTTTTAGTGAATTTTGGAGCTTTTTCGGATACGGTATTTTATTTATTTTCAAGGGGAATAAAAATTACGGAAGTTTTTAAGATAATCCAAAAAAATTATCATCAATATCCGCGTTTGCGAGTCTTATTCAATAGCTATAAAGTCTACGCCAAAAAGGAGCTTTTCGGCAGCGAAAAACGTCTGGTCAGCCAAATAACCAAAGACGACAAGCAGTGGAACGATCTATTGTTTAATCGAGGAAACTTTTTTAAATTGAATCTGGGTTTTTCGGGTTATTGTTTATTTGAGGACATGAATATTCTAAATGATTTTCAGGATATAATTTTTAAGGGAATAAAAAATAAATTGTCGGTTAGGGATTTGGAAGATTTTAATGAGGTGGCAAGACACGATAAACTATATAGAATAGTGCAAGACAAAAAGGCGGGTAAATTAAAAAAGTCTGACGTGAAGAAAGAGGTGATAGTTGATGAGATGTTTGATTATGAAAAATGGCGAGCGGCCGATTTTAAGGGCAGTATCAAGGCCTATCGCTTAAAGACTCCGGTTAAAAAGGTTTATTATATGGAAAAATTTGATCTTTTTAATTTAAAAATTGATGAATATTCCGATTTATCCGGTTATTTATTTTATGAAAAAATTCTGTTGTGGGGGCCACGGAGCCTAAAACGCTTATGTCGCCTGGCAGCAAATTAGCGGAACCAAAATAATAATTTATAGAATAAGCCATTCAAAATATGGATAAAAATAAACAAAAAAAAAGAACGATAGTTGATAAACTAATTTGCGGTTATAATTCTTTGCGTTTTGCTTTGGTCGAGCCGCTTGGGCTTGGCTTGGCTAGGCTTAGGCACGAAAAAGAATACGGGTCGGTTGACGAGAATCCTTTGATTACCGTCTATGTCCCCACTTACAACCGGGCGGACTTGTTGATGAGTCGGTCAGTACCTTCCATCTTGGCCCAAACTTATAATAATTTTGAGTTGATTATTGTTGGAGATCATTGTACTGATAATACCGCCGAGTTGGTCGCCAAAATTAATGATCCTCGGATAATTTTTTATAATTTGCCCACCAGGGGTTATCGTTATCCGCCGACAGCGGAAAATCATTGGTTGGCCGGTCCGGTTGTAGCGGCGAACCAGGCATTGGGGATGGCGCGTGGCCGATGGATTGCCCGGCTGGACGATGATGACAGTTGGACTCCCAATCACCTCGAAGAACTATTACGGTTTGCTCAGGCGGGTGATTTTGAATTTGTGTCCTCTCAATATACCGAAGAGCGTTATGGCGATAGAAAAACTATATATGGCAATGAGGCGCAAAGTCCATATTATAATAGAACGAACAAGCCGATAAAAGGATATAATCCGAGAATTGGCGGGACATTAACCTGGCTATACCGATCTTATCTCAATTTTTTTAAATATAATATTAATTGTTGGCGCAAGAGCTGGAATCGAGTTAACGATATAGACCTTTCGATGCGGATGTTTAAAGCTGGCGTGCGGATGGGTTTTTTGAATAAATCGCTTGCCTGGTATGTACCGCGCCCCGGAGAGCAAACCGTTGGTTCGGAGGCTTATAAAATTTCAGAAGACGAGATGCTAAAACATTTTGAATTTAAAAAATAAGTGTGAATATAAAGATTTTATGACTAAAGATAAAATATTAGCTTATATACCTGCTCGAGCCGGTTCAAAAAGGATTCCCAACAAAAACATCAAGGATTTTTTAGGCAAGCCTTTGATCTCTTACGCCATTGAGCAGGCACAGTCTTGTGATTTTATTGACCGCGTTATGGTGGATACCGATTCGCCGGAAATTGCTAAAATTGCGAAAAAATTTGGCGCCAAAGTTCCCTGGCTCAGGCCAAAAAAATTAGCCGGCGATAAGGCAAAAGTTATTGACTCTATTTTATATAATTTGCGCCGGCTGAAGGAGCAAGAAAATTATGAGCCGGATTACGTAATGATTTTGCAAGCCACCTCTCCCTTACGTGAAAAAAAAGACATTGAAGATTGCTGGCAGATGATGCAAAAAACTAAAGCCAGCACGATTTTAACTGTTTGTTCGACGCATCCCAGGTTTTATCATCTCGGCGCAGGAAATAGATTAATTTTAATAAACGGCTCGGAGAAAAAATCAACCAATATTCAGGCTTGGCAACCGGGGTACGTTTTGAATGGTTGCTTCGTTTACATTATTAAAACATCAACCCTGCTTAAGGAAAAAGTTGTTATTACTAAAAATACCAAGGCAGTGATTTGTCCGCGTTGGCGTTCGGTTGATTTAGATGCTCTTGATGATTGGGCTTTGGCCGAGTATCTTTATAAAAATAAAGAAAGCATAATGAAACGGATTGGACAATTATATGGCAATAAATAAATTAAAGTTTTTAATCGTGGGTTTGGGCTCAATGGGCAAAAGACGCATCCGTAATTTGCTTTTTAACGGTGAGCATCAGATTATCGGTTATGATATTTTGCCGCAAAGAATGCAGGAAGCTAAGGCAAAATACGGAATAGAAATTGTGCGCGATTTAAAAAAATTATCCGTTGAAGATTTTGACGCAATAATAATTTCTACCCCGCCCAACAAGCACGGAGACTATATTCGTTTGGCGCTTAAGAATAAAAAGCATTTTTTTGTTGAGCATCCAATTAGTGATGACGGTTATAAAGATATTCTCAAAAATAATGATTCAAATATTATAAAAGCTCCTTCTTGCACTTTTCGCTATCATACGCCGATGAAAATGATGAAAAAAATCTTAGACGACGGCAAAATTGGAAAAATTTTAGCGTTTCAATATCACATGGGGCAATATTTGCCGGATTGGCACCCGTGGGAAGATTATCGCCAGGTATATTTTTCTCAAAAGGCCACTAGTGCCTGCCGTGAAATGTTGCCGTTTGAATTGATTTGGCTCAACTGGCTGATGAAATCTGAAGTAGCGGAAGTTTCAGGATATATCAGCAAAATTTCCGATTTGGATATGAGGGCCGACGATATTATTCTGGCTAATTTAAAATATAAAAATGGGATTTTTGGCAACGTGATTATAGATGTGGTCTCCAGGAAGCCATTTCGAACCTTGCGCGTTTTGGGATCCAATGGGGTTTTAGAATGGGAGAAATTTGATTGGACCATTAAGCTCTTTGATGTTAAGTCCAAAAAAACCAAAAATATTGTCGTTCCTAAGGGCCACCCGGAAACGGGGTATCTTAATGAAGAGGAGATGTATAATGATGAAATCAAGATGTTTCTAGGCGCGATTAGAGGTAAAAAAACATATCCGCATACTTTTGCCGAAAATCATTATCTTTTGAAAACTTTGTATTCTTTGGAAGAAAGCAGCCGGACGGGGAAAAAGATTTTTTTAAAAAATTCACCCTGTTAAATAATTTTAAATCCTGACATGTTCTATTATGTCTATATATTAAAATCAAACAAGGATAAGAAACTATATACAGGGTACACCAATAATTTAAAATTAAGATTTGAGCAGCATAAGAAGGGACGGGTGGCATCCACTAAAGACCGAAGACCGCTTAAGCTTATTTATTACGAAGCGTGTCTTAGTCAAAAAGACGCTACTCACCGAGAAAAGTATCTTAAAACTTATCTTGGTAAAATGTTCCTTAAGAATCGGCTCAAATCTTATTTAACAGGGTAAATGATAAAAAAAATTAAAATAGGGAAAAAACATATCGGTGAAGCCTGCCCCGTTTTTATTATTGCCGAAGCAGGCGTAAATCATAGCGGGGATTTAGGGTTGGCCAAACAATTAATAGATGTGGCCGCTGATGCGGGAGCAGACGCTGTTAAATTCCAGACTTTTAATCCGGAGACTCTTGTTACCAAAAAAGCGACTAAGGCAATATATCAGGCGCGCAACGAGAACAAAGGCGAGGAAAGTCAATTTGATATGCTAAGGCGGCTAATGCTGCCAAGAGAATGGCATACCGACCTTAAAAAATACGCGGAAGACAAAGGTTTGATTTTTATATCGACTCCTTTTTCGCTGGACGACGCGATTTATTTACGCCAATTGGGTGTTAAAGCTTTAAAAGTCGGTTCCAGCGATACTGAAAATATTCCTTATCTTACCGAAATTGCTAAATGGAGATTGCCAATTATTTTGTCTACCGGGATGTCGAATTTGGCCGCAGTTAAAAATTCCGTTGGTGCTATGGAAAAAGTGGGCTGCCAAAAATTAATTGTGCTACATTGTACCACTAACTATCCCACGCCTTTTGAGCAAGCTAATCTTCGGGTAATACTTACATTGAAGAAAGAGCTAGGTTTGCCGGTAGGGTTTTCTGACCATACTCCTGGAATTGAAGCCAGCGTCGCGGCTGTTGCCCTGGGGGCTGTGGTTATAGAAAAACATTTTACCGTTGATAAAAATTTACCGGGACCGGATCAGAGAGCGTCTTTGGCGCCAGCTGAATTAAAGTCATTGGTTAGCAGTATTCGTAATGTAGAAAAAGCTTTGGGTACTGGCAAGAAAAAACCGTTCGCAAGCGAGCTGGCAATTGCCAAAGTCGCCAGAAAAAGTTTAGTAGCCGCCAGCTTTATTCCTGTCGGGAAAAAGATAACAGCCGATGATATCGCAATTAAACGGCCGGGGACCGGCATGCCGCCCAGAGATTTGGCGAAAGTCATTGGCAAAATCGCTAAGATAAATATTCTCCCGGATACCTTGGTCGATGCACGAATGTTGAAATAATTTTTAGCTTTTGTTTGTTAATTTAAAAAGTTATTATGAAAAATGGAAAAAGAAAAATTTTAGTTGTTACCGGCACTCGTGCCGAATACGGATTATTAAAATCAACAATTGACGGCATTTTGTCCAGCAAAATTTTATCTTTGTGCCTGGTAGCGACGGGTATGCATACGCTTAAGAAGCATGGTTATACCATTAACGATATAAAAAAAGACGGTGTGCCCATTAATCATATCGTGCCAATTGCGGAAGGGGACGACATGCTCGGTGCTTTAAGCAAGGAAATTAATGGCATTAAAGATGTTTGCTTGCGGGAGAAACCAGCTGCAATTTTAGTGCTAGGCGACCGCGATGAGCCATTTGCTGCGGCGATTGTCGGCGGCCATCTTAAAATCCCGGTGTTGCATATCCACGGAGGAGATGTTACCGGTTATATGGTTGATGATTATATTAGGCACGCCATTACTAAATTTTCTCATTTGCATTTTACTGCATCTAAAAAAAGTTTTGAACGGGTTGTAAAATTAGGCGAAGAAAAATGGCGGGTGTTTAAAGTTGGGACTCCGGGGTTAGATAATTTACGCCAGAGGGATTATTTTAGCAGAAATCAGCTAGCTGAAAAATTAGGATTGGACGCAAAAAAGAAGTGGTTGCTAGTGTTGCAGCATTCCACGCCCTTGGACAAGATTTCTGTTCTTAGGCAAATTGGGCCAACTTTGCGAGCGGTGGCAGAGGTACAAGCGGAGAAAATTATCATTTATCCTAATAATGATACCGGCAGCGAGACGATAATTAAAGAGATAAACAATTATAAGAACAGGTCTGATTTTCATATTTACGAAAATTTTGACCGCAATACTTATTTGAGTCTCTTAAAATACAGCGACGCCTTGGTTGGCAATTCCAGCTCGGGTGTGATTGAAGCAGGTTTTTTTAATTTGCCGGTTGTTAATATCGGCAATCGCCAATTGGGGCGCGAGTGCGGACAGGGCGTGATTCATACCGGTTATAGCCAGAAACAAATTAAAACAGTTATACTGCGGATATTAGCATCAAATTCCGCGCGTTATCATCAAGGTTTATTTAATCCTTACGGTGCTGGCCGAGCCGGAGAGAAAATTGTTAAAATCATAGAAAAATATATTGACCGGCTGGATCTATTTTATAAGAAATTCACTCATATTTAAAAAATAAGATAAAATTACATGAAATCAAGATTTAAAAATTGGCAGACACCAAAAATAATTGACGGAAAATTGACTAAATGGAATTGGTTGGTTCAGCATAAGAAAAATTTAAAATTAGGCAAAAAAACAGATATCGGCGCTTTCACTTATATTAACGCCAAAAATGGAGTAGTAATTGAAGATGAGGTGCAAATTGGTTCGCATTGCTCCATTTATACCGTTTCTACGATTGATAATAAAGAAGGCAAAGTGGTGCTGAAAAAAAACTGCAGGATAGGCTCTCATAGTGTTATTATGCCTGGTGTTACGGTAGGTGAAAATTCAATCGTCGGCGCCTTTGGATTTGTGAACAAAGATGTACCTCCGAATGTAGTTGTTTGCGGCGTGCCGGTTAAAATAATAAAAAAGTTAGAAGATAAAAATAAATGAATTATCCTATTGCCAAACCCTATATCGGGGCAGAAGAAAAGCGGGAAGTTCTGAAGGTTTTGAATTCCGGCCATCTTAGCTTAGGGTCGGTTTATAAAAAATTTGAGCAAGAATTTGCCAAGAAAATTGGCACAAAATATGCCTGCGCCGTTTCCAGCGGTACGGCTGGATTACACTTGGCGATGATTGCGGCCGGAATAAAAGAGGGCGATGAAGTTATTACTTCTCCTTTCTCTTTTATCGCGTCCGCAAATTGTATTTTATATGTTGGCGCCAAGCCGGTTTTTGTTGATATTGACCCTACAACTTATAATATTGACGTTAATAAGATAGAGGCAAAAATAAATAAAAAGACCAAGGCGATTTTAGTGGTTCATATTTTTGGCCAGGCAACTGACATGGAGCCGGTTATGGCGCTGGCCAGAAAATATAAGTTAAAAATAATTGAAGATTCCTGTGAATCAATAATGGCTGAATATAAAGGACAAAAAGTTGGAACTTTTGGTGAGTCGTCAGTGTTCGCTTTCTATCCTAATAAGCAAATGACGACCGGCGAAGGCGGAATGTTAACGACTAACAGTCAGGACATCTACGATCTTTGTTGTAGCTTGAGAAACCAGGGGAGGACAGAGAATATGCAATGGCTTGATCACGAACGGTTAGGCTATAATTATCGTTTAGACGAAATGAGCGCCGCGTTGGGATTGACTCAGCTTAAAAAAATTGATTGGCTAATAAAGGAAAGGCAGAAGATAGCGCAATTTTATAATAAACACCTCAAAAACTTTTCTGACCTAGTTCAGGCGCCAGCAACAAATTATTTTAATACTCACACCTGGTTTGTTTATGTAGTAAAAATAAAAAATAAAAAAATAAATCGTGATGAAATTATCGGGCAACTTAAGGAAGAGGGAATAAGCTCTAAGCCTTATTTGCCATCAATTCATCTTTTCAATTTTTACCGCAAAGAATTTGGTTATAAGGAAGGTGATTTTCCTGTTTCAGAAGAGATTAGCCAATATAGTTTGGCCCTGCCTTTTTATATCGGTTTGAAAGAAAAAGACGCGAAGTATATTGTTAATAAATTAATAAATATTTTAAAAAAATATGAGTGATAATTTTTTGAAAGAATTTAAAAATAAAAGAATATTGGTAACTGGCGGGACAGGCTCAATTGGCTCGGTGATCGTCAAGGAATTATTAAAATATCAACCGCGACAAATCCGTATTTTTAGTCGCGATGAAACCAAACAATTTGAATTAATGCACGAGATCGGTTCTTCATCACCAATCAGTTTTTTGATTGGTGATATACGCGATAAAGAACGGTTAAATATGGCGATGGAAAATATCGATATTATTTTTCACGCGGCCGCGCTAAAGCATGTGTCGGCTTGCGAGCGGAATCCTTTTGAAGCGGTTAAAACCAACGTGCGGGGAACGCAGAACGTGATTGACTGCGCTTTTTCCAACGATGTGGATAAAGTAATTATAATTTCTACTGATAAGGCAACCGATCCCTCCAACGTTATGGGATGCACCAAACTTCTGGCTGAAAAACTTGTTTTGGCCAGTTTCCTTTATAAGGGAAAGAAAAGAACCAAGTTATGCTGCGTTCGTTTTGGCAATGTTTTGGGTTCTCGCGGGTCGGTCGTGCCGTTGTTCATCAATCAAATAAAGCAAGGTAAGGCCGTGACCATCACTGATCCCGAAATGACCAGATTCATCATGTCAATTTCTCAAGCGGTCCAGCTTGTTTTTAAATCAGCAAGTTTGATGATAAATGGTGAAATTTTTGTGCTTAAAATGCCGGTGGTGACATTAAATGACTTGGTGCAAGCTACGATAGAGGCTTGCGATAAAAAAAGAGGCGCTAAAGTTAATGTGTCCGTTAAAGTTATTGGAAAAAAATGCGGCGAACGGACTCATGAGAAGCTTTTGACTGCCGATGAATCAGAGGAAGCCTTGGAATCGGCTGAAATGTTTGTTATCTTACCGAGCTTATTGAATCCAAAATCGGGGTATAAAGTTTCAAGCAGCGATCTCTATACTGGCTTTAAAAAGGCTAAGGCGGGCGAGTATTCCTCAAAAAATATTTCTAAAATGCCGGTGAAAAAAATTAAAGATTTGTTATTATCTAACGGTGATTTAAAATTTGATTTATGATCAAGGAAGGAGAAGCAGAAATATGTTAGATAATTTAAATTTATTAGCGCGACGAATATGGCGTTTTTTGAAAACAGGGTCCACAGTGGCTAAGGAAGTAAAAGAATATTCCGAATTTATTAAAAATAATTTAAATAGCTATAGAACCGCTTTTTTTAATTTGACCATTGATTTTGAACTTGCTTGGTCTCGTGCGAGACGGAAAAATATCTCAACAACATTGGAGGAGTCATTAATAAGAGCAAAGCGTGCCAGAAAATTCCTTCCTCACCTGATTGAATTAACAAAAAAATATAATATTCCTATTACTGTTGCTCCAGTTGCCCATGTTGCAATCTCTGATTGTGCCTCGCACCAAGTACCGCCAAAATTCAAGCCGTCTTGGACTAATTCAGATTGGTTCTCCATTGATCCGAACACTAATCTTCGGGAAAACGAGGATTATTACGGCCCCGATCTGATAAAAAAAGTTCTAGAAAGCGGTGTCGGGCACGAAATAGCCAGTCATGGCTTTTCTCACGTAGACCTGAGCGACGCTGACACCACAAAAGAGATTGCGGAATTTGAAATAACGGAATCATACCGGATACTAAAACAAATCAATCAGAACCTGACCACTTTTATTTTCCCTAATAATAAGCCGAAATTTTTGGAATTATTAAACCGGGCAGGATATACCATATATCGCGGCCAAGAAAATAAAACAATTGCAAAAGATGATTTTGGGCTTTGGCGTTTTCCTCTCGGACTTTGGCTCTCTCCGTATGCTGCAAGCCCCAAGGAAATTAATGGATTGATATCACTGGCAATCCAGAAAAAACAATTAATAAATCTATGGTGCCATTTATACGAATTCAAAAACGAGAGACAATTAAAAAACTTTTTTGGTCCAATTTTTAAATTTATAAAACAGAAGCAAAACAAAAAAAGCTTAGAAGTTGGCACAATGCAATCAATCGTTTCAAAAATAAACAATGAATAACGCAAAAGAATATTACAATAAATCCAGCCAGGACTATGTAAATAAGTGGGATCTTTCGCTCTCTGGCCTGAATAAACCGACAAATCTTTATCGCCAGGCTTTGATTGAGGCGCTTTTGGAAACGGCCGATATAAAAAAAGATGATAAGGTTGTGGAAATTGGTTGCGGCACCGGTTTGGTGCTCCGTGAAGCCTTGAAAAGAACTGCCCCTGTTTTTGGGGTTGATGTCTCAATTGAAATGCTGAATCGAACCCGCGACATTGTTTTAAAAGACCGGCAAGTGGCGATTTTAGATGATTTTTCTCAAATGGGGGGCCAAACCGCGGATGTTTTTTTGGCGGTGGATGATTTTCTTAACCTGCATCTTCCAGAGAGGTCTTTTGATAAAATTTTGAGTTTGGAGGTGCTTCGCTATATTGATGACCTGGACAAGGCTTTTATCAATATAAGAAAGATAATGAGAGAAGACACAGTTTTTATTTTCACGCTAACTAACCTTTGGAGCTTGAGCCTTTTTCCTTTAAAATATTCTTTGAGAAAGTTTTTTGGTCGGTTGGATGAAAAAAATGAATTATTGCAGTATTTTGTCACGGAAAAATCTGTTAGAAGAAAATTAAAAGAGAGTGGGCTAAAAATTATCCGATTTGAAAAATTAAATTTATTAAGCGCCAATCCCTTGGTCGCTAAAATTGTAAAAAATAAAAAATGGGCCGAAAAAATAATTTCGATGGATAAGCGGTTTTCTAAAATTTCGATTATCAATAAACTTTACGATACGTTTTTGGTAGCGGTGAAGTTAGAAGGGGATAATTTTATCCACAGATAATCAGTTTGTTCTAATTCCTGTTTGAGCTATACTATAAATAGGTCTTTAGTTTGCTCCATCTCTTAGAAAAAAGAGGCGGGGTTCTTTTTTTAAAAAATAATTTTATTAAAACTTAAAAAGATGAATAAAAAAACAAAAAATTGGTTAGTTGTTTCCGCCGTAATTTTATTAATTGTTTTGCTTAGTGGCTGTTTTTATTTCTGGCAATTTTGGTGGCCAGAAAAACAGATTAAGATTCAAATGGGTTGGGCCAATCCAACCTTCCCTTGGAAAGATTATACCGAGGCGGAATTTAAAGAAAAATATCCACAACTTTTTGGGGACGATGTACAGACACGCATAACCCCCGAAGAAACATATGCTAAATTTCGTGAAGCACTGAAGACTAATAATTTGGAGTTGACGCTGGAACAAATAAACCTAGAAACAGGAAAGACTGGGAAGGAGAGCGAGCAGTTTATAAGGGAAGAATATGCAGCGGGAAGGCTAGCGGAATTGTATGGTCATTATCCAGAAAAAATAGAAAAGGTAAATATGTATGAGATTCTTGCTCAATATGAGTATGATTATTATTCAGAAGAATATAAGCAAAATCTTATTGGAGCGATTAACTTTGTGAAAAATGCTTATGGCGATTGGAAAATGGATAGCCTCTAAAATAAATGACCCCTCGATTTTACTCGGGGCAAGCAATGACGAATAAAAATTTTAGGTAGAATTTTAAAATATTCTTTGCCCCGCTCTGGCGGGGCGCAGAACGACAAGACGTGTGTAGGGGGGATAAAATAAAGATAAAATTTTCTATTTTTATTTTTGGAGCAATAATTATTAGCTCGGCTCTATGGTGTGGCCGAGTTTTTGCTTTTAATAATACAATTACTCATCCGGCTCTAACGGAAAACATTGCTAAAATTTATAATGCTAATTTTGAGCGAAAATTAAGCAGTCAGGAAATAAATTGGATAAAATTGGGAAGTATTGAGGAAGATAAATTTCCGCGTCCGGTCAATCATTTTTTTGAACCTAATTTGGGGATTGGGATTGCCGGTTTTGCTAGTTCTAAAGCTTGGGCGCAAAATAGTGGTTTGCAAAAAATAACGGCTACTGGTGATTATTCTTGGCAAACAGCAATAAATGCCTACGTTAAAGGTGATAATGAGTTAGCCTTTGTGGCCCTGGGGCACGCCTTGCATTTGTTGGAAGATAAAGCGGTGCCGGCACACACTAGGTTGGACGAGCATTTAACACGGGGCGACCCCTATGAACAATGGGCCGAAAAGCAAACAGATGTAAATTTTAATGTGTCGCCAACAATTGTTAGTCAATTAAATAATGCTTTTGACGGATTAGCACTTTATTCTAATAAGCATTTTTTAAGCAAGGACACTGTTGATGTAAAAAGTAAAAATTATGAAGAGAAATTAATAAATGGGAAAATTTATTTATTTTCCAGCGAAGTAAACGGAAAAAGATTTAAAATTGCTGAGAAAATTTTTATTTCTAAAAATAAAACAGTCTTGGCTCTCTCTGATGAAGTTCACTCCGACTACTTTTCTCTCCTCGCCCCAAAGGCTGTTTCTTATGGCGCGGGGGTGGTAAATTTGTTTATTCAAGAAGCGGAAAAGAAGAAAAAAGAAGAAAATAATAAAAGCTGGTGGCAGAAATTGAAAGAGAATATTCTGGCTAGCGTTGGCAGTTCGCTGGCAACTGGTAGCTTGTCATCGAGTTTAGCAGAGGCATCTGCGCCCAAGCCGGTCGAGTCTGCTGTGTCGGACGAGCAGAGCGAGGCGCTCGCCTCGTCTTCGACAAATCGAAGCGGGACAGAAGCTAATTTGGCGACAACGGGAATAGATCAGTATTCCTTGCCGGCAAACACCGTTGTGGCGCGGGATAAAATAACGGTTAATTTACCGACAAACACAGTGATGGCACAAGAGAAATTAGGTGGAAATATTGTGGAGGAAATTACGCCGGACGACGTTGATATTCCGTCGGCGATTATTGAAGAAACAAATCCATCGCAGGTTGCCTTGCCAAAACAGTCGCCGTCGCCAAGCCCGTTAAAATTTCTTCCTGGTGTCGGCTTGGCGCCAACGTCTAGTCCTTCGCCTGGTTCCGATACAACTGCGCCTCAAACAACAATTACTTCCGCGCCGGCCACTAATGTTGCCACCACGACTGCCACTTTCGTTTTTGGGTCATCCGAAAGCGACTCAACTTTTTCTTGCCAATTAGACAGCGCCACTTCAACTTCTTGTGTTTCGCCCAAAGAATATACCGGTTTATCGGAAGGCGCGCATATTTTTAAAGTATCGGCAATTGATGCTATCGGCAATCAAGACGCAACTCCGGCGGAACATTCCTGGTCAATTAATTTGGTGCCGGAAGTTATTTTAAGTTTATCAAATTACAGTATTTTAAATATAAATTTTAGCGTTAATTGGACGTCTTCTTCTTCGGATGTCAGTTCTTACGATGTGCAATACAAAATTAATACTGGTGGTGCATGGCAGGATTGGGTCATGACGACGACAACTACCTCAAAATCTTTTCAGGCCAGCTATGATAATGTGATTTATTATTTCCGCGTCCGGGCAACTGATTCGCTTGGTCATCAAAGTGGGTGGACAGAAATTGAAGCCCCCGTTTCTTTAAAGCCTGTTATTATCAATGAAATAATGTATAATCCCAATCCTGGCTCGGATGATTATTATGAATATTTGGAATTGTATAATCGTTCTCCAGCGGATATTGATTTAACTGGCTGGCAATTTGTTTCTGGTTCTAGTGTGCATGCTATCAGTGCGGACACAGTTCATAATGGTTCCTCGACTATTATCGCTTCGGGTGGCTTTGCTTTGCTGACGGATAAAGTAGTTAGCGCGACTGCTAGCTCAACTTATGATGGTTACTATTCTATTTCCGATTATTCAAGTTCCGCTTTGCGCCTGAGGATTAATGATGCTTCTATGGGCCTAGTTAACTCAGGAGTTTCTCTGTTTTTGAAAAATGCCAGCAACACGATTGTTGACGAAGTCTCTTATTTATCAAGCTGGGGAGCCAATGGCAATGGCAAGTCGCTGGAGAGGATAAATTATAATAATCTTTATTCGAAAAATCGACTAGCTTGGGCCGAGTCTGTCATTGGCGGAACACCCAATGTTGTTAACGGTTCACTGGATTTAACGGTCGGAAGCTACCTTGCCGAAAATACAATAATTTCTTCGGATTTTATTTGGGCCGAAGTTGGATCGCCTTATCTTTTGTTTTCGGCAACAGTTAATGCCGGCGTAACCTTGATTATTGAGCCGGGAACGATAATTAAACCGCAAAATAAAAATCTGGATTCTTTGACCGTGGACGGAACATTAAAAATTAATGGCACAAGAGCTCAGCCGGTTTTGTTTACTTCAAAAGAAGTTTCGCCGCAAGCGGGCGATTGGGGAACGGCAATAAATTTTGCGGCCGATTCTTTAAATTCAGAAGTATCAACGGCGATTTTTGAATACGGTGGTTATCAGGCAGCTTGGCCGAGCACTACCTTAAAGCCGAGCGTGGTGGTGAATTCCTCTGCGGTTGATTTTGACAATTGTATTTTTAGAGACACGCAAAGTCGCTCCTTGGATTTAATTAGCTCTGGTTCGGCCGTTACTAATTCTCAATTTTCTAGTAGTACATCCGTGGCAATTTATGTTAGCGGTTCGTCGGCGCCGAATATTTCTGGCAACACTTTTCAAAATTCTGGTAATGTTGGGGCGGCCATAAAAATTGATAATCAAGCCAGTCCCGCTGTAAGGAATAATTCAATTTCCGGTTTTACTTACGTCATTTGGCTCCAAAGCGCCTATCCTGATATTTCGGGTAATACCCTAGCCAATAATACTTACAACGGAATTTATGTTGAAGATCATACGGTAATTTCACAAAACGCAACTTGGCAAAATGGTAATGTCTATTTGTTGTTATCAAATAGCGGTCAATATCCCTTAGTCGCCACGAGCACTACTTTAACACTAGAGCCAGGCGTGATCATTAAGCCATTGAATAAACATTATACGGCTTTGAAAATTGAAGGCTCGCTGATGGCCAACGGCAATTCCAGTTCCACCTTAATAAATTTTACTTCACTTAAAGATGATTCTCTGGGCGGGGACTCCAATAACGATGGCAGTTTAACTAGTGCTATTTCAACTGTCGGTGATTGGAAAAATATTTGGTTTGCCGACGGTAGCCAGTCAACTTTAAAATTCGTTGCCTTCCAATTCGGCGGATTTGACAGGGGAATTTATGGTGAATGGCGGGTCAAAGAGGAGAGTCTAAAAATTGATGCCACTGCTCAAGTTGTGACAGAAGAGATAAGAGTGGAATAGACGGTTAATTTTTTAGTGTACTTTTATCTGATTTTGTGATATAATTAGCCATGAAAGAGCAAAAAATTCCTAAATTTGTAGTACCATTTTTGTGGTCTTTTGATTTGGCTAAACTTGATTTGGAAAAGGATAAAAAAAGAATAATTACCAATATTTTGAATTTGGGAACCAAGCAAGCAACTGATTGACTTTTTTCTTTTTATAACAGGCAGTCCATAATAGAAGTTTTAAAAAATCCTATGCCAGGCGAGTGGAATGCTAAATCGTTAAATTATTGGAGTTTGATTTTAGAAATTGAGACCCATCAGCCGGCCAAGAGAATTTTATCGACTGTCTAATTTCTATGCAATACGATATTTTAAGTAAAGGACGTTTTGAAATATTGCCGCTTCTGGCGAATTTTAAAGATGATTTTTATCTAGCCGGCGGCACGGCTTTAGCGCTACAGCTTGGTCATCGAGACAGTATTGATTTTGATTTTTTCTCTCAGCAAGAGAGAAGCACTGCAAAGTTGCTTGAAAGAATAAGAAAGGTTTTTTTGGGCATAATTTAGTAAAAATCCAAGAAGAAAAAAATACTCTGACGATAATAATCGATGGAAATATTAAAGTAAGTTTCTTCTTTTTATAAATTGGCTGAATCGTTAATTGAGGATGAATATTTTAAATTGGCCTCGGTGATTGATCTCGGCTGTATTAAGTTATCGGCGATTATTCTTGGCCGACAACTCTTAATCTTTGTGCCAAGGGTGACAAGAAGTATGCGTTTATTGCCCTTGGACATGTACGTCTGCTAGAGGACAAGGCCGTGCCAGCGCACACGAGACTAGATGAGCACATGACCGAGGGTGATCCATATGAGCAATGGGTGACGGGGCAAAAGGGTATAAATTTTAGTGTAGCGCCAATAAGCGTAGGTCAGCTAAGCGAAGCCTTTGATGGGCTAGCGGTTTATTCTAATAAACATTTTTTGAGCAATAGTAGTTCTATGAAAATAACTTTAATTTCCGCACCGTGGCTTTTTAAGGAGGAAGTGGAATTTATTTCCCAAAATTTAGGGCTCGGTTATTTAGCGTCTTATTTAGAAAAGCGCGGTCATAATGTTTTGATAATTGATGCATTAACAGAGGGTATAAGCATTTTCTCGGTTTTGTGCACTAAATATGCTGATACTTTAAAATGGGGATTAACGGACGAAGAAATTATTAAGCAAATTCCGGCGGATTCGCAATTGATTGGAATAACGGCACCGTTTACTGATTCAAGATTTGTGGTCAATCCTTTATCTATAAAAATAAAGAAAGCAATCCCTGCGGCGATTTTAGTCATGGGCGGAGTTTATCCATCGACCTTGCCGGAAGAAGCATTAAGACTGTCGGGCGTAGACGCTGTGGTCATAGGCGAAGGCGAAATTCCATTATCGCAGATTGCCGCCGGAAAGAAAATTGAAGAGATCAAGGGTTTGGCTTTTAAAAAAGATGGTCAAATATGGATGACTGGCGCCGGTGAAATCGTTACCGATATAGATAAGGATATTCCCGCACCTTCTTACGATTTGCGGCCAATGGAAAAATATGTGCAATGGTCGCCGCGAGGCAATAAGCTTGACATGACATTGTCGATGGTTTCTTCACGTGGTTGTCCTTTTCAATGTAAGTTTTGCTCTATTCATAACGTCTATGGCTATAAGTGGCGGGCTTTTTCGGCCTCACGAGTAATTAATGAAATTAAAGAAGCAGTTCTAAAATTTGGCGTTAATCATGTTGAATTTGAAGATGATAATCTCACTCTAGACAAAAATCGGGCTATGGATATTTTTGAGGGAATAAAAAATTTACGTGGTAAAAACGGGGAAAAAATTATTTGGTCAGCGCCTAATGGCGTGATGATAAATTCCTTGGACAGAGAATTAATTTTTAAAATGAAAGAATCTGGAGCGAAATTAATTTATTTGCCGGTAGAAAGCGGCGATGAAAAAATATTGGAACTAATGAACAAAGGAAATTGGCGAACACATCTAAAGAAGACTTTGGAAGTTTTAGGTTACTCTGTCAAAGCTGGCATTGAAACCAGAGCCTTTATTATCATCGGCTATCCAGGAGAGAATAAGGCATCATTTGAAAAAACGAAAAAATATTGCCAAAAATTGGTTGATTTGGGAGTCGACGCCATTACTCCGCTGGTGGCCACGCCTTACCCAAACACGGAGCTTTATAATCTCTGCAAAAAAAATAATTGGCTGGTTAATCCTGATACCGAAAACGTACTGATTTACCAAAGGTATTCAAAATTTTTGCCGGAATTCGTGCAAATTAATACGCCCTGGTGTTCAAAAGAAGAAGTTTACGAAAGATATCAAACTATGGTAAAATTATTTCCGACCAAGCATAGCGTCAGAAAAGAAGCGGGAAATTAATTCTTTTTAAATTATTCTGTGGAAATATTTTCACCCGACAATAGCGGTGCCGTATGATTAATAAATAATATAAACTAGTAAAATGAAAATATTATTTTCATTTTTGAGCGAACGCGAATTATGTTTGATATAATTAGCCATGAAAGAGCAAAAAATTCCTAAATTTGTAGTACCATTTTTGTGGTCTTTTGATTTGGCTAAACTTGATTTGGAAAAGGATAAAAAAAGAATAATTACCAATATTTTGAATTTGGGAACCAAGCAAGCAACTGATTGACTTTTTTCTTTTTATAACAGGCAGTCCATAATAGAAGTTTTAAAAAATCCTATGCCAGGCGAGTGGAATGCTAAATCGTTAAATTATTGGAGTTTGGTCTTGGGATTTGAAGTTATTGATCGGAGGAGAGAATTTTATTGGCCCTTCTTAACGATGTTAGCGAAGAACCGTTAGCGTTTAAAAAAGGAAAAGAACTGGAGCTGGAAACAATTAAGAAATTTTTTGTGCAAGAGGTAAAAAGGCAACATTAAAACAACCATTCGAAGCCCGATTTCGAATGTATCAAAAAATTCGTGCAGTCAGACTGCACGAATTTTAAATTACCTATTTTCTATTCAGCCTATCTTCCTCCACCCGAAAGAATAATTTTAATGGTTTTGAGAATAATGGCGATTTCCAGCGCGAAGGAACGGTTCTTGATATAGTAGAGGTCATATTGCAGCTTTTGGAGCGTATCTCTAATGGAGGCGCCGTAGGGGTATTTAATTTGAGCCCAGCCGGTTAAGCCCGGTTTAATGGAGTGGCGGACTTGGTAGAAAGGAATTTGCGCGAGAATCTCGGCTGAGAAAGCAAATTCTGGGCGTTCGGGCCGCGGACCGACAAACGACATCTCGCCTTTTAGGATATTGTATAATTGTGGCAATTCATCCAGCCGCGTTTTGCGCAAAAACTTTCCCGCCCAAGTTATGCGTTCGTCTTTTTCGGCAGACCACTGGGCGCCATCTTTTTCGGCGTTATGAATCATAGTGCGGAATTTTATTATCTCAAAAATTTGGCTGTCTTGACCAACGCGTTTTTGGCGGTAAAAGACCGGGCCGGGACTGGAAAGTTTTACCAGTATAGCGATAAGGGGCGTTAAAATTAAAGCGCCAAAACTCAAGATCAGCGAAATTGAAATATCCAAGACCCGTTTTAGCCCGGTAAAAAAAGTTTTTTGGTCAGTCATTAGATTTTCTAAAAACCAAACTTCTTCAATGGCGGAAACCGGAATTTTACCGGTTATTTTTTCATAAAAACTAGGTAGCTCGCTGACGATGACTTTGAGGGGGATGCACTGATAGAGATTGCGGACTAAATTTAAATCTTTATGCGGGCTGACAATCGTTAAAATCAGTTGAATCTTGTCTTGAATAATCGTTTCGATTAAGTCACGCAAAAGTTTAATGTCTTCGGTGTTAACGATTTTTTTGACGCGATAGCCAAGTTGCGGATTAATTTTGATGTATTCAATCAATTCCTTGGTCTCTTGGCTTTCTCCCAGCACCATAATATTATTTAAGAGATTTGGGCTTTTGATAAAATAATTATAAACTTGGCGCCAGATAACAAAAATTAAAGCGAAGATTAAAATATTTAAAAAAAGATTGGTTTTAGGCGAGATGCCAAAGAAAGGAATAAAGTAGAAAAAACTAATAGCCAACGCCGCATTTATAAAAATTGCTCTGGTGAGCGTTAGGAAAAAAGATAAGCTGTTTCGGGCAACGTGAATATCGTAGAGGCCGATTATATAGAAGACAATCAATGAAAGAGCGTAGATAAGGGTGAAGGGTAAAAAATGTTCATTCCAGCTTTTTTGCCAATTTTCTCCATAACGAAAAACCAGCGTTAAAAATAGCGCCAGGTATAGCATGAAAATATCGCCGCTCAGCAAAATTATTCGTTTGGCTTTTTCAATAAACGTATTCATAAAGATTCTCTAGATTCTACAATATTTAGCCTTTTTTGGCAAGCTTTATTGAGCTTTGGTGAATATTCTAGTAAGATTATATTAATGTTGAAGTTGGGCAGTAAAATTTCTTTTGCAGTTTTTGGCGTCGTTTTTTTTAGCTTGCTGGCAATTTCTCCGGCTCAGGCTTTTTTGCCGGGCGAAGTTAAAAATTTTAATGTTGATGCAATCTATGATGCCACGAGTCGCACGCAGTCGTCTGCTACGTTGCGTTATGTCGGCGACCGGGCGGTTTTTTATATTGATAATGATTGGTGGAATTCGCTGTCGCCGGTGGATTTAGCAATTCAAAAAATAGCAATTTCTAATTTGTTGCTGGAATTTGACAGGACAATTTATCCGAGACTGACGCAGACATATGGTTATGAATGGAGTCCGGGAATTGATAATGAATTGCGTGTGAATATTTTGATTATGCCGTTGAAAAAAATTACGGGCGGATATTTTAATACGGTTGATGAATATACCAAAAAGGAATTATCTCGGTCCAATGAGCGGGAGTTGATTTATTTAAACACGACCTATTTAAATACTGTCGCGGCTAAGGTTTTTTTAGCGCATGAGTTTACGCATATGATAAATTTTTATCAGAAAGAAAAATTGCGCAATGTCGTGGAAGACACTTGGCTGAACGAGGCCAGAGCAGAATACGCGGCCACGCTTTGCGGCTACGATAAAACTTATGAGGGCAGCAATTTAGAACGACGGGTAAACGATTTTTTGCGAGCGCCGACGGATTCATTAACTGAATGGACAAACCAAGCGGCTGATTATGGCGCGGTTAATCTTTTTATGCAGTATTTTGTCGGGCGGTATGGCGAGCAAGTTTTATCGGGAGCAATGAAATCCGAAAATACGGGAATTTTGAGTTTAAACGAATCTTTATCTTTGTCCGGTTTTTCGGAAAAATTCAGCGATATTTTTGTTAATTGGATGATTGCCAATTATGTTAATGATTGCCAACTGGGCGCGGGGCGAAATTTTTGTTATTTAAATCCGTTGCTTGCTATTGACCGTTTTTATGTGAATCCATTGGCAAAAAATTTTTTGGTAGCCAAAGAGGGAACGGAATTTGTTTTTGCCGACGCGATTAAAGACTGGAGCGGTCGCTGGTATGAAATCCTGCCACTGGGCGGGGGACTGAATTTAAAGTTAAAATTTCAAGGCAGCAGCGCGAGCAATTTTCAAGTGCCGGTAATTGTTTTTTACAAAAATGGGACAAAGGAATTGCGCTTTTTGAAATTGAATGGACAACAAATCGGCCAGGATTTAATTTTAAATTTTGGCGGCAACGTGGCGGGAATTGTTTTAATGGTGGCTAACGAAACAAAGACAGCTAGTTTCTCGGCCAGCGAGGGCACTTACCAATTTTCTTACGTGGCCAGCATGACATCCTCTTCAACGTTGCCGGCACTAGACAGCGGGATTAAACAAAATGATTCGTCTTCTTTGCCGTCAGAAAATAATTTGCCGGTGCCTTCTGGCAACTACGCCGATGGTTCATTAATTCGAGCGCGTGGCGATATAAAGGTTTATATTGTATCGGGAAAATATAAACGCTGGATTCAGTCGCCGGCCATTTTTAATGCCTATTCGCATTTTAGTTGGCAGAATATTATTGAGGTAAGCCAAGCAGAGTTAGATTCTTTTCGGGACTCTTGGCTAATCCGAGCCGAGGGGGATTCTCGGGTCTATGAAATTAACGGTGACGGAACTCGGCACTGGCTGAATATGAGTGTTGACCAATTCTTGCAATCCGGACGAAAGTGGGAGATGGTCTATATGGTGAATTGGGAGGAGAAAGACTTATATAAGACGGGAGCGGAAGTGAGAATATAAAATTTTCAAGCACCAATTTACAATTTTCAATCAATAACCAATGAATTAATTTCCAATTGAAAATTTAAGCCTTGAAAATTCATTGAAAATTGAGATTTGAAAATTGAAAATTCTAAAATATGTATTCAAAATCAAAACTCGCAAATCTGCAAGAAAATATTAGTTTGTCCAACCACACCACTTACCGCATCGGCGGTCCGGCGAAGTATTTTTTGGTGGTGAAAAATAAGGAGGAGTTGATTGAGGCGGTTATTTGGGCAAAAGAAAATTCCATCCCCTTTTTTATTTTGGGCGGCGGCAGTAATCTTCTGTTTGCAGACAAGGGTTATGGCGGGCTGATTATTAAGATGAAAAACGAGGAGATAATTTTTAGCTCCAAAGAAGAAGATCTTGAAGTTAATTGTGGCGCTGGCGCATCACTCGCAGAAATTTTATTTGAGGCAACTAGCCGCGGCTTTGGCGGGCTAGAATGGGCCCTGGGCATCCCAGGAACTCTAGGCGGAGCCGTTTGTGGCAATGCCGGGCGATTGGGCCAGGATTTGGCTCAGGCGATTGTCAGCGTACGAATTTTAGATGTTAACTTGATGGAAAAAGAAATTTTAGCCAGCAAGTGCCAATTTAATTATCGGGATTCCAGATTCAAGCATAATCAGGAAATAATCTTAGGAGCGAAGTTAAAATTTATCAAACAGGATAAAAATAAGGCCGAAGAGACTCTGCGTGAAGCGCAGAGGGTAATTGAAAAAATGCCAAATTTCCCCTCGGCTGGCAGCGTTTTTAAAAATTATTTAGTGCGCCAGAACGACGAATTAATAAAAAATCACTCGGAATTTCAGGAAAAGATTCAAGGAGGAAAGTTGCCGGCGGGTTTTTTAATTCAACAATGTGGCTTGGCGGGACGTTGTCTTGGCGGGGCAAAAATTTGGGAAAATCACGCTAATTTTATTTTGAACGTCGGTGGCGCCAAAGCCGAAGATATTCTGGGATTAATTGAGTTGGTGAAAAAAACAGTCAAGGAAAAATTTGATATAATACTGGAAGAAGAAATCAGATACGTCGGCAATCTTTAGTTTTGGTTATTATTGTGAAATCCTATTGCATTTATTTTCTGAAAGATTTATTATTTAAATAAGAAAAATATTTTTATGAAAATAATTTTTAAGAAAAAAGATTTTGAAATAACGTCAAACGTTGAATCTTATGTTGAAAAGAAAATGGAAACGTTGGAGAAATTTTTTAAATCTTTTAACGAAGAGAAAATAATAGTAGAAGTTGAATTAGGAAAGGCAACGGTGAGGCAAAAAACAGGCGATATTTTCCGAGCGGAGATAAACTTAAGTTTGGGTGGCAAAATATTTCGGGCGGAATCGGAACAGGCGGATCTTTTGGCGGCAATAGATGAAACGCGGGATGACCTAGAACAGGAAATAAAAAAATTCAAAGAGAGAAAAGAAACTATTTTTATCCGCGGAGCGCGAAGCATTGCTAAAAAACTTCGTATTTCGCCGTTGGCACGTTTTAAATAGCAGTAAGTTATAATTAAATAATAAGAAGTTTTTTATCGGATTTTAAATTTAAAGATTAGGAATTGATTTAAAATTTAAAATTTACCATTTAAAATTTTTAAGAAAGATGGTTCCTAGTAAAATTTTTTTTACGAAGGGAGTGGGTACGCATAAAGAATATTTAACTTCCTTTGAGATGGCGTTGCGTGATGCCGGAATCGCTCCTTTTAATCTCGTCACAGTTTCCAGCATTTTTCCAGCTGGCTGCAAACGGATTTCGCGCGAAGAGGGTTTAAAATTAATACAGCCGGGGCAGATTGTTTATGTTGTGATGAGCCGCAACGCAACTAATGAGCCAAATCGCTTGATTGCCTCCTCGGTGGGTTGTGCAGTGCCGGCTGACGCTGAGCAATACGGCTATCTTTCCGAGCATCATTCTTTTGGCGAAACAGATCAAAAAGCCGGTGATTACGCTGAGGATTTGGCGGCCACCATGCTAGCGACGACATTGGGAATTGAATTTGATTCCAATACTGCCTGGGATGAGCGGGAAGATCTTTATAAAATGAGCGGTAAAATTATTCGCACAACTAATATTACGCAGTCGGCCCTGGGGAACAAAGATGGTCTCTGGACAACAGTGCTTTCAGCCGCTGTGTTCATTCTGCCGTCTTACTTAGAGGGCAAAGAAGATCACCAAAATAATTCCAAAAACGGTCATTAGGGAGGAGTGACTGAAAATTAAATTGTTAGCGAAGCAAAAATCAGGATAAAAAATTAGCGCAAATTAAGTTTGTGTTTATTTTGATTTTTGCGGAGATAATAAAAATGAAGCATTTAACTAAAAGATTAGTTGGCCGGAGAGTGTTGAGCGAGCCAATTACCGGCAAGGAAACAACAGTTGAATTGCTAGAAAAAGCTTTTGGGGCTTATGTTGGCCGCGAAATCCGAACTGCGTACGAAATTATTAAGCGGATGATTGAAAAAGACCACACAATCGTGTTGGCGATTTCGGGCGCCATGACGCCGGCGGATTTTGGCGTCTCTTGCATTATTCCTTTTATTAAGGCTGGCTTTGTGGATATTATAACAACGACCGGCGCTAATATTTATCACGACATTCAGCGGCTTGAAAGTGATAATTGGTTTGAGGTTAATCCTAACCAGGGAGATATTAAATTACGCAAAGCTGGCTGGACGCGGATTTATGATACCAGTTTCCCGGAAGATGATTTATGGGAAACAGATAATTTGGTGATTGACTTGGTTCGGCGGCCAGATTTTTCCAGGCAGATGACGACACCCGAGTTTCATAATTTATTAGGGCAACACTTAGCGCGGTTTGGCACACGTCGTTTTAAGCGGGCTGATTTAAATCGCAGTATTTTGGTGCAGGCATATCGGCACGCGATTCCAATTTTTTGCGGTGCACCGCAGGATGGTTCAATCTTTTTGAATTTAGCGTTTTTAAAACAAAAGCTGGGTCATCGTTATAAATTCGGCATTAATATGGAAGATGATATTCATGAATTTGCCTCTTATCATTATTTTGCTAAAAATCGTTGGAGTAAAAAGTTATCAATTATTGTGCTAGGCGGCGGTGTCCCGAAAAATTATTCCCTGCAACCGGAACCGTACTTAACTCAAGTTTGCGATATTGAAGCTGGGGGTTATGATTTTGATGTGCAAATTTGCGATGCGCACGTGCAAAATGGCGGGTTGTCTTCCTGCACGGCGAGCGAAGCTCATACTTGGGGTAAAACCTCCGAGGATTGTATTAAAAATTCTCAATATGTTTTTGCCGACGTGACGTCTACTTTTCCTTTTATCGTTCATGCTCTGTTGCAGGAAGGAGCAGAACGTGAATCACGGCGTTTGCTTGACCATCGCGAAGAAGCGATTGCCTTTTTGGATAAAACCTTAAGAAAACATACCCTAAAAGCTTATTACGACAAAGGCAAGATAAAGAACAGTTTATTAAAAAATAGTCAGCGTTAATTATTCTATGGCAATTAAAAAATTTTTGGATATTGAAGCAAAGTCATTAACTGGGGGGCAAGTTGCAATTGTCCCTTTTGGCTTTGAGGCAACTACTACCTATGGCCACGGTTCTAATCTCGGCCCAAAGGCGATAATTGAAGCCAGCTCGCAGGTAGAGCTTTTTGATGAGGAATTGTGGCAGGAAACCTATAAAAAAGTGACGATTGAGACGAGACCAGAAATTAAGCCGGCGAAAAATGTTGCGCAAGCAAAAAAGCAATTAGGCTTGGAAATTGAAAAAATTTTACAGCTTAAAAAATTACCAATTACGCTGGGCGGAGAACATAGCATTACGCCGTTTATTATTGAAGCTTATAAAAAATCCGGATTTAATGACTTTAGTATTTTGCAATTTGATGCTCACGCTGATTTGCGCGATGGGTATTTGGGGGAAGAATATTCTCACGCGGCGGCCATGAGGCGTTGCTTGGATTTTGATGGCGTGAATCTTGTGCAAGTTGGTATTCGCAATATTAGCAACGAGAATGACGAACTGGTTTTTTGGGAAAAAAATCAAGCAAGAATTAAAACTTTTTGGGCTAAAAATAAGAAGAGTTGGGAAATTAATGATATAGTGAAAAGCTTAAAAAAGAATGTTTATATAACTTTTGATGTTGACGCTTTTGATTCTTCAATTATGCCCTCAACCGGCACGCCCGAACCAGGAGGCTTGGACTGGTATGAGGTGCTTGATATCTTGCGGGCGGTCTGCGCCAAGAAAAAAATTATCGGAGCTGATTTTGTAGAATTGGCGCCGATTAAGGGTTTGAACGCGCCTGATTTTTTAGTGGCTAAGTTAATTTACAAAATAATCGGGTATATTTTAAAATAGTCAATCGATATGCTTGAAAATTATTTTGAAAAAATAAAGCAAAAGCCAGAAGAAAAAGAAAGATCCGGTTTTGTGTCTCCCGAAAAGAAATTAGTGACAGACAGGAGATACAGTCAATATTTAAGCAATTTTGGATTGCCAAAGAGCGAGCTTAAATCTAAAAAAATACTGGACGTTGGTTCTGGTTTGTCGGAATTTTTTCAAAAAGCAAATGAAAAATTCAAGGAAGCCGGCACAGTAGTTGTCGGCCTGGATCCGAATTATTCAATGCTAGGAGAAAATTTAGCCGAGTTTAAGGAAAATCTTAAAAAAGCGAGGCTAAGCGTTGAGTCTATGCATGATGAAAGAGGCCGACTTAGAGACCAGGAAAGATCCTACGGAATTGTTAAGTCTGCGCCAAACAAAATTGCCGGGTCGCATCAGGAGCTTCCTTTTAAAGAAGGCAGCTTTGATCTGGTGCTGGCAAATAATAGCGTTTTGCAATTTAAAGACAGGGAGATTTCTAGGAGGGCGTTGCAGGAAATAGCCAAAATAATTAAGGAGTCGGGTGAAATCCGCCTTCAGCCCGTAGATCTTTTATGGGATAACAAAAAAGAAGAATTATATATGCATACTTTTGAGGCGCCAACAGAAAAAACCCGGGAACACGCAAAAGAGCTAGGTCTATTAATCGATTGTGACAAAAAAATGTTTGATATTTTCCGCGAGCTGGAAGAAACGGGCTTTAATTTTTTTTCAGCGATAAATTCTTTTGGCAATCGGGGCTTAGGGCGCTTCGTTCCGCCAACTCCTCCTACGAGGTTTTTAATTATGCGCCGTGACGAAAAGATTCCTCAAGCCGAGGGATTGAACGAGCTCAAAAGAATTTCTTTTAAGGAATCAAAGGATGGTTTTCATGTTGTATCAACGGAGGTTAATAAACAGCAAGGAAGATAATTATGAAGAAAGATTTAAGGAAAAAACTTTTAAGCGGGCAAAAAATTCAAGCGACTAAGCTGAAGAAAAATTTAGAGGTGGGGGATTTAGTGGATAATTATTTTCAGGCCTATAATTCGGCGCGGCTTGGTGAAGCTTGCCAACTTTTGACGCGGAAAATGCTGGACAAAAAAAAGGACGTGACGATTGGCCTGACTTTAGCCGGGGCGCTCACACCAGCCGGGATGTCAGGCATAATTATTTCGATGATGGAGGCCGGCTTCATTGATTTTATTATTTCCACTGGCGCCAATATTTATCACGATATTCATTTTGCCTTAGGGCTGGAAGTGCGCAAAGGGACGCTGGACGTTGATGACGCAACCCTATGGAATAACGGCATCGTTAGAATCTATGACGTTTATTTGGGGGCGGACACCCTGATAAAAACCGATAAGTTTTTAGAAAACATTTTAGCTTTTGATAAAGACCGGCCGACCGGCGCTATTTCTTCCCGGGAGCTGCATAATTATATCGGCCATAAATTATTAAAGCAGGCGAAGTTTCCAGAAAAATCTATTCTGGCTCAGGCCGCGAAATTAAACGTGCCAATTTATACCTCTTCTCCCGGCGATTCAACTCTCGGTATGAATTTAGCGACTTATGTTTTGGATGGCAGCCGGAATTTAACCCAAGACCCAAATCTGGATGTTTTGGAAACAACGGCGATTGTCATGGGGGCAAAAGAGAACGGAGCGATACTTTTGGGCGGCGGGAGTCCCAAAAATTTTTATATGCAGACCCAGCCTATGCTTTGGGAATGCCTGGGCATAGAAAAAGGCGGGCATGATTATTTTATCCAGATAACCATGGATTCGCCGCAGTGGGGCGGGCTATCTGGCGCCACGCCTTCGGAAGCTGTTTCTTGGGGAAAAATTAATTTAGACGAGCTGAAAAATACGGTGGTGGTTTACGCGGACACGACAATTGCCACGCCAATTCTTTTTTCCTACGCTTTTGCTAAAGCCAAAGCTCGGAAAAGAAAAGAATTGTATTTAAAAATGGGCAAGTTGATGGCTAATCTCAGAAAAGAATTCAAAGGAATTGAATGGTGGCCGGATTATAAAAGATAAAATATATTAGTAATTAATAATAAAGACCATGAATAATCTTCAAGTTTTACATCAGACAAAAATAAAAACCTTGTTTTTTATCGTTGCCTTTACCGCTTTATCAGTGATAGCGCCGCTGGCGGCGCATTATTTTGGCGGTGCGGCGGCGGGCCGCTTGTTTTTACCGATGCATTTTTTCGTGCTGACAGCCGGATTGTTGCTTGGTTGGCGCGCGGGTTTGGCGGTTGGCGTCTTGACGCCGTTAATCAGCTTTTCTTTAACCGGGATGCCGCTGGCGGCGATGTTGCCGTTTATTGTTATTGAAACAGCCGGTTATGGTTTTTTTGCCGGTTTATTGCGAGATAATATAAAAAATATTTGGATGGCCTTGGCCGGCGCGATGATTTTGGGGCGAGTATTTTTGTGGCTGGGCGTGGCGTTATTGCCGACTAGTCTTGTGGCAAATCAATATTTGGCGGGCGTGCTAACGGCTGGCTGGCGGGGGATATTGTTGCAGATAATCTTAGTGCCGTTTGTGGTGCTGGCCACGCAAAGTTTTATAAAAGATGAAAGGATATAACCTAGATTATTTTTCTTCTCGTGGCTGGGCGTTTGTGTTGGTTAGGGGAGGAAAGATTCTATATAAATCGAAAAGTCAGGGGCTTAAACCTCTGATTTTTTGCGTTAAAAATTATAAAGCGCAAATGCGTGGCGCAACCGTTTATGATAAAGTCATCGGCCGCGCCGCCGCGCTGCTTTTAGTTTATGGCGGTGTAAAAAAAGTTTTAACGCCAACAGTTAGTCGAGGAGCCTTAATAGTTTTAAAGCGCGGCGGCGCGAAAGTAGAACATGGAAAAATTGTGAAAAACATCTTGAACAATACCGGCAATAATTTGTGTCCAATGGAAAAAATGAGTCAGGGTAAAAATAGCGCAGAATTTGCTAAGATGATGAAAATTTAATATTATGTAGGAAAGTAAAACATAATTTGTTATAATAGTTGCATGATCATAGATTGTCACACTCATATAGAATTTTATTCTAATAAGCGATTTGACGCCCGTAAGTTGCTGGATTCAATGAAGAGATCTAAAATAGAAAAATCTTTAGTTTATGCTGGAGAAATGTTTAATTGTTCCAACGAAAAATTGATGGAAGAAATCGCCCCATTTAGGAATAATCTTTTTCCTATTGGGTCTCTTTCTCCGTTTTCTAAAAACAAGCCAAGTTTAATGCGGGTGGAAAAATGGTTGGCTAGCAGAGAAATCTATGGTCTGAAATTTTATACTGGTTACGAGCATTTTTATCCCAGCGACGATATACTGAAACCTTATTTAAGGTTGCTGGAAAAATATAACCAGCCGGCGATTTTTCATAGCGGTGACACTTGGGATCAAGCTAAAAGTGCGAAATTAAAATACGCTCATCCTTTTAATCTTGATGACTTAGCCACGGATATGCCAGATTTGAAAATTGTAATTGCTCATTTTGGCAATCCTTGGGCAATGGACGCGGCGGAAGTTTCTTATAAAAATAAAAATGTTTATATTGATTGTTCCGGCCTGGTGTATGACTCAGTCAAGCCGGATGACGAGGCCTTGCTAAGAAGACTTTTTTCAGATTATATTCTATTTGGCGGCTCTATCGGCAAGCTTTTATTCGGAACGGATTGGAGTCTTTGTGATCAAAAAAAGTATATCCGCTATATCGGCCAATTGCCTTTGAGTAAATCGGACAAGAAAAAAGTTTTTTATGAAAATTCATTAAAATTATTTAATTTATAAAATTATGTTTAAAGAAAAAATGGAAATTATCGCCCAAGAATCCGAGGCAGAGAAAAAAGAGAGAATCTCGCAGGGGAATATAACAAGAGAGGAATTTAAGAATAATCAGGATAATCCCGATTCTCCTTTATTTGAACATGAAATAATTAGAAAGAGAGGTGAAAAAGAAGAGTCAATTAAGCTTAAAGTTTTTGCAATGAGCGAAAGGTTTACGGAGGAATTATTCAAAGAAACAAAAGATTCGTGGGAGGGGGAGGATGTTTCGGCTGATGACTTGGAGGGAGAAATTAAACTTTATCTTGAGCAAGAGAGATTGGGTCACCCAACGCTTTATACGGCAGAGTATTATGTTGTTACAGATGATGAAAATAAGCCTTTTGCGTTAACGGGAATATTTACGACTGATATTCAAGATGGGGCTGGACTTGGCACAAGAAATTTATTGGAGCCAGAAAAACATCATATGGTTGTTCGTCTTGGTTGGTACGCTGTCAGCAAAAAACATCAAAATTCCGGAGCAGGCAGCTTTATTTTAAATTGGACTGAAAAATTAGCTAAAGCGAGGGGTGGCGCTCTAATTGCAAGTGAAACGAGCGATTGGGAGAGCGAAGATCGGGCTCGCCGAAAATATGAAAAAAGTGGATATAAGCAGAGCTTTAACGTTAAAGATTATTTTGGTCCGGGACGAGACCTCTTTTCTTATTTCTCAAATATAACCAACCAGCAAATAGAGCCTTTTGTTCCGGCTGAAGAAATAACCATTGAAAATAAAGAGGAAATTTTAGAATTAGCCGAAAAGATATATTCTCCTGATAGGATGGAAGAATTTAGGGTCTGTTTGGATCTTTTTTTACAGCAAAAAAAAGGGGAGCCGGTTATTTTTGAGCCGCATAGTTTTGTTTCTCGAGACGAGCAGGGGAAGATTGAAAATTTTTGCATCGCCTCTACGGGAGTCTATGAAAATATTTTATGGGTTAACTGGGATGGAACGAATCCTGATAATCCAGAGTCCATAGATAAATTAGCGGAAGCGATGAATGGTTATGCGAGAAACATTGATACGGAAGTAATACTGGTGCACAGAGAAGGCAAAGCAGAAAGATATCTAGAAAACGGTTTCCAATCCGGTGAAAATGGTGTTGGCCCGGATGTCTACTTAAAAAGCAAGGACGGAGGAGATGAATCAATGTTTTTATTTTATACAAAAAGACTATAAGAGCGAAGAAAGAGTTATAAAAAAAGAAGGGGCCGCGTTGGTGCGGCCCCTTTTGTTATTTTATCGATGTGCTATTTCGAATTGTTAATTGAAGAGCACTTGGCGTTCTTCGGGCGGAGTTTCGTCCCAGAACGCGCGAAGGATGTGAAAATTAATGCCGGTTTCTTTTTCCCAGGCGGACATTTTGGCTGAGAGAACCGTTTGTTTAGAGCCCCAGACGTTGCCTTGCAAAATTTCTTTTTTGCTTGGCGCCAGATTTGGTTTTTCGGTAAAAAGCTCATTTAGCATACGTGGAATTTCTGTTTTACGGAATTCCCGGTATTCTCGCAGTACAGCCATCGGGATGTCAGTGAGCTTGAAGGCAAATTCTAGGTTTTCATCCGGCAAATGAGCGAGGATAAAATAGGCGCGAATCCTGCCACGCCTCCCAAGCGCGCTCATTTTAGGTTCGGCGTATTGCTCCAATTTTCCACCAAGGGTTGTGTTGGCGATATAGAAAGCTCGTTGTTTTGCCGCGAGCTTAACCGCGTCTTCAATCTGCTTGATCATTTTTGGCGTGGCATTATCGCGGAAAGTGATAAGTTCTTCTTTTGGAATGCCGGTGTGTCGAGAGAGCATCGCGATATTCAAGCTTTCTTTCAATTCTCTAGTTTTCCCGGCACGTAAAGATCCGCCAGGCCTGAGCCTGAGCTTGACTGGTGCCAGGAAATTACCAAGTTTTAGCTCCAGCGTCTTGGTTGTGATTCGGTCACAAATATGCTGTAATCTGCTTACTTTCATTTTTTGGCTCCTTTCGGCTGTTTTTATTTAATTTGGAGGAACTTTTAGATTATAGCAGAAAAGCATCTATTTTGTCAATGGTTGGGTTTTTGTGTGTTTTAGCTTGTTTTTTTCTTAAATTTTTTGTATAATTTATCCACGATTATGTCATTTTTCACTAAACTTTTTGGCGATAGCAATAAACGAGTGGTCGCCGAATACGAGCCAATTGTGGCGCAGATAAACGCACTGGAAGTAAAGTTCCAGGCTTTTTCTAATGATGAACTAAAAGCCAAAACGCAGGAATTCAAAAAGCGGCTGGCTAAGGACGAAACGCTGGATGATTTATTGCCCGAAGCTTTCGCGGCGGTGCGCGAGGCATCAAAACGGACGCTGGGCCAGCGGCATTTTGATGTGCAGTTAATAGGTGGTTTAGTGTTGCATAATGGTCAGATTGCCGAAATGAAAACGGGCGAAGGCAAAACCTTGACCGCGACACTGGCTATGTATTTAAACGCTCTCGAAGGTAAGGGAGTGCACGCAGTCACAGTTAATGATTATTTAGCCAAGCGCGATACTAATTGGATGGGCAGCGTTTTTCATCTGCTCGGGATGAGCGTGGGTTGCATTCAGCACGACCAAGCTTTTTTATATGAACCAAAAAAAGTGGACGCTAATGAGGTGACCGTGGAAATGCAGAATTTACGACCGGTAGTGCGGCGCGAGGCCTATTTAGCCGATATTACTTACGGTACGAACAACGAATTTGGCTTCGATTATTTGCGTGATAATATGGTAGCGGGTTTGGAAGAAATGGCTCAGCGGAGCGAAGGAAATAATTTTGTGATTGTTGATGAAGTTGATAGTATTTTGATTGATGAATCGAGAACGCCGCTCATAATTTCGGCGCCGGATGAAGACTCGGGCAAGCTTTATGAAACTTTTTCTAAAATCGCGCCAAAATTAATTGAAAATGAAGATTATAATGTCGACGAGAAAATGCGAACTGCAACGTTGACGGAAGCGGGAATTGAAAAAGTGGAACAAATTTTAGGTCTGGGAAATATTTATACCGAGGGCGGTATAAAATATGTTCATCATTTGGAACAAGCTTTGCGGGCGCAGGCACTTTTTAAGCTGGACAGAGACTACGTAGTAAAAAATAATGAAATTTTAATTGTCGATGAGTTTACCGGCCGCCTGATGCAGGGACGGCGCTACAGCGAGGGTTTGCATCAGGCGCTGGAAGCGAAAGAAAGCGTGCCGGTGCAAAAAGAATCGCGAACGCTGGCGACGATTACTTTCCAAAATTATTTCCGGATGTATAAAAAAATAGCCGGCATGACCGGAACCGCTTTTACTTCAGCCGAAGAATTTTCCAAAGTTTATAAATTAGAAGTGGTGGCAGTGCCGACCAACAAAGCAATGATCCGCGAAGATTGGCCGGATAGCGTTTATCGGAGCGAGATGGGTAAATTCCAGGCGGTGGCTAGAGAAATAAAAGAGTGCAATAAAAAAGGCCAGCCGGTGCTGGTGGGTACTGTTTCAATTGAAAAAAATGAACTACTGAGTGCTTTGCTCAAAAAAGAAGGAATAGAGCATGAGCTTTTAAATGCTAAAAATCATGAGCGCGAAGCGCAAATTGTGGCTAACGCTGGGCGACGCGGAGCGGTGACGGTGGCGACAAACATGGCTGGCCGAGGCGTGGATATAATTTTGGGGGGAAGGTTTATTGATGGGCAAGATAAAGATGATTGGCAGAGAGCGCATGACAGCGTAATTGTGGCTGGCGGCTTGCATATTATTGGTACAGAGCGCCACGAAGCGCGACGGATTGATGATCAGTTGCGCGGACGGGCAGGCCGGCAAGGCGACCCGGGTTCTTCGCGATTTTTTGTTTCACTGGAAGATGATTTGATGCGAATTTTTGCGCCGGACAAAGTTAAAAGTATGATGGAGTTTTTAAAGGTGCCGGAAGATCAAGCGATTGAAAATAAAATGGTTTCGCGGGCAATTGAGGGCGCGCAAGCTAAAATCGAGGGCTATAATTTTGACATTCGAAAACATGTTTTGGAATATGACGATGTGATGAATAAGCAGCGGGAAACAATCTATCGGCGTCGCCGAGAAGTTTTGGAAAAGGCCAGCACTAAAGACGAAGTTCAAGAAATTATTGCCAGCGAAATTGCCAAAATTATAAAATTTCACGCGCCGAGTGAGTGGCCGGAAGATTGGAATTTGGAAGAAATTAGGGAAGTTTTAAAAACTATTTTTCCGTTGCCAGTCGAAGTTGCGCAAAGTATGGCCGACGCTAAGAATCGAGACGATTTAATTGATTATCTGGTTGGCTTGGCTAAAATTGCCTATGAAGAAAAAGAAAAGCAGCTGGGCGAAGCCAAAATGCGGGAAATTGAAAAAATGTTTTACTTGCGAACCACGGATATGTTTTGGATGGAGCATTTAGATGAGATGGGTTATTTACGCGATTCCGTGCGTCTGCGTGCTTATGGCCAGCGGGATCCGTTGGTAGAATACAAAAACGAAGGGATAAAGCTCTTCCAGCGATTGTTGGGCACAATTCAAACTAGTTTTGTTGGTTCTATCTATAAGGTGGAAATGATGTCCGAGCAGGCGGCCGAAAAAAAAGAAGTTAGAAATATTTTGGCTGGCCAAGTTGTTTCTGGGGGCAAAAGAAATGAGGTTGGTCGCAATGATCCATGTTCGTGTGGATCGGGTAAAAAGTATAAGAAGTGTCATGGAAAATAAATCCTATAAACTAATCACTTTTCCAAAGCGAGAGTGGAAAGATGTTAGAGAAATTTTGGGTGAAAAGGGATTTTGTTCAAGCACAAGATGTTGCAAGGAACTTAATAAATACAAGATAGGAGGAATTTATAAAACTCCATGGGGCGATTTGGTAAAAGTGATCAAAGTGAAAAGGTATAATCAGTTAGAAAAAATTCCAACTTGGAAGCAGTTTGATAGGGGCATGAAAATTTCGGCCAGAAAAGGAGAAAAATATGGGAATGGCAAATGGGACCACATTGTTTTTAAGAAGACATGATTTAAATAATAAAATGAAAATCGATAAAATCTTAAATTTGATCGGGAAAAGGCTGGAAAATGTTAATTACGCTTTTATCGGTTCGGCGAATTTGTATATTCAGGGAGCAGGAGTCCAGCCAAGAGATATTGATATTTTAACTACGCCAAAAGGCATTAAAGAAATAGATAAAATTTTCAGCAAGTCGAGGACTAAAGAAATCTATTTTGACGAAAGTGATGGGCGGAATTCTTTTAGAAGCTTATATATGATCGACGGAAAGGAGATTGAAGTTTTGGGAAATGTGGGTAATGTTTATAGAAAATCGGAGATTTTAGATAAAAGAATCTACATAAAATTTAATAAAATTAAATTACCTTGTATCCCGTTAACGGATGAGCTGAATACCTATAAGCAAATGGGTCGCGCAGAAAAAGTAGAGATGATTCAAGAGTTTTTGCAGTTACAGAAATAAATTCAAAAAGTATAGTGAGATATAAAAGTTATGAAATTCATAATTGGATCTGCGAGCGAAAGAAAAATTAAAATAGCCGAAGAAGCAATCAGGGAACTATTTAAAGACGAAAAACTTATAATCGAAGGATATGCGGCGATTTCCGGCGTGCCGGATACTCCTTATGATCAGCAGACATTTGATGGGGCTAAAAATAGAGCACTTGATTCGCAGTCTCATAATAAAGATGCCAACTATTACATTGGCCTAGAGAGCGGATTAGTAGAAAGATACGGGCATATATATGAAGAGGCGTGGGCGGCGGTTATCAGTAGCGATGGCAAGGAATTTTTTGGATATTCAAGCGGACTCAAAGTTCCTGATTATGTATTGCGCAAAATGGACGAACTAAAAATGGAACATTGCGGCGTGATGACTATTCTTGAGGAAGAGCATGGCAAATTGCCAAATGACACCTGGGGTACTTATTCTGGGGGAATGATTGCCAGAGCCACTAGTCTTAAAGAATCCTTGCGTAATGCGCTAATCCAAGTTGTCGCAAGAGCAGAAAGTTTTTATAATAAATAAATGGAAAATAAAATTCACAAACTTAAAATTCGGGCGGTAGATGGAGCGGTTTTTGCGGCGATTAAAAATGGCGTGAAAAAGATTGAAACGAGAGCGGCGATTCCCAGCTATTGTAAAATTAAAAAAGGCGATAAAATAATCTTTATTTGCGGTCAGGAAAAAACAGAAAAGAAAGTTAGAGAGGCGGCCTTATATAAAAGTATTGGAGTTTTATTTAAGCGCTACGGCGTAAAAGATATTTTTCCCGACCTGGTAACCGTTAGTGAGGCTACTAAAAAATACTATAGCTTTCCTGATTATCGCGAAAAAATTAAAAAGTTTGGTTTAATAGCGTGGGAATTAAAATAATTTTATACGGACAAAATAAAATTATGAAATTAGCAATTTTGGGTGGAAAGCCAGTCTTAGCGAAAAGGCAAAGCTTTTCTTCTCCCGTGGGCAAGGAAGAATGGGCAGCGGTAAAAAAAGTGATGAAGGGAGGTCTTTTGTCTCGCTCGCGCAAAGGTTTTTTTGTCGGACAATTCGAAAAAGAATTTGCCCGTTTTTTTAATATAAAATATGCAATTTCTACGAGCTCTGGCACTAGTGCGCTTCATACGGCGGTTTGCGCTTTGGGTATTGGGCCGGAAGATGAAGTTTTAGTGCCGGCCTTAACTTTTATTTCCTCGGCTTCGGTTATTTTGCAAGAGAGAGCCACGCCGGTTTTTGTTGACATTGATTCCAAAACCTTCAATCTGGATGTTAAAGATTTAGAAAAAAAAATAACAAAAAAAACAAAGGCAATTGTTGCAGTTCATCTTTATGGTAGTCCAGCGAATATTAAAGAAATAACAAAAATAGCCAAAAGACATAATTTAAAAGTAATTGAAGATTGTGCTCAAGCGCCCGGGGCAAAATTAGCAGGACAATATGTTGGAACTTTTGGCGACCTTGGGTGTTTCAGTTTTCAGCAAACCAAAAACATGACTTGTGGCGAAGGAGGAATGGTTATTTGTAATAGCCAAGAATTATTTCAAGCGTGCTCGTCGGTTGTTGATCACGGGCTAGCGGGCGGTAGTTTATCAGAATATAATTATAATCGACTCGGCTATAACTATCATTTAACCGACTTGCAGGCGGCGATAGGAATTGAACAATTGAAAAAACTTGAAAAAATGAATAATCAAAGAAGAATTAATGCCCGGCTTTATCGGGAGACCCTAAAGAATACAGATCTTTTTTTTCAAGAAGAATTAGGCAACTCTTCGGGTGTTTATTATTGCTTAACAGCCTTGTTGCCACAACAATTTAAAAATAGACGCGATTGGTTTGTTGAGGCGGTTAGGGCTGAGAATGTTGAGTTGCAAAGGCTTTATCCCTTGGCGCTGACCCAAATAGAACTTTTTAAAAAAACAGAAAAAAATACTTGCCCGGTAGCTACTGATGTGGCTGGTCGATTATTTAATTTTTTGATAGACCCCTTGCTGTCGGAAAAATATATAAGAAAAACGGGCGAGGCCGTGAAAAAGGTTCTGGATTATATGTATAAGAGCGCCAAATGAAAGTAATAAAACAAATTCCATTTGAATACGCCAAAAACAATGTCTATTGGGTGATTTCGGATGTTTGCAATTTTGGATGCCATTATTGTTTTACTCAAAGCAAGAGCCCTGGCAACGTCAGTCCGCTTTTGATAGTAGATAATTTTAAAACGAAGCTTAGCGGTAAGTGGGATTTTATTCTTTCGGGTGGAGAACCGTTTGTGCGGAAGGATTTTTTTGAGATTATTGAAAAATTGGCCGCACTTAAGCAATTGCACAAAATTTTCGTTCATACTAATTTTTCCGCCAGTCCGGAGAAAATTGTTAAATTTTTAAAGATAACCAAAGACAAGCTTTCCGTTTTTTTTGCCAGCTTGCATTTGGATTATGTTGCGCCGACGGATTTTCTTAAAAAAATATTTTTAGTGGAAAAATCTTTTCCTAATTTTAGAAAACACTTAGTAGTCAATTTGACGACAGCGGGGGAGGATTTGTCTTTTTTGGAGAATTTGAAAAAAAGTTTTTTTGAAAAAGGAATTCAGCTTTTAATAGCGCCTCAATTGCGCCCGGATTTGAGCTTTATAAAATATTCCGATGAGCAAAGATTTTTTTTGAAGAAATTAAGCAAAAATTATAATTTACCCGGGTTTAACGATCTGTCGATAGCTTGTGGCAGATATGGGCTAGATAGTTCGAGGATTGATTTTAAGGGAAGGCGATGCTTTGCTGGTTGTCGGTCTTTTTTTGTGAATCCCTATGGCGATACTTATAGTTGTGTGGCAGCCAGCAGAGCGAAAAAAAATTCGCTAGGCAATATTTTGAAAAATAATTTTAAATTGAAAAAAACAGCTAGTAGGTGTATGTTTAATAGCTGTATTTACCCCGCTTCATATAATCAATATTTTTGGCAACAAAATAAGAAATAAATAATTTTAAAATTAATAAAATAAATTTATATGCCAAATCAAGAATTTCATCGTATTGTTTCCACAGCCATTATTTATAAGAAAGATGATAGTGGAATAAAATATATTATTACCAAGCGCAGTCCGCATAAAAAAGTTTTTCCGAATAAATGGACCGTGCCGGGCGGGGGACTGGAAACAGATGATTATACCACCACGCCGCCGTCAACTCCTGATGGCCACTGGTATTATGCTTTATATACTTCGTTACGCCGGGAAATTAAGGAAGAGGTTAATTTGGAGGTGGGTTTTATAAAATTTTTACTGGACTTGGCTTTTATTCGGCCCGACGGTATTCCGGTTATCACTTTAAGCTTTTATGCGCCGTATAAATCCGGCGAAGTAAAATTAGACGAGGACGCGACCGAATTTGTTTGGGCGACCTATGAAGAATGCAAGAAGTATGATTTAATAGAAGGAATTTTAGATGAGATAAGAATGGTGGATGAAATTTTAAAAGGTAAAAGCGAGGAGGAGGTTATATTTAAATAAGCTCTTTTCAGGGAGGGATAATATGAAAAAGATTCTGACAATTGGTATTATTCAGCAAGACTTCAAAGTTCTTCTGGGTATGAAACAGCGAGGTTTTGGCGCTGGTCTGTGGAACGGTCCCGGGGGAAAATTTAATGAAGAAAAAGATAAAAACCCGGAAGAATCTTTCAGGCGGGAGGCGCTGGAAGAGTCAGGCTTAGTCGTCGGCCAGATAGAGAAAGTTGGCCTTATCGAATTTGAGTTTGCGGATGAACCGGGAAAAATTTTGGAGACGCACGTTTTTCTTGTTTTGGACTATGTAGGCCAACCGCAAGACAGCGAAGAGATGGCATGGCAATGGTTTGACAATGAAAAAAAAGAAATTCCGTACGATGCCATGTGGTCGGCGGACAAAGAATGGATACCGTTGTTGCTAGCTGGTAAAAAAATTCGAGGCCAAGTTTTGTACGATAGTAAGGAAACAAGGCGGATTATCAGCAAAAAGTTTTGGGAAGTATTCAATTTTGATTAGACGGCCGGGCTTAACGCTTGGCCGTTTTTTATTTGTTGACAAATTAAGTTTTTTTAGCTAGGATGTAAAGGAATTTATGATTTCTCGATTTTTCACGGCGCTATTTACGAAACAGAAAATGTCGCAGGCCGCTTGGACAGTGGTAGCGATTTTTTTATTGGCGGTTTTTTCCGGTTTTATGATCTATCCTAAGGCTTGGAACAAACCGGTTGACTGGTTGAACGCGCAGAAAAATAAAAACGCGGTTTTTAAGACCATTCCCAATGTCCCGCAGTTTTTTAATTTGCCGTTTCGATTGGGTCTGGATTTGCAAGGAGGAACGCATCTGGTTTACGAAGCAGACCTGGCGGGAATTGAAAAGGGAAAATACACTGAAGCAATGCAAGGCGTACGGGATGTAATTGAGCGCCGAGTGAATTTATTTGGCGTGGCCGAACCGTTAGTTCAAGTAGATACCGTGGGCGAACATTATCGTTTGATCGTGGAATTAGCCGGTATTAAAAATATCAGCCAGGCAATCGCGATGATTGGTGAAACGCCATTTCTTGATTTTCGCGAAGAACGGGATGCAACCGAAACTCAATCCATGCTTGATTATTATAAAAGCTTGCCGCCGGAACAACAAAAGCTTTTTACCGAAGATCCATATTTTAAACAAACTGAATTAACGGGCAAATATTTAAAGAGCTCTATGCTGGAGTTTGACCAGACGACTAACCAGGCACAGGTTGGCTTGGAGTTTACCGATGAGGGCGCAAAATTATTTGAAGAAATTACCGGGCGGAACGTAGGCAAAAGACTGGCGATTTATTTAGATGGCTCGCCAATTAGCACGCCAACTGTAAACGAGGCAATTTCGGGTGGCCGGGCGCAAATTACCGGAACTTTTACTCAAGCAGAAGCAAAACAATTAGTACAACGTTTAAATGCAGGGGCTTTGCCGGTGCCAATAAAATTAATTAATCAACAAACTGTTGGAGCCTCTTTGGGGGAAGCCTCGCTTAAACAAAGTCTATTTGCTGGCGCAATAGGCATTCTGGCTGTTATTTTGTTTATGCTATTTTGGTATCGCCTGCCGGGATTAATGGCTGTGGTCGCCTTAATAATTTATACCGCTTTAGTTTTAACTATTTTTAAATTGATTCCGGTGACACTAACCCTAGCTGGAATTGCCGGCTTTGTTTTGTCGGTTGGCATGGCAGTTGACGCGAATATTTTGATATTTGAAAGAACGAAAGAAGAATTGCGCTGGGGTAAATCACTCGGTGGCGCAATCGATGAAGGCTTTAAGCGTGCCTGGACTTCGATTCGTGATTCAAATTCTTCTTCTTTGATTACTTGCGCAGTATTGTTTTGGCTGGGAACTAGCGTGATAAAAGGTTTTGCGCTGACTTTGGCGATTGGTATTTTAGTTAGCATGTTTTCGGCTATTTTTGTCACGCGAAGCTTTTTGCGTTTAGTTGTGAGCGAAAAAATGGGGAGACATCTTTGGTGGTTTGGGGTAAAGAAAAAGTAATTTAAAATTATTTATGTTAAATATCGTTGGTAAAAGAAAAATATTTTATACTTTCTCTCTTCTGCTAAATGCGGTAGGAATCTTTAGTATTCTTTTTTGGGGACTACACTTTGGAATTGATTTTAATGGTGGTTCGCTGGTTGAGGTCGAGTTTCTAGATGGGCGGCCGGAGGTATCGCAGGTTAAAGAAAAGGTAAGTCCTCTGGGATTTGGCGATGTCTCTATCCAGCCTTCAGGTGATAAAATAATGATACTGCGGTTGAAAGACCTAGACGAACCTGCTCATCAGCAAATTTTGCGATCATTGGAAGTATTTGGGCAAATAGAGGAAAAGCGGTTTGACTCAGTGGGGCCTGTTATTGGGGAAGAGTTAAAAAGCAGGGCTTACTTAGCTATTTTAACGGTTTTAGTTTTAATTATTATCTATATCGCCTTTGCTTTCCGCCATGTTTCTCGACCGGTTCAATCTTGGAAATATGGCGTGGCGGCTATTGTCGCTCTAATCCATGATGTTTTTATTCCGACCGGTATTTTCTCTATTTTGGGACATTATATGGGAATAGAAATTGATCTTTTATTCGTGACCGGCCTTTTGACTATTTTAGGTTTTTCGGTTCATGATACAATTGTCGTTTTTGATCGAATCAGGGAAAATCTACGCAAGGGTACGGGTAAAACCTTTGAAGAAACAGTTAATGTGAGCATAAACCAAACAATGGTTCGTTCAATTAATACCTCTTTGACGGTCTTTTTGGCCCTGTTTGCTATCTTTATTTTTGGGGGTGCGAGCGTCAAATATTTCGCTTTATTATTAATGATTGGTGTCTTTTTTGGTACTTATTCTTCGATTTTTGTGGCTAGCTCAATTTTGGTTTCTTGGGAATCTTGGCGGCAGAAAAAACTTGCACAGAAGTTAATGAAGTAGTCAAAGGCCCCGCTAAGGTGGGGCCTTTACTTTAGCTAGCCGAGTTTTTGCAAAAAACACTGGCGGAGTTTGACATATTATTTTAGGTGTGCTATATTAAAACCAGCATAAATTAATAAGAAACAGCCAAGAGAGGGAGCTAAAATTCGATGGTTAATATATTAAAAATAATTGATGAATCTTTAAGTCAAATTTCAAATCCTCGCACTAAGGAAGTTTTGGTGCGGCGTTTTGGTTTGCGCGATGGCCAACGGAAAACACTAGAGGCGATTGGCAAGGATCATAATATTACGCGAGAACGCGTGCGGCAAATTGAAGAAGCCGGTTTAATTGCGCTTAGACAGTCTAAGATTATTGGCAAGCTTGACCCGGTTTTTAAGATCTTCCATGAGCACTTGTTAGAACACGGTGAATTTAAAAAAGAAGAAACTTTATATGATGATTTGACCTATGTTTGTTTTCCTGCTAAGGAAATTGAGCGTTTGCAACGGGAAGGCAAAATGGAGGAATTGAACCGTTGTCGGTCAACTTTTTATTTTATTTTAACGCTTGGTGATAATTTTGAACGAGTGCCGGAAAGCGATCATTTCTATTCGGCCTGGACCAATAATAAAAATTCAATTAAAAATGCCAAGCGAGCCGTTGACTCGTTGATTAAGCATTTTAACTCGCAGAAAAAAGTTTTGAATCGGGAAGAGCTGGTTGCTGTTATTAAAAATTTAGCACCCGAGTTTTCTGACAAGGCAATCCATTCTTATGTTGATATCTCCAAGTATATTGAAAAAAATTACTTGGGTCATTTTGGTTTATCTCATTGGCCGGAAATCAGCCCGCGTGGTGTTAAGGATAAGGCCTATATTATTTTAAAAAATGCCGGCCGGCCGATGCATTTTTCGCAGGTGACTGAAGCTATCAATAAAGATTTAGCTTCTGGCCGGCAAGCCTTTATTCAAACAGTGCACAATGAATTAATAAAAGATAAGCGCTTTGTATTGGTTGGCCGCGGACTTTATGCTCTGACCGATTGGGGCTATGAACCGGGTACTGTGGCAGAAATAATTAAGTCTGTTTTGCAAAAAGACGGCTTATTGAGTAAAGAAGAAATTTTGAAGAAGGTCCTGGAAAAACGACTAGTAAAAGAAAATACTATTTTAATAAACTTGCAAAATCGCAAGTTATTTGAACGTGATAGCCAAAGCCGTTATTCTGTGAAAAAATAGCCAAACGGCCTTAGGTTTGGGGATAGCTGGTTTGTTATTTTCTTGGTTTTTTAATAAAATGAGAGCATGGAGGTATTTCAGTTATATTTAAATTTTTTAAATTTGTTTTTAGAGACGTCTTGGGTATGGTCGCCATTTATTTTGGCGATTATTTTTTTTCAAAGCTGGATGTATTATACTCGACGGATTTATTGGCGCAAGCTCGACTGGCTGTTGCTTGAAGTCAAGCCGCCAAAAGAAATTGAAAGTTCACCCAAAAATATGGAGCAGATTTTTGCCGGACTCTGGGGGTCTTTTGGCACGGTTGGTAATAAATATGAAAAATATATTAAGGGTTTTCTCCAGGATTATTTTAGTTTTGAAATTGTCGGTCTAAACGGCGAAATTCATTTTTATCTGCGAGTGTTAAAAAAATATCGTAATTTAATTGAAGCGCAGGTCTATTCTCAATATCCGCAGGCGGAGATAAAAGAAGCAGAGGATTATGCTTATAAATTACCGGCGGACGTTCCGAGTAGAAACTGGAATCTATGGGGATCTCGTCTAAAATTATCCAACAAAGAAGCCTATCCCATTAGAACTTATCCCTATTTAATCGATGAAGTTAAAACTGATCAGCCGTTTTTTGATCCGCTAGCCGGCTTAATGGAGGTGTTGGGTACACTACAGCAGGGAGAGCAAATTTGGATTCAAATACTTTTTCGGCCAGAAGAAGATAAGAAAAGAAACGAATTGGTTAGGGAGGCTTATAAGATTTTGGGTAAAAAAGTAGCGGAGCCGTCAGAAGGAGTGATTATAACTGATATTAAAAATTGGATTGAAATATTTTTTGAAACCATTAAAACTTTTCTTTTTAATGAAGTACCGCCAGTAAAAGTAAAAGACAAAACAGCTGATATGCCGAGCTTGGCTCAGTTTTTATCTCCGGGTGAAAAAGATATGGTTAAGATGATTGAAGAAAAGGCTAGTAAGAAAATTTTTCAATCCAAAATTCAATTTGTTTATATCGCTCGGAAAGAGATTTTTACGATGGCTTACGTGGCGGCTACATTTGGTATTTTTAGCCAATTTGCTAATTTAAATATGAATGCTCTGAAGCCCGATCCATTGAGCATAACGAAAGCCAACTATGCTTTTGCTAAATTTCGCAAGGCCTTTAAGCAGCGGGTCTTATTGCGGATGATGCGGAATAGGTCTTTTTGGGAAAAAGGCTATATTTTTAATATTGAAGAGCTTGCCACTTTGTTTCATTTTCCGACGGTAGCCGTTAAGGGGCCGATGACACCCTATATCGGCTCCAAAAAAGGTGGGGCGCCGATGGATTTGCCATCACTATAAGTAAAGCTTGAAATTGGTTCACTTGGTCAAAGAAAAAATAAATTTTCTCTTTGACCCGGCTGCTAATTATAAAACTATTTTTATGGACAACGATATTATTATTTTTGGCGAAACAGATTTTCGCAACCAGAAAAAGAAGTTTGGCATCAAGCTTGATGACCGGCGGCGCCATGTTTACATAATCGGAAAAACTGGTACCGGTAAAACAACACTGGCTGAAAATATGGCCATTCAAGATATTCAAAGCGACCGGGGTGTTGGTGTTGTTGATCCGCACGGCGAATTTGCGGAAAAAATGCTGGATTTTGTGCCTTCTAATCGCATTAATGACGTTATCTATTTTAATCCGGCGGATTTAGATTTTCCAATTGCCTTTAATGTTTTAGAAAAAGTTAGTGCAGAACACAGGCATTTAGTGGCTTCGGGCCTGATGGGTGTTTTTAAAAAAATCTGGCCAGACGTTTGGAGCGCGCGGATGGAATACATTTTAAATAATGCGGTTTTGGCCTTGCTTGAATATCCAGGCTCTACGTTGCTTGGCATAAACAAAATTTTATCGGATAAACATTACCGAGAAAAAGTAGTTGATCGCTTATCTGATCCGTCGGTTAAATCTTTTTGGGTAAACGAGTTTGCCAAGTATCCGGATCGATTCCGCGAAGAAGCTGTCGCTCCAATTCAAAATAAAGTCGGTCAGTTTATTTCCTCGCCGCTTATCAGAAATATTATTGGGCAGACAAAGTCGTCTTTAAATTTCCGGGAGATTATGGACGGTAAAAAAATTCTGATTATGAATTTATCAAAGGGTAAAATTGGTGAAGATGCCAGTCGTCTTCTCGGAGCGCTTTGCATTACAAAATTACAATTGGCGGCCATGTCGCGGGTGGATGTTCTCGAGGAAGAGCGGAAAGACTTCTTTCTTTATGTCGATGAATTTCAGAATTTTGCCACCGAAAGTTTTGCTAATATTTTATCGGAAGCCAGAAAATATCATTTAGCTTTAATTTTGTTGCATCAATATATTGAACAATTGGTGCAAGGCGATAATACAACTGTCAAGAATGCGATTTTTGGAAATGTCGGAACCTTAGTCACATTTCGCGTGGGGGCGGGAGACGCAGAATTTTTAGAAAAAGAGTTTGAACCGGAGTTTATGATTAATGACATCGTGGGGCTGGGATTTGCCCAAATTTATTTAAAGCTAATGATTGATGGTTTTTCTTCTCGGCCATTTTCGGCAGTTACTTTGCCGCCGGTTCAGCGGCAGGAAAAAAGTCATCGGGAAAAAATTATTAAAATTTCAAGGGAGCGCTATGGCGGTACGTCTCGTCAGGAAGTAGAAGAAAAAATTTCTCGTTGGAGCGAATCATCCGGAGGGGATAATAACAATCAAAGAGAGGCATCAAGAAGAGAAACCATATCAATTAGGAAACAGCCTATTGTTTCAGCGGGCAGTTCTGCTCATCGGGCTAATCCAAGCACTGAGAGCAACTCGGCTCGTTTTGTAGACAAAGCTACCAGCCAAGAATGGCGAGGTGGTCAGAGCGAGAATGTTTCGGACAAGCCGATTTTTATTGAAAAATGTGCCCAGTGCGGCAAGCGGGTAGAAGTCAGCTTTAAACCGGATGGTGTGCGTCCAATTTATTGCCGGGATTGTTTGATAATGGTTAGGTCGCAGATCGGGGTAAAAATTGAGGCGCCAAGCAAAAGTAGTAGCCAGCCAGTAGTTCGCGAGACCGGAAAGACAATCTCTTTGGTTCAGGCGCTTGGTCAACGGCCGGCGGAATTTAAGCCGCAAAAAAGACAACGCAAAGAACTTGATCTGGTTGGGCTGAGAGATGTCTTAAGAGGAGTTTCTTCGTCAGAAAGAACAACTAACTTGCCTCCAGCGGTAAAAGAAAAAGATATTCCAGAGATTGTCTCAAAGAGTAAAACAGAAAAAAAGGAATTAAAGCCGGGTGAGCCGGTGGAACTTTAGAAGAAGTGATTGAGAGAATAAGTGATAAAGTGATTTAGCGAAATGATATAAAAACCTCTCCGCCTAGGCAGAAAGGTTTTTTGGTACTTAAAAAAGTATTAATGAAAAATTAGACTCGGCCAGTATATTCGCCCGTTTGGGTGTTAACTTCGATGGAATCCCCCTCTTCAACAAACAGGGGAGCGGCAATCATCGCTCCGGTTTCAATTTTAACGGCTTTGTTGCCACCCTGGGCAGTATTGCCTTTTATTGACGGAGGAGCCTCGATAACTTTAAATTGCATTTTAATCGGTAAATTAACAGCGATAACTTTTCCTTCAAAATCAACCACCTCTACCTCAGAATTTGGTTTTAAGAATTTAGTTTTATCGCTGATTGATTCTTCCGGCAACTCGAATCTAGCCGAGGGATTTTTTATGTCACAGAAGACGAATTTATCGCGGTGGGAGTACAGAAATTTAACTTTTTTATAATTAATTTCTGCTTCCTGAAAATTATCGGTATGCTGAAAATTACGGTTAAGTAGCTTGCCGGTAATAAGATTTTTAATTTTAGTTTGAGCAACCGGCTTGCGTTGCTGCATTCGCATAAAACTAAATTCCAAAACTTGGTAAGGCTCGCCATCTAAAATAAAAATAGTACCGGGTTTCAGTTCATTGTAGGCAAACATGCTGTTGGCGAACCAATGAACGAGTAGCGGGCAATGTTTTAGCGGGCAATAAGTTCACAGGCGTCGAATTAATAATTTAAAAAATGCGAGTTTCGCATCTCTTTATTTTATACTACGCTTTTTATCTTTTGCCAATAGAGACGATTAAATTTGACAATTTAATCAAAGTGTGCTTTATTTAATATGCCCCAATCAAAAATCACCAATCTAGGAGGAAACATGAGAGGAAAGTTTTTGATTGCAGTTTTAACATTTGGGCTATGGGTTAGTTTCTCTGTGCTTTGGTTGCAAAACCAAGAAGCAGGAAAGCACCAGGTTCGAATTGACGAAAGCCAAAAGATTTCCCTGAAAACTTCTGATGCAATCAGGGGTTGGGCCAGCTGGTATGGCTCAGATTTCCAAGGAAAGAAAATGGCTAATGGCAAGCATTATGATATGCACAAAGTTTCAGTTGCACATCAGAGCTTGCCGCTTGGGACAAAAGTTAAAGTTGTAAACTTGCGAAACAACAAGTCAATTATAGCTTTGGTGTCTGATAGGGGGCCGTACGCTTGCGGAAGAGAAATAGATCTTTCTTACGCTGCTGCCAAAAAATTAGGCGCGGTCCGCGATGGTGTAATTCCCGTTGAAATCGAAATCAGGATTTAGGCGGGAATAAACAAAAAGTTGGGGCAATTGGAGTCCGGTTCACAAGAATCGGACTCTTTCATTTTATCTGTTTTTGTAGTAAAACTGGTTTATGGTAAAGATTAAAGAAAAAAAGAAAATTTTTGTAGCGATATCTGGCGGAGTAGATTCTTCTGTTGTGGCAGGATTACTAAAGCAAGAAGGGCACGAAGTGGTGGGTATTTTTATGCGTTTTTGGGCCCAGGAGGGGCGCCGAGAAAACGGTTGTTGTTCTGCTTCAGCTGAAGCGGCGGCCAGACTAGTGGCTGCTAAGCTGGGAATTTCTTTCTATGTTTTTGACATGGAAAAAGAATTTAAGAAAAAGGTTGTTGATTATTTTTTACGAGAACTCAGGGCTGGACGAACGCCTAATCCTTGCGTGGTTTGTAATCCTCAAATAAAGTTCGGGCTGTTTTTAAAAAAAGCAGAAGCCTTGGGGGCTGATTATATTGCTACTGGTCACTACTCAAAAATCAAAAGTGCAATTAAAAACGCAAAGCCAATCTACAAGCTTTTTACTGCAGAAGACGATAAAAAAGACCAGTCATATTTTTTGGTTGGTTTGAAACAAAAACAATTAAGTAAAATAATTTTTCCGCTAGGGGATTATCTAAAGAAAGAAGTTTATGATTTAGCTATAAATTGGCGACTGCCCTATCGGCAAGGAGAATCCTTTGATATTTGCTTTATTGATGATTATCAGCAATTTTTGAAAAAATATTTGAAAATGAAACAGGGAAAAATTATCAGCCCAACTGGTTATGAGCTTGGTCAGCATCAGGGTTTGGCGCTTTATACTATTGGTCAGCGTGTGGGCATTGGCGGGCCGGGACCATTTTATTTGATAAAAAAAGACGTGAAGAAAAATATTTTATACGTGAGCAATAACGAAAAAGATTTATTGGAAAAAGAGATGCAGGTTGGGAAAATAAATTGGCTGAATGGGCAAACTCCAAAATTACCCCTGAAGTGTAAAATAAAAATTAGATATGGCGGCGAAGCAGCAGATGCTTTAGTCACTAAACGCGGATTGCAAATTATCGTAATTTTTGAAAAGCTCCAGCGAGCAATTACACCGGGTCAAATAGCCGTTTTTTATAGCCAAAAAAGTGAAGTATTGGGCGGAGGAGTAATAATGTAAATAAAATAAAAAGAGGCCCCTTGCGTGTTGCATGTGCAGGTAGCCTCATGAGTTGGTCTTTGTCGCGATCCATCACAGAATCATCCATGTTTCCACAGAGAGACAATACCCTGCTGGTAGAAGGATAACCCATATTTTGGAGTACTAGCGACTCAGAGCCAGCATCGCGGATAAGCGATGCTATTTTTTGTCCGCGCTGTTTGCGCGGTGAGGGAAGCATATTTGGTGTTTTTTAGAAAGAGCCTGTCTTTAGGTAGTCCGGGGAATTTTCCCAGCCCTCATCCTGTCATGTGGCAAAATGAGGGCTAGCATCTGCCTTGTCGAAATTGTCGCATCATGAGTGCCTCCTTGAGAAATGGACGATGGTGCGGGCGAAAGCCGACGCCGGAGCTTATAGCAATGCCAAATTATAGATGAAGCCGACAACAATCATAAGCGCTTTACCTCCTTTCCGGGATTAATATCCCGTTGTGAAAAAAGAACAAGCCTAGTCTTTGCGGGAACATTAATTGCTTGACCAATCGTGTAGATGTTCTTAATTTATCACAAGTTTACTTTGGGGTCAATTTTTGCCAATAATAATTGGCAAAAACGATTCTCTGTGATAAAATTTTAAACAATGACCGCAAACGAACTGAGACCCACCTTCGTTAAAACTACGGTGGGCGAGAGGTGGTATTACTTGTTTTTTCTGATAAACATTTTGATTATTAATCCATGACCGCAAACGAACTGAGAACTAAATATTTAGAATTCTTTAAGTCCAAAGGGCATGCGATTATTCCCTCGGCTTCTTTGATTCCAGACAACGACCCGACGGTGCTTTTTACGACCGCCGGTATGCATCCCTTAGTGCCGTATTTGATGGGCGAAAAACATCCCTTGGGCAAGCGGCTGGCTAATTCGCAAAAATGTATTCGCACGGGCGATATAGATGAAGTGGGCGACAATCGGCATCTCACTTTTTTTGAGATGCTCGGCAACTGGTCGTTGGGCGATTATTTTAAAAAGGAGGCGATTGAGTGGAGCTGGGAATTTTTGACGGGTAAGCAGTGGCTTGGTATGGAAACGCAGCGATTATACGTGACGGTTTTTATGGGCGAGGGCAGTATTTCCAAAGACGATGAATCAATAAAGATTTGGCAGGAATGTTTTAAGCGATCTGGCATCACAGCTGAAGTTTGCGATTATAATAAGCCAATTGCTGGTAACAAAAATTATCGTATCTTTCCCCTGCCCGCCAAAGACAATTTCTGGGGGCCGGCGGGCACCACCGGGCCTTGCGGGCCGTGCACGGAAATGTTTTATGGCGTGGTGCCCCAAAAAGGGGATTTGCAAAAAACTTTTGATGAAGAGATTGATGCGGGACGCGTTATGGAAGTCTGGAATGATGTTTTTATGGAGTTTAACAAAAACGCGGCCGGGCAGCATGAAAAACTGCCGGCGCAGAACGTGGATACGGGCATGGGACTTGAAAGAACTCTCTCGGTGCTTAATGGCAAGCAAGATGCTTTTGATAATGAATTATTCTTGCCGTTGTTTGCTAAAATAGAAGAATTATCCGGCAAAAAATACGGTGAGTCGCCGGAAACAACCCGCGCGATGCGCATTATTGCCGACCACATCAAAGCCGCGACTTTCATCTTAGGCGACGAAAAAGGCATTGAGCCGTCCAATGTTGGGCAGGGCTATGTCTTGCGGCGGTTGATACGGCGGGCGGTACGGAGTGGCAAACAATTAGGCATTGGCACAGTCTTCACCTTTAAGATAGCGGAAGAAGTAGTTAAAATTTATCAAAATATCTACCCGGAATTGAAAAAAAATAAAGAATTTATAATCAATCAGTTAGCTAAAGAAGAAGAAAAATTTACAGAAACATTGGAAAAAGGATTAAAAGAATTTAATGATTTTGTTTTAAAGAGAGAGCCAAGGGATGGTAAAGTTGGCGTGGCTCACGACCAAAGGATACTTTATGGCAAGGAAGCTTTTTATTTGTATCAAACCTTTGGTTTCCCAAAAGAAATAATGAAAGATCTTTGTAGAGAGCAAAGCATAGAATTTAAAGAAGAAGAATTTGAAGAAGAGTTTAAAAAACATCAAGAGCTTTCCCGTACCGCTTCGGCGGGGATGTTTAAGGGCGGGCTGGCGGATGCGAGCGAAGAAACTATTAAATATCATACAGCCGCGCATTTGATGCTTGAAGCGCTACGGCAGGTGTTGGGCGAGCACGTATCGCAAAAAGGCTCAAATATCACGCCAGAGCGATTGCGCTTTGATTTTTCACATTCGGAAAAAATGACACCGGAACAAATTAAGCAGGTGGAAGAGATGGTGAACGAAAAAATTAAAGAGGATTTGCCGGTGAAGATGGAAGAAATGACCTTGGATGAAGCTAAAAAAATCGGCGCCACGGGTGTTTTTGAATCAAAGTACGGAGATAAAGTAAAAGTCTATTCTGTTGGTGACCCTTCGACAGGCTCAGGGCAAGCTTTTTCAAAAGAGATTTGCGGTGGGCCGCACGCCGAACGCACCGGTGGCTTGGGTAGGTTCAGAATAGTCAAAGAAGAGTCTTCGTCCGCTGGCGTGAGACGGATTAAGGCGGTGTTGGAATAGAGTTTAGTTCGCCACTTTTTTGGCGGCAAAAAAGTGGCGGAAAAAACTCTCGCACGACGATAAAGTTTTGATAAAATCGGATTCGCTCGTCTAAAATCGCTATCCACAACGCCCCAACCTGACGGATCGGGGCCCCACCACATCACGCGATTTTTACGCCTCGCTCATCTCGATTTTCTAGCAAAACTTTTCGTATGCGCGGAATGGCGTTAAGGCTTATCATGATTTTACGCGGTGGATAATCGATAGTGGTATATAAACAAACTTTTGGTATAATATAAGTAAAGTTTTAAGTAGGAGAGGATGGCAAAAATCATAAATTTAAAACCCGAAGAAGAAATAACCTCTGTTATTGAGCGGCTTTGGGAGACGGGTGAGGAGGAAATCTTTTTGGTTGCACCAAAGGGATCTTTTTTACTTAGAAATATTATTGGTTTAAAGCTGCTTAAAAGGGAGGTCGAGCGCTTAGGAAAAGAAATCTTAATTATCACCAAAGATGAAGTCGCCAGAGAAACGGTTAAAAGAGTCGGGCTGAATTCGAGGGTTGTTTTGCCAAAGGAAAAAAAAATAGAGCCAGATTTTGATGATGATGAAGTTTTGCGCGAGGTTTCTTCAAAAAAATTCGAATCCTTTCTGGGGGAAGAAATAGCAGAAAAAAGGAGTTCTTCTTCCGGCCACCTTAGCATGAGTGATATCCGGCCAAAGGGAAAACTAGGAGCGGGAGGTAAATTATTTAGAGGAGAAATAAAGACGCCAGAAAGTAAAGAAGAAGATGAAGAGACTGAAAAAGAATCTGGCTTTGATGTGCTGGACCAGGAATTGAAAAAAGAGTCGGAATTACCGGATGATTTTTATTTTACTCAATTTAAAAAAGAGCCAGAAAGAGAAGCAGAAAATATTGAAGAAGTGTCCGAAGGTTTCTACCTTGACGAGGCGGATGAAGACGAAGAGTATCTGTCGAATAAAAAAGATAAGTTAAAAGGCAAAAAATTTGTTTGGCCAAAATTCTCCCGAGATTTTTTTAAAAATAATTTGCCAATGGGGGAGAAGCGTATTGAGGTAAAGAATGAAGATGAGCGAAGGGGCTTTGAGATAATCAGCAAAAAATTTAAGATTCCATTTTTTTCCGGTAAATTTTTATTTTTATTTATTAGTTTGGCGTTAGTTGTTGCGGTGGCTGTTTTATTTTTTGTATTGCCAAAAGCAGACATAGAGGTTTCGCCCAAGTCGGAAATTTTTTCACAAAATTTAAATATTTCGGTTGACAAGGGAGTAAGTAAAATAGATTATACTCTAAATAAAATTCCAGCTCAGCTGATTAGGTTAGAAAAAAAATATTCTCAAAGTTTCTCGGCGACTGGCCAGCGCCAAGTTAATGAAAAGGCTAAAGGTGTAATCACGGTTTTTAACGAATTCAGCTCTAGTGCGCAGTCTTTAGTTGAGAAAACAAGATTTTCATCTGAGGATGGAAAAATTTTTAGGACAATAAAAACAATCACAGTGCCGGGAGCAAGAATTGTTGATGGTAAAATAGTGGCTAGTTCAATTGATGTTGAGGTGGCGGCTGACCAGCCAGGTAGTGAATACAATATTGACGCAGGCAGATTCTCTATTCCTGGTTTTTCCGGCTCGCCTAAATTTACTGCTTTTTATGGGCGCTCGGATAAAGGTTTTAGCGGCGGAGCTTCGGGTTTAATGAAGGTTGTTTCTCAGGAAGATTTTGATAAGGCAAAAGCGCAATTTTGGGATGAATCAAAAGTGTCGCTAGATAAAGAATTTAGAACACAAATTCCTTCGGGTTTGAAATTGTTAGACTTCTCTCTAAGGGAAGAGATAGCGGGTACCGAGTCTTCGGTGTCAGTTGGTCTGCCGGCTGATGATTTTATATTAACCATAAAAGGAGTGGCCACGGTTTTGCTTTTTGACGAGAAAGACATTCTAGATATCATTAATAAAAAAATAGTAGAAAAAGCTGGAGCGGGTGAAGGCCTCGAGGTTAAGATGGAAAACATAGACTATCAGTTATCCGGTTCGCCTGATTTCTCTCGGGGACAGATGAGTCTAGTGGCTAAGTTAAATGGTAAGATTGTTTGGCCGCTTAATATTGAAGATATAAAAAAAGCAATTGTCGGCAAGGGAGAACAAGCAATGCGTGATTATTTTGGTCAGCATCCAGAGATTACCGAAGTAAAGGTTTCTTTCTGGCCTTTTTGGGTGAAGTCGGTGCCTGCCAACTTAGACAAAATAGAAATAATAGTTAAAGAATAGGTTAGGCTGACCCCGCTAGAAGTCCAACTAATTTCGCTTTTGGCTCTTTTTTTTTGGATAGGTCAAGTTTTTGCAGAAGCTTCTAATGGGATGTTGACTTTTTTGAGTTAATCGTATAGTATTATAAAACTTGTTTGAGAGAAGCACTAGAAGCTTTCAGGCAAGCAAAAGAGTGCCAGAAAAAGACAAGGTAATTAAAAAAAACGGACAAGTTATTGAGGCCTTGCCTAATGCCACTTTTCGGGTTAAGATGGAAGACAAGGGCGAGGTTTTAGCCCATCTGTCCGGCCGGATGAGAATGAATCATATCCGCGTGCTGGTTGGAGATAGAGTGGTGTTAGAAATGACGCCTTACGATGATCGCCGAGGCAGAATAGTGCTTCGCGAGAAATAAAATAAATACCGTGCTAAGCAAACCGTTCTCCTTCAGTGGGGAAGATTTCGTGGATGCAAAGCGAAATTCAGGAGCGTTTAGCGCGTTTTGTATTATCATGAAAGTTAGGGCTTCGGTTAAAAAGTTTTGTCAAAAATGTAAAATTGTTCGCCGGAAAGGCCGGGTACGGGTGATTTGCGATATTAAAAAACATAAACAGAGACAAGGGTAGAATCATTTTAACATTTTAGCATTTGAACATAAAAGCATAGACGAAAGATAGCTTATGTTTAAATGTTAGGATGTTTTAATGTTTAAATGAAATCATATGCCACGTATTGCCGGAGTAAATATTCCAGACAACAAAAGAATAGAGGTAGCCCTAACTTATGTCTATGGCATTGGGCGGACTTTGAGCAATAAAATTTTAGCTCAGGCAAAGATTGATCCTAATGTGCGGGCTAATAAATTAACCGCAGAAGAGGTTAATCGCTTGAGGGATCTTATCGAAAAAGGATTTAAAATTGAGGGCGAATTAAGACGGGAAAGAATGATGAACGTGAAAAGACTAAAAGATATCAGTTGTTATCGGGGAGTTAGACACATAAAGGGCTTACCGGTTAGAGGTCAGAGGACAAAGACCAATACTCGGACAATTCGTGGTAATACCCGCAAAACGATGGGTTCGGGTCGTAAAAATACAGCGGAAAAGACATAGAAAATCGTTTGGTGACCGCTTCGAAAAAAACGCAATCAGCCGATAACTGATCATAGAAAGTTTCAATCCAGCTGTTGCTCAGCGCTCGTCACACGTCCAAGATTTAATAAAATCAAAATTATAATAGAAGTGTGACTGCGCGATGTTTTTCTCAGCGGTCACCTCGCGAGAAAGTAAATTCATGGGAAAGAAAAAAATCCAAAATCAAAGCGAAGAAGAACTGTTAAAAGAAACAGCGGAGCAAGAAACGGTTCAGAAAAAAGCAGTTGCCGCGGCTGTTTCTCAAACCTCGAAAAACAAGAGAGTTGATCGGGGTCAGGTTTATATTCAGTCAACTTATAACAATACCATTATTACAATTACCGATAGTCGGGGTAATTCTTTGTTTTGGGCAAGTGCCGGTGCCCTGGGTTTTAAGGGACCGAAAAAGGCGACTCCTTATGCGGCAACTAAGACCGTGGAAGCTTTAATGGAAAAAGTAAAAAAAATAGGACTAAGAGATGTAGACGTTTTTGTTAAGGGAATTGGTAGCGGTCGCGAAGCAGCTGTACGGGCTTTGGCGACTAATGGTTTAAATATTTTTACAATAAAAGACGTAACGCCGGTGCCGCATAATGGTTGCCGACCGCGCAAAGTCAGAAGGGTATAAAAATTTAGAGATTTTAATATTTTATTATGGGAAGATTAATTAATTCAAAATGTCGACAGTGTCGTCGCTCAGGCGAGAAGCTTTTTTTGAAAGGCGATCGTTGTTTTTTACCAAAATGTGCGATGGTTAAGCGAGCTTATCCGCCGGGAGCGCAAGGCAACAAGAAAACTCGGCGTGGAGGAAACTCAGAGTATGGCCGACAGTTGGCGCAAAAGCAGAAAGTTAAAAAAATATACGGAATTTTTGAGAGACAGCTTAAAAATTATTTTGATGAAGCTCAGAAGCAAAAGGGTGATACGCGAGAAAATTTAATTAAAAAATTAGAGAGCAGGCTCGATAATGTAGTCTTTAGATTAGGTTGGATGAAATCACGCTCGTCCGCAAGGCAACTGGTTAATCATGGGCATATATTGGTAAATAATCGTCCCGTGGATGTGCCGTCTTTCCGGGTGAAAAAAGGCGATAGGATTTCTTTAAAGGAAAAAATAAAAAAGTCGAAGTTGGTTGAAAGCTTAGTGGAAAGTCTTAAAAAATATGAACCGCCGGTTTGGTTGGTTCAAGAAAAGGGTGTTTTGGAAGCAAAAGTTTTAGGCTTGCCAGAGGGAGAAGACTTGGGTGATATTTCTTCACTTGGCTTAATAGTTGAATTTTATTCCAGATAATTTTAACGGGTTTTTTGTTAAACTTTACGGATTAGCGATTAAGATAAATTATATAAATCGATAATTTATCTGGATTGTTAGTCTGTGTATTTATGAAAATAAATCTTCCACAGAAACCAAAAATTGTTAAAACCGAAGGCAACCGGACTGTTTTTGAAATTGAAGGTTTATATCCTGGTTATGGTGTCACCTTGGGCAATGCGCTTCGCCGAGTCTTACTTTCTTCGTTGCCCGGAGCGGCGATTATTGGGGTTAAGATTAATAGTGTACATCATGAATTTTCAACTATTCCTCACGTGGCGGAAGATGTAATTGAGATTATTCTTAATTTACGGCAAGTCAGATTTAAAAAGTTTGTTGAAGAACCGGTAAAGCTTTTTTTGAGCGTTCGAGGCGAAAAAGAGGTAAAAGCCAAAGACATAAAAACTACCTCAGAAATAGAAGTAATTAATCCCGAGGCGCCAATTGCCACTCTGACCGACAAAAAGGCAGAGCTGGAAATAGAAATTGAAGTTGCTTCTGGCTTGGGATTTGTTCCGGTTGAATCAAGGAAAAAAGAAAAATTAGAAATTGGAATTATCGCGGTTGATTCTTTATTCTCTCCGATTCGCAAGGTTAACTTTGAAGTTGAAAACATGCGCGTTGGCGACCGAACGGATTATAATCGATTGAGACTGGATCTTGAAACCGATGGCAGTATAAGCGCGCAAGATGCTTTTTTGCAAGCCTGTAAATCTTTGGTTGAGCAATTTAATGTCTTGGGTGGCGCAGAAGAAGAGGTTGTGACCGAAATTGAATCGCCGGAAAAAGAGGGCGATGACGAAGCGTCTAAAACTAAAGTAGAAGATTTAAAGCTATCAACCAGGACGGTTAATTCTTTGATTGAAGGTGGAATCAGAACAGCTGGCGGCTTGGCAAAAAAAAGCGAGTCGGCGCTAAGAGAGGTTGAGGGAATGGGAGAAAAAGGTATTGGTGAAGTTAGAAAAGCTTTAAAAAAACTGGGGCTGAGTTTGAAAGAGGAGTAAAATTCGCTCGCCAGTCATTTTTAAAAGCGTGAAATTTTTCCCAGCGTGGAAAATTTCACTCGCGCAAAATTACTCGCTCTTTTTCCGCTGAAGCGGAAAAACCTTGCCCATTCGTAATTTTGAGCGTTTTAAAACTAACGGGCTCGCTTTAGCTAAAATTCGGGCTTTATTCATAATTTGTAAGAACATGAGAAAATTTGGAAGAACAACTGATCAACGGCGGGCCTTTTTAAAAGGACTGGCAGCCAATCTTATCCTTAAGGAAAAGATTAAAACTACCCAGGCTCGGGCTAAGGAATTACGCTCAACGGTTGAGCGATTGATTTCTTGCGCCAAAAAAAATGATTTGGCGGCCAAACGCCGGGTGTTTGCATCTCTGCCAAAAGTTGCGGCTAAAAAGTTAATTAAAGAAATCGCTCCAAAATTTACCAGCAGAAAAGGCGGTTATACTAGAGTAATTAAACTTGGTCAGCGCATGAGCGATGGGGCTAAAATGGCTTTTATTGAAATTATCAAAGACTAAAAATATATGGCTAAGCAATTAATGGTTGAAAAAAAAGAATATCAAATTGATGCAGCCGGCAAAATCTTGGGCAGAATGGCCACTCAGGCGGCTGTTTTGTTGCGGGGGAAAAACACCGCCAGTTGGTTGCCGTATATAACACCGCAAAATGAAGTGATTATTTTTAATACGGATAAAATTAAGGTGACCGGGAAAAAAATGGAACAGAAGTTTTATCGTCATCATACAGGTTATCCGGGCGGGCTTAAAGAAGAAAGCTTGGCTAAGCTTTTGGAGCGAGACTCTCGGGAAGTTATAAAGTTGGCAATATATGGAATGTTGCCAAGAAATAAAACTCGGGATAAAATTATCAAAAATTTAAAACTTTTTAAAGGACCGCTTCGATAAGCCGAAGACGAGGCGAGAGAGCTAGATAAATAATTTTGTTTTATGGAAAAGGAAAAAAAGATAACTAAAAATATAAAAGTAAAAAAGCCAGCGGCTAAGCCTAGCGTGGTAACAAAAAAGGCGTCTAAGGTGAAAGAAGCAGAGATAGAAAGGGTGGCTAAAATAGCGCCGGTTTTAACCGTTGAAGAAATCTTGCCAGAGCAGGTTGGGAAAATAGTTGAAGTAACGGACGATGTCTCCTTAGACGAGCCAACCGATGATGTCAAAGGAAAAAAGAGCAAGCGTTATTTTGAAGCGACTGGTAGACGAAAGTCTGCGGTGGCTCGGGTGAGACTATTTACGATTAAGCCATTCGAGGAAGATGAAGGCAAGGTGACGGTTAATGGAAAATTTTATAAACAATATTTTCCAACCTTGGAATTACAACAAATAATTGAGGCGGCGTTGCGGAAGTTAAAATCTTTAAACCGCTTTGAAGTAGTGGCAAAAATTAATGGTGGTGGAACAAAATCTCAAGCCGAGGCCTTGCGTCATGGCCTAGCCAGAACCCTGATTCTTTTTAATATTGATTTTCGAAAAAAATTAAAAAAAGCTGGTTATTTAAAACGTGATCCGCGGGTTAAAGAAAGAAAGAAATATGGTTTGAAAAAAGCGCGTAAATCTCCGCAGTGGGCAAAGCGGTAAAAATGTTCTTAAAAAAGAGGGGGTATTTCTTTATGGGAGAAGGAGAGGAAGTCTGATCTGAAAAGGAGGGTGCTTGTATGGATTCAGTTAACATTAACGGGGTAATGGTAGAAATCTGTTCGCACGAAAGACATCCAAATATCTCTGCTGATTCGCGGATTCCTGGTTATTATGAACAGCCTTGGCCCGACGGGTGCATTAATTGTTGCTTTCGATATGACGGCAAAAAAGACGTAAAATCCCATCTTAACTGTGGGTTAACCCAGAATGACAGGGGGTATTTCAGCGGAGTGAGTCCTAGAGGAAAATGCGAAAAGTACGAAAAAGGCTTAAGTTTATTCTCGTGATTCCTTCTGGAAAAAAGATGAGCCCATCTGCGGATAGCAGATGGGCTTTTTTATATCAGCATTTAATAGCTAATGGGATAAACATAATTACATTTCTAGTTTTAATCGGAAAAGCTGGCTTTCGGTCAGATAGTAGAAATAACCATCTTGATAGGAAAAATAAATTTGCGGATTTTTGGCATTGATAAATTCAATAACATTTCGTTGATCCCGGCCGTCAAGCTCGATGATTTTAATTTGGTCGCCAATCACATAAGCCAAGTATTCGTTGTTTGGATAAAAAATAACTTGGGAAATTTTTTGGCTATGGCGAGTGATTAATTCTTTATCCCCGGCTTTTTTGTAAGGCTGGACTAAGATGTCTTCAAGATAATTAATCCAGATTTCGTTATTGTTCCAGTAAATAATTTTTTTACCGTCTCCAGAAAAAGTAGCATCATTTATTTGGCCGGCAATTTTTTCAAAAATAGAAGAGTTTTTATTGAGTAAATAAAGATCACCATTTTGTCCAATAACCATAAATTGATCGTTGTGGGCAATAATGTGATAGCTGTCTTTAGGCAGAAATTCCCTAGAAATTTGTTCTCTAATGTAGCCGCCAAGGTCAACGCGGTAAAATATATAATTGGTAGCATTAACAAGAAAGAGATTGTCTTGATAAAGTAGCCAGCCGGCAGTTGAGCTGGCAATATTGGTGGCCTGGAGTATTTTATTTTTTTCTTCAGGCGACAAAAGGAATTCGGCTATCGACAAGGAAGTAGTCGCTATTTTTTCCGGAAAAATATTTTTGGGAAAAAGAATAACATTCCTAGCCTCTTCTACTAATTGGGGTTTAATTTCTAGGTTCTTCTCCCAAGCGAAGTAGTCATCTTTTGAAATAGAAATTTTATAGGTTTTTGGCAGCAAGCGGGAAATTAATCGGGGGGTAGTTTTTGTATCTTTATCATTAAGAATAATTTGGGCATTAACTGGGGAAGATTTAAGATAAAGGCCGCCGGTCTTAACTAGGGCTTTTTTTTGCCAATCGAAAGAATAGCCCATAGCATAAAAAATAGTTGGCGGGGTAGCCAACAAAAAAATGATAACAAAGCCGTAGAAGGCCAAGCGTCTGGTCGTTCGAGTCATGGTCTTCTTATTATAGTCACTTTAGTATTAAAATGGCAATCTTTCGATTCTTTTTTAGTCTTGTCAGGTGAGTTTATTTGTTCTAAGATTAAACAAAAGAAGAATCAATTATAAAAAATTTAAAGAGATAAGCTTTATGACGGAAGCAAATCAAAAATTTGTTATTAGCGGCCAAAAGTTGTTGAGGGGAAATATTAAAGTTAAGGGTGCGAAAAACGCTGCTTTAAAGGTTTTTCCGTTAGCCTTGATGACAGATGAACCGATAAAAATTGTCAATTTACCAAACATTGAAGATTGTCATCGAGCGCAGGAAATGCTGGTTGCTTTGGGGCACGAAGCTAATGACCTTGGGTCAGGCAGGATGCGAATTCAGCGCAAAAGTAAAATTTGTGTTAATTTACCAGCCGAACTAGTTAATAAATTTCGGGCTTCAATTATGTTTGTCGGGCCACTTTTGGCAACCTGCGGTGAAGTTTATTTTCCCCATCCGGGCGGATGTGTTATTGGGGCGGGGACTAGGCCCATTGATATGTTTCTTGATGGCTTTGAGAAGATGGGAGCTAAAGTTGAGACCCTAGAAAACAGTTATCGTCTAACTGCTAAAAAACTTCAAGGAACCTCTATCTTTTTTCCAAAAGTGACGGTGACCGGTACAGAAAGCCTGATGACAACTGCTTGTTTAGCACATGGAGAAACTCTTTTGGAAAATTGTGCAATGGAGCCGGAGATTCCGGCACTGGCTAAATTTTTAAACAGCATGGGGGCAAAAATTAGCGGGGCAGGCACATCAACCATTAAAATTCAAGGGGTTGAAAAATTAGGCGGTGGCGAGTATCAAATTATTCCAGATCGTATTGAGGCAGGAACGTTTGCGATTTTAGCAGTGGCGGCAAATAGCGGTGAAATTATAATTGAAGATTGTGAGCCAAAACACTTAGGTGCGCTTTGGGTTTTATTTGATAAAATCGGTATAAATTATAAGCTGGATAAATCCAGCATAAAAATATCACCAAGTAATAAAATTTTATCCGTTGACCTTGTGACTCACGAATACCCGGGCTTTGCCACGGATCTGCAGTCTGCTTATACGGTATTGATGACTCAAGCTAGCGGGGCAAGTCTTGTTCATGAAACAATTTATGATCGTCGTTTGCTGTTTGCTGATATGCTTACCCAGATGGGTGCTAATATTATTATGGCTGATCCCCACAGAGTGGTAGTAAATGGTCCAACAAAACTTTATGGTCGGAAATTAATGAGTCCTGACTTGCGAGCCGGAATGGCTTTGGTGATCGCCGCTTTAATTGCTAGGGGAACAACGGAGATAAATAATATTTATCAAATAGAGAGAGGATATGAAAATTTAGTGGAAAGATTAGCAGGGCTGGGAGCGGATATTAAAAAAGTGTAGAAGATTAGCTCGGAATTACTTTCTGAAATCATAAAATTTCCCCAGCCTAGAAATTTTATTCGCCAGTTTTACTCGCTCGTCCCTCCATAAAGTCGGGACACCATGCCCGCTCGCAAAACTGAGCGTTTCAGAAAAGTAATTCTTCGCTCACGAAATAAAAAAGATGTTTATAAAAAAAATCGGTATAGACTTGGGCACAGCTAATACTTTGGTTTATGTGCCGGGAAAAGGAGTAATTATAAATGAACCAACAGTGGTGGCGGTTTCTTTGGATGATAATCGTATTTTAGCCGTAGGGAACGAGGCTAGAGAAATGCTTGGCCGGACACCAGAAAGTATTGTCGCGTCTCGCCCGATGCGAGATGGCGTGATTGCTGATTATCGGATTACGGAAGCAATGTTGCGTTATTTTATTAATAAAACGACTGGAGCTTTTAGGCTTTTCCGTCCAGAGGTAATGGTGGCTGTACCTGCGGGTATAACCTCAACTGAACGACGGGCTGTTGTAGATGCAACGTTGAATGCTGGCGCTAAAGCAGCTTATGTTGTTAAAGAGCCGGTGCTGGCGGCAATTGGTGCGGGTATTCCAATTAATGAGCCTGCGGGGCACATGATTATTGATATTGGCGGGGGAACAAGCGAAGTAGCAGTAATTTCATTGGGTGGAATTGTGGCTTGGGCTTCAGCTAGGGTTGGGGGCAATAAGATTGATCAGGCAATAGCGGAATACATTAGAAAAAAACATAATTTAGCGATTGGCGAGAGGACAGCTGAAGAAATAAAAATAGCGATTGGTTCGGCCTTGCCTTTACCGCCAAAGGAAGAGGGTTTTTTTGAGGTAAGGGGCAGAGATCTAATTTCCGGTTTGCCAAAAAATATAGAAGTTAAAACTAACGAGATAGTCGAGGCGATTGCCGAACAACTGAGAGAAATAGTGCAAACGGTTAAAAATGTTTTGCAAGAAACTCCACCGGAACTTTCAGCGGACGTGATGGACAGAGGAATGATTTTATCAGGCGGTAGCGCAATGTTGCGCAATCTAGCAGAATTAATAGAAAAGGCGACCGGTGTGCCCTGCTACGTGGCCGAAGACCCTAAGCTTTGCGTGGCCAAAGGGACTGGCATTGCCCTGGAGCACTTGGAGGTTTATAAGAGGAGCATAATGAGTAAGAAATAGTTGCTCGGTTCGTCGATTTACCAGTTTGCCGGTTAAATTAGTAGCACCCTAACTCGTTGGGTTTTTACACAAAAATATGTCTGTGTATGACAATGTAAATTGTAAAGAGCTAGGTAGGTTTGCCAAAGAAGCTGGGTTGGGAGGTAAAATACCGGTAGATTTTTTACAATTTAAAAAATATCTCAAAAGAGGTGATAAAATCTTAGAAGTTGGCTGTGGAACCGGCAGAATAGGTCGTCGCTTAGTAAAGAATTATAAATATATCGGCGTAGACAGGCACGGGCCGTACTTGGATTGTTTTAAAAAGTATTTAATAAAAAATAAAATAAAAAATATCGGAGATATGTTAATTTATTCTTCGTTTGAAAGCTATCATGGTTCTAATTTTGACATTATTATTTTTCCTTGGACGGTGATTGGTGATTTTGCCAAAAATAAACAGATGAAGATGATAAAAAAGGCGAAGAACTTATTAAAAGACGGGGGGCTGATTTTAATTGATAATCCGGCAAAAGGAACTAAGTATAATATAGAAAAGAGTTATAATCCCTGCCGATTTTATTATAATAATTGGGAAAGGAAGCTACTAAAAATATTTAATGATGTTAATCAAGTTTTATACGATACTCCCGCAGGAAGGATTAGGGAATTGACTATTTTAAAAAAATAAAAATATTTGTTTTATGACCATTGGCATAAACGCCACAGCGGCGATTAAGCAACCGCGCACAGGAGTTGAAGAATATACATATCAGTTGATTAAACATTTAACGATGCTACCGGAAGCGAGGGAGCATCGATTTTTTCTTTATATACCTGAAAAAAAAATAAACCTCTTGACTCCACTTCGCTCTGCTCAGGGAATATCGCCTGAGCGAAGCGTAGCGGAGTCGAGGGCTAATCCATTTGATTTTCCCTTGCCTTCAAATTTTGAAATAAAAGTTTTACGCTGGCCGTTGCCGTTTTTATGGACGCAAGCTCGACTAGCCTGGGAAATCTTATGGCATTCGCCGGAAGTTTTATTTATTCCGGTTCATGTCTTGCCATTTGGCGCGCTCAAAAAATCAGTGGTAGTCTTGCACGGGTTGGAATATGAATATTTCCCCGAGTATTATTCTTTCTGGCGGCGTTGGTATCTAAGATATAGCACCAAGTCAGCCGCCAGGCGGGCGAGTAAAATTATCGCAATTTCGACCAATACCAAAAACGATTTAGTAAAATTTTATGGCATAAAATCAGACAAAATTGAGGTGGTGCATCACGGGATTGATAAAGAGAAGAACCCTTCGACACACCCCTCGACAAGCTCGGGGCTTGCTCGGGGAATAAATTCCCCCTACATTTTATATCTTGGTCGCATAGAAACCAAAAAAAATGTTCAGGGTATTTTGGAGGCATATAAAATTTTGAAAGAAAAATATGGCGTGCCTCATAAACTTTTTTTGGCCGGGGCGCCAGGATACGGTTATCATAATTTGAAACTTGAAATTAAAAATTTATTGGAAATTGGTTATTGGAAATTGGAAATTAAGGAACTTGGATATGTGGTAGAGAAAGAGAAACAGTATCTATTATCTAACGCCGATATATTTCTCTTCCCTTCCTTCTATGAGGGCTTTGGCTTGCCGGTGCTAGAAGCGCAGGCGGCGGACGTGCCGGTAGTAACTTCTTTTAATTCTTGTTTGCCCGAAATAGCCGGCCAAGGAGCGATATTTGTGGATCCGAAAAATTCAGAGCAAATTGCCGAGGCTGCAAAGCAAGCAATTGACGATGGCGTTTTGCGTGATAGACTAATACAGTTAGGCAGGGAAAATGTTAAAAGATTCAATTGGGAAAAATGCGCCAGAGAAACATTGAAGATAGTAGCTAGCGGTTAAAATTATGAAAGTAGCGCTGATTCACGATTATTTAATCAGATTTGGAGGAGCGGAGAGGGTGCTTTTAGAATTGGCCAAAATGTTTCCCGATGCGCCGATTTATACTTTTTTATATGATCAGGAAAAAATGGGCGGATGGTTCCCACTGGAACGGGTGCGGCCATCTTTTTTACAAAAATTACCTCATTTTTTACGGCGGCGCCACAAGTGGCTCTTGCCGCTTATGGGGACTGTTCCCGAAACTTTTGATTTGCGGGAATTTGATCTGGTAATTTCCTCTTCTTCGGCTTTTGCCAAAGGAGTTATTGTTCGGCCAAAAACTATCCATATTAGCTATTGTCACAACGCGGCTAGATTTTTATGGGACTATTCGGCGGAATATTTAAGCCAGCAGAAATTAGGTTTTTGCCGGCAGATTTTAGCCGATAATATTTTTAGTTATCTTCGGCTTTGGGATCGCTCAGCTAGCAAGCGAGTTGATTATTTCGTAGCTAACTCAAAAGCGACAGCCAGTCGCATAAAAAAATATTATAATAGAGAGTCAAGGGTTATTTATCCGCCGGTGAATTTATCCAGCAATCAATGGTTAATATCCAAGGATCAAAAATCAGAAGAATATTTTCTTATTGTATCTCAGCTTGCGCCATATAAAAAGATAGATGTGGCTGTGGAAGCTTTTAATAAGTTGGACTTACCGTTGCTTATAATCGGTGAAGGCCCGCAGAAAGAATACCTGCAAAGCATCGCCAAAGAGAATGTTAAAATTTTGGGGTGGCTGCCAGACGAAGAAACGGAGGATTATTATAAAAATTGTTTTTCTTTTATCTTTCCAGGTGAAGATGATTTTGGTATTACCATAGTTGAGGCCATGAGTTATGGCAAGCCAGTGTTGGCGCTAAAGGCTGGCGGGGCGGAAGAAACGGTTCTACCGGGAATGACCGGTGAATTTTTTGAAGCGGCAACGCCAGAAGTCTTGGCGGACGGGGTGCGGCGCTTGAGAGATAACCACAAGAATTACAGCCCGCTGGTAATTCGCAAGTGGTCTGAAAAGTTCTCAACAGAAAGATTTCAGCAGGAGTTTATGGAATTTGTAAAGAAAGCTGGTTCTAGCATATAATAAGCATATGCTTATTGGTTATCAGCGAATTTGGGACACCTTAACTGGGAGTGCCAGTAAAAACAAATTGGCCCATGCTTATTTGTTTTGCGGTTCATCGGGGACGGGAAAAATAACTCTGGCTAAAGAATTTGTTAAGTGGCTTTTTTGTGAAAAAATTAAATCGCAAGAGTTATCAGATGGCCAGCCTTGCGGCCTTTGCCGAAGCTGTCAGGAAATAGAAAAAAATAATCATCCAGACTTATTGATGGTTTTGGCTGACAAAGAAGAAAAGTCATCAGAAATTGGAATTGGCAAGATAAGGACCCTGCAACATCAATTGTCTTTCTATCCCTATAAGTCTTCCCTAAAAGTTGTTATAATTGAAGAAGCTCATAATTTAACTCGCGAAGCGGCGAATGCTTTTTTAAAGACGCTGGAAGAGCCTAGCTCTCGGAGCTTGATCATTTTAACCAGCTCTGCTGGAGATTCAATTTTGCCGACTATTTTATCGCGGTGCCAGTTGATAAAATTCTTGCCTGTGCCACTTGGCGAGCTAAAAAGGGGACTTGAAGACTTGGGGGCAAAAGGTTTGGTGCTGGATAAAATAGTTAAATTGTCTGCCGGCCGGCCGGGTTACGCAAGAAACTTATTGAGCAAGCAAACTCTTTTATCTGAACACGAAGCACATATAAAAAAATTAGAAGATATTTTAAAAGCAGATTTAGTTTTTCGTTTTGAAGCGGCTAAGGAATTGAGTCAGGATGTTTATTTGGCGAAAGAAATTCTTTCCCAATGGCTACTTTATTTGCGTGACCGATTATTAGAAATTAGCGGTCAGGCCGGTTTATTAATTGATGAAAAAAATCCTTCAAAAATCAATTGTTCTTCTAGCTCTCTACTTCTGGCTTGTCGGGAAATAATTAAAGCTCAAGATTCTTTAGGTAATACTAGTTTTAATGCGCGATTAGTTTTGGAAGTTTTATTAATGAAAATTTAAAAAATATGTTTAGCAAAAAATATTTATTTAGCTTAGCGATTTTGCCTTTATTTTTTGCGGCGACCTTGCCGATTCTTCCTTTCAATTGTCTTCCCAGCCGCGATGGCGGTGTTTTTAAGTCTGTTGATCGGGGAGAAAACTGGAAGCAAGAAGTGGCAATCTCCAAGGGCCAAACTATTGCTTCTTCTAACGCTTTAACGATAGCAGTTGATCCTAAAAATTCTAGTATTCTTTATCTGGGAACTAGGGGAGAAGGTCTTTATAAAAGCATGGATGGCGGGGATCTTTGGTATCATGTGGATGATTTGGCGAAAGTTTTGGATGCGCGAGCCAATATTTATGACGTGGCGATTGATCCGCAAAACAACAGCAACGTTTATATCGGGACTTATCAAAATCGTTTGGGGCGGCTTTTCCGTTCAAGCGATGCTGGTCGGAGTTGGGAAGAAGTTTATCGAGTGTCTCGCGAACAATATGCTATTTTCGCGGTTGAGATTGATTCGTTCGACCCATCGGTTATTTATATTGGAACAGCCGAAGGCGGTTTTTTAAAAAGCATTGACTTTGGCAAAAGCTGGCGGGTGGTTAAGTGGTTTGACGATGTTATTACGGATATAAAAGTTAATCCTTATGATACAAGAACGGTTTTTGTTAGTACCTCGCACAAAGGAGTTTTTAAAACCAATGATAAGGGACAGAATTGGCAATCGTTGGAGAGTCTAAAAAGCTTTCCAAGAGAAATTGAGGGGATGGAGACTTTGGTTATGGATAATAAAAATCCCAATGTTTTGTACATCGGTTCGAAGGTTGGCTTATTGAAAAGTGCTGATGCTGGTCAAAGCTGGCAGAAAGTTAATATTGTTATTCCTCCAGAGTCGGTATCTATTATGGCTGTGGCGCTGGACCCCCTAACTTCTTCTTGTCTTTATTACGGCGCAGGGAATGTAATTTATCGTTCGCAAGACAATGGACAAACATGGACGGTTAATCCGATCGTCACGACTAAAAGCATAAAAACAATTACTGTTGACCCGCAAAACCCACAAGTTGTGTATGCGGGGATAGGGGAATAACGAATAAAATTAGATTTAGTATTAATATAATTTATTATTCTGAGGTCGCAGGCCGAAGAATCTATAAGGTAAATTTTCAAGCACCAATTTCCAATTTACAATGAATTTTCAATGACTAAATTTTCAAATGTTTGAAAATTGAATATTGATCATTGATTGAAAATTGAGATTTGAAAATTGAAAATTAAATTAATATGTATAAAACAATTATCAATAAAATAAAACCAGAATTAGAAAAGGCAATGGGGCGGTTTAAAGAAGAAATGGGAACCTTGCGAACCGGCCGGGCGACGCCAGCTTTAATTGAGACAGTAGAAGTAGAATGTTATGGAGCTCGCCAACCCCTGAAACAGTTGGCGGCTATAAGCGCGCCTGAACCGCGTCTTTTGACAGTTCAACCCTGGGACGCATCGATTGTTAAGGAAATAGAAAAAGCGATAAGTTCTTCGCGGAGCGGTCTGTCGGTGACTGGCGCCGGAGAGTTAATCAGAATATCGGTTCCGCCATTAAATGAAGAAAGCCGAAAAGAATTGGTGCGTAATTTAAAACAAAAAATGGAAGCTTCTCGGATTTCGATTAGGGCGTTGCGGGAGGCGGCTTGGAAAGAAATTCAGGACGGAGAGCGAGCTGGCACGATCCGCGAAGATGATAAATTTCGCGGTAAGGACGAATTGCAAAAAATTATTGATGAATATAATAAAAAGATAGATGACTTCGGGGGAGTCAAAGAGAAAGAGATAATGACAGTTTAAATTATTTTGCCGTTTTTTTTTGTTTTTATGTTAACCACTATTGTTTTTATAATTATTTTAGCCGTGCTGATTTTTGTCCATGAACTCGGACATTTTTTGGTTGCCAAGAAATTTGGAATAAAAGTTGAGGAGTTTGGTTTTGGTTTTCCGCCTCGCCTTTGGGGCATAAAAAAAGGCGGAACAATTTATTCTATTAATTGGATACCCTTTGGTGGTTTTGTGAAAATTTTTGGCGAGGATGGCGGAGATAGAAATGATAAGCACTCTTTTGTCTCTAAAAAAATTTGGCAGAGAGCCAGTGTTCTTCTTGCCGGCGCCGCAATGAATATTGCGTTAGCCGTTCTTTTATTATCACTGGGATTTATGATTGGGTTGCCCTGGGCCGTTGAAGATAGTGAAAAAATTGTTGGGACCAAGGTTCAAATAACTCAAGTTTCCCTTGGTTCGCCGGCTGAACTAGCTGGCCTTAAAACAGGCGACATTGTCTTGGGGGCAAACAGTCAGACAGGAAAGCTTAATAACCTGGAAAAAGTTACCGACCTGCAAAATTTTATAGAGAGAAATAAAGGCCAAGAAATCCTTATCGATTTAAAAAGAGGGCAGGATATTTTAACTTTTAAATTAGTTCCACGGGTAAATCCACCCACAAATGAAGGATCGATGGGCGTGGGGTTGGCCAGAGTCTCTCAGGTCGTTTTTCCGTGGTACCGGGCGATTTGGGAAGGACTTGCGACAACTTTTAGTTTAATTTGGCTTACCATTTCTTCGCTGGGCATGTTGATTTGGCAGCTTTTCAGTCACGGCCAAGTAGTAGGCGAGGTGACGGGGCCGGTCGGAATTTATTCTATTACCGGTCAGGCGGCACAGATGGGTTTTGTTTATATATTGCAATTGGCAGCGCTTTTATCAATTAATTTGGCTGTTATTAATGCCTTTCCTTTCCCAGCGCTGGATGGCGGACGGGTTTTATTTTTGCTTATTGAAAAAATAAAAAGATCGCCGGTTAGCGAACGGGTTGAACGGACAGTTCACTCAGCTGGCTTTATTTTCTTGATTTTGCTAATGGTTGTGATAGCCTTCAAGGACATCGTGAGGTTATTTTAGGGAGATTAGTTGTTCTTACAAAATAAGATGGGGGTGGGTTATGAAGGATGTATACGTAATAGTGGAAGCACCAAGTAGTGAAGTATTGGTGGAAAGAATCAATCAAAGAATAGGAATTGGATTTGAGCCAATCGGTGGCGTCGCGGTAGTATGCGATTCCCGCGAAGAGAAGTGTTTGTGTTTTTATCAGTCAATGATAAAAAAAGAGGAATCAACGGTTAAAAAAAAGGAATAGTGCGGCATTATATTTTCTTTATAGGGCTTTCCGGACTGGGGCCCTATTTTTTATTTGTTAAAATTTTGTTTGACCCGCGAGGCAAAAATAGCTATACTGTGAATACTAAAAGGGGTTTTTTGAGTGAGTTTTTAGACCTTCCTTCGCTCCTCACTTATTTATTAAGGGAGACGGAAAAATATAAAAAATGTTTAATAAACTTTTCGGAAAATTTTCAAAAGATATTGGCATAGACTTAGGTACGGCTAACACCTTGGTTTATGTTCGCGGCCGTGGAATTGTTATTAACGAGCCTTCGGTTGTTGCGATTAATCAAAAAACGGGGCAGATTTTAGCAATTGGCAGCGAGGCAAAAAGAATGGTCGGGCGAACACCGGGACACATTGTGGCGATTCGGCCGTTAGTTGATGGAGTAATTTCTGATTTTGAGGTGACCGAGCAGATGCTGCGTTATTTTATTAATCAGGTGCACCGAAAAAATTTGTCATTTTTGTCTCGGCCCCGGGTGGTGGTTGGTGTGCCCTGCGGTGTGACTGAAGTAGAAAAGCGGGCGGTAGAAGATGCGGCGCGAAATGCTGGCGCCCGGGAAGTTTTTTTAATTGAAGAGCCAATGGCGGCTGCGATTGGTTCTCGCTTACCGGTTCAAGACCCGGCTGGAAATATGATTGTGGATATTGGCGGTGGCACTTGCGAGGTAGCAGTTATTTCTCTGGGTGGAATTGTTGTTAGTAAAAGTTTGCGGATTGCCGGTGATAAATTAAATGATGATATAGTTAAATATGCTCGAGATGAATTTAAACTATTGCTAGGCGAAAAAACGGCTGAAGATATAAAAATTTCTGTCGGTTCTGCTTTTGAACTGGACGAAGAATTGCGGGCAACTATGCGGGGTCGGGATTTACTTAATGGTTTGCCAAAAGAAATTATTGTCACCGATGCTAATATCCGGGAAGCAATGGAACGTTCTGTTAAAATTTTAGTTAATTCAATCAGAACAACCGTTGAACAAACCCCACCAGAGTTGGTAGCAGATATTATGGAAAAAGGAATTGTTTTGGCTGGGGGCGGCAGTCTTTTGCGGGGGTTGGATAAGTTGGTGGCCAGGGAAACACAGATGCCGGTTAGAATTGCCGAAGACCCCCTAACGGCTGTTGTGCGGGGGTGCGGTATCGTTCTGGAAGATATTGATAGGCTTCAAGAGGTTTTGGTATCACCGCAATACAGAGAGGCTCCGAAATAAAAATTTAAAAATTCTATATTTTGTAAACAAGAAAAAGTATTTATCAGATGAGCCAAGGACGTTTTTCTAAAACTTTTTATTTATTTTCTGTTTTAGCAGTTATTTTACTGCTGATTTTTTTTAATTATTTAGGGTGGTTAAGCTTTCCTAAAAATTTTGTTTATGGAGCGTCATTGCCCTTTATGAAACTTTTTCAGTCGGTTGATCGGCAGATAGCAGGTGCGTTTAATTTTTGGATAGAACTCAAAAATTTAAACCGAGAGAACAAAGTTTTGGGAGACGAAAAACAGAAGCTTCTTGACGAGAATATAAATTTGAAAGAAGTGTTAAGAGAAAATGAATTATTGCGCCAGCAACTGGCAATTGTGCCACCAGAAAAAGAGCAATTAGTTTTAGCTAATATTGTTGGATATCTACCCCAGGTTGGCCAGTATTTTTTATTGGACGAAGGCAGTCAACGGGGACTAAAAGAAGGCATGACAGTTATTACGGCTAATAATTTTTTTGTTGGCCGTCTAGCCGAAGTTGGTGATCGCTGGGCTAAAGTTTCGCTGGTGTTGGACAGCAATTTTTTAGTTAATGTTTTGACTCAAGAAACAAGGGTGAGGGGAATTGTTCGGGGCAATCATGGTCTGGGCTTAATTATGGAAATGATTCCCATTGACGCTCAAATAAAAACTGGGGAAAGTATTTTGACTTCCGAAATTAACGATCAAATATCCGGAGGCTTGTTTGTTGGGCAAATATCTTCTATTGAAAAAAAAGAAAGTGAAATATTTCAACAGGCAATCCTGCAGCCGGCAGTTGATTTTAATAAGCTGGAAAAAGTTTTTGTTATTATAAACTCAGGCAACTAACCATGGCTTCTTTTCTGTTTATCGCTATTTCATTAATTGGCGTCACTTGGCAACTGACAACCTTAGCGGAAATTTCTCTTTGGTCAGTTTCGCCTAATTTAGTTTTAGCTATAGTTTTGGCCGGAGCTATTTTTAGTCAAGAATCATCAAAACTGGCTTGGTTGGTTTTTTTACCCGCTTTGTGGTTAGATTTCCTAAGCGGTTATCCTTTTGGAGTGATGACATTGGGGTTTTGGTGCTCTTTCTTTTTGGTTGATTTTTTAGCTACCCGCTGGATTAAAAAAAGTGATTTGTTGGCTAAGGTTTCTCTTCTGTTAATCGGAATCAGTTTTTTTGAAATTAGTCAGATATTGTTATTAAAGTTAGCTTTTTTTCTTAATTTAGCAGCAGACATTAGCCTTAACGGTTGGTCTTTTTGTTTAAGATTAGCGGCCAGCCTTTTGGTTAATGGCGGTTTAGCTTTGATTTTGTTTTGGTTTTTTAGTAGGGGATTTTTTTTAAAGACTTATGATCGGGCGATTAAAACTAAATAAAACATTAGCTCGCTATCGGATTAAGAAAACCTTCAAGGAGAATATTGAGGCCGAAGAAATTTTATTAGACGCCACTCAATCAGCTAAGCTCGGCGAGCAGAAAATAGAAGTTCCAATTAACAGGAATAATTTCAAATTTTTTTTAGGAATTATTTTGGGAGGTTTTTTGATTTTTTCCGGTCAGGCAGCTTACTTGCAGTTGATTCGAGGCGATTATTTTAGTCAGGCGGCGGAAAATAATTATATTCGTTCTTTGCCGGTTTTAGCTTCAAGGGGAATTATTTATGACCAGTCAATGAAGCAGCTGGTTTATAATGTTCCTAGCTTTGATCTGGTAATCTCGCCGCAGGATTTGCCAACGGTGGAGAACGAACGTCTTTTAATAATTGAAAAAGTTTCAAAATTAACTGGAATCAGTCAGGAGGAAATCAAGGATGTTTTGCGGAAAGCAGAAACAAAAAGATCTCCGGTTGCAGTGATTCTTGAGGCTCTGGATCATGAAATGCTGCTCGAACTTGAAGAAAAAATTAATGATTGGCCAGGTTTTAAAATTGAAAAAAATATTTCCAGACAATACGTTTCGCCACTAGCTTTTTCTCATGTTTTAGGGTATATGGGAAAATTAACCCTAATGGAGGTGGAAAAAAATCCGGAATATTTTTTAATTGAAAAAATTGGGAAAAACGGCTTAGAGGCTTTTTATGAAAAAACGCTAAGGGGCAATCCCGGAGAAAAATTAACGGAAGTTGATGCGAAGGGTCGTTTCAAGGGAGATCTTTCTGAGAATAAGCCTCAAGACGGGCGGGGTCTGGTATTGTCACTCGATGGGTTTCTACAAGAAAGCTTTTTTGCGGCCATTAGTAAATCGTTAGAAGAGCGGAAGCTGAAAAAAGCAGCCGTTGTTGCAATCAACCCTAAAACTGGTGGCGTGCTAGCGATGTTAAGTTTTCCGGTTTTTGATAATAATTCTTTTGCGGAGGGACTTTCTGCTAAAAATTATGCCCAACTGGCACAAAACGCTGACAGGCCGCTTTTTAATCGGGCAATTTCTGGTCAGTATGCACCAGGTTCAACTATCAAGCCATTGATAGGTGCGGCGGCTATTCAGGAAAAAGTTATAACTCCACTGACAAAAGTAAACGATTCAAGCGGAGAGTTAGTTATTTTTAATCAATATAGCTCAGAGGTAGCTTATCGTTTTGGTGATTGGAAAATTCACGGAGTGGTTGATTTGTATAGCGCAATTGCTCAGTCTTGTAACGTTTATTTCTATACAATTGGCGGTGGTTATGGTAATATAAAGGGGTTGGGAGTAGAAAGGCTGGAAAAATATTTTAAATTGTTTGGTTTAGGAAAAGCGCTGGGAATTGATTTATCTGGCGAAAATAAGGGTTTGGTGCCCGGTACGGCTTGGAAAAAACAGCTGAAAAATGAACCTTGGTATATTGGCGACACCTACCACATTTCAATTGGCCAGGGAGATCTATTAACAACACCATTGCAAATGGCCGTGGCGACAGCCGCTATTGTTAATGGTGGAAAAATAATTCAGCCTCATTTAGTTGATAAAATAATTGATTCGGATAAAAATGTTATTGAAACGATTAAATCAGAAGTTTTGTCAAAAGACTTTATTAGTCAGACAAACTTATCTATTATAAAAGAAGGTATGCGCCAAACCGTTACTGTCGGTTCGGCGCGTTTGCTTAGTGATTTATCAGTAGCGGTGGGAGCAAAGACGGGCACAGCTGAAGTTGTGGGCCAGCGTAATCCTAACGCCTGGGCAACAGCGTTTGCGCCGTTTGACGATCCGCAGATTGTTATTGCGGTTTTGGTAGAAAATGCCGGCGAGGGCAGTCAAGTAGCGGTTCCCATCATTAGAGAAGTTTTAGAAAAATATTTTAATAATTAAATTTTTAATTGCTAATTAACGATTTTCAATAAATTCCTTGCCCGCTTCGCCCAGTCAAAGTGAGCTAAGCGGAGGAATAAATTAAAAATTTTTAATTAAAAATTTTTAGACATGTCCCAGTATCTAAGTCAAGAGGGGTTAGAACAGCATAGGCAAGAATTGGAAGATTTAAGGTTTAAGCGGCAAGAAATTGCCAAGCGGTTGGAAGAAGCAAAAGCCTTGGGCGATCTTTCGGAAAATCAGGAATATATTTCTGCCCGGGAAGCACAAGCTTTTAATGAAGGAAAAATTTTAGAACTGGAACATCTTTTGCGGGATGTTATCATTATTGATAAAAACAGAAAATCAAGCACAGTGCGGATTGGTTCTTCGGTCGAAGTTAAGGCTAGCGGTAAAAATCAAAAGTTTATGATTGTTGGGTCAGAAGAAGCTGATCCCCGGAATGGAAAAATTTCTAACGAGTCTCCTTTGGGAAAAGCCTTTTTAAGTCATAAGGCTGGCGAAACTATTGATGTCGAAACTCCGGGTGGAAAAGTTAATTATAAGATTATTGCTGTCGGGTAGAAATTGCTCAGAATAAACAGTTTAATTTTTTAATTTTTAACTTATCATCGTGTCTCTAGAAAAAATAAAACAAGATCGTCTAAAAAAGCTGGCCAATTTACAGTCTTTTGGCATAGACGCTTATCCTGGCAAGGGACTGGTCGGCCGGATCTTGATTCGCGAAGTTTTAGAAAATTTTGCGGATTTTGAACAGGTAAAAAGGGAAATTATTCTGGCTGGTCGTTTGCGCGCTCTGCGACTTCATGGAGCTTTGGCTTTTGTAACGCTGCAGGATGTTTCGGGCAGTCTTCAGCTTTTCTTTAAAAAAGAGGAGCTGGGAGAAGAAGTGTATTCTTTGTTCTCTGATAATTTGGATATGGGCGATTTTATCGAAGCGGTGGGCGAACTTTTTATTACTCAAAAAGGAGAAAAAACTTTATTGGTTAAAAAGTTTAAAATTTTAACTAAGGCTTTAAATCAATTGCCGGATAAATGGCATGGTTTGTTAGACGTGGAAGAACGATTTCGCCGGCGCTATCTGGATATTTTAATGAACGAAGAAACAAAAAAGTGCTTTGAGGCCAGAAGCGAAATTATTAAAAATATCAGGAAGTTTTTAGAAATGAGAAATTTTTTGGAAGTAGAAACGCCAATTCTTCAGACCTTGCCCGGTGGCGCATTGGCTCGGCCATTTAAGACTCATTTAAATGCGTTAGACGTGGATCTTTGTTTGCGGGTGGCACCGGAACTTTATTTAAAAAGATTGCTGGTAGCTGGATTCGAAAAAGTCTACGAGCTCGGCCGTTGTTTTAGGAATGAGGGAATGGATAAATCTCATAATCCCGATTTTACGATGCTGGAATTTTACTGGGCTTATGCTGATTACGAACAGTTGATGAAATTGACGGAAGAATTGTTTGAGTTTTTGTTGCCGGAGCTGGAAATAGAATATCAGGGCAAGAAAATTGATTTGTCCTCTCCGTTTAAGAAAATCACCATGAGGGATTTGCTTTTGCGGGAATTTAAAATTGATATTGACAAGGCAGGTGAAAAAGAAATTTTAGCTGAATTGGCAAAGCAAAACGTAAAGCCGGAAGACGGCAAACATTGTCGGGCCATAGACGCGCTTTTTAAAGTGGTTCGGCCAAAATTAATAGAGCCGACTTTTGTCATTGATCATCCGCTAGAAATGTCGCCGTTAGCCAAAGAAAAAACGGATGTCGGTTTGAAAAAACATTATGCTGAACGTTTTCAATTAATTGTTGGGGGATTAGAAATAGTTAATGCTTATACCGAGCTTAATGATCCGCAAGAACAAGCCAAGCGATTAAAAGAGCAGGTTTCTTTGCACGGAGAAGATATTCGATATGACCAGGATTTTATCGAGGCCTTAGAATATGGCATGCCGCCGGCTGCGGGCTGGGGCATGGGTATTGATCGGTTAATTATGCTACTTACCAACTCGGCGAGCTTGCGAGAAGTGATTTTGTTTCCGGCGATGCGGGAGAAAGAATAGTATTTCTTTGTCCTTTTAAAATTAAAAAAGAAGAGAACTTATTTTAGTAAATGAAAAAGACAGGAGGTATGAAATGAGTACAAGGATAAGGATTATAACGACGCCAGGAGGATCTGATATTCCAGAAGAGATAAGAAAGGGATGGGTAGGCGTTGAGCTGGATGTTTTGGGTAAAAAAACCATCCCCTTATGTTCTTTGGCAGATAAAAATAAGTACGAAGGAACCAGTGAGGTTTATGGCGTCAAAACTAAGGAGGCGCTCGAGGCCTTGCGAAGTAAAAATTCAAAGTCTTATCAGTGGTTTATGAGTAAAGCCAAATTAGGAGACGTTATCTGTTTTTTAGCAGAAAACTGTCTGGAGATTGGATAAGATTATTGCAAAAACTAGTAGGCCGCAGAGGTGGAGATTCTCCGCCTCTTTTTTATGTTAAAATAAAGGTATGAATTTAACGATAAACAAGGAAAACTATTACTGGACTGATCACGTGCGGCGGAAGATGAGGCAGTATCGTTTGTCGGAAAACCGGATAAAACGCGTCCTACGTCATCCTAGTCGCCGGGAAGTCGGGGTGGCGGAAGATACGGTGGCGGGGATGCAACCGGCTGGATCGCCCAAACACCCGTATGAAATTTGGGTGATGTGGTCCCTCGACAAAGCTCGGGATAAAACGCGTGGTTATAATAAGAGAACAAGAATTGATTTAAATAGAAAAACAACCATTATCAGCGCCTGGCGTTATCCAGGAATAAGCCCAAGGCGTGAGGCACCACCGATTCCTGATGATGTTTGGGCAGTTTTGAAAAAAATTAAAAAAAATTAAGAACTTGATTTTTTTACCAATACTTGTTAGGATAAAAATGAATAGAAGTTCTTTGAGGGGGGAGGGGTGAAGATGGAGGGGACATTGCTTCTCAGTTTATATTGGTTTACTAGCGGTGTTTTATTTGTTTTGTTTATTAAAAAATGCTTGAAATTCAGGCAAAATACTGTTCGTTATTTTTTAGGGTTACTCTTGGCGCTTTCTTTAGCCATTTGTTTGTTTGTAGGATCAGCTATTTGTTTAAAATATTACTTTTCTTGATCCCCGCCTTTTTTCAAGGCGGATTTTTTATTATTTGACTGTTTTTAATATAATTTGTAAAATATAGAAAGGTAAATATAGAAATTTGGACTTATGCAATTTGCTAGAAAAAGAAAAAAAAGATTGCCCGTTTTTGGCGCTTCCAAAAAAGTAGCTCGCAAACTAAAGTTGGGCTGGCGGACCTATCTTTGGGGAGCTTTTTTTGTTATATTATTTTCTGGTTTAATTTATCTGTCTTTCTGGTCGCCGTTTTTAAAAAATAAAAAAATAAATATTGTAGGGGATAATTTTAGCGATCAGGCTAAGGTTGAGGCGGTGGTCAAGGATATTTTAAATCAAAATATTTTGAGCTTTGTTCCTGGGGACAGCTTTTTTATTATTTCGACTCAGGCGATTAAAGAAAAAATAGAAAAAGTTTTTCCGGAGGTAGAAAATGTTTTGGTTCGGAAGAGTATTTTAAATGGTTTGGGGATTTCTTTGGCTGGCCGTCAAGCGGCAGCGATTTGGTGCCAAGGACAAAAACAGCCAGAGATTGCTTCTTCTAGTCCTAGCGTTATTTCTTCGTTGACAGAAAATAGTAGCACAACCTTGTCTGAGGAAGTTGCTCTTTGGCAGTTGCCAGAAGTTAAGAAATGCTTTTTTATAGACAAAAACAGTTTTATTTTTCGCGAAGTATCAGAAATTTCCGGAACAATTTTGCCAACTTTTTATGATCAAACAGAAAGAGAAATTAGCTTGGGTACAACAGCCTGTGCCTCTTCAACAATTGAGTTTACTGCTTTGATTCAAGGTGTAATGAAAGAAAGCGGAGTAATTTTTCAGGGTTTTTTGATAAACAATGTTAATAATCCGGATTTAATCGCTTTAACCTCGGAAGGTTGGCAGATTTATTTTGATTTAAATCGTTCGGCCCAGGCGCCAATGAAAGTATTAGAAACCTTGCTGAGGGGGGATTTGTCAGAAAAAAGAACATCTTTGAAGTATATTGATTTGAGAACGGCGAATAGGGTTTATTATAAATAGCGCTCGGCTAGCCGCTTGGAAAAAACGTCTTTGACTATCCGTGATAGCATAAAGTCCTGCATCAGCCGTTCCTTGTGTCTCGCCACCTCATCCAATCTTAAACATAACAAAGATATGGATAAGATGAAAATGCTGAGCATTTTGGAGCTAGGTTTTTCGCTTGGCAATATGATATTAGCCGCAAAATTAAAAAATCCCTCCGTAAAATGCGGGGGGATTTTTAGTCTTTGAAGCGTTATTAGTTAGCTGAAGGAGGAATATAATACACAAAAATTGAGTGGCCGATGATGATGGTTGGTTTATAATCGTTCAACCAGTTATAATAACCAGCTTTGTCATAAAATCCTGGCGCTAATTTGCCGCGGCCGCCTTGCAAAAAAGTTGCGGAAACGGCTAGCCATCCGCCATCTTTTTTTATATCTTCCGGTGAGCGATCACCCCACCAAGGCATGAATTTATCGCCTAAGTAATATTGTGGCAAGGCACCGCCAAAGAAATCCATATAAATTTTATCAACTTTATTGGTGTTAACCCAAGCGGCTAAGCGTTTTAAGTCTTGTCCCCAATCCAGATTAGAATCGGCAACATATTTGTAGCCGTTGGTCGGTCCGCCAATTGATTCGTTAAAGTAGGCTAAAAAAGAAGGATAAACGTTTATGATGCTGATTGCTTGCCAGACAATTAAAATAGCCAAGAAGGTGTATTTTAAAGATTGGATTGCTTGGTTTCTGTTTAGTTCATTATTTTTTAGCCACAGCGATATTTGTTGGGCGATCAACAAAAAAATAAAAGGAAAGGTTGGCAAAAGATGGCGAATGCCGATATTTAAAATTGAATGGAGGCTAGAATACCAATAAAGTACAATAAAGCCAAGCATCAAAACTTGGGCAATATTTTGTTGTAGTAATAAATTAAAATTATTCCATTGGTAGAACTTTTTTTTGCCAAATTGCCAGAGGCCAAAAAGCAAAGCGGTCAGCGTCAAAATATGCAGAGTAAGAGTTTCTTTCAAAAAATAAACTACTGGAAAATAAACCTGAGAACCAGTATTGGAAATTTCGCCCAAAAAATATGTTGTATTCCCACCAATTGCTCTTTGTAAAACCATGGCCAACCCCAAGCCGTATTGCGCCAGGCCCCGCAAGATTGGAAGGCCAGACATCCATATAATCAAATTAGCAATTGGAGGCATCCCAAAAGATTGAAGAATCGCCTGGGTGTCGCGGACTTGACGGTCGACCGGGTAATTGGCAATGTGAAAAAGATAAACGGGCCAGACAATAAAAATGTAGCCGATAACAAAAAGCAAAATAACGCCACCAAAATACTGATATAAATTTTTTCCAAATGACGACCAAATTTCTTGGCCAAGATTTTTAGCCTCGCGGGTTTTTAGATATATCCAAACAATGATGACAAAAGCAAAAAGAATAACTAGTAAAAAAACGGAAAATTTTGCCAGCTGAGCCACACCAAAAACTAGCCCAGCGATAATTAAATTTCTGGCTGAAGGATTTTTGAGCCAGCGAATAAAGTAATAACTAGCTATAAAAATAGCAGTGGCAGCGGCAACATCAGTTGTTACAAATCGACCGTGGGCGATAAAGGTTGGCGAAAAAGAATACAAAAATAGAGAGATAAGTCCAGCGCAAGATCCAAAAAGTTCTCGGGACCATTTAAAAACATAGAAGCCAAGCAATAACATTATTAAAAGCATAGGCAGGCGACCAAGCAAAAGCATTAAGTTGGCATTATTTCCCATTTTGTACATTAAAGAGAAACCAAAGTCCCATTGACCATTAACAGCAGTTGTCCAGGCGGGAATATCGTAGGGAAAATTAATTGGCTGGTCGGAAATTTTAGAGTAGAGCCAAATCATCCCGCCGGCCAAGTCTTTAACCAGCGGAGGGTGTTCGGGATTAATCCGCATGTCCATTTGGGAAATATAAGAATAACCAGCCGGCAGATGCGAGACTTCGTCCATAATGGTTGAATCATTAACCATGCTAAAAAAAGCAATGCTAACCATGAAGGCTAGCATTAGGGTGGCCAGAATATTGGTCGCTGCTTTTGTCATAGGGTTCGTTTGTTCTCTTTTGCGTCGGCAAAAGAGAACCAGAAAAACTCTCGCGCGGGCGTAAAAATTTGATAAAATCGGATTCGTCTCGCTAAATTTGCTATCCACAACGCCCCAACCTGACGGTTGGGGCCCCACCACATCACGCAAATTTTAAGCTCGGCTCATCTCGATTTTATTACAAACTTTTCGCCATGCGCGAAAAATTTTAGGAGCACACTCTTAGAAATTAATTTTAAAAACAGAAAAATTATTTATTTTTTCTATTTGGCCGCTAGGGAAGTATTTAAGGAAATCATTAAAAAGATTTTCATCATAGCGGAGCGGTAAAAAAACGGCAGGATTTATTATATTTGAGCAATCTTTACAATTTTCTGGAGTCAGGTATTTTATGTTCGGTGTTTTGTTGGTTAAAAAAATTATGGTTTGAGCTGGCATCGGAATGCCGCCGGGATATGGAACTAGCACGCCGCCTTCATTAACGAAAACGTATTTTTTTATTTCAGCGGGGAGCGAATTTAAATAATTTGATTGATCAACATAAACTTGAGTAAAAGCGCCGCGAGTCTCTGGGTTTTGACCCCAGACAATAAAATAACGATAAAATTCTATGGGGATGAGTGAAATTAATCCTAGAAACAAAAAAACGGTGAGAGTTTTTAGGATAATCGGTTTTTTAACAATCGTTTGAAAAAGTTTAATAATAAAATAACCGCCCAATCCAACAAAAATATAACTTGGTGGGATTGAGCCGATGGAGCGCAGAGAATGTGGTATCCCCTCGGTTGTTAAAATTGATGGAGCCAGCATTGCTCCCCACCAAAAAAGCAGTGTGAAGTGGGTCTGTAGAGAATTGAAATCTTTTTGTCTCCAGTTGTCGGCTTTAAATATTTGTCCGATAGAGTAGCCAAGACCAATGATAAACAAAGGAATTAAAGGCCAGAATATTTGTGGTGAACCGGGTTGATTGTGGCGGGCATTATGATCGCCAATGGCCACAAATTGCCCCACGGTCTTGGCGGTGCTTACAGCGAAGGCTTTGATTGGTTGGGCTGACGACATTACAGAAACTTGGCCAGTGCGGCCGACAAAATCAATCGGGTGTTGCCAGAAATAAATAATCATTGGCAGGGCGGCTAGAACGACAGCAACAAAGAAAAGGTCCCAGCCAAACCACCCATCCCTAAAATAACTCTGAATGAAGGAGTCTTTAATAGTAAAGTTGCGTTCTCGGTAGACCTTAAAAACTTTATAATAGTTTATAAAAGCAAAAAGGCAAATAGGGATTAAAATTAGAGGGGCAATGCGAAAGGCAATGTAGGTGTGGAAGCCTAGTCCAAAAAGGAGACCGCTCAGCAAAGAAAAAGAAAACACTTTTACGCGAGAAATCTCCGAAGAGTTTTTAAGATGATAAATAAATTTAAATAAGAAATAAAAACTCCAGACCAAAAAGAAGGGCACCATAATTGCGCGAAAACCCAGTCGGGAAAAATTAACGTGCCAGAAGCTAATAGCTAAAAAGAAAGTTGACAAAAGAGCAATTTTGTTGGAAACTTTTTCATGAAGATAGAGAAATAATTGGCGGGCCAAAAGATATAATCCCAAAACGGTCAGAGAACCAAAAATAGCAGGGACAATTTTGATCACCCAAATGCCGGGACCAAATAACCAGAAGCTAAAAGCAATGAGATTAATAAATAAACCTTCTCGGCCATTATTTTCGGGGTAAAATAATTTAAAATCCCCGCTTTTTAGAGCTTGCAAGGCATCGTTGCCATTTATGGCCACATCAGGATAGAGACCCGGCGGAACATCTGTTAAATTATAAAAACGGAAAAAAACGGCGACAGCTAAAATAGCCAAAACTAATAGTAAATTTTTATTCTTCATGATTATTTTTTTGACCATAGTTTCTTCTTTTAGTATAGCATTTAAAGCGGGCTAGATAATCCACAGGCATAAAAGGTAGGCTTCTTTAAGTCTTTTCTTTTTTGGGGTACAATTAAGGTAAGTAGGGAGTTATACAAAAAGTAACCATGAAAGAACAATCAACTGCCGAAAATGTTTTTTTTGATAATGGTCAATTAGGGTTAGCTACTTCTAAAAAAAAGTTGGATATTAAAATAGTCAAAAAAAAGAGAGATAGACAGGGCGATTATTTTTTTAAAAAAGAAGCAAAAAAAAGAGAGCAGCTTTCTGGGGAGACAAAAAATCTTTTGAAAACTGTTTTGGGGCAGGATGTCTTTAGTAGAGAAGAACAGTCCATTAGGTTTGTGGATGAGAAAGAAGAAAGTCATAAAGAAAATTTTAATAACAAAAAGGGCAAGAACATTAGGGGAGAATTTTTAAAAGAAAAAAAGAAGATAAAAACCATGGAAGATAAAAAAAGAGAAATGCCCGTCGCTGGTAATACAATACAAGAACAGCTTGCAGCCAGGAAAGACGCAATTGAAAAAATTGTTGTTCCGGGTAATCCAGGGGAGAATTCGACAAATAATCATGTGAAAGCTGAACAAAACGCAGGGGAAGCGATAACAGAAAAGGTGGCGGGAAGCCAAAATAAAGTTGCGAATGAGAGAATAGCAGAGTTAGGGCAGAAATTAGCAACAGCTTATAAAAAATCAAAAAATTCGCGGTATGAATATGAGCGGACTAAGTCGATAAAGGATGAGCTTTTTGAAGCAGTTCAGCAAAGAAATCCGAATCGGGGGCCGGCGAAGCTTAGAGAGGAAACTGTCGATCTTATTGAAAAAACTAAAAATCAAGTTCGAAGCGAGGAAAAAGAAAGAAAGGAAAAATTCGAAAACTTAAAAACACAGCTGGAAGAAACGTATAAAATTTTTTATGAGGACTATTTAAATAAGGGGCAGGAAGCGCCAAAAGAGATTTATGATGCTATTCAGGAAATAGGAAAAGAATTGCGTAGCTCAGCTAGATTTAGAGGCGAGGCATCTGAGTTGGTAGAGCAAACGAAAGAAAAATATAAAAAAGATGACAAAAGCAAGGAAGAAAAAACCAAAAGAGAAAAAAAGGAGAAGCAGGAATTTAAAAAAGCTGAAATAGAAGGAAAAGCGGATAAAAAATTTGGATACACCAAGGAAATGGTTGAGGTTCGGGCAGCAGAAATAGAACAAAGACGATTGTCCAATCAACCAGGTTTTGAGTGGGAGAAAGTTGACGCATTGTTGAGGGGTAATAAAATTGAGCCGGGCACGATCGAAGCGAAAGATTTTATGGCGGAATGGGATAGGCGGATAGCTAGGCAGGAATTAGCCAAAGAAAACAAACAAGAAAATATTATAAAAACGGATAATAAGCTGGAATTAAAAGAGGAAGAAAAGAAAATAGATTACCTCAAGATTACTTCCAAAAAAGATGCTCAAAAACAAAAAGCGGAATTGCCGCCGGAAAAAATAGAAATTTTTGAAAAATTTGGGCAAGAATTTTACAATGCATTGAAAGAGGGTGCTTCTTGGGAGGGATATGATGAGGAAAATAAGCGGATAACGCTGGAAATTCAAACCAAGGTTTTTCTGACCAATCAGTTAAAAAGAATGAATTTAGCCGGAGAAGGCAAGGTGACCGAAATGGTGGAATTTTTAGTCAGGGGGATAAGTAAATAAAAGAACAACAGTGATTAGTCTTTTTCTTTGAGATGTTGATTTATGTATTTTTAAGTTAATAATTATGACCGAAAAATTAGACCCATTAAAACTAGCGGGGAAACGGGGGGACCAATTAGGAAGGAAAATGGAGCAGGAGCTGAAAAGTTTAGAAAGAGCTTCTGGAGGTAAGGAGGTTAATTTGAGTGTGGATAAACCAGTAGAAAATAAAATTTTACCAGAAATGGTTCAGCTAGAAAAAAAAGAAGAAACCGTAGAAACCGCAGGAGCAGTAGAGGAAAAGCCAAAAGTTGCAGAAGTGGCGGAAGCAAAAGATAAAGAAAAAGAGCGTTTGCAGGCCGAACGACTAAGACAAGCCGTAGAAAAAACCCGGGCGGAATACATTAAATCAGAAGCAGGCGCAAAAAAGGCGGAAAAAGAAGAAAATAAGCTGACTGGTATTCGGGCAAAAATTAAGGAATTTTTTGTTTCAGGGATTACCAGTTATGAAGGAGACAAAATAAGGGTGCCGGCAAGGCAAGAAAGAATTAGCGGAGCCAAGAAAGACAAAGAGGAGACAAAAAAGTTTAGCGAAGAGAAAAAAAATGCTTATGAAGAAGCAAAAAAAGTTTTTGGCAAGGGATTGTATGATGAAAAGATGAAAGTTTTTGAAGAAAAGATTAAGACCAGTGGAAAAGAAGGTGGGCCGATGACGCCCGAAGACCAAGAAAAAGCTTTGGCCGAACTAAAGTTTGAAGTAGTTAAGGCGGCAATTTTGGATGAGAAAAAAACTTTAAACGAAGCAAGGTTTGCGGCTTTGCCGGAAAAAGAGCGAGGCTTGTGTACAAAAGCGATGGCCAGATACGGCCAGTTGCCTCAGTGGTCAAAGGTTTTAATCTCAGCTGGAGCGGCAACAGGGGCAACCTTAGCCTTCTCTTCCGGGGTGGGATTTGCCACAATTGGCGGAATTTATGCTTGGAAGACCCTTAGAGCTGGAGTTGGCACGACCGCTGGTCTTTTGGCCGGCAAGGGCTACAATTGGGCTTTTGATAAAATAGTTAATGTGAAAAAAATTATAAGCGGTGATGAACAAAAAATAATTAACGAAATAAAAGGGAGTCTAATTAACAAGGGAGAGCAAAAAGATAGTCCAGCTGAAAATAAATCCGAGAAGAAAGAAGAAGAGTTTGAAAAATGGTTCTCTGGGATATCGGCTTCGGCTAATCAGAAATTAGATGATTTGGCGACAAAAGAAAAAAGAATTTTACTTGGTAAAGCAATTGGCCAAGGAGTAGTTATCGCCGGAATAGCTGGATTAACTTCAATGGGGATGGAAAAGGGAATGGCCAGTCTTAGTCCAGATTTAGCGGCTAAGATGAGAATTCGTTTAGCCTCACCCGAGAATGCTCCTAGGGCTAACGCGGCTGGTGTTGTAAATTCTTCAGAAGGAGTACCCAGGGTTAATGTACCTGGGGCCGAAGTGTCAAAAGTTCAAGAAGTTTTAAATTTAAAAATTGGCGCACGCGGACCGGAAGGTGCGATTATTGATAATTTTAGAAATAATCCAAAGTTAGCAGAAGCATTTGGCTATGATCCAAAGGGCGGAGTTTCTCTGGATAAATGGGCGGGTACCAAAGCACATGATTTGTGGTTGAAGAGCGTTGAAGGAGATCTAAAAAATCCTAAAATAGTGGCGGAGTTAACCAAGCATGGCTATCAAGCCAACCCAGAAGATTATGCAAAAGCGATGCATAAAATCGGCAAAGGAGTTGTAGAATTAGACCTGCAAGGGCATGTGCATTTAACAGACAGCACAAGCTTTTTGAAGGCAGCGGCACACTCAGCTGAAGCTCATCCAAATATTCCTATGGAAACTTTGCCAAAAGCAAATGATTTGTTAGGAGTTGAAGTTATAGCGGACAATAAGATAAAAGAAACAGTCACTCGTTTTGTCGAGCCCGAAATTTTAAAGGACGCAACTTTTAAGGCAGCGGCCAAGGTTCCATTAGGTAAAATTTTAGAAGCCGTACCGCCGGAGGCTTATGCAGACAAATATACTTTGAGCCGATATTGGCACAGTTTAGGCGGGGCCGGTGTTAAAACTCCGGATTTGCCTGGCTCCAGTTGGCTGGGATTAACCTATGATGACTTTAAAAAATATTCAGAGATGGCGAAATTTTTGCGGGAAAATGTAGAAGTTAAAGTGGGATCTAAGGCCGTCGAAGGGCTCAGGAGCTTGACCGTGCAAGAGTTTTTGGAAAAATATGGCGGAGATTTGGGTAAGGCTACCGGCAAATAATAAATAAATAATAAATAAATTTAATAAATAATATGTCAAATCAACTCCAGGATTTTTTACAAAAAGATTTAATCGCCGAACTGGGACTGCAAGCCTTGCCAGATGATAAAAAAGAAGAAATGGTTTTACGAATTGGCGAATTAATCCAGCAAAATGTTGTTTTGCGAATAATCTCTGAAATGCCAGAGGGCGATAAGGATGAATTTGAAAAAGTGCTGGGCGAAGACAATGGTGAAAAAACAATGGAATTTTTACAGGCTAAATTTCCGAACTTGAATCAAGTGGCCGAGGAAGAAATTGCCAAATTCAAGCAGGAGGCGATTAATCAAATGCAAGGAATTGTTGGTCAATAAAAATTATTAAATAATTATTTCGTATGTCAGATCCATATCGCGAGTCAACTGAGGAGAAACCGGAAAAATTGTCATCGGTTTCTGCTAATTCCGCCGAACAAGAAATTTTAGAATTGGAAAAAATGTTAGCGGCCAAAAAAGCAACCTTGGTGATAGAGAAAGAAAAACCGCTTGAGCAAATTATCGGTCAGGAAAAACCGGCTAGTTCTTTGGCAGCATTGCAATCATCATCAACACCAGCGGGAGCATCACCCGGGGTGCAAGTTAAAGAAAAAGCGGGAGAACTCAAGCGCTACGAAAAAACCCAGCAGTTGAAGGGCTTAATCGACATTGCTTTTCAAAAAGGAATTTCTTACGCCGTAGATGTGGTTCGGGAAATGGATAATCCGTTTTTAATGGATGAGCTACACGATGTATTAGTTGATGAGCTACGCAAAGAATTAATTGACAAGGGTAAGTTGGAAGAAATATAGTTTAAAATGACCAATTTCCAATGACCAATTTCCAATAAAGTCCCGTTTCGCGGACAGATTAGAAATTAGACATTAGGAATTAGAAATTTTTGGATAGCTTTGATCTCAATTTAATTTTGTTTCCTCTAACCATGTCTCTTTTTTTTCTCATGGTTTTTTTGGGTTGTTATTTTTTTTATAAATTAATTCAGGGAAAAGGAAAAATAACTAGGTCCTTGAACATGGTTTTATTTTCCGTTTCTTTGCCCAAGGCTTCTTCTGACGAAAAATCGCGCAAACCATTTAAGGAAATGGTAGCGGTGATGGAGCAGTTTTATTCAAGTTTGAGCAACTTGAAAGAAAAAGGCACGAAAGCTTTTTTGTATGGCCAGCCGGTTTTTTCTTTTGAAATAGCGGTGCCGCACGTGGGCGAGGAAATTTGTTTTTATGTGGCTTGCCCAAAGCGCTTTAAGGGCGTAGTGGAAAAACAGATTCATGGTTTTTTCCTATTAGCTGATGTTCATCAGGTTTCTGATTATAATATTTTTAATCCCGAGGGTGTTAGCTTAGCGTCGTATCTTTTACCAACCAAGGGAATCTATTTGCCGTTCAAAACTTACCAAAACCTAGAGATGGACGCTTTAAGCAGTATTGTAAACGCTCTGAGCAAACTAGAAGAGGAGGGAGAGGGAGCGGCTATTCAATTGATTATTAGTCCGTTAGCCAGAAAAAGATGGCGGAAGATTGCCAGAAAAATCGCGCAGGAAATGCAACGAGGCCGGCAGTACGATATGTCGAGAATAAAGATTGAACGAAATTGGTTTATTAAATTACTTGATATTGCAACTGGGACCGGGCCAGGGGCACAGCAAATTGGACTGGAGACTAAGCCGATGGAAAACAGGGGTATGCCTAATGTTACGCCGCTAAACACAGAAACAATTAAAGCAATAGAAGCAAAAGCAACAAAAGTTGCTTTTGAGGTTAATTTAAATTTAATTGCTTCGGCTAAAATTAAAGAGCAAGTTGATTCGGTCCTGTTGCAACTAGAAAGCGCTTTTGCCCAATTTAATTCGGACAATTTAAATACTTTAAAAGCTATTCATTTAGTGCCGGGTCGGAGGTTAAAAAAATTATTTTATGGTTTTTCTTTTCGAATTTTTGATAAGAAACGAAAATTTATTTTAAGTGTTGAAGAGCTAGCTTCACTTTTTCATTTCCCAACGACCGAAATGGAAACGCCAAAAGTAAAATTTATTAAAGCCAAACAATCAGCCGCGCCAACGAATTCGCCCAAAGAAGGATTAATTATCGGGCGGAATATTTTCCGGGGAGAAGAAACGGTTATTAAAATGCAGAAAGAAGACCGCCGTCGCCATCTTTATATTATTGGTCAAACTGGTACCGGTAAAACAAATTTAATGAAGAGTATGATTCCGCAAGATATTAAAAATGGAGAGGGGTTGGGCATTGTTGATCCACATGGCGAATTTACTGAATATGCCCTTGGCGTTGTGCCAAAAGAACGGGCTGAAGATGTTATCTATTTTAATCCGGCGGACATGGAGCGCCCGATGGGTCTTAATATGCTGGAATATGATCCCAAATACCCGGAACAAAAAACTTTTATTGTGAATGAATTGATGTTGATTTTTGATAAATTATATGATTTAAAAACGACCGGTGGGCCGATGTTTGAACAATATACTCGCAATGCCCTGCAACTTTTAATGGATGATCCAAACGAGGGGGCAACGCTAATGGAGGTGCCGCGTGTTTTGGCTGACACAGTTTATAGAAAGCGCCTTTTAGCTAAGTGCCAGAACATGGTAATCAAAGATTTTTGGGAAAAGGAAGCAGAAAAAGCTGGCGGAGACGCGGCTTTGGCAAATATTGTTCCCTATATTACCTCTAAATTCAGCGTTTTTATCGCTAATGATTTTATGCGGCCAATTATCGGGCAGAGTAAATCTTCGATTAATTTCCGCGAAGTAATAGACGGAAAGAAAATTTTACTGGTAAATTTAAGCAAAGGACGGCTAGGCGAGGTGAATAGTAATTTGCTTGGCTTGATAGTCGTTGGTAAATTAGCGATGGCGGCTTTTTCGCGCATTGATATGGCAGAAGAGCTACGACCGGATTTTTATCTTTATATTGATGAGTTCCAAAATTTTGCGACTGAGAGTATCTCGACTATTCTTTCTGAGTCCCGAAAGTACCACTTGAGTTTAATTATAGCGCATCAGTTTATTAAGCAGTTGCCGGAAAAAATAAGCAGTGCAGTTTTTGGCAATGTCGGGTCGATGCTAGCAATGCGGATTGGAGCCGATGATGCTGATTTTTTGGTTAAACAATTTGCGCCGGTTTTTGATCAGAGCGACTTGATCAATATTGATAATTTTAATGCTTACGCCAAATTAATCGTTAATAATTTAACTGCCAAGCCGTTTAATATCACAGCGAATCTTGCTCCCAAAGCCAATGAAGAAATAAAGGAGGTTTTGAAAGAATTATCGCGCTTGAAATATGGCCGGGACCGGGAATTAGTAGAAAGAGAAATTAGAAGTCGTTATCAAAGTTAGTAATTTTTAAAAATTCACCCCGTTAAATAATTGCAAGGCAATTTCTGCGAAGCAGAATTTAACAGGGTAAAAAAAATGCCAGAACAAAATAATACGCCGGAGAATTCAAATAATATTTTGGCGCAAGACACAAGTTCCGTCGCTCCAGCTGGCTCGGTCGAGCCAAGTCCAGTTGTTTCTCCAGTTGTAGTGGATACTTCTCCTAGTCCAACTCCAGTAACGAACGCCGTTTCGTCTAATTCTGCCCCGAATACAGCTACCGCTCCAAAGACGTTTATCGTTTCACCGACACCAGTTATATTAGCCACGCAACAAGAACCGCCAAAGAAATTTTTTTATCAAAAAAAAGACCTTTTAATCGCGGGAGTAATCGGCCTGGTTTGTGCTTTGTTAATTTTGCCGATTGCGGAAAACTTGGCCATTAATATTTATTACGCTTATTTATTGGTTATTCTGCTGCCCTTGTTTTTGGCATTGGGTATGTTGGCGGCAAGTTGGCTGGCACAAAAATTAAAATTTATTTATCAGGTAGCCAAGTTCATGTTGGTTGGTCTGTTAAACACCTTTGTCGATTGGGGGATTTTGAATTTATTAATGTTTTTAACCAGCACTGTTTCGGGCGCTCTTTATCCGGTTTTTAAGGGTGTATCTTTTTTAATAGCAACAGTCAATAGCTATGCTTGGAATAAATTCTGGACATTTAAGAAGCCGGCGGACGACAAGGAGGCGATTGAAAAGAAGGTGGCCAGCAAAGAATTTCTGAAATTTTTTATTGTGAGTCTGATTGGTTTTTCATTAAACGTTGGTATCGCGACGTTGATGGTGAATGTCGTGGGTGCGCCAATTGGGATTAGCGAACCGCTCTGGGCGAACATTGGAGCGTTGGGTGGAACCTTGGCCGGTTTAACTTGGAATTTCTTGGGCTACAAGTTGATTGTGTTTAAGAGCTAAGAAATATTTTGTGACTTTAAAAGGCGCCCCGCAAAACGTGGGGCGCCTTTGTCTTCCGCCCTGTTAAAAATCTATTTATGGGGTTTACTGATAACTATTTACTGTTTATAATCAATCTATGGAAAATTTAGTTTTATATCGCAAATACCGGCCGGTTACTTTTAGTGAAGTAATAGACCAGGAACACATTATAAAAACGCTGGCGCATGCCCTGGAGTCGGGTAAAGTCGCCCATGCTTATTTGTTTTGCGGTCCGCGGGGTACGGGCAAAACCACCGTGGCACGGCTTTTAGCTAAAGCGGTAAACTGCACCAATTTGGTCGGCGAGGAACGAGCCGATAGCAAATTGAGTGTCCGCCGAAGCGATGCGAAGGCGGATTGTCGGAGTGGCTATGAGCCATGTAACCGGTGTTCTTCTTGTGTGGAAATAAATGATGGTCGAGCAATGGACTTAATTGAAATTGATGCGGCTTCAAATCGCGGAATTGATGAAATCCGGGAATTGCGGGAGGGAATAAAATTTGCTCCCAACAAATTAAAATACAAAGTTTTTATTATCGACGAGGTTCACATGCTAACGCGGGAGGCTTTTAATGCTTTGCTTAAGACATTAGAGGAACCGCCGGCTCACGCCATTTTTATTTTGGCCACAACGGAAATTCACAAGGTTCTTTCAACGATTATTTCGCGCTGCCAGCGGTTCGATTTTCATAAATTAACTTTAGATAAAATTGTTGAGCGACTTGGTCAAATTGCCAAAAAAGAAGGGGTCAAAGTCGAAAAATCTGCCTTAGAATTAATCGCGGCCAACGCTGAAGGCGCAGCGCGCGATGCTGAGTCTTTGCTTGGGCAGGTGATGGCAATGGAAGACAAAGAAATAACCCTGAAAGAAACACAAGCAATCTTGGGCACAACCAGCATTACAACAACAATCGAAATGACGAACTTTATTATTGCTAAGAATTTATCTGGCGCGCTAGGCTATATTAATAAAATTGTTAATGATGGTTATGATGCAGCGCAATTTGCCAAATCTTTAGTTTCCTATTTCCGTAAAATGATGATTTTAGCGTCTTTTAAAAATCAGACAGGCGAGATAATCTTGATGCAAAAACTAGTAGCACCGGAATTGACCAGCGAGCAATTTAGCGGTATGGTGGACCAGAGTAAAAAATTTACAGCGGTGGAATTAATAAAAATAATTAAATTATTCGTCCGATCCGAGCAAGAGATTAAGTCTTCTGTCTTGCCACAAATGCCGCTGGAGTTGGCGGTAGCTGAGATTTTAAGCGAGCAGAATAAATAGAAAGACTGGGGAGTAGCCAAGTGGTAAGGCAATGGCCTTTGAAGCCATCATTCGGGGGTTCGAATCCCTCCTCCCCAACATAGTAATTTTTAATAAAAACTTTAATTTTATGGAGAACAAAACAATTCAAGCAAGCGCGCCAAAAGAACAGGAAATTCAGCAATCAGCTGACAAGCAAGCAATAAAAATAAAAATTAATAAAAAAACAGCTATTACTGTTGCGGTTGTTATAGTTTTGTGCGTACTAATTTATGCCTCCAGGGGTTTGTTTATCGCGGCGATTGTTGACGGTAGTCCAATTAGCCGGCTAACAGTTATTTCGAAACTTGAGAAAGCCTCAGGCGGTAATTTATTGGACTCTATTATTACCGAAAAGCTGGTGAAAAATGAAGCGAAAGCAAAAAAAATTGTGGTTAGCGAAGATGAAGTTAACGGAGAGATAAAAAAGATTGAAGAGCAGATTGCGTTGCAAGGTGGCACAATTAATGAAGCGTTGGCCGGACAGGGCATGAGTTTGAGCGATTTAAAAACACAGATTATTCTTCAACTGGAGCTGGAAAAATTAGTGGCAGACAAGACAAATATCACAGACGAAGAATTAGCGCAATATGTTATTGATAATAAAATTTCAATTCCGGTAGGAGAGGAAGCAACGACAACTGTTCAGATAAAAGAGGAAATGAAAAATCAAAAAATTGGTCAAGAAGCGGATGCTTTAATAACTGCCCTGAAGTCAAAGGCAAAAATTAATTATTTTGTAAATTATTAGCCCTTCTTAATTTTTACTAGTTAGTGAATCAAAGAATACCCCGCAAAATGCGGGGTATTCTTTGATAAAACAAAAAGAGGGCTCTTGTCTTCTGCATTTTCCCCTCAAGGTGATATAATGAAGAATATGGTAATAAAGAATAAATTCTTTATATTTTTGGTATTATCAGTGTTTTTTTTACCTCTTTCGCTCGCCTCTCCTTTATCGAGTTCAGGCGGGTTGGTTTTTGCAGTTGAGAATAATTCTTTACAACAGGCACAGGATGAGAAGACTCAACTTGAGCAACAACTAAGGGATATTGAGGGTCAGATTGCACAATACCAGCAAGAGTTGAGTGGCATTAAGGGCGAGAAAAATACTCTGCAGAACAAAATAAAACAACTGCAAAATCAGCAGACAGCCATTGGTTTGCAAGTCAGAGCCACTAATTTGCACATTAAGCAGTTGGGCGATCAGCTGGATGCAACAGAATCGGCGATTGATGAGGGTGTGGCCAAGATTCAGCGACTTCGGGAACAAATGGCGCAATTTATCCGTGCGATAAATGAATATGATAATTACCCTATTTTATATGCTATTTTAACCAGCGATAATTTATCAGATATTTTCGACGAGATGGAAAGATATTTTCAAATGTCCAATAGTCTGAACAATTTATTTAAGCAGGTGACCGAGACAAAGAAGCAACTTGATCAACATGCGCAAATTCTAGCGCAGCAGCAAGAGGAATCTCAGAGTCTTTTAGCTATAAAAACTTTAGCGCAACAGCAATTGACGGGTTCGGTAAACGAGCAAAATAGTTTATTGCAAGAAACTAAGGGCAGAGAGACTAGCTATCAGGTAATACTTAGTGGCGCGCAAAAAAAAGCAGCGGAAATTAAGAATCGCCTTTATCAATTGCTTGGCGTTCCCGCTCAGGTCACTTTTGGCGAGGCGGTTTCGCTTGCACAATGGGCTTCTGGTCAAACTGGAGTCAGGGCAGCTTTTTTACTGGCTGTTTTAACCCAAGAATCAAATCTTGGTAAAAACGTTGGTACTTGTAACCGTCCCGGTGACCCGCCGTCAAAAAACTGGAAAGTAGTTATGAAGCCGGATCGCGACCAGGAGCCATTTTTGCAAATTACAGGTGAATTGGGATTGGATCCTGACGTCACGCCAGTTTCTTGTCCGATGCGCAATAGCAAGGGACAGCAAGTCGGTTGGGGTGGAGCTATGGGGCCAGCGCAATTTATTCCCTCAACTTGGATGGGCTATCGAGACAGAATAGCAGCCATTACTGGTCGGCCGGCAAATCCCTGGGATATCCGAGATGCTTTTATAGCGGCGGCAATTAAATTGAAAGCCGGCGGGGCTGGTGCGGTAAGCGGAGAGTGGGCGGCGGCGATGCGCTATTTTTCGGGTTCGACAAATTTAAAATATCGATTTTATGGAGATAATGTTGTGGCAATCGCTAATCAATATCAAAATGATATTGATAGTTTGAATGCCCAATAAGAGTTTGATATGAAAGCAAGATTAGTTAATTTTATTATAATCATTTTGGTGTTTGCCGGTGTTTTTGTATTCCAAAAGCAAATTGATAATCTCATAAAATATTCTTCTTTGTATGCTCCATGTGAGCAGCCAATTACCTATACACTTAATTTATTTGACGATAGATTTAGTTTGCTCAGGCAAGATTTTTTAGGTGCAGTTGGCGAAGCGGAGGCAATTTGGGAAAAACCAATTGGTAAAGAACTTTTTACTTATGCTGATGACGGAAGATTAAAAATAAATCTTATTTATGATTATCGCCAGCAGGCAACTAGCAAGTTAAAGAGCTTGGGTATTGTGGTGAAAGAAGATAGAACTTCGTATAGCGAACTAAGGACAAAATATGAGGCGCTTAAAGCAGAGTATGGAAAGCTAAAAACAGATTATGACGCGCGCTTAGCTTTGTTTACTCAAAGAAAAAGGGTTTATGACCAGGAAGTGCAATCTTGGAATAAAAAAGGCGGGAGCTCAAAAGCAGAGTATAACCGTCTCTCGGAAGAAGGAGTAATTATTCAGGCGGAGTTGGCAGAAATACAAAAAATCGAAACAAGGCTAAATGAGTATGTAGACAAAATTAATTCATTTTCAGTTGTGTTGAATCGTCTGGTGGACTCGCTTAACTTAAAGGTGGAGAAATATAATGAAGTTGGCGCGTCGCGTGGCGAAGAATTTACCGAGGGGGATTATCAAAGTGTTAACGGTCAGCAAATGATTAATATTTATGAATTTAGTAATCACGACAAACTGGTGCGAGTCCTAGCTCATGAATTCGGGCATGCATTGGGGCTTGAGCATACAGATGATCCCCATGCTATTATGTATAAATTTAATACAAGCGCAAATGATAAGCTGGCAGATATCGACCGGGTAGAACTTATGGCCCTTTGCGCTATCGAATAACTGTTTGCTATTTTTTAAATTTTGTGGTATTTTTAAGCTAGAATAAGCGACATAAATATTTGTAGATATTTTACTGCTTTCGGGCAGTTTTTGGTTTAAGTTAATTTTGTCATTCTGATCCGCCACTGGCGGAGAAGAATCTAAGTTGTTGGATATAGAAAAAGATCCCTCGCTTCGTTCAGGATGACAAAGAAAGGCCCCTCGACTCACTTTGTTCGCTCGGGGCATAATTTTAAAATAAAGTTTAAAATTATGGAAATTAGAAACATCGCTATTATCGCTCACGTAGATCACGGCAAGACCAAGTTGACCGATGCGCTGATGCGCCAAACCGGCGTGATGGAAGAAGGTGCTAGTATGGATTCAAATGATCTGGAGCAGGAGCGAGGCATTACAATTTATTCAAAAAACACTTCGATCTTTTTTAGGGATACGAAAATAAATATTGTGGATACGCCCGGCCACGCTGATTTTGGTTCCGAGGTTGAGCGAGTTTTGCGTTCGATTGATTCGGTTTTATTGGTGGTAGATGCGCAAGAAGGGCCAATGCCGCAAACTAAATTTGTGCTAAAAAAATCCTTGGAATTGGGGATTAAGCCGATTGTGGTTATTAATAAAATCGATAAACCGGCGGCGCGACCAGAGTGGGCGCAAGAAAAAGTGTTAGAACTTTTTATGGACTTGGGCGCCAACGATGAACAGTTAAATTTCACGACTGTTTTTGCGATTGCTAAACAGGGGATTGCTAAAATGAAAATGGAGGAGGAATCAACTGATCTGACTCCCCTGCTGGAAACAATTTTGCGAGAAGTTAAAGTTGCTTCTTCTCCGGAGCTTTTGGCGCAACCATTTCGGTTCCAACCCTTTAATTTGGCTTATGATAATTTTTTAGGCCGACTGGCCATTGGTCGCATTTATGAAGGAACGATGAAATCAACCGGCAATGTTTTTGTTAAAAAACCCTCAGGGGAAATTCGCTCCGGTAAATTAACTAAAATTTTTACTTTTCAGGGACTGCAAAGAATTGAAGCGACCGAGGCTTCCGCTGGCGATATTGTTATGGTGGCGGGACTACCTGATATTTATATTGGTGAAACGATTTGTCAGAGCAAGACTCAAGAGCCATTGCCGGCAATTAATATTGATGAACCGACAATTTCGTTGAATTTTTTGGTTAATAGTTCTCCGTTTGCCGGCCGTGATGGAAAATTTGTGACGACCCGGCAGATTCGAGAAAGACTAGAAAAAGAACTGGAAGTTAACGTTGGCCTGAAGATTGATTTTTCTTCAGCTGAATTTTTTAAGGTTTATGGCCGGGGCGAATTGCACGTTGCAATTTTACTCGAAAACATGCGGCGCGAAGGTTATGAGCTTCAGGTTTCTCAGCCCCAGGTTATTATAAAAGAGGAGTCTGGTCAAAAACTTGAACCGTTTGAAGAGTTAACGATTGATGTGCCCAGCGATATGGTAGGCACCATAATTGAAAAATTAGCTCGCCGGCGCGCAACAACTCTCGAGATGAAGCCCGAACAAAATCACATGAGGCTGATTATGGAAATTCCAACACGCGGCTTTTTGGGTTATCGCACTGAATTTGTGATTGATACTCGGGGGCAGGGAATTTTATGCAGCCGGGTTATTGGTTTTAAATCTTATTCCGGCGAAATTGAAAAGCATTCGGTTGGTTCGATGGTTTCAATGGCTCCGGGTAAGGCACTTGGTTTTTCGTTGGCTAATTTGCAAGAGCGGGGAGTTCTTTATATCAACGCGGCGACGGAGGTTTACGAGGGCATGGTGATTGGAAATGTAGCCAAAGGCAATGATTTAAATGTAAATCCGACGAAAGGAAAACAATTAACTAATATGCGCTCTAAGGGCACCGATGAGGCAATTGTTTTAACTCCGCCACTAGATTTAACACTGGAGCGAGGATTGGAAATTATGAATGCAGATGAATATTTAGAAGTGACGCCAAAAAGCATTCGTCTGCGCAAGCAATTTTTGACGGAACTGGAACGTAAAAAAGCTGGCCGATAGACAAAAGGGTAATATTAAAAATCCGCTTTTTAGCGGGTTTTTTAAAATAAAAAGCCCTGCGCTTTTTTAGCGAAGGGCAATATCGGGGGAAATGATACTAGGCCGCTTTGGCTTTTTGTTGCCAAGCTTCCTGGCTTTTGTCGCATCTTTGGCAGCCTTTGAGAAACTGGCAGGGCGGCGCAACAACTTTGTTGTAGACTGGACACAAGCTGTCGATTTGTTTTTGAGTCAAGTCTTGTGTCTTAAGCTCTCTTAGAGAAACACTGAAGTTCATTTTTTCCTCCTAAGGTATTTTTCGGAACCTTTAAAAGATACTCCAATTTTAAGATTTTGTCAATTATCGACCGGGGTAGACACGTCTATTTTTTTATAATAAAATAAAGGGGCAATTTTTTAAAATACAAAATGATAGAAGAAAACAGTATAAATAAAGAAAATAAGAGAAATTTTATTGAAAAAATTTGGCCTTGGGTGGTGCTGGTTATTGTTGTTACGGCAGTCGGGACTTACTATTTTTATGGTCAAGTCTCGGCTTCTTTTTTAACGCTGGAACAGGCGAAAGTCAAGGCGGGCGAATTTATTAATAAAAACTTGGTGCAGGGAGGAGTGACGGCGACAATTGGACAAGTAATAGAGGAGAGTGGTCTTTATAAAATTAGATTGAACGTGGGCGGTCAAGAATATACTTCCTTTATGACGCGGGACGGAAAGAAATTTTTTACTACCGTAATAGACGTTGAAGCGATTCAAAAAGAGAAGGAAGTTGCTCAGGCGCAACAAAATCAAACAGCGCCAAAAACAGAAAAGCCAGTTGTTGAGCTTTTTGTGATGAGCTATTGTCCATATGGAACGCAAGCGGAAAAAGGAATTTTGCCGGCGCTTAATCTCTTGGGCGATAAAATAGATTTTAAATTAAAATTTGTTAATTATTTGATGCACGGCGAAATGGAAATGTTAGAAAACTTAAGACAGTATTGCATCGAAAATCAAGAACCGCAAAAGCTGAGCAACTATTTAACCTGTTTTCTTAAGGCAGGAGATGCCGCAAGCTGCTTAATATCAGAAAAGATTGACGCGGGCAAATTGGCCAGTTGTGAGCAGGCAACAGATGCCCAATTTAAAATTAAGGCATCTTTTCTAGATAAAAATTCTTGGGGTAATTCTAGCTATCCGCCCTTTGCGATTTTCGATGCTGATAATCAAAAATATGGTGTTCAGGGTTCGCCAGTGCTTGTTGTTAATGGAACCACGCTAAAAACTTCTCGTGATCCGGAAAGTTTTAAAAAGACTATTTGCGGCGCTTTTTCAGCTGAACCAGAAATTTGCAAGATGGTGCTATCTTCAGAGGCGCCAGCCCCAGGCTTTGGCGAGGGATCTGCTGCTAGTAATACGACGGGTAGTTGCAATTAATGCTGGCTAGGTTAAAATTAGACTATAGAATGAGAATATTTTGCAAGAATAGCAAATCATTAATTTTTTTAAAAAATGAACTTTGAAAAGATTTCGACCGAACAGACATTAGAGCAACAATTTAAAAAGAAAGAATTACTAGATCTTTATGGTGGACAAGTTGAGGTTGTTGATGTTAAACCATTGCAACAAAAAAGCGAAGTGCCAGTTATTGTTGCGCCGGGTTGGGGAGGCACTCCCAAGATGTATGAGAAAAATATCCTAACGTTAGCGGAGGCGGGTCGTCGGGCAATTTCAATTGATGCCCCGCATGGAATTGACCACGAGCTAGATGGTGGGGAAGTTAATAATATACCAGACGTTGAATTGCGAAAAATTGCCGCGCTTATTAATGCTCTAGAAGAAAAAGAAATAGATCAAGTTGACGTAATCGGTCATTCCGAGGGGGCAATTTATACGGTTTTGGCTGCCAAGTTATATCCGGAAAAATTCAGGAATCTAATTTTAATAAATCCAGGGGGGATGATAGGAGAAGACAATCCTGTTCGCTTGACTGTCGATTTTGCAAAAGATGCGGCCAGGCAAACAATAGACAGTATTCGTAATCCAGGAATGAGAAAGCCATTAATGACGGCGACTGGCGAACTTACAAAATCTGCCATAGTAAACCCACTAAAAGCGTTTCAGGAAATAAAGGCTATTTCTGGCTCTCAAATTCATGAGCTGTTGAAAGAGTTAAAAGAAAAAGGAATCGGAGTTGTAATAATTCACGGTGTTGACGATAAAGTCTTTCCAATGGACAGAGTTCAAGAAATAGCGAAGGCGGACCAGTTGGACGGTTTTGTTTCGGTCAAGGGAACGCACGGTCAGTTAATGCTGGAAGCAGAAAAATACACCAAGGCGGCCGAATCAATATTGACGTCTTTAGAAAATAAAACAAAAATATAAGCATTAATAATTAATTTAAAAAAATATGGAAGAAAAAAATCTTAATTTAAAAATTATTCCCCCGATGGACTATCTGCCCAAAGTAGCTGTGGCGGTAGCCTCGGTTTTGATTCTATTTCTAGTTGTTATTTCGGTCTCCGGAATGGTTGATGTTGCAAATAAAATAAAAGAAGGCCGGTATATCGGTCAGGGCGCGCAATATAAAAATACAATTTCAGTTGCCGGCGAGGGCAAAGTTTCGGCTAAGCCGGATATTGGTCAGGTAAGTTTGTCTGTGGTTTCTAGCGCTAAAACTGTTGCTGTGGCGCAAAAAGATAATACTGATAAAATGAACAAGATTACAAAAGCAATGAAAGAGTTGGGCATAAAAGAAGAGGACTTAAAAACAACAAATTATAACGTGGCGCCTAGCTATCAGTATTCTAACGGTAAAAGCGAAATTATTGGCTACGAAATAACGCAAACCCTTGAAGTTAAAATCAGGGATTTAGAAAAAGTTGGTAATATCTTAAGTCGGGCGTCAGTTGCTGGGGCTAATCAAGTTGGCGCTTTGTCTTTTACTTTTGATGATCCGGAAAAATTAAATACCCAGGCACGTCAAAAAGCGATTGACAATGCTAAGGCGAAAGCGCAGGACCTGGCCAAATCTTTGGGTGTTTCTCTGGGCAAGGTTGTTAGTTTCAGCGAAAGCACGGCCGGAGCAGCAGTACCGATGTATTCCGCTAAAGAAGCGTTGGGCATGGGTGGTGGCAACGCGGTTTCGGACATTCAAACAGGACAGAACGAGATTAATAGCAACGTTAATATATCTTACGAGATTTATTAAAACAGAGGGATTTCATTGTGCAATAAAAGCGCCCCGCATTATGCGGGGCGCTTTTTAAGTCGATTGAATTTTAATTGGACAGAAAAACTTAATCTTGGTAAATTTTAGACATATGAGATTAAATCGATTTATTAGCGATTTTGATTTGCGGGGTCAGGATTTGTCGGTTTTTGACAAGGATATTTTGAACCAAGTTAAAAATGTCCTGAGGCTCAAATCCGGTAATCAAATTCTTTTGGCCGATGGCAAGGCCAACGAAGCGCTGGCCGAGATTGTTGAGCTTGGTAGTGATTTTTTCCGAGTAAAGCTTTTGCAGAAAGAAAGCAATAATAATGAGTCAGCCAGAAAAGTAATTTTGTATTGTTCTATCCTAAAGCGGGAGAATTTCGAGTTGGTGGTGCAAAAAGCGACAGAAGTCGGAGTGGCGGAAATTATTCCGTTAATTTGCGAGCGGACTATAAAAGTCGGCTTTAAGAAAGATCGACTGGTCAAAATAATCAAAGAAGCGGCTGAACAATCGGGTCGGGGAGTTTTACCGGTTTTATATGAGCCGATGGATTTTGGTCAGGCAGTCAAGCAGGCTCGGCAAAATGACAGAAACTTTTTATTCAATTCTTCCGGAGAAAGATTTGTGACATCTGACATCACAAATCTAAAACAAAAAACAGTGGGGGTTTTTATTGGGACAGAAGGCGGTTGGAGTGATTTTGAGATGGATTTAGTCCGTCAACGAGACTTTAAAATCGTAAGCTTGGGAAAATTAACCTTGCGAGCTGAAACAGCGGCGATTGTGGTTTCTTACCTGGCTTGCCAAAACCCCTAGTGGGACAAGAGGGTATGTGTTAGGATTAAACAAGGAGGGACTTCTTTAAGAAGTTCTTTTAAAATAGCATCCTTATTTTTAACAAGAAGCCAAACTGAAAGGAGCAGCCCATGAACAGTGGCGATGATGGCCAAAAGAGCCGGCAGAAAGTTTTTGTTCTGGATACAAGCGTTCTAATTCATGACCCTTTTTGTCTGGGGAAGTTTGACAACAATATTGTCGTTCTGCCTTTTTGCGTTATTGAAGAGCTGGATAAGCTTAAAAATGCGCCAAACAGCGTAGGCGAGAATGCACGTCGGACTTCGCAGTTGATAGACAAATACAAAAAAAGGGGTTCGCTAAAAAATGGTGTTCCAATCGGCGAGGGAGGGTTGTTAATTGGCGATTATACGCCAAAGTTTAAGCAGTTGTTTCCGCAGGGCATAGAAAAGAGCAATGATAATATTCTCATTGCTACCGCTAAAAAATGGCAAGACAAGAAGGACAAGAAAGATGTTTTTATTGTTAGCAAGGATATAAACTTGCGGCTGAAGGCTAGTATTGTCGGAATCAACGAGCAGGATTACTTAAATGACAAGGCAGTTGATCAGGTGGAAAAAATCTATTCCGGTTTTGTTCGTTTGGTTTTACCTAGCGACCTTTGTAGAGAATTTTTCAGCAGGCTTGCTCGAGAAAAAAAAGCGGAAGCAGGGTTGATTGCTGGCCAGGTCGACGTAAAAGCTCTTGTTCCAAATCAAGGCTGTCGCCTTCAGGACAAAGAAAGCGGGAAGTATGTTCTGGCAATTTATAAGTCAGATTGCGGCAATGGTTATTTTAATTTTGTTTAAAGGCCAAAAGCTGTTATTACTGATCAGGGACAGAAGGGTTTTGTTGTAAGGCCGATCAATGACGAACAGGCCTTGGCTTATGCTCTGCTTTCTGACCCGGAAATTCTTCTGGTTACTTTGATTGGTAAGGCTGGTAGCGGAAAAACTTTAATTAGTCTTTTGGCCGGTTGCGACTTGCTTAATTCTGGTCAACGAGAAAGACTAAAGGTTTATCGGCCGAACATCGTCATGGGGAAGGGTCTCGGTTTTTTGCCTGGAGACCTGGCGGAGAAGTTTGACCCTTGGACACTGCCAATTACCGATAATCTTTCCCTGATTGTTAATGGCAGTTATTCCGAAAGATCGCAAAGCAGCAATGGTGATATGGTCGACAAGAAAAAGGGCAATTGCGATAAGATGGAAGAGCTTTTGAGAGCAAAAATTATCGAGATTGTCCCGACCATTTATATTCGTGGCCGCAGCCTGCATCGGCAGTTTGTGATTGTTGACGAGAGTCAAAATCTAACACCTCACGAAACCAAAACCATCATTACTCGGATAGGTTTGAATTCAAAGATTGTTTTGACTGGCGATCTGGCGCAGATTGACAGTCCATATTTGGATTCAACTTCCAACGGATTGGCGCATGTGGTTTCGCGAATGCGAGGTCAAAATATTTTTGGCCATATCACGTTGCTGAAAAGTGAACGGTCGTATTTGGCGGAGCTGGCGGCAAATCTTTTGTAAAAAAAGTAAAAGAAGTATGGCCTAGCAAGTTAACTTGATAGGCCTTTTCTATTGATTTCTAAAATGAGCGTGGTAAAATTTCAGTACAATTAAATATTAGAATTATCAAGAGTGCGGTTAGAGCCTTGGCTCGTCGATCCGCCGGCAACCACTTGGGCGCGACTGCTCAAGGAAGGTGCTCCATCCAAGTCCACAAGGACCTCCTTCGCTGTAGCTTCGGGGGACAAGGAAAGATAAATGGTCGATTTTTTATTTGTCTTTCTTTTGCGGGAAAGCATTTTTTATTAATTAAAATTTATAAATATATGATATACAATTCTAAAAATTACACCGTTGAGAGTGTAACCAGTGGGCATCCCGATAAAATTTGTGATCAAATTTCAGACGCGGTTTTAGATGAGTGTCTGCGGCAAGACCCGCAAAGCCGGGTAGCAATGGAAACTTTTGGGGGGCATGGGTTGGTCTTGCTTTGTGGAGAGGTGACAACTAAGGCTAGGGTTAGATTTGAAGACTTAGCCTTGAGTGTTTATCGGGAAATTGGTTATGAGGACAAATTAAAAATAGTGAGCAATATTGTCAGGCAGTCGCCAGATATTGCCCAGGGAGTTGATGTTGGCGGAGCGGGCGACCAGGGAATAATGTATGGTTATGCAACCGATGAAACATCAGAATTTTTACCCGAGGGTTTAGTTCTAGTTCATAAACTAGCTAAGGGCTTAGAAACCTTGCGCCAGAACGGCGAAATATCTTGGTTGTATCCTGACGGCAAGTCGCAGGTGACGATAGAGGGTGATAAAATAAAAACAGTTTTGGTGAGCTGTCAGCATGATGAACAAGTTGGGCAGGAAGAAATAAAAAAAACTTTGACTGAAAAACTGATTAAACCGATTATAGATGACCTGTCTGCCGGCAGGCAGGACATCTCTGATGTGGAAATTTTAGTTAATCCGACTGGTCGGTTTGTTCGAGGCGGTTTTTCGGCTGACACGGGACTTACTGGGCGCAAACTAATGGTTGATACCTATGGCGGTCTTATTCCTCATGGTGGAGGAGCCTTTTCAGGCAAAGATCCGTCAAAAGTAGACCGTTCAGCCGCCTATATGTGTCGTTTTGTGGCAAAAAATATTGTGGCTGAGGGTTTGGCAAAAAAATGTTTAGTTTCAGTTTCTTATGCGATTGGTCGGGCAGAACCATTAATGGTGGAAATTATTAACGAACATGGTGAAAGTTTAAGAAAAGAAATAAAGGCTAAATTTGATTTTCAGCCCTTAGCTATAATTGAGCGATTGAATTTGCGACGGCCAATTTATAAGCAGACAGCTGCTTATGGTCACTTTGGAAAAGCGGGGTTGCCATGGGAAGAGATTATTAATTTTTAGTCCAAAAAAAAGAAATTGGTCAAAGTGGGGGCAATTTGGTAGAATCAAAATGATAAATAGTAAGCACCAAAAATATGGCTAAGGAAAAATTTACCGCCGATGAAGCTAAGGCAGTCGGCGAACAACTGAACGTTGATTGGTCAAAGTTTGACGTTGAGCAATTTCGTATGGGGATGGATGTTGAATTGGAACATGGTATGCGAGACGCGCATACTAATGTTTCTAATGACGATCCAATAATAACTGGCAAAATTGCTCTGGCGCATTTGACCGAGTTTTCGGATTATTATACCCGTTTGAATTTTATGGAGAAAGAAGCTGAGCAGTTTTGGCGAAGCTGAGCTTAGCTATGAAAAAGTAAATAATTTTATGAATTTAACTTTAATTTTGGGTCCGATGAAAAGCGGCAAGTCATTTGATCTGATTAGCCGATTTGCTCACTTAAAATATACCAAAATACCTTTTGGACTTTTTAATTCGTCAAAAAATATTCGCGATAAACAGATTTTTTCCCGTAACGGCGGCTTAGAATTGGAAGCCAAAAAGGTGGTCAGCCTAAGTGAAATCAACGCAGACAAGTTTAAAATTATCGGGATTGACGAAGTTCATATGTTTGATGAACAAGATGCGCTGGCTATTGACCGATTTTTAAGGCGGGGAGTTGAAGTGGTGGTCTCGGGGCTGGATCTTGATTATCAGGGCAGACTATTTGGTGTTGTTAAAAAATTATTGGAGCTTGGACCAAAAGAAATAAAATACAGGCAAGCGGTTTGTGAAAATTGTCAAAATACAGAAGCTGTTTATACGCAGATATTCAAAAATGGAGAGGTAGTTTTGGGGGGGTTGCCACGAGTAATGCCGGAAGATGGAAAGTATGATTATAAGCCACTTTGCCGGCTTTGCTTTGTAAAAAATATTAAAGTTTAAAAATATGGAAAAAAACCAAAAAATTAGCCAGCCGAGGAAAAAAGTAGGCTTAGCGCTAGGCGGTGGTGGTGCCAAGGGGTTAGCCCATATTGGCATTATTAAAACATTAGAGAAGGTCGGCATCCCAATTGATTTTATAGCGGGAACCAGTATGGGTGCTTTAGTAGGTGGGTGGTATGCGGCGACTAGAAATATAGTTTTTTTGGAAAACATTTTTTTGAAAATTAAAAAAGAGGATATGATCCCCAGTGAAACAGTTAAGGGAGTTGAAAGCAGTAAACTTTTTAAGAGCGAAGTATTTACCAAATTATTAACTAAGCTTTTGGGTGATAAAAAAATAGAGCAATGTTCTTTGCCTTTTCGGGCGATAGCAACCAATGTTGAAAATGGTAAAGAAGTTATTTTGTCTAGCGGTTCTTTGGTTGATGCCATTCGAGCTAGCATTGCTTTGCCGGTTGTTTTTCAGCCGGTTAAAATAGGCGACCAACTTTTAATGGACGGCGGAGTTTCAAATCCTGTGCCGGCTGATGTCGTTCGACAAATGGGGGCTGATTTTGTTATTGCGGTTGATATTTCTAGTCGTTGGGTTCGAATTGATAATGACCTGGCGGACTCTCAAAACATTCCATCGTTTATTGCTAGCGCTTTTGCGGTAGTTGAGTATGAAGTAGCGCAACAAGTTTTAAAACAAGCAGACGTGATTATGCGACCGCCGGTAATGAATTATAATTGGTTAGAATTTTTCCGAGCTAAAGAAATTATTAGAGCTGGCGTAGAAGAAGCGGGACACAATATGGTGGCAATTAGAAAAAATGGCGGCTATCCAAAACAAGCGCCCAAGACCGTTGTTGAAATGATTTCGGATTTTTTAAACACAGAGAATCTATGACGATAAATACAGTCCGATAATAATTGTGCCGGATAAATAATTATCGCCGGGAATGGCGGTTTGTTGAAAGGTATTTATTTTTTTTCTTCTCCTTAATTAGGGGGGGGGGAGAGATTAAGAGGGGGTGAATATGAATTTTTATGACGCCACCTCACCCCAACCCTCTTCTTAGAAAGGAGAGGGAGCAAGTTATATGACAGCGCTAGAAATTATAAAAAAATTAAAATCATTAGCTAACCCCAGAAATGTTGCCAGTATGGCGCGTTTTGGCATTATTACGAAAAAAGCTTATGGAGTTGCCCATCCGGATTTAGAAAAAATAGCTAGGCAAGCTGGCAAGAATTCCTCCTACGCTGCTTCCTCCGTTAAAACTATGGCGGTCAAGAAAGCTTTGGAGGGCAGGCATAAATTGGCTCAAGAGCTTTGGCGGTCGGGAATTCACGAGGCGAGAATTATTGCCGGTTTAATTGATAGGTCAGAGTGGGTGACGGGTAAGCAAATGGATGCCTGGACACGGGATTTTGATTCTTGGGCGGTTTGTGATTCAATTTGCGGACATCTTTTTTCCAAGACCAGTTTTGCTCATAAAAAAGTTTGGCAATACGTTAAATCGAAAGAAGAATATGTCCGGCGAACAAGCTTTGTTTTGATGGCTACACTGGCGGTGCATGATAAAAAATCGCCGGATGAAGCTTTTGTTAAATTTTTTCCTTTAATTAAAAAATGCGCCACAGATGAGCGAAATTTTGTGAAGAAAGCGGTTAATTGGGCTCTGCGCCAAATTGGTAAAAGAAATTTAGCTTTGAATAAAAAAGCGATTGCGCTAGCGCGCGATATAATCAAAATAGACTCAAAATCTGCTCGCTGGATTGCAAGTAGCGCTTTGAGGGAACTTAAAAGTGAAGTAGTACAAAATCGCTTAAAGAATAAAAAGAAAAATTAATGAAATTTTTTGTTAAGGCCAAGCCGGATTCATATAATGACAAAGTGGAAAAGATTGATGATATGCATTTTGTGGTGGAAACGCGCGAACCGCCAATTCGTGGCCGAGCCAATCAGGCGATAATTCGTTTGTTGGCCGATTATTTTAAAATTCCGGCTTTTAAAATTCGGCTAATTAGGGGTGCGAGGGAAAAGAGTAAAATTTTTGAAATAATTTCATGAAACGTTTAATTTTTGCAACTCACAATCAGGGCAAGGTAAAAGAGATGAAAGACATTTTAAGCGGTTTGGACGTGGAGGTTTTGTCAGCTGAAGAAGTTGGAATTTTTGAAGACGTAGTGGAAGACGGAAAAACCCTTGAGGAAAACGCTTTAAAAAAGGCCAGATTTATTGTAGAAAAAACCGGCGATTGGGCAGTAGCCGATGATTCTGGTTTATGCATCAAGGCCTTGGATGATGCCCCAGGCGTGCATTCGGCACGTTGGGCGGGGGATAGAGAAATTGCTAATTTAGTAGAGCATACCTTATTAAAAATGAAAGATGTTTCAGCAGAAAAAAGAAGTGCTTATTTTGAGTCGGCCGCAGTGCTTTGTGCGCCAGATGGCCGGCATTGGTCTTTTCGCGGAACGATCAATGGGGTAATTCCTTTTAAGGCGCGGGGTTCTGATCGGCCAAAGTTGCCATACGACGTAATTTTTATTCCAGAGGGATATAGCAAAACTTTTGCCGAGATGTCTGATAGTGAAAAAAATTCATTAAGTCATCGGGGCGCGGCCTTTTTGCAGCTTAAAAAGCACATAGAAGAAATTTTGGGAAAAGAATAATTTTTTTATGGATCTGAAAAAATTAGAAAAAATTTTTCAATCAGAAAAACCCTTTCGCTTAAAACAAGCAAAGCAGGCGATTTTTAGAGACCTGATAGAAAGCTGGAGTGAAGTCACAACTTTGCCGATCGAAATACGTGAAAAATTAACAAGGGAATGTCCGATAGAAATTAAAGCGGAATTTTTTCCGGATAAAGATGGTAAATCCGCCAAAGCGTTGATAATGCTGGAAGACGGATTAAACGTGGAGACGGTTTTAATGAAACATTATGGAAGGAATACCGTTTGTATTTCTTCGCAAATCGGCTGTCCGCTGGGCTGTGTTTTTTGTGCCACGGGTAAGATGGGTTTTAAGAGGAGCTTATCATTTGGTGAAATTGTTGAGCAGGTTTTATTTTGGGCGAGATACTTAAAAAAAGAAAAACAAAGGGTTCACCCCGTTAAATCCCCGGCTAACGCCGAGGTCGGCGGAGCCGAATTTAACAAGGTAAAGAATATCGTCTTTATGGGTATGGGGGAGCCATTTTTAAATTATGATAATGTGTTTGAAACGATAAAGATTTTGAACGATGATAACTATTTGGGAATTGGTGCTCGGCATATTTCAATTTCAACGGTTGGCATTATTGAGGGTATCGAACGGATGGCTGAAGACATGCCACAAATTAACTTGGCAATTTCTCTTCATGCGCCAGAGAATGAATTGCGGGAAAAATTAATGCCTATAAATAAGAAGTACCCCTTGGCGAGAATAATGATGGCGGCCAAAGACTATGTGGCAAAGACTAATCGCAAACTGATGTTTGAATACATAATGATAAAGGGAGTTAATGATTCAGAAAAGCAGGCTAAAGAATTAGTTGATATTTTGAATGACCGGTTATTCTTTGTCAATTTAATTGTTTGTAATCCAACGGGTATTTTTGAGCCATCTGAGCCAGCTCAAATTAAAATATTTAAGGATATTTTAATGAAAGCCGGTATTCAAGCGCTGGAGCGTTATCGTTTTGGACAGGAAGTGAAAGGAGCCTGCGGTCAGCTAGCCCAGCAGTAAAAAGTTAAAGAATGAGCAAGAATAATGCTTAGACAGCCGCGCTGGTTTTCTACGGCGTGGCCTTTTTCATTTTTATAGGGAAATGAGGATAAGGGAGATTTACATTGCTTTTATTCGGGGTTTGTGTTAAATTAAGGCTAATAAGCAAGTATTAATAAGTAAGCCATAAAAGTATGACAGAAGCCTATTGCGTAAAATGCAAGGCTAAGAGAGAAATGAAAGATGCCAAAGAGGTTGCCATGAAGGGCAAAGGTGGTGTCGAGCGTCGCGCCATGACGGGCATTTGCCCGGTTTGTGGCACCAAGATGTTTAGAATCTTGGGTGCGAAGAAGTAATTTCTCCTTGGTCTTAAAATTTTAAGCCAAAAAAACAGAATCCTCCCTTAGCCGGGCAGGATTTTGTTTTTTATAGGGTTTATCTTTCTGTATTTTTTACCTTTGCGAAAATAGCAGATTGATCTTTGTGTATAAAATAGTAGCCAAGTATGATTTATGGATTATAATGTGAGTAGAAGCTTTTAATTTTTAAATTTATAAAAATTATGAAACTATATTCAAAAAAAGAGATTTTGCCAATCTTGCTGATTTTAATAACCTTGGCCGTCGGTCTTTATTTTTATCCGCAACTGCCGGAGAATGTGCCAAGCCATTGGAATGTCAACGGTCAGATTGACGGATTTATGCCTAAAACTTTCGCGGCCTTTTTCTTCCCGGGATTATTTATTTTCATCTACATTTTAATAAGCGTGCTTCCTCTGATGGATCCGCACAAGACCAATATTGAATTATTCGGAAAATCTTATTTTTGGTTTAAGGTGGTTCTTCTTTTATTCCTGGCGGGAATTTATTTTATAACCATTTATGCCGGCTTGGGGAACGAAGTAAATATCGGCCTGTTTATTTCCTGGGGAATTGGGATATTATTTTTATTCATGGGTTGGATGATGCCGAAGATAAAAAAGAATTATACAATCGGAATTCGTTTTCCCTGGACGCTGCATTCGGAAATAGTTTGGGATAAAACCCATAAGCTTGGCGGACAATTGTTTATGGCGCTGGGCGCGATATTGCTGATAGTCAGTTTTTTGCCGGGTGTTTTTACTTTTTGGATTTTAATGGTTGGAATTTTTTTGCTGCTGATAATTTTGTTTGGATATTCTTTTTACGAGTATAAAAAGCTAGAAAGGTAGGGGATGCATAATTTAGCGAAAAACGCTCTCGTTCAAAATGGGAGCGTTTTTTAGTCGCAGAGTGAAATATTGACAAGAATAGTCTAGTGTGCTATTATCATAGATATAGAAAGTTAGTCCTTTTTGACACAAGTTCCTGCCATTCCGGTAGGACATTATAAATGGGAGGTGCAAGATGGATGGAAAGAAATTGGGGAACGGCGCGAAGTATCAGACGGTGCTCGAGGTAGAGAACGTGTTGGTGAAAGTGCCCAAGCTTTCGGATTTCATGCGGCTTGTGCCGGGTGATCATCCGGTAGCGAGTGTGCCTGATCATTGGGCACATGGTAAGCCCTTTCCACGGCATAACAAAAACACGATTGAAATGGCTCTCATCTTAAACTGCAACTTCTTCGGGATCGAAGAGCGGGATCTCGGGCGGCGGATCATCGCCAACGTCAAGGTCGTTGAGAAGACGACGAGCAGAGGCAAGGTTTACCTGATGCTGGATATCACCAAGGTATCTGGCGTGGCTACCTGCGAGATGAAATTCTATCCAAGTGCGGATGAATCCCGGGCTCTTTTTCCATCAACCTACGTCAGTATACGGGGCAGCAAGAGCGTAATCACTTTTATCCCTGTCGTCCGGGTGCCGAAGGAAGAGAGGGCCTAAACGGCCGAAGAACAACAAGAAACACGGGCCATCCCGCAACTGTAGGATGGCCCATCATTTTCTAAATTTATTAGCAATTTTTAAGCAATTTAAGTTATAATGTTTGCAGATGATATTTTAATGGAATCAATATATTATGAAAGAAGGAAAATTTGAAAATTCAATGAGTAAACGTTACCTCGGACCCGAATACGAATTTGATCTGGCCGATGGAATAAAAAAGGATGATCCAGCCTATCAAAAAGAATTGGCCATGTCTCAAGAAAAAGTAAAAGCGCGTGGCTATCAGCCCAGGCAAGAGAATTCTTTGCCTTTCCGGGAAGCGGTGGAAATAACGAAAAAATTTCAGCCCGGTGATCCGACTAATCCCAAAAAAGATTTTGCGCGGGAAATCAGATTAGCCTTGGCGGAAAGATTAGGGCTAGAAAGCGATGAGGATATGAATCGTTTAAAATTTTATACCTCTGTCGGTGGTCCCTTAGATTTGCATGGCATTGATGGATTTTTCACTTTTTCGTATGTGGACGAAGAGGGTCAGCAAAAAGAATGTGGCGTTTCTTTCGACATAACTAGAAACCCTGATAAGGATGGCGGACAAAAAGCGGATTTTTTGATCGGTGGCGACGTGCCTGATCCGAGCGATGATAATTTTAAAGAAGCAGAGTATTTAGAAAAAATTGGCGAATACGCGGATGAAGGCGCTTCGATTTTTCAGGATAAAATGCGCCGCGGCGAAACGGGCTTAGGTTCCTCCCTCCATTAATTATTTAATAAAGATTGTTGAGGTCAGATTTTCAAAATATATATTTGAAATTTGATATCAGTAATTTTTGAAACCGTTCTTATAAAATTGAATATTAGAAAAGAAGGGAATTGACCATGAAAGAAATTGATGGAAAATATTTTGGCGAGTGCATCCTTTGTCGTGTGGTTGGACAGGGAGAGAAAGATTTTATTTGCGCCAATTGTGGTGCTCCGGACAAGTTGATGCTGGTTTGCAAATGTGGAAAAAGGTTTGACTTAACGGGGCTATTCGGAAGCGGCCTAAGCGAATACGTCGGAGCGGTTATCTCTTGGAACAAAAAAGACGAAGAGGATCTTAATCTGGGAATGACAATTTCTGTCTCTAAGTGTTTCCTTTGCTGCGGCGAAGATGCACTGAAAAAAGAAGCTGGCAAAGATTTGCATATGTATAACGTTAGGAATCAGGGGTTCAATGTATGAATGCCTATTCTTTTTTTGATATAAACTCGACCCCTCGTAGGCTGGCATAAAGCCGCTTATGAGGGGTCTTTTTTTGTCTAAAATCAGCTAGATTTGGCGTGGGGAGCCAGAACTCTATTCGGGGCTTGACACTCTTTCTTTTTCTGATAGAATAGATTTGTAATAAAAATAATATATTCTTTAGATATATTGATGCTAATAAACCGACTATATTTAAACAAAGGAAGCGGATAACAAACGTCTCGTTTTTGTTGTTGTGACCGCTTCTAGAAAAGCGGTTTTTTGTTTGTCAAACGAATAAGACTTATAGGATGCATAAGACCTATAGGAACCAGATAAAAAAATAAATATATATTTATTTTTTTATCTGGTTGTAGGGGTCAACATTGGATGTCTCGGATAGAAAATTAAAAATTGAATATCGTAGGTATCCGTTCATTCCGTAATTTTCATTAAGATGAAAAGCGGGAGGAATAGAAAAGAAGAAGACATAAAATAGAATCAAAATAAATTTAGTGGTTACAGTAATTTGTCCGCTGGTATTTTTTAATACAGAGCGGAGCAAGACTAAGGGCGTATGGTGGATGCCTTGGGATGTTGGGGCGATGAAGGACGTGGCGTGACTGCGATAAACCTCGGGGAGCTGTCTAGCAAGCTTTGATCCGGGGGTGTCCGAATGAGGGAACTCTTTGCGGTAAACCCGCAAAACCGCGTTGCAAAATGCGGAGCAGACCCGCTGAAGTAAAACATTTCAGTAAGCGGAGGAAAATAAAACAAGATTAGCTTTTTGTTTATGGCCTATAGCTTCGGTTATTTGCTATAAGCAATTTGCTAATTCATTCCCCTAGTAGCGGCGAGCGAAAAGGGAAGAGCCTAAACCGTTTTTTAAGCGCTTGCGTTTAGAAAGCGGGGTTGCAAGGTGATAGTGTTCAATTTATTGAAGAGAGTAACAAGTTGAAATTATTAGCAGAAGTCCCGTGGAAAAGGGACGCCAAAGAGGGTAATAGTCCCGTAAGCGAAAATAAGTTCACACTCTTTATTATCATTCTTAAGTACGGCGAGAAACGAAAGTCTCGTCGGAATCCGGCAGCACTAGTCTGCCAAGGCTAAATACTCAACATCACCGATAGTGAACAAGTACCGTGAGGGAAAGGTGAAAAGAAGCCCGATGAGGGCAGTGAAATAGATCTGAAACCATATGCTTACAATGAGTCGGAGTCCCGATTTATCGGGATGACGGCGTGCTTTTTGCAGAACGATCCAACGAGTTATTGCGTGTTGCTTTGTCTAAGTCCTTCGGGACGGAGACGTAGGGAAACCGAGTGTTAAAAGCGCGATTTTTCACTTTTTGCTTATCGCTAAGCTTTTTGTTTGGCGAGCAGCAATAGGTGAAAGTGTAGCACGTAATAGACCCGAAGCCAGAGCGAGCTTACTATGGGCAGGGTGAACCTCAAGTAACATTGAGGGGAGGCCCGAACGCGAGAGCTGTGCAAAACTCGGCGATGACCTGTGGTAAGAAGTGAAAAGCTAATCGAGCCTGGTAATAGCTGGTTCTCCCCGAAATAGCTTTTGGGCTAGCTCCAAGTGTTTCTTTATGGAGGTAGAGCACTGAATGGATGCAGATGGCTTTGCCTACTGTGTCTAATCAAACTCCGAATACCGTAAATTCAAAACTTGGAAGTCAGACTACGGGGGCTAAGCTCCGTGGTCAAGAAGGAAACAGCCTAGATCATCATCTAAGGTCCCTAAACTAAGTTAAGTGGAAAAGGAGGTGGGATTTCTCATACAGCTAGGAGGTTGGCTCAGAAGCAGCCATCCTTTAAAGAGTGCGTAACAGCTCACTAGTCTAGAGATTTCGCGCCGAAGATTTAACGGGGCTAAAACTTAGTACCGAAGATATGGGTTGCCGCATCTCACTGCGTTTGATGCGGAATTATTCAATTTTCAATTTTCAATTTTCATTGAATTATCAATTTCCTAATTTTCATTTGAGAATTTAGTCATTGGGATTTCATTGGTTATTGGAAATTGGTTATTGGTTATTCTGCGCATCGAGCATAGCGAGATGCGGCAGCGGTAGGGGAGCATTTTTAACTGCTGAGAAGCTCCGTCGCGAGGCGGGGTGGAGCGTTAAGAAGAGAGAATGTTGGAATTAGTAACCACAATGCCGGTGAAAGACCGGCACACCGCAAGCCTAAGGTTTCCTTGGCAATGTTTATCATCCAAGGGTTAGTCGGTCCTAAGGGTAAGCTGAGAAGTGAGCCTGATGGACAGCCAGTTAATATTCTGGCACCACTTTCAATTTTCAATGGGGTGACGCAGGGTTGTAGGTAGAGTGTATTATTGGATTTACATTGATTAGTCGAGGACGTGGCATAGGCAAATCCGTGCCGCACAAATCCGAGATTTGTCAGAAGTTTGATTTATCAGACGACTCTACCGAGCACGCTGCCAAGAAAATCCTCTAGAGCCAAATTGAAAGTGACCGTACCGAAAACCGACACAGGTGGGCGAGGCGAGTAGCCTCAGGTGAACGAGTGATTCTTCGTTAAGGAACTCGGCAATTCAACGGCCGTAAGTTCGCGATAAGGCCTCCCCCTGCCCGCAAGGGTTTAGGGGGTGCAACAAAAGACGCCAGGCGACTGTTTACCAAAAACACAGCTCCATGCTAACTCGCAAGAGGATGTATATGGGGTGACTCCTGACCAGTGCTGGAACGTTAAACATGACGGTCGTCTTTCGCTTTTTGCTTAACAAAAAGCTTCAGATCGACAAGTCCAAGTGGGGCTTGCCGTTCCGTAGCTCCTTGTAGGCAAGGAGCGGAGGACGGCTAATCGTGCTAAGCGCCAGTGAACGTCCGCGGTAACTATAACCGTGTTAAAGTAGCGAAATACCTTGTCGGGTAAGTTCCGACGCGCATGAAAGGAGTAACGACTCGGCGACTGTCTCAACGAAGAGCTCGGTGAAGATGCAATTCCGGTAAAGATGCCGGATACCTGCAGCAAGACGAAAAGACCCCGGAAGCTTTACTGTAGTTTGGTATTGAATTTAGTGTTTGAATGCGTAGTGTAGTGGTGAGCCTTTGAAGTTCCATTTTCGGATGGGATGGAGGCGACGATGAAACAGCCACCTTTCAAATGCTTTTTTCTAATCGCCCTGCTCCTGAAGTTGCCTGAATTTTTTAATTCGGACAATGTCAGGAGCTGGGGGTGACAGTGCCAGATGGGCAGTTTAAGTGGGGCGCTTGCCTCCTAAAAAGTAACGGAGGCGTTTATCAAGGTTGACTAGCTCCGGATGGAAATCGGAGCGATAGGGCAAAGCCATAAGTCAGCTTTACTGCAAGACGGGCATGTCGCGCAGTCGCGAAAGCGGAACTTAGTGAACCGATCATACTCCATAGAAAGGTGAAAGATCATCGGCTAAAAGCTACTCCGGGGATAACAGGCTGGTAGTGTCCAAGAGTCCATATCGACGACACTGTTCGGCACCTCGATGTCGGCTCATCTCATCCTGGGGGTGGAGAAGCTCCCAAGGGTTTGGCTGTTCGCCAATTAAAGAGGTACGTGAGCTGGGTTCAAACCGTCGTGAGACAGGTTGGTCTCTATCTGCTGCAGGCGTGGATATTTGAGGGGAGTTCTCTTTAGTACGAGAGGACCGAGAGGAACAGACCGCTGGTGTACCAGCTGCTCCGCCAGGAGCACCGCTGGGTAGCTATGTCTGGATCTGATAAGCGCTGAAAGCATCTAAGCGCGAAGCAGACCCCAAGATTAGATATCATAGATTCCTTGTAGATTACGAGGTTGATAGGCTCTAGGTGTAAGCGCAGTAATGCGTTGAGCCGAGGAGTACTAATAAATCATTCTTGCTCCGCTCTGTGTTTGAAAACAGAGGGGCAATTACGACAGTAACATGCTAAATTATTTTTGATTTAAACTTACGATATTCAATATTTTACATAAAGAAGGCACTTTTTTGGTGGTTCAAGCGAGCTGGTAAAACCTCTTCCCATTTCGAACAGAGAAGTTAAACGGCTCAGCGCTGATGGTAGTTGGAACTTAAGTTTCAGCGAGAGTAGGCCGCCGCCAAAACAGTGCCTTTTTTGTTAGACAAAAAATTAGGAAAGAGTTAATCTTCTTATAAACAAAAAGTGGACGGAGTTCTTAAAATAAACGGAAGGAGGAGGACAAGATGACGCTAGTGATTGAGATTGCAAAAGCGGGAGGGGCGAGAGACCGTCGTGATATACCGGCCACATCATTAGGGCCATATCCCGAAATGGAAACGAACGGACAGTTTTTCAAAAGATATCGCGCCCTTCATCAAAAGAGGCTCGATGAAAGTAAACCAGCCGTAATAAAAAAACGGCGGAAAAAGGAAGGCGAATAGCTTGCTTGGAATTTGACAGACAGGCAAGTCGCCAGAAAGGAGAGAAAAAAATGACCATAGCAGTCGAAGTTGCCAGGGCAACCGGTTGGCGGCTTAGGAATTTTCCTTTTACAAATTGCCGGGACATCCCATCGCCGCCACTGCCAGGGCCGCCAAGAAAAAAGTTAGCGCCTGGCGAAAAAACGCTGGTGGAGCTTTTGGACGAAAGTTCCACATACGCCAAAGAAACAAGAAAGAGGATTATGGCAGACCTTAAAAAGAAGCGACAGAAGAAATAAAATATCAAAAGTTGATTATTATTTAAACCGGATTATGTCAGTCCGGTTTTTTTATTTTTCGGGCGGAGAAATAAGAGTGGCATTTTTTTGTGAGATTCTATTGACTTTTCTGCTGGTTCGTTACATAATAGAGTGAGACGAAGATTTGATAGTTGTTAAAAAAACTTAGAAAATAAAAAAATAAAGGAGGAAGACAGATGAAGAAAAGTAATTTAAGCTTGATTGCGTTTGTCGTGGTAGGAATCTTATTTACCGGGTTTAACGCAGCAACGGCCGATAACCTTTCGGTCTCAGTTTCCAGCAAGGTGTGGAGCAAATACCTTGGAGGTACAGGAAGAGTGGCTCTTAATAAGCCCGTCATCCAAACAGACATTTTTGTGTCTTTGCCCAAGGGGTTCTATTTCGATGTTTGGAACTCAACGGGGCTGGATGATAGCAACCTCTCATCCAATTTCGGGGACGAAATTGACTGGACTGTCGGCTGGTCAGGAAACGTTATCGAGAAAACGTATCTTGATGTAGGCCTAGCCTACTACGATTGCTACGAGCTTTTCAGAAGCAAGGAGTATGATGCCTTCGCTCCTTATATCGAGGTGGGGCGGCCGATTGAGCTGGACAGCCACACATTGACCCCATTTGGCAGGGTAGAATGGAATCTTCCTGTCGATAGTCTGGTCAATTCCGGCACTTACAGCTATGCCGGGATTAAACACGGCTGGAAAATTTCGAAAAACTTTCTGTTGAAGCAGAAAGTAGATTTCCTCTACGATTCGGGCAGCTTTGGGGTCAATTCGGGATGGATTGGCCGATACCAGGGCGAGCTTAGCTGGCAGGTCTTCAGGGTCTTATCCATTGAGCCAATAAGCCTAAAGGCTCGGACGCCAATCACTTCAATGCCGGGACACAAAACAGAAACATCTGTTGGCGCCGGGGCAACCCTTTCTTTTTAATTAGTCACGTTGTACTACTAAGTCGAGCCGCTAAGGACAGTTAACTCAGCGGCTTTTTTTATTTTCCTGGAGCTGGTATAATAAATTCATATGGATTATCGAAAGCGGAAGCAAATAATTATCACCTCTGTTTTAGCGGTGTTTTTGATCTTGGTTTTAGTCGGGGTCTATTTTAGCTGGATAAAGCAGCCGGCAACTTGTTTTGACGGCAAGCAGAATCAAAAAGAAGGGGGCGTGGATTGCAGCGGACCTTGCGCGATGAGTTGCGAGAGGCTGACAATAAAAGACGTCCAAGTCGAGTGGGTAGAAGCAGTCCAGCTTAAAGACGGCCATTATGATCTAGCGGCTAAAATTACGAACCCCAATCCCAATTATGGTTTGTCATTAATCAGATACACTTTTAAAGTTTTTGACGAGGCTGGCGCTTCGCTTCTTGAGCAGAAGGGCAAAGATTTTATTTTGCCAGGCCAGTCAAAATATTTGATTGAGGGTAATTTAGCGCTATCAACTGCTCCGGCTAAGGTTACAGTAACGATTGATAAGGCAAGCAAAGAAGAGTGGCTAAAGCTTAGCCAAGACTACCAAACGCCAGAAATCTATGTTCATGATAAGTTGGTTCAACCGCTGGCGGATAATAAAGAGGGTATCCAAGCCTCGGGAATTATAAAAAATAATAGTAATTACGATTTCGATAGAATTTTAGTCACGATTGTTTTGTTCGATGAAAATAACAAAATAATTGGGGTAAATAAAACCGAGGCTAGAACGGTTTTAGCCGGCGAAGACAGATATTTTACGGCTTTATGGTTTTCGCCGTTTAGCGCCGAAATTAAATCAGCCGAGATGCAGGTGGATACCAATTTATTTTCCAACGATAATTTTATGCTCCGCTTTGGAGTATCGGAGAAATTTCAAGAATACTAGAAGAAATTAAAAATGTAAAAATCAAAGTTAAAAATTATGGAGTCGCTTCGCGACGATTTTTATAAATAAATTAGCCGTAGGCGAATACTAAAATTTTACATTTTGAGATTTTAATTTTTAATTATCTATGTGGCAACTAATAAAAAAAAGCGATTGGGTTCTAACGGTGACAGTCCTTGTCCTCTGTTCGGTTGGCCTCTTGGAGCTTTGGGGATTGAGTCTTAATGCCAGCAAAGAAAGCGGCACTTTTTTTATTAAGCAGCTTATTTTTGTCGGAGTGGGGCTGGTTGCGATGCTAATTTTGGGAATGGCCGACGCGCGAATTTATAAAAATAACCCTTTATTTTTGGTTTTTATTTATTTTCTTTCCCTGGCGGCTTTAATTACCGTTCTAATTTTGGGGTCAAAGATTAGGGGGATGACAGGTTGGTTTCGCATTGGGGAACTGGGTTTCGCGCCGGTTGAGCTGGCGAAAATAATTTTAATTTTAATCCTGGCTAAATATTTTTCGGCCAGGCACGTTGAGGTTTACCGGGCGCGCCACATTATTATTTCGGCTCTCTATATGGCAATTCCGGTCATTCTAGTTCTGCGCCAACCAGATTTGGGCTCGGCTTTAATTTTAGTTTCAATTTGGCTGGGAACTGTTTTGCTGAGCGGAATGAAGCAGAGGCATCTGGCAATCGTTTTATTTTTAGGCTTTTTGGTCGCTTCGCTAGCTTGGAGTTTCGCTTTAAAGCCCTACCAAAAAGAGCGGATGCTGACTTTTTTAAATCCTTCAAAAGATCCGCTGGGTTATAGCTATAACTTGATCCAATCAAAAATCGCGGTTGGCTCCGGTGGTCTCTGGGGCAAGGGATTAGGTCAGGGTTCGCAGGGGCAGTTAAATTTTTTACCGGAAAAGCATACCGATTTTATCTTTGCTGTTTTTGCCGAAGAATGGGGCTTTGCCGGAGTACTGTTTTTGTTTGGCGCTTATCTTCTGTTTTTCTACCGGCTAATTAAAATAATTTTCATTTGCAGTAATAATTTTTTCCGGTTGTTTGTTGCCGGTTTTGCTGTGATGGTTTTTTCCCAAATTGCCATTAACGTTGGCATGAGTTTGGGCATAATGCCAATTACCGGAATTGCTCTGCCGTTTTTGAGTTATGGTGGCAGCAATCTTTTAATTAATTTTATGGCTCTGGGCATTGTGCAAAACATTGCCAAGCAAAGCAAGGGGAGTGTTGATAGTCTTTCGCTTGATCTTTGAAAGGTAGGAGAGAGGTTTTTGCTCCGCTCGTATTCGCCCTTGGGGCGGTTTTTATTTTGAGAATGATAATTGACAATTAGGCAATAATAGCTTATAGTTTAACTAGCTCCATTTAGTATTCCTATAAAAAATCGACGAAAATGGAAAGAAGGAGGAACAGATGAAAAAGTCTAAGCCTTATGAGGCAAAGGAGAGAGCTAGTTCTCTCCTTGTGAGGGCCGGGATGAGCGGGGTACAGATTGAAAGAACAAGAGAGAATCTAGAGGCAATGTTGGACTTTTTTGGTAACAGCATAGACCTTATCACCGCCTCTGCTCCAAACACTTCGGAGGAAGTCTTTCTTTTTGAGAAGGGCGAGAAGATCCTGACATTCAAATGTAAGGGCGACAGATACGAAGGAGGATACCTTGTTATCGAGGCGCCCAAGAAGAAGAAAAAAAAGAGCAGAGTTCAGGTTCTTTAATTTCTCTCTGAGGGGGTATTTATATTTTTGAGTCCGGTGACGTAAAGTTGCCGGGCTTTTTATTTTATATTGGTATGGTATGCTATTAGTGAACGTTTGTTTAAGTATATGATTCAACGAGGCGTAGCTACATTTGGTTTAGATTATGGCACTTGTCCTAAGTGGCTTTTTGAGCGAATGGTTAAGCTTGGCCGGGAAATGACGCGGGCCATCGTGGCCGAAGAAGGAGCGGACGAATTTATTAGACGCCTGGCTGACCCGGTTTGGTTTCAGTCGCTGGGAACCGTCTTGGCGTTTGACTGGAATGCTTCGGGTTTAACCACGATTTTAACGGCGGCCTTGAAAGAAGCTATCCGAGGCGAAGAAATGGACCTCGGTATTTTTATTTGCGGGGGCAAAGGCAAGACTTCGCGCAAGACACCGGAGGAAATTTTAACTTGGGGCGAGCGATTAAATTTGACCGAGCCAAACACCCGGTCTTTGGTTTATAATTCTCGCATGGCGGCTAAAGTAGACAGTGCGCTGGTTCAAGATGAATTTCAGATATACCATCATTGTTTTTTATTTTCCAAAAACGGTGCCTAGACAGTTGTTCAGCAAGGAATGAACACCGCTTCGCAAAGCGCCAGACGCTACCATTGGCACTCGGCGGATATTAAAGATTTAATTTCCGAGCCCCACACGGGCATTGCCAGTCAGACGAAAAATCTTAGTGTTTTAAATATGACGGCGCTGGCTAGTGATAAGAATCGGCAAATCAGCACCGAATTAGTTTCGCAAAATTTCGGCTCATTGATAAAAGACTTAAAGCTTATATCCGCCCATTCCACTGACTTGTCGCAGGTAGCAGTTTTGCAGTCGGGTCAACAACGGTTTAAATTTATGAACCTGGAAACCAAAGAATTTGCTTGGCATCCGGTAGTCAGAGAAAACTTTTTTAAAAGCAAATACCTGGAAAAAATATTTTGGATTTTGTGCGACCAAAAACCGGAGAACTATGAAAAATTATTAGCCACTGAAGGCGTCGGGCCAAGGACTATTCGCGCGCTAGCGCTGGTGGCTGAAGTTATCTACGGCGCCAAGCCCTCATACGAAGACCCCGCCCGCTACTCCTTTGCCCACGGCGGCAAAGACGCCACCCCGTATCCAGTTGATCGCCCAACCTTTGACCAGACAATTGCGTATATGAGAGAATATGTTCAGAAGACCAAATTGCCGTCGATTGATAAACAGAAGATTTTCAAGAGGCTAAAATAAATAAAATTATGGTAAAAATATTTTTGGTTCGCCACGGACAAGACACCGATAATGCGACAAGTATTTTGAACGGCAGAAGAGACATGGAATTAACTTCGCTGGGGCGCGAACAAGCGAAAGAAGTTGCTGTAAAACTTCGCGATAATAATATCCAAGTTATCTATGCTTCACCGCTAAAACGAGCATACGAAACAGCGCGCATTATCTCGGGGGAAATAGGAATTGAAGAAATCATCGTTGACGAGCGTTTGATAGAACGAGAATTCGGCCTTTTGACCGGCAAACCGCTTTCCGAAATTCCAAAATACGCCGATAAGATTCTTCCGGCAGACGGAGTGAATTATTTTTTAGAGGTGGAAGGAGCCGAAGCTTTTCCTACACTTTTTGAAAGAGGAAAGAAAATATTAGAAGAGATAAGTCAGAGGCATCCTGATGAGAACGTGCTTATTGTGACCCATGGTGATATCGGTAAAATGATCCGGGCCGCCTTTCACGGCTGGACTTGGGAGCAAGGGCTAAAAACCCCGTATTTTAGCAATACTGGAGTACTTGAATTGTCGGAAAAACAAGATGTGATGGAGTAGTCTGCGCCAATATGTTTAAAAAACCAAACTTTCATCAATCGACAAACAAAAAATTTTCCAGCGTCTAGATGCGTAGAATAGAAGGGTTATAAAGTTATAGGTATACATGCTATCGCTTGTTAACTCACAACTTTTTATATATTATAAGTGTGTATGAGTAAGTTGACCGAAGGGAAAAAGAAAATTTTATTATTGTTGGCGGGTGGCGCGGCGCTTTCTTTGAGTCGGCGGCCGGGCCAGTATTTTAAGGTTTTAGGCGTAATAAAAAAGGAATGGACGAATTTAGGCCAGCAAAAATTGAGGGACGATATAAGAAATCTCTATCGGTCAAAATTAGTTAGCGTGAAAACCAACACCGATGGCTCATTATCTTTAATGTTGACTCAAAAAGGCAAAAGTAGGGTTTTGCGGTATAATTTGGATAGCATGAAGATAAAAAAGCAGCGCTGGGATGGAAAGTGGCGGATTGTGCTGTTTGATGTTCCGGAACGACAAAAGCCGGCCAGAGACGCCCTGCGGGATAAATTGAAAAGATTGGGGTTTTGGGAGTTGCAAAAAAGTATTTTTGTTCATCCTTTCGACTGCGAGAACGAAATAGAATTTTTAATAGAGTTTTTCCATATTAAGGCACACGTGCGATACGGGATTATGGAATCAATAGATAATGAATTGCATTTGAAAAAGCACTTCGCCGCTTTATTGGGTCAAGGCCGTTGATTGCGTGAGATGACGGAAGGGGATAGAAGCGGCAGGATTAATAAAATAAAATGTTGTAGGTTGAGATGCTATCGCTTGTGAAGTTGCAACTTTTATTTTAATGACGGGCAGACGATTTCCTATATGCGGGAGTATGCATCCAAAACCAAATTGCCGTGGACGGATAAGCAGAAGATTTTTAAGAGGTTAAATTAAAAATATGAATTCAGAGCTTATCGAAAAATTAAATTCTTTTTTAGAAAAAATAAATGAAATTTTAGCCTTAAATAAATTAGGTCTTTTAAAAAGCGATGAAATGTATGGAACAAAATATTCTATTGAAGATGAATTAACTTCTATAAAAGATAAATTTGGAAAAATAGGATCACTGAAAATAGAGAAGGCAATCTCTAAATGGAGAAATGAACCAAAGCGAGGGATATTTATTAATATAGGAGAGGCAAACAAAGAGCTGGAAGGGTTGTACCAATTACTTTTAGATTTAAACTCGGAAATTGGCTCTGAATCTATAAAACCAGTTTCAATGCCCGAGATACAAATTGATAGCGACGCAATTAATCGTGCGATAGAAGATGCAAAAATTTTATTGCAGAATGACGGAGGAGCAGTTAGCGCAGTAGACAGAATACATACTGTTTTGCACGGATATTTAAAAAATATATGCGATGATGAAAAAATATTATACGGAAAAGATGCGACCCTAAACGAATTGATGAAAAATATAAAAATAAAACACCCTGCCTTTAAGGACAAGAATGAGTATATAGATCAGATATTAAAGAGTTTGGTTAATATTTTTGATAAATTGAATCCTATAAGAAATAGTTCTAGTCTTGCCCACGCAAATGAGGCTTTACTAGAAATAGAAGAGGCTGCTTTCGTAATCGATTCTGCGAATAGCATACTCCGTTATTTGAGCTCTAAATTGAAGAAGGGGATTAAAAAATAGATAATTTTTCATGCTACAATTATTTTAAAGATTAGCAATATATGAATACCGAAGAAGCAAAAAAATTAATAGCCGACTTTAAGCACAAGTATTCTTTAGATCTGAATGAATTTCTTATAATTAGTGATAAATTACGATCGGCATGTGGAAAAGTTGAGCAAGCTTGGAGTGGTTCTTTTGCAGGATGGCACGGACGAATGTATTTTCGTAATTTTGAGACTCCATCGCTATACGATAAGTTTAGTGGAGAGTGGGGTGGAATTAACGGTATTCCCGATGGATGGGAAGAAAAACAAGCAGAAGAAGTTCGAGAAAAAATAGAAAAGCTTGTTGGTAATGAATTTTTTCTAGAAGAATTTGAAAGAAGAATTGAGCTATTGCGCAAAGAATCAGAAACACTAAGAGACGAACTTTCGATTATTTTTTTAGAATTAAGCCTCATGGAAGATAAAAAAGAAAAAGAATTATTTGACCAAATTGAAATTTATAGCTTTGAGAAAGGGCGGAAAGCAGATTTTATTAAAAATGGGTTGCCTGGAGCAATCATGACACGCGACTTAGAGGCAATGCGTCAAGGCATGCTCATTCCATCTTGGTTATATTATAAAGGGGTTGCGATTGAGGCTGAATATTTGAGCGAATCAATAAATCGATTTTTAGTTTTGGCTAATAAGGCATTGCGACAAATTGAAATCAAACAAAAGAAGAACAAAGAATCATGAAAAAATATATTTGGATAGGGGCTATTGTTTTAATAATAATTCTAGCCGGAGTTTGGGTGGCTGGGTTTTTTAGAGGCGGGGAGAAGGGTTCAAGTTCGGGCGGGGCGGTGGGGATACCGGATAAGGTTTTGAATAATAAATTCGGTTTTTTGGCGGGCGGGGAGCCGGAAAATCCTTTTGTCGGGAACGCAGGCGCGGGTTGGGTGCGGCCGCATCCCGGGCCGTTTTTGTGGGACGCGATGCAGTCAGGCAAAGACAAGGAGATTTCTTTTGCCAAGACAGACGAAATCGTAAAAAATCAGCAAAAACAAAACTACGGCACTCTGGCCACGCTTTGGCCGTTTGCCGAATGGGACCAGGCGGGTTTGGCCAGGTGCGCGGTGAGCCAGCAGGACGAATTTTTGGCGCGGAATGACCAAAAGGGCCACGGGGATTATTTACCGCTTCATCGTTGCAATCCCGTTGATTGGGATTCTTATAGCAAGTGGGTAGCGGCGGTGGTTGAGCGGTATGACGGCGACGGACAAAATGATATGCTGGGGCTTAAAATTCCGATAAAATACTGGGAAGTGATGAACGAGCCGGATTTGGCGAGCGGCTTTGAGGATAGCCGGTTGAATTTTTACAAAGATGACGCGGCGAGCTACGCCAAGCTTTTGGTTGAAACCGCTAAAGCCATTCGGGGCGCCGATTCTTCGGCCAAGATTTTGATTGCCGGCGCGGCGGGGGCGGATGACCGGTTTATGAATTTTTACAAAACAGTTTTGGCTAATCAGGAAGTTGCCGCTTCTTTTGACATCGGCAATATCCATTGCATTTCCAACGAGCGGGGAACGCACGATTTTAATGTTGGGGCGTATAAGAAATTATTGCAAAGCTTTAATTTGGATAAGCCGATTTGGGTGACCGAGGCCGAGGCGTTTAATGGTCAGACAGCAGAGGAAAATTTTGAGCTGACTAAACAAAGCGTGGCGGGCGCGATAGCGGCGGGAGCGGAGCGGATATTTTTTACCCGTTTTAACTTTGACGATTTTCGCACCGATATGTCGGTTAAAAACGAAGTTTCCGAGCAGTCAATAAAAGACAGCGAGCAAAAATATCAGGCGATTACTAGCGGGTATTAAGCTTGGCACAGAACAAAAGAAAGTGTATAATATAAAAAGATAAATAAAATAATAAATAATTAAATAACTAATCTATGAAAAAATATTTAGGTTTGTTTGTGGGTTTGGCGTTGGTCCTGCCGATGGCGGCGGGAGCGGCGGAGTTTAGGTCGGGCCAGGTTGTCAATTCCAACGAGACCGTTAAGGATAATCTGTATGTCGGCGGCGGGACCGTGAATATTGCCGGCACAGTAGAGGGCGACTTATACGTTGGTGGCGGCACAGTCACGATTATGGGGACCGTTACTAAGGACGTGGTCGTTAGCGGCGGTACGGTAATTATTACTGGTAAAATCGGCGAGGATTTGCGGGTTGGCGGCGGGAACATAACTATCGGCGGCAGCGTTGGCGGTGAATTGTTGGCCGGCGGCGGGACCGTGAATATTCTGCCTGGAGTGGCGATTACTAAGAGCGCTTATATTGGCGGCGGCAATATTAATCTGGGCGGTTCGGTCGGCGGCAATCTTGTGATAGGAAGCGAGAATATAGTTTTGGGCGAGGGAGCTAAAATTGCCGGAAATTTCGACTACTACGCGCAAAAAGAAATGAATTTCGGCGCGGCCAAGATTAGTGGCAAAACCACTTTTCACGAGCAGGTTGTCAAAAGGGGCGCTACTGCCGCCAAGAAGTTTCCATGGTTCGCTTTTATAACCTTCTGGGCAGTGGTCGGTCTTGCTGGAGCGATAATTTTAGCGTGTTTGCTGCTTTATCTCTGGCCCAAGGATTCAAGGGAAATGATAAGCAAGGCCTTTGCTCAACCGGGCAAAGAGTTGATCAGGGGATTTGTGCTGATGTTTATTATTCCTATCGCGGCGATTATTTGTTTGATAACTTTGGTCGGCTTGCCGATTGCTGTTATGGTCGGCTCTGCCTACGCTGTGCTGACGATTTTGGCGGCGGCCATGAGCGGGCTGTTGGGCGCGGCCTTGATGGCTAAGTTTATATTCAAGAAAAAAGAGACGGAAATTAATTGGTGGCTGATTGCTTTGGCTCTGTTGATTCTGGCTCTTATCAAGCTTATTCCTATTGTCGGCTGGATTTTGGCTATGCTGGTGTACTGGGTGGCTCTGGGTGTTATGGGCAATAAGCTTTACGAAAAGTTGTCGCCGGAAAAATAAAGTTAGTTTCTAGAAAAACAGCCCCGAGCGACTTGTTCTGAGCGTAGTCGAGGAAAGTCGAGGGGCTGTTTTTTGTGGGGGACAAGTGAGGATTGTACAATACCGGGGCTTGACATTTTTTTGGAATCGGATACAATGAAACTAGACTAAAAATTAAGGTAACTCCTACCTTTATATGAATGTTAATTAAGGCCTAAATGTAAGCGCCCGATTTTAAGGCTGAAGGGTAGCTTTTGTTTTGCTTTTTAAAATTCTCCCTAGAGAGTTTGGCCTAAAATTAATATTCGGAACTCGTTAATCCTAATTTTTTTTAATATCGCCTAATAAAAATGCAGGATAAATTTTTTGGTAAACATCCCAATGTTACCCAGCTGCCTCACCTAATTGAGTTGCAGCTGGACTCTTATAAATGGTTTCGTGAAAAAGGTCTAAAAGAATTATTTGAAGAAGTTTCACCAATTCGTGATTGGAGTGGTAAGGATTTAGAGTTGTCTTTTGTTGATTATTATTTTGATGAACCAAAATATACCGAAAACGAAGCCAAGGATCAGAATGTTTCTTATGAGGCACCGTTGCGGGCTAAGCTAAGGTTAGCTAATAAAAAAAGTGGAGAAATAAAAGAACAAGAAATTTATCTTGGAGAGTTCCCGTTGATGACTCAGCAGGGAACTTTTATCGTTAATGGTGTTGAGCGCGTCGTGGTTTCGCAATTAATTCGTTCCTCCGGTGTTTTTTTTACAGCGGAAAATAATCGTGGTAAAAAACTTTTTGGTGCCAAAATCATTCCTAATCGAGGAGCTTGGCTAGAATTGGAAACCGATTTTGACGGTGTTATTTTTGTCAAAATTGATCGGAAAAGAAAAGTGCCGGTGACTTCGTTGATGCGGGCTTTTGGTCTGGAAACGGATGAGAAGCTTTTGGCTGCTTTTGCCGATGTTGATGTTAATCCGGACATTAAATACATTGAAGCAACCCTTAAGAAAGATGTAGCCAAAAACCAAGGCGACGGTTTTATTGAAGTTTATAAACGTTTACGGCCGGGTGACTTGGCGACAGCAGACAACGCTCAGCAAATGATTGAAGCGATGTTTTTTGATTTTGAAAGATATGATTTGGCTAAAGTCGGCCGCTGGAAATTTAATTTAAGATTGAATCAGAGTCTTCCGCTGACTAAAGAATTCCGAATTTTCCGCTTGGAAGATTTAATAGCCGTCGTTAAAGAAATTATTCGTTTAAATAATACTCCGGGTGCTCAGGGTGACGACATTGACCATCTGGCTAATCGTCGCGTGAGAGCGTTAGGAGAGCTGTTGCAAAATAAATTACGCGTTGGTATGGCACGGATGGAAAGAATTATTAAGGATCGGATGACCACTTTGGACGTAGAAACAATTACGCCGGCGCAGCTAGTTAATATTCGGCCTTTTATGGCGGCAGTTAAAGAATTTTTTACTACTTCGCAGTTATCGCAGTTTATGGATCAGGTAAATCCTTTGGCGGAGCTGGAGCACAAGCGACGAATTTCAGCTATGGGCCCGGGCGGCTTGACTCGTGAGCGGGCCGGTTTTGAGGTTCGCGATGTGCATACAACTTATTATGGTCGTATTTGTCCGATTCAAACGCCAGAGGGGCCAAATATCGGTTTAATTGGAACACTGGCTTCTTTCGCTAAAGTAAATGAATTCGGTTTTTTAGAAACGCCATACCGCAAAGTTAAAAATGGCAAAGTGAGCGACGAGTTGGTTTTTATGAATGCTTACGAAGAGCAAAAATATGATATTGCTCATGCGGTAGTACCGCTAGGCAAAGACGGCAGTTTTATGCAAGAAAGAGTGCAGGCAAGAGTTCATGGCCAAGCTTCTATTACTAAACGCGAAAAAATTAATTTTATGGATGTCTCTCCCCAGCAATTTATTTCAGTTGCCACTTCGTTGATTCCATTCTTGGAACATGATGACGCTACTCGCGCGCTGATGGGCTCCAATATGCAACGCCAAGCAGTTTCTTGTATAAAACCGGACGCGCCATTAGTTGGCACGGGTGTTGAAAAAAAAGCGGCCCTGGACTCCGGTCAGTTAATTGTGGCTCGGGAAGAAGGAGAGGTGGTTGAGGTAGACGCGGATCATATTGTTTTAAAAATGAAAAACGATAAAAGGGCTAATTATCATTTGCATACTTTTGCCAGAACCAATCAGTTCACTTCTATTAGCCAGCACCCTATTGTTAAAAAGGGAGATAAAATAAAAAAGGGCGGGGTAATTGCTAATGGTGCGGCGATTGATAAAAATCGACTGGCCCTTGGCCAAAATTTATTAGTTGCCTTTTTATCATGGCGGGGTAATAATTTTGAAGATGCGATTATTCTTTCAGAAAGAGTTGTTGTTGACGACCGTTTTACCTCAATTCATATTGAAGATTTTTCTTGTGATGTCCGGGAAACCAAGCTTGGTCCGGAAGTGACAACGCCGGATATTCCAAATGTCGGCGAGGAAAGATTAAAAGATTTAGACGAAGAAGGAATTGTCCGGATTGGCGCCGAAGTTGGTCCTAATGATATTTTAGTTGGTAAAATTTCCCCCAAAGGCGAATCAGAATTAACAGCGGAAGAAAGATTATTGAGGGCGATTTTTGGTGAAAAAGCGCGGGACGTAAAAGATACTTCGCTTCGAATGCCGCATGGCAAGCGAGGCCGGATTATTGGCATTAAAGTTTTTTCCCGTGAAAAAGGCGATAAATTATCAGCTGGCGTTATTAAAACAATTCAGGTGGAAGTTGCTCAGTTGCGAAAAGTAATGGTTGGAGATAAACTGGCCGGACGTCATGGCAACAAAGGCGTTATTGCCAAGGTTCTGCCGTTGGAAGAAATGCCTTATTTGGAAGACGGAACGCCAGTCGATATTATTTTAAATCCAATGGGAGTAGCTTCTCGTATGAATATCGGCCAGATATTGGAAACGCATCTGGGGTTGGCTGCACATACTTTAAATTATTTAGCCGTGACGCCCTCTCTTGACGGAGCTACCGAAATAGAAATTCAGACCGAGCTTAAAAAAGCCGGGTTTTCGGAAGATGGCAAGGTTGTTCTGCATGATGGTCAGACTGGTCAGCCATTCGGTCAAAAAGTAACGGTTGGCTATATCTACATGATGAAGTTGCATCATTTAGTGGAGGATAAAATTCACATGCGTTCAATCGGCCCATATTCTTTAATCACCCAACAACCACTTGGCGGAAAAGCACAATTTGGCGGTCAGCGTTTTGGTGAGATGGAAGTTTGGGCACTGGAGGGCTATGGTGCTGCGCATACCCTGCAGGAAATGTTAACTATAAAATCAGATGATGTTTTGGGTCGGGCTAATGCATATGACGCGATTATTCGCGGCTTGCCGATTAAGGCTCCGCACGTTCCAGCTTCCTTTAATGTTTTGGTTTCAGAATTGAAGGCCTTAGCCCTGGGAGTTGATTTGGTTGGGGTAAAAGAAAATATTGAGAACGAGGAAGATTATAATAAAAAAGAAGACAGGGGATTTAGAGGACCAGATAAAGAAAAAAACTAAAAAAATCGTTGTATGTCAAATTATAAAGTTAGCGATTTTAAAGCCATAAAGTTAACACTGGCCTCACCCGAGGATATTTTGGGTTGGTCTCGCGGAGAAGTGACTAAGCCGGAGACGATTAATTATCGGACGCAAAAACCGGAAAAAGATGGCTTATTCTGTGAAAAGATTTTCGGTCCGGAAAAAGACTGGGAATGTTATTGTGGTAAGTATCGGCGGATAAGGTATAAGGGAATTATTTGCGATAAATGTGGTGTCGAAATAACGCGCTCAATTGTTCGGCGCGAGAGGTTAGGGCACATTGCTTTGGCTTCTCCTGTTTCGCATATTTGGTTTTTGCGGGGAGTACCTTCAAAAATTGGATTAGTTTTGGATACTTCGGTGATAGAATTGGAGCGGGTGATTTATTTTGCTAACTATTTAGTAATTAATGTTGATGATGTGGCTCGGGAAAAAGCGATACAAGAAATAGATAAAGAATATAAGCAAAAATTTAAATCCCTGCCTAGTGATGTTAAGGTTCAGGAAAAACAAGAGCTAAAAGAGCAAAGAGATAAAAGCTTGGCAGAATTAAAAAGCTTGAGGCCTCTACAAACTTTATCGGAAAATGATTACTACGAATTAAGTTTAAAATATGCTCAAGTTTTTGAGGCCGGCATTGGAGGAGAGGCAGTACGTAAGGCCCTTGCGCGGGTTGATCTTAATGTTCTATATGAAGAGCTTCTAATTGAAAAAGAAAAAACTTCTGATTTAGCGCAAAAAAAAGCAATTAAGCGCTTGCGGGTGGTTTCGTCAATGATTAAGGCAAACTTGCGGCCCGAATGGATGATTTTAACCGTTTTGCCTGTTTTACCACCAGATTTACGGCCGATGGTTGCGCTGGATGGCGGGCGTTATGCAACCTCTGATTTAAATGATTTGTATCGTCGTGTTATTAACCGCAATAATCGTTTAAAAAAATTATTGGAGCTGGGTGCTCCGGAGGTTATTTGCCGTAATGAACGTCGGATGTTGCAGGAAGCGGTAGATGCCTTAATTGATAATTCGGCTCGGCGCGGACAGGGTCCGGTTATGGCCTCAACCGGTCAAAAGAGACAACTGCGTTCTTTAGCAGATATGTTAAAAGGTAAAACCGGCCGTTTTCGGCAAAATTTGCTTGGTAAACGTGTTGATTATTCTGGCCGTTCTGTCATTGTGGTTGGTCCTAGTTTAAAAATCCATCAATGTGGGTTGCCCAAACACATGGCCTTAGAACTTTTTAAACCGTTTGTTATTCAGAAATTAGTTGAAGCTGGTTTAGCTTATAATATTCGCGGCGCTGGCCACTTAATTGAAATGGAAACCAATGAAGTTTGGGCGATTCTGGAAGATATTATTAAAGACAAATGTGTTTTATTAAATCGCGCTCCGACATTACATCGTTTGGGTATTCAAGCTTTTTATCCGATTTTAATTGAGGGTTCGGCTATTCAGATTCATCCGCTGGTTTGTCGGGCTTTTAACGCTGACTTTGACGGCGACCAGATGGCCGTTCATTTGCCGTTGACCCGCGAAGCCCAGAACGAAGCAGCCAAAATCATGTTATCGGCGAATAATTTATTAAAGCCGGCGACCGGTGAGCCAATTGCGATTCCAACACAGGACATAATACTTGGTTGTTATTGGATGAGCAAAATGGTTGATGGCGCTAAGGGCGAGGGCACCTATTTTGCTAATGCGAACGAAGCGATTTTGAGATATCAATTTGAAGAAGTTGACCTAAAGGCAAAAATAAAAATAAAGAAACCGGTTAATTATGATTCTGAAAATAAAGAGAATTTTATTGAGACTTCAGTCGGTCGTCTTATTTTTAACCAATTGTTGCCACCAGAAATTCCTTTTGTTAATTCGGAATTAAAAAAGAAGGCCTTAAATACTTTGGTGGCTGAAATTATTGATAAATGCGGAATAAAAAAAACAGCGGATATTTTAGATAAAATTAAAGAGATCGGTTTTGAGTATGCAACACGTTCCGGTGTTTCTTGGGGTCTTGATGATTTGCGTGTACCGGTTGAGAAAAAACAATTATTGGTGGAAACGGAAGAAGAGATCGAAAATATTCATCGACAGTATTTAGAGGGGTTGCTATCTCGCGAAGAACGTCGGGCCAGAATTATTGAAACTTGGTTTTCGGCGATTGAGCGGATTGGTAAACTAGTGCATGACGAACTTGATCCGCATGGTCCGGTTAATTTAATGGTTGATTCAGGTGCTCGCGGTTCTTGGGGACAAATTTCACAGTTAATGGGCATGAGGGGCCTTATGGTAAATCCGGCGGGTGAAATTATTGAATTACCGGTAAAGAGCTGTTTGAAAGAAGGCTTGAATGTGCTCGAATATTTTATTTCTACTCACGGCGCTCGAAAAGGTTCCTCGGATACCGCGCTTCGCACCGCAACGGCCGGTTATTTGACTCGCCGCTTAGTGGATGTTTCGCAAGACGTGGTAGTCATGGAAGTTGATTGTGGTGATAAACAAGGAGTTTTTGTCTACCGAGAAGATGGAAAAGATTTGGGTCGCTCCTTGGCTTCGCGGATTGTTGGTCGGGTTTCTTTGGAAGAAGTTCATTCTGGCGAAGAGATAATTGTTAAAAAGAACACCTTAATTGATAAATACGCGGCTAAAAAAATCGATGAATTAGGGCTGGATAAATTGCACGTGCGGTCAGTTATCACTTGCCAATCGCGTCAGGGAATTTGCCAGATGTGTTATGGTTATGACTTGGGTCGCAACCAGCTGGTAAAACTAGGTGAAGCGGTGGGTATTGTCACAGCGCAGGCCATTGGAGAACCGGGGACGCAATTAACGATGAGAACTTTTCATACTGGCGGTGTGGCGGCAGGCGGCGATATTACACAGGGTTTGCCACGTGTACAAGAAATTTTTGAGTGTCAGCCACCAAAAGGCAAGGCTCTTATCTCTGAGCTAGATGGTAAAATAGTTGAAATAAAAGAAGTTGGCTCTTCTCGTGTAATTAGGATAAGAGGCGTTATGGGCGGTGTAAAAAGCGCTAAAAAAACCAAAAGTGAATCAGCGAAGAAGAAGAGCAGTAAGAAAGTAATTCCAGCTCCCGGTGAAGAATGTGAAAAAGAATACGCCGTTTCCTTGCGCTCAGGTCTTTGGGTAAAAGAAGGTGATTTAGTAGTTCGTGGCCAGCAATTGAACGAAGGACACGTTGATTTAAAGGAGTTATTTAAATTATCTTCCCGCGAGTCGGTAGAACGTTATGTTATAAAAGAGGTGCAAAATATTTATACTTCTCAGGGCGAAGGCATTAACGACAAACACATCGAAATTATTATAAAAAAAATGTTTTCCCGGGTGCGAGTTAAAGATCCAGGCGAGACCAACTTATTAATCGGTGATGTTGTGGAAAAACAGCGTTTCTTAATTGAAAATGATAAACAGCGGGCAGCGGGTGGCAAAACAGCTACGGCAACGCAATTGGTACTCGGCATTTCCAAAGTCGCCTTAAGTACGGAAAGTTGGTTGTCAGCGGCCTCCTTCCAAGAGACAACCAAAATTTTGATTAACGCGGCTACTCAGGCCAAAGAAGACAAGCTTCGCGGCCTCAAGGAGAATGTAATCATCGGCCGTTTAATTCCGGCGGGTACCGGTTATCGGCAAGAGAATAATCAGGAGTCGGAAGAGGAAAAATAAGGACAAGTGATTAAGTGAACAGTGATTGAGTGATTAAGAATAAAATCCCCTCGCATTTTTGCGAGGGGATTTTGATAAAATTTCAAAAAATCTTAGCCATTATGTTAGTAAGCAGTTTACCATCTTTTAGCTTCAAAAAAGGCAGTTATTAACAATTTTGTCGGCAATGTCTTGACAAAGTTTAGGATAAAAACTATAATATGCGTAGGCATAAGTTCTTCGTTTTGTCTGGTGACAAAACAGCTTGAAGAGCTTTAAATAGATAGAAACTTAAAAATTGAAGAGAAAGGGAGGTGTTGGTGATGTTGTATTTTAATGACAGCAAAAGTATCGCAGAGCCCCACTCTTTTGTGGGCGCCAGGAAGATTGGTTGGATTCTTTTCGGTTGGATGTCTAAAGTTATAACGGGAATCTTTCCTTTTTTGGCGGAATACAAGCAGACATTCAAGGTTACGTTTGGTCTTACCAATTTTACCGGATTTGTTGGGCACGAGAAATTTGCTAATATATTCGGTTCGGTCAGGGAAATTTTTGGTCTTAAAAGAATTCCTGGTTTTAGCAAGGAAGTGGGTTTGGAATACTTGCTGAAAACTTGCGATGCTCGCTATCGGCATTTTGACAGTTTTAAGTTTGGCGATGTCATTAAAACCGTAGTCGACGTTATTGAGGTTAATGGAGCAAGCTTTGTTATGCGGTGCCGGTTTATGAATACGGCAGGCAATGTGAAAGTTGAAGCTACTCAGCGAATCGCCTATGTGGATGTTGTTAATGGAAAATCTCAAAGATTTCCTTTTTGGTTGAAACTTCTTCTAAAATTTTCCGAAAGGAAGACGAAGGCGGAGAAAATAAAAAGGAATAGAGATGAGCTTAGCCAAGGCAATTTAGTTTTCAGGCAAAAGCTTGTGGTCACGTCAGTTATGACCAACGCTGAACGCAACGTAAATCACGATGAATATGTTAAGGAATTTTCCCGGATGATTGAGTTGTTTTTTCTCAAGCGAGAAATAAAGGGTCTCGTGGAAGTAAAAGAAGCCTCATACAATTATATTCAAGATTTTTATTTTGGCGACAAAATGGTTTTTAACCTTTATGTTTCCGAAATAGGTGGCGACTGGATTGTTTTTGAGGTCGAATTTTGCGACGAGGCAGGGAAGCTTCATGCTCACGGGAGACAGATCGTTTATTTTACGGAAGAATCAGGAAGAAGAATGAGTCTTTCTCTGGAAACAAGAGGAGCACTTATCCTTCCGTGCATTCTTCGTTGTTAGTAAGGGATATCATTTTAGATGATATCCCTTTTTTGTTTGTTTTTTGAGATTATGTTAAAATTTATACATTGCCTAATAAGCAAAATTATGGATTTTTTGAATCTTTATAATTTTCCGCCCTTAATAAGCTCTCTCTTGTTTATTTCGTTGGGGTTTTTTGTTTTTTTTAAAAATAAAAAATCCGCGGTTAACTTTGTTTTTTTCTTGGTCTGTTTGGCGACTTTTTGGTGGCAATTTAGCTGGTTTCTTCTTTTTAGTACCAACAATGAATCTTTTGCCACCATTTTGATTAAAATAGGTTATATGGGCATAGCTTTTATTCCGGCAACCTTTTTTAATTTTTTTGTTCTTTTCCTTGGGGAAAAAAATAAAGTGGATAAATTTTTAACATATTTCTCATATATTTTTTCTTCATTTTTTATTTTTCTACTTTTTTTTACAAACTATTTCGTCGACGGTTTCTATAAGTTTGATTGGGGCTTTTATCCCAAGGCCGGTTTTATGCATCCGATTTATTTGTTGTTTCTTTTTTCTTTAGCCATAAGAATATTGTATCTTTCTTTCGGCGATTTGAAAAAGGAAAAGGAAGCGAATACTTATAAGTTTTATCAATTAAAATATGTTTTAATCGCTTTGTTTTTTTATATTTTTTCCGCTATGGATTTCATTGTAAATTACGGAATTAATTTTTATCCCTTGGGTTTTTTGTTTATCCTTTTATTTTTAATAACTTTTGCTTACACAATTATCCGCCATCGCCTGATGGACATAAAATTGGCGATGAAAAATTCCTTCGTATTTTTGATGCCGGTTTTAGTAATGGCAGTTTCTTCTTGTTTGATTTTGTATTACGCGGAGAAGTTTTTTGGCTGGCCGATGATGCACATCACTTTGGGCTTGATTATTTTTTGGCTTTTTTTCTTCCCGTTTGTCAAAAAATATTATTATGGCGTGGCCAATAAATACTTTTTTTCTTCGCTCTACGATGGCGCTAAAGTGGTGGGCAGTTTTTCTTCGAGCTTGACAACAGCTTTGGATGTTTTGGATCTGGAAAAAATTTATCAACTTATTTTTGAGGCAATTGATAAAAGCATGCATCCAAAGGCTTTTGCTTTTTTGAATTATGATTCGGCCAGCCATCAATATTTCCTTAAATTCAGCAGGGGTTTTTCTTTAGGCAATAGAATCGTTTTTCCTTCCGAGTTAGCGCTTCATCAAGATTTTATCGTTAACTTTAAGCCAATTATCGTTGAGGAAATAAGGGCGACGGCTTATGAAGAGCATAAAGAAATTTTGGATTTGTTGATTGCTTTGAAAGTGGCAGTCATTGTCCCCCTGAACATTCAGGATGAAAATTTAGGAATTATCGCTTTGGGACACAAAGAGTCCGGCGATATGTATAATGACGAAGATTTGCGGACGCTTTTGTTTATTTCTTCTCAGGTTGCGGCCGTGATTAAGAATGCGCAACTTTTAAGCGAAACCAAAGGCTTCTCCCTCACTCTTCAGCGAGAAGTTGAACGTCAAACCAAGGAATTAAAACAAGCCAATGAAGACTTAACAAAACTGGATAAAGCCAAATCTGACTTTATCTCTATTGCTTCCCATCAACTACGCACACCATTAACTGCCATCAAAGGGTTTACCTCAATGATACTAGAAGGTTCCTATGGCCGGACAACCAAGGTGGTGCATGATAAACTAGAAAAAATCTATGAAAGCGCCGAACGCCTGATCCGGTTGGTGAACGATCTCCTGGACCTCTCCCATATGGAAGGAGGCAAGATGGAATTCAACTTTCAAAAAATCAATTTGACCCAAATGGTCAAAAGCGTCTCCGAAGAACTGGACATCCAAGCCCAGAAGAAGAAATTGAAACTAACGGTTAATCTGCCCGACCAAGACCTCTTTGTCAAAGCCGACGAACAGAAGCTAAGACAAGTGGTAATGAACCTAATCGATAATGCAATCAAATATACAGAGAAGGGCAAGGCAGAAGTTTCCCTAAAAGAATCAGACAATAAAGTTCAATTCTCCGTTAAAGATACCGGAATGGGTATGAAACCGGAAGAGATTACCAATCTCTTCCAAAAGTTCGTCCGCGGAAGCGAAGCTTCTCATTACCACACCGAAGGCGCCGGCATTGGCCTCTACGTGGCCCGTCAGCTGGTTGAGGCTCACATGGGGAGAGTCTGGGCTGAATCTGAAGGAGAAGGCAAGGGGAGCACGTTTTTGGTGGAGTTGCCGGAGTGGGGGGAGTGAGGAAGTGATTTCTCGCAGTTGCGCCATTGTCGGGGATTTAATATAATAAATATATGTTTGACCAACAGATGTTTGGCCCAACAGAGGGTTTAGATAAATAAAAGGGTATAATTTTTTATATTGTCATCCCGCACTTTGATGTGGGATCCAGGTTTCTTAATTCTGGATTCCCGCTTTCGTGGGAATGACGTTTTTAGAATGGCGAAAAAGTTCAAAGGTTTTTCTAGGTTTAAGGCGCCCAAATTAAATTTAAAAGATGAAACAAGAAAAGGCATTATTGCAGTTTTGCTTTTTGTTTTTGCATTGATTGCCATCTTGAGCGCTTTTGGCGCGGCGGGCGAAGCAGGTAATCTATTATATAAGGGTCTGGGCCTGCTTTTTGGCTGGGGCTATTTTTTGGTGCCCTTGTCTTTGATTTTGGCAGGTGTAGCAATTTTAAAATCTTTGCATGAGGAACTCTATGGCACGCCGTTTTTTGGTATTTCACTTTTTCTTTTAAGTTTCTTGGGAGTTTTACAAATGTTTTTGGGTGGAAATATTGAAGATGGACGCGGCGGCGGATATCTGGGACTGGCAATTTCCTATCCCTTTCTTAAGTTTTTAGGAATTTATGCCAGCTATATTATTTTAATCGCCTTGATTTTTGTTTCCTTGCTGATTACTTTTAATATTTCTTTGAAAAAATTAGCTAACTTTATTTTTGATCGAGGTGGCAGAAAAGGCAAAAATAATGGCGAGATATTGTCAAAAGATAATCGATTTGCCGCAAAAGAATTACCAGCAGATTCCCCTTTTGATTCCTTGCTAAAAAAAATTATGCCAACGCCTAGTTTCAAGGTAAAAAATCTAGGGGTAGTTGAAGGTGATAATAAAGATAAGCCGGAGACCAAGGAAAGAGAGAAAGAAAAAACACAGAAAAGGGATGACTTTTTGTTGTTGCAAAGCAAGATGGTGATGGAAGACTATAAGTTTCCGTCGCTTGATTTAGTGGAGCCGGATACTGGTGAGCCAACTAGCGGTGATATTAAAACTAACGCTAACATTATTAAGCGCACTTTCCAGCATTTTGGCATCGAGGTGGAGATGTCTGAGGTTAATATTGGCCCGACCGTGACTCAATATACTTTCCGTCCGGCACAGGGTATAAAATTATCAAAAATTACAACCTTGGGCAATGATTTATCTTTAGCTTTAGCGGCTCACCCAATTCGGATTGAGGCGCCAATTCCCGGTCGGTCATTGGTTGGTATTGAATTACCGAACAAAGCGATGATGAAAGTTCGGTTAAAGAATTTAATAGAACAGCCTGATTTTAGTCAGAATCATAAAATGTTGACGATTGCTCTTGGGCGGGATGTGGCCGGTATGCCAGTTTACGCAGGACTTGAAAAAATGCCCCACTTGTTAGTTGCTGGCGCAACAGGAACTGGAAAAACTATTTGTTTAAATTCAATTATTACCAGTTTGCTATACCGGCAAGCGCCTAATTTTTTAAAACTTATTTTAATTGATCCCAAGCGGGTGGAATTTCCGGTTTATAATGGTTTGCCGCATCTTTTAACACCGGTAATCGTTGACCAGGATAAAATGGTTAACGCGTTGCGTTGGGCCGTAGCGGAAATGGAAAGACGCTTTGACGTTCTGTCTAGTCAGCAGACGCGGGATATTGTTGCCTATAATAAAAAATTTATTGATGGAGAACTGGAAGAGCCTTTGCCATATATTGTTATTGTTGTTGATGAATTGGCCGACCTGATGGCTTCTCATGGCCGAGATGCGGAAGCTACCATCGTCAGATTGGCGCAAATGTCGCGGGCTGTCGGGATTCATTTAATTTTAGCTACTCAGCGGCCATCGGTGGAAGTTATTACGGGGCTAATTAAAGCCAATATTACTTCTCGGATTGCTTTTCAAGTGGCTTCACAAATTGATTCCCGGACAATTTTGGATGGAGCTGGAGCGGAGAAATTACTGGGCAATGGGGATATGCTTTTTTTATCAGGAGACGTTGCTAAGCCGCGCCGCGTGCAGGGAACTTTTGTCTCGGATAAGGAGGTTAAAAAAGTAGTAGATTTTTTAAGCAAACAAAATATTGCGCAATTTGGCGAAGATATAACTCAAGCTCGCTCAAGCAGCGGACAAATAGCGAACTGGAATAGCAATGGAACTGAAATGGCTGGGCCGGACGATGAGCTATATAGCCAGGCGAAAGAATTGGTTATTCAAAGTGGTAAAGCTTCGGCCTCGCTGTTGCAGCGGCGTTTACGTGTTGGATACGCGCGAGCAGCCAGATTGCTTGATATGTTAGAGGAAAACGGAATAATTGGTCCGGGAGACGGAGCAAAACCGCGGGATGTTTTGGTGGGAGAGGCGCGCAATATTCCTGGCACGCCAAAAGTTGGCGAGAATGATGATGTTTTGGGAGAATACTAGGGGAAGTTTAAAATGTAAAAGTCAAAGTTAAAAATTTTGGTGTCGCTTCGCGACTTAATAATAAATGCGCGAAGCGCATACATTAACTTTACATTTTGATTTTTTAATTTTAAATTTTTATTATGGTTTTTACGGCAAAAAAAGTAGAAGAAATACCAAGTTTCAGTGAAAAGCTAAGAAGGGCTAGGGAGGAGTTAGGTCTTTCAAAAGAAAAGGCAGCACAATTATTAAATTTTCCGGCGAAATACCTTGATCATTTGGAAAGAGGAGAGCTAGATAAGTTGCCAGCGGATGTTTATAGTAAGGGATTTTTAAGAAAATACGCTAAGATTTTAGATATTGAGCCAGGTCTTTTGGTCTTAGAATATGAAAAAGAAATAAAGATTATTCGTCACCTAGACAAGGGACACTGTGAGCATCAATCACTGCCGAGTTTGCGTTATAGTCGCTGGATAATTACGCCAAAAACCTTTGGAATAGGCATGGGGATACTCCTTTTTTTATTGGTAGCAGGATACTTAGCTTATCAACTTCATTTTTTAATCAGCCCACCCAGTCTTTCGGTCTTTGATCCGGTGCAAGATTCAATAGCAGAAAATTCTGTTTTGGTGGTAAGGGGAGAAGTTGAGATGGCTGCTAGGTTGACGATAAATGATCAAATGGTTTATGTTGATAAAGATGGCAGTTTTAAGCAAGAAATAATTCTTAGTCAAGGGTTAAATATTATTAGAATAGAAGCGGCTAATCGGTTTGGAAAAAAGAATTTGGTGGTTAGACAAGTGATGTTTAAATAAAGACTTGGGATATTTTTTAAAAATCGTATAATATATTTGCCACTTTTTTGGCGGCAAAAAAGTGGCGGAAAAAACCGCCGTACGACGATAAAGTTTTGATAAAATCAGATTCGCTCGTCTAAAATCGCTATCCACAACGCCCCGACCTGACGGTCGGGGACCCACCACATCACGCGATTTTAACGCCTCGCTCATCTCGATTTTATAATAAAACTTTTCGTATGCGCGTAGAAGGGAGGCAGAACAGAGTATTGTTAAAAATCAATAACTACAAACTAAAAACTATTCACATGACAAAACAACAAGAGGCGGAGGAAAAGAATGAAAAATCAAAAGCGCTGGAAACAGCGATTGATGAGATAAAGGAGAAGTTTGGAGAAGGCTCAATTATGAAGTTGGGCGAGGCCAAACGGGTTAACGTCGATTCAATCCCGACGGGCTCTATTTCTTTAGATTTGGCGCTAGGAGTGGGGGGTTTACCCCAGGGTAGGATAATAGAAGTCTATGGGCCGGAATCAAGCGGGAAGACGACCTTGGCTCTGCACACGGTTGCCCAAGCTCAAAAAAAGGGCGGTCTTTGCGCCTTTGTGGATGCCGAACATGCTTTGGATCCGGAATATGCCAAGCGGATTGGCGTAAAAATCGATAATTTATTAATCTCTCAGCCCGATACCGGCGAGCAGGCCTTAGACATTGTGGAAAGCCTAGTTCGTTCAGCGGCAATTGATTTAATTGTGGTTGATTCGGTGGCAGCATTAACTCCGCGGGCGGAAATTGAAGGTGAAATGGGACAGCAGCACATGGGTTTGCAGGCGCGCCTTATGAGCCAAGCTTTGCGCAAACTAACAGCGATTGTAGCCAAGTCCGGCACGGCAGTAATTTTTATTAATCAGATTCGAATGAAAATTGGTATTGTGTTTGGCAATCCCGAAGAGACGCCGGGCGGGAAAGCGTTGAAATTTTATTCCTCGGTTCGTTTAGATGTCCGGCGCACAGCGCAAATTAAACAAGGCGATAACATTATTGGCAATCGAGTGAAAGTAAAGGTGGTGAAAAATAAAGTAGCAGCGCCATTTAGAATAGCGGAATTTGACATTATGTATAACAAGGGAATTTCTTTTGAGGGCGACGTGATTAACACGGGTGTCAAATATGGTGTTGTTAATAAGGGTGGTGCCTGGTTTAATTACGGTGACACCAAGCTTGGTCAGGGTATGGAAGCTTCTAAGGCTTTCTTGATTGAGAATCCTAAAATAACGATTGAAATTGCAAAGAAAATAAAAGAAGAGGCAACGAAGGAAAATATTTATGCGTAGTTCTTGGGATACACCGGTAGCCGCTTGAAAATTTTTTAGCAAAAAACCCCGACATTACTCGGGGTTTTTTCATTTTCACTTGAAAAGATTATTTAGTCGTAAACGGCAAAAGAGCCATAAACCGGGCGCGCTTGATAGCCGTAGCCAATAAACGTTGATGTTTGGTGCAGGTGCCGGTTCGGCGAGGTGCTAGAATTTTTGCTTGGCCGGAAAGAAAATTATGCAACAATTCGGTATTTTTATAATCGATATTGCTGATATTTTCTTTACAGAAGTAACAACTTTTTTCCATATATTTTTATTTTCGAATAAATTAGTATATAATTTGCGATTTTTAAAAAGGGATATCCTTGACATTAACTCCGCTACTTTCTTCGTCGTTGCCAAAGCTCATGCTTTCATCGGCATCAATAACCGGAATTTCTTCTTCGGCCGAAGCTGATGCGACTGGACCGCGATTAACACCGGCATTGCCACCCATGTTGTCGCCGGCTACGCCGCGAGGACCAAGTTGCATGTTCTCCATAACAATTTCAGTCCGGTAGCGCTTAGATCCGTCTTGCGCTTGCCAGGAACGAGTTTGTAACCGACCCTCAACCAAGACCATTTTTCCTTTGTTTAAAAAGCGACTGCAGATATCGGCCAACTTGCCGAAGGCGACGACATTATGAAATTCAGCCGTCTGTTGTTTTTGGCCGCTTTTATCGGTATAAACTCGGTTAGTTGCGACGGAAAAATTAACGACATTCTGCCCCGATGGAAGAGCCTTGACTTCTGGATCACGGGTTAAATTACCCAAGATGATTACTTTATTAAAATTCATAATTGGTAGCGACTAGTAAATAGCGACTAGCGACTAGTAAATTTCTAGTGGCTAAGAGCTAGACTCTAATAGCTATTACTTTAATAGTTCCTCTAGCTTTTTATCAAGCTCTTCAATTTTTACTTTGCCCGTTTTAGAGGCAGTTTCGCCAGCAATAACTTCGCTGTCAGCCGATTTGATTCGGGCTGGTTTTTTGCTGACTTTTTCTGTCCGCAATTCAGCTTGGTTGATAATCATGTGGCGCAAAATATCATTGTTTAAGCGCAAAAAGTTATTTAGCTCATCTATTTTTTCTGGCTCCATTTCAAATACAACGGTAGCGTAAAATCCCTGGTTCTGCTTTTTTATCTCAAAGGCCAGCTTTTTCTTTTCGCTAATATATTCCTTTTTCGCTTCGCCGCCTAGTTCTTTGATTTGAGCGCGAACTTTTTCTGCCACTGGCGAAGTTTCTCCCTCGACTGACAGAAGGCTAATAATGTAAGTCAGTTCGTACATACAGCTTTTATTTTAAAAGTCATGAGCGGAGCTCAATTTTTAATTGAGCACTCCGTTAGATAACCTCTCGGAGTTCACGGCTTTTAAAATTTTTAATGAATTAATTAGTTATTAAATTTGAAGACAACCACGTCGCCGTCTTTAACTACATATTCCTTACCCTCGGTTTTGATTAGGCCATTCTCTTTGGCTTGATTCCAAGAGCCGGCCGCAAGTAGTTTTTCCCAAGAAATAATATCCGCTCGAATGAATCCTTTTTCAAAGTCTGAATGGATCTTTCCGGCGGCTTGAGGAGCCTTAGAGCCTCGCTCGATAGTCCAGGCGCGGGTTTCATCTTCGCCCGTCGTTAGGAACGTATCAAGGCCTAGCAAATCATAGCAGGTTGAAATCAATTCGTCAATGCTGTTTTTGGGGTGGGGCAGAGCCTCCCGCAACTCTTTAGCAGCCTCAAAGTCAAGCTCCGAGAGTTCGTTTTCAAGCTTAACATCTAGCTCTAGAGCCGGCGAAGCACTAGCCGGATAGGCAATGATTTTTTTATCCGAAGAGCAATTAATGACATATAAAACCGGCTTGGCACTAAGTAGATTGAGGTTCTTTAAAAAGATTAAATCCTTGTCTTTCGTTTCAAAATCTTTAGCTGGTTTTCCGTCTTCAAGCCAAGGCAGAAGTTGGGCTAAAAAAGCATATTCAGCAGTGGCTTCCTTGTCGCCACCCTTCATCATTTTCTCTACTTTGGGCAGATGTTTTTTTAGGGTATCTAAATCTTTTAAAATCAGCTCTAGATTTATAATTTCAATATCATCGGCTGGCCGAGGAGAATCGCTGACATGAATAATATTCTTATCTTCAAAAGCGCGAACGACCTGAACAATCGCATCGGCTTCGCGGATGTTGGCTAAAAATTGATTGCCCAATCCTTCTCCTTGGCTGGCGCCCTTAACCAGTCCGGCAATATCCGTAAATTGAATAGCGGTAGGAACTGTTTTGGCAGAATTAGAAAATTTAGCAAGCTTAGCTAGTCGCTCATCGGGCACTTCAACAATGCCGATATTCGGCTCAATAGTGCAGAAAGGATAATTTTGAATATCAACTTGGCGCTTGGTGAGCGCTTTAAAGAGAGTGGATTTGCCGACATTGGGCAAGCCGACGATTCCGACTGAAAGCATATTAAAAATGTAAAATGCAAAAATCAAAGTTAAAAATTTTGATGTCGCTTTGCGACTTATCTATAATAAATGCGCGTAGCGCATACCGTAATTTTACATTTTGAGATTTACATTTTTAATTATAGAATTGTTTTTATGTTATAATAGATTTAAGGTTATGTCTAATATAAATTCAAACATATTTAAGGCTTACGATATCAGGGGTGTTTATCCGGACGAAGTTAATGAAGATGCGGCCTATAAAATTGGACAAGCGTTTATTCAGTTTTTGGAAAACAAAGGAAAAGCAGGCAATAGGCAGATTGTAGTTGGTCGTGATGCCAGAGGGTCATCTCCTGATTTATTTGAAGCATTAACGCAAGGACTGGTAAGCCAAGGGGTTGATGTTGTTGATATCGGCGCAGTTTCAACGCCGCTTTTTTACTGGGCGATTATTAATCAAAAAGCGACGGGTGGCATAATGATTACGGCTTCACATAATCCATTCGAGTACAATGGTTTTAAGATTTGCCAAGAGAATGCTCGTTCGGTCGGACTGGATTCTGGTTTAGCAGAAATTAGAGAATTGGCAAAAAAAGAAAAGGCAACTAATTTGAGTTTGACCGGTAAGATTTGGCAAAAAAATTTATTGGAAGAATATCTTTCTTTCACAAAGAAGAGACTTGATGTCACAAAAATAAAGTCACTAAAGTTGGTTGTTGATTATGGCAATGGTATGGCTGGGCCGGAAGTAGAAAAATTATTAAAATTTTTGCCTTGCCTTGTTGAGTCTCTTTTTGTCGAGCCAGATGGTAATTTCCCTAATCACGAAGCCAATCCAATTAAAGAAGATAATCTAGTTGTTTTAAGAGAGAGGCTATTAAGCTCAAAAGCTGATTTAGGGGTTGCCTTTGATGGCGATGGGGACAGAATAGCTTTTTTAGACGAAAAAGGGGAGTTGGTGCGTGGTGATTTTATCACGGCCTTAATTGCTCAGGAGTTGCTCAAAGATAATTCTGGCCAAAAGATTCTTTATGAAGTTCGTTCAAGCAAAATTATGCCGGAAGCTATTTTAATAGCTGGAGGCGTGCCGATTTTAGGCCGGCCCGGACATTCGTTAATGAAAGAACAAATGCGACAAGAAGATATTTTGTTTGGCGGGGAATTGTCGGGACATTATTTTTACAGAGACCTGGGCTTCATTGAGAATACTTTATTTACAATGGTTGAAACTTTACGAATTATAAGTGAAAAACAAAAGCCGTTTTCTGAAATAATCACTCCGCTTAAAAAATATTTTGCTTCTGGCGAGATAAACTTTAGGGTTGCCGACGCGGATAAAGTTTTGGTGAAAGCAGAGCAAAAATTTAAAGATGCGCAAATTAAAAAAATAGACGGTTTAACCGTTATCTATCCTGATTGGTGGTTTAATTTGCGCAAGTCTAATACTGAGCCACTGGTGAGGTTGAACTTAGAGGCGGACACAGCTGAGCTGATGGAAGAAAAAAAGGAAGAAGTGAGCAGCCTAATATTATAGTTAAGCAGTTAAAATAAAGTAAAAAGGCCTCGACGATTGTGTCGGGGCCTTTTAGGTTACGGAAATTTCTTTCAGTTGTCATCAAGGCGGTCCACGGAAGGAGACAAATTGAACATCGAATTGGTTCCCATCGCCTTCTTTATCAATTGCCAAAGGACGACATAAACCAACATAATAAAAACCGTGACGATTAAGATTTCCTTGATCATGGCAATCTCCTTTCTTTCCTTGGCCCAGAAGCTTTTTAGTCGGGGAACATCTCTTCGTCTATATTGCGAAATAGTAAAATAATAATATAGACGAATCCAATAATAACAACAATAGAAAGAACAATAATGAGCATAGCTAGTGCCTCCTATAATAATGCAAAAAGCTAAACTTCTATCAATACCGGCAACACCATTGGTCGCCTTTGTGTTTTAGTATACAAGAATTGTCCTATTTTGTCACGGATATTTTCTTTAATATGGTTTTCGTTGATTGGCCCTTGATTTTTGCCAGTTGAATGGTTAACAATATCTTTTACCTTTTCGCGTACTTGGTATAATAATTCCTTTGATTCGCGCATATAAATAAATCCGCGTGAAATTATGTCGGGGCTAGAACGTACCTTGCCTGTTCGACTGTCAATAGTTACTATAACCACAAACATGCCGTCTTTAGACATAGCTTGACGATCGCGCAGAACCACTTGGCCAATATCTCCAATGCCGAGGCCATCTACAAAGACGTAGCTAGTATCAACTTTTTTGTTATGAATTTTAGCCGTATTGTTTTGGAATTCGAGTACCGAACCATTGTCTAAAACAATAATTTTTTCTTTTGACATACCGGTTTGCACGGCTAGTTTAGCTGCTTCCTTTAGGAAATAATGATTAGCATAAACTGGCAGAAAGAAATCGGGTTTGATTTGTTTGATAATTTCTTTAATACTGGCGGCATTACAATGTCCGCTGGTATGAACGTCCATAATGTCATTGTGAATAACGTTGTCGCATTTGCGATAAAGATTGTCTTTTAGTCTCTGGATAGTTCTTTCGTTGCCGGGAATAACCGAAGAGGAAAAAATTATCGTGTCATTCTTTTTGACCCGGATAAACTTATGTTCACCACTGATAATTCGCGCTAAAACGGAATTACCCTCTCCTTGAGCGCCAGTACAGATAATCAAGATTTTATTATCGGGAAATTTATTAATATTGTTGATTGGAATTAGAGTCTCTTTGTCTGTTTTAACGTAGCCCAGCTCTTTGGCAATTTCAATATTCATTTTCATGCTGTAGCCATCCAAGGCAACCTTTTTGCCGATTTTTTTAGCATACTCTAATAAATGGCCAATGCGTCTAATTTGAGAAGAAAAAGTGCCGATGATTACCTTGCCAGTAGCCTCGTTGATTAACTTTTCTAAATTAGCGTACATTTCCTTTTCAGAAACAAGCTCGGTTGAAGTATCGGTTGAGCCCAAGCTCTCTAGCATTAGGATTTTTGGTCCGGGCAAGTTAGCTAGGTGGCGATAGGAGACCGGAACCCGATTTTCCGGGTCAGCGTCCATTGTCCAGTCGCCCGGGTGAATAACGGTGCCTTGCGGGGTATTAATAATTACGCCAACGGCATCCATGATAGAATGTTCAACATTAAAGAATCCGACTCGGAAGTGACCAAGAGTGAATCGTTCATCAATCGATTTAATTCGGTTGATTTCCAGATGCCTAGAGGAATCCGGGGCGTAATCTTCCAACCGTTTTTTAATCATAGCGATTGTCATGTCTCGGCCGATGATTGGCGGATAATTTAATTTTTCTAAAAGTATAGGGGCAGCGCCGATATGATCAAGATGACCGTGGCTGAAAATTACCGCTTGAATATTTTTTTCTTTGCCCTTGAGATAGTTAATATTGGGGATGATGTAATCAATGCCCGGCATATCTTCTTCCGGAAATTGAATGCCCATATCTAAAAGAATGATGTCATCGCCATATTCAAAAACAGTCATATTTCGGCCGACCTCTTCCATTCCGCCCAAAGGAATGATTCTCAGGGTTAGATCTTTTTTGCGAGCAATTTTTTGTTTTTGAGGTGCCTGTTGGGGTATCTCTGTTTTTTCGATTTTCTTATAGCCGCCCTGTCCTTCAACCCGTCCAGGTTGGATATTAAGGCGACGGCGACGGTTAGTGTATGTAATCATAAGCTGTTTGTTATCTTAATAGCTAGTTTTTTTATTTGTTTAATTTGAATAGTAAAGCTGTGGGGATGTAGATCCGCCTTCATCTCGCCCTAGAGGGATGTATCTTTGGTTGTGAGCGAGGAGAGACTTAAGCTCTCATGCTTTGTGGCATACGCTCCCGCCTGCATTAAAATTTTGGCGGGCAAGCCTGAAGCTGGTGGGGGCGGAGAGATTTGAACTCTCATGGATTTCTCCATACGCTCCTGAAGCGTACGTGTCTGCCAGTTCCACCACGCCCCCGGCATCATAAAAGTGTCTGTTCCTGCGCCGCTGTCTTGGCGAAGGAGGGGCCAACTTGTTTTGTGATGATTCGCCAGTTGGCGAAGAATTTTACGGGATTCCACCACTCTCCCTCAGGAGGGCGATAATTTTACAAGTCCTGAATTATGCCTTTAAGTCCTTTAGTTTAAATCTTTAATTTTCGCCCGGATAAGTTAATTATCTAACAGGCCTTTTGATATAGAGACAAAGAAAGCATAATTCAAAACTCGTTTTTCCCAAAACCTAACTTTCTGGGAACAGAAGAGAAATCATCCTGGCTTTAGGTAAAGTCGTAATGCTACAATAACGAGACTCGAGATAGGGTTTTAAGGCTCACGATATTAATGGCCTTAACCCAGCACCAAAGCGAAATGCTTGGTTAGGATAAAGAAAGAGAGAGGATTGGTCTATCTTGGGCGCTTGGTGCGGAGCACAGCGTCGAGAGAGTTTTAACTACCCTGAGCATATCACATAACGAAATAAAAGTCAAGCCCATGGAGAGATTCAGCCAAGTTTGCTCACTGGACGATGAAAAAAAACAAACGATTTCGCCTACGGTTTTATCGGATGAAAATAGAGAGAACAATAGTAAATCTCTTGCGTGCCAAGCATCTAATTCTTTAAAAGCCTTTTAAACTCTTCTACCATCTCTACCGGAGTCGGGTCAATGCCGTAAAAAAGAGCCAGATGGTAAGAAAGCCAGCTGCCAAAAACTAGAGTTCGAAAGAATTTCTCTAAAGAAGTTGAACCGTTAATTGCTATAAGTTCCACAGGTAAATTTTTGGCTTGAAGTAATTCAGCAGTTAAGTGCATCCTTTTTCTTATTTCCACCGAATCATTTTCATCTTGCAAAAATAAAAATAAAAATGGACCCAAATTTTTTGTCCAGCCGACCATCTCGTTGTGATTTAGTTCGGGAAAAGAATTATAAAAAGCGGGAATTTTTGTATTCTCGTTGAATTGAATTTTCCAGAGGCGAGCAAGCAGTTCATTGTCCTTGGAGACATAAATAATGGGAATTTTATTGATTAATTTTGAGCAAAGAGCCTTGGCATCATTTTCAATAATTGAGGGATCGATGCTATTAGCCAATAAAACAGCTTCATCCTTAGCTGATGAAGCTAGAAGGCCGTAGGCCATAAAAAGTTTTATTAATGCTATCAATTGATAGCCCAGGGAAAAGCGGGGTGGCATTCTGTCTTGAGGAATTTTTATCCAAGGAGTGCTATTCCGTTCGCAAAAATCGGCTAATTTTCCGCCGTAAGTTATAGTTGCGACTTCTAGATTTTGTTTTTTTGCAGCTTGATAAGCAGAAATAGTTTCTTCAGTTTGGCCGGAATAAGAGATACAGATTATTAGGGAGTGCTGATTGGCGTTGGGAGGCAGATTATAAGAGCGGTGAGTTGTTATTGGTATGGAGAGAGAAAGCGGAAGGTATTTTTTTTCTTTTAAATAGTTAAAAAAATCTCCAACGAAAGCTGAGCCGCCCATACCGCAAAGAATGATTTTATCAAACGAGCGACGAGTCAAACAAAGCTGATTAAAAAAATCAGGTTCGCTGGCGAGTTGTTTGGTTAAATTTAAAATGACCGATCTTAAATTAGATTTATCTCCCTCCATGTTTTTTAAATTTATCTTTTTTATTTCCAGCCGCGGCTGGTTTTTAGATACCACTTATTAATTTGAGAGAAGCGAGAAGACGGAATGTCGATGTTCTTAAGAGTAATGCCTTTTATGTCTTTTTTAGCAACGAAAAGATAGTCGGGGCTAAACAGGAAAATAGCCGGTAGATCCTCGGTTATTAAGTTTGCTACTCGTTGGTTCTTATTGGCCCGAGAAGATTGATTCATGTCTTCTATTGAAGCAGAAAGCAGTTTATCAACCTCCATGTTTTCATATAGAGCTAAATTTAAGCCGGACTCCTTTTTTTGGGTAGAATGCCAGAAATGAAAAAGATCAGGCTCAAAGCCCAACACTTCGCCAAAAAGCAAGGCTTGATACTGCCGCGGTTTTATGGTTTCATTTTGAATTTTTCCAGTTTCTTTTATTTCGAGATTTATTTTTACTCCCAGCGCTTCCCATTGTTTTTTGATGAGCTCGGCGCTTTGAGCAAGCTCCGGCCAGTCAATCGAAGTTAAGGTTAGTTCTAATTTTTGGTTATCTTTTTCTAGAAAGGTATCGTTGTCTGTATCTTTCCAGCCAGCTGCTATTAAAATATTTTTAGCATGCTCTAGGGCAAAATCATAAATTTTTACTTGATCGGAATAACCAATCATGTCTTTAAGTAGGGGAGAATTGACCTCGCTTCCATAGCCGCCAAAAACTTGATTAATTATTTCTTTTTTATTGATGCTCCAGGCTAGGGCTTGCCGGACTATTTTGTCGGCCAGGAATTTATTTTGTGTTTGGTTGAAAAAAACGGCGAAATAGCGGGGCAGGGTTAATTGATAAACAGAAATATTGCCATCTTTTTTGTTTTTTAAGTCCGTGAAATTTTTAGCAGAGGCAAGATTAAAAACATCAAGGTTGTCTTTTTTGTAGGCAGTGTAAATATCACTTTCTGATTGGTAGAAATTAAAAACTAAAGTTGAAATGAACGCTTCACCCTCAAAGTAGTCCTTGAAGGATTTAAGCTCGATGCTTTTTATGTTTCCCTTGGTATCTTTTTGAAACTTATTAAAAGTATAGGCTCCGGAGCCAATCGGTTTTAAATTCATTTCATTAAGGGCAAATTGGGCCGGAGGAATATTTTCCCAGAGATGTTTTGGTAAAACACCAAAGGTTAAGTTATTGAGAAACGGTGAGTAGGGATTTTTTAGTTTTAGGCGGATAGTCAGCTCATCAATTTTTTCTATTTCAACTCCTTGCCAGAAAGTTCTTAGCGGACTTCGATAGTCGGGATTTTGAATCGTTTGAATAGTAAAAATAACATCATCCACGGTTAAGATTTTTTTATCGTGCCAGCGGACATTCTCTCTAAGAGTTATTTCATAAATTTTTCCATTATCGCCAATGCTGTATTTTTGAGCCAAATCGGGGGTTAGCTTTCCTTGAGCATCATATTTAAATAAACTGGAAAAAATTATGGCAACTAAATCTTTGTCTGCTTCGTTGGCCGGACTGAGCACCGGATTTAAAAAACGTGGCGAACCACTGATGGCCAAATTTATTTGACCGCCCTGGGCTGGCTTGACTGTAGTGGCTAGGCGATAGGATTGTATCCCAATAAGAAACAATCCGGCGAGAGCCAGAGCGGTATAAGAAAAGAATTGATATTTTTCCTTATGGGTAGAGACATGAAAAAATTGCCGCCATTGTTTAAAAGTTGGCCACTGCAAATCATTTTTCCATTGATTGATTTTTTCTAAGATAGAGTTGATGAGTTTCAAGTTTAGTATCTGCTTGCAACAAAAATTGAAGCAACGGCAGCGAGAATAAAGAGGACTGACAAAACAATGATGGCTGCAGATAAAATCTTTTCAAAGCCGCGCTTGGTATAATAAGAGGTGCCGCCACCGCCCATAATAGCTGAGCCACCGGCCCCTCGCTGTTGCAAAAGAATGGTTAAAATTAAAAAAGAAGAGACAATAATCTGAAAGATAGAAATAATTTTTGGCAGATTAGTAATCATATTTTTTAGGTGTTGGGTTTTCTCTTGATGAAAAATCCTACAATCCAATTAGTTAAGCTGATAATAATAGTTGCCCAGAAATAGGCCCAAAGTCCGTTAATGGTTATTTCGGGTATGAATTGAGTTAGAAGCCAAAGGGTGGCCATATTAATAACAATGGTGAATAATCCGAGGGTTAGAATAATCAGCGGGGCAGAGACTAGCTTGAGAAGCGGTCTTATAATAGTGTTTAAGATTGCTAGGATAAAACCAGCGAGGATTAATATTTTCCAATCTTGAGGCAGGCGGATGGGGAAGTTAAAGTTAAGGACAAAATAAGCGGCTAAATAAATAGCTAACGCGTTAGCCAAGATTCTGACTAAAAATTTTATCATAATGATTAGCTTGTTTGTTTGCAAAACAAAAAAAGCTCAATTGCTGTAAGATTACTACAAAACTAATTATTGGTCAATCCCACTAGGGGCTCAGCGATATTCTGTCTTTAGTCAAAGAGGAAAGCGATTTCGCCTTCGGCTTTATTTTGCAAGAGGCGGCGCTTTGTTAAAAACCTCTATGCGGGATAAATCCTGCGAGCTTTCTTTTTTATAATTCTTTGCAGGCTCAAAACACTCCGGCCTGAAATTATCATGCTAGTTTTTTTCTTTTTTTCCCGCCGCCGAGTTTTTATTTCTAGTTGTTTTTGAATTATTTTAGCGCTTGAATCTTTCATTATTAAATTTTAACCTTTTTCGATGTAATTTTCTATAGTAAGAAATGGCAAAGCGGTGAGCTTCATTGCGAAGGGCCTGAAGGCTTAGCCGTAAGGCTATCGGCAGAACGCTAAGCCGTAAAGTTTTGTTGCTATATATAGTACGTGTTTCTTCGTTTTGTTTTGCCAGAGAGATAATTGCTAGGGGCTTGGTTGTTTGCCCTTGGCTATTAACTACGCGCTGAGTAGCGTTTAGCTGTCCTCGTCCACCATCAATTAAAATTAAATCTGGCAATGGCCACTCTTTGTGATTCAGTCGGCGACGAAGAACTTCTTTGAGCATGGCCACATCATTAGCGCCGCGGACAGTTTTTATTCTGAATTTTCGGTAGGCGAATTTTTTGGGTTTATTGCCGACAAAAACAACCATTGAGCCCGTGGCATTAGTTCCTTGAATGTTGGAAATGTCGTAAGCCTCAATCCTAATCGGCTGACCGGCGTATAGTCGCAGGAATTGGCGCAGAGTGTTTAAAGATAAGCGATAAGTATCAAGCGCTTGGCGATAGCGTGCAGGCCCGCTTTCGTCCCGCTGCGCTGGATTTCGGTGGGCAAGACATAATCCCAGATGCCATTGCAAGCAAGGTTTTTCGTAGGAATTTTTACAGGTGCGATAGGGTAGTATTTTTCGTAGGGCGCGCAGGACTTGGCGTAATTCTCGGCCGTTGACGAAAGGACCAATGAGGTCAGTTTTTAGTTGATAGTTTTTAGTTTCTAGACGATGAATAACTTGTACTCGTGGCCATTCATCTCGAGTAAAATTAACCCAAAAATAACTTTTATCATCTTTTTGTTGGATATTAAATTTGGGCTGATATTTTTTTATCAGCTGGTCTTCCAAGAGCAGCGCCTGAGTTTCATTTTCGGTTTTTATATAATCTATAGCGGCAATTTTTTGCCGGAATTGTCCAATCAAAGAATCGTCTTTTTTAAAATGTGAGCTTACCCGGTTTTTTAGATTAAGAGCTTTGCCAATATACAAAATCCGCCTGTTGGTGTCTTTAAACAGATAAACGCCGGGCTTGCCAGGGAGGAGGCTAATTTTTTTCTTTATATTTTTCATAATCATTAATATAATATGATACCGCAACAAAAGAAGGGTGGCAATTTTGAAGAATTAAAAATTAGGTGAGAGCAAAAATGATTTTACTTTTTTTAGCATTCGGTTATAATTATCAATAAATAGGAAGCGGAACATAAAATTATCGTTGGAATGTTCTTTTCATTTAAATTATTCAGCAAAAAGGAGGTTGTTATGTTTAAGCCGATTAAGCTAACAAGATTTGATGAGACGTTGATTGATGATTCGGCTTTTGGGAACGAAGAAGGATCTCTTCTTAAAAATTGCGTTGGTATTCACGCAATGTGCAACGGTCTTATGTTTGTTCGTCGAACTTTAATTAGTCATAAAGCAATTTTTTGTTTGGATTGTCATTTAAGGATAATTATCCCGGCAGAAATTATAACCTACGCTGATTTACGGGAACATTTAAGCGAAGACAAGACAGTTAATATTCAACTGGTGTCTGCCAAGAGTGGCAATTAAAGCCCGGAACGAAATCGGTTCCGGGCTCTTTTCATTTGGGCGGATTTCGCGTATACTATAAAAGTATAAAAAGTCGTAATTATTAATATTTATAATAATAAGAAAATATATATGAGAGAGAAAATACAAATAGTCGATACCAATACCAATAATACACATGAGCAGACCATAGCTTTTTTAGATAAAGAATATGATAGTCCGGAAGAAAAAGCGAGGGCGATAAGCGGCTTTTTAAATGAAAAAATAGATAGTCTGTCCGTGGGGGAAATAAATCGCTCACTGGATGTCTTTTTTGACACGGTTAAACAATTAGAAAGGGGGCAGCAACAAAAATTTGTGCCTGATTTGGCAAAGATGTTATTGTCTCCAAAAATAACCGGTACGGGCGACCAGACCATGATTATGAAGATTTTAGATTTTATACCAGACGCTGGCGGCAGTAAGGAGGCGCTTCAAGCTGTCGAAAAATTTGCTGAGATGGTAGAAAGGGATCCAAAATTATATTCAAAAACCTCAGATAAATCGCAATCTGGGTCAAGAATTGGCACAGCGTTACATTATTGCATGGAACCGGTAAAGATAGAACCGGTAAAGGAAGAGGACGAAGAATAAAGGGTTTTATGGATTTTTATATGAGAGCTCAGGCATTATGCTTGGGCTCTTTTCATTTATTAAAAATTCGTGTATACTATTTTGGTTGTTATTGACATCCGACATCCCTCGCCTGCGCTAAAGCTTCGGCGGGCAAGCAAGTATTGAGCATCTTGAATCCAGGACATCGGATGTTAAAACATTGGATTTAATATGGCGACGTCCGACAACCTAAAATTCAAAATACTTTAATATTCGGGTTGTCGGACGTCAAAATACATGAAGGGAGAATTTATAAAAATTCGTGGTGCTCGCGTCCACAATCTAAAAAACATTAGCTTGGATATTCCCAAGGGTAAACTGGTTGTGATAACCGGTCTTTCCGGTTCGGGAAAATCTTCGCTGGCGTTTGATACGATTTACGCCGAAGGGCAACGGCGCTATGTTGAAAGTTTATCGGCTTATGCGCGCCAGTTTCTTGGCGTGATGGATAAACCGGACGTTGACCGGATTGACGGGCTGTCGCCGGCGATTGCAATTGACCAAAAAAGCGCTTCAAAAAATCCGCGTTCAACTGTTGGCACAATTACCGAGATTTATGATTATTTGCGTTTGTTATTTGCGCGCATCGGCAAACCATATTGTCCAAAATGCCATCGGGTAATTTCACGCCAAAACGCCAGTCAAATTGTTGACCAAATTTTAAAAATGCCAAACCAAGAGCAGATTTTAATTTTGGGGCCGGTGGTGCGGGGGAAAAAAGGCGAACATCGAGGAATCCTAGAACAGGTTCAAAAAGCCGGATTTGTGCGGGTCAGAATTGACGGCATCGTTCATCGCTCTCAAGAGGCGCTGGACTTAAATTTAGATAAACAAAAAAAACATAATATAGAAATAGTGGTTGATCAAATAGCCGTGCCGGATAAAAATGATAAAGATGAACGGGCTAGAATTGTTGATTCTGTCGAGACGGCATTAAAGGCGGGGAATGGCATAATAATGGTGAGCAAGTTATCAGGTGATCAAGTGTTTAAGAAAAAACTCAGTCACTCGATGACTCAATCACTCAATGACTTGTTGTTTTCTGAACAGTTTGCTTGTGATGAGTGCGGTTTATCTTTGCCGGAAATTGAACCAAGGCTGTTTTCCTTTAATAGTCCTTTTGGCGCCTGCAGTGATTGTCAGGGATTGGGAACCAAGCTAGAAATTGACCCTAAGCTTGTAATCCCTAATGAGCGCCTAACTCTTGCCGAGGGTGCAATTCGTCCTTGGTCGAATGCTTCTCATCGCGTGGGGCGGCAGGGTTATTTTTTTTGGAAACTAAGCCAGGCCGCACAAGAATATAATTTTTCATTGAATGAGCCGGTTAAAACTTTGCCACCCAAAATTATTGATATTATTTTATATGGCAAGGGAAGCTTTGAGGGCGTTATTTCGAATTTAGAACGCAGATGGAAGGAGACAGAATCGGAATTTTCGCGAGCCGAAATAGAAAAGTATATGTTGATTAGGCAGTGCCCAGGCTGCGCCGGTCGAAAGCTTAAGCCGGAAGCTTTAGCGGTTAAAATTAGCAGCAAGGACATTAGTCAGTTAAGTGCCATGTCGGTAACGGGGCTGGAAGATTTTTTAGAAAAACTAAAACTTAATGCGACTGAAACGGAAATTTCAAAATTAATTTTAAAAGAAATTTTAAAGCGATTGAAATTTTTAGCGGATGTGGGACTTGAATATTTGACGATTGGCAGGGAGTCAACAACTCTTTCAGGCGGAGAAGCGCAGCGCATTCGCCTGGCCACGCAAATTGGCTCGGGGCTTTCGGGAGTGGTTTATATTTTAGATGAACCATCTATTGGTTTGCATCAGCGGGATATGGGGCGGTTGATCGCCACGCTTTTGCAGTTGCGGGACTTGGGTAATACGGTGATTGTGGTGGAGCACGATGAGCAAACTATTCGTGCGGCGGATTGGGTGGTGGACGTTGGTCCGGGCGCGGGTGTGCACGGCGGTAAGATTATTTTTCAGGGAACGCCGGGGCAACTATTAAAATCCGACACTTTGACGGGGCAGTATTTGTCTGGGAAGAAGCAGGTGACGCGGTCTGTCATTCCCGCGAAAGCGGGAATCCACCCCGCCGCTGCGGGGCGGGTCAAGCGCGGGATGACAAAAGAAGATGCCCTTCGACTAAGCTCAGGGCAAAAAAGCGTTGCTTTTTTGGAAATCAAAGGTGCCACGGAGCACAATTTAAAAAACATAGACGTAAAAATTCCATTGCAAAAATTTGTGGCGGTGACGGGAGTTTCGGGTTCGGGCAAAAGCACATTGGTTAATGATATTTTGGGCGTGGCTATGTCCAAGGAATTTTACGGAGCACATGCCCAGCCCGGCGCGCATAAATCCATAGTTGGCGTGGAAAATCTAGACAAAGTGATTATTGTTGACCAGTCGCCGATTGGCCGGACGCCTCGTTCCAATCCGGCAACCTACACGGGTCTTTTTACTCCGGTTCGCAATTTATTTACACAAACGCAGGAAGCTAAAATCCGCGGATATTTGGCTGGCCGGTTTAGTTTTAACGTTAAAGGCGGGCGATGCGAAGCTTGCGAAGGCGACGGGGTGAAAAAAATTGAAATGTACTTTTTACCCGACGTTTATATTGAATGCGAAGAATGCCATGGTCGGCGATATAATAAAGAAACTTTGGAGATTGAGTATAAGGGCAAAAATATTGCTGAAATTTTAGCGATGTCGGTGGATGAAGCAGGGGATTTTTTTAAAAATATTCCAATGTTGCAACAAAAATTAGCGACCCTAAAAGATGTCGGCTTGAGTTATATGAAATTAGGCCAGCCATCAACCACACTTTCGGGCGGGGAGGCACAGCGAATAAAATTGGCGACAGAACTGGCTCGGCGCGATACCGGACGAACTTTATATATTTTAGATGAACCAACGACTGGCTTGCACTTTGATGATATTCGAAAATTATTGAATGTTTTATGGGAACTTGTCAAACGGGGTAATTCTGTTTTAGTAATTGAGCATAATTTGGATGTAATAAAAAACACGGATTGGGTGATTGATCTGGGGCCCGAAGGCGGGGAAAAAGGTGGATATATCGTTGCGCAAGGAGAAAGCAGTGATATTATAAAGAATCGGAAAAGTCATACGGGGAAGTATTTAAAATAAAGATAGTTTTTTGAAAACTTAAGAAAGAGAGAGGGAGAAAGAGAATATCCTTTTTAATCCTGATATTAGGCAGAAAGGAGAGTATCATGGCAAAATTCAGGAACGTGGATAAGCGGCGACCAGGGGAGAATAAAGAACAAAAAAGGAGAAGAAGCAATCGGGAGAAAGAACAAATTGAACACGAAAAACATGTCAGAAGGATTCTTGGCTATCGTTCTTTGAGCAGCAATCCTCATTGTTTCCAATCGTTAACTTCTTCGTTGGCGGCGCCGATAGCGCCACGGCTTGCGAAAGAAGAAACCTGGGCGGAATATTTCGGTCTGAAATTCTATCGTTTCCAGAAATGGCTTCAATCGCTCTGGGCCGCGGCAAGGTTTCAAAGGGCAGACGCTTGGATACCAGCAGATCGTTTGAGATAAGGGAGGTGGCCATGAAATTGTTGCATACTATCAGATTACTTGAAAATCTTTTGGGTAAAGCCGAAATTCAGGAAAAATTATCTCCAGGTTCAGCTATTCGTATTCTGTCATCGGAAAAAGAATTGAGCCGACTGGCGCATTTGGCCAGCAAACTTTGCGAGCTTCGCCGGAAATCATGCAAATGCATGGTAAAGCCGGCAAAGAAAAAAGAGCCTATAAAATACACGCTTAACGTTGATGCCATCTTGGCGCAACAAAAAGCCAGGCAGCCCAAAAGCTTTATGGAGTTGGAGCGCAAAGATATTCGCTGACAAGCGAGGTTTTTTCTTAATTAATCCAGAGCCTTGATACAAAATGTCGGGGCTCTTTTATTTAATTTTAATTATTAACAGGACAATTAACTCTTGACAACGGGGCTAATATGGATAGAATACATTAGTAAGATAAAATTAGCAGTCTAAGATAAAGAGTGCTAAAATTAAAAAAATAAAAAGACTATTGACCATCGGCTATTGTCTACCGCAAAAATCCAAAAGGGAATATAGCGGTAGTCCGTAGACCGCAGTCCGTAGGTGAACGATTATGAAAATTAAACCATTGGCTGACCGGGTTTTAATTGAACCGATTTCTGCCGAGGAGGTAAAAAAAATCGGTAAAATTAGCATTGTTATGCCTCAGACCATGGACAAAGAACGACCAGAACAAGGTAAAGTAGTAGCTGTCGGTCCGGGCAAATTTGATGAAGATGGAGAAAAAAGAATTCCGCCGAGCGTTAAAAAAGGCGATGTAGTTTTTTTTACTAAGTATGGTCCGAACGAAATTAAGATTGACGGGAAGGAATATTTAATCGCGAAAGAAGAAGACATACTTGCAATCCTCGAATAAATTCTTAAAGATATTATCAATAAATCCTAATTTCCAAATCCTAAATCCTAAACAATATCAAAATCCAAATATAAAATTTTCAAAACGGTTTTGAATTTTGATCATTATAATTTGTTTAGAGTTTAGATATTAGAATTTAGAGTTTTTAAAAAAAATGGCAAAGCAAATACTTTTTGATGAAAAAGCCAGACGGCTTTTAAAAAGCGGTGTTGATAAATTAGCCAATACCGTCAAAGTAACCCTGGGTCCCAAAGGACGCAACGTTGTTTTAGATAAGGGTTACGGCGCGCCGCATATTACCAATGACGGCGTTTCAATCGCTAAGGAAATTGAGCTAGAGGATAAATTCGAAAATATTGGCGCTTCTATTATTAAAGAAGTAGCGACCAAAACCAATGATATTGCCGGCGATGGCACAACGACCGCGACTATTTTGGCGCAAGCCATTATTGCTGAGGGATTAAAAAATGTAACAGCCGGCGCCAATCCTTTGGAAATTAAAAAAGGATTGGAAAAAGGCCGGGATGCGATTGTCAGCGCCTTAAAGAAAAACTCCAAGCTGATAAATAATAAATCAGAAATTGCGCAGGTAGCGACTATTTCCGCCGAAGATGAAGAAATCGGTGAAATGCTGGCGGACGTAATGCATGAATTGGGCAAGGACTCGGTTATAACAGTTGAAGAATCTCAAACTTTCGGTTTGTCCAAGGAGGTTGTGGAAGGGATGCAGTTTGATAAGGGCTACGTTTCTCCTTACATGGTAACTAATGCTGAGCGGATGGAAGCGGTCTATGAAGATGCTTTGATTCTGATTACAGATAAAAAAATCTCTTCTTTGCAGGAATTATTGCCAGCCTTAGAGAAAGTGGCTAAAGGCGGAAAAAAGGATTTGGTTATTATCGCTGAAGAGATTGAGGGGGATGCTTTGACTACGTTGGTAATTAATAAATTACGGGGCAATTTTAATGCCCTGGCAATCAAGGCGCCGGGTTTTGGCGACAGGCGAAAAGAAATGTTGCAGGATATTGCAATCTTAACCGGCGGGCAAGTGATTTCTGAAGAAGTTGGTTTGAAATTTGAAAATGTAGAGCTTAAAATGCTTGGCCAGGCCCGGAAAGTCGTTTCTACCAAAGATAATACAACTATTATTGAGGGCAAGGGTAAGAAATCTGAAATTCAAAATCGCGTATCTCAGATCAAAAAACAGATAGAACAGTCTGATTCGGAATTTGATAAAGAGAAATTGCAGGAGCGCTTGGCTAAGTTATCTGGCGGGGTGGCAGTAATAAAAGTTGGGGCGGCGACGGAAGTTGAAATGAAGGCCAAGAAAGATAAAATTGAAGATGCCTTAAACGCAACTCGAGCCGCGGTAGAAGAAGGCATCGTAGCTGGCGGCGGCGTAGCGCTGATTCGGGCGTTGAGCGCTTTGGACGACATAAAATTAAAAGAAGACGAAAAAATCGGTCTTAACATTTTAAGGAGGGCGCTGGAAGAACCTTTGCGTCAAATTGCGCAGAATGCCGGTAAAGACGGTTCAGTCGTAGCGGCGGAGGTGAAAAAGGGCAATGGCGGATTTGGTTATAATGCGGCAACCGATGAATATGTTGATATGTTTAAAGCCGGCATTATTGATCCAACCAAAGTTGTTCGCTCGGCTTTGCAAAACGCGATCTCAGCAGCCTCTATGTTGCTGACAACCGAAGCGGTTGTCACAGATTTGCCGGAAAAGAAAAATTGCGATCACGGACAAGCTGGCATGCCGGGCGGAATGCCGGGTATGGGCGGAATGGATATGGGCTACTAAATCAGCACCGTGTTTGCCTATAATATAAAAGCGCCCCGCAAAATGCGGGGCGCTTTTATATTTTCTCGAGGTGTTCATTGCGATAATGGTTATGGATTAATTTTTATCAAAGGTGAGCAAGAACACGAAGATTCTATTGAAATTAGCCTAAAATAATAGTATAGTGTTTTTATCTATTAAGCTCGGAGGGATCGCATAGTGGCCGAGTGCGCTCGCTTGGAAAGCGAGTATACCGCAAGGTATCGCGAGTTCGAATCTCGCTCCCTCCGCCTTAAGAAAATATAATTTCGGGAGAAAACGAGTATGCCGCAAGGCGCATCGAGGGTTCGAATCCCTTCCTCTTCGCCAATTTTTTTCCGCCGCCGCCGAATTTCGTATTTCGCTTCGCGAAATGCGCCGCCAATCAGGAAGTTGTGTTTGCCCCGCCCACCCGTGCGCACACAACAAAAACTCCCTTATTAAAATTAAAGAAAAGATGTATTCTAATAATATGATTTCAATATAAGTTCGCATGACTCTATGTTAACAATAATAGTATTATAATACAAGTATGGCACAAGAGAATAAAATCAGCAAGAACATAAAGAAACTAAGACAAGCCAAAGGCTTGTCGCAAGATCGCCTCTCAAAAGCGGCGGATGTTTCTTATAATTCAATTATCAAGCTTGAAACTGGCGGAATTACTAACCCAACAATTGAAACCTTACAGAAAATTTCCAAAGCGTTAGGTGTTTCAGTTGATGATTTAATTAAGTAAAGGAAAATTATGAAAGTTATTTTATACATGGCAATTAGTGCAAACGGTATAATCGCAAAAAACGATGATGATACCAGCTGGATATCCAAAGAGGAATGGGATAGTTATAGTTTGGCGGTTCGCACGGCGGGATGTCTTATTGTGGGACACAGGACATACCACATCCTTACTAAACAGCCAGAATTTGCAGAATTCAAGGATGTTAAACTTGTCGCAGTTTCTCAAGAAGATTTTATAACATTAACTCCTAATCATCTTATCGCTCACTCGCCAAAAGAAGCATTGGAATTTCTTAAAGATTATAAAGAGGTTGTTGTGGCTGGTGGCGGCATTCTTAACGCTTCTTTTCTTGCTGAAAAGTTAGTTGATGAAATTTTCTTGGATATTGAGCCAATAATTTTTGGTAAAGGAATACCAATTTTCAAAGATAAGGATTTCGAGCAAAAATTGAAACTTATAGGTCAAAAGCAAATAACCGACAATGAAATTCAATTACATTATCAAATTTTGAAATAAAAATATGGGAAAAGTTATTCGAACAATTTGTTTATTTACAGACGAAATAAAAACTCAAGATATTGAAAAACTTGAGAAAATTTCCCAACTCTTAAAAGAGAATAATTTTTCTATTCAAACAAAAAGAATTTGCTTGTCGGATTACAAAACACAAATAAACGATAAGGAATTATCCGATAAAGGAATTTTATTAGGACTGGGCGAACAAACTTTTGAAGGATTAAAAGAAAATTTTGCGGACTTTTTGAAATCGGAAAATAAGGCAATAAATTTTGATTTAACAAATGAAAATATCACAACCGAACATATCGATTTTCTTTTCAAAGTAATTGAGAACAAGCCCGATAATACTTTCAGATTTACTTACGGATTTAATTTACCAGTTTCAAGTCCTTATTTCCCGTCCGCAAAATTTGGTAAAAAAGGTTTTGCCATTGGATTACAACCGACTGATTTATCAGAGAATTGCAAAAGCGTTGCCGAATGGCTGGGACAGATGAAAGCTGTTTGGGAAGAAATTGACTTGCTTCTAAAATCAGTTGATGGTTACTTAGGAATTGACTCGTCAATTGCTCCGTTATTTCAAGATTCAAGTAGTTTGATAAATTTTGTAAAGAGATTAGGTTTGGATTTCAGCCATTCGGCAACAACTGATATTTACACAACAATTTCAAAATTTATTAAGGAAAATAATCCAAAACCAATTGGGCTTTGCGGTTTGATGTTTCCTTGTTTGGAAGATTTCGAATTGGCGGAAGAATACGAAAAAGGAAATTTCAATATTGAGCGGAATATTTTTTTGAGTTTACATTCTGGCTTGGGAATTGACACATATCCGATTGCCGTAAACCAAAATAAAGAGCGAGTTATTGAAATTTTGAAATTGTTGCAAAACTTGAGCAATAAATACAAAAAACCACTTTCCGCAAGGTTTGTTTCTGACGGCAAAGCAAAAATTGGAGAAAAAACAGATTTCAAAAATCAATATTTGAAAGATGTAATTGTTCGCGAATTGTGATATTGTTCAGTTGAAAATTCAAGGTGGCGCGCCAGTTTCACTGGCACGAAATTCGGCGGCGGCGGAAAAAAATTGGAATCGGAAAGCGAGGGCGGGCAAAAATTCCTTCCCCCCCAACCCCCTTCCTTTTTGCCCGCCCGAGCGATTGGATTTTAAAATTCAGAATTCGGATTTTCGTCAAAAAATGTTCGAACTTCGTCCAAAAAACACCCGCCGCTAGGAAAGGAAGCGGTTAATCATGAATCGACTTTTAGAATTTCAAAATGTTCGGGATTTAATTTAAATATTTTCCATAGAGGAGTGTTTATTAATTGTTTTTGATTAGAATATGCAAAAAGAGATTATATTCAAAGACTATAAAGAAACTTATCAAACCTTAAATTTTAAAGAAGCCGATAAAACAAAAATCGGCGACGCAATCGATAAGCTGATTTTTCAAAATAATAAAATTATTCGTTTGTTTCTATTCGGCAACAAAAAAGACAGTAAAGTTTATAGTTTTTTTTGTGAAAAATATCCATCGGTTGTGGTTTATAATACAAAAGCATGCGCGGGGGCAAGCGTTTGTATTCATAGTGTGAGCGGTTCTATAAAAAAATTCCGCCAAGTTGAAAAAAATGGAAAAATATTGGGCGCAACATTCACCACGAGCAACGGCGCTTATTTTTATTTTACCGGACTTCAGATGGGCCGTTCTTATTCTGGATTTTTTAAGACGGAAGCACAGACGCTTTATCGCTCAATTGAGAAGATACTTAAAATAAAGAACCTTAAGCCAGAAGAAGTATTTAGATATTGGATATATCTTGGCGATATTTATAAAAACTACGCTTCTTTTAATCAGGTGCGCACGGCTTATTTTAAAAAAAGCAAAATAAAAGATTATCCAGCCTCAACGGGAATTGGCGTTCTGTCTCAAAAAGAGGAGCCGAACTTGAACATTAGCTTTGAAGCAGTAAAAAATATTGCCGAGGACGTTAAGATATCAAAAGTAGATAGTAGTCTGCAGAATAATCCCTGGGAATACGGTTCTAAATTTAGCCGAGTTAAGACAATTATTTTTGAAAAAGACAGGGTGCAGAAAACATATATTTCAGGTACGTCCAGTATTGATAAAAAGGGCCGGTCTGCTTTTTTGCACAACCCCTCAAAGAATGTTGGTTATGTTATGGACTGCGTCGAACATTTACTGCAAAAAAACAAGATGGGATTTAATGAGATAGTTTTTAGTGCGGTTTATTTTAAGAATCAAAAACATTTTAATATTTTTAGAAAAATTTATCTAAAAAACAAATGGAAATTCCCATATCTAGTTTTAAGCGCCGATATTTGCCGAGAGGACTTATTTTTTGAAGTAGAGTGTTTGGCGGCAAAAAAAATTTAACGTTTTAAAATATTTTTTATGTTGACTCTGAGGGTAGAAGTTTTTAAAGAAAAATTTGAACTCGCCCAAGAAATCTGCGATAAATTTAAAAAGCCGGTTATTTTTTATTTACGTCCCAGAAAAGACATGGTGCCCATTTTAGCGATCTTTGTTATTGTTGATTTTAAAAAGAAAGAACTCTTGTTCATAGATTCTTATTTAGAGGAAAACATAAAGAAGATTAATCATAAAAAATGGCGAAACACTTTTAAGCATTATAAAAGTTTTTCCGATTGCCACTCTTTTGTAAAAAATGAACATGGCAATGATTTTTATACTTTTTTATATTTAGCTAACTATTTTTGTTACATAAACTATGAAAAGAAAATAATAAGGTTTATTACGGGAAAAGATTTAAGCTGTGATAATAACAAAAAAATTAAAGCATTTGGCGCAACCCATTTTAAAGATAGTCAAGATCCGCGATTTTTTTATCTTTCCGCTTCCGAGGAAAAAATTAACGGGAAAATTTATACAAATATATATAAGGCATCTTTTGATTTGAAAAAGATTGAAAAAATATTCCCGGCCGCTATGGATTATACGGCCTCTCTTCATTCGGTGACAAAATATAAAAATCATATTTTGTCTGCTTCTATAGCGGATGTTAGTTTTAGGGTTTTGGCCACCGGAGAAATTTTAAATGGTTTTTCCGAAATATGCCTATATGTTTTTCGTGATTTATTCAAAAAACATTGTTATTCATTGAAGAAAAAGTTTTATGAAAAAGATTTTCTTGAGGCGATAAAAATTTCACCAATCAATAAGAATTATGTATTGGAAGCTCAATTTGAAAAATTTGTTAAGTTAAATTATGGCAACGTTAATGATTTTGTTAAGATTTACAAGGGCAACGAAAAGTACAAAAGTACTTTATTGCCCGGCAAAATAAGAGTTTGTAATGTCAATAGCCAAATTGCGCAAGATGGCAACGTATCGGTTCCTGCGCCCGGTCATTTTGAAATCAACACGAAAAACAACTCAGTTTATGTCTCAAGTCATAATCTGGTTATTTTGGATTATTCAGGTATAATTCTTGGGGGTTCGGCTGCTTTGGACAAGTTTAGCATCGGGAAAAATGGTCTCAAAAAAACTGATTCATTTCGGCACCCTTTCGGTTTTAAATTCACTTCGCACAGGGTTTTTTATTTTGAAGGGAAAGAATATCTGTGTACTCTTGGGGCGCCAAACCGCCTTTTTGTTATAAATGCAAAGAATATGAAATTGGTATATTATAAAGATATCGGGAAAAAATATTTGTCTGGTATTAATCCAGACAAGATTGAAAAATACCTGGATATAATTTTAAGGCCAGCAAGTTTGGCGCTAGAGGTGTCTTCTGACGGGCGCTTTATATTAATGTTTGATTATGAAGGAATTATTTTTTTCGATATAAAAGAAAGAAAAATTATCGACAGAATAGGTCTTATGAGAAACCTCCGCATAAGCGATCAGTTTGTCGTAGCAGTTGTTCATTGTCAGTATTTTGATTAAAAAATGTGACCTATGTGCAATAACAACTATATTGGAGATGCGTAGAATAACGTGTATGAAAAAACTTATAAAATCAAGACGTATTTTAATAATTTTTATTTTAATAATAGCAGGTTTTGCTTATTTGTTTTTTCGGGAAAGCTTGCCAAGCGCGTTAATCGGACCAGAAAATAATGAAACCGACAAACTAGCGCAAAAAACAAAATTGACGCTTAGTTTCGAGCAGGCCTTGGCTATCGCCACAAACAGTGATTGTATCAGTTCGGGATTGGTGCAGGAAGAATATTTTTATAATCCCAGCTCAAAATCCTGGTGGTTCACCATGAAAGCGGATAAACCAGGTTGTAATCCGGCTTGCGTGGTTTTAGAAGAAACTAAAACAGCGGAAGTTAATTGGCGCTGTACGGGACTAAATGCCCAACCGATTTATCAGGTTAACGAATCGATCAAGCAGCTTTTTGCTGATAAGTATAAAATACCAAAAGACAGTATATCAATTTTTATTGACAGGGAGGACGCCAGTCATGTTCGCGGAATAGTGCGGTTTTCTCCGGATAGCGACGGGACAATCTTTTTGGCTGTTAAAATCGATGGCGCTTGGCAGTTAGTTTTTGATGACAGCGGAACAGTGCCTTGCAGCCTAGCTAAATATGGTTTTCTCAAGGAAATGCTATTTGATTGCGCCGGAACCTAGAACAACGATTATAATTTTATAACAGTTTTTTTATGAGATTTTTATTAAGGTCAAAAATTCACCGAGCAAAAGTTACCGGAGCCAACCTCGATTATATTGGCAGCATTACAATTGATAAAGACTTACTTGATAAGGTCGGTTTAATGGAGGGTGAAAAAGTTTTAGTTACCAGCATTACTTCTGGGGCTCGCTTGGAAACATATGTCATATCGGGAAAACCGGGGTCTGGAACTATTTGCATGAACGGTCCAACCTCTCATTTAATTAAGGTCGGAGAGGTAGTTGTGATTATGGGTTTTGAATTGTCAGATAAATTAATTGAAGCAAGATTGATTTTAGTGGATAAAGAAAATCATTTTGTAAAATATTTGTAAAAAAGAAGCTCATAACCATGAAAGAACAAATTCCAGCTGATTTTGGCATTCAGCCTAATAATTCTGAAAAACTAGCTCAGGAAAACGAACAGGAAAAAGTGTTTTTAGAAAAACTAACCAGTCTGGTTGGCGATATTTACTCTGAGCGGTTGGCTAAAAAAGTGAAGGTGGGAAAGCTAAAAGATAACGAGGCTGAATTATCGTTAAAAGATAATCTTGATCATGTTGGGCAGGTAAAAGATAACGTGTATTTTATTATCGACGAAATTAAAGCTGGTCGGATGACTGATAATATAATTCCCAGAGATGAAAATGGCCAAGCAGTTTTTGACGGGAAACTTTTAAAAACCATGGCGGTGTTGCATGATATTGCCAAAATCGACGAAAAAGGCGAACTAGACACCTTTTATCATCACGAGAAGAACAAATTAGAAAAAATATTGGCCGATGATCAATCGGGGGTCAATGAATTTTTAAAAAACAGCGGATTTACTTCGGAAGAGATCGATTTAATGGTTGATGGTATTGAGAAACATAGTCGCCGGACGGATTTTATTGCCAAACATTTTGATAATCGAAAAAGGCAGGAAATTGATAATTTGCCAAGGCCAGAAGGTGTCTTGGAATATGTAATTTTGTCTGATGCTGATATCCTAACTCAAAGCCGGCTGGAGCAGGGAGTAAAAAAAATTATTTGCAGCCGCTTAATGAACGATTTCTTCCGTCAGAAAGATATGGTTAATGGTCATCATAGTTTTGCTAAGACTCTGGAATCAGTAGTTGATAGCGCCCGAAAAGTCAGCGAAGCGATGCATTTTGAACTGACTAAGCAAAAAGCGCTAGATCAGTTAAAGCAGGTTTTAAATTTTGAGGATTGGCTAAAGGAAAATAATAAGATTGTGGAAATTGATAGTTCCGATGATTTTGGTTCAAAAAAGAAAAGATTTGACGAATTAATCAAAGAATTTTTAGGGATAGCCGATAAAAATCAATGAAAAAGATATTTTTTAAACGAGTAAGAGCCCTTGTTTCGGCTGTTTTTTTTGTGGTATAATCTCAGATAATAAGTAATTATATAAAAATTTTATGAATAAAAAATTTCACCGTTCGCAACGCGATAAAATTTTCGCCGGAGTTTGCGGCGGATTAGCCGATTATTTTGATATTGATGCCACCATCATTAGGTTGCTTTTTATTTTAATCGTGGCTTTTGGCGGTTCGGGTTTTATTGTTTATTTGCTTTTATGGTTGATTATGCCCAAAAGCTCAAGCGAGCCGGCGATTATAACCGAAGAAAAAGTAAAAGAGGTGGCGCAAGAAATTAGGGACAAGGCCGAGGAATTTAAGGAGAATTTAAAAAAAGAAGAAACACGGCATATAGTCCATAGCCACGATTCTAATCGGCGTCGAGGGGGGCTCTTTGGCTGGGTGCTGCTAATTCTGGGTTTAGTTTTTTTGTTCAATAGCTTTGCGCCAATGTGGATGCGCATGCACGCTTTTAGCTACTGGCCGTTGATTTTGGTTTTCTTGGGGTTGGTAATGATTTTTAATTCTAATAAAAAATAATAAGTATTTTATTGTTTATGAAAAAAATAATTATTTTTATTATCGTTGTTCTGATCGGTGCTTGGGCTGCGCAAAATTATACTAATTTTAAGGCGATTGATTTAGCTAAAAAATATTATCAGCAAGTCGATTTGAGCAAAGCGCAGGGTTGGTTGGAGAGTTTTAATATGCCGAGTTTCTTTGGTGAAAAAAAATTACCTGATCCGGAAAAACGCCTAAATGTTTTTATTCGGGAGAATGGTTTTTTGCCTAATAAAAATGGTCTTCAAAAAGACGCAAAAGTAACATGGTATAACGAAGACACAAAATCGCACACAATAACCGGCGAGGGCTGGGGAAGCGCCGAGCTTGCGCCAGGCAAGGCCTTTAGTAAAACTTTTGATTTAGGGGGAACCTATAACTACTTCTGTTCTTCACATCCAAGCGAAAAAGGAGAAATCATTATTAGCGAATAGCGCTAAGCCCTAAATGGCCATTCGCTAAATTTAATTATGTCAGATGGTGCCGTTGATCAAATAAAACAAAAATTGGATGTTGTTGATGTTGTTGGTGAATATTTGAAGTTAATGAAAGCAGGTCGGAATTTTAAAGCTCGTTGTCCTTTTCATGGAGAAAAGGATGCTTCTTTTATTGTTTCGCCGGAGCGTCAGATTTGGCATTGTTTTGGTTGCGGACTGGGCGGTGACATTTTTGGTTTTGTAATGAAAATGGAGGGGCTAGAATTTACAGATGCCTTGCGCCTGTTGGCGCGCCGCGCCGGTGTAATATTAAAAAAACAAGACCCGCAAATTCAATCACAAAAAAATCGGTTGCACGAAGTTTGCGAATTAGCAACAAAATTTTTTGAAACACAATTAATTAAAACTCCAGCCGGCGAAAAAGCATTGAAGTATTTGAAAGAAAGGGGACTGAAAGAGGAAACAATAAAAACCTGGCGGTTAGGTTTCGCGCATAATGAATGGCGAGCCTTGTATGATTTTTTAGTTAGTCGTGGATTTAAAGAGACTGAAATGTTGCAGGCGGGACTAGTGGCTACCAGCAATCAAGATTCGAGTAAACAGGAAATAAGGTGTTACGACCGTTTCCGGAGCCGGATAATTTTTCCAATTTTTGATATTCAGGGTCAAGTAATTGCTTTTGGGGGGAGAATTTTTGGAGACAAAAAAAGTGAAGACATCGCTAAGTATTTAAATTCGCCCCAAACGCCGCTTTATGATAAAAGTAATGTGCTTTACGGCTTAAATAAAGCAAAACTAGAAATTCGCCGGCAGGATTTGTGCGTGATAGTTGAGGGTTATATGGATTTGATAATGTCACATCAGGCTGGCGTGCAAAATGTGGTGGCCTCCTCGGGCACCGCTTTAACGGAAAATCATTTAAATATTGTCGGTCGCTATACAAAAAACTTAGCGATGGCTTTTGATTCAGATGAAGCGGGCGGGCTCGCTACTAGTCGCAGTATCGACTTGGCATTAAAAAAAGATTTAAATGTGAAAATTATTTTAATGAAAGACAAGGATCCGGCGGATGTTATTAATAAAAAATCGGCAGAGTGGCTGGAAATAATAAAAGACGCCAAGGGAATAATGGATTTTTATTTTCAGCACGCCTTTGCCAAATTTAACAGTAAAAATTTAGAAGGAAAAAAAGAGATAAAAAAAATATTATTGCCGATAATAAAATCATTATCAAGTCGGACCGAACAATCAGACTGGCTAAAGGAACTGGCTCAGCGTTTGCATTTTGACGAGAAAGATTTGTTGGCGGACATGAAGATGATAAAAATTTTGCCAATTCAATCAGGTTTAGAACGCTTGCCGGCTTATCAACAAGAAGAAAAATTAAGCGAGCCCAAATCAAGGATGGAAATATTAGGGGAGCGATTTTTGGGGCTGTGTCTGTCCAATCCACAACACTTAGCAGAGCTGGAAATTTCTGAAGATGATTTTTGCAATGAGGCGCTAGGAAAAATTTTCTGCGAGGCTAAGAAATTTTTAAATAAAAAAAACGATAAAGACCTGACTAATCATCTGCGCATTTTGTTGGCGCCGGAGCTAAAAATGAAAATCGACTATTTGTCTTTACAGGTTGAGAATCATCCTCTCAACGAAGAAGATATTATCTGGGAAATCAAAACTTGCTTAAAGGAACTTAAGTTGCTACGCTTGCGGCAGAAACTAGCGGAACTAAGCTTTGAATTTAAGGATGCGCAGGGAGAAAATGATAAATCAAAAATGGGAAAATTATTTAAAAAGCATAATCAACTAAAGGCGGAATTGGCTGAGGCCGAGGCGGTCAAAACAGATTCTGCCGAAAAATATAAATGAAAAAAAAGCCAGAAAAGAAAGCTAAAAAAACTAAAACAAAAGCCAATGTGGTAAAAAAGAAAAAAAGGGTTGCTGGGTCAAAGATAAAAAAAGTAAAAGCAAAACGGTCAGCTAAGATAAAAAGAGGCAAAAGATCAGAAAAAGAAACATTTAGTCCGTCGCAAGTTGACGAGTTGGTTGCCCGTGGCAAACAGCGAGGTTTTGTTACTGAAGACGAATTACTGCATTTTTTCCCCAATATTGAAAAAGATATTGATGGACTAGAAAACTTATACAGTCGTTTGGAATCAGCTAATATTAAAATAGTAGAAAAAAGTGATTTGATTGAAAAGGTTGCCGAACCAGAAACGGTTATCTTGAAAGACAAAAGTTTATTGCGCGGTTTGGATCCGACTTTGCTGGATTCGGTCCAGATGTATTTGCGAGAAATTGGCCGGGTGCCGCTTTTAAAATCAGCCGAAGAAATAGACCTGGCCAAACGTATTGAAGCAGGAGAAGAAGCAGCCAAGCAAAAATTAACCAGCGCTAATTTGCGTTTAGTCGTTTCAATCGCTAAGCGCTATGTCGGACGCAGCCCGAACCTGACCCTGTTGGATTTAATTCAAGAAGGGAACATCGGTTTGTTCAAGGCGGTAGAAAAATATGATTGGCGGCGGGGTTATAAATTCTCAACCTACGCAACATGGTGGATTCGCCAGGCAATAACCCGCGCTTTGGCCGACCAATCTCGGACAATCAGAATTCCAGTTCATATGGTTGAAACTATTTCAAAATATACTCAAGTTAAACGGCGCCTACTTCAAGATTTGGGCCGGGAGCCCCTGCCGGAAGAGGTGGCGGCGGAAATGGGAATAGAGGTTGCCAAGGTTCGGCAGATTGTAAAAATTTCTCAAGAAACCGTATCGCTTGAAGCGCCAGTTGGCGGCGGCGAAGAAGACTCAACATTGGGCGAGTTTATTGAAGACGAAAAAACTATTTTGCCACATCATTCGGCCGCGCGGCGCTTGCTTAAAGAACAATTGGGCGAAATTTTAGTTGATTTATCCCCGCGCGAGCAGAAGATTTTGAAAATGCGTTTTGGGCTGGAAGACGGTGTGACACATACGCTGGAAGAAGTTGGGCAGGAGTTTGGCGTTACGCGTGAACGCATTCGGCAAATAGAAGCTAAGTCTTTGGATAAAATTCGTTTGCACGGAAACTCTAAAAAACTAAAAGGATACTAAATGTTTGTTGATATTTTATTAACCTCACTAATTGCTGTTTTGCTTGCTTTGGCATTTTGGTTTACAATCCTGCCCTTATTTATTCCGGGAATTATTTTAACGATTATTGCCGCGTTAATTTTTATTTTATGGAAAGGCCTGGCGGCATTAGGGGTTTTTAATTTGAGTGTAATTTTGGCGATGGGTTTAATATATCTTTTGATTGACTGGCTGGGCGGAGTTTTGGGAGCAGTAAAATTTGGTGGTTCAAAATATGGCATTTGGGGAGCGATAATTGGCGGACTACTGGGCATTCCCTTTGGCGGAATTATTGGGGTAATCGCGGGTACCATGATTGGGGCGACTGTTTTTGAATTTGCTTTTAATCGGGTGGAAATTAAAAAAGCTTTAAAAGTCGGTCTAGGCGCCGGCGCCGGTTTTATGCTCGGCGCGGTCGGAAAAACAATTGTTGTTTCCATCGCGACGATTGCTTTTTTGTGGGGAGTTTTTAATTAGCGGGGTTGACCCCGCATAGAAGCTCAGCTGGACTTGGTTGTTTCCGTTTTTCTTTAGAGGCGATTTCGCCTTCGGCTCTTGTTGCGGTAGATGTTATTTTCGGACAAGCTTCTAGCGGGGTTGAAAATTTTTCTTAAGCGAGTTATAATAATTTCGTTCTTAAAATCATTTATTCCGCGGTAGCTCAGTGGTAGAGCGAGCGACTGTTAATCGCTTGGTCGTAGGTTCGAATCCTACCCGCGGAGCAAACAAAATTGCCTAATAAGGTATTATTTTGTTATAATTTAACTATGGAAATCACAATCTTTTTAGCAAAGTTTTGGGGTAGTCTCTTTATGATCCTTGGCGCAATGTCTATTGGCGCAAAATTGTTGGGTAGAATTATAGAATATACCGAAGATAGAACTATTACTATCTCTACCGGTTATATTACTTTTTTATTAGGATTAGCCACTGTCGTTGCTCATAATGTCTGGGTCGCTGACTGGCGAGTTGTTATTACAATTTTGGGCTGGGTTACTTTATTCAAAGGAATTGAAAAAATTGGATTTCCTGATCGGGTTAACAAAAAAGCCCAAATGTTCAAGGGCGGTCAGGTGCTTTGGGGTGGAGTTATATTCCTTATCGGCGCTTTCTTTTTCTGGATAAGTTTTAATTATTAACCGATTTAATTCCCATAATACAAGAAGGTTTTGGTCTCTAATGTGAAATAAATTTACTTTGTGGATACTCTAGACAATATGTTTGGATGTCATTAAGCAGGCGGATCTGACAAAAACATGACTTAATAAAGTTATGTTTTTTATACCCCAAGATCTTTACAAAACAGCATAAATATAGTATGCTGTTTTTATGTTCTTATAATTGAAAAAGAAACTATCAAAGGAGGGATAAGAATTGTGAAAAAAGACGATTTTTTAACCTGGAAGATTATTACTCTTGGGTTTTATACAGTAGACAGATTTCGTAAATTCTTTAACAATGGAAACGGGTTCAGAATTTACTGTCGGGCCAATGATTTAATCAATCAGCCGTCTTTTGCCGTAAGTCCCCGCGAGGTTGGAGTGGAGTTGGTCAGGCTTTCCGTAGGAGCCTTGGGGTTTAAAGGCGAAGAGACACGAAGAAATATCTATAAAAGAGCTTTTGATGAACTGGGTTGCAAACCCTGTCCAAATGAAATCGGCATAGCGTTGCGTTCGCAGTACGTAAATCAACCCATGAGTGAACAGATCCTTGTCGGAATGGACCCCATTATTGCCTCGGACGGTTTTCCAAAACTGTTTAAGGTGGGTCGTCATAGCAACGGTATCTTTTTTCTTGGCGTTCACGACGGCGATCCCGGCCGCCTTTTCCCCGTTGAAAGCCAGTGGATTTTTTTGCGGAACAGCCAGTGGGCTTTTCTGCGGGATTGAGGAGCAACTGATAAATAGTTTCTAAAATCACGAGGCGAGACTGTAATGTTGAGCCTCGTTTTTATTTTAAAAACAATTCTAACTTCTTGCTATTTGACTGGAATTATGGTAGAATGCAGACAATGAAATTATCCAGTAAGGTAAAAAACGATTTAGATAAAAAATTTCAAAAGGTAATAGAAACACCGGCGGGTTTTGATTTTTTTGTGGCTATTCACGATTTCATTGAACACATTGAGTTGAATTCTTCGCTTTCCAGCAGTCTTTCATCTCGCACAAAGCTAAATCGAGAGCAGAATATTCCCAATAAATATAACCACCTAAAGCAGATATATCAGGGACTCGAAGATGTTAATGGCAAGCCGGGAGTTGATTTGGGCCATGTAAGATGCATGGTGCTGGTAGATTTAAATAGAATTAGGAATAAAGACATTTCAGAGAGTAATTCTTTTTGGAAAAAACGGGAATTATTTAGAAAGTTGACGGGGGAGATATACGAAAGATTAAGCCCAGATTATGTTGCCTAGCTGGACTAATTACTTTTTATGTGTTAGTCTTTATACATAAGATAGTTGCCTAACAAAAAAGTAGTCGAATTTATTTTGGGAACTAAACTTTAGGATAAAACCTTAAAACAATAATTAAACTAACTTAGATCAACCAAAAACATGGAAGGAGTTATAAAAAACATCACCGAACGAGGCTTTGGCTTTATTACCGTTGACGGTGAAGACAAAGACTTGTTTTTTCATAGCAGTGAGTTAAAGGGAGTGACCTTTGATGAACTGAAGGCCGGGGACAGAGTGTCTTTTGACAAGACTGATTCTCCAAAAGGACCAAACGCGACGAACGTTTCTCGCGTCTAATTAATCCATTTGAAATCAGCCCCGAGCAAAGTCGAGGGGCTGATTTTTTATGGCTGAATTTCCAGCGAAGGTTTATTTATTCTTAACAATTATGTTAAGATTGTAAAAATATATGGTAAAACTTTTAGGGATTATAGATTTATTAGCCGCTTCACTGCTCTTGGCGGCAGCGGTTGGCGCTGAAATTCCGCTCAATGCTTCTATTTTTGTGCCGATTTGTTTAATCGGAAAAGCCTGCATTTGTTTATCTGATGCTGGAAGCATTCAAGACATTGCAATGGTAATTTTAATCGTAGCAGCTATTTTTATTACTATCCCGCCCTGGATTTTATATATTGGCGCAACCTTTATTGGCCTTAAGGGAATAGCTAGCCTTTTTGCTTAAGGAATATTTTTAGATTGACCGCTTTTACGGCATACTATATAGTAGAAATAATTAATCATTAAAAAACTAAAAAATATATGATTATAGCCGAATATATCATTTTAATCATTATCTTGTTTCTGTTTGCTTCCCTGAAGGTTATTAAGCAATATGAGCGTGGCGTAATCTTCTTTTTGGGCAAATATACGGGTGTGCGGGGACCCGGTCTTATTGTTTTAATTCCGATTCTTGAGCGGATGAACCGTGTTTATTTGCGGACGGTTACAATGGATATTCCCTCACAAAAGATAATTACTAAAGATAATGTTTCCATAGATATTGCGGCCGTAGCGTATTATCACATCGTAGACCCGGCTAAAGCGGTTATTGCTATTGAAAATGTTTATCAGGCGGTAAATCAAATCAGTCAGACTACAGTTAGAAATGTTGTCGGGCGATTTAGCTTGGATCAATTGCTTTCGCAAACGTCTGATATCAATGAACAAATAAAAAATGTCATTGACATTCATACAGAACCCTGGGGAGCTCAGGTTACAGCCGTAGAAATTAAAGACATTATTTTGCCCGATAATATGCAGCGCGCCATGGCCAAAGAAGCTGAGGCCGAACGAGAACGACGTGCTAAAATTGTAGCGGCCGAAGGAGAACTTCAAGCATCACAAAAACTTGGTGAAGCGGCCGATGTTATGGCACTACATCCAGTAGCCCTACAGCTACGAACCCTGCAAACCATGGCGGAGATTAGCGTGGAAAAAAATTCTACCATAATTTTTCCGGCGCAATTTATGAATACTGTTGCAGATGCCTTTAAAATTATTAAAGACGATTCCGTTAAAAACTAAGTAATTAAGACAGACAGAATATTCAGTTTATATAATAAAAGACTCGATTTTGCCAAAGCAAAGTCGGGCCTTTGTTTTTTAAAGTGTAAGCAGATAGCCTTGGGCAAAAATTGATAAGAGAGTGTTAGCGTGCTATCTTAAATAAATGCTGATTGACGATGTAAAAATCAAGGTAAGGGCTGGCACTGGTGGCCGCGGGGCGGTGGCTTTTAACAGTGCTAAAATGAGCTTAGGACCAACGGGTGCTTCGGGTGGCAGGGGTGGCGACATTTATTTAGAAGGCATATCAGACTTGGGAGCACTTATCCAATTTCGTTATAAAAAAGAAATAACCGCGAAAAACGGTGAGCATGGAAAATCGCAATTTAATGACGGAGCGGATGGGGAGGATATTATTTTGAAAGTGCCGACAGGCACAGTGGTGCATGATTTAACGGGGGGTCAGGATTCAGAAATTATGACTATCGGTCAGCAATTATTAATTGCCAAGGGTGGTAAGGGTGGAAAAGGAAATTTTAAATTCCGTTCATCGGTGAACACAAGTCCAACCGAATTTCGCGAGGGCTTACCTGGAGAAGAGGTTGAGTTAAGATTGGAGCTTAAGCTTATTGCTGATGTTGGCTTTGTCGGTCTGCCCAATGTTGGTAAATCTAGTTTGCTTAATGAGCTAACTAACGCTCAAAGCAAAGTAGCTAATTATCCATTTACTACACTAGATCCGAATCTGGGCGTTTATTATGAATTAATTTTAGCGGATATTCCCGGGTTGATTAAGGGCGCATCAAGCGGTAAGGGGCTGGGTATTAAATTTTTGCGACATGTTGAGCGCACCAATACTCTTTTTCATTTTATTTCGGCGGAGTCAGATAATCCAGCCGAAGATTATTGGATTATCAGAAAAGAGCTGGGCGCCTATAACGAAAAACTTTTAGAAAAACCGGAATATGTTTTTTTGAGCAAATCAGACTTGATTGGCGAAAAAGAGGTAGCCAAAAAGGTTAAGGCGCTTAAATCGATAACCAAAGAAGTAATCCCAACTTCAATTCATGATGTTGATAAGCTTAAAAAAGTGGAACAAATTTTGCGGAAGATTATTGAGCAAAAATATTAAGTCGATTTTTCGTGTTATACTATAAGATAATCAATAAGCATCTACTTTAATGTCTAATGACTTTCAAAAACCACAGTTTAGATTTTTATTAATTTCGCTGGCTGGGGTGGCGATTTTGCTTTTTTTTATTTTTCGCCCCTTCCTTTTTTCTCTTATTTTGGCCGTAATCTTGGCAGTGGTTTTTCAGCCACTCTATCAGCGGATACTAAGAATCACCCGCCAGCGTCAGGGCTTGGCGGCGTTAATTACAACTTTACTTGTAATTATTTTTATTATGACACCGCTTACTTTTTTGGGCGTGCAGATTCTCCGGGAGTCGCAACAGTTGTATCTTTTTTTAACCGAGAATAGCAGCAAAGACGTTGTTTTTAATATTTTTAAAGATTTAGTTGATAGGGCCCAGCTGATGTTCCCTGGCGCAAAAGATTTTTCTTTTAATTTTAATGCGGAGCAGTATTTAAAAAACGGGGCAACTTGGCTGCTTCAAAACCTAGGCGCTATTTTTTCTAATTTGGCACAATTGTTGGTGAACTCTTTTATTTTTTTGATAGCTTTTTATTATTTGTTAAAAGACGGACAGAGGTTGAGAAAAACTATTGTTAATTTAAGTCCACTGGGGGACACCGAAGACGAAACAATTTTAAAAAAATTGGAATTAGCAGTGAACTCAGTTATCAGAGGGAACTTAATAATTGCAATTATTCAGGGGGCTTCAACCGCGATTGGGCTAACTATTTTTGGCGTTCCCAATCCTGTTCTTTGGGGCACGATGGCGGCGATAACGGCGCTTATTCCTGGCGTAGGAACGTCGTTAGTTATAATTCCCTCTATCGCATTTTTATTTCTTAGTGGTAAAATTATCCCGATGATTGGTTTAATTATTTGGGGGATAGTTGCGGTGGGATTAATAGATAATTTTTTAGGGCCAAGACTGGTTGGGCGTGGCATGCATCTTCATCCGTTACTGGTTATTCTTTCAGTTTTGGGCGGAGTTGCCCTTTTTGGACCGATTGGTTTTTTATTAGGACCGTTGGCGGTTAGCTTATTTTTTGCTTTCTTGGATATATATGTTTATTTGCTAGGAAAGGAAGCTAATGCCTAAAAAAAGGAGATATTATGCAAAGTATTCAAGAAGAATTTGATGTGGTGGTGGTTGGTGCGGGAGCGGCCGGACTTATGGCGGCTGGACGAGCGGCTGAACTTGGAGCCAGAGTTGCTATTGTTGATAAAAATAAAACTCTTGGTCGGAAACTTTTAATCACCGGCAAGGGCCGCTGCAATATTACGCAAGCGGAGTTTAACGATAAGAAGTTTATTAAAAAGCTGGATAAAAAAGGTCAGTGGCTCTTTTCGGCGCTGGCCGTTTTTGGACCAGAAGAAGTAATCAATTTTTTTGAAAGACGGGGACTTAAAACAAAGGTTGAGCAGGGTGGTCGTGTTTTTCCGGAATCAGATAAAGCGCAAGACGTTCTTGATATTTTGCTAAAATATTTAAGAGAGAAAAAAGTAAAAATATTTTCCGGCGAAGCAGTTTTGGGACTTAATCTAAAAGATAAAAAAATTATTAGCGCAAAATTGGGTAAGCGCAATATTAGCGCCAAGTCTTTTGTTTTGTGCACTGGTGGTAAGGCATATCCTGCAACCGGGTCAACTGGTGATGGATATGTTTGGGCTAGAGACTTGGGGCACAAAATAATTAAGTCCGTTCCAGCGCTAGTGCCGATTGAGACAAAAGAAGTTTGGCCAAAAAACTTACAAGGATTGAGCTTGAAAAATGTTAATCTTAATCTTTGGCAGAATAATAAAAAGCAAGATTTCCGTTTTGGTGAAATGTTGTTCACTCATTTTGGATTAAGTGGGCCAATTGTGTTGGATATTAGTAAAAAAATCGGAGAGTTATTGCCCGGGGGAGAAGTGATAATTGAAATTGACCTAAAGCCGGCGCTGGACATTGATCAATTAGACAAAAGACTGCAACGCGATTTTTCGGCCAATGGAAATAAAGACTTTAAAAATTATTTGCCAGACTTGGTGCCGCAAAAAATTATCGAAATAATTATTAAATTTTCTGGGATTGACGCTCATAAAAAATTAAATGCTATTACCAGGGAAGAGCGCAAAAAAATAGCCATTACTTTAAAAAGCTTAAGAACGGGGGTTAGGGGACTTATGGGTTTTGATCAGGCGATTGTCACTAGTGGCGGGATTGATTTAAACGAAATCGATTCCCGGACCATGAAATCAAAAATAATCGACAACTTATTTTTTGCCGGAGAGATTATTGATTTGGATGGTCCAACTGGCGGTTATAATCTGCAAATTTGCTGGAGCACAGGATATCTGGCTGGCACGAGGGCGATTAACTAGAGAGGGGAGTCGTCAAATTATTAATCTTTTGGTATAATATTAGTATATATGAATATTGCGACATTAAGGCTCATTCCGCTTCTTTTTTTGGCGGTGCTTATATTTTTTGGCGGTCATTATTTTATCTATTATTCAGTGGTTAGGTTTTTTGGTGTTGCAGGTCACGCAATTCGGGGCACCTTGCTAACGATTGTTTTTTTGTTGCCGATAAGTTTTTTTGTTTCTTCTGCGCTGTCTCATTTGAAGCAGAATCCACTGCTTAATTTTTTCTATATTATTTCTGCTTCATGGCTTGGTTTGGCTACTTGTCTTTTTTTGGCGGTTTGTTTAATTTGGTTTTTGGTATGGTTAACTGGGACGATGAATGTTCATTTTAATATACCAATGGCTAGCGTGTTGATTTTTTTCTTGGCGGTCATTGTTTTTATTTATGGAATATGGAATGCTTTTCATCCGCAAGTAAAAAATATTGAAGTTAAAATTAGAAACCTTCCTTTGTCTTGGCAAGACAAGACCATTGTTCAGCTTTCCGATGTTCACCTGGGGCATGTTCATGGGGTAAAATTTTTGCAAGACGTTGTTGTTAAAATTAATACTCAAAATCCGGATCTAGTTTTAATAACCGGTGATTTATTTGACGGAATGGACGGAGACCTAAGTATTTTTATTGAGACATTAAAAAGCATTAGGGCCAAGGAGGGGGTATTTTTTGTCATTGGTAATCATGAAACATTTTTGGGAGTGGATAGAGCTTATTTGGTTTTAATGGAGTCTAATATAAAAGTTTTAGATAATGAGTTTGTTGAATTAGACGGGTTGCAATTAGTTGGACTTAGTTATCAGGGAAGCCACGGTGCCCCAAGTGTTATTGGTAAGATAAGAGACGCATCAGAAATTTTTGCTTCCTTGGAAGAGAAGGGGTTTAATGTGGCAAAGCCGAGTATTTTGATGCATCATGCGCCAACAAACATTATTCAAGCTAAGGCCAACGGTATAAATCTTCAGCTATCTGGACATACTCATCTTGGTCAGACCATTCCTTTTGGAATAATTACCCACTTGATATACGGAAAATATTATTATGGATTGCACAGTGAAGGAGATTTTTCTATCTATACCAGCGATGGGGTTGGCACTTGGGGTCCGCCAATGAGAATTGGCAATACACCAGAAATTATTTCCATAAAAATATCAAAAACTGATTAAAATATAATATTTTTTAAAACAATATGTACCAACCACTTTTGGATTACATAAAAAAAACTCGTGTTGCTGGAATGAAGGATAGTCAAATCAGGCAGGAATTAACAAGGGTAAACTGGAAAAAGGAATATATTGAAGAAGCTTTTAAAGCTTGCGGCAGAGTAGCTGATAAAAATCGCAGTGTTAAGATAATTGTTTTTGTTATTTTGGCAATCTTATTAATCGGGTTGATTGCGCTTGGTTTTTGGTATAAGTAATTTAATTTGGCAGAAAAAGTTTTAAAATTAATTGCCAGATAACTTTCTTCGTAATCCAAAAGGACTTTAGGCAATAAAATTGCGCAAAAAAGCGTTAAAGGGTATAATGTAGCTAGAAAAGGGAATATTGATTTTAAAAACAAAAATATGTATAAGAAGAAAAAGGTAGCTCAAAAAAAACAACAAAAAAAAGCCGGTAAGAAAATTGCCAGCTTACGCTATAGGTAGGCTTAATAAAAGGTCCCGAATATTTGGGACCTTTTAGGTGTTTTTTATTTTTTTGTTCTTTAAATCTTAGAGGGGGTGAAAAAATGAGCGGAGAAAATGGTGGAAATGGGACAGATTGGCTTTATACCATAAAGGAGTCGGGATATTTTTTCTGTTCAATAAAAGATTGCGATGGAATTTTGCATATTATGCCTGATGGCAAAAAAAGGATTGAAAGATTTGAAGACAAAATCGTGGTCATTATTGATCAAGGGGGTTCCCTTGAAAAAGAAATTCCATTTCCCCTTCAAAAAAACGGGCATCAATCTCTCGGGGTGGAAGTTTACACTTCAAATTGTCCTCCTCCAAGGGGCAAAGGTTTTTAAAAAAGAGGTCGAAATCAATGGATCTCTTTTTTTCTTGACAAGTTTTAGCAGTAAAGCTATTCTTAGGGTACTAAATATGAAAATCAACGTTTTAATTTGTCGTTGCTGTTGTTGCTCTTAAAGGAAAGAGGTTGGTTTTTATTGTTGAATTAGTTAAAACTAAAAAATTCTAAACTTTAAAACTAGCCTCCTTAAGAGGTTTTTTATTTTTTAACCTAAAATATATGATCTATAAAAATATCTTAGAAACCATTGGTTCAACGCCGTTGGTGAAAATCAATAAATTAAATCCAAATCCCTCGGCGGTCAATATTTATGCCAAGCTCGAAGGGGTGAACCCCGGCGGGAGCGTAAAAGACCGCATTGCTTTGCGTATGGTTGAACAGGCGGAAAAAGAGGGGCGATTAAAAAAAGGGAAAACTATAATTGAACCAACTTCCGGCAACACGGGCATCGCGCTAGCCATGATTGCCGCGGTAAAGGGGTATAAAGCAGAAATTGTGATGAGCGACGCGGTTTCGGTTGAGCGGCGGAAAATGATTGCGTCATTTGGCGCCAAAATTACGCTTACGCCCGGGAAGCTGGGGACTGACGGCGCGATTTTAAAGGCGCGGGAGCTGGTTAAAAAATACCCGGCCAAATATTTTATGCCCGACCAGTTTTCCAACAAATACAATAAAATCGCGCATTATGAAACCACGGCGCGGGAAATATGTGAGCAGACATATGGGCAGACGGATTATTTTGTGGCGGCCATTGGCACTTCAGGCACGTTGATGGGCGTGGGCGCTGGCTTGCGAAAATTTTGTAACCCGAATATTAAAATTGTTTCTGCCGAGCCGGAAAAAGGCCACTATATCCAGGGCTTAAAAAACATGGAAGAGGCGATAGTGCCGGCAATATATGATAAATCGCAATTGGATCAGATTATTAAAATCAACACCGAGAAGGCCTTTGAGATGTCGCGGCAAATTGCCAGGAGTGAAGGAATTTTTGTCGGTATGTCTTCGGGCGCGGCTCTGCTGGCCTCACTTGCCGTGGCGAAAAAAATAAAACCGCTTAAGGCGAGAAAAATAAACATCGTCACCATTTTCCCCGACAGAGGAGAAAAATACTTGAGTACGAAGTTGTTTAAATAATATTCAGGATATCTGATATCCTGAATATTTAACGATATTGTAAGTTGATAATTTATTATAAAAAATGTTGTAGGTTGAGATGCTATCGCTTGGGAATGCGGAACTTTTTATTTTGCTAAAAAATTAAATATGTTAAAATAGTTTTAATGGATTTATTTCATTCTATAATTTTAGGCATTGTTCAGGGCATCACGGAGTTTTTGCCCATATCTTCCACCGGCCATTTAATTTTGGCCGAGCGGATTTTAAATTTGGGGCAAGGGGAGTTCTTGAAGAGCTTTGATATTATCATACAGCTCGGTTCAATTTTGGCGGTCGTGGTTTTGTATTGGCGAGAACTTTTTACCAAGTGGGAAGTAATGAAAAGAATAGCGGTGGCGTTTGTGCCGACCGGAATTTTAGGGCTGGTTTTTTATAAAATAGTTAAACAATATTTTTTAGGCAACGAGGTAGTGGTTTTGTGGTCATTATTTTTAGGTGGGTTAGCGCTGATTATTTTTGAGTTTTGGCAGAAGGAAAGCGAAAGTGCGCATCAGAACTTAGCGGCCATTCCATATAAGAGCGCTTTTATTATTGGGCTATTTCAATCAATTGCGATGATTCCTGGAGTTTCGCGCTCAGCTGCTACAATTGTTGGGGGATTAATCTTAGGCTTAAAAAGAAAGACTATTGTGGAATTTTCTTTTATTTTAGCGGTGCCAACAATGTTGGCGGCAACGGGACTAGATTTATTAAAAAATTGGCAGCAGTTTTCATCTAATCAGTGGGACTTTTTAGTGGTCGGATTTTTGGCGGCTTTTTTAGTAGCCCTGGCCAGCATTAAGTTTCTGCTTGGTTTTATCAAACGTTATAATTTTATTCCTTTTGGTGTTTATCGAATAGTCGTCGCTATAATTTTTTGCTGGATTATGTTCGTTTAGCATTTTTTAAAAAATTCACAAGCGAAGTTATTTTTTCTTTTTTACTTGACGCCGTTTTTAAAATGGAATATAGTTAGAGCATCTAATAATTTGATACTCTCACTAATATGTTTAAGCAGAAAGAAAGTGAGGATGAATTGATCTCCTTGATTTTAGGAGTTATTCGTTCAATTCATTCCCATCTTAATAAGCAGCACCAATTAGACTTTTCAAAGACGTCTCCCCTGAAGGTTCAGGTTTTGGGATTTATAAAAAAACAAAAAAATCCCCTAATGAAAGATATGGCGGATTTTTTATTAATTACGCCGCCATCTGCGACCTCATTGATAGATAGCATGGCAAAAGAGAAGCTGATTGTTCGCTGTCCAGACAACAAAGATAGGCGACTTGTGCGCTTAAGCATTACTTCCGGAGGAAGTAAGTTTCTAAGCCTAGGCTTCAAGGAGATGACTGGTCATATGAAAGAAGTTCTTAATTGTTTAACCGAAAAAGAAAAGAAACAATTAATTGCAATTTACAGAAAAATATATAATTTTAATAATAAACCTAATAAATAAAATAGTAAAAAAATGAAAACTTTATTAAAAAAACCTTGGTTTATCATAACGGTTATTGTTATTGTCGCGATCGCCATAATTTATTTTTTCATAGCTGGCAATAAAAAATCTGCGTATGAATTTGCTGAGGCTCAGCTGGGCAGCATCTATCAAGAAGTAAGTGTGACGGGTAAGGTTAAGCCGGCCGAAAGCGTTGATTTAGCATTTGAAAAAAGCGGTAAAATCTCATCTCTTGCTATCGCCGTTGGAGACCAAGTAATCGTGGGTCAATTGTTGGCCAGTCTGGCTAACTCCGATTTAGTTGCTCAATTGGCCCAGGCTCAGGCTTCTCTTGATAAAGAGGTCATAAAATTAGCGGAGCTTAAAACTGGTACGCGGTCCGAAGAGTTAAAAATTGTTCAAACTAACGCGGCCAACGCTGAAAAAACATTAGCCGACGCCCGGAATAATTTAGTCAACGTCCAAAACAAAGCGACGATAGACCTGGATAATTACTACAGCGACGTTAAAGATATTCTTAATGATGTTTATCTTGATTCTGATGATGCGGTCAATAAACAAACGGATGAGCTTTTTTTTAATGATAATTCGGAAAACCCGGAATTAACTTTCTACACGGGGAATCAGGCTAAATCAGACACCGAGAGCAAGCGTAAAATAGCTCGCGTAGAGTTGGCGCAATTCAAACAAGAAATTGACTCGTTGTCTTCCATTCAAAACTCCCTGGACACGGCCCTAGTTAAAGGGGAAAACCATCTTAGGGCTATTTTGGATTTTTTAAACAGCGCCAGCGTTGCTGTTAATGAAGCGAGCAATTTATCATCAACTAATCAGACGAATTATAAATACTATATTAACACCAGCCGAACCAATGTTAATGCGGCTCAGACCAGCATTAGCACCCAAAAACAATATATTGCCACTCAAAAAGCGACTAACCAAAGCAATATCACAACTGCTGAGACAGCAGTTAATACCGCTCAAAGTTCTTTAGCCGCAGCGCAAGACCAATTAGCATTAAAAATAGCAGGTAGCACGTCGGAACAAATTGCCGCCCAAGAGGCCCAGATTAAATACGCGCGGGCCAATGTTCAAAATTACCAATCGGCTTTATCCAAAACCGCCATCCACTCTCCCCTAGATGGAATCATTACTAAAAACGACTTGAAAATGGGTGAAATTGTGTCAGCTAACACTAACGTAATCTCAATTTTAAGCGTTTCTAAATTTGAAATTCAGGCTAATGTTTCGGAAAATGAGATTGCTAAAATATCTTTGGGTGATTCGGTCGGTATGACGTTGGACGCTTTAGGGCCAAATGAAAAATTTGCTGGACGAATAGTTATGATTGATCCGGCGGAAACGGTGGTTTCGGGAGTTATTTATTATAAAATAACATCGGTTTTTGACAGCGAAAATACTAAAATAAAATCCGGCATGACAGTTAATATGGACATTCAAACCGATAAAAAAGAGAACGTTTTAACTTTGCCTTATTATGTGGTTAAGGGCTCAAATGGTGACAAGTATGTTCAGGTTTTAGAAGCCGGAAAATTAAAAGAGAAAACTGTAAAAACCGGCCTGGAAGGCGAAACAATGATTGAGATAATAGAAGGGCTAAAAGAGGGAGAAAAAGTAATTGCCTCAAGTTAATCCCATGCTTATTAAATTAAACAACATTATTAAAGAATATGCTGATGGCGGTATGCCCACTACCGCGCTACGAGGCGTCAGCCTAGAGATAAACGAAGGAGAGTTTGTGGCGATTATGGGCGCTTCAGGCTCCGGGAAATCAACATTAATGCATATTATAGGTTTTTTGGATAAAAAAACTTCCGGTCAGTATTTTTTTGACAACGAAGACGCCAGTGATTTTGACGATATTAAATTGGCGGAAATTCGCAATCAAAAAATCGGTTTTATTTTTCAGGCCTACAATCTTTTGGCCCGAACTTCGGTTTTGGATAATGTGCTGTTGCCGACAATTTATGCATCGCACATCAATAAAAGCGAAGTCGAGCAAAAAGCCATGCTGATTTTAGAAAAACTTGGTTTGTCTCATCGCATTAATCATCAACCAAATCAACTTTCCGGCGGGGAACAACAAAGAGCAGCCATTGCTCGAGCTTTAATCAACGAGCCTCGTCTGATTTTGGCCGACGAACCAACCGGTAATCTAGACAGCAAATCAGGCCAGGAAGTAATGGAAATTTTGCAAGACCTTAACGAGGATGGTCATACTATCGTGATGGTAACTCATGAAAAATATGTGGCTGAATGCGCTCGGCGCATCATTACTCTCAAAGACGGCCAGATTATCTCAGACCAAGGGGTGCAGGAGCGTCGCTTAGCAAAAAACGGTTTGATTAAATAGCAATTATTGAAATTTTAGCCGCATGAGTTTAATTCAAATTTTAAAATACACTCGCCGGAATTTGGCGCTAAACAAAACTCGCTCTTTTTTAACTATGCTAGGAATTATTATCGGCGTAGCGGCGGTTATTTCCATTGTTTCGGTCGGCGCCAGCGCACAGGACCTGCTTTTGGCGCAAGTTAAAGCCATGGGCACAAACCTTATTGGTATTTTACCGGGCGCGTCAGACGATAATGGACCGCCCGCAGCAGCTTTTGGCATCGAGGTGACTACTTTAAAATATGAAGATGCTTTAGAAATAAGAAAATTACCCAACATTATAGCCATTAGCGCCTATATTACGGGTCGGGGTACAGTCAGTTATTTTGGTCGGACAAAAGAATATAATTATGCCGGCGTTATGCCCGAATATCCAACTGTAGAAGACACAGCTGTCCAGCGAGGACGCTTTTTAAAGCAAGAAGATATAGACAGTTTGGCTCGAGTGGCGGTGATTGGCAGCAAAGTGGCCACCGATCTTTTTAATAAAGAAGATCCGCTGGAAAAACAAATAAAAATAAAGCAGGTGGTTTTTAAGGTGGTTGGCGTAATGAAAGAGCGGGGCGCCGGAGGATTGCAGAATCAAGACGAGCAAGTTTTTATTCCTTTGCGGACTGCCCAAAAAATAATGCTGGGCATTGACCACGTAGCCTATATCCGCGCCAAAGTAAACAAGGAAGAGAACATCGGGACAGCTATTATTCAGGTCAAAGAAAATCTTCGTTTTAATCATCATATCAAAGAAGTGGCTAAAGACGATTTTTCGGTGCGTAGCACCGCTCAAGCCTTGGATATTTTAAGTTCAATCACTCAAGCGCTAAAAATGTTTTTGGGAGCAGTAGCGGCAATTTCTTTGATTGTCGGTGGTATTGGTATTATGAATATAATGTTTGTGACTGTTTCGGAAAGAACCAAGGAAATTGGTTTGCGCAAGGCCGTTGGCGCCAAAAGAAAAGATATTCTTTTTCAATTTTTGGTTGAAAGCGCCGCAATGACCTTTGTTGGCGGGACAATCGGTATAATCTTGGGAATTGGTATTTCAGCGGCCATAACCGCGGGTGTTAATTATTTTGGTTATGACTGGCAATTTATCATCACTTGGTCTTCAGTTTTAACAGCTGCAACAATGGCGACCAGCGTTGGTTTAATTTTTGGTCTATGGCCGGCCAACCGCGCTTCATTGATGAGTCCGATAGAAGCCTTGCGGCGGCAATAAAAATTGCACCGAACAGTATTATTTATTAAAAATAATTTGCATGGACTTTTTAACTGTTACCCGACAATCTGTTATTGCCCTGAAGGCCAATAAACTGCGCTCTTTTTTTTCGATTCTGGGAATTGTTATCGGCGTGGCCGCGGTGGTAATAATTTTGTCTCTGGGGCAAGGATTAAAAGGCTTGGTTACTAATGAAATGAACGCCTTTGGCCCGAATCTTTTGGATATTGCCGTCAAGATTCCAGGGATTAGCCAAACTCAGTCCGTCGCTTCCATGGTTCAAGGAATAAAAATTACCACGCTCAAGTCAAAAGACATCAAGGATTTGAAAAACCAGCAAGTTTTTCCTTATATAACAGCGGTTAATGGCCAGGCCATTGCGCAGGAATGGGTGGTCTATAGCAATAAAGAGCGGCGGGTGCTGGTCTACGGCTGTAGCCCGGATTATCCGCTAATCATGAAAACTGCCAAATTGGCTATTGGCCGATTTTTCACTGATGACGAGAATAATAGTTTGGCCAAGGTTGGAGTACTGGGGAGTACGTTGGCCGAAAAACTTTTTGGCCAGGAAGACCCCCTGGGAAAGAATGTTAGGATGAAAGGCCTGAATTTTAAAGTGGTAGGAGTTCTTGAACCCCAGGGTGGCATGATGAGCTCTGCCGGGATGGACATGAATGAATTTATTTATGTGCCACTGGAAGTTACGCTTAAAGAAATTTTAGGCATTGATTATTTGACTGAAGTTCATGTTGATGTGAGCGACCAGCAGTATGTTGACCGCGCTATCGCCGACATCAGCCGTCTGCTACGGCGCAATCACAACATCACCGATCCCAATAAAGACGACTTTGAAATCATCACCATGGCGGAAATTTTAAAGCGAGTGGAACAGGTGAGCGTTATCTTGAATTTACTGTTGGGATTTTTAGCAGCTATTTCTTTGCTGGTCGGTGGCATTGGTATTATGAATATAATGTTGGTTTCAGTCAGCGAACGCACGCGAGAAATTGGTTTGCGTAAATCATTAGGCGCAAATAGCAAAAATATTTTATGGCAGTTTTTAATAGAAAGTTTGGTGATTACGGGACTGGGTGGAGTCATTGGTATAATCTGGGGGGTTGCAGTTTCTGTTTTGGTCGGTCTTGTCGTACGCACGCAAGGTTTGCCGAGTTGGCCAATAGAAATTTCGTGGTTGGCAGTCTTTGGCGCCTTTTTCTTGTCGGCAATTATTGGTTTGACTTTTGGCGTTTATCCTGCTCGCCAGGCGGCTAAAAAAAGCCCGATGGAAGCACTAAGATATGAGTAAAAGAAAAAATAAAACAAAGTAAAATTAAAAATTAAAGTCTGCAAAAGCATTGGAAAACATTGTAACAGTAAAAAATTTAGTTAAAAAATTTGGTGATTTTACGGCGGTTGACGGTGCTTCTTTTTCAGTTAAGAGGGGAAAGATTTTTGGTTTTTTAGGACCAAATGGCGCGGGCAAGACAACAATTATCAGAATTTTAACCACACTGCTTAAGCGGACAAGCGGTGATGTTTTAATTGACGGCAAGGATCCGCAAGCAGACGCCAACGAGGTTCGGCGCTCTTTTGGTATTGTTTTTCAGGATGCCAGCCTAGACGACGAACTAACGGCTAAAGAAAACATGGAATTTCATGGCGTTCTTTTTAAGGTGCCAAAAAAAATCAGACAAGAGCGCATTGAACAATTATTAAAATATGTTGAGCTCTGGGACCGAAAAAACGATCTAGTCAAAAATTTTTCCGGCGGGATGAAAAGAAGGCTGGAAATCGCCCGTGGAATTTTACACCATCCCAAAATTTTCTTTTTAGATGAACCGACACTGGGACTTGACCCACAAACACGCAATCATATTTGGAGCTATATCAAAAAATTAAACCAGAAAGAAGGAATCACGGTCTTTTTTACAACTCACTATATGGAAGAGGCCAGTCGCGTAGCCGACGAAATTGCGATTATTGACCATGGTAAAATTATCCAGCAGGGAACAGCGGAAGAATTAAAAAAGATAACCAAAAGTGATTCATTGGAAGATGCATTCTTGGCTCTAACCGGCAAAACATTACGCGATGAAGACGCCAGTACTAGCGACCGTATGCGCGAACGGCTTCGTCGGTTTCGCCACTAAAAATAGACTGATTATTTATGAGCACAATCTATATTCTTTGGTTAAGACAACTAAAAAGATATTTTCGCTCCAAGTCGCGGATGATTGGGTCTCTTGGCCAGCCAATTTTATTTTTAGTGGCGCTAGGTTTTGGCTTTGGGCCGATTTATCAAAAAGCCGGTGGCGGTAGCTATATTCAATTTTTAGCGCCGGGCATTATTGCTATGAGCGTAATTTTTACTGCCATTTTTTCGGGGATTGAAATTATTTGGGATAGAAAATTCGGTTTTTTAAAAGAAACATTAGTCGCGCCGGTTTCTCGTTTAAATATTATGATCGGACGAACGCTGGGCGGGGCCACCGTTGCCACTATTCAGGGTATAATAGTTTTTGGCCTGGCCACGATAGTCGGCTTTCGGCCAATGAGTTTAATTTTATTAATTCCAGCCTTTTTCTTTATTTTTTTAATTGCCCTACTTTTTACAGCGCTTGGTACAGCCATTGCTTCTGTTTTGGAAGACATGCAGGGTTTTCAATTGATTATGAATTTTTTAGTTATGCCACTTTTTTTCTTATCCGGCGCGCTTTTTCCCTTGGCGGGCTTACCATCTGGCATAAAAATAATCAGCTATCTTGATCCGCTTTCTTATGGTGTTGACGGCTTGCGCGGAACGCTGGTTGGCGGTTCTTATTTTAGCCTAGGACTCGATTTTTTGATCTTAGGAGCTTTAACATTAATGCTTTTAATGTTGGGCAGTTTTCTTTTTTCTCGTATTGAAGCTTAGTTCATGGTAGATAAAAATAAAAATCGCGAAGATTTCTGGTTTAAAACAAATATTGTTTTAAACGTTGGCTTGGTTGTTTTGCTGGCAATCGCTTTGATTGCTCATTTTGCTTTTTCCCTGCCCTATGATCGGGTAATTTTTATTGTGCTAGCTTTTCTCGGGCTTATTCCGGTTTTAAAAAGTGCTTTGGGAGCACTGTATAATCGGCAATTGACGATTGATCTTTTGGCCAGCATTGCTTTAGTTTTTTGTTTTTTGGCAAAAGAGTGGCACTCGGCTGCTTTTATAAACTTAATGCTGGCTTCAGCCAGGATTTTTTATTTATGGACCAAAATCAGGGAAAGAAATATTATTTCGCATCTTTTAAAATACCGGCCAACTAAAGTAAAAATAAAAAAAGGTGAGGAAATTTTTGAAATTCCGATCGAAGAAATAAAAATAGGTGATTTAGTTGTGGTCGAATCGGGCGATCGTTTGCCGGTTGATGGGCGGGTAATTTTTGGCCAAGCCAGTATTAACGAAGCGGTCATTACGGGTGAAAGCGAATTAACAACCAAGAGAATCAACGATTATGTTCTAAGCTCAACTTTAAACGAGGCTGGCTCTTTGGTTGTCCGGGCAGAAAAAATTGGCGAGGATAGCACTTTTTCCAAAATAATTGCCATGATAGAAGAAGCAAGTAAGAAAAAGAGTAAAAACGAACAAATGGCGGCTCGTTTTGCAGCTTGGTATATCGTAATCGTTCTGTTTGGCGCCCTGGCGCTTTGGGTGACCATTGATGACATTCAATTGGTTTTGTCTGTGCTTTTGGTAGCCTGTGCCGATGATATTGCAGTGGCGATTCCACTTGGTTTTACTATGGCTATTGCCAGAGCGGCGCGGCGTGGAGTTTTGATAAAGGGAGCCGATATTATTGAAAATCTAACTAAGATTAAATATTTTGTTTCTGATAAAACTGGCACATTAACGACTGGACGGCCGAAAATAAAAAAAACAGTTGTTTTTAGTGGCGACGAGGAAGGATTTTTGCGCCATTTTGGTTTAGCTGAAATAAATTCTTGTCATCCAACCAGCGTTGCTATTATTAAATACTTAAAAGAAAAAAGCGTAGAAATTTTAGCGCCAGATGAATTTCACGAAACGCCGGGCGATGGCATTGAAGCAATAAAAAATGGTGTAAGATTTTTCGCCGGTAAAGTAGATTTTTTAGAAAAGAATGGCGTCACAATAAAACAAGAAGAATTAAGCGCGATAAAAGAACAAGAAAATAATGGTTATAGCGTCACTTCTTTAGGGTTATCAGATGGAGCTTTTTTGGGGTTTATGGCGCTGGAGGATGAAGTTCGCCCGATGGCCGCTACCTTTATTGCTCAGACAAAAAGTTTAGGCGTAAAATCTTGGATAATTTTAACAGGCGACAATGAGCGAGTGGCTGCTAAGGTGGCCAAGGAGTTGCAGATAAAGCACTATCAAGCAAACTTAAAACCGAAAGATAAATTAGCTTACGTTGAAAATTTTAAAAAAGATAATCCGGGTGTCCTTGCTATGGTGGGAGATGGCGTTAATGATGCGGCTGCCTTGGCGCTGGCTGATGTTAGTATCGCCATGGGGATTGGCGGCTCAGATGCAACAATAGAGGCAGCGGATATTACCTTAGTCAAAGATAATCTTGAAAAAGTTCCTGAAGTAATTTTGCTTGGCCATGCGACAATGGAAATTATCAAACAAAATTTCTGGCTTTGGGGAGCTTTAAATGCTTTGGGGCTAGTCCTAGTTTTTGCGGGCTTTTTAAATCCGGTTGGCGCCGCCGCTTTTAATTTTGCGACTGATTTTGTGCCGATTTTAAATGCCCTGCGTGTTGGAATTGTTAAGATAAAAAGAAAGTAAAGTTTTTAAAAATAAACAATGTTATATGCAGATAATTATCTAAAATGGCGAAGTCTCGCACTGGCGGGATTTTTTTACTTGCTATTGACGGCCAAATGATTAACCATTAAAATGCTAACATGAAAAAGATAGTCAATCAGGCAATTATTATTAGCATTATTATTAACCGGCAAAGCTTGGTTGGATTTATCGTCTAAGAGAAAAAGAAAAAACGATAAAGATGAATCCAGCCAAGAGCTGGGTTTTTTAGTTCTTAAAAAACAAGGGGACATAAAAATAAAGGAGGGGGAATTATGACAAAAAAGGGAGTGGAAATTGAAAGAGCAGAATGGAATGTTTATTCTTCCGGCAACAAAAATTCTGCCGGGACAAGTTTAGCCTCAATAAAGATTAAAATGAAAGGCTTTGTAGAAATTTATACAGCCGAAGAAGGAGTCGGACCGGTGGATGCGCTTGGCAGGGCTTTATTTAAAGCAGTTCGGCAAACCAGGCCCGAGGTTGATGAAATCCAACTGGTAGACTTTAGTGTCACTTACAGCAACGGAAAAAAGGGGACAGCCAGCGGAACAGCAGCTGAAGTTGTGGTATCGGTCGATTTTGCCAGAAACGGCAAGTTATTTAAGTTCGTCGAAGTATCGGAGAATATTCTTGAGGCAGTATTTAAAACGCTTGTTCGGGGTATTGAAGCGGTTTTAGAACCTCTTTAATATTTAAATGTTTTGGGCTGGAAAAATTCCGGCCCTTTATTTTTGTTGACACGATTTTTTAATGCGTTAAAATTAGACAGTAAATGATAATTTATTTCTTATGAAAAAAATATTTGTTTTTGCAGTTAATTTTTGGCTGATTTTTAGCTTTTCCTTAACGCCAGCGATTTCTTTGGCGCAAGAAGAAGGCGGGCCACCAGCGGATATTCAAAAAGGTCCGAGCCAGGAAGAAATAAGTCAGTTTCAGCAAGAAATAGGCGCGCCACCCGAAGCCTTTGCCAGCCATGGGCCAACACAGATGACGGCCGATGAAGTTAAAAGTTTACCGGAAGACGTTAAAAAGTATGCCAGCGAAAGCGAAATGGTAGCTTTATATTGCGCCATGACCAGATGGAAAAGCGGTGATTTTTTCTCGGCGATGGATGCATTGCAAAATTATATGGCGCCGGCACTGGAAAAAGTAAAAGCACTGGGAGTGGATGTTTCCGTGCCCAACTTTTTAGCCTTAAAGGCAGATGGCCAAAAAAAAGTTGAGGCAATTTGTTCGACCAAAACCGTAGACGAAGCTGAAAGCTTGGCGCAAGAATTTCGAACTTGGGGACAAAATGATGTCCAGCAAAAAGTTGATCAAGAGCTAAGGACTTCTTTGGAAGAAAAAATTAAAGTAAAAAGTGATGGGTTAAAAGAAAAAGTGCAAACAGAAGTTCAGGCTTTTGTTGACCAGGAAACCAAGGTTATGGAAGAAGAAATAAAACAGAAGGTTGATACATTGGTAGAGTCAAAAAAATCGCAACTGGAATCAATGGCCAAGTCAAATCCTTCCGGCGTTCAGGCAGTAGCTGACAGCATGAGAGGGCAAATAGATTCAGAAATCCAGGCTTTTGTTGATGCCAAAATTAAACAGATGAAAGATAAGATAAAGACAAAAGTTGATGAAATTGTTGGGCCGCAAAAAAAGCAATTTGAAGATGTTGGCGCGGCTTTGAGCGAGGCGGGCAGCAAAATAGATGAAGGCGTTAAAGCTGGGCGCTCCCAATATGAAAAATACAAGGAAGAAGCCTTTGTTTTAAGAAAAAAGCTCGTTTTTAGTATGTTGGACAAAAATCTAGAAGAAGGCTTAAAACAACTAGAAGCCGCCAGCGCTGATATTGAAAATGCCAAAAAAGATGACCCGACAATTCAAAGCGTAGGAGAAGTTAAATCAGCTCTGACGCAAGACCGCAAAATTCTAGAAGATAGATTAAACGCGGCGCTGGACGCGGGAGATGACACAGCCTTTGAACAGGCCCTCCTTGATTTTAAAACAAAATGGGAAGCTTATCGTACTGACATGGAAAAAGTAGCTAAGCAAGCCATTGGTAAGGCTTGCACGATCGCCCTGGCTCAATTTGGATCAAGCCGGACGCAAATTGATAAGGGCTTAGAGCAAATAACCGGCCTGCAAGGAAGATGTGCTAATAACGCTTCGGAAGAATGTTCTTTGGTTAACACTTTTTCTGATCGATTTAATACAGTTTCAACTAAATTTACCGATATAAAAACCGAAATAGGGCTGGCAGAAAAAATGTGCCAACAGCCAGAAGTTGCAGATAGAGAAAATTTAGTTGCTTTAATGAAAAAGATCCAAGATGATGCTGGGGATTTGAAAAAATATGGCCAAGCCCTAGAAGCAGAAAAAAATAAAGCGATTGCTAATTCTGCCAAAGATGCTTGCGCTAAAGCCTTACCTCAAATTAGAGCCGCGCAAAGCGAAATCAAAAATAATGATTTAGTTATTTTGCAAAACAATTTAAATAAATGCAAAGGAAAAAGCACGGATGAATGTAAGATGGTAATGGAATTAAATCAGGATTTTGTTAGATTGACGGATCAAATTAATCGGTTCAACCGCAATAAAGACCAAGCCGAAAAATTATGCTTGGGAGTTTCCAGTGAGAGCGATATGAAAAAATTAGTTGATGCGCTGGATGGAACTAAAAATGAAGGAGCTAGTGCCAGGCTCATGGCCAAACAGCTGCAATCCAAGCAAGCCGAAAAAGCTAGTGATAAAGCTTTTTGTAAGCCAGCCATGGCCGAAGTTAGCATTGGTAAGTCAAAAATGAGCACAGGCTTGAATGATTTGAGTGTTAATTTTTCTTCTTGCAGCAAGCAGAAGAAAAAAACCAGTGCCTGCACTAAAGTAATGACCTTGAGCTCAAAGCTTGAAGATGCGCGCAATCAAGTAAAAAATGTTTTTAACAAAGCCGATAATTTGGAAGCATTTTGTAAAAAAGCGGGAAGCGGTTTGCCAACCGATCAGACAATTAACTATTTGAAATCGTTTAAAGACGAGGGCCAGCGGGTCGAAAAATTAATGGAAGATTTAAGGAGCGAAGTTAGCGCTATTAAATAAATTTATTATCAAAAAATATAAAAATATGAATCAGAAAAATATAATTATCGTAGTTGCCACGATTGCTGTTTTGGCGCTAATCGGTGGCGGATACTGGTTTTATCAATCGTCTTCCGATCAATCAGCCAAAAATAATGCGGCCATAAACAGCGTAAAAGTAGAAGATTTAAACTTAGACTTTTCTTTATCTCCTATGCCCGCTTTGGACATTTCTAGTTTTAATATTCCGATGCCGGAGTTAACCGGAGAAGGATCATTTTCTGGTATAAAAGTTAATAGCGATTTTTCTTACACTGGGGAAGTAAAACTATCGGCGCCCAGCTATGAATTTAACGTGTCTATTCCATCGGGAGTGCCAACAACTCTTCCGACAGGAGCTCCAGCGTCAACCGGTGCGCCAGCAACTGTGCCGACAACAACTTCAACTAGTGCCCCCGCTCAAACCGGCGCGCCAGCGGGTCAAACAACTGACTGTTCTGCCTTTTCCGCCACACCAAGCTGTTCTGTGGTTGGCGGGGGAGAGGCTTATACTCTTTGCAAACAGTGTTTTCCAAATAAGTAATCAACGCAACTATTTGACAGATTAATATTTTGTTGTATTATAGAAGAACTCCACAGAAGGAGTTCTTTTGTTCTTAAATAAAATAAAATATTATAGGGGAGGGAAAATGAAAAAGATTATGATTGTAGACGATGATCAAGCTGAGCGGGAGTTTTTGATTAGCTACATAAAAACATTCTTTAAGTCTTTGGTTTTCTCTGGTAAAATTATGCCAGAGTTTATTGAAGCCGAAGATGGACTGCAAGCCTGGCGTCTTTTGACCGAAGAAAAAATCGTTCCGGACTTAATAATCGTTGATTTTCAAATGCCTAAAATGAACGGCGGACAGTTAATTGATAAAATTCAAAAAGAGTTGAATCTTCATTCGGAAATAGTGCTGCACAGCAGTTGTTTCGGGGGAAGAGCAGAGGCGCAGAAACGAGATTGTAAGTTTGTTTTTAAAATAGGGGGGGAAGAAAGGATTTTCGATTTGGCGGTAGGTCTGGGACTTTTCATTCCTTGATTATCGGTTTTTCCCATTTTTTTTGTCTTAATCGAAAGCGCTCTAAGGTCTAGGGCGCTTTTTTATTTATGTGTTATAATTAATTAGGTAATTTGTAAAAAAAAGACCATAAAATAACAATATTTTTTATGCTCAGCTATTTTCTAAAACCCCTGCGGAAATTTCAACATTCGTATTTGCCGGGTGTTGTTACGGCCAGCGGGGACGAAGACCCATCGGCTATTTCAACATATTCGGTCGTTGGCGCTATTACTGGTCTGTCTTATTTATGGTTAATTTTGTTATCCACGCCTCTTTTGATTGCGATTCACCGAATATCCGCTCGCATAGGGGATGTCACCAAAAAAGGCCTGATGACTTTAATCAAGGAAAAATTTGGCGATAAAATTGCTTTTGTTTGTGTTACGGCTTTTGTGCTTGGCAATCTGCTGGCCTTGGCAGCTGATATCATTGGCATGGCGGCCGGCTTTCAATTATTGACCAGTTGGAACTATATTTATTTTATCGTTCCCTTAATAATTTTAATCTGGTATATAATTGTTTTTGATACTTATCAGCATATTGCCAGATATTTTTTCTGGTTTTCCGGAATTTTAGTGGCTTATGTTTTTGCCGGAATTTTAGCTAAACCAGACTGGCTGCTTGTTTTAAAATCAACCTTTATTCCCTCGATACATTTTAATCTATTTTACGTTTTTGGGGCGCTAGGATTGTTGGGCGCCACTTTTTCTCCTTATGCTTTTGTTTGGCAAACCGAAGAGGAAATAGAGGAGAATCACAATACAAAAAATATTCAGCAGTCCAGTAAAGCGGTAATTATTGGTTTTGTCTATAGCGGTTTGGTCGCTTTTTTTATCATGATAGCCAGCGCCAGCGTTATTACCGACCAGAACATAAATCTTTTAACCGTCAAAGATATAGCACAGGCCTTAACCCCCGTAGCAGGCATTTGGGCAACCAAACTTTTTGGCATCGGACTCATCGGTGCAGGAATTTTAGCCATTCCGATTCTAGCCACTTCTTCGGCTTATGCAGTAGCGGAGTTTTTTAAATGGCCGGGAAGCTTGAAAAAGAAACCCAGCAAGGCTAAGGGTTTTTATTCAATGATTACTTTTGGTTTTTTATTTTGCTTAATTGCGTTGCTCTTTGAATTGAACCCGATTAAAGCCATGTTTTTTTCCCAAGTATTGGTGGGGGTTTTGACACCGATTATCATTTATTTTATTTTAAACTTAGCTTCGGACAAGAAATTAATGAAAAACTATACTTGCCATTGGCTGGAACTTTTAGGCGGCTGGGTCGCAATTGTTTTTTTAGTTCTGGGTGACCTGTTCCTTTTATTTTTTATTTTAAAGGGACTTTGATATGAAAAATAAAATAGTAATTACGATTGTTTTTTTATTTATAATTTCCAGTTTAAGTTTAGCGCTGTTTTTTATTATCAAATATTCAAAAAATAAAAGCTTAAGCAATCTGTGGCCGTCAAGCACGACAACAGCCTCGCCAACGGCTCAACTATCGCCCAATGCCTCCTCGACCGCCGAAGAAATAAACAAACTGAAAGAGGAACTGGAAAAATTAAAAAATCAACAGCCACAAATTATTTATAAAACGGCTCTGACTTCGCCAACTAATTCACCCTCAGCCAACAACTTAAAAACTCAAGAAGAATTAAATAAAGCTAAAGATCAGATCTCTTCTTTGGAGGAACGGCTAAAACAAATTCAGGCTCAGCAATCTCAGCAAGTAGCTACCGCTCCATCTGATGCCGAACTAATTAGCTCGTGGAAAGCAGAAGACAAGGTTGTTCGCATTGCCTGTCAAGATAATTTTTTTCAAACCTGGCAATTTGGCTCGGGTGTTTTAGTTAGCGCCGATGGGAGGGTTTTGACTAACGAACACGTAGTTAAATCGAGCACGAGACTGGCTTTACCGGATTATTGTTTAGCGCTTTTTAGTAAAGACCTTGATGTGCAAAGTCAAAAATATAATAAACAATACAGAGCAACTTTTGTTGGTTTTTTTCAGGATAGAGATGCTGTTTTGTTAAAAATTCAAGATGTTTTAATTCCAGAGGGCAATGCTGTCCGTGCTTTACCGGTAAGCGAACCTTTCTTTTATTTTTTGCCAACCACCGTCCGGCCACAAATTGGCCAAACGGTTTATACTATTGGTTTTCCCGAGTCAGCCAATTTTGCTTTTTCGGTGACCAAGGGAATAATCAGTAATTTTGTGCCCAATGAAGTTTATTTTGGCACCGATGCCCAAATTGACCGAGGAAACTCGGGTGGCGCGGCCGTTAATTCCGTTGGCCAACTGATTGGCTTGCCAACGTATAAATTTGTTTCCAGCGGCGACTACCGTGGATATATTTTGGATATTCATTCATTGAAGCTGGATTTATAATTTATAGACAAATAGCCGACATCCGATGTCCCGAATATTAATGCATTTTAATTTTTGGACATCGGATGTCGCCGGATTAGATGATTTTAATAAAAAATACAACAATTGTTACTCAAAATGAGGAGCGCCGGATTATAAAAAACGGCGCAGTTTTAATTGAGGGTAAAAAGATAATTGATGTTGGCCCGACTAAAAAAATTGAGAAAAGATATGTTAAGGCTAAGAAACAAGTGATTAATGGCCAGGGTAAAGTGATTATGCCTGGGCTCATAAACATGCATACGCACGCGGCGATGACCCTGCTTCGCGGTTACGCCGACGATATGCCGTTGATGGATTGGCTTAATAAAAAAATCTGGCCGGCGGAGGCCAAAATGAAGTCTAAGGATATTTATAGGGGCACAAAATTGGCTTGCCAGGAAATGCTGGCCAGCGGAACAACAACTTTTTTTGATATGTATTGGCATCCTGAGCCGATGATTAAGGCTGTTGGCGAGACCGGCATTCGCAGTTTTATTGGTCCCTTGGTTATTGACCTTGGTGCGGTAAATATTGGGCCAGCGCAAATTGAACAAACATACAATAAATTAAAATCAAAACTCAGCGATGTTATTGAGTTGACGATAGCTCCACATTCAATTTATACAGTGGCGGAAAAAACTTTAATTTGGTGCCAACAATTTGCCAGGCAGAACAAACTATTATTACACATTCATTTGTCAGAGACAGAGGAAGAAGTAAGAAACTGCTTCAAACAGCATGGTTGCCGGCCGGTGGAATATCTAGAAAAAATCAGGTTTTTGGGCGATAACGTTGTGGCGGCGCACGCTTGTTGGCTGACGGATAAAGAAATTAAAATTCTGGCCAAAAGAAAAGCAAGTATTGCTCATTGCCCGACTTCTAATTTGAAATTAGCTTCGGGTATTATGCCGTTGGGCAAATTATTAAAGGCCGGGGTTAATGTGGCGCTGGGCACCGACGGCCCGTCTTCCAATAATAACTTGGATATGTTTGAAGATATGAAAATTGCCGCTTTGGTCCATAAGTGGAATGAACGAAATCCCGAAGCCGGGGACGCTCAGACTATTTTAGATATGGCCACTATTAATGGTGCCAAGGCCCTTGGTATGCAGAATGAAATTGGTTCCATTGACATTGGCTTGGAGGCTGATATGATTATGCTTGACTTTAACCAGCCGCACCTGAGGCCGCATTTTAATACGGTATCGCATCTGGTTTACGCGGCACGCGGAGCGGATGTAGAGAGGGTCATAATTGGCGGCAGGGTTCTTTACAAAAAATAAGTGTTTTTGGCCAAAAAGAAAGGGGGTGGCTATGAAAGACAGGGAACGTAAATATAGTATTCAAAAAATACTGGGTTTTATTTGGCTGGTTTTTTGTTCAATGATAATTTTAGCAAACCTGGATACTGACGATAATTACTCTTTGACAAAAACACAGTTGCGGTTGTCCGGCGATGAAAAAAATGCTGGAACCGGGATCAGTGAAAAACAAATCCTTGAAGAATTCCGTCTTTCTCTGGCGGGGCACCTTGATAAAATTCTTATAGGAAAAAATTATTGGCAAAAAATAGAAGGATTTATGCTAAGATGCCAGCCAAAAGATGGGCTCGAAGGGAAAAACCTAGGGGTTTATCTGGTAAGCATTGAGACGGGGGAATGGTATCTGCCAGTTCTCTGGGAAATTTCTATGAATGATTTAAAAAAACTGGAACCAGGAGACATCAGAAAATGCGCCAAAGATGCGGCGCAAGCAATAGTTTTTGAGTTAAAGAAACTCAAGCTCAACAAACAGAAAAATCAACCCGAAACTAAGAAAATTTTAGTAAAAGAGAGCGCACATGCGCCTCTTTTTTTATCATAAAAATGCTAGTATAATAAAAACGGGTTAATTCTTATATAAAATTAAAATGCCCGAACTTCCCGAAGTCGAAACAATTAAAAATCAGCTGAGTCATTTGGTTGTTGGCAAAAAGATAGCTAGCATAAAAATTTTATTACCAAAAATAATTAAACTATCCGTAAACAAATTTAAAAAAGCCATTATTGGTGCTAAAATAAAAAAAGTAAACCGGCGGGCTAAAATTTTGGTCATAGAATTAAATAATGGCTGGACAATACTAGTTCATCTTAAAATGACCGGCCAGTTGATATTTGTCGCAACTCAGCCCGTTATTAAAAACAAACACACGCATATAGTTTTTTGTTTTACTAATGGGGCGCAATTGCTTTTTAACGATTTGCGACAATTCGGTTATGTTAAACTAATTAAAACAGCGGAGTTAAACAATCTTTTCTTGAAAGACGGAGTTGGCCCGGAGCCATTGGAAAGCAATTTTACTTTAGTGGATTTTCGGGCGATACTTGCTAGGAAACCAAGGGCTAGAATTAAACAGTTTTTAATGGATCAGAAAAATTTGGCTGGTATTGGCAATATTTATGCTGATGAAATATTATTTTTTGCCGGCGTGCATCCTTTGCGTCAGTCTAAAAGCTTGAAAGAAATTAACATTAAAAAAATATTTAAGGGAATAAAAGAAATTTTGCGCTTGGCAATAAAGCTAAGAGGAACTTCCTCAAGTGATTACATAGACGCCTTTGGCCAGCCGGGAAGGTTTGATGTCCGCCTAAGGGTTTATGGCCGAAAAGGCAAAAAATGTGTAAAATGCAAAGAGATGATTAAAAAAATAAAGATTGGTGGCCGCTCAGCTAGCTTCTGTCCTGTTTGCCAGATTTAAATATAAAACTTAACTAATTCCTTCTTTTTGCATAAAGAGGGGAGACGTAAAAAATCTATGAAAGAAATATTAAAGTTTTTTGATAAATTAGAAGACAAAATTCGCCATAATCTGAGCCATTACCCGATTGTTTACGCTTTAGTCGGTTTCTTGGGCGTTGTTTTAGTCTGGCGAGGAATTTGGCATATTGCTGATAGTCTCCAGTTAAATTCCTGGCTCTCGGTTATCTTGGGAGTTTTAATTTTGCTTTCATCGGGACTTTTGGTTGCTCTGGCAATTGGCGACGAAGTTATTATTAATGCTTTCCGGGGCCGACGCAAAGTAACTGAGCTTAGATTAGAAGAAACCCTGACTTTATCCGAAAGAGTTGACGAAATAAAAAAATCATTAGAAAAAATAGAAAAATCATTGTCCCATGTTGAAAAAGAAGAAAAGAAAATTGAACAGAAGGTTGCCGAAAACCAATGAAGAAATTATTGTTATCGCTCATAATATCCGCAGCGCCTTCAATGTCGGGTCGATTTTCAGAACTTCGGACGCCGCTGGAGTAGATAAAATAATTTTGGGCGGTTACTGCGCCCATCCGCCGCACCCCAAACTTTTAAAAGTTTCCTTGGGAGCGGAAAAAACAGTTTCCTTTGAAAAATGCGGGCAAAGTTGGCAAAAAATAGATAATTTGCAAAAGCAGGGCTATCAGATTCTCGCCCTGGAAAAAACTAAGCAAGCTGAAAACATATTTAATTTCAAACCAAAATTCCCGCTGGTCTTGATTTTGGGAAACGAAAGAAAGGGGCTTTCGCCAAAAATTTTGAGGCGCTGTGACAAAGTTGTTTCTATCCCTATGCAGGGAAACAAAGAATCATTAAATGTTTCGGTCGCTTATGGAATAGCGATATACCAATTAATAAATAATAAAGCTTAATATCTAAATTCAAGTATCAAACATCAAAATAGTTTTAACTCTTGGTTTTGATTGTTTAATATTATCTAGAGATTGGGGTTTAGAAATTAGAATTTAATTATCTATGGGTAAGATCCAAAAATTACGCCAACAAAAAAAACTAGAGGAAGAAACGGAACAAACACAAAAACTGCAAAGAAATAAAAAAATAGCCGTAATTATTTTTTTTAGCTTAGCGATCTTTGGAGTTTTGGTTTATGGCACGGTAAAATTTTTAAACTGGAAAATTGATTCATCCGATAATGCCCCAAAAACAAATTCATTAAGCACAACGCCAACCGCCACGCCCAAGACCGAAAACATCTTTCCGTCTTTTAGTCCGGCGATTGAGCAAAAAACTAATATGCAAACAATCGGTCAATACGCGGTAATTGAAACCGATAGGGGAAAAATAAAGCTGGAGCTATATCCGGCTGACGCCCCCAAAACAGTCGCTAATTTTGTCAATCTAATTAATAAAGGCTTCTATAATGGCTTGGGTTTTCACCGAGTTATTTCTGATTTTATGATTCAGGGCGGAGACCCCAAGGGTAATGGCACCGGCGGACCGGGATACGCCTTTGAAGACGAAATAAATCCCTGGAGTCTTGGATTATCAGAAGAAACAATTAAATCCTATGAAGCCCAAGGATACCAATATACTCGAAACTTAACTTCTCACAAAATGGTACCCGGAGCGTTAGCCATGGCCAATGCCGGTCCAAATACCAATGGTAGCCAATTTTTTATAGTCACCCAGCAAGACCAGCCGCATCTGGACGGTAAACATACGGTTTTTGGGCAAGTAGCTGAGGGAATGGATATTGTGCGGAAAATTCAGCAAGGTGATATAATGAAAAAAGTGACAATTATAAAATAATTATCATCCCGCACTTGATGCGGGATCTGGGATTTCTGGATTCCGGTTCAAGATCAAGCCTAGCTTGGCTTAAGACTGGAATAACAAACAAACGATTATGTCTAAAATTGTTTTTGATATTGAAACCATCGGCATCGAATTTGATGAATTGCCAGAAGAAATGCAAAAATATATTCTGAAAGATGCCGAGGACGAAAAAAAAGCGAAAGAGGCAAAAGAAAAATTAGGCCTATCTCCCTTAACCGGCGAAATAGTCGCTATTTGCTTAATTAATCTGGACACGGGCAAGGGAAGAACCTATTTTCAGGCGCCCAATAAAGACATAAAACCGTTTATTGAAGATGACATAGAGTATCAAGCCTTAACTGAAAAGGAAATTTTAGAAAAATTTTGGCAAGAAATAAAAAACTATAATCAATTTATTACTTTCAATGGCCGAAAATTTGATTGTCCATTTATTATGCTTCGTTCGGGAGCGTTAAAAGTCCGCCCCTCCAGAAATCTGATTCCTTACCGCTATAGCGACCAAGAGCACATCGACTTGCTTGACCAGCTGACTTTTTATGACGCTTTTCGCCGTTTTTCTCTAGACTTTTACTGCAAGTCCTTCGGCCTGGAGGCCGGCAAAATGAAAGGAATGAGAGGAGATAAGGTTCAAGAATATTTTAAAAAAGGTAAATATCTGGAGATTGCCCGTTATTGTTCTCTGGATGTTAAAGCCACAGCCGAACTTTTTGAACGCTGGGAAAAATACATAAGAATTTAATTCATCGTGTTTAATCAACAGGCAAAATGGGGATTGGCCATCGTGGCGATTTTTCAAATAGTTGCTATTTTTTTCATGTTACATTTTTATAATAAACTGGTTTCTAATCCCGATAATTATTATAAAAATATTTTAACCGACAGAGACAAGTTAAGCTCAAAAATCATGGAAGAAGTTACGCCTCAAACGGCTGATTGACAAATTGACTGTAAAAGTGTACTGTTGCATTGAAGATAATTAAGAAAATGTCTGATAAAAAACTAATAGCTTTCTCCTTATTTTTTGCCGCTTTGTTGATTTTTGGCGGCTGGTATTATTCAAAAAACGGCCCTCAGCAGGCTGCTATTTTGCCTTCCCCAGCTACTGGCCAGGCAACCATTGCAGAGAAGGGGATTGTAATTGGCAATCCGGATGCTCCGGTCACAATGGAAGAATACACGGAATTTTTATGTCCGGCTTGCGGCCGTTTTGCTAATCAAACCCTGCCACAAATAAAAGAAGATTATGTTAAAACCGGCAAAGTGAAATTAGTTCTTTATGTTTTCCCGCCATTTGAACTTGGCAATGCCGCGCTCTGCGCTAACGAACAAGGAAAATTTTCAGAATTCCATGATTATATTTTTCTACACCAGAAAGAGATTACCGGAGAAGAAGATATAAAAAATTATGCCATAAACTCTGGTTTGAACGCTCAAGAATTCAACACCTGCTACGCTCAGGATAAGTATAAAAATAAATTAAGCAACTGGTACAACGAAGGGGGGAAGCGCGGTGTAACCGCCACTCCGACTTTCTTCATTAATGGCCAGCAATTTGTCGGTGCCTACCCTTACGCAGACTTTAAAAAAATCATTGACGAAAAACTGGCAGAAGCAAAATAATTATTATCTAATCGCCCCTCGACAAGCTCGGGGCGATTTTTGATTGATGTTAAGATTGACAATATTCAGTATTTCCATTATAATCTTAGCACATGCAGACGCTCTCACTTTTAACCAAAATAACTAATTTTTATGCCCAAGCTAAAGATTGGGTATTTGTTGTTTTTGTTCCGGACAAAAACAACAAATATCTTCCTGGTGCCTTGAGGCCTAGGCTGCTTTTTTGCTATAGCTTAATTCTTTTATTAATAAAGATTGCCGCTATTTCCTTTGTTCTGCTTTTACCTTATTCTACTTTTTTCTCGGCCATAACCCAAGATCGCCTGGTCATTCTGATTAATCAAGCTCGGCAAAATAATAATTTACCGGCAGTTTTATTAAGTAAAACCTTAAACGAAACAGCTGACTTTAAAATTAACGACATGCTGGCCAATGACTACTTTGAACATACCAGTCCCACTGGAATTACTCCTTGGTCTTGGTTCAAAAAGACTGGCTATAATTATGCTTATGCCGGTGAAAACTTAGCCATTAATTTTACGCAAACCGATGATGTTTTTTCCGCCTGGATGGCAAGCCCCGCTCACCGCGATAATATTTTAAATCCTAATTTTAATGAAATCGGGCTAGCGGTTAAAAATGGTCCAATACAAAATCACGACGCAACTTTAGCTGTTTTAGTTTTTGGAAAACAACAAATCACAAGGGCTAGTCAGCCAAGCACAGTAAAAAAACAACTAGAAGCTCCAGGAGTACAAATTTCAATCAAGCCGTCAGTTGTTCCAGCTGTACCAAAAACATCGGCGCCAACAATAAAGCCGACCCCGGCGTCGTCTCAGTTGTCATCGGCTAGCCCATCGATTAATATTTTGCCCAGCGCATCACCAAATCAGATTTTTGCTGAAAAAGAAAACATTGAACTCAAAAGCATCGCTGGAGAGACAGCGGAAAACCAAAAAATAAATAATGCGGAACAGGTAAAAATAGCAGGCAATTTGTCAGTAGCTACTAATAAGTGGACACCGAAAGTTTTGGGCGCTTTTGCCTCCAAGGCTGACGAGATGACCAAGTCTTTATATCTTTATTTTGCTTTATTTCTGACATTAGCCCTGATAGTTAATATTTTTGTAAAAATAGAGATCCAGTATTGGCAAACAATTTTTTCCACGACTTTGGTTATTTTGCTGTCTAGCGCTTTAATTTTTATTTAAAATCGCATGGAAGATAAAAACGAAATTTATTCCTTGTTAGGTTGTCTGCCAAAAGCGCTTGCGGGTAATTTTTTGGTTGGAATTTTTTTCTTATTGACGGGAATATTGTTGGGTGGACCAAAAGTTTATATTGAAATTCAAGAAGCTATTTTTGTTTTTTGCTCATTACTTATTTTATATATTGCTATTACCTGGTGGAGTATCTGGACGTTAGCCAAATACAAAGCGAAAAAAAATCTGGTTATTGATGGTCCTTATCGTTTTGTCCGCAACCCAATGTATTCGGCAATAATTTTTATCCTAAATCCAGCCCTTGGTATTCTTTTCCGTTCTTGGTTGCTAGCCCTGTCTAGCATCTTAATTTATTTTGTCTGGAAAAAATATATTTTAGAAGAAGAAAAACATTTAGTGGAAAAATTTGACCAAGCATATATCAATTATTGCTTCCGGGTTGGCCGTTTCTTTCCCAAGCTTTGGAAGACCAATAAAATTACTTTCTATGGCTTGCTGGCTATTTCAATTTTTGCAGTCACTTTTATCTTTTTAAATTCAGGTTCTTTTTATTTACGCTGGATTGCCTGGGAAGAAAAAGGAGAAATTATTTATGATCAATCGTTTAATCAGAAATCAAACTTTTTCAGTTCTAACCAAAATAATTTCAGCGGTTCTGCCAATCAACCGCAGTCAAACTTTTCAGCTTTGACCGGACAAGCCACATTGCCGTTATCGCCAAAGGCTAATTATAATGCTTCTCCAAATTCAATTTATATTGCCAAGATTGGTGTTCGCGCACCGATTGTTTCAGCTAGCGGAACAACACAGAAAGAACTTAATGCGGCCCTAGACCAAGGAGTTGTTCTTTATCCGGGAAGTGCTTTGCCGGGACAAGGAGGCGAGGTTGCCCTGACTGGCCACAGCTCGGTTTTTCCTTGGAACAAAACTTCTTACGGCCAGATTTTTGCCTTGCTTGATAAGGTGGAAAAGGGAGATATAATTTCTATTGTTTATAATAATTATCAGTATGATTATCAAATAATCAACAAAGTTGTTTTTTTGCCAAATCAAGTAAAAACTTCTTCAACCATGGAGCAGAAATTAATGATTTCCACTTGCTGGCCAATTGGAACAGCGCTTAAGCGCTTAGTTGTCTATGCGGAAATGATAAAATAAGGGCAATGTTCCCGTTTTATTTAGGCGCAATTTGCTCTTGACAGATATCGACAAGTAGTTATATAATAATGATAGTTAGAAGGGGAGGGACTTTTATCTATTGAAGGTTCCTTTTAAAATTGAAAAAACTATAGAAAGGATGGGAGACCCAATGAAGAAGATTTTAATTACGGTTGCAACGATTACAGTTTTTTTCTTAATGATTTCTAGCTCTATTGCGTGCGATCTGTTCAAAGAGCTAACAAAGCGGGGTTTCTCTCCGGATCGCCTGAATACGGTGCTTAGAAGCGGTTTTAAGGCCGATAAAGCGCCTGGACATCGATTCATAGCAAGCAACTCTTTCGGGGTTGATTTGTTGATTGAGTCGACCGGAAGGCTAACTCAAAACCAGAAGGTAGAGCCCTTAACCGGCAAAGGATTTTACGGAACCATCAATGGTCGGCGGGCTCGGCTGTTTGTGGCCGATGCTGGTTTTATCGGAATTAATTTTGTTAGTGCGCCAATTGTGCTAGCAAAAAATATTCCGCAACAAGTGCAGTTGTTTCGACGGGCGCAGAGTCCGCCCGTGTCGTTCATTCCAGGAAAAAAGATCCATTCCTGGGACGGCAAATATCTAAATGTTCCTGCAGGCCAATAGGAGGAAGAGATGAGACGGCTAAAGAAAGTTTTAGCGGTTATACTGAGTCTCGCTTTCCTTTTGCAGGGTTGCGGGATAAAGAGAGATGCATTCTTGGAAAAAACTCCCTATGATGTAAAAGAGGAGTATCAGGAAGAAAGAGTGATTTTTCTATCTGATGTCCCAAGTGGTAAATATCCTATGGGAAATTTCTCTAAGAATTTTACGGTTTATGCCGCTGACAAGCGAATGCAAGAGATGGGCGGCACCTGGAAGTGGTTTAAATTGCGCCCAGGAGAGCAATTGGCGGTTGATAATTTGGGGGGAAAGGGTAAAAAGAAAAAAATTTACCGGGTTCTTCTAGACGGCACTCATCATAAACAAATGAGCATTCCGGCTCAATTGATTATGGACAGAAAATTAACCGATCAAGAAATTGAATATCTTGGCCGGTTAATCGGTCAGAATCGTCACGTGAGCGGAATTGATGCTCAAACAGCGATTCAGGAGTTCAGGAAACAAAAGCCTTACGTTCGAGTCTACCAGGTCAAGTTTATTGGTTGGTGCGGCAATGCCATACCGCTCGAACGAAAGTTTTATGTTCTTGAATGTCCAGCGGTAGTCAGGATAACTGAAAAATATTCCTGGTCGCCGTGGGTAATCGGTGGAGCCTTTTTAGCCGGTGCTTTAGCTGGCTTGGGACTGGGGTGGTTTGGGAAGACCGCTGCGGTAACCGGAGGTTCGCAACAGGTTGCCACAGCCAGCGGAGCCCCTTGCCCGCCTGGTGGCATCCCGGCACCTTATTAATTTTTTGGGGGAAGAACTCTTCCCCCCTTGTTTCTAAAATTTTATTTATCTGTAGCGTCATCGCAAAACGCTAAACAAGGCGCTAAATAGAAACATAGAATTTTGAAAACAAGTTAATATCAGTAAACAAAATAATACTCGCTTGAGGGAGCGACAAATAAAAAATGAAAAATATTTTAAAAAAAATAAAGAAATATTTTAAAAGATTTAAGACAAAATTAAGCTTGGTTGGAATTTTTGTTGTTATGGTCTCTTTGTTAAGCCAGATAATTTTTCCAATGGGCGCTCAGGCGGCTGAACCGCAATTTAATATTTTTACGCCTTACGCGCTTACTCAAACTTATAATCAGGATTATTACTTGCTTAGCGCTAAAAATGATACTCAGGCAACTCCATGGACGACATCTTTATCTGCTAACGCTGGAGACTTGCTGACTTTTTATTTGTATTATCATAACGGCGTTATTCCCTCGCAGGCCTATAATACTACCGCTCGCGTGGCTCTGTCTTCTGGTCAAAGCACGTCTCAAAATGTAATTGCTTATCTGTGGGCGGACAACACAACCAATGCGACCCCTTCTAATCCCTTGACTCAATCGTTACCGGTAAACTTAAGCTCATCCCAAACTCTTCAGTATGTTTCGGGCTCAGCTCGCTGGTATCCTAATCAGACTGACTGGCGCAGTTCCGCGGCCACCGCTTTTCCCAATAGCCAAAGCAATGACCAATTGTTTGGCTCCGGTATAAAGCTAGGAACAATTCAAGGTTGCTGGGAATATTCCGGCGCGATAGTTTTTCAGGCCAGAGTTGGTAATCAACAGCAAATCTTAGGTAGCTCTAATCTGTCTATTGGCAAAACTGTCCGCAACACAACTTCTGGACAAGGTTATTATTCTGATTTTATAAACGCTTCAGGCAATGACCGCTTAATGTGGCAGTTGCAGATTCAAAATACCGGCAACGCAAACGCCTCTAATGTTTTTATTTACGATACTTTGCCCTCGTACATGTCATATATTTCCGGTTCAACTCGAGTTGATGGCGGCTATGTGTCTGATGGCATAACTAGTGGCGGAATTAATGTCGGCTCGCTGTCTTCGGGAGTAACTCGAACAATAACTTTTGAAACTTACGTTAACTCTTCAAGTTATAGCAATCAAACCCTGACTAACTACGCTTATGTTAGGGCTGATGGCATTAGCGAGCGTAATGACACGGCAGTGGTTTATCTTGGTGGCGGAGGCCCATCCTCGGGTTATTTAAATATTAGCAAAACTGTTCGCAATTTAACGACAAATCAAACTTCTTTAAGTGTCTCGGCCAACGCTAATCAAGGCGACAAGGTTCTGTTTTTAATTCAAGTAAACACTCCTGTCAACGCGCAAGCCCTGACTAATGTTCGGGTGTGGGATTCTTTGCCAGCCGGATTAACCTACGTTAACGGCTCAACCAGAATCGACAATGGCTATACCAACGACGGTTTAGTGACAGGCGGAATTAATATCGGTACTCTTTATGCAAATCAAAGCCGCAGTATTAACTTTGAGGCAACTGTTAGCAATAATTATAGTAACTCAACTTTAATTAACTATGCCTACACTTCAGCCGACGGCATCCCTCAAAATTCATCTTTTGCCCAAGTAGTCTTAAGTCAAGGAACAGCCACAGCTTCTAATCTTTCTAAGCGAGTAGAAAATCTGACTTCGCCTAATGGCACAAATACTGATAATACCGCTTCAGTCGGGGATACTCTAAGATATACAATTAGCTATGTTAATAACAGCGGGACAACCTTAACCAATGCCCAAATACTTGATGTCCTGCCTTCTTACACCACTTATTATAATATAGATGGCAATGGTTCTTACGGCAGTGCTACCAATATGATAACCTGGAATTTTGCTTCTGTTCCCTCCGGGTCAACTATTTCCGTCTCTTATCAGATTAGAGTGCAAAATGTACCTAGCGATAATTATTTGATTGCTAATACGGCTGCCTTGCGGGCTGACAATTTGTCTTTGATTAATTCCAACGAAGCCAGAACCATTGTAAACGCAACTGTTCAGCCGACGATTATAGTACCGGCCGTAAAAGGTGTTTCCATTGCGGCTGTCACCGGCGGCGATAATATGGCGCGAAACTTAGCCGTTTCGCTGATGGTCAGCTTGTGGTGCATCTTCTTCTTATATTTGATCATGGAAAATAAAGAATTCTGGCAAAGCTCTAAAGTCAAATGGGCCATCTTCAAAATCAAAATGAAAGAAAGGTAAAAACTTTCTTCTTGGCTAAAAAAGAACCCCGTTAAAACGGGGTTCTTTTTTAGGTTATCCACATTTTTATTTAACCGATTTTTCTGCTATAATTAATCCAATGAACCAAGCGCAGCTTGAGAGCTTTGTTGGTTATCTAAAAAAAGAAAATTGGGCGGTTTTTGGGCCGTCTAAATTGGCTACGGGAAAATCAGAATCGGTTGAAATCTCTCCCTATCTGGCTGCCCACGGAAAAGTTTCCAAAGAGCAGCCGCCGGTTTTTATCGGCCACCTTGACCAGCCAGGCGATTTAATTTTAGACCAGCGCCTGCCTTTTTATTCCTTTAAAAAATTCTTTTTTCCGGAAAAAGAAACCTTATTTGACTATCGCAATAATTTATTGGCCGAGCAAGACCATCGTCATAAGGTTGCCCTGGTCGGTGTTAATCTCCTGGACCTAAAAGCCATTAACCTTTATGACCAGGTTTTTGAAAAAGATAAATATTATCAGGCCCGGCGGCGCAACATTTTTATTATCGGCCACGCCATTGTACCGGAGATAGAAGACAATATTTTCGAATACAAATATGAAGAGGAGGTACTGGAACATTTGCCCTTTGATGTGTTTTTGGCGACATCAACCGCTAATAATTTCAAAGTCTTTACCGGCTCAATTAAAGGCCAACGCGTTTTGGAGGCTTTTGGCCATGCCGACTATGAGCATATTCAATACAGCGGAGCAGTTAAGGAGAAGGATAAAGATAAGAGAATGGAAGAGATAGAAAAAAGCTTGGTTAACCGACATAATCAGAAAACTTGGTATGAACTAGGCAAAAGGTGTCTAGAATGCGGCAAATGCACACTTATTTGCCCAACCTGTTTTTGTTTTAGGATTGATGATATTCCAACAGCTAAAAATTGCGGTCAGCGCCAGCGTTGTTGGGATTCGTGTTTTTTCCGAGAGTTTTCTGAAGTTGCTGGCGGACATAAATTTTTAAAAAGCCCAGCCGAGCGTATTCATTTTTGGTATTACCACAAATTTGTTCGCATTCCGGAAGAATTTGATTTTATTGGTTGTGTCGGTTGCCGGCGTTGCGCCAAAGTTTGTCCGGTTGACATAGACATTTTCGAAGTTTTAAAAGAGATAGAAAATTCTTAATCTTGCCCGGTGATTTTATGCATAACTCCTATCACTCGGAATCAGCAAAAATAACAGCCATCAGCTGGCAAACGAACAACGTCAAGCTTTTTCGTTTTGAATTTGAAAGAAAGGTTTTTGGGCATAGTTTAAAAATAAAACCCGGCCAATTCATGGAGCTTTCTTTACCCGGTTTTGGCGAAGCGCCTTTTGCGCCTTGCAATGCCACAGGCAGTGGATGTATAGAATTGTGCATCCGGTCAACTGGCCGGTTAACTGAAAAGTTGCACGCAATGAAAATTGGCGATAAAGTTGGCCTTCGTGGTCCATACGGCAATGGCTGGCCAGTAGTCGCGGATAATAAATTACCACTGGCCAAGCAAAATTTACTAATCATCGTTGGCGGATTGGGATTCGTTCCCTTGAGAACCTTAATTTTAGGCAAGGAAAAATTTTTAGGCAAAGAAAGCAAGGTTCAGATTTTTTATGGCGCCAGAAGTCCCGACGACATGCTTTTTCGCCATGAATACGGCACTTGGAAAAAACAAAACATCGAAGTTGTATTAACTATCGACAAAGAAAGCACCAATTGGCGAGGAAATATTGGACTAGTCACCTCTCTTTTTGATAAAGTTGTCTTAAATGAAAACTCCACCGCTTTTTTATGCGGTCCGCCGGTAATGTATCGATCTGTCCTGGAAAAACTGCTAGAGCGAAAATTTGAAGAAGACGAAATTTTTCTTTCCTTGGAAAGACGGATGCATTGTGGAATAGGGGTTTGCCAACATTGCGCTGTCGGACCATACTATACTTGCAAACACGGTCCGATTTTTAGCTGGACTCAACTAAAAAATATTCCCAGTGCGATTTAATAGCAAAATTAAATAATCATTAACTACTTATAAAATATTTTCAAAAATGAAAAAAATTAAAGCTATGCTTGGAGATGAGCTTTGTGAAATATTGCCCGCTACCATTACATCTTGTTTAATAATTACCGGGGTTATAACCCTTATTATTAAAAATCTATAATCAAATGTGCCTGACTATTCCTAAAAAAATATTATCAATCAGTCAAAAATCCATCACGGGACAGGGTTTTGGGGGTAAAAAAGAAAAAATAACCGCTTCGTTGGTAAAGATAAAAAAGGGGGACTGGGCCTTAACGCAAAATAGTATTATTGTTAAAAAAATTACCGCCAGACAAGCAAAAGAGATAAATAAGCTAATTTCAACAAGCTAACAAGATGAAAAACACAAACAAAGGCCTGTTGTTAATTCTCTCAACTGCTATAATTTCCGGTTTTTCGGTTTTTATAAATAAGTTTGGCGTGGCGATTAATAATTCGAATATTTTTGCTTTCGCTAAAAATGTGACGGTAGCCATGTTATTTACCGCCATAATTTTATTGCTGAAAAATAGAAAATTGCTTTTTCGGTTAAATGGAAAAAAATGGCTGCAGCTGATTATTATTGGTCTGATCGGGGGCTCAATCCCGTTTTTATTGTTTTTTAAGGGGCTCTCTATGACAAGCGCGGTTCAAGGCGCTTTTATTCACAAAACCATGTTCATTTTTGTGGCAATTTTGGCAGTCCTTGCCTTAAAAGAAAAAATCAATAAAAACTTTTTGATTGGCGGATTATTTTTAATTCTTGGCAATTTAATGATGCTTAAAAGTTTAAATTTTTCTTTTGGGCTGGGCGATGGTTTAATTTTTTTAGCCACCTTATTCTGGGCAGCCGAGAATGTTTTAGCCAAATATGTTTTACATGATTTGCCGGGCAATATTGTGGCCTGGGGGCGAATGTTTTTTGGCGCGATTTTTATTCTGGCGTATTTAGTTTTTATTGGCCAATCTTCCCAAGTTTTAAGCCTCAATTTATCCCAAATTAAGTGGATTGCCCTTACCGCAGTTTTGTTATTCGGCTACACCATAACCTGGTACAATGGCTTAAAAGATGTTCCCGTTTCTGTCGCTACCACCCTTCTGCTGTCTGGTTTGCCGATAGCTACCGCTCTGACTGCCATCAGCACCGGCAAAATTAATCCTCAAGATATCTTCTCTGGATTATTAATTTTAACTGGCTTGATAACCATACTTGGTATAAAAACATTTGGGACTAAAACCATAATCACTAAATCACTAAATTACTAAATCACGATTTTTATTATGTCCGGGCCTAAAATTGCCGCCCTTTACGGGCTAATACCGAATAAGCTTGGTCTTTGCGGACCGCGGCAGAAATTGCTTAAGAGATTTATCGTTGGCAAGTTATCTATTTCGGAAATAATACCGACATTGGAAAAATTCGAAGCCGCTTACGCTTATTACCAGCTTATCGCGCGTAAAAATAAAATAGCCAGTCCTTTCAACAAGAGAGTTGTGGAAGCCTACTGGCTAGGCAATGAGCTTTTGGATAAATTTACGGCCAATGACCTGCGGAAATTGATTATCGGAAGCTTTTGCCGTCCAGGGCTGCTGTCCCGGAAAGAAGCGAAGGCGCGAGCCCGACTGGTTCCAGAAAATTCAAAACCGCATCATAGCTTCCACGTTTTGGTTTTGGGTTCAGTCACCGGCAGTGTTGATTTTACCGGCAAGACCAAGCTCAAAGACACTTGCCGTATCGGCTGGGGCAGGGTAGTGCAACTAAAAAAAGACAGGCTGATTGTTAGCTGCGCCCCGTTAACGGGTAAAAAAGATATTAAATTCGGCAAATCGATAAAAAAAACTGTAAATTGGGATAAGAATATTTTGCCGTCAATAAAAATCGGAGATTGGATTTCGCTTCACTGGAAATACGCCATTCAAAAATTAAATGAAGAAAACATAATAAATTTACATACCTATACTCAAAATACCCTAGACTCGCTATATGGAAAAAAATAAAAAACCGATTATTGCCATTGTTTCTTTAACCTGTTGCGAAGGTTGCCAGGTGGCGATTTTGGATTTGGGAGAGCGATTTTTAAGTATTGTTGAGCAAGTGACCATCGGTGATTTTGCTTTTTTAGAAGATAAGCCGGAATTACCAAATTACGATGTGGTTTTCGTTGAGGGCGCGCCAATTACTAAAGAAAATATTGCCCGCTTAAAAGACCTTAGAGAAAGGAGCAAATTCTTGGTTGCTCTTGGCGCCTGCGCGAGTCTCGGCGGTATCGCGGAAATAAAAAACTATCAAGATAAAGAAGAGCGAATGCGCTATGTTTATAAAAATGTTGAAAGCATAAATAATCCCGACATCAAACCGATAAGCTACTACGTTAAAGTTGATTTTGAAATTCCCGGTTGCCCAATAAATAACGAGGAATTTTTGCGCGTCAGCGAATCTTTGATTGCCGGAATTTTTCCCAAAATACCCCAGCGGCCGGTTTGTTATGATTGCCAGCTTAAACAGAACAAATGCTTATTACAAGAAGGTCAGCCATGCCTTGGTCCAGTCATTTTGGGAGGTTGCAACGCACCCTGTCCTTCAAATTTTTACCCTTGCGACGGTTGCCGCGGACCGATAAAAGACGTGAATCCGGATAATTTGAACAGACAGCTGATTAAACAGGGGTATAGCCAAGAAGAAGTTGATTTTATCACCCAAAGATTTGGCATAGAGGATAAGATATATCCCGAACCACCAGCGATTAAATAATTTTCAACGGTTATTGATAATTAAAAAGTTATGCATATTAAGATTGACCACATCGCCAAAATTGAAGGGCACGCCGGTTTTACAGCCGATATTGTTAATGGCCAAGTAAAAAAAGCTCGGCTGGATATTCAGGAGGGAGCCAGATTGCTGGAGGGGATTTTGCGTGATCGCAGCATTTTTGAAGTTTCGCAAATTAGCGCCCGAATCTGCGGTGTCTGTCCCGTGGTGCACAATTTAACCAGCTTAAAGGCTCTGGAAAAAGCCCTGGACATTGAGGTTTCCGAGAAAACCATTCTGCTTCGAAAGCTGATGATGATGGGGCAGATTATCAACAGCCACGCTCTTCATCTTTTCTTCTTTTCTTTGTCTGATTTTTTTGGCGCTAAAGACGATTTGGATTTAATTAAAAAATATCCCCGACGCGCCAAAGATGCTCTTATTCTCCGGAGCTTTGGCAATAAAATTATTGAGATTATTGGCGGACGATCAATTCACCCGCTAACACCAACCATCGGCGGATTTTTAAAAATGCCGGATAAGAAAAAACTAGCCGCGATTTTCGAAAAATGCGATGAAGCAGAAAAAAGCGCCCAAAACCTAACCAGTTTATTTTTGGGCTTAAAATATCCGCAATTTATACGGCCGGCTCCCTATGTCAGTTTGAATCACCCCAAAGAGTATGCTTTTTATGGAGATTCAGTAAAAATTTCTGGCGATGAGAAAGAAAATCCGACTGATTTTTTAAAAATTGTTCAAGAATACCAATTGCAAAACAGCGTTGTAAAACATTCTTACTATCAAGGCAAACCATTCATGGTCGGCGCCCTGTCAAGAATTAACAATAATGCAAAACAGTTAAATCCGGAGGCAAAAAAAAGACTAAAATCAATTCAAACAATTTGGCCGTCTTTTAATCCTTTTTATAATGTCCTCTCCCAATCCATTGAATTAATTCATTGTGTCGAAGAAGCCAAAAAATTACTCCATCAGGCCTTGCTAAGAGATTTATCAAAAAATAATCTAGCCGAACAAGAAACAATAATTGAGGCTCGGATAAAAAGCATAAAAAAATCCGTATCCGGCACAGCGGCTATTGAAGCGCCGCGCGGCACGCTATATTATTTTTACGAGATAGATAATCGCGGAAAAATAAAAAATTGCAATATTATCACACCCACCTCCCAAAATATGGCACGGCTGGAAAAAGACCTGGCGGAATACCTGCCTAAAATTATTAACAAAAAGACAACTAAAAAAGAAGTTGAAGAAAAAATAAAAATGCTAATTCGGGCTTACGACCCCTGTATTACCTGCGCTACTCACTAGTCAAAAGCTAATGGCAATCAGAAGAATAAGCAAAACTATGCATGATTTTCATCTAGCCGATCAAATAGTAAAAATTGCCAAAGAATATGCTCAAAAAAATGGCCTAGGCAAAATAACCAAGATCGTGTTAAAATTGGGTGATATTGTTGAACACGGCGAGGGCATTACGCCGGAAAATTTGGAATACAACATTAAATTGTTAATGCCGATAGATAAAATAGAAATTAAAAAAGTTAAAGGAGATAGCTGGAGATTGATAAGTATAGACGGAGAATCATTTTAGCATATTAGCATGTTAACATTGGAGCATAAATTCAATGTTAACTACTAAGAATGTTTAAATGTTTAAATGTTTAAATGTTATGCGATGTCGTCATTATCGGCGCTGGTCCAGCCGGGCTTTCAGCTGCAATTTATTCTGTTAGAAAAAAGCTAAAAACCCTGATTTTAACCGAAGATTTGGGTGGACAAATCACCCAAGCTCATCAAGTTGAGAATTATTTGGGTATTCCCGAAATCTCTGGCATTGATTTGATCGAAAAATTCCGCGACCATGCTAAAAAGTTTAAAATTGAAATTAAAGAGGGGATTGAAATTAAAGAAATAAAACAACAAGACTCAGAATCATTTATCGTAGCGACTGACCGAGGTGACTTTTTAAGCAAAACAATTATTGCGACTACCGGCAAATCGTATCGAGAACTAAAAGTGCCCGGCGCTAAAGAATTTGAAGGCAAGGGAATAACTTATTGCGCCACTTGCGACGCGCCTTTGTATAAAAATAAGACCGTAGCGGTTATTGGCGCAGGGGATGCCGGACAAGATGCTGTTTGGCAACTAACTCAATACGCCAATAAGGTTTATTTGCTGAATAAGTATCCGGAACTAAGGGGGTCAAATGTCCAAATGCAAGAAAAAATAAGAAATAGCGGGAAAGTAGAGATTTTTAATAATTGCGAACCAACAGAAGTAAAGGGCGAGAAATTTGTCAAAAGCCTAATCTTCAAGCATAACGGACTAGGAGAGACGAAAGAAATAGCTGTCGATGGAATTTTTGTTGAAATAGGATCTGTTCCATCTTCAGACTTTCTAAAGAACGTGGTAAAATTAAACGAGAGAGGAGAAATTATTGTTAACCATTTAACGGGCGCTACTTCGCAACCGGGAATTTTTGCGGCTGGAGACGTCACCAATATTTTGCACAAACAATTAGTTATCGCCGCTGGCGAGGGCGCCAAAGCAGCGCTGTCAGTGTATGAGTATCTTAAGGAAAAACAATAAAAATATTAATCAGTTTAAAGCGATAAACGATACATTAACATCCTGACATCTTAACATTTTAAATTTTGTTAATATGTTTAAATGCTAAAATGTTTAAATGATTTATGATAAAGGTTTATTCCACCCCGGCTTGCGCTTACTGCGTGACGCTAAAAAAGTTTTTGACTGAAAAGGGAATTGAATTTGAAGGCATCGATGTTTCGGAAAAAGAAGAGTTTTTACAAGAGATGGTTGATAAATCAGGCCAGATGGGCGTACCGGTTATTGATATCAACGGTCAAATAATTGTTGGTTTTAATAAAGAAAAAATTGTAAAATTATTAGACATAAAAGAATAAATAAATTGTCTTTCTGAGATCGTAGGCTGAAGAATCCAAGATCCTTCGCTTCACTCAGGATGACAGTAAATAATCATGAATAAAACTATAGGAGTCTTATTGCTAATCGTCGCCGCAGTGGTTATAGTCGGCGGTTATTTTTGGTCGTTTTATAATAATCTCGTTAGTCTAGACCAGGGAGTTAAAGGCCAGTGGGCGCAAGTTGAAAACCAGTTTCAACGTCGCTTGGATTTAATTCCAAATTTAGTCAGTTCGGTGCAGGGGGCAATGAGTCAAGAAAAAACAATCTTTAGCGATTTAGCCGACGCAAGATCCAGATACGCTGGCGCCCAAACCACCGACGAAAAAGCGGCGGCAGCCAGCAAGGTTGAAGGGGCCTTTGGACGGCTTTTAGCAATAATGGAAAATTACCCGCAATTAAAATCTATTGATACGGTGCAAAATTTAATGGTTCAGCTGGAAGGAACAGAGAATCGCATTGCCACCGAACGAGGCAGATACAATGAGCTGGCAAAGACCTATAACACAAAAATAATCCAACTACCGGGTAATTTTATTGCTCCAATGTTTGGCTTTTCAGCTAAAACTTATTTTGAAGCAGCGAGTGGAGCAGAAAATGCGCCAAAGGTGCAGCTCTAAGGCATTCTAATAGTCTATTGGTCATTCTGAGGCCGTAGGCCGAAGAATCTGTTCGTAAAAAAATGATCAATTTCCAAATGACTAATGCCGCGCCCGCGAAAGTTGCGCTTAGGCGCGTCGGGCGGGACAAATAAAATCCCAATAACTCAATGTCCAATTTGGATTTTAGCCTTTGTCATTAATTAGTCATTTGGTATTCGTCATTTGTCATTAAGTAATAAGATCCTCCGCTTCCGCTCAGGATGACATCTAGCTTGACAAAAAAAATACTCATCATTTTCGGAATATTATTTTTCGCTTTGCCTGTTTTTGCCTACTCTTCTCCCGGCTCTCCCTCTGGTTTTGTTAATGATTTCGCCGGCATGTTGAAAACAGAAAGCAAACAAGCGCTCGAAGCAAAATTAACGCAATTTGAAAAAGAATCATCAAATGAAATTTCAGTTGTCACCATTAGCTCACTAGACGGAGATACTGTCGATAATTTTGCCATAAAGTTGTTTGAGGAATGGAAAATTGGGAAACAAAATACCGACAATGGTGTTTTGTTGTTGATTGCCAAGGAAGAAAAAAAGATGCGTATTGAAGTCGGCTATGGCCTTGAGGGCGCATTAACTGACCTGCAAAGCAATTGGATTATTCAAAACATAATGCGTCCGGCCTTTCAGTCCAACGATTATGATGACGGCATTACCAGCGCGGTTGATAAAATTATTACCGCGACCAAAGGCGAGTATGTGCCATCGGAAAAACCAAGCACTAACAAAAACTGGAGTCTAAAATCAATTGAAAATTTCTTCTGGTTTGGTCTTTTTGTTTTTATTTGGCTTGGCTCAATTCTAGCTCGTTCCAAGTCGTGGTGGGCAGGGGGAGTCATCGGCGCAATTATTGGCATAATACTAATTTTTGTTTTTTCTTTAATTATTGGTATAATTGCGGTAGCTATCCTGACTCCGCTTGGACTACTGCTTGATTACCTTGTTTCTAAAAATTACCAAAAGCATAAATCAGCCGGAACAAGTTTTCCTTGGTGGATTGGCGGTTTTGGCGGAGGCGGTGGATTCGGTGGGGGTTCAAGTGGTGGAGGTTTTGGCGGTTTTGGTGGCGGATCTTCCGGCGGCGGCGGAAGTAGTGGAAGCTGGTAAAATTAATTTTATTAAAATTATAATTTCATAAAAAAATGGAAAAAATATTAATAAAAAAAATAGTCATTATTTCTGTTTTAGCCATAATTATTATACTGCTAGGTCTATATTTTTATTTTTTTAGGACAAATCAAGAGGCAAAACCTTTTTACAAAGATGGTAATTTTGAATTTTTAAAACCCGCTTTTTGGTCAGACGCTGAGTCCTCTTTGTCTCCAGACCCCTTTTATAGAGAGAATTTAAAAATTATATCGAAACGATTCGGTACAGTGGGGGAGCAAGAAAACGGCTGCTTTTTAAGAATATCCAAAGCAGAAACAGACGGAGACTTTTTTAAAAAGGCCACCCTCTACAAAAATAGGCTTTTGTTCAACACAAATCACGAAATTCTAAAAGAAGAGGGTCTCAATCCTGGAAGTTATTATGTTTTTTTGAAATTTTTACTTAATGAGTCGGACCAACAAGGAGAAACAAGAATTTATTTGGTCAACAATAAGATGTATTTTGTCGGAGTACTTGGCCAAAGAGATGAAGAACAATGCGAATTATTTCTCAAAAATATATCGAGTTTAATAAAAATAAGCGACGCCCAATAAAAAGACCAGTTTTTTTGTTGAAAAATTAATCTTACCTTAACAAAAATAGAATTTTAAAAAAAGAAGAATCTTGGTGGCCGCAAGGACTGCCTAGGTTCTTTTTTTTCTCACACATTGTGCTGAGGATTATGCTAAAATGGAAGCTTGTTATAATCGCGCTCTTAACAACAGAGACTAAAACTCTCTTAGGAATAATTGTTTATTACGAACAGTAAATTGTTTTTGGGTTGTTGAATTATTCCAAAATTTATTGACAAAACCAAGAAAAAGAAATAGCATAGTGGTGAAAGAAAAATGACTGAACCTTAACAAAAGAAGAAAGGAGGGTAGACATGAAGAAAGAATCAACTTATCAGGTTATTTTTTTTGTTATGATTTTTGCTGTGTGGGAAGCGGTAATAATAATTTTTGAGATACCGGGCTATTTATTGCCGCGGCCATCTGAAATAATTTTGATTATTCCTGCTGAGTTTCAGCTGTTGCTGAAACACACGCAAGTAAGCGCGCTGGAAGCCATCCTCGGTCTTGCCCTGGGGGTTTCGGCAGCAACCGTATTGGCCATAGCGACCCATTATTTCCGAATTCTTGAAATAACAGTTTATCCATTAGTGGCTGCCTTACAAACAATTCCCAAGGTCGCAATAGCGCCCTTGTTGTTGGTTTGGCTGGGTTTTGGCATTCTTCCTAAGGTCGTTATTTCAGCGTTAATGTGTTTTTTTCCGATGGTCATTAACCTGACGAAGGGATTAAAAAACACTGATCCCGATTTACTTGATGTGATGAAGGTCTATCGAATCAGCAAGTGGGAGATCCTGTGTCGCATTAGGGTGCCGGGCGCTATGCCTGACTTTTTCGCCGGACTAAAAATCGCCGTACCTTTTTCGGTAATAGGGGTTGTTGTCGGCGAATTTGTGGGGGCTTATCAAGGACTGGGATATTTAATTACTCAGGCCCAAGCCAAACTGGATATCTCCATGGTCTTTGCCTCTATAATATTCCTGAGTTTTATCGGTGTATTTTTTTTCACTATTATAGAGTTAATTGAGAAAAGAATTGTCTTTTGGCGGGTTTCAGAAAATGGAATTAACGAAAAAATAGTATGGTAAAAATCACAGACAAACAAAGAGTAATGTTGCTTAAACAAACAAAAAACAAGGAGGTAAAAGATGGGAAAGAAAAGAATGGCGGGATGGTTGATAACAGCTTTATTGGTTATCTTTTTATTTTCGGGAGTTGCCCTTGGCGGCGAAAAAGTTATGGTCCAACTTGATTGGGACCCATACTATTTTCACGCTCCATACGCACTGGGTATCGATCTGGGTCTCTACGCTCAGGAGGGCCTGGAAATTGAATTTTTACCAGGCAGAGGCTCGGCAACGGTTGCACCGTCAGTCGCCACCGATCGAGCAACCTTTGGTTTTATCGACGCATCAGTATTGTTGTTGTCTCGGGAAAAAAAGATGCCGCTAAAAGCGGTGTCGGGAATATCCCACGGCAACCCAGTTGCTGTCTTTTTCTTGAAAGACAGCGGTATAAAAAAACCCAAAGACTTGGAGGGAAGGTCTGTTCTGGTAAGCTTCAAGTCCTTCAAGAATACCGTCACAACGGTATTCTTGGAAAAGGTAGGTCTCTCAAGAGAGAGAGTAAAAATGGTGGACACCAGCGCCCCAGAGGGGTCTTTGATTCAGCTGCTTCTGAGCAAAAAAGCTGACGCCATCGTCCTTTTTGCCAATATGGGGTTTTATCAGGGCAAATTATTAAAAGACAGAAGCGATTTCTCTTATTTTGTCTATCGGGACTACGGCGTCGATTCCCTTAATAAAGTTGTAGTCACCAACGAAAAAACTATAAAAGAAAATCCTGAATTGATCCACAGGTTTGTCCGGGCCTCCGCAAAATCCTGGGAACGAGCATTGGCAGACCCGACGGCAGCGATGAAAGCGCTAAAAAAGCGCTTTCCGGCGATCAACGAGGGATATGAATTAACATCCTTTGTGGCCAATAGGCCATTTCTTTATGGAAGCGAGTCAAAAGCCAAGGGTCTTCCTTATATGTCCCCAAAAGATTGGCAGGAGACTCAAGAACTTCTCGTCAAAACAGGGCTTCTGCCCCCCAAGTCGAAGAAGCTGGAAGATTCTTATACCAACAAGTTCATTCGTTAAAAAACTCTTAAAACTGAAGGGGGTGGAGCCATGCCCCCCCTTCATCAAACCTATCTCAAGAGGAGGTGAAATAAGTGGTGAATATAATTGAGCTAAAAAATATTCGAAAATTATTTGAAATTAACGGAAAAAACACGAATCATCTAGTGGCAATAGAGGATCTTTCCCTCGCAATAAAAAAAGGTGAATTTATTTCAATTGTCGGAGCAAATGGATGCGGAAAAACAACAATCTTAAAACTTATTGCCGGATTAACTGAACCCAGCAAGGGCGACATTTTTATGGGGGGAGAAAGTACAAGAAATAACTTGCGGAAAAAAATAGGTTATGTTCCGCAAGGTTTGGCTCTGATTCCCTGGAAAACAGTTTATGAAAACATTTCTTTCCCCTTAGAATTGAGGTCCAGCGATATAACGCGACCCGAGGAACGGAAAGAAAGAGTGCAAAGCGCTATCAAAATGGTTGGTCTCTCTTTGGACTTTCGGAATTATCTCGTTCATCAGTTATCGGGCGGGATGCGCCAAAGAGTTGCCATCGCCAGGGCCTTGGTGATTAATCCAGATATCCTATTACTAGACGAACCCTTTTCCGCCCTAGACGAAATGGGCCGGGAACATCTCAATCAAGAATTATTAAAGGTGTGGATGCATCTAAGGCCTACGGTTATTTTTGTTAATAACCAATCCCTAAGGGAGGCCATCTATCTTTCACAGAGAATTATTGTTCTTTCTGAGCGTCCATCTCAACTGGCGGGGGAGGTAGAGATTAATTTTGACTATCCCCGAAAGTTAAAAATACAAGCTAGTCCGGAATTTGATATTATCTATAACAAAATCCGGGCATTGCTGAAACCAAACAACGCATAATACTGTATATTCTTTGATATACAGTATTTTTTATTTGGAAAACCTTATTGCGCGATGACGCATTGGTTATAAAACTTTAATAATAAACTTTTATTCAACAACACCCCTCAACCTTGATAATTGGTGCCAAAAATGGTACCTTTTTTATGAAACTATCATCGATTATATCATAAAAATGTTAGCAACAAAGCGTAAAGATAAAATTAGAATTCAACAAAAAAAGGCCTTATTGGCCGATTTTAATATTAAAGAGTTTCCCAAGCCGACAACCCAATACGCGGTTAAGTTATTTGAGTCGCAGGTAAAAAAAACACCCGAAAAGATTGCGATAGAGTTTGGTAAAGAAAAAATAACTTATTGCGAATTAAATCGAAAAGCTGATAGTATTGGCCTTTTTTTGACAAAATTTTTCAAAAACAAAAACCAGCAAAAAATCTATACTTTAACGGATAATGGCATAGACATAGTGGCCGCTTTTCTAGGGATTTTAAAGTCGGGAAACATTTTGGTTCCCTTGAACCCAAAACATCCCCCAGAAACCATCAAGGAAATATTTAACGTGGTTAGGCCGGATTTAATAATAGTTCAGAAAAAATATTTTAAACGCACAAAGCAGTTTATTAAAATTTTTTCCGGACTTCACGCTTTAATTATTGATGATAAAAAAAGGAAGGACCTCAACGCTAGCTGCGCCTTGTCACCCAAACTCCAATTAACCCAAACTAAAAAAAGCTTCTATTCTCATATTTACTTTACATCCGGCTCAACGGGGCGACCAAGAGCAATTTTAGGCACCAATCTTAGCCTTGCCTTTAATTCAGAAATCGCGAGTAAAAAATTCTTTAACGATAAGTCGCGCTTATGTCAATTTCTCTCAATTTCTTCTCATACTTTTTTAAAAAGCGGAGTGATGCCGGCTCTTTGTTTAGGGACGACTCTTTGCGTTCCCAAAAAGAAAAACTTACAACTAAATATTTCAGAGCTGATAAGCTGGATAGAAGACAATAAAATTACCCTATTGGCCTTGCCGACGGCTTTATTTAAATATTTTACAGAGGGAATCAGAAACAGAAATCAGCTAAAGAGCTTAAAACACGTTTTAGTTATGTCTGATAAACTTGAAAACGGCAAATATTTAAAAATGTTTTTTAGCAAATTAGACCGATGCGTAAGACTGGTCAATATTTACGGCTCCACCGAAGCACCTTTAAATTTTGTTTATGAACTTACAAGGGCAGATTTAAAAAAGAGCGTAATTCCTGCGGGCAAATCATTGGGTGGCAAAGCCATAGCCCTAAATGATAAAAAAGAAGCACAACCGCCGGGGGAAACAGGGGAAATATATGTTCGTTCTCCATATTTATCAGCCGGCTATTACAATAACCCGAAGATGACGGCTGAAGTCTTTACCAAAAACCTTTTTGGCACCAACAATAAAGATATCATTTACCGCACAAGAGACATGGGAAAATTGCTTCCAGACGGCAATCTGGAAATCTTGGGCAGAAGCGACAGTTTCGTGAAAATAGGAGGCCAAGGAATCAATCTAAAAGAAATAGAAACAAAAATATTAGAGCATAAAAAAATCAAAGAATGCGTTGTTCTGGTCAAAAAAAACGAGAAAAGAGAAAATTATATAATTGCGTATTTTACGGCTAACGGAAAAATAAATAGCCAAAAATTAAGAAAGTTTTTGAAGAAGAAAATTCCCGGCTACAAGATCCCCGGTTTTTTTGTTATGCTTGATAAATTTCCGCTAAATACCAACAGCAAAATCGACAAAATAAATCTGCCGGAACCGAAGAAAAATCAATTAGTCGGCAAAAACAAATATCAACCCCCGATCACCGACACAGAAAAAAAGCTGGCGGTTATTTGGCAGGAAGTATTGGGCATCAAAAATATAGGCGTTAATGATAATTTCTTTGAGTTGGGAGGACAGTCATTAACGGCAATCGGCCTGCTGGCTAGAATTAATAAGGAATTAAAACTGCGTCTGACTCTCAGGGAAATATTTTTCGAGTCAACTATCAAAAAATTGGCTACAACCATTGAACAAGTTATTATGACAGATTATGTTGTTAAAAAAATCAAAAAAAAGAATTAAGGACGAAACAAAAACAAGAGACAGGATTGATACAGAAAAAATTCTGAAAAATTTTTTGTTGCAAAGTTGCATTAAATTACTGAAAATAAAATCTTTAAAAAAGACAGACAATATAACTAGAAAAGTAAAAAATAAATTATTTTTAAATCTGTTTATTGACCACGTTAATAAACAACTTGATATTAACATAGAATTAAAGGATTTTTTAAGCAATCCAACCATTAATCATTTGTATGATATTGTAAAAAAAAACATTGTCAGCAATAAAAATTTTAGAAAAGTAAATTCGATCACCCCGACTAAGCCTAAACCATTCTATGCCCTCTCTAATGCCCAAAAACGCCTCTGGATACTTTACAAGTTAGAACCGAACCTTTCTTTTTATAATATTTCCATTGTCCGTAAATTATCTGGCAAACTGGATATAGACTCGCTAAACAAAACAATAGAAACCTTAATAGACAGACACGAGGCGCTAAGAACCAACATTCAGGAGAAAGAAGGGACTCCAGTTCAAGTCGTTAGACACAAAAGCAACGTCAAGCTAAGAATAATTGATTTAACCCGTAAGCCTGCCAAGAACAAACTAAGATTGGAAAAAGCTATTATCAAAGCAAGCACCAATCAACCATTTAAACTGGAAACAGATCAACTAATTAGATTTAAGCTAATTAAAACTAAGACTACAGAACAAACGTTAATCATAGTGGTGCATCATATTATTTTTGATAACTGGTCAGATGATATCTTTCTCAAGGAACTAGCTAAACTATATAGCGCCTATTCAACCAATCAACCGGCCTATCTCCCAATCCTGCCTGTCCAATACAAAGATTATGCGGAATGGGAACAATCAAAAGAAAATCAAAAGAGACTAAAACAAAATGGAAAATATTGGCTCAAACAACTGAGAGGAGAATTACCCCTCTTAAACTTGCCCACAGACAAATCGCGGACAGCCATTCAGACGTTCAATGGCGACACGGAACAAATCCTCCTTGATAAAAACACAACCCAACAACTCAACCAACTAGCCAGTCAAACCAATACTACGCAAATGGTGCTTCTGTTTACCGCTTTCGCTGTTTTTCTCCATAAGTTAACCGGTCAAACAGATCTTATTGTCGGAGCCTTGGCCGCCAACCGAGACTATCCTGAACTTGCAAATGTTATTGGCGCATTGTTTAATAACCTGGCCATTAGAACCAAGTTGCAACCAGACCAAAAATTTCTCGACTTATTAAGTAGGACCAGACAGACTATCCTCGACGGCTTTACCAACAAGGACTACTCTTTTGACCAATTAATAGAGAAGTTGAACCCCAAGAGAGACCTGTCAAGAGCACCCATCTTTAATGTGATTTTCCAAACACTTTACCAACCAACCGCTAGTCAAACCAAAAAAACAGCAAATCAATTAGTTATAAAACATAGAGCGCCTGATTATGAAACAACCGTGACCGACTTGCGCGTTTTGGTGACTGAGGCAACCGACCAATTAATTATAAAATTTCAATACAACACAGACCTCTTTAGCCCTGACACAATTAAACAATGGTTGGGATATTTTAAGACTCTGCTCATTCATATTTTGGCTAATCCTAAGGATAAATTAAAAGATCTAGAATTAATCACCTCCAAAGAAAAAGATTATCTAATAAATGACTACAACGACACCAAGGCAGATTACCCCAAAGACAGAACCATTCACCAATTATTCGAGGAACAGGTAAAAAGGACGTCAAATAATATAGCGCTGATATTTGACCGACAGAAACTGACTTATCAAGAATTAAATAATAAGGCCAATCAACTAGCCAATTATCTATTAAAACAGAAGACGGTCAAACAATCAGAAACCAAAATAGCCGTTCTACTTAACCATTCCCCGGAAATGATTATTTCTGTTTTGGCTATTTTGAAAACCGGCTCAGCTTATGTGCCGATTGATCCTGCTTGCCCCATCAATAGGATCAAATATATGATCAAGGATGCTAATTCGCCTATAATTATTACCCGGGATAGATTCAAGAGCAAACTAAGTTGGTTTAAGAAAGAAACTATTTATCTAAACGCCGAAGACATACAGAACAAATTAAGCAAAGAATCACCAAACAACCCCAAAACAAGAAGCAGGTCAACTAACTTAGCTGTCATTATCTACACCTCGGGTTCAACTGGCCGGCCCAAAGGCGTAATGTTAAATCACAAGGGGACAATTAATAATGTTTATTTAAAAATAAAGGGTTTTGGAATTAATTCAGGAATAAACACTTTATGCTTAAATCATTCCGTTGGTTTCGTCGCTTCAATTTGGCAAATTTTTACTCCGCTTATACTTGGCAGGGAACTGATGATATATTCAAAAGAATTAACCATTAATCCTACTGGTTTTTTTAAAAAAAGCCATGAAGACAAAATTGATTTAATAGAAATAACCCCAAAATATCTGGAGGTTTTTCTTGGCTCCAATAGCAAGAACAAATTAAACTTTAAAACTATTATTATTACTGGCGAGAAGCTAGAGTCTAATTTAGTCCATAGATTCTTAAAAGCTTATAAAAATATTAAACTATTTAATGCCTATGGCCAAAGCGAATGTTCTGATGATACTTTGCATTACAAAATAGACAGAAAGAATGCCAAAGACTTAGAAAAAATACCTATTGGCAAACCAGCCGCCAACACCCAAGCCTACATCCTCGACAAAAATATGAAGCTCATTCCCCCTGGTATTCCCGGTGAACTATATATTTCTGGTGACGGTTTGACCAGGGGATATCTCAATCAACCAGACAAAACCAAGCAAGTTTTTCTGCCTCACCCATTTATTGAGGGGCAAAGAATTTACAAAACAGGGGATATAGTCAACATGCTCCCGGATGGTAATATTGAATATGTCTCCAGAACTGACCACCAAGTCAAAATCAGAGGTAATCGAGTAGAGCTAGGAGAGATAGAGGCTAATTTAAATAAGCTACCCCAAATCAAACAAGCCGTAGTTCTGGCCAAAGAAGAAAAGAACAAGAATAACAAAGCTACCGCTGATCAGTATCTGGTGGCCTACTATATATCTAAAACCAAAATCACCACCGAGGAACTAAGGAATTACCTCAAAACTATTTTACCCGAATACATGATTCCTGGTTGTTTTATTAAGCTAGATAATTTTCCGTTGAATTCTAGTGGCAAACTAGACAGATTAGCCCTGCCTGAACCAGACAAGAATCAATTCATTAACCAAAAAAAACGCCAGCCTCCGACCACTAGCTTGGAAAAGAAATTAGTTGATATTTGGCAGGAAGTACTGGGTATCAAAAAAGTCGGCATTAATGACAATTTCTTTGAACTAGGTGGGCATTCGCTAAAAATAATTACCCTTTATAATATATTAAACAAAAAATTAAAAAGAAAAATTACTGTAATAAATTTGTTTCAATTTCCATCTATTTCTAGTTTTAGTTTATTTTTAAAGAATAAAACCAGCGTCAGCAATGATATTAAAACGATAAAGTCTGGGAGAAAAACTTTAAGTAAATTATATAATAAAGTGGTTAAACGGTGAAAAAAAATAATCAAAAATTAAATATTTTAGATATTGCAGTGGTTGGTTTATCAATCAAGGCTCCCGGAGCAAACAACGCTGAAGAATATTGGCAGAACCTAAGGCTGTCAAAAGACTCAATCAGTTTCTTTTCAAACGAAGAATTACCGAAAAGCACAGGGAGCCAACAGAAATTAACGAGTAACTCTTTTGTTCCGGCTAAGGGCATAATTAACAACGCCGACCTATTTGACGCTGCCATGTTTCGCTATACCGCTCTGGAGGCTCAAATTATGGACCCTCAAATGAGATTGGCCCATGAATCCGCCTGGGAACTGCTAGAAAGCTCCGGATATAACCCTCAAAAAACTAATTGTTCTGTGGGAGTTTTTTTGGGAGCAAAAAATAACACTGACTGGATTAATTTAGTTATCAATAAAAAGTTAATTAATCAAACAAATCCTGCGCAAAAACTTTATCATTGGCAGTTAATTAATAAAAATTTTTTGACCACTAAACTTGCCTATAAATTTAATTTTTTGGGCCCGGCAATAAACATCGACACATTGTGCTCAACCTCTTTGGTAACCATACATCTCGCTTGCAGATCACTGTTGGGAGGAGAGTGTGACTTGGCAATTGCCGGGGGAGTAAGCATTGGTTGGCCGATTAAAAACGGGTATTTTTATCAAAAAAATTTTATTTTATCACCTGATGGCCATACGAGATCCTTTGATAAAAAAGCTCAAGGAACAGTGTTTAGCGATGGCCTTGGACTAGTGCTTCTCAAACGGCTATCCGACGCCATTAAAGATAACGATAATGTCCTAGCCGTCATTAAGGGCTCAGCCATTAATAACGACGGTAATTTAAGGGCTGCTTATAGTGCCCCGAGTGTTAACGGACAAATTCAAGTAATAAAAAATTCGCTAGCTTTCGCCCAAGTCAACCCCGAAACTATCACCTACGTTGAAGCTCATGGCACAGCCACTCCTTTGGGTGATACCGTAGAGGTGGAAGCCCTAACTAAGGCGTTTAATACCAAGAAGAGACATTATTGCGCTATCGGCTCAGTTAAAAGTAATATCGGCCATTTAGATGTTGCCGCCGGCGTTGCCGGTTTCATTAAGACAGTCTTAGCCCTGCAGCACAAACAAATTCCAGCCAGCATTAATTTTACCAAACCCAATCCCAAAATAGATTTTAAGCATAGCCCTTTCTTTGTTAACACCAAGTTAAGAGACTGGAAAAGAATCGAAAAAGACATACCTCTTCGTGCCGGAATTAGTTCTTTTGGCGTTGGTGGCACCAACGCGCATATCACATTAGAAGAAGCACCGGAATTAGCTCCAACTGACAGAGGCAAAGACAACCAATTAATCGTTTTGTCGGCCAAGACAGAAACAGCTCTAGAAAAAATGAGATTAAACCTCATTAAGCATCTAATCGACAATCCAAACATTAATCTGGCTGACGTTTCGTATACCCTGCAATCTGGCCGAGCCGAATTCAACCATCGCTTGGCAATTGTTTGTTCTAATAATCTTAATCAAGCAATTATTAGCCTAAAACACAAACCCCAAACAAGTCTTATTAAGAGAGACGCAACTAATGTTGGATTCCGGAACAAGGCCACCAATCGAACCCAAACAATTATTCTGACAGAGAAAGATAGGTCAAAAGAGAAATCAACCCTAGACAAACTAGCCCTTCTCTGGCTAAAAGGAGCAACTATTGACTGGCCGGACCTCCACCGAAAAGAAAAGAGACGACGGCTTCCTCTCCCAACGTATCCCTTTGAAAGACAAAGATACTGGATAGACGAGCAGAGAGGAAGAAAATCAATATTGTCCCCAAAAAAAGAACCGAAAATAATTAATCCAAAAACAATCATCGACAAAATTTGGCGAAAGCATTTTGGCTATAAAAAAATTAATTCTAATGCTACTTTTTTTGAACTAGGAGGAAGCTCTCTGGACATTATTAAAATAGCATCTGAAATAAATAACCTCCTCGGTGTCAATCCCAAAAATAAAGATTTTTATCGCTATCCAACCGTCAATCAACTGTCTGTATACATAAAAAAGCTTCTTCAAAAGAAAAAAAACAAAACAAAAACTGCGATTCCTGCAGCCAAAAAACAATCGAATTATCGACTTTCTTATACCCAACAAATGATCTGGACTCTTTATAAACTAAACCCAAAATCTCCTTTTTATAATGAACCCTTTATCAATCAACTTGTTGGATCCTTGAACATTGAAGCTCTAAAAAAATCCTTTCAACAACTAGTTGATAGGCATGAACCCCTCAGAACAAGCTTTAGAGAGATAAAAGGAGAACCCCGACAAGTCATTATGGAAAAAACCCGGATCAACATCAAAGTTGTTGATCTTAGTAAAAAAGGGGGGGTTGATAAATCAACTTTTTCTAAAAAAATAATTAAAAAAAATGGACAAAAAATATTCAAACTGGAAAAAGGACCGCTAGTTAGACCCTTATTAATTAAGATTTCTCCCCTTAAACACATTTTGATGCTTACGCACCATCACATTATTTCTGATATAGAATCTCACAATCTGCTTGCCAAAGAATTAATGATTTTGTATCAAGCCCAAATCGAAAAAAAACCAAATCCGCTGCCAAGACTAAAAATACAATTTAAAGATTATGCTGAATGGGAAGATTCGAAACAGTTTCGTTCTAAAATTAAAAAACAGGAAAAATATTGGCTTAAAAAATTCAACGGAAAGAATCTCCACTTAACCTTACCGACAGATAAACCAAGACCTCAACAATCCCTTCACAAGGGTAACCTTTTAAGAATTGACCTAAAGACGGTTTTTAGCGAAGAAATTATTAAAAATTGCCGGAAAAAAAATATGACTATTTTTAATTTTTTACTGGCAACCTATGCTGTATTTTTAAACAAACTATCAGGAACAGACCAAGTCTCAATTGGAATTTTAATCAATAACCGCAAAGAAAAAGAATTAAAAAATATTTTTGGAATCTTTTTTAATTCCATGCCTCTTTTGACAAAAATAAATCCCAACAATACCTTCGAAGAATTTTTAAAAAACGTACGCCAAGAGATTGCTAACGTTATTGATAACTCTGAATATCCTTTTAGCTATTTATCAGAAAAAATAAAACCTCTCTCTAGTCCAAGTCGCCCCTTCTTGTTTAACGTTATGTTTCAAGAAAATAATTTTTTTACTGAAGAGAGGGCCGAAAAAGTCAAACTGGTAAGTATTCCAACGTCAGTCGACGCTTCAAAGGTTGATCTTAAGATAAATGTTAGAAAAAGAAAGGGGAGAATAAGTATAATCGCCGAATATGATACCGATCTTTTTAGTCAGAAAACAATAAAAAGATGGCTTAAATATTATTTAAATTTAATAACTCAAGTTTTAGATAATCCGGAAACTAAAATAAAAAATCTAAGCTTATTGAACAAAAAAGAAATCAAAAAGATGCCAAAGGGTTATTAATCGCTAAATGCCCAATAAATAACTTGCTAAAAATAAAAAATAGTGGTATTCTGTTTTATTAACAATGTTCTTCTAAAATAAAAAGGGAAATATAAAGGGGAGAAAAAATGAAAAAAATATTGGCGCTACTTTTTAGGAGAAAAGAAAATGCGGATGATTTATCTGGCTTTCCTAATTGGCGAATTGGACTGGCTAGTGCAGCAGCCTGGAGTTGGGGAGTAAGCCTGATTGTCGGTGTGGATCTTATGAGAAGCTGTGGTTTGTTGCCTTTTCTTGTCTGGTCAGCAGGTAATATTTTGGCTATCCCGATCTTTGGGGTTGTTCGGCGGTATCTGCCAATCAGTAAATTTTGGTCCAGTTTTTCTTTGTTGATTCTCATTTTTTTAATGATGGATTGCTTTGGCATCATCATTAATATGAAAGCGTTGCTAACCGGCTTTGGCTTTGGTGACACCAAGGGACTGCCTATTCCTGCTTTTATGGGGATGGGGAGAGACCTAGCAATTTACATCACAGTAGGCTATGCCTTGTTTATTTTCTGGTACACCACTAAGGGCGGCTTAAAGCTTTTAATGTTCTCTGACCTTGGCAGTTATTTATTTCAAATAGCTACCGCTTTATTTATCGCCGCTTATGGTTTTAGCGTGACCGAAAAAGCTTTTGATCCCTCTTGGTTGTTGCCCAAAGGAGTAGAATGGGTTAAATATTCATTTTTTTGGATTTCTAGTGGCGTTTTAGCTACTGGACATCAATGGCAAAAGTTCTCTGCCATTGAAGAAAAACGAATTTTCTCAGCTTCTCTTTGGGGCGGGCTATTCTTTGCCTTATATATGCCGCTAGTATTTTTATGCGGTCTATACTTTACCGAGGGCCAAGTCACCAATATTGCTTTTTTAATTCTGATGTTCGCCCTGGCAACCAGCACTATTGACAGTGCAGTAGCAGCGATGAATTATGATTTTAAGCGATTCAATTTAGCCAACAAACTTGTTGGTCCCGCTTTTGCTTTATTAACAATTTTGTCTTGGAATTTTTTGGCAGCTGACTCCACAGTAACCAATTTGTGGAAATATATGGCCCAAATCAGAACCCCAATAATTTATGGATTAATTCTAATTAGCGTAATTATTACGCTAATAAAAATAAAACCCAAAAAACTGCCTTGGCTTCTTTTTATGAATAACGTCGAAGGAAATAAACCCTAAAAAGATACCTTGGTCCGAAGATTTTCTTCGGACCTTTTTTTATTTACATTAAGTCCTAAATGTATTATATTTAATAAATATTTAAGCGATTTAATGCAGTTATGCTAATCTCTGTTTCTCAACTTTTTGATAAAAAATATGACAAAAACCCGGCCATCTTGTCTGCCGAGGGGAATATTGTTAATTTTGATGAACTCAAAAAAAATATTGGAATAATTTCCCAAAAATTACAAAAAAACAGAATAAAAACAGGGAATAAAATTGCTGTTTTATGTCACGGCGGAGACAAAACTTTAGAAATTATTTTGGCTTTAGCAACAAATTTTATCTGCGTACCAATAAATGCCTCTCTAAAAAACAGCGAGATTGAAGAAATCGTTTCTGATTTAAAAATTCAAATCATTGTTTTACCGCCGGAAATAAAAAAAGCGCCAAAATTTAAAAATAAAAATTACTCTATTTTTAAATTTTTTGTCGCCGGCGGTAAAAAAGAACTGCAAATAAAAATTTTATCAGTGAAAAAGATCCTCTTAAAAGAAAAAAATAGAAAAGAAACAGTTTTCATTATTGTTACCTCTGGTACCACGGCTAAACCAAAATACGTTGCCCTGTCGCACCAGAATATTATGGCTAACGCCATAAACATGAAAAAAGCGCTTCAATTAAATCCCACTGACCGCTGTTTGGACGTTATGCCCTTTTTTCATGTTCACGGCTTAATGGCAGCTTTGGCCTCGCTGGCTGCTGGCAGTGCCGTTATTTGCCCCCTCAAATTTAATCAAGAAAACTTTTTTGAATGGTGGAAAAGATGCCAACCGACCTGGTACACCGCTTCGCCCACAATTCATCAAAGCATTTTAAGAATTGCAAATAATTATAAAAAAGGTGTTGTCAAAAACCAGGTAAGAATGATCCGTTCCTCATCAGCTTCTTTGGCGCCACAAATACTAAAAGCCCTAGAAAAAACTTTTAATGCCCCAGTATTAGAATCTTATGGCATGACTGAGGCCACCCTGCAAATTACCAGCAATCTTTTACCGCCACAGCAAAGAAAAGCTGGCTCAACCGGCAAGCCAATCGGCTTAAAATTAGCCATCATTGATAAAAACGGAAAAAGTTTAAATAAAAACCAAACTGGTGAAATTATAATAAAAGGCAAGGGTATAATAAAAAAATATGAAGGAGAGGCTGGAGACAATAAAACCTCTTTTTATAAGGAATGGCTAAGAACGGGGGACTTGGGGTATTTAGACAAAGACGGATATTTGTTTATTGTTGGCCGGAAAAAAGAAATAATAAATAAAGGAGGGGAAAATATTTCTCCTCGAAAAATTGACGAAATATTTTTGAAACATCCGGCAGTAAGCCTGGCGGCTACTTTTGCAATTCCCCACAAAACCCTCGGAGAAGACATTGCTGTCGCTATAGTTATAAAGAAAAATAAAAAGGCATCGGAAAAGGAGCTAAAAAATTATGCCTTGAAAAACTTAAGCGAATTTAAAGTTCCAAGTAAAATTTTAATTGTCAAAGGCCTCCCCAAAACCTCAACCGGAAAAATTCAAAGACTGAAGATCTACGAAAGACTGAGAAACTTGAGCAAAAAGAATTCTAACAAAAATCAGCTCGACCAGAAAGATGCTTTAAATAGATAATTTTTATTATTCCGGGTTTTGAGCTGAAGCAGATTGTATGCATTATCTTCAAAAAACCATTCACCAGCTCTTCGAAGAACAGGCAAAAAAATATCCACATAAAATTGCGGTTTCTTTTGACAGCCAAAAACTAACTTATCAGGAACTAAACAATAGAGCAAACCGCCTAGCAGCTTTTTTAATTAACAAAAAGATAAAAAAAGAAGAAATAATTGCTATCGCCATGAAAAGATGCCCGGAAATGTTCGTGGCGATATTAAGCGTTCTTAAGGCTGGCGGGGCCTGTCTTTTAGTTGATCCGGGTTTTCCGCCAAAAAGAATTGGGCAAATATTGAAAGATAGTCGAACAAAAATTATTTTAACCTGCGAGGAAACAACTTTCTCTTTTGCGCACAAGAAGGGAGTGATTATTAATATTAAAAAATTGCCATACCAACCTTTTTCTAAAAATAAAACTCTGGATATTACGCCTAAAAATCTTGCTTTTATTCTTTATACCTCCGGCTCAACCGGCAAGCCCAAGGGAGTAATGCTGGAACACAAAGGGATAATTAATCAGGTTTTCCACCGAATTAAGTTTATGAATTTAAGTAGCAATTATCAACTAGCTCTAAATTCGCCAGTTTCCTTTATAAATTTTATTTCCCAATCTTTTGCCCCACTTTTTATCGGCGCCACCCTGAATATTTTTTCAGACGAAGAAAGCCTCAGCCCAATGGCAACTATAAAAAAAGCGGAGAAATTAAAGATTAACCAAGTTGAATTGAGTATTCCGGCCATCCGAATTTATTTAAGTTTTATTGAAAATCACAAAAAAAACAAAACAAACCTTAAGAGCCTAAAAGTCTTGCTTGTAACTGGCGAAAAGCTAACCCCCGATTTAGTCAATTTGTTTTTCAAGCACTATCCCAAGATAAGACTAATGAATCCTTATGGCCAAACTGAATGTTGTGGCATGACGTTAAGCAACGAAATAAAGTTCAAAAAAGATTTAAAAATAATATCTGAGGGCAAGCCAACAACAAATAACCAAGCTTATGTTCTAAACCGCGATATGCAAGTTCAGCCCATTGGAATTCCCGGAGAGCTATATATTTCGGGCAAAAGCTTGGCCAGAGGCTATCTAAACGATCCCCAGAGAACAAAAAAGATCTTCTTGCCCCATCCCTTCATAAAAGGAAAGCGAATTTATAAAACTGGGGATCTGGCCAAGATGCATGAAGATGGCAATATTGAAATACTAGGAAGAGTCGATCGACAAGTTAAAATTAGAGGGAACCGAGTGGAACCGGGAGAAATAGAAACCAGACTGCTTAAGCACAAAGACATAAAGCAATGCGTCGTTGTCGCCCGCGAAGACAAAAAAAGCCAAGAACAATATCTGTCCGCCTATTTTGCGGCCAAAAAAAATGTTGATGTCTCGGGTCTAAGAAACTTTCTTAAAAAAACTCTGCCGGGTTATATGATTCCCATGGTTTTTGTGCGGCTTAAGGAGTTACCCTTGAATCAAAATGGCAAAATAGATAGACTTAATCTGCCCGAGCCAATCTTGGAAAGCACTTCAAAATACAAGCCCCCAAGAACCAACATCGAAAAAAAACTTGTTAAAATTTGGCAAGAGATTTTGGAAGTTAAAAAAATAGGCTTAAATGATAATTTTTTTGACCTGGGAATAAATTCACTGAAAGCGATAAGAATCAATTCAGAAATTAATAGCTTATTAAAGATAAAAATTTCGCTAATCGAATTTTTAAAATATTCCACTATTAAAGAGATAGTTAAATGCATCGAAAAAAAACACAAATTAAATTTGTTTAAAAATAACAAAAAGGGAATAATTAAAAAATATCCAAAAAAATATTTCTATCCACTCTCTTGGGAACAAGAAAAAATTTGGAGGACAGAAAAAAATCTAAACATAAAAAACTGGCACGCTCCCTACCTTTTGTATTTAAAAGGGGATCTAAATATTTCTGCCCTAGAAAAAGCCATAAACTTAATCCTAGATCGTCATCGAATTCTTAGGACTTCTTTTTTAGAAAAAATCTCGTCCAAAAACGAAATTGAGTTAGTCCAAATTATAAATAAACACAAGCCTTTTCATTTACCGCTTCTTGATTTATCCAAGCATCGAAAAAATAATAAAAAAAATTTTCTAAATAAAATAATAAAAAGTGAAACCAAAAACTTAATAAATCCAAAAGAGGAAAGGTTCTTCCAGGCAAAAATTATAAAAACCGCCGCAAGTAATTTCATTTTTTTAGTATACCTCCCCTCAACAACATATGACCTGCGTTCTGTTGATATCTTTTTTAAAGAGATGGGGGGGCTCTATGATCGTTTTAAAAATAATAAAAAATTGACTTTGCCAAAATTACCAATAGAATACACTGATTATGCAATATGGAGTAGAGACGACAAAAAACAAATTCAAAAAATAAAAAATCAAAAAAAGTTTTGGGAAAAAGAATTGTCAACCGGAGAATCTAAAATAAGCCTACCATTCGTTTTATCAAAAAACAGCCAAAACAATACAGCGAAAAACACTCAAATTACAATAAAAAGCGAGGATATTCAAGAGATAGATTCTTTTATTAAAAAAAATCGCATATCCCACTACATCTTTTTTCTTTCTGCCTTTTACGCTTTTTTATATACCCTAAACAAAAATAGAGAAAACATAATTACCTCTTTTGTCTCAAATAGAAAAAGCTCTCAGCTTCAAAACATTTTTGGTCCAATTTATAATCATGTTCCTACAAAAATCAAGATACAAAATAATGATAATTTCCTTTCTGTTTTAAATAAAATAGAAAGGAAAAATATTACAACAACACAAAGCAGTGATTTTTATGAATACAATCAACTTCGGGGTATTAAAAACAAGAAAGGTTCTCTGGTTTTTAATGTTTTCTTTCGTTTTACAGACTACAGGTTAAACTTTCAGCTTGCTGACTTGAAAATAAAATTTAAAAAAAATTTTGTTATTGACAAGAATACGACATATGACCTTCTCTGTGACATAAGACAACAGTCGACTGGATTAATAATTTCGTTTATTACAAAAAAAGATAAAACTGATATTCATATGATAAAAAAAACAATGGAAAAATTTTCTGCTTTCTTGAAAAAAACGACAAAGAATCCTCAAAAAATATTAATAACAAAATAAATGCTAGAAGATTACAGCAAAGTTTATCTCCTTAAAATTCCCGACAAGCCCAAAAAAAATATTATTGATAAATATCTCTCGTGTCTGACAAGGAAAGAAAAAAATCGTTTTTCTAGCTTTAAAAATTCAAGGGCTTCTCTTTTGTATCTAGCCGGTAAATACTTTATAAAAAAAATAATTTCAGAAAAAACTAAAACTCCTATTGAAAAAATAATCATAAAAACAACAAAATTTGGTCGGCCAATTTTACATAAACCTAAAATTAAAAATTTTAATTTTAATATCTCTCATTCCGGAGAATATGTAGCCATCGCTATAGGCAACAAAAAAATTGGCGTTGATATTGAAAAAATTAAACCGATAGGTATGGAAATTGCCAAAAATTGTTTCGCGCCAGAAGAATTAGAATATATCCAGAAAAACAAAAAAAATCAATTAGTAATTTTTTATACAATATGGACGTTGAAAGAGTCTTATATAAAAGCGGTCGGCAAGGGGATGTCGCTTTCTCTAAAAAGTTTTTATTTTGCACTCAAGGGCAAAAAAATACGCATCCATTTCAAAAGAAAAAATACTACGAATTTTAATTTTAAAATTTATCCTCTTAACAAAAAATATATCTTAACTATTTGCACACACAATAAAAAAATATTATTAAAAAAGATCGATGACATCTTCTAAAAAAAATAAAATTAAAAAAACTGGGGGTGTCGCAACTTGGCTTATTACCGATAACTGCAACTATAAATGCAGCTATTGTTTTACTCACAAATCCAAGATTAGGGTTGAAAATTATAATTCTTTTTTAAAAAACATAAGAAATAAAATTCCTCGAAACTGGAGCTTTTATATATTGGGAGGAGGAGAACCCTTTACCCATCCGAATTTTTTTGAAATAATAGATGGTCTAGTGAAGGCTGGCTACAGATTGTCTATAAATAGCAATTTCTCAGCCTCTTTGAATAAATTAAACCGCTTTTTTAAAATAACAGGGGGGAATCTTGACTTTTTTCTTGCTAGTTTGCACTTGGAGCATGTCCAAGCACAAGTCTTTGTTAAGAAAATTTTAGCTCTTAAAAAATATTTTCCTGACAAAAAAATTTTTGTTACCACCGTTGTCATGAAAGAAAAAATCAAAGAGATGGAATCCCTAAAGAAACTCTTTTTTGATAAGAAAATTGCATTAACCTTTCAGCGTAAAAAAAATAAAGAACTTAAAGATATCAACTATTCGCCCAGAGAAATAGCTCTTTTTTCTTTTCCACTTTGGCCCAAACCAAATTCCAGCTTAACCGGTCAATCATGCGGCGCCGGACAAAAGTCGATCCTCATTAATCCAACAGGAAATATTTTTCGTTGTATTACGGGGTCAAATAAGAAAAAAAGTTGTCTGGGAAATATATTAACGGATGATATAGTTTTCTATGATAAACCCAAACCCTGCGAAGAAGAATTTTGCACTTGTCGTAGCAACACCTATTCCATATACAAAAATAATAAGTGTATTTTATAAAAATCATTTTTTGTCTTAACAAAAAAATATATCTTAACTATTTGCACACACAATAAAAAAATATTATTAAAAAAGATCGATGACATCTTCTAAAAAAAATAAAATTAAAAAAACTGGGGGTGTCGCAACTTGGCTTATTACCGATAATTGCAACTATAAATGTAGCTATTGCTTTGCCCACAAGTCTAAGCTTAAAGTTGAGGATCACGTTTCTTTTTTAAAAAATATAAGAAATAAAATTCCTCGAAACTGGAGCTTTTATATATTGGGAGGAGGAGAACCCTTTACCCATCCGAATTTTTTTGAAATAATAGATGGTCTAGTGAAGGCTGGCTACAGATTATCTATAACCAGCAACTTCTCAGCCTCTTTGAATAAATTAAACCGCTTTTTTAAAATAACAGGTAAGAATCTTGATTTTTTTAACGCTAGTTTGCACTTGGAGCATGCCCAAGCACAGGTCTTTGTTAAGAAAATTTTAGCTCTTAAAAAATCTTTTCCTGACAAAAAAATTTTTGTTACCACCGTTGCTATAAAAGGAAAAATTAAAGAAGCGGAATATTTGAAGCAACTTTTTTTTGACAAAAAGATTAAATTACTCTTTTTGCGTCTACGAAGGCGTAAAAAGAATAAAGAATTTAAAAATATCAATTATTCGCTTAAAGAGAGAGCTTGCTTTTCTTTTTCCAATCAGCAGAAATATATTAGTCTAACCGACCAGTTCTGCGATGCTGGATACAAAAGGGTTACCATCCTTCCAGCGGGCGATATTTTCCGCTGTATTGAGGGAACAATTAAAACACGCGGCTACTTGGGAAACATACTAACGAATGGGTTTGCTTTTTATGAGAAATCCCTGCCTTGCGAAGAAGAATTTTGCATCTGTGGAAATACTTATTCAAAATATAAAAAAATAGCAAACAAGATTTTATGAAAATCGCTTTTTTCTTGTCTTCCAGAAATATCATTCCCCCATTAAAAACAGGGGGAATTGAACAGTCGGCTTATTTTCTAATTCGCGAATTAACAAAAAGAGGTCATCAAATCACCATTTTTTCGGCGCCGGGATCAAAAGTTTCCAAGGCTAAAATTAAAGAAATTTCTCCTTTTTCGGTGTTAACAAAATTAAAACACGGAAACCTAGAAGAAAGAATCAGCGGGTTTTACGATTCTTTGGCTTTATCTGATTTTTTCCTTTCCGGACAACAGGAAAATTTTGATTTAATTCAATTCGGCGACTATCTTTTTTACAAAATCTTACCATTCGCCAGTCTTTCAAAAATCCCCATTTTAGTCGAGATTAATTATCCGCACGAAGAAATTTATCCCTACATAAAAGATACCCTTACAAAGATAAAAAATGTTCACTATTTGCCGGTATCCAATTTTATAAAAAGTATCATGCCAGGCCTAGACTACCTTGAGACCGTTTATCCTTCTTTGGATTTTAAAAAATTTCCCCTATCAAACCAAAAGAGAAAGCACCTGCTTTTTGTCGGAAGAATTTGTCCGGAAAAAGGACCCCATGTTGCCATAAAAACCGCCCAAGTAGCCAAGCAAAAACTTATCATCGCCGGCCCAGTCAAGAAAACCGACTGGCCATATTTTAGCGCTCAAATAAAACCACACTTGGACAACAAAAATATTTTCTACGTTGGAGAGGTTGACTTCAAAGCAAAAATTAAGCTTTTTCAACAAGCAAAAGCAACCTTGTTTCCAACCCTTTGGAGTGAACCATTTGGTCTTGTGCCGATTGAATCAATGGCCTGCGGCACACCGGTAATTGCTTTTGATAGGGCGACTGCTAGAGAAATAATAAAAAATAACACTAGTGGTTTTATTATTAAAAATGATAACATAGAAACAATGGTCAAGGCGGTCAAAAAAGTGGATCGCCTAGCAAGACCAGCTATTCGACAATGGGTCATCGACAACTTTTCTATAGAAAAAACCGCCGAACAATACGAAAAAATCTGTGAAAGAATAATTAAAAATAGCAAAAAACGAGATCAATGAAAAAAATGACCGTTAACTTATTAAGTTTTTATATAAACAACTTCTAAAATGATTCTAAAGAACGTAAAGTTAAAAACTCTGCTTATTTTTCCACCTCTCATGGAAGACACCCTAAGCAGAAACCCCTTTTCCGGCAACAAAAATACGCCTGATTTAGGCATACCAACTTTAGTTGGTCACTTAAAAAGCAAGGGATATACAAAGATAGACTCAATAACCTTAAGGAATAACGATTCTTTTGCTTACGGATCTTTAAAAACAATAACATTGTTTTTAAAAAAATATTTAATAAATAGAAGTCCTGATATTATCGGACTTTCCACTACATACTACGCTCAACTTCCGTGGGCGATAAGAATAGCAAATATTGTAAAAAAATTAAATAAAAAAATTTTTATAGTTGCAGGCGGCCACAGCATATCACAAGCTCAGCATTCTTTAATAGCTAAGCCCAGTAATCTTTGCGATTCATTTGACGCAATAATTGTTGGCGACGGGCAAGAACCTCTTGAAAAATTAATTTATAATTTATCCGTCAAAAAAAATCTAAAAGATGTCCCCAATTTGTTACTAAAAGATAGAGTTTCTAACAAGTTTTTAAAAAATAAACCGGTTTTTGTTGAGTCAAAAAAAGATTTAAAAACAAAGCCGTGTTTTGATGGCGAGGGAATTGACACCTCCGCTTTTATTCCTATTAGAGCTTCCATAAATTGCTACTGGGGGAAATGCACTTTTTGCGATAATTCTGCGCTTACTCGTCAAAAATACATGACACTTGGTGTCAAAAATCTGATTTTTTTAGTAAAACAACTGCAAAAAGATTGGAAGCAGGATAATTTTTTTCTTTTTGATGACGCCCTCCCACCTGCTTATTTTAAAAATTTCGCAGAAGAACTTATTAGACAGAAGATTAGTATCCGCTGGATCGCTAGAGGCGTTTGCATTGATGAAAAATTTGATGAAAAATTACTGAAACTATTAAAACAATCCGGCTGCTCTAATGTTATTTTGGGAATGGAATCATTTTCCAATAGGATCTTAAAACTTATGGGGAAAATGCACACTGCCGAATCATCGCTAAAAATACTGAAATTGCTTAAAAAACTTCAAATGGAGGCTTCGGTTAATATAATATTTGGATTTCCGACCGAGACAAAAAACGATATTAATAAAACATTATTTTTTTTAAAAAAATATCCACACCTGTATAAGGTGGCCAGCGTTAACCGTTTTAGGGCAATAAGAGATACCTACGTATATCGCCACCCTCAGGAATTCAAGTTGATAGACAAGGGAACAATCTATAATAAAATCTTCATAACCAAAGACAAACAAGTGCCTTTTAGAATAATTAAAAAAATGATAAAAAAATTAGGGTTAAAAGAAAAAATAATTATGTATATACCAACATTGGAAAAGTTAAAAAAAACCGGGAAATCTGCCCCCTTGTTTCTTTTAAAAAAGAACCTTCAAAAACTGAATCCCTATAAAGAGTTCACCAGGTTAAGGTAAGGCGCTTTCATGCTAAAATCGATCGAACCAATAGAAATAATGATAGAAACAGAGCCAGGTTGTAATTTTAAGTGTGACTTTTGTTTTAATAAAGAATCTTTTGCTAAAAAAGGAAGAACAAATAAAAAACTTAGTATTGATACTATAAAAAATATTATTAATGAAAGCGCTAGGTTAGGCATAAAAATTATCCGATTTACCGGGGGAGAACCATTATTTAGGGAAAATATTTTTGATCTTTTGAAATACGCCAGACAGCAAGGATTAGAAATTAGGCTCAATACTAATGCTTCTTTGTTTAATGAAGAAATGGCCGTTAAACTTTTCGGCTTGATAGACAATGTTTTAATTCCCATAGAAAGCTGGGATAAAAAAAGAGAAGAGAGTATAACCGGATATAAATATTCATTAAGCAAAAAAATTAAAGCCATAAAACTATTAAGTAAAATAAAGGTGCCCAGAATTCGCGTTGGTACCGTGGCCACCAAAGAAAATATTAAAAATTTTGACAAGCTCGCTAATCTAATTTTAAAGCTGCCAATTCACGAATGGGAAGTTTATCGGCCAATGAACGTCAAAAACAGAGAGCAAGATTTGCAAAAATCAGACATAGAAAAACTGGTTAAAAAAATTATTGCTGTTAAAAAGAAAACTAAAAAAAGAGTTCTTATCGCTAATGCCATTCCTTTTTGCGCCATTGATCAACCAGAAAAACTTAGCGCTGTTTGCGCGGGAGCGCTTTATGAAGACGGCCACAGCCGGCTTGTTGTTGACCCGCGCGGTTTTATTAAGCCACACTATTTTATAGATAAAAAACTGGGCGCGCCAACTGAAATAATAAAAGCCTGGCAAAATCCCTGGCTTAAAAAAATTCGCTCTCTAAAATATCTGCCCGCTAAATGCCAAGCCTGCCAATATCTTGAAACTTGTCGTGGCGGTAGTCGTTATTTAGCCAAAAAAATAAACGGTAGTTTTTTTGCTCCCGATCCCTTGTTTACCAAATAAGCTGTTATTGTTATAATAATATTGAATAATTAACCTAACGAAAAAATATGATAAAAATTGCTATTAATGGTTTTGGTCGAATTGGCCGGCCGGTTTTAAGAAGAATTTTAGATAAACATCCCAACGTTGAAGTGGTGGCAATTAATGATCTAACCGACACAGCAACCCTGGCGCATCTTTTGCGATATGATTCTACTTATGGCCGTTACGACAAAACGGTAAAAACAGAAGACAATAATTTAATTGTTGATGGTAAAACAATTAGAATCCTAGCCGAAAAAGAACCGGAAAAATTACCCTGGAAAGAACTGGGAATCGATGTGGTCCTTGAATGCACCGGCGCTTTTACCAAAATTGACGGCGCAAAAAAACACATTCAAGCCGGCGCAAAAAAAGTAATTTTATCCGCTCCGTCTGACTCGCCAGAAATTCCAACTTATCTTTTGGGCGTTAATGCCGACCAATATAAAGACGAAGCCATTATTTCCATGGGTTCCTGCACGACTAACTGTTTGGCCCCTGTAGTTAAAATTTTAAATGATACCCTGGGCATTGAATATGGTTTTATGACCACTATTCATTCTTATACTAATGACCAGCGTATTTTAGACCTGCCTCACAAAGATTTACGCCGAGCCCGCGCTGCTGCGCAAAACATAATTCCCACTACCACCGGTGCGGCCAGAACCGTATCAAAGTGTATTCCTGAGATAGAAGGAAAGCTCGACGGTCTAGCCATGCGTGTACCAACGCCAACGGTTTCCATTACCGATTTTGTCTGTACGGTTAAAAAAGCCTCGGGAGTTGAAGGAATAAACAAACTATTTATTGACGCATCCAAAGGCGTGCTTAAAGGAATTTTAGACACCACAAAAGAGCCTTTAGTCTCTACCGATTTTAAAGGCAATTCAAGTTCCAGTATTGTTGATTTGACGTTAACAATGAGCAAAGATAATTTAGTCAAAGTTATCTCCTGGTATGATAATGAATGGGGGTATGCGTGCAGATTAGCTGAAATGTCCGAATATATTTTAAAATAATAAGTCGAATTTTTACAAAAATTATCGGCTTATTGAAATAGGTGAGCCTCGCCAAAGTCTTGTGCGAAGGCGGGCCGCCTGGCAGAGATGGGGGAATTTATAGCAAAATAAAAAATAATAAATTAATAAAAAATATGTCCACAGAACAACCCAATACTTTTGAAAACAAAACAATCATAAAAGACAGGACGCTAGAGGTTCAGAATGAAAAAAGGCCCAACATTGAAGCATTAGAAAGAAAGGCAGACGAGAATGTCTTAGAAGCGATTCTTGTGCTTTCATTGAAAGTTGCACCCAAAGATTTCAATCTGAATAATATTAGAGAGCTTACGGCGAGAGTCGGCGTTGTGTTGTTTGAACATCATAAAATACCGTTACTTCCCGAAGCACACCCAGAAGGAACTGCGACTGTTAAAAAAGAAAAGGAAGAATCCGAGATTCGTAAAGAACTAAATGATACCTATACCAACGAACGCATTGAGAGAGTATTACGAGCTTATATTAACGACATCAACCCAGAAAAATAGTTAATTATTAAATAAACGAATGGGGATATGCATGCAGGCTGGCAGAGATGGGGGAATATATAAGTAAAAAATAAACCATTAATAATAAATAATAAAAATCTATGCCCGCAGAACAGCCAAATGCTTTCGAAAACAAAACCATCATAAAAGATAGTAAAGTGGAGGTCCAAGAAGAAAAAAGGCCTAATCTTGAGGCCCTAGAAAAAAAGAGAGATGAGTATCTTCTCAGGGCCATTAAAGAACTTGAGAATAAAGATCCTAAAAATTTTAAACAGGGGAATATTGATAATCTAATCGTCGATGTTACCGGTATCTTAATGAAAGAGCATAATATACACCCTAGTATTAATGTAGAAGATGAACAATTAGAATTTTACGATACATACACGGAAGAACACATAAAAGAATTATTGGAAAAATATTTTTCTGAGAGATCTAAGTAAAAATGGACATCGGGAATAAACAAATCCAACTTGAATTCATCAAAAACCTCTCTTGGCCGGAGGTTTTTGAGATTTGGCGTAAAAATGAAAAGAGTAGGCCGAATTGGGAAAAGCATTTCAAATCGCGCGGATTTAGCTCTTGGGAGGAATGGCGCTCAAAATATGCCGAAGCTTTCCGATGCGCGGAAGCCAAATGGGTCTTATATAAAATTACCAACCCCGTCCGCGATGTGCCACTTTTTTATGGCGGGCCGTTTCGGGCTTGGATTGAAAGATTTTACAAAGATAAAAAGACCATGACTTTTAGGCGATTAGCGGACTTACCGGATATTCAAGTCCACCAAGGCACCGATGAAATGGTGGCCAATTTCCCCAAGGATACAAAAATCACCGGCCTGATTGTTGATGGTGAAATTTATATTATTGAAGGCATGCACCGCTGCGCGGCCTTGGCGTTAATGAATCAACGGGGTCTCAAACACGACAGCGATGTTTTTATCACCCTCGCCCAATCACCAAGTACCAAACTGCCACCGGTGGTAGGTGGATTTAAGAAGACCCATTGACCCCTCAGACGAATCAGCGATTCTCTAATCTTTTTCAAGTGAGGGGTTGACAACCCTTTTTAAACGAGTAAAATAGGGGGTGTTAGAGATAATAGAAACTTATATGTAAAAAAGACTTTTTACATCGTGAAGGTTAGTTGGTTTTTTATGCCCGCGTCTTCGCGGGTTTCGTTGTCTCTAATAACCCCGAAATAAATTACTAAGATGGCAGTGATAGAACATTAAAAACTGGACCTGGAAATATTCCAAAACAATATTCCAAATATTCCAATAATTCCAATACATAGAAATAATATTCCACAACAGTTTACCCAGTTAAATAATTGTTCACCCTGTAAAATTGCCTTCGGCATTATTTTACTGGGCAGGCAATTTCTGCAAAGCAGAATTTAACGGGGTATAAACAACTGACAAGAAAATTTTAGTTTCTTTTAGTTGTCTCGTAATCGAAGTTAAACTATCAGAGATTAATTCAATCGCTTTACTAAGCTAGCCCAGTTTACTGGACGAAACTCGGTCGAAGATCGATTCAATTAATTTTATGTTTAACTTTATTTTGAGAGTTTGATCCTGGCTCAGGATGAACGCTGGCGGCGTGGATAAGGCATGCAAGTCGAACGGATCCGCATCATATAGCAATATAAGAAGTGGATTAGTGGCAAACGGGTTAGTAACGCGTAGGTAACTTACCTTGAAGTTTTGAATAATCCCGCGAAAGCGGGACTAATACAAGATGGTAATGAGGGGACATATGTCATTCTCATTTAAAGGCTTCGGCCGCTTCAAGAAAGGCCTGCGTCCTATCAGCTAGTTGGCGGGGTAATTGCCCACCAAGGCTATGACGGGTAGGGGGACTGAGAGGTCGGCCCCCAACATCGGAACTGAGACACTGTCCGGACTCCTACGGGAGGCTGCAGTCAAGAACCTTTCTCAATGGGCGAAAGCCTGAAGAAGCGACGCCGCGTGTATGAAGAAGTCCTTCGGGATGTAAAATACTTTTATAGGGGAACAATTTTTGAGCGTACCCTAAGAATAAGGGGCTCCTAAACTCGTGCCAGCAGGAGCGGTAATACGAGTGCCCCAAGCGTTATCCGGAATTACTGGGCGTAAAGGGTCCGTAGGGGGTCTAATTAGTCTTGCGTTAAATTTCGGAGCTCAACTCCGAAGCCGCGTAGGAAACGGTTAGACTAGAGAGCATGAGAGGCTGATGGAACTCACGGTGTAGGGGTGAAATCCGTTGATATCGTGGGGAACACCAAAGGCGAAGGCATTCAGCTGGCGTGACTCTGACCCTGAGGGACGAAAGCGTGGGGATCAAAAAGGATTAGATACCCTTGTAGTCCACGCCCTAAACGATGATGACTGGCTTTTTGAAGTATCGACCCTTCAAGAGGCGAAGCTAACGCGTTAAGTCATCCGCCTGGGAAGTACGATCGCAAGATTAAAACTCAAAGGAATAGACGGGAACTCGCACAAGCGGTGGAGCATGTGGTTCAATTCGACAATAAGCGAGGAACCTTACCAGGGTTAGAAACTCCGATGAAGCTAAGCAGAAACGTTTAGCGTCTCACAAGGACATCGGAGTCAGGTGCTGCACGGTTGTCGTCAGCTCGTGGCGTGAGCTGTTCTCTTAAGTGAGGAAACGAGCGCAACCCCCATCCTGCGTTACAAGTGTCGCAGGAAACTGCCTCGGACAACGGGGAGGAAGGTGGGGATGACGTCAAATCAGCGTGGCCCTTTGACACCCTGGGCTACACACGTGCTACAATGGCCGGTACAATGGGTCGCCAAGTCGTAAGACGGAGCTAATCCCATCAAAACCGGCCCCAGTTCGGATTGAGGGCTGCAACCCGCCCTCATGAAGCCGGAATCGCTAGTAATCGCGCATCAGCCATGGCGCGGTGAATACGTTCTCGAGTTTTGTACTCACCGCCCGTCACTTCAAGGGAGCCGGTAATACCGGAAGCGCCACATTTGTGGTTCCAAGGTAGGATCGGTAACAGGGAAGAAGTCGTAACAAGGCATCCGTAGCGGAAGCTGTGGATGGATCACCTCCTTTCTAGATTTTTTATTCACCTTCGGGTGTATGCACTTCTAGAAAAGTGTCGATATTACGTTTTACGTGATGGTCTTGGCGTAGACTATAAATTCGCTGGTTAATAATGGTGTAACCCTTAAGAACCCATTCGAGACAACTAAAAGCAACTAAGTTTGGAATAACAAAATCGCCTCTTGATTTGAGGCGATTTTTTGTTTGTCATTTTTTAATTAAACTCTGTTTAGAAAATATTCCAATTGGGAAAAGAAAAATTCGCAGTCGGTTACCAAACTAATTGAATCCAATGTTCCTCGGTCTGATAATTTTATCACCGCGGAAGGATTAACATCGACAAAAACTTTTTTTACTTTGGCTGATAATAAATTTCCCACGGCCACGCTATGCAGTGTGGTAGCCACCATAATAACTAAATCCGCGCCTTTTTGAATTTCCTTTCTCATAGCCTCTTGGGCTTTTTGCGCATCCGTAATTACTTCCGGGATAGGACCGTCATCACGAATTGAGCCGGCTAAAACAAAAGGCAATTTTTGTTTGGTTGCCTCATACATAATTCCGCTGGTAATCGTTCCGGCCGCTACTGCTTTTTTGATAGAACCAAAGTAGCGAATCATATTAATCGTCCGCAAGTGATGATGATGACCCCCACTAACTCCTTGCCCGGTTTTTGAATCAATGCCCAAAGAAGTGCCCAAATATGACTGCTCTAAATCATGTGTCGCTAAGGCATTACCGCCAAAAAGAACATCAATAAATTTGCCAGCGATAATTTTAGCCACGTAATTAGCTGCACCCGTATGCACAATTGCCGGTCCACCAACTAAAATAATCCGGCCATTTTTTTGTTTTATTCTTTTCATTTCTTGAGCAATTTTTTCAATTGTTAGTGATTTAGATCGCTCAGTCGAAGTCTCATTCATCATAAAACCGAAACTACTGGAATTAATTTGTTTTTGGTTAGATTTAATTTTAATACCTTTTTCACCAACAACAATTAAATCTCCTTTTTTTATTGAATTACCGATCACACACTGGGCTGAATAAAAATTACGAGAGATTCTAATTCCTTTGTCCATTTCTATATTTTTAACTTCTAACCAATTATTTTTAACTCGCACGCTGGTTTCCAAATTAGTCGTTGTGTAATAAGCCAAAGGAAAAACCCCGTCTTTTGGTGCCTTTTCCAAAATAACTTCCGCAATCCTTTTTATTTTTTGCTTATTATTTTTCATATTAATCAAACAAAAAAGCCTCGCCGCTATAACCAAAAAATGGTTACAAGGGCGAGGCATCTCGCGGTACCACCTTGTTTCGTTTCAATATCACTATTGAAATCTCATTAGCTGACTCCGTTCTAATTGAATGACATCAGCGCTCCTTATTTTACGGTTAGGCTTCCGGCACTGCTTCTCGCAGGCAGCTCAAGGGCGGGGAACCCTATCACAGCTTTTGGCTCTTTTATTGTCTGATCTAAATTTAACACCGGGCAACTTTATCTGTCAAGAGATATCAGTTTCAGAATACGTTTTAATAAAAAACGCTCGCCTATATATTAGGGAGCGTTCCGTGTTGGTCAAAACAAATCATTTCATTACTGTTGCATCTCACGCACCTCATTAGCGAGGGCGATGACGTCAACAGAAAGGTCGATGCCACATTCAGCTGCCTCGTAAGCGCCGGTAAAATTCTTATTATCGGCCAGCCGGCAAGCGCGAATGAATAAAGCTCTCCTCTCCTTTTTTTCTTCCAACAGACGAGCTCTTTCTTTAAGCAGTTCTATCATGTAATGCCCTTGAGACATCCTGCTTTGGTCGGAGCTATTTACAATTACCTCCCGCATTTCCTCAATCGCCATATCTATTTTTATCTTTTGCCTTACAGTATTCTTGCATTGAGAACGAAGTCGCAATAAACCTTTTAACACGGCAAATTCCGCTTGGGGTTGCTTGCTCACATCCGGGGAATAGATAATCTCAAAGTAATGCTGGAAATTTTCGCGATCTACGTTAGCCGAAGCAATGGCCAACCAGATAGAAAGCACAAAAATCACTACCAAAAACGCTAAAAACTTTACCCATCGCTTGCCCATAAACTCCTCCTTATCTTATAAAGAAATCTTTGTTTTAGGTTATTACATCTTGATAAGAACTTTACTGTGAATATTACACAAAAGAGACTCCAATTGTCAACGAGATGAAGATAGAAAAATACCCCTTGATTTGAGGCGATTTTTTGTTTATAATATTCTTGTGTAAAAATAAGGGCGTGTAGCTCAGTTGGTTAGAGCGCGTCACTGATAATGACGAGGTCCCAAGTTCGAATCTTGGCACGCCCACTAGGAGCTTAAGAGGTTCTTTAAAAACTAACCGTTTTTTACTTATTGAGGAGGTGACATCATGAATTTTATGGTAGTTTTCACTGGAATTGCTCTTCTCTTGTTTTTATTAATGTTCTCGCTAAGAAAAGAGGCCATTATGGACTTTACGGTAATTTTCATTGGAGTTGCTTTTCTCTCGTTTTTATTACTCTTTCCGCTAAACCTTTTTTTTCGAAAACAGAGTAGTCCAATAAATCTTCTGGCTACGGAAAAAGAAGAAGCGCCCATAAAAAAATATAGCATGCAGGTTATTGTCTGGAAAAATAACGTTCCCAAGATTGACCGGGTTCCCGTCAAGGTACAAAGTGAAGAAGACGGAAGGGCAATGATCATCACGGTAGCCAAAAAAAAGGCTAACGAACTTAAACTGGAAGTTTCCACGGCGTTGTACTTAAGAGGAGATTGCATTTCCTCTTATCGCGCTCTTCCCGCGCTTACTGCTCAATAATTTTCATTATTTCTCTTTTTCAAAAGGCCTGCCATTAGGCCTTTTTTTATTTGCCCTGTATCGATTCACGAAGCGGTAATGGAACTAGGGCGGATCCTCGGCGGTCCAATCTTGACAAGAACCATATAAATATAGTATACTATTATATAGCAATCGTCGGATTGTTTTTGTTCTTAAAAATAAAATACTATACAGAAAAGGAGGACTTGTCATGTCTGGTATAAATAGTTGGGAAAAGGTTGTAAATATGCCGATCAAACGGCAGGGAAAAGGGTATTGGAATAACGATGTCTTAGAAAAAATTCTGCGGAAAGCCGCACGCGAATGCGCCAAGGAATGCTTCCTATATAACGATGGGCAAATTTTTGTAACGCTTTCGGGCGGAATTGATTCATCTCTGAGTGTGGCGCTTATCCGGGATGAGCTCGGCCGGCAATCCCATATCCACACCTTCACGATCGGGCGGCACGCTGACCATCCTGATGTCGTTCACGCCAAGCTGGTGGCCAAATTATTCAACACCATCCATCACGAATATATTCCTGGCCCCTTGGATATCGACGAAGCCATCTTGGAGAGAGAAAAGAATCCTCAGCTGTTCATCGGAGAGAGTACGGAAATGAGTGGCGCAGGAGTATTTCTGCTTTACCGGTATATCGCCAAACTGGTTTCGTCATTTGTCGTTATATGCCACGATGGCATTGATGAACTGCTTGGAGGATATTGGCCGCATCGCCAAACCCAAACCGGGGATAACCAAGTTCGGAACTTTCAGAAACTCTGGAAAGAACTGCCGGAAAATCACCTTATCCCCTTGACCAGAAAAAGCGGTCACTTCGGCATCACCCCAATCTTCCCGTATCTGCAAAAAGCGGTAGTCCGTTACATAACGGCCATTCCGCTGGAGAAACGGACCAGTAAAGCGGAAAGCAAGATACCTCTCCGCCGCATCGCCGAAAAATATCTGCCTCGCGAAATCATTGAGCGCAAGAAAATCGGCTTCTGCGATGCTCTGAAAGAGTTTTAAAGTTTTAACTCACAAAGCGGGTCCATCAACCGGACTCGCTTTTTTATTTGTTTTTTACCTAAATTTCTGCTATTATTTTTACAAAAGAAGGGCCCGTAGTTTTCCGCCTTCGCCTCGCAAGACGCGAGGCTTCGGCGGACACGCAGATTGCTCTGTCAAATTTTTGTAAAGGGCTGATAGCTCAGTTGGTAGAGCACCACATTTGCAATGTGGGGGTCTGGGGTTCGAATCCCCATCAGTCCACCACGTAAAATTATTCGCTATGCTCATAATCACGTGGCGCAGCCAATCTTTAAAATACATTTAACCATGTCCAAAAAACTTTTTATAACTGGCAACGAGGCAGTAGTGTTGGGTGCGATTGACGCGGGCGCCCAGGTAATGTTTGGCTATCCAATAACGCCAGCCACCGAAATTTTGCAAGGCTGGGTAGCCAAAGCTGAAGAAAACAAAAAACTTCAATACTTGCAAACCGAGGATGAAATCGCGGCAGGTTTTGGCGTGCTGGGTGCGGTTTTGGCTGGAAGTAAAGCTTTTACCGCTTCAGCCGGACCGGGACATGTACTGCTTCAAGACGCGTTAGCTATGGCCGAAAATTTACGTCTGCCGTTTGTCGGCATAATGATGCAACGAGGCGGTCCGTCAACCGGCACAGTTAACTTTTCCCAGCAAGAAGTAACCCTCGCGGCTTTTGGCGGTAATGGCGATGGCCTGCGCGTTGTTTACTCGGCCTCTTCGGTTGCCGAGATGTATGAACTAACGATTCAAGCTTTTAATACTGCTTGGGAATATCGTTTTCCAACAATAGTCTTGGGTGATGGCTATTTGGCCAAAACTATAAAAACGGTTCAATTAAAAAAGCCGGAAAAAATTGTTAACAGCTACCCGATTCTAGAAGAGAAAGAAAAACCGACATACCTTAGAAATTGCTATAGCAGCGAAGAAGCGCTGGGCAAAGTTTTGAAAAAAAATATCGGCGACTGGAAAAAATTAGCATCTCAAATTATAAAATCAGAAAACTATTTGACCGATGACGTAGAAATTTTAATTTTAGCTCACGGCTTAGTAGCGGCAGCCGCCAAAGAAGCAATTGATAAAATGCGAAAAGATAATATAAAAATTGGCCTATTCCGCCCAATAACTCTAAACCCGATTGATAATATTTCTCTTAAAAAAGCGATTAAAAATGCCAATAAAATTTATATTATTGAGTCTTCGTTGAATCAGTTTGCCAGAATCATCAAATACGAATTAGCCGGCCTGAAAAACGAATTCGTTGAAATATCAAAACCGGCTGAAGGTTTTACGCCGGAAGAAATAATCACTCGCATCAAACAAAATGGATAATTTCTCACCAAAATCTTGGAATCAAAAAACAAAACCGCATCTTTTTTGCGCTGGCTGCGGCCATGCTATTACGCTTAAACAGCTTGGCTTTGCTATTGATGAACTAGGTATTCAAAATAAAACAGTACTGGGCATCGACATTGGCTGTTCTCTCTTGGCGTGGAATTTTTTTAACATTGATACCATTCAAACTCATCATGGCCGAACAACGCCGGTAATGGTTGGCTACAAAATTGCCAAGCCCCAAAGAGTTGCCCTGGCCTATATGGGCGATGGGGGAGGTTATGCCATTGGATTGCAATCTTTGCTTCACGCCGCTTTTCGTAACAATCCCATTACCGTTATTTTGATTAACAATGAAAATTATGCGATGACGGGAGGACAAATGTCGCCGACTACCGAGATAGGAATCAAAACGACTACTTCGCCGAACGGTAAAGATATAAAATTCGGACCAGGATTCAAAGGCCCCGAGCTTTTACGCGGCCTTGCCAACGAAAAAGCTTTTATTGCTCGCGCCTCGGTTTCAAATCCGATTCAATTAAAAAATTTACTTATCAAGGCCGTAAAAAATCAAACGGATAATAATTCATTTTCTTTTATCGAAATTTTATCCATTTGCCCGACCAACTGGAAAACCGACGCCCAGCAGAGTTTTGATAAACTAAAAGAAATGGAAAAATATTATCCAACTGGAGAAATCAATTAATCTCACGACTTGCGAAGTCGTGAGATTATAGACACAAAGAGAAAAATGAAAAAAGAAACTATAAAAATACTTTTAGCCGGCGAAGGAGGACAGGGAACTCAAACTATCGCCAAAATACTTTCCGCCACCGCGGCCGAGGAAAGCTTTGAAGTTGCTTATATTCCTTCTTTTGGCGTCGAACAACGCGGTTCACCTTCAATTGCTTTTTTAACAATTAGTTCCAATGAAATCAGTTATCCTCGATTTGATAAAGCTGATTTTGCCGTAATTTTACAAGAGAGAGCAATTCCCAGCGTTGCTAAATATGTTACTTCGGAAACCACGATTATTTTTGACAGCTCAACTGTTTCTTCCAAAACTTTTAGAGCTAAAAAAGTTTTTGGTATTCCGGCAACAAAATTAGCTTCTGAAAATCTGGCTCCAAAATCATTCAATGTTTTGGTTATTGGCGTTCTCAGTCAATTGCTTAATTTGCCAGCCGAAAAGACCTGGCAAATTACCGCCCAAACTTTGGGCAAAAAATTTAAGACCAAGGAAATTGAAGAAAAAAATCATCAAATATTTTTACTTGGAAAAGATTTTAAACTGGAAGAAGAAAAATTTACCCGGCCAATTTTTTTGCCTCAGCAAGGACAAATTGAAACGAAGGGAGAGGGGAAGCGAGCGATTATTATTCCCGACCACTGCAAAAGCTGCGGCATCTGCATTGCCAAGTGCCCCGTCAAAGCATTGGCTTTTGGACAAAAATTGGGTTTGTTCTCTATGCCCATTCCCGAAATTGACCTAAAAAAGTGCACCGTTTGCGGCACCTGTTCGCGATTTTGTCCAGACGGCGCTATTAAAGTTGAAAAATTAAAAGACAAACAGTAATGAAAATTTTTATTTGCACCAGCAAATATTTGTATAATAAAATTCCGCCTGTCAACGAAGCCTTGAAAAAAATGGGACATCAAATTACTCTGCCTAACAGTTACGATAATCCTTTTCTAGAAGAAGAAATGAAGAAAAAAAGCACAGCTGCTCATATCGAGTTTAAAACCGCCATGCTTCGAGAACAAGAGAAAAAAGTATTAGCCAATGATGCGATTCTGGTTCTGAACTACGAAAAAAACGGCCAGCCTAATTATATCGGCGGAGCAACATTTCTGGAAATTTTTAAGGCTTCTGAACTGGGCAAGAAAATATTTTTAATGAATCCTATTCCGGATAATATTTTTAAAGACGAACTCATCGGCATAAATCCCGTAGTTATTAATCAAGATTTATCAAAAATAATTATTAATTAAAAAACTATGGAAAGCGAAATTAAATACGAATTTGAAAAAATTATGACCAAGCTGGAAGACATCCGGCGGTTAAACCTGACAGAAATAAAACAAAAGATAGAAGAAATAAACGGCCGAGAAATAAAAGAAAGCTTACGAGACATCAAGAGCCGACTTGAAAGTCTTGAAAATAAAATTCAAAAATAAAATTACGTAATTTTCAAAATTATGCTTTCAAAAACCATTCAAAAGTTTTTAGATACCAATAAAATTAAATACGAAGTGATTGAACACAAAACCGTTTATACGGCTTTTGATAAAGCCGCTACATTGCGCGCCAAATCCCAGGAAGTAGGAAAGACGGTGGTGGTTTGTTTTGATGGCAAAAATTATGCGCTGGGATTGATTCCGTCAAATAAAAATTTAGATAAGAAAAAAGTTTTAACCGCTTTCAACAAACTGCGCCAAAAAGCCAAGGAAAAGAATTATAAAAAAATTGATTTTGCCAAAGAAGCCTGGATGAAAAATAATATTAAAGGAGTCAAAGTTGGCACCACCCCGCCTTTTGGCGCTCTTTACAAACTGCCGTTTTTTATAGATAATGCATTAACGAAATCGACCAAGATTATCGTTAATGGCGGAGCCTACGAAACATCAATAAAGCTTTCGCCAGCTAGCCTGATTAAGTTGGAACCAAGTACTTTAAAAAGCGGTTTTTCAGTGGCAAAAAAATAATACTATTTATTAAATGCAAAAGGAGGAGCTGATGATAAAGCTTAAGATTTTGATTATTGAGGATAACTCATTTTGGCAGGAATCATATTGGCATCAACTGGAAGATAAAATCACAATACTCCAAGCCTTTACAGAAGAAGAGGCTCGAGAGATTTTCCGGCAAAATCCGGATATCGCGCTCATTGTTATGGATGGCTGTCTCCAGGCGCAAAAGAACTGTCTCGATACTTTGGATCTGACAGAAGAAATCCGAAAGAGCTTCGCCGGACCAATGATTGCCGCTTCAGGCGACCAACACTTCCGCTGTTTACTGCAAGACGCGGGATGTAATCACCAAGCAAGCAAGAAATTGCTACCGTACAAAATCAAAGAACTTCTAAAGCTTTAAGGAGGAGCAATGGAAAAGCCGAAAGTTTTAATTATTGAGGACCAAAAAAGAGCGCATCTGGAGTATGAGTATGGCCTGCGTAATCTCGTTCAAATACTTAGCGCCTTTACCATTGAAGAAGGCAGAAAAATTTACAAAGAAAATCCTGATTTGTGGCTCATTGTGATGGACGCCTGTGTTCCGGGGGGAGACCCTAATACTCTGGACCTAACAAGAGAAATCCGGAAAAGCTTCATCGGACGACCGATGATTGCTGCTTCAATGAGCGAAAAATTTCAAGACTTACTCATAGAAGCCGGCTGCGACCACAAGGCTGATAAGAGTCAGGTTGTCGATAAAATCAAAGAGCTACTCAAGCTTTAATTTCCTAAGGGAGGCCCTCGCGCCTCCTTTTTAATTTGAAAAAAACGGCCAATAAAGTATAATAAACTAAGCTTATGCTTCAAATATTAACTTCGCTTTTAATACTGCTTAACCCGGCTATCGCTTTTTTTGCATCCAGTCAAGCACCGCTGGCCAAAGACGCTTTTCAGGAAGCGTCTTTTGTTGATATTACTAATTACCAACTACCAATTTCCGAACAATTTTTTTTAGCTTCACAGCTTTTACCGATGTATCCTTTTCGCAACTGGAACGCGCCCGAGCCAGAAATTACCGCTAAAACAGCGCTGGTTTTTGATGCCACGCGCCAAAAAATCCTTTGGCAAAAAAACGGACTTGATGAGGCTCGGCCCATCGCCAGCATCACTAAATTAATGACGGCCTTGATCATCACAGAGAATGCTAAGATGGAAGATATTTTTACAATCAGCAAAGAAGCAGTTGGAACTTATGGCGAAATGGGCAATTTAATAGTCGGGGAACAATTAACCGTTAAAGACTTACTCTCTGTGTTGTTGTTGGAATCGAGCAATGATGCGGCTGAGGCATTAAGAGAAAATCTAAAAAATATTTACAACAAAGACCTCGTCGAGTTAATGAATAAAAAAACCAAAGAGCTGAATTTACAAAATACTTTTTATGCTGACCCAAGCGGGCTCGACCCTAACAATAAATCCAGCGCCAGAGACTTAACAATAATAATGCAAGAGATTTTAAAAAATCTGACTCTAAAAGAAATTATAAAAAATCCGGCAATTGAGATTGTCTCCGCTGATGGATTATTTAAACATTCTTTTGCCAATACCAATAAATTACTTCAAAGATTTCCCGAGCTACTGGGCGGAAAAACGGGCTACACCGAAGAAGCGGGAAGTTGCATGATTACCGCCTTTGAGGCGCCCGCTAACCAGGGAGTGGTCATTTCGGTTATCATGGACAGCCAAAACAGAATGGGTGAAAGCGCCAGCCTGATTGAGTGGACAAAGAACGCTTTTTTATGGTAAAATGGAAGAAATAAAATAATCATTAATTCCAATCAGAACCTCCTTTTCTGAGTATTTTTAATGTCGGATTTATTCCAAATTTCTAGGATTTTAGGCTTAGCAGCTTCCTCTTTTGTTGTTGCCTTTGCACTAACGCCGCTCTGGGTTCATTTCTTGATTAAATATCGCTTAGGCAAACAAATTCGCGCCGAGGGCGCGCCGGTCTTTAACCAGCTGCACCAAAAAAAAGAAGGAACGCCAACCATGGGAGGGCTTTTAGTTTGGTTAACGGTTTTATTTTTAGCTTTGCTTTTTTGGGTTTTAACTAAATTAGGGGTTGATCATTTTATCGGTAACTTAAATTTTTTAAATCGCAGCCAAACTCTGTTGCCGCTGGGCGCTCTGGTTGCTTCGGGCCTAGTTGGATTGGCTGATGATTTATTGGGTATTTTTCGAATAGGCCCAAAGGGAGGAGGACTAAAAATGCGCCATCGGCTTTTGGTCTATACGGCCATCGCTAGTTTTGGCGCCTGGTGGTTTTACTATAAATTAAGCTGGAGCACAATTCACGTTCCTTTTGTTGGTAATTTTGATATTGGCCTTTGGTATATATTAGTCTTTGTTTTTGTTTTGGTGGCCACTTCTTTTTCTGTAAATGAAACTGACGGACTGGACGGATTAGCCGGCGGTACCCTACTTTCTGCTTTTGGAGCCTACGGAGTTATCGCATATTCTCAAGGTCACTTTGATTTGGCCGCTTTTTGCGGAGTTATTATTGGAGCATTGCTCGCTTTTTTATGGTTTAACATTTACCCCGCAAAGTTTTTTATGGGTGATACCGGCGCTATGTCGCTTGGCATAACGTTGGGCATTATTGCCATGATAACCAATCAGTTCTTGCTTTTACCCTTAATTAGTTTTATTTTGGTAGCTGAATCCTTTTCGGTTATTATTCAAATTGTTTCAAAAAAATTGCGCAATGGCAAAAAAGTTTTTATTTCCGCGCCGATTCATCATCACCTGGAAGCAAAGGGTTGGCTTGAATCTCAAATTACCATGCGTTTTTGGATTATTTCTTTTATGACCGCAGCTGTTGGATTAATAATCGCGTTTTTAGACAGGTTCTATTTATAAAAATTATCTGCGAGAAACAATATGCAACAACTAATAACTTATTTATATTCCTTTTTAAACAGCTTTAGCCAGGTGTTTTTATACCAAAATAAATATTTTGGACTTTTAATATTTTTGTCGCTTCTGATTATCCAGCCGCGCCTGGGTATTTTTTCCGCCATCGCGGTAATTTTTAGCCTCTTTTTCGCCTCAATTATCGGCGTTGATGTCTCACTAATTCACAACGGCATTATTGGTTTTAATCCCGTTTTAATAGGTATCGTTTGCGCGCTATTTTTGTCAAAAAACGAAACGGCTTTCATCGCGACTATCGTCTTCAGTGCTTTATTCATGTTTTTTCAGTTGGCATCTTTAAGATACTTACAATTGCCGGTTTTTACCTTGCCTTTTGTTTTAACCGCCCTAATAGTTTACCTATCAAAAAATTTCTTAAATAAATTATTTTAAAAATAAATATGGAGCTAAAAGATTTCAAAGATAAGCGCATCACTGTTATGGGCATCGGCCTTCACGGCGGGGGAGTCGGCGTTATTAAATTCTTGGCAGCGCAGGGCGCCAAAGTATTGGCAACAGATTTAAAACATAAAGAAGACCTGAAAGATTCTCTGGAAAGACTAAAAGACTTACCCATTGAATATGTGTTGGGAGAACATCGCCTGAAAGATTTTACTGACACAGACATGGTCATTAAGAATCCCGGCGTACCCGAAGATTCAAGGTTTTTAAAAGCCGCTAAAGAAAAAAAGATTGCTATCGAAAGCGACATTGGCATCTTTTTTGAACTCTGCGGAGCGCCAATTATTGCGGTCACCGGCACTAAGGGAAAATCAACTACTGCCTCCTTACTTGCTCACATGCTTGGCCAGCACTATCCACAGGTTATTCTGGCTGGCAATATTCGCAGCTCTGTTCTTGAAAAATTATTTGAAATAACCAAAGATACTATCGTTGTGCTGGAGCTCTCTTCTTGGCAACTAGCTGATGCCAAGAACCATAAAAAAAGCCCCTACGTAGCGGTCATGACTAATTTGATGCAAGACCACCTGAACCGCTATGATAGTTTCCTAAGTTATGTTGAAGATAAAAAATTAATATTTAAATTTCAAAAAGAAAAAGATTATCTTTTTCTTAATTATTCTGATCCGTTGTTAAGAGACATTTCCAAGGGAGCCATTTCCCGAATTTATTTTTATTCAACCGAGGGAGACAGCCTACTAAAAGAAGAGTTGCCTAAATTTAATCAAAAAGCCAGACTTGGCGCTTATGTTATAGGGAATAAAATCTTTTACGGAGCGGCTCATGGAGAGATTTGCGACCTTAAGGATATTAAATTAATTGGCCGACATAATTTGTCAAACGTTTTGGCTGCTGTATCAGTAGCTGATCTTTATAATATTCCGGCAGAAAAAATAAAAACCGCGCTGAAAACCTTTAAGGGGCTCGAGGGCCGATTGCAATTAATCAACGAAATAGGAGGGATTAAATACATTAACGACACAACCGCTACTGCTCCCGACGCCACTATCGCTGCCATAAACTCTCTTGCTGAATTTTATTCTCCTAAAAAAGAGGTCTCATCAGAAAATAAAAAAATAATTCTGATTGCCGGCGGGACCGACAAGAATCTAACTTTTGATGAATTTGCAAATATTATTGTCGAAAAATGTAAAATGGTTCTTTTGCTAAAAGGAACCGCCACCGATAAAATTGAGAAAGCACTTAATGAGCGCTTTCCAATAAAAATTGTTGCTAGTATGGAAAAAGCAGTCAATCTAGCAGCCAAAGAGGCGGTAAAAGGAGACATTGTTTTGCTGTCACCCGGTTGCGCCAGTTTTGGTTTATTTGAACACGAATTTGACCGTGGACAACAGTTTAATGAAGCAGTAGCTTCATTAAAAAATTAACTAGTTGTCATCCTGAGCGAAGCGAAGGATCTCAAGATCCCCCTCAGTCGCTACACTCCTTCAGGATGACGTTAAAACACTTGAAAACAGCTAATAAACCAGACTATATTCTCCTCGCCGTTATTGGAATCCTAATTGTTTTTGGCTTGATCATGGTTTCTTCTGCCAGTGTTAGTCTTTCCCAAGAAAACTACCGTGAAAGTTATTATTTTTTAAAAAGCCAACTGCTAAAAGGTTTGCTGCCGGGAATTGTTCTGGGTTTTATCGCTTATTTTTTTCCTCTTCGTTATTTAAAAAGCTTATCCTTTCCGCTTTTTGCTTTAACTGTTCTTTCTTTGTGTTTAGTTTTTGTTCCCGGAATTGGCGTGGAACATGGGGGCGCCAGTCGCTGGATTAGCCTGGGAGGAATTGTTATTCAACCATCAGAATTTTTAAAATTATCCTTCATTCTCTATCTTTCCGCTTGGTTGGCCGGCAAAGGCAAGGCTGTAAAAAATTTTTCAGAAGGCCTTATCCCTTTTGTTTTTTTAGTGGGACTGGTTGGCGTTTTAATCCTCAAAGAACCAGACCTTGGAACTCTGGGTGTTATTGGCTTTACCTCTTTAATTCTCTTTTTTTTAGCTGGCGCTAGATTTTCCCACCTGGGCCTGATCGGCGCCGGAACAGTAGGCCTTTTTTTCTTGCTCACAAAATTAATGCCTCACGCAGCTCAACGCTTGCAAGTTTTTCAAAACCCAGAGCTTGATCCTTTGGGCATTGGATATCAAATGAACCAAGCATTGCTAGCTATCGGTTCGGGTGGAATTTTTGGTTTGGGACTTGGACAGGGATTGCAAAAATTCCGCTATTTGCCGGAACCAGCCTCAGATTCAATTGTCGCAGTCATTGGCGAAGAACTGGGATTTATCGGCCTGCTCTGTCTTTTAATACTATTTTTAATTTTTGCTTTTCGCGGTTTTAAAATCGCTCAGGGCGCACCGGATGAATTTACAAAACTTTTAGCCGGTGGCCTAACTGGCTGGATAATTATTCAGGCGATGATTAATATCTCAGCTATTTGCGGCCTTCTGCCCTTAACTGGAATTACCCTGCCCTTCATTTCCCTTGGCGGATCATCATTGGCTATCTCCCTGATTGGAATGGGAATTTTGCTAAACATCTCCAAACAAAGTAGAATATAAATAGACTACAATCCAATTCGTCATCCTGGGCGAAGCGAAGGATCTAGATTCTTCGGCCCGCCGTGGCGAGCCTCAGAATGACACTTTATTTTGATTTAATATTTTAATCTTTAAGCTAGCTACTATGCGAATTGCCCTAACTGGCGGCGGAAGCGGTGGCCATCTTTTCCCTGCCTTAGCCGTTGCGCAAGAAATTAAAAAAATAATCAAGCAAAATATCTACAAAATTCCCCTGGGAGAGGGGACGGGAGTTGAATTTATGTTTATCGGCCCGGAAACAGTCGGCGAAGAATTATTAATTCAAGCAAATATCCAACGTCGAGTAATCATGGCGGGAAAATTACGCCGCTACGTTTCACTGCAAAATATTTTTGATATATTTAAAATTCCCGTAGGTATAGTTCAGGCTCTCTGGCATCTTTTCTTCTTTATGCCAAATGCCGTTTTTAGTAAGGGTGGCTATGGCAGCGTACCAGTAGTAATCGCCGCTTGGGTCTTTGGAATTCCGGTTATCATCCATGAATCAGACGCTATTCCGGGCCTAGCCAATAAATTTTGTTCCGCTCTGGCCCAAAAAATTGCGATTTCATTTCCAGAAAGCACCCAATTTTTTTCTAGCAAGAAAAAAAATAAGATAGCCTTAACGGGGAACCCTGTTCGAGAGGATCTCTTAAATGGAAATTTGGAAGAAGCCAAAAAAACCTTCGGACTTAGCGGCTTAAAATCAGTACTTCTGGTTTTGGGCGGCAGCCAAGGAGCAAAAATGATAAATGACGTTATTTCAAACTCTCTACCCTTGTTAATTTCCCGCTGTGAAATTATTCATCAATGTGGCAATAATAATTACGAAGAAATAAAAAAAGACATGGGAAATAAACAGCCCCCGGGTTATTTTCTTTTTCCTTTTTTAGACGTAAATCAAATGAAACACGCTTATGCCGCCGCTAATTTAGTAATTTCCCGGGCCGGCGCCGGAACGATTGCCGAAATTGCTACCCTGGGTAAACCGAGCATCTTAATTCCATTGCCTAATTCTGCCGCCGACCATCAATTAAAAAATGCCATGTCTTATGCTGAAAGCGGCTCAGCCATGATTATTGATCAAATGAATTTAACACCGCATCTCTTTCAAGACCGAATATTTAGCTTATTGGATAACGCCGATTTAATAAAAAAAATGGGCGATAACGCTAAAAAATTTAATTCGCCTGACGCCGCCCGCCTTATCGCGCAAGAAGTTTTGAATATTGCAAAACAATAAACACAGATTCTTTATGGAAAAAACTGCAACCCGAACCCGCTTTGCTCCCAGCCCAACTGGCTATTTGCATATTGGCGGCCTACGCACCGTCCTATATTCTTATCTTTTTGCCAAGCAAAATAATGGCCAGTTTATTTTGCGACTGGAAGACACAGACCAAAAACGCTTTATCGAAGACGCCGCCAAAGCAATTTATGATGGCCTTGCTTGGGCAGGAATTGATTGCGATGAAGGCCCACATATTGGCGGAAAATACGGGCCATATATCCAATCAGAACGCCTGGATTTATACAAAAAATACGCCCAAGAGCTAATTGATAAAAATTTTGCTTATTATTGTTTCTGCAGCGAAGAAACATTGGAACAAATGCGTCAGGAACAAACCGCGGCTAAACTGGCGCCAAAATATGACCAGCGCTGCCTAAAATTATTCAAAGAAGAAATCGCTGAAAAATTAAAAGCCGGACAGCCCCACGTTATCCGAATGAAAATTCCCGAAAATCGCATTATCGAAGTTAATGACCTGGTCCGCGGCAAGATAACTTATAAATCAGATGGTCTAGACGACCAAGTTTTACTCAAAACTGACGGATATCCGACTTATCACTTGGCGCTGGTAGTTGACGACCACTTTATGAAAATTACCCACGTCACCCGCACCGAAGAATGGCTACCATCAACTCCCAAGCATATTTTACTTTACGAATATTTTGGTTGGGAGGCGCCCAAGTGGGCGCACCTGCCGCTGTTGCTCAATACCGACAAAACCAAAATGTCAAAACGCAAGGGCGACGTTGCAGTGGGGGATTATATAAAAAAGGGCTATCTGCCGGAAGCAATGATAAATTATCTGGCGTTTTTAGGTTGGAATCCTGGCCCATCCTCCTTCGCTAAAGCTTCGACGGACAAGGAAAAAGAAATATATTCAATGGCGGAACTACTCCGAGATTTTAAACTGGAAAAAGTTCATAAAGCCGGAGCGGTTTTTAATATCGAAAAGCTTAACTGGTACAATAGTTATTATCTTCGCCAATTGCCAGAGAGTGAACTTCTAGAAAAATTTCGGCCATACTTACCAGAAGAGAACACCTTTGATGACGAACAAATTAAAAAAATACTAAACCTAGAGAAAGAACGCTCCAGCAACCTCTTTGATATAGCCGAAAGCCTAAAATTCTTCTTTAAACTAGCCGAATATGACAAAAGCCTGTTAAAATGGAAAGAGATGGCTGACGGGGAAATAAAAAAATCGCTGGAAAAAGCGAAAGAGATCATTTCAGGCATAGAAGATAAAGATTTTAATAAAGAGAGTATCACTCAAGTTCTACTGGCAGAAACAGCTAATTGGAATAATAAAGGAGAGTTGCTTTGGCCGCTACGAGTGGCCCTGTCCGGACAAAAAAATTCACCACCACCATTTGATATTATTGAAATTTTAGACAAGAAAGAATCTCTTGCCAGAATAGAAATCGCCATTAGTTTATTGTAAGGCTACAAAAAATGTCTTCTAGAAATCCGTTAAAAAATATTGTCTCCGGGGCAACTATTTTTAGCTTGCTTTTTTTTGGTTGGCCGGTTGGTGCTGCTTTAACCGACGACCTGCAAAACGAAATTAACCAAAAACAGTCGCAAATTCAAGAAATGGAAAAACAAATCGCCCAGTATCAAACGATGATTAAGGATACCAAAAATCAAGGAACTACACTTAAAAATGAAATCTACCGAATGGAAACCCAGATAAAAAAACTAGAAACCGAAGTCAGGTTAACCCAAACAAAAATTTCCGAAGCTTCTTTAAAGATCAAAGGACTCTCTTCTGATATTTCCACTCAAAATATTGAACTGGAGAAACAAAAAAACAACATTAGCCAGATTCTGCGCCAAATCAATGAATATGATCAAAACAGCCCGATTGAATTAATTTTAAGTAATACCAATTTTTCCGACTTTCTAAGTCAAGCTCAATATGTCGCTAACCTTCAAGAAGGCGTCCAGCAAAAATTAACTAGTATTAAAAAATTAAAAGTTCAGCTGGAAGAGCAGAAAGTTCAATCCGAAGCTCAAAAAACTAATCTGGAAGGATTAAAAAAGGAGCTCAACGGCAAAACCACTGTCTTGGACAACCAGAAAGATGATAAATCTGATTTACTAACAACAACAAAAAACCAGGAAAAAATATACCAAGCAAGCTTAGTCACGCTCCAAAAACAAAGAGATCAAATTGAAAATGAAATTTTTCTCGCTGAACAAAAACTGCGACTCGCCATAAATCAAAATTCCATTACCGGCGGAAAAGGTTCGCTGATGTGGCCAGTTAACAATATTCAAACTCAGAGTTATGGCTGCATCGTTTCTTCTTTTGCCCGAAAGTCCTATCCAGCCTGTAATGAAGGCAAGGGCAACGGCGGATTTCATAATGGACTCGACCTTGACGGCAACACGGGCGACCCGGTTCGCGCCACCCGAGATGGCACCATTGCTGGCGTTAGCAATCTTGGCAAATATTCTTATGGCCGATGGGTGGCCATTACCCACAATAACGGCTTAACTACGCTTTACGGCCATCTTTCCGCTCAATCTGTTTCGGTTGGCCAAAAAATTAAAGCTGGTGATATTATTGGCTATATGGGTTCAACTGGCTATTCGACTGGCTCCCATCTTCATTTTTCAGTTTTTGCAACAAATACTTTCACTGTCCAACAAAAATGGTACGGTCCGGTGCCCCTCGGCGGATCTGTTAATCCATTGTTATATTTATAAAAAAGTTATTTTTTTGATAAAAAACCGTTTAACACTTTACCGCCAAGAGCTATATAATAAAAGCAAGATGGAAAACTTGAAAAACTGCTCAATAGGGGAGCGCCTTAAAATTTAAAAATTTATGGAGCTGATTGGAGAAAGCATGCTTTACCAAATTGCCTCCAACGGCTCATGGCGATTATAATTAAATTAAGCCCGACTTGCGAGACGACTCGCTAACCAACACTCAAACCGCCACCGACCTTGGCATAAAATCTTATTTATTCACCAACGCAATAGAACCAATATTGTGCGACATAATAAGTATAAATAGCTTAAATAAACAATATGCCTAAAATTACACACGTAGCCCTACTTTTAACCTTGCTCTTCGCCCCCAAAGGCCATATTTTTGCCCAGGAAGCCCTTCCATCATCCGAGCCGAGTCAACCACAGATCCAACTGCCAACATCGCCATTGGATCCGCTTATTGATGAATGGGTGACGAATGGTAAACTTCAAAGAGAAGCTCAAAAGCTAATGAATAATATCCAAAATAAGGCCCAAGAAAGTTTTAAGGATACTTCTGGGCAGGTTCAAGACGCCGCTAAAGACGAAATCAGCCGCCAGGTAGACAAAGAGATCAATAACACCAAGGAAGGGGTTCAGGGGTATGTTCAGGCCTGGGTAGGAGAGATAAAAAAAGTTATTAATAATCTAACAGAGAGTATAAAAACATTTTTCCGAAATATATTTAACAAAACACCAACTACTTAATACTTTTGACACTTTTAAAGATTATCAACAGCAGGGGGGTCTGTGGAGAAGACCCCTCTTTATTAAGCCCATCATGTCGCAAAAGGAATCTTGTGCGACGTCCTATCTATGGAGTTGTCCACCTCCCCCTCGAGTTATCCACAGCCCATTTTGGCTACCTCGTCAATCCCTCTTCTCCGCTTTTATTATATTTTTCAAACCTTAATAAATTATTTTGAAATGTTTTTATCTTTTTTATTTTCATTTCCCAACTTTTTTCCAAATAAAAAAGGGGTGCTTTTGTTTCGCACCCCCTACCCCACTGGATCCATGCCCCCTCTTTTAGGCAATCTTTGAGAGGGCTAGTCGGCTGGCCGCTACATCAAACATCGCCTTTGCCGACGGAACGAATTCATATTTAATCCCACATTTGGCACAAACCAGTCCGTCTGTTCCCTCGCCGATATTTTTCATCTTGCTTCCCGGGCCATAAACATCCGAACTTAAAGCTTCGTACAGCTCAACTATTTTTTCTCTTATTTCTCCTCCGCATACGCCACACTCGCCCTTAACTTCTTCTCCAAACTTGATACTTTCCATCTTTTTCCTCCTTTTTTATAAGTGCTTTTACGCTCGACCGACTCTTGTCCAGTCAAACGATTCCATGAGCTTTCTCAAAAACGCGTTCCTGCTGGCTACTTGTTGGCGCAACCAGTCTGCTAAAAGAATCTGCCCTTCCTGAAAATCATCCGGTGACTTTTGAGACATACTTTCCAGCAAGGCCTGAATCCTCTCTGTTTTATCCTGGAAGATATCTTCCAGTTCGACTACACGCTGAGAAAGTCGCCTTCCCGCTTCGTACAGCTCTTCTTCGGAAATATCTAAACACTCATCCGCCATTCCGATTATTTTTTCATCTTCGCGACATAGTTCAATTAACTTTTTGTGTTCTTTCTTTTCTTCTTCGGTAAGCACCGATACAATATCGTCCAATAATAGAATTGCTTCTTTTCCATCAAACTGAAAAATATATATAATTGGCACCATAACGACTTCCTCCCTTCTGCTTTTTTAAAAAGAACATATTTTATAATAGCAGAAATGCCAACTTTGTCAATTTTGCTATTGGACAAAAAAAGTGATAAAATTCAAGGTAATGAGAATCTCCTACTCGGCCCTAGAGACATTCAAAAGGTGTCCGCTAAAATTCAAATTCCAATACGTTGATAAAATCAGAACTCCTAAATCAAAAGAGGCGCTTTTTGGCACGCTTTTGCATAGTGCCCTAAAGATATTACACGAACCGGGGCTTATTATTCCGACCGAGGAAGAAATTTTAAAATTTATTTCTAATAAGTGGGATTCTTCTATTTATTCTTCTGAACAAGAATCCACCCTAAGCTTTGCCCAGGCTATTAAAATAATGAAAGACTACTACTCCAAGAATTATCCCTCGCAATTTACAGTGTTGGCGTTGGAGACAATGTTTGAAGTGCCATTGCAGGTTGGCGCCGAAAAACATTTAATCACCGGGAAGATTGACCGCGTAGACAAGAATGAAGATGGGCTGCTGGAGGTGATTGATTATAAAACCTCTAAAAAAATGCCCTCACAAGAAGCGGTGGATAAAGATTTACAATTGGCGGTTTATCACCTCGGCGTGGCTAATCGCTGGCCGACTCTGGTCAAAGAAGACCGGCCGCTCAAAACCAGCCTGTATTTTTTAAAGCACGGCGAGAAGCTTTCCAGCACTCGCACATTGGATAATCTAACCTCCACCAAAGAGAGCATTACAAAAGATCTGGAAATTATCGACAAGGCTTTCAAGGAAAATAAATTTAATGCCACACCCAACGCCCTTTGCGACTGGTGCGAGTTTCAACGCAACTGCCCGTTTTTCAAGCATAAGTTCAAAGAAGAAAAAATATTTTTTAATGATCAGGACATTAAAGCGTTAATCGGTGAATATACAAAAATAAACAACGAAGTTGACGAGCGAGACAAACGACTAAAAGAGATAAAGGCGGATATGTCTAAGTTCATGGATCAAGAAGGACTAGAAAGATTGTTTGGTGATGATGGTTATATAACTCGCCAAGCTGTCCAGCGTTTTAAATATGATAGTACGGCATTGCGGGTAATCTTAGAACCGCTTGGACGCTGGCAGGATGTGCTCAAGGTTGATGATGTAAAACTAAAAAAAGTGACTAAAGAGTTGCCACCAGAAAAACAACAAAAGATAGAAGAAACCAGAAAGCTTGATAAAGAATATAAATCGCTGGTGCTGAAAAAATCTAGCAAGAGAAAATAATTAATGAAACTATAAAAGGGCTACCGCATCTAGGGTAACTCTTTTTTGTTGATTATATTTTATAGCACCAATTAATTACTTTTTCAAGATTTTTGGTATCCAGCCGGCGCCTTATTGGAGATGCAGGAGCAAGGGGAATAACCGGCTGCTTGCGCCTCTTTTTCAGAATTAAACCAGAGCTGATTTTCTAGTTTTATTTTCTGTCCATAAGAACACCAGGGCCAATGATATTTTGTCCCGCCACGACTTGCGACAAACAAACCCTTGACTGACTCTTGCCCCGTGTCCGCCCCGGACGGATTTATAGAGTCCCCTGCCCCCGTACCAAGCGGTTGTGAAACATTATTTAAAACGTTAGTGGGGCTGGAAGTATTTGGTTCTTCAATAATAATCGGATTTCTGACAATCTCCGGCGCGGAAAGCCGCCCTGTCCCAAAGGCAATAACTGCAACCAAAACAAAGCCAACAACAATGGCAATATCCGCTTGATTACGCCTAATCCAGTCCCCTATTTGAGCCAAATTAATAATTGACATATGAAAAATGTTATGATAGTATTATACAGTAATTTTACTTCTCTTGTCATGCTAAGAAAGTAGCCCGAAGAATCTCTAGATCCTTCGCTTCGCTCAGAATGACAATCTGAAAAATGGCGCATACTAAAGCGGCCGGTTCTACTAAACTAGGCCGCGATTCACAACCACAATATTTGGGCGTTAAGCTTTTTGCCGGCCAGCCCGCTCAGCCCGGATCAATTATTATCCGCCAGCGCGGCACTAAATTCCTGCCCGGCAAAAACGTCCGGCGCGGTTCAGACGACACCCTTTACTCTGTTATCAAGGGCGTGGTTAAATTTACCACCAAAACAAAAGAGGGATTCAATAATATCCGACGACACGTTAAGGTTGTTAACGTGGTGCCGGCTAAATAAACGACCCAATCTAAATAAATCTCCCCCAACCCCTCTTTTGTAAAGAGGGGTTTTTATTTTATAAAAACTGCTGTCATCCTGAGGCCGCAGGCCGAAGGATCTAGAGATTCTTCGCTTTGCTCAGAATGACAAACCAAATAATTATTTCTGAATCGCTGCTTTTATAAACTCTCGAAATAAGGGATGGGGCTCAAGGGGTCGCGATTTGAATTCCGGATGAAATTGCACACCGACAAAAAATGGATGATTTTCAAGTTCGATAATTTCTACTAAATCGCGATCGGGATTCAAGCCGGCTATTTTTAAACCGTTTTTAACCAACACATCCCGGAATTGATTATTAAATTCGTAGCGATGGCGATGACGCTCAGAGATTAGCTCTTGGCCGTAAGCCTTAAAGGCTCTACTACCCCTTTGTAGTTGGCAATAATAAGCGCCCAGCCTCATTGTACCGCCATAGCGATTATTGCCCAACAGAGCCTTCTGGTCCAGCATCAAGTCAATAACCGGCTGGGGCGTTTCTTTATCAATTTCCGTAGTATGGGCTTTTGACAGGCCGCAAACGTGACGGGCAAATTCGATACAAGCCAACTGCATGCCATAACACAAGCCAAAATAAGGAATTTTATTACGGCGGCAAAACTCTATAACTTTTATTTTTCCCCCTACTCCCCGCGAACCGAAACCGCCCGGTACGATTATCCCATCGTATTGCTTTAGTTTTTTTAAGGTTTGAGAATTTTTTTGTTCATATTCTTCGGCGTTCAGCCAGTCAATCTGTGGTTGGCGCTTATAAAAATAAGCCGCGTGTTTTATCGACTCGATAACCGAAAGATACGAGTCTGACAAAACAAAATTGCCCGTTCCAAAATATTTTCCGACGATCCCGATTTTAACCGGTTTTTTAACCTTTTGTATTGTGGACACAAATTTCCGCCAATCATTTAGATTGCTTTTTTTGGGTCGTAAACTTAATTTTTTTAAAATTAAATCACTTAACTTGTCTTTTTCAAAATTCAAAGGCACTTCATAAATAGTTTCAATATCTGGCGCGGAAATAATGTCTTCTTCTCGCATATTGCAATTTACAGCAATCTTTTCTTTTCTTTTTTTATCCAAAGGAGTGCTGGATCTGCCCAAAATAATGTCTGGCTGAATTCCGGCTGAGTTCAAGGTTCGCACCGCGTATTGGGTCGGTTTAGTTTTCATTTCGCCAATTTTACTGGGAATAGGCAGATAAGTGACCAAAACAAATAAAACGTCTTTTGGTTTTTTAAGACGAAGCATTCTTGCTGCTTCTAAAAATAAAACATTTTGATACTCCCCGACCGTACCGCCAATTTCTATAGTAATAAAATCTGCCTTAGCCTTTTTAACCGCCTTTTCTATCCTGTCGATCACCTCCATGGGAATATGGGGCACAACCTCAACACACTTTCCCCCATATTCCATATTCCGCTCCTTGTGAATAACCGATTCGTAGATACTGCCTGTTGTCATGTAGTTTGTCGCCGGCAAATTAACACTTAAAAAACGCTCGTAATTACCCATATCCTGATCACACTCAGTCCCTTCGTTTAAAACAAAAACCTCACCATGTTCGGTGGGGTTCATCGTCCCGGCGTCAACGTTGACGTAGGGATCAATTTTTATGGCCGTTACCGAGAAGCCGCGGGACTGAATAATTTTTCCGATTGAAGCTGTCGCTACTCCCTTGCCCACGCCCGACATAATACCGCCCGCCACAAAAATATACTTTGCCATAAAAATAATAAAATTTTATTTTTGAATATTTGTTTTTATAAACACCGACTTGGAGCGGTCGGCATTTAGCTGTTTAAAACCCCTAGACTAATGCTTCATTTTCAGAGATGATAATAATTTTAATCTTAGCTTCAAGACCATGCGACAGTTCAATTATAATGTCATACTCGCCCGTTTCTTTTATGGGTTCGGCTAATTTTATATTATTTTTCGCCACCTCAAACCCTTTATCTTTAAAAACCTTAATCAGCTTAGCCGCTGTAATAGAACCATACAATTTTCCGCTTTCTTCGGCTTTGGCTTTTATTTCAATTTCCTGACCATCAAGCTGAGTGACTAATTCTTCTTCCACTTTCAATTCAGCTTCAGCTTGCTGAACCAATAATTCCCGCTCTAATTCCAGCTGTTTAATTGTTGCTTCGGTCGCTGGTTTTGCTAAATTATTGGCAATCAAAAAATTCCGACCATAGCCATCAGCCACGTCTTTAATTTCACTTTTTTTACCCACCTTTGGAACATCTTTCATAAGAATAACTTTCATATTTTTTTCTTTTTATTCTTTATCTATCTTACACTAATTATCTAAATCTTGGCAATCAATTATTACTTTAAAAGTTCCAGCGCTTTGTCTAACTGCGGATCTCTGCCGTTCTCGGCGTCCTCTATAGAATACCCAACCTTAATATCCGGCTCCAGTCCCTGTTCAGCGATGCAGTGGCCCGATGGCGTTAACCATTTGGCGACGGTTACTTTCAGGGCAGTGCCACTGCTCATATTTTCTAGTTTTTGCACCGAACCCTTGCCAAAACTTTTTTCTCCAACTAGTTTAATTTTTAAATTATCCCTTAGCGCTCCAGCTAAAATTTCTGAAGCCGAAGCTGATCCTTGGTCAATCAAAATAACTGTCGGCAAAGAACCTAATTTGTTAATACCGAAACTTTTATGGTCTTCTTTTTTTCCATTACCAAAGTCTTCGCTTACCACGACTTGTCCTTCTGGTAAAAACCAGCTAGCCATTTCAACTGCTGACTCAAGATATCCACCGGGATTTCCACGCAAATCCAAAACTAATCCCTTGGCATCTGAAGAAAGAATTTCTTGAACTGATTTTTCAAATTCAACCACCGAATTATCTGTAAATTGATAAAGTGCCAAATGAGCTATTTTCTTATCGCCCAGCTGCTTCGTTTCTAATTTAACAATCGGAATATTAATAACCGCCCGAGTAATTTTAAATTCTTTAATTTCACTCCAATCATCGCGTAAAATTCCTAAAGCAACTTCTGTTCCTTTGGGGCCGCGAATCAGACTGACTGCTTCTTCAACCGACAAACCAACTGCTGTTTTATCATTTATTTTAAAAATTTTATCTCCTGCTTTTAAGCCAGCCTTCATTGCCGGCGAATCCTTAAGCGGAGAAATAATCGTCACTACTCCTTTTCTGTCACCAATTTCAGCGCCAATCCCCTCTAGGTTTCCCTGCATTGACTGAGAAAATTCTTTATTCTCTTCGGGAGAAAGAAAAACAGTATAAGGATCATCCAGGGCGCCGAGCATACCAGAGATAGCCCCATAAGCCATTTTCTGATAATCTAATTTTGAACGATTTACAAATTCATCCTGGACTTTTGACCAAACATCCCAGAATAAAGCAAAATCAACCACTCCCATTTTGCCTGATTCTAAATTCTGAAGGCCCGTCACCTTTTCAATCGAAGGCTTGCTATTTTTACCAAACCAAAAACCGCCGCCAAAAATACTGGCCATCAGAACAATTATTAAGATTGAATTTAATATTTTTTTCATAAAGAAACTAACGAGCGTCTTTATATTTCCAGAAATATTTTAACGCACTCGACAAATGAATCCAAAGATATTTATTTATAAAAATATCTGCGAAGCTGCTTACTTTTTTACTGGCCCGGCCATGATAATGGTGCATTTTTACTTCCGGCAGATAAATAACTTGCCAATTTTTTTGCCAAAATCGCCGGCACCAATCAGTATCCTCAAAATAAAGAAAAAATCGCTCATCCATCGACCCAACTTCATTCAAAGCCCGACGGCGAATCATCATTGCCGCCCCCAGAATCCAATCAACTTTTTTAATAAAATTACGGTCAAAACCTTTCATCGTAAAGCGTTCCAGTTCGCGCTCGCCCCAAGGCGTTTTACCTAAAAATGTCCGGCGATAAAAAATAGTTAAGGGCCGATGAAAACGAAAACAGGATTCCTGAACGCTGCCGTTAAAGTTTAAAAGTTGCGGACCCAAAAGACCAACCATGGAATGTGCTTCTAAATAATTTATCATTTTTGATAAAGAATCCCTGGCTACAATAATATCCGCATTCAAAACTAATAAAAAATCGCCTTGCGCCTTAGACAAACCGACATTTACTATTTTAGCATATCCAGTGTTTTTGTGAAATGGAAAAAAGACGATATTCGGAAATTGATCTTTTATCAACATCTCTGTTTCTTCTTCTGACTCTGAATCTAAAACTAAAATTTCCGCTTCAATTTTTTCAGCAGCCCCTTGCAATGATTGCAAGCAAAGTCGCAAAAGTTCCGGCGTCCGATAATGAGTGACAATTATTGATAACTTCATTATTTTAAGAAAATATTTTTACAAACTTCTTTAATTTTTGAAAAGTCATCTCCCCGGGGCAATAGAATATAAGCACCATTTGAGGCATAAGCAGAATAAAGAAGTCCTTCGGGCGTGGTATCAAAAACTTTATGAACAACGTCTTTAGAGTTGATTTTTTGGGCCAAAGAAATAAATTTTGGCACCTCGCTCAAAGGAACATTGGTTCGAACGTTATTTCCCAGTGTTTCTAACGCTTGATAAATTTTAACCGGATTACCCAAAAAGCCCAAAGAAAAAGCTTTATCTTTTATAGCAGTTAGCAGAATTTGCTGGCGACGCACTCGATCAAAATCGCTGGAAGAATATCTGGCTCGAACAAAATAAAGCGCCGTCTTGCCATCCAGGCGAGAAGTGCCGGCTGGAATTTCAAAAACCCATTTTTGCGGAATCAAAATCTCACTTGAAGTAGCCAACTTTTCGGTAGCAACAGAAGTCGTTGAGTGGGTTTCATTTTTTATAAAAAAGTAGGGGGATGAACCTATATCCCCGCCCTTTATCCATTGACTGGATTCAATAAATGGCTTGTCTAAAGTGATCTCCACTCCGCCTAAAATGTCAACGGCTTCTTTTAGGGCTTTATGGTCAACTGAAATAGCATAATCAAAATAAAGTCCGGTGGCTTGAGAAACCGCTACTCGACTGTAAAGAAGTGCGCCAGCCGCCCCTTTTTTTTCAAAACCTAGAGCATAAGCAAAGTTTATTTTTTCCTTATACTTTTCACCCGGCATCAAAACGTAAAGATCTCTAGGCAAAGAAATTAAAGCTATTTGGCTAGTTGATTTTTTATAACTTAAAACCATTATGGAATCAGTTAAAAGCCCTCCGTTGGGATCATCTTCTCCTCGCAAACCCAAAAGAAGAATATTTAACCGATCCATATCCGGCTCTGGCGTAGCCATGCTTTCATTGCTAATTAAAAAACTTAAATCCTCTTTGTCGGTTTGTATCTGACTAAAAGTGAATCCTGTTTTATAAATCAATAAACCACCCAAACCAACCAGTAGGGCCACCAAAAATAAAATCCAACCGCCAAAAGCGAAGCGACGCCAACGGGGCTTGGGGTTATTTTTTCTATCCGCTTCTTCAATAATTTCTTTCTCTAAGTCAGAATCAGACATTAAAATTATTTATATTAATTTTAAATTATAAATTTTTAATTTTAAATCAATGACTAAATTATTAAATTCCTAAATTTAAAATTCAATTAAAATTTAAAATTATCTACTGGAACCATCTCTTCATTTCTTCGTCGCTTATTTTCTTATGCGCCATAATAATTTTTCTTTTCTGCCACGCTTGCGGCGCTAATTTAAACAGTTCTCTTATTGATTTCCGGGTATATTGCTCAAATACCAAAACATACAGCCAAGCACCTATTTCTTTGGGAACAAACCAAAACGAATGACACAACAATAAACCAATTCTTTCATTTTTTATCTGCATTAAACGCTGATTTTTAAAAGAATGGTATTTGCCAAACCGATTAATTTTCAGTCTCTCCTTAATAATACCAATGTAGGTTGTCTTGGCGCTATCACCGGCTGTCCGGGCATGCCAAGCTAAGACTTTCGGCTCGCATCTCGCCTGCCAACCATAAAGCCTCAAGCGCCAAGCCAAATCAACGTCTTCCTTATAGGCAAAAAAATCTTCATCGAAATACTCGCTTTTTCCGCCTAATTCAATCTTTATATCCTCCAGGGCTTTCCGGCGGTATACTGGCAGAGCGCCATCAACACCAAAAATTTCTTCCTGCCTATTAAATTGTCCTTCGTCTTCTTGTCCTTGTCCTCGGGCGATAATTCTCCGATTTTTTAAAATTACTAGGCCAGTATTATCAATCACATTACTTCTTTCTAGCTTTTTCTCGCCAACCCTCAGCTTTAATAACTTTCCCTGTGCCGAGCCAATATTTTTTTCTTGCTCAAAAACATTAATAATATTTTTTAAAAAATCTTCACCTAAAACAACATCCTGGTTAACCAGCGCGATTAACTCTCCACCGCTTTCTACAATGCCTAAATTATGTCCGGCGGCAAAACCTAAATTTTTTTCATTAACAATTAGCCGCCATTTTATTGTTGCTGGCGAATCTTCTAATATTTTTTTAACTCGTCCGACTGTTTCGTCGTCCGAAGCATTATCAATTATTAGCAGTTCAAAGTTTTTATAACCTTGCATCAGAATTGACTCCAGGCATGGCTTTAAATAAATTCCGGGTTTATATAAAAGTAGGTTTACTGAAATCAAGGGATTGGCCATTTTTTTTATTTAGACCGCTCAGCGGCAAAGATTATCTAAATTTTTTTCTGATTATAAACCATATTCCGCAAACTATACAGCGTAGCTGTGCTCACCATAAAAAGTAGTAAAACTTTATCATTTAGCAGAACCACATCAAAGAAACTATAGCCCAAAACCCATAGCAAGTAAAGCCCAAAAAGCAAGCCGAAAAATCGAAAATAGATCTCTTTTGGGCAACGCCAAACCAGCCAACTGGTATAAAGAATATCCGTAAAAATACCAATCAAAAATAATAGCCCAACAATACCAATCTCCGAAGCAAAATCAAGGTATAAGTTATGGGCCGAGGCGCCTTTTTTGGCCGCAGAAACTTTTTCGTCTAAAACTACAACGTAATTGCCAAGCCCCACCCCCAAGAGCGGATGCGCAGCTATTGACCGGAGACTCGCCCGCCAAATTTCCAACCGCCCCTTATTGGAAACTTCGTCCAAGTCAGAAATTGATTTAGCTCTTTCAAAAAAACTAAAAGTGCTGGAAGCAGAAAGACCTGTTTGCCAAGACTGAAAAGTATAGAAGACAGGCGGATAACCGACTGACAACACAAAAAAAACAATAAAAAGTGTTAAAGCCTGCAACGATTTTTTTACTAAAGACTCGTCAATTTTCCGCAGATAAAAATAAATGGCGACAGTAAAAACCGGCACAATACTTAACCAGGCTCCTCGCGAACCAGACATCACAATCCCAAAAAAAGATAAAACAATTATTGTTTTTAAAATAATGCTCAGGCACCGATTGTCTTTATAATATAAAAATAGCGCTAAAGAAATTGGCAGAAGCAAAATATTAAACATCGCGAAAGAGTGCGAATCGGGAAAAACAGAAAAAAGACGCAATGTAGGTGGGTTAACACCATAATAAGCAAACCAAGTATTTGAATAAGATAATAAAGTAGCTAAGGCTTCGCCATAAAAGGCAGAGATTACTTTTCCAGCCCAAAATTCCCAAAAACTATAAAGTGGGACAAGAAGAACTGCTAGAAACTGAACTAGCGCAACAAAAGCGACCACTGCCCCGCCAGTCAAGGCTGCCTGCCAAACTCGCAAGATATCTTCGTGCCGACGAGTTAAGTTTTTAACAATCAAAAATAAAATTAAAATATTCAAAAGAAAAATTAGTTTCTTTAGGGCAATAATTTTATAATAAGCAACACCAAGGGAAAGAAAGGCAACCAAAAAAAAACCGGCTACCCACCAATTTAAAGTGTTACTTTTTAAAATATCTCGGAAACGCCAGCGCTCACCCGCTTTTTTTCCCAGAAAAAAAGAAAAACCCTCTTTAAAAAACAGACAGCCAAATAAAACTAAAATCAAAATCCGCCAGCTTGCAAATGTATCAAAAGTTTCATAAAGCGGCAAGGCCGCGTAAAGTGGGATTGAAGCAATTATCAGCCACAAAGAATCTTTGAGCGGTGAAAAAATCATATAAAAAACCGCCAATCCTGTCCAAATTAAAATTGCTTCGCGCGGAATAAGGCCGGACGCGGCTAAAAAAACAACAATGATTTCCAGGCCGAAAATTATATTTAATTGAGTAAAATACTTTTTCAAAATCTACAAATTGTTATCCCAAGCAAAGAGAAGGATCTACAATAGACTCTTCGCTCCGCCACAGCGCGTATTAGAATAACAGATTACTTTGACTTAACAGATAATAATGCTTCTAGAGTTTTCTTTGCGCAAGCTTGCCAAGAAAATTTCTCTGCTTGTCCTTTCCCTGCCTTCGCCAAGTCTGACCATAATTGCTTATCCTCAACTAGTCGCTTCATCGCCCAATAAATTTCTTCAACACTTGAATTCTTTTCTAATAAAAGAGCTGCTCGGCCGGCCACCTCTACCAAAGAACTGCTTTGGCTGGTTATAACCGGAACCCCCACACTCATTGCCTCCAACACCGGTAAGCCAAAACCCTCATAATCAGAAAGCCAAACAAAAAACACACAAGCGCTATATAAGAATTTTAAATCATTATCATTAATAAAATCAACCTGCAAAATTGCTTCGCGATTAAATTCTTTGTTTTTCTTGACCGCTAATTTAAGCACGCTTTGACCAGGAGTATAATCGCGACCGCCTAACAATAATTGCCAATCCTTCTTTTCCTTAACCAAAGAACTAAAGGCCTCAATAACCTCCGTCAAATGCCGGCGCGAAAAAATAGAGCCGACAAAAAAAATAAAATTATCTTTTAAGCCGAATTTAACCCTTACAGCTTCAATTTCCTTGCCGGCTTTCTCTCTGTTAAAATTCTTAATTTCTTCTTCCACCGCTAAATAAGTTGTGACGATTTTCCTCGGTTCAGTTTTATAATACTTAATAACTTCCTGCCGGGAAAATTCCGATGGCGTAAAAATCACTGCTGCTTTTTTGGCTGATTTTTTAGAAACCCACTTAAGTAAAATCCGATCAGCCAGACTCAGCCAATTAAATTCTTTTGGCCGGGCCTCATAGCTAATATCGTGCAAAGTTAGGGCCATTTTCCCTCGGTAAAAAAGCGGTGCGACATAAGCTGGACAAAACAGAATATCAAGCTTGTCTTTTTGAGCTGCTCGCGATAAATCCCAATGAGTAAACTGGGCTGTGCTCATAACATTTAATAATTTTGTTTCAAATAAAGCTGACTTTGGCACATCTTGCGGAATTTCACTCTTAAAATACAGAATAAATTTAAAATTGCTTTCTCTTGGCAAGGCCGCCCAAATTTTAAGCAAATTAAAAAGATACCGTCCAACGCCGGTTCTCTTTCCCTCTAAATTATGAGTATCAATACCAATTAACAAAATTTCTAATTCCTAATATCTAATTTCTAATCCTGTCCCGCGAAGCGGGACTTCATTGGAAATTGGTCATTGGAAATTGGTCATTATTTATTAGTAATATCCTTTTAGCTTTCCCTTCTTCCCTCTCCAAAAATCCATCACTCCCCGCATAACCGGCCCCGCCCAATCAGTATGATGATCAATTATTGCTTTTATAAATTGTTTAAAAAATATCCAGACGCTAGCCAAATAAGCTAAAATTGTTAAACCATGAAGAGATGCAAAAATTAATCCATTGCGGGAGTGATAATAGATATACGGATAAGAAAATTCCTGCGTACTACGAGATTGTTTATGATAAATCTTCGCCGAGCTAACCAGACCACAACGATAGCCTACTTTTTGCGCTCGTAAACACCAATCCCCGTCTTCGTAATACAAAAAATAGTCCTCGCTTAACAACCCTATTTGCTCGACTACTTTCTTTTTTATTAGCAAACAACAGCCCGTAATATAGTCAACTTTTTTTAATTCATCGTTTGGCTTGGAAAAAATATGACTTCCTCGGGTTTTTGGCCAATTAAACTTCCCGCCGGCAAACCAAATTTTTTCCGGTTCGTCTGAATAATAAATAACCGCTCCGAAGATTCCATATGATTTATTTTTTTCTCCAACCTCAATTAATTTTTTCAAAAAATCAGATTCAACAGTTGTGTCGTTGTTCAACAATAAAATATAATCCGATCCCCTCTCTAGCGCGATTTTTATTCCCTGATTATTCCCGCCGGCAAAACCAAGATTTTCTTTGTTAAAAATTGGTATTATTTTTAATTCGCCAAATTTATTTTTTATGTCCCGAGCGTAGCCGAATGGTTCCTTGGACCCATTATCTATTAAAATCACCTCAAAATTATCATAATCAACACAAGCCAAAGATTCCAAACACTCCAGAGTGTCTGGCCAGCCGTTCCAATTAAGAATAATTATTGATACTTTTTTTTGCATTTTTTTATTTTCCTTATTCCACACATGAAAAACCTCATTCGAGCAAAACTTTAATATATTTTCTTAATCTCCGTCCCCAAATAATAATATTTCAAAATTTCCTGATAATTTTTTGTGCCGGCTTTAGCAAAAGCTCGCGCCCCGGCACCCGAAAGGCCTACACAATGATTGGCCCCACCGCAAGTCGTATAATTATATTCCGTACCGGCTGGATCTTTTGCTCCACCAGCCAAATATTCAAAACCCGCTTGGCAATATTGTCCGCCCCAAAGAGAGCAAGCCGATTTGGTGCCATTTGTTTGCAACTCGACTGCACCTGAAGAATAGGCCGAAACTATGGGATTGCTATTATAGGTGGCTATTTCGCCCCGCGTTACATTTACCGCCGCCACAATTGATGGCGCCAGTATTTCGCGGGCATAACCCTTATATAATTGATCACTCGTTGTATTATTTAAAATATATACTTCGTCCACGCCACGTTTGCCACCCTTTTGAACATAATATTGCGCGTAGGTTCTTGCCGCCACGATCATGGCTTTTTGATATTCCGATGCATCGGTAGAAGAAATTTCAGCAATTCCATTTAAATAATCTTCCAGGTCAAGCTCATTAACCGCCCAAACTTTATTTGATTTAGCTGAATAAACAATTTCTACGCTACCATGAAATTGATTATAATTTAAGCTTAACTTCCAAGCCGGATGGTCTTCAAAAGAAACTATTGTGACAACACCAGCTGATGACTGTGGAACAATTTTAGCAAAAGCCGTGCTTTTGGTGTCAATTGTATAAATAAAATTTTCGTTGGCGTTTTTAGTAGCAATAATTTGATCGGATTTATCTAAAACATTAAACAATGTATTCGCCGTTAAGGTAACCGTTGGAGTCAAAACCTCAAAAATTGCTACTCTGATTTTAGGTGCTACACCTGAGACTGGTGATACTGATGGCGTCGGAGTTGCACTAGGTACCGCAACTGTCGGGGTAGGCGCTGGACTATCCGATGGAGAGACTGACGGAGAAGGCGAAGCTGTTGGCATAATCGGCAACAGCAAGCCATTGCGATACAAAATATTAAAGTCCTGAGTTGATACCACTAAAACATTAGCCCATTTATATTTATTTTTCTTAAAAGTTGCCGCGTCAACCGCTTGCGGCTGACCACCGAAAATTATATAAACATTATTTTCGTCATTTGGCCGCAACAATTGATTCTCCGGATATTTAACGCGTTCACCCATTGAATAATACGCCAATTCCTGAGCGGAAATATTTTTTATATTTAACCAACTGTTTTTTAAGTTTACAAAAATTTCAGCGCTGATAAATTGATGCAATTTTCCACTCCCGACCAAATAAACAACGCTACCGCCAATTGCCCGCACCAGCGTTCCATCTGGATAGGTTAAAATCATGCTCTCAAGATATGTAGCCAATTCTTCGGGAGACACTTTTACTTTTGACCAATTATATTTTAGGGCTGAGAATAATTCACCGGAAACAATCCACCTCTTTTTACCGCCCTGAATTAAATAAACTTTTTTACCATCACTTAATAATTGATTTTCCGGGCCAAATTTAACTAGTCTGCCCTCCGGGTAAGAGAGAAGATCGCCCGGTGCTACCTGCCGAACTCTGGCAAAATCAAACCCCAACGTTAAAAATTCTTTAGCCGAAATGTTTAAATTTCTCTTTTTGCCGTCTTCTGTCAAATAAACCGTTGCTTCCCCCTGGATCTGGAGTAATGAGCCATCAGGATATTTCAAAAATCGACTTTCGGAAAATAAATCAAGCTGGCTTTGGGATATTACCACTAATTTATCGTAAACTCCTCCGGCCGCCACGTATAACTGGAGGCTATTATAAACCTGGCGAGTACCTGCAAAAATTTTATAAATTTTTGAGGAAGAGTCGCTCTGATAAATATAATTTTTATATTTTTGAGCAAAATTTGCTGCTCCGCTTCTAATTTTTAAAAAATCAAAAGACTTAGGGTCGGGATTTCCCTTTTCTACATCTTTGTGCCCCACAACAATCGGACCATTATATAGACTACTAAATTCGCTGGTTAATAAATTCCAAATACTAGAAGACCTCATACCCTGGGGATCAAGATTATTAGCTTGTGCCAACCAGCCAATCAGTCTGGCTAAACTTTGATAGACCGCTTCTGATGGCTGAGAATTAGCATAATTTCCAATAACAGAAATTCCAATTGTGCCAAAATTAAAATTATCTTTTGTCCGATCGACATAAACGTGCGCCGCGCGTGAACCATTGCCACCATATCGCCCTTCATAAATTCGCCCTTGTTGATCAATGATATAATTGTAGCCAATGTCGCCCCAGCCGTGCGTAACAGCATGATAGCGATAAATTCCCTGAATAGTGGCCACCGGATTTTGATTGTTATTACAAGTTTCATTTGAAAGGTCGCAACCTGTATCATGAATAATTATTCGCTCAATCGGCTGCCAATCGCTGGGTGAAGAATCTTTATTGGGCAACCAAGTCATCAAAGCATTAAGCGTGGGTGTGTTATCCCAAGTTGAACGAGGTAAAATTTGCGGCACGTCAGAATCCGCGTAGAAATTTTCTCCTTGAACTGTTTGGGGTAAAAACAAAAAAATATTGCCGGCTCCCAGCGACAAAATCATAAATAACCAAATAAATTTTTGGGCTAATAATTTCTTCATTTCGGATTGATTGTATCATAAAAAATCAGAAGAAAAAAGTACCTAGAACTTTTCATATAAAAAATACCCCCGCTCGCCTCGTCTTCGATTCGTCGAAGCGGGCGGCTGCGGGGATATTTTGGGTCTTGGCATTACCTACTCTATATTAGCGCCGGTAACATAAGAGTTCCTGTCAACCGAGTTAATTTCATAAATTGCATCCCAGTCAAACCCCATTCGGTTAAAGCCCTCGGCTGTTTTGACCCAGCGCTTTTCGCCGGTATCGCCCGCCGGATAAAGCTTATAAACTTTCGCATCGTTCACCGCTCTTACTAATTCCGAGGTGGTGAAAGAATCAACCACGCTTTTTTCAATATCCTGTACATCGGTCCACTTTAAATGTTGATAGCTGTTAAATACTGATGGACTTAAAATCAATCTTTTAAATTGTTTTGCGCCCACATATTTAACAATATAAACATCAATATCACCGACGGCTCGAATTAGAGCACCTTCTTGAATTGTTGAGGCCGCTGGAATTATCGTTCCTGCTGCATCAGCAAAAATCGCGAAATTGGTGAAATGATTAGTGATTGCCGCTAAAGTATTAGTACTGGCATTAACCGTCGTGACTAAGGCAACCCATTCTGAGGTCGCTTCTTTCCAGTAATAAACCTTTAAGGTAGATTCGGCCAGTCCGGCAATTTGGGCATCGGTATAAGTAAAGGTCAGAGTAATATTTTGGTTGAAAGTTGTCACCGCTGTTGTCCCAACCGCCGCTGTAAAATTATAAACGGAATTACCCACCATAGTTTTTGTCGCCGGAACAGCCGCTACTGCACCAGAAACAGTTGTTGATGTTTTTGGCGCTTGGGTAATTGTAATCGCCACGTCCGTGCTTACTGCGCTAGCGGGAAACTGAACCGTGGCAATGGTATTATCGGTCGTTGTCAGCGTTGTCTGTCCGCCAGAAGCTGCCGTGGCCGTTACCTGTCCGGTCGTAGTGGTCGGCATACTGGGCGTCAGCCCTAAACCGGCAATGGCTGCACCGCCACCCCCGCCGCCAGAAATACCACCGGAAGATATCTGGGTACAGGCTTTATTTTGCACAAAATAGCCGGCGCTGCAAGTTGCCGCTCCACAAGTTGGAAAAGCGTTATAAGTTGCCGCATGCGAAACAGCCGAACAACAATCACCGGTCGCAAAACCGGTATTCGCCGAAGGAGAAACAACATAATCAGCCGCGGTAGTTGGCAAAGAGACATAACTTGTTCCCGCGGTTGTATTAACCGCGCAAGCTACCGCTATTCCGGCTTTTTTGACATAAATTGATTTTACGGTGTCGCTTAGCGAACCAACATTAAATGCCGAGCCTGGATTTGTCACCGTAAAAATACCGCCATTGAAATTAAATGATTCGGCTGTTGAAGCAGTCAAAATCAATAAATTATCAGTTGAGCCACTTTCATACACCGTCACGCCGGAAATAACAATATTCCCATCTGCCGTAAAATCGGTCGTTGCCGCCAGCACAGGAAGAGCAAAAACCAATAAAGCCAAGACAGTTATTAGAGTATTTTTTCTCATAATATTTAGGCTTTATTAGTTATTAGAAACAAGTGCCCGCTGACGATGTCGCTTGAAGCCAGGTGGTTCCGATGCAAATACACAAAACTCCCTTGGTCGAATCATAGCTTAAACCTCCAACATAAAGAGGACCGCAAGTAGCCGGGGCGGCTGCTCTGGAGGTTGGCATAATAATACCCTGCACAGTAGTTGTCGCATATCCCAAAACGGTAGACGAGGCATTAATATACAACATGCCTGTTGAGGGAGTGATCACTCCGGTAGCTGGTGTAAACGAAATAAAAGCGCTTCCCGTATTTTCGGTCAAGGTGATTGTGCCATTAGTGGCGTTGGTAATTGTTTCCAAATTCGCCAATCTAATAGAAGTAGTTGAAGCAATACCGGTCAAACTAATAATTCCATCGGAAGCATTGTCGATGGTCTCACCATTTTGGAAGGTAAGTTCTTTTGTAATGGCACCCGTGCCGGACTTAGTGAACGATAATCCTGATGCGATTGTAGAATCATTCGCATTCAAGACGTAGCCGGCTGCGATATTCGTATGCACAATATCGGCCCAAACACCATAAGCAGTATTCGGTGAGCGCGTTTCATATGTCTCGGAGGTAAGCGTATTCTCATATCCTTCCAACGTAAACAATCCGGCCGTTACTATTCCCGAGGTATTATCACCATGAAGCATTGTTTTGCCGGAGACCGCCGTCAAATTACCATTTGAATTAGCACCATTAGCGAGAGTCAGATGACTCTGCAAACCATAAGCATCTGTCGCATTTTTACCCATGGATACCCTTGAGCCAAGACCCACCAGTTGAAGGTTCGCCTGGTCAAGTGTGTCATTTGCAACCTTGAAATAACCCCCCATTAAAGTATATGCGCTTGCGGGATTTGCCAAAGAATATTTCGCATTAACTTGCATTGGCACATAGTTGTCAGTTAAAACACTATCAATTGCGCGGGCTGCAGCTAAAGTTCCCATAGCCAGAGTGCTATTAAAAGTTGCTGCCCCATCGACATAAAGAGTACTGGTGGCATAGATAGAGCCTCCGGTGGTGATGTTCGTACCAATAGTCGTGGCCGCCATCACGACGCCGACGGTGGCGAAAAAAGCCAGCAAGGAAATCACTGTGATTTGCCAAACTGATTTTGATTGAATAAATTTTCTCATGTATTTCTTAATTTTATTTTTTATAAAATACGTAAATTAATGATCGATCTTTATTAATTTATGCGTTTTATAATATTTAATTTTTCTATTAATTATTTTATTGTTATCTTCTGAGTGAGGATTCATCGACCCCCAAAAATCCTCTTTATTTTTTAAACTAAAAGATTAAATATATTATAACAATTTTGTGCAACCGGATAACTGTGGATAATTGAAAACCCTAAAATGACAAAAATTAATAATAAACTTGGGTTCGTCTTTAGCCGTTCTGATTTATGAACGACTAAAGACACGGGTCTTGGCGGGCCCTGCCCAAATATTAAAACAAATCACTTCTGTCGTTGCAACAAAAAAACAGCAAAAATTATTGCTGTTTCGGCGGTTGCGCTTGGCCACCCGAAGAGGCGTCTTTCCCCTTCATCACCCACCAGACTATTCCAACGATGACAGCCAAAATAATAATGGCATAAATCCACATCATATGGAGGTTACTTAATTAGTTATACTTTCATTATAACATCCCGAAACACAAACGCAATATCTTGGCTCTGTGGAAAAGTATCCGCTCACCTCCGTGCGCGGGGTCATTCTGAGACCCGAGCTTGTCTTGCCCTGATCGTCAGTCTAGTGGGTCGGGTGGGTGAAGAATCTGAATGAAAAGAGTCTTCACTACGGTTAGCTTTGCTAACCTGCATTCAGGATGACAGTCGGGGGAGTCGGTTTGGGAAATTCCCGTCGCTCTATCGGCGGGGTAGTTTAATTTACCTCACTACTTGTTTCTTAAAATAACTTCGCTGTTAGTTGATATATGTCCCCTGCTCCCATGATAATACAAAGGTCACCTTTTTTAAGATTTTTTCGTAAATATTTTCCCGCCTTCGAAAAAGAATCAAGATAAATTACTTTTTCGTCATTTATTTTTTTAACTAGTTTTTTCGAACTAACCATTTTCTTTATTGATTGTTTTTCTCGACCAGCAACGCTGTATATCGGCAAAATTATTGTTTTATCGGCAGAAAAAAAAGCTTCGCTAAATTGCTTAAACAACTTGTAGGTGCGTTGATATTGATGCGGTTGAAAAACGCACCAGAGCTGGCCATCCTCCTTTACCATTTCCTTCGCCCCCGCCAAGGTTGCCTTAATTTCTGTTGGATGATGAGCATAATCGTCATAAATTTTTGCTCCATTAATTTTTCCTTTATATTCCATCCGCCGCCAAGTACCATTAAATTCACTCAGAGTTTTTCTGACAATCTTATCGGAAATTTTCAAAACTTCCGCTACCGCCAAGGCAGCCAAAGCATTGCTTAAATTATGAGCTCCCGGCAATTTCAAATCCAATTTCTCTTCTTTTGAGCTCTCCTCTGAAATATCGAACAGAACCACTTTAGCCTCGCTTTTTTTTGCAATTTTTATAATTTCTTCGTCTTGCGCATAAGCCACTAACGTGCCCCAGCTCCCCAAGTGCCCGGCATAATCGGAAAATGTTTTTGCTATCTGCTTTATTCCTCCTTTATAAAAATCTAAGTGTTCTTCTTCTATGTTGGTTAAAACAATAATTTTGGGCCAATAATTTAGAAACGAGGCATTATATTCATCAGCTTCTATTACCAAATATTTACTTTTACCTATTCGAAAATTATTATTGCCCCATTCTTTAACTTTTGTTCCAATAATTACCGTTGGATCCAGGCCGGCCTTTTCCATTATGAGTCCAATCATTGCTGTGATTGTACTTTTACCATGCATACCGGAAACCGCAATCGTGTGCATTTCCTTTGTTAAATCACCTAAAGCCTCTGCGTAGCTCTGTGTCTTTATCTTTTTATTTTTTGCTTCTTTGATCTCGGGATTGTCTTTAGTTGCCGCTGCTGTATAAATAACTAACTCAACATCCGATGCTAAATTAAAAGCCCTGTGCCCAATAAAAATTTTCGCTCCCCCCTTTTTAAGCTTTTCCGTGATGGGACTTTTGGCCACATCGGAGCCGGAAATTTCAACTCCCTTTTTTAAATAGTATCCGGCCAAAGCCGAAACGCCAATTCCCCCAATGCCTATAAAATGTATTTTTTTCATAGAATTTAACATGATGCCTTATTTTTTATATATATAACAAAATTTTTAAATCCGCAAGGTTTGCTATGAACTTGAAAACAATGATTTTAGCACTAACCACAAAAAGGTTGCCACTGATCGCCAAGTTTTTCGCCATTGACGTGGCTGACAGAAAAGGCGCCACAACCATTCCATCCCTGTTTTTTGCATAAAGCGCGGCGCACGATGAATACGCCCGGAAATAAAATCAAACGCACCACCAACACCAACGGCTAACCGCACCGATGGCATTTTTTTAAGATTATCATAAATCCATTTTTCCTGCTTTGGCATACCAAGAGCGACTAGTAAAATTTCCGGCTTTTTACCGTTAATCACGCTTATCGTTTCTTCATCATCAACAAATCCGTTCAACGCGCCGATAATCTTTGCCTCAGGCGCTTTTTGAAAAATATTTTGTACTGCACCTTCCGCCACGCCTTCTTTTCCACCAAATAAAAAGACACTGTGTTTTGCATCAAATTTTTCAAAAAGCGCCCAAATTAAATCCACCCCCATTATGCGATTTTTTAATTTTTCACCGCCCAAAATATAAGACGCGAAAACTGGCCCAACGCCGTCTGATAAAGATAGGTCTGCTTCATTTAAAATCCGCCGGAATTCCAAATCTCCCTGTGCCCGCACCAAAAAATCAGCGTAGGGCAAAACAATGTAATGTTGACGACCGTCATGCAAAAATTCTCTTATTTTATTAAGAGCTTCTTCCAAGTTAAGGTTGTCTATACGAATACCGAGTAGATGCAAAAATTTTCAATTTTCAAATCTCAATTTTCAGTGAATAATTTAATTTTCAATTTTCAAACTTTTGAAAATTTGGTCATTGAAAATTCATTGTAAATTGGAAATTGGTGCTTGAAAATTAGTTAGTGCTATTCCCCCAACGGACACGATTCCAGCACCACATACTCCGCTCCATCGCTCCGCAGGTCGCTCTCCATTATTTCGATACTTTGAACGGGCACTTGAAAATTAAAAGATTCCTCAATGGATGCCCAATCAAAATTTTCCGGCAAAGACTTATTAGTTTGATTAACTCGGGCTAAGGTCATATGAGGAGTAAACGGTTTATAATCTTTGCACGATAGACCAGAATCAACATTAAGCAAGGCTTCTTCAATTTGACCCTTCAAATCAATCAGTTCTTCGCTTTTTTCCCCCTCAACCCAAACCATCCGCGGAGGCTTGCCAATGGGCCCAGGAATGATTTTTTTAAAACGGAGCATAAACGATTCGGTTTTGCCAGCCACTTCGCGGACTATCCGGCAAATTTCTAGTACCTGCTCATTGCTTGCGTAACCAATAAAAACCAATGTTAAATGAAGACTGTCTTTTTTAGTCCAGCGTACCGGCCAGCCACCGCCCCCACCGTTGCTAAAGCTCTGGCGAACAAGAAGGTTTTGACTGGTAAACAAAATATCACATCGCTCCCGATACTCAACTAGTCTTTTTTTAATTTTTTCCGGCAAATTGATAGCGATAAAAACTCTTCTTTTAGTCATGCCTACATGGTATCATAGAGAATACTAAATTAAAATAAAATGCGCCTAATTGACGTTATTCCCGTTACTAGAATTCCCCATACCCAAACTCAAATTTTGAGTTATTTTTTCAACTCCGATTTGACCCCCGGCTCGCTCGTTTTAATTCCATTGGGGAAAAGAAAGGAAATGGGCGTTGTTTTAGCCTCGCGCGACATTGATAAAATGCAAATCAAAAAAGCGGATTTTAGTTTACGCAATATTACTCAGGTCATTACCAAAAAGCCTGTTCTGACTAGCCAGCAGATTGAGCTGGCTTTATTTTTGGGTCAATATTATTTTGCTTCGCCTGGGTTGTTTATAAAAATGTGCTTACCTAAAAAATTAAATCAAAAACTACAACTTTCAAGCCCCAACAAAACCCAAGATCCTAAATCCCAAAAATTAATCCTGGCACCAACAATCGTTTCTGCCAAAAAAATTGCCACAGCTAATAAAAAATCTACTCTGCAGCACAGCGATCTAACGGCCAAGCAAAAAGATGAAATTTGGTGGAAGGTTAAAAAAGGTCAAGCCCAAATGATTATTGGCACGCGCTCAGCAGCTTTTTTGCCTTTTTGCAATCTTAAAGAAATTATTATTGAAGACGAAAAAAATTCCGGACATAGATCTTGGGATATGTTCCCGTATTATGAATCAATTACTGTTGCCAAAAAACTGGCGGAAATTTTTAACTGTAAGTTAGCTCTAAAAAATTTCTGTCATCCTGACCCCGCAAATGCAGGGTCAGGATCTAAAAAAGATTCTTCGCCCCTCGACAAGCTCGAGACTCAGAATGACAACATAAAAATCATTGACATGCGAGAAGAGCTCAAGGCCAAGAATTTTTATGTTTTTAGCTTTGCCCTGGAAGATGCCATCAAAGAAGCACTGGCTCAGAAAAAACAAGTAATTCTTTTTGCCAATCGTCGTGGCGCTGCTAATTTCATTTTATGCCGTGATTGCGGGCACGTTATCAATTGCCCCGACTGCGAAGTTCCTATGGCCCTTCATTTGATTAACGGCCAAGCCCAGCTATTTTGTCATCGCTGTGGCCATAAAGACACCCCGCCTGGCCGTTGCCCAAAGTGCCATAGCTTGCGAATCAAAACCGTTGGCAGTGGCACTCAAAAGATCGAAAGTGAAGCGCAAAGATTTTTTCCTGAGGCCAAAATTGCCCGACTGGACAGCGACCTGGCCCCAAAACCAACTCAACAACAAAAAACTATAGAGAGCTTCAAGGCCAAAGAGATTGATATTTTAATTACCACTCAAATTGCTTTCTCTTGGCTTGCCGAGCTTGCCTCCGCTAAACCGAATGTCGTAGCAATTTTATCAGCTGACACCCTATTGCACTTGCCGGATTTTCGTTCCGGGGAACGAACCTTCCAAACAATCACAACGCTACGTCAATTATTAGATTGTCATCTTGACCCCGCATTTGCGGGGTCAAGATCTAAAAAAGATTATTCGTCCCGCCAAAGCGGGGCTCATAACGACAAATCATTTATCATCCAAACCTATAATCCCAATAACTCGGCTATAAAATATGCCGCCCAAAATGATTGGCCAGCGTTTTGGCAAGAAGAAATCGAAACGCGCCAAGCATTAAGCTACCCGCCTTTTTCGCAAATCGTTAAATTAACTTTCCGTCACCGCGATAGCAAAAAAGTTGGACAAGAAGCCAAAATTTTAGCGGCCAAGTTGCAACAGACAAATAAAGATGAGAAAATAGAAATATCGTCGGCTCTGCCTGCCTTCACTCCGCGCGAGCGAGGAAAATTTGTTTGGAATATTATTTTAAAATTCAAACTACCCCCTGTTGTCGCTCCGACCCCGCAACTGCGGGGAAAGAATCTCAACGAATTTCTCCACTGGAGAAATTCGTTATTACGCTACGTTCCCCAAAATTGGGAGATCAATATCGACCCGGAAAATTTATTGTAAAATAAAGACCCTCGGTACTTATTTTTCCCGAGGGTACAAATTAAAAATGAAATAGCCTCATTTAATATCCCGTAAGTCTGGAGATTTTTTTCTGTATCCTTTCAAGCTTCATTGATGCTCTTCTATATTTAAAGGATACTCTCTCCCAGCCACCGCACAAAAGCTTCATTCCCCAAAGATTTTTTTCGTCTTGAAACTTTTCCTCCCTGCCTAAAAAGTAAATTAATTGTACGCTTTTAATTACCTTCGACGTCAGCGCGAACAATAGAATGCTGAATATAAAGACAGGCCAGCCGAAGAAATGCTTATCCAAAGATTCCTGGCCAAGATTTAACGCTACTGCCGCTAAAAAAACAATAACATAAATATACGCCCCTGCTATCCTGATAATTAGCTCCATATCAATCTCCTTCCTTTTTGGATTAAAGCTTTCGCTGTAAATTTACCTCTTTAACAAAAGTGTCTCTCCGTATGACATAATACTCTTTCTTTTAAACCATTATTTTAAAGAACCGTCTTCAACATTATACCTCAACCAAATAATACTGTCAATGACGGAAACCGAATTGAGAAACTGACGTTGACCCGGAAAATCTTCTTTAAAAAAAGTCCCCGGACAAACGAATGTCCAGGGACCAGATAAAAATTTCAATCTTGTTTGTTGAAACTCTGCCATAGCATATACGAAATTCCACCCACCAACGCAAGAGCGCCCAACAAATACGGGATGCCCCCTAAAAAAGAACTTACAAGCACAGGCTGGAACTGAAAATACTTATCCCAGCCGGTGGCATAATAATTCATGACCACCAATACAGCGATGGCCAAAAAAATCAGACCTACCGCGCCCAACTTTAAGTTTTTTGCTTCCTTATTCATCATCCCTTGTTCCCTCCTTCCCCTACAATCCCGACCGATATATCAGCCAAGTCGGATAAAACCGAAATAGAAATTCCGGCAATGGCGCTTCGTGAGAAACAAGATTCTCTCTGTTCGCCCCATCAATCAATACGTGAATTATATATGACACAAACGCAAACCACCAGCCAAGATATGCTGACACCGCCAGAAAAAATAATGCCGCTTGCCAGGTATGAAAATAATCTATCCATCCTGGGATATATTCTTTCCACCGCCCTTCAAAAAGATTTTTAACTCGACGAAAGGAAAGATGATCAAAGTCAATAAAGAATCCTGAAAAAGACGCGGCTACAGCTTCCTGCCAACCGCCCCCTACCGAATATGCCAATACGGCACAAGCTGCCGTTGAAGGCACATGCCATTGCGGTTTTGCCATTTTCCTACCTCCGTATCTTTACCTGGTTTTTGTGATATAATTTAACGCAGTGATTGCGCTATTTTCCCTCTATTTTAGAGAACTATCCTATGCCTAATATTATACACCAACCAAATAACCCTGTCAAGGGTAGCGATTTAAAAATCTTTTTTCTAGGCACGCCGGAGTTTGCCCTGCCGGCGCTGGAAAAACTAATCAATAGCGAGTTTAAGCCCGTGGCGGTTTTTTGCGCACCAGATAAACCAGTTGGCCGCAAGCAAATTTTAACTCCCCCGCCAACTAAAATCTTGGCTCAAAAATATAATATTCCAGTTTTTCAGCCGGCTAATTCGTACGAATTAGCCGATATAATAAAATCCGTATCCGTGGATTTAATTATTTGCGTTGCTTATGGCTTGCTTTTGCCCAAAGAAGTTTTAGACGCGCCAAAATTTGGTTGCCTGAACCTTCACCCGTCACTCCTGCCAAAATATCGCGGAGCATCACCTCTTCAAGCAACAATCTTAAATGGCGACCAAGAAACCGGCGTCACCATTTTTAAAATAGAAGAAAAAATGGATACTGGGCCAATTGCCGCCAAGCAAGAATGGCAAATTAACAATCAAAAACTTACTACCCCCGAACTCTCAAAAAAACTAGCTGAAGTAGGCGCCAATTTGTTGCTAAAAATTTTACCTGACTGGCTTACCGGAAAAATTACACCAACGCCACAAGATGATTCCCTGGCCAGCTATACTAAAATTATTAAAAGAGAGGCTGGCAAAATTGATTGGCAAAAATCGGCTAAAGAAATTGAGCAACAAATCCGCGCTTTCACTCCTTGGCCCGGCACATATGCAACACTTCCTAGTTATTCCCCGAACGAAGTTAAAGGGTCTAAAATTAAAATTATCAAGGCCGAGAGCCCAGACAAACAACTTTACCTTGAGCAAAGCCGAAGGGCTGGTAAAATATTTTTAACAGACGACAAAAACTTAGCCGTCCAAACTAGCAATGGTTGCTTGATTATAAATGAACTTCAGCCTGAGGGCGGGAAAACAATGTCCGCATCAGATTTCTTGCGCGGACATAAAAATATTATTGGCACAATTTTAACTTAAAAATTTATCGCCCCAGCTTATTTTCTGACCTGAACTATTAACTTAAAACCCCCGCTAAACTTTAGCGGGGGTTTTGCATTCTGATCAAAACACAATCAACCTATTCTGAAATCTGTTTACGGAATTTTTTCAACAAATCAGCTGCTTCATCTTTGCCACCTAAACCAAAAGCTAAACCGCCAGCAATAGCAAGCATCGCTATCAAGCCGGTCACTAATGTTTGAAGCAGAGCGAAAGCAATTCCCAGTTGAATTAAAGCCGCAAAAATACCAAAAATCAAAATGGCCCAATGGGTTAATGTTCCCAAAAAAGCGGCTGCTTTAATGTTGGAAGCGGAAACACTAGCTTGCACAATTTTTTGCAATACGCCGGCCAACCAGAAGGCTAAAGCTAACATTAAGACCGAAACCAAAACGTTAGGAACATAGCTCAAAACTTCGCGTAAAAATAGCGAGACGTCGCTTAGCCCTAAAATATCCGTCGCGGCCAGCAAAAATGCTAAAACTAAAAACCATTTAACAAAAATTGCGATCCAGCCGGAAAAGTCCATTTTGATACCGGCTTTTTCAAAAAATTGACCCATACCTAATCTTTCTAATGCCGGGTCAACTCTCAAAAGTCGCAAAACTTGAACAATTAACTTTTGTAAACCAACTGCTACGGCCCAACCAATAAAAAAGATAACTAAAGCACCCAAAAGATTCGGCAAAAAAGTTAATAGATCACTCCAAATTGTTTGAAGTGAATTAACGGTCACCTCTGTCCAAGATTGTAATAACATCTATTTCACCCCCTTTCAAAAAAAACAAAAACCCGCCTCCATCAAAAGATAAGATTCGGGTTGAATTTTTACTATCGACCAAACTAACATTATCTTAATTATCGCTTTAAACGAAAGCCCCGTCCATAGACGGGGTTGTGGATAAATAAAACATCGCACTGCTTGAAATTTATCACTCTTTTATGGCCATGGCTACTGCCTTAACTACCCGCTTGTCAAAGGGCGAAGGTATAATACAGTTTCGCGTTGGTTTTTTTACTAAGGCTGCCAAATTTTTCGCTGCGAGCAATTTCATTTTCGGCGTAATTTTTTTAACATTATTGTCTAGCGCTCCCCGAAAAATTCCCGGAAAACCTAAAACATTATTTATCTGATTTGGAAAATCTGACCGTCCCGTAGCAACAACCGCCACTCCGGCTTTTGTCGCAATATCAGGCATTATTTCTGGAATGGGATTAGCCATAGCAAAAACTATCGGTTGCTTGTTCATGCTTTTTATGTGCTCGGCTTTAAATAAGTCAGCCTTTGATAAACCCATTAAAATATCCGCTCCTTTTATGGCCTCTTCCATTGAACCAGAAATATTGCCCTTGTTGGTGATTGTTGCAATTTCACTTTTGAGAGTATTTTTATATTCTCTGTTCCGGCAAATAATCGCCTCGCTATCAATCAAAATGACATCCCCTGCGCCAGCCAGCAATAATAATTTTGCCGTTGCCATTCCCGCCGCTCCCGATCCCACAATCACCACCTTACTTTGCCTTAATGATTTCTTTACTACTTTCAAGGCGTTTATCATCGCGGCTAGCACCACTACAGCTGTGCCATGCTGATCATCGTGCATTACCGGAATATCCAACTCGTCTATTAGCCTCTTTTCAATTTCAAAACAACGGGGGGCAGAAATATCTTCTAAACATATTCCGCCAAATATTGGCGCAATGTGCCTTACTGTTTCCACGACCTCATCAACGTTTTGCGTGTCTAAAATTATAGGCCAAGCATCTATATTGGCAAAAGCTTTAAATAATTGGCACTTGCCCTCCATAACAGGTATCGCGCCCTCCGGTCCGATATTGCCAAGACCTAAAACCGCCGAGCCGTCAGAAACTACAGCAACGGTATTTCTTTTTATGGTAAAATCGCGCAATTCATTTTTATGTTTTGCCAAATGCAGGGCCACCGCACCAACTCCCGGAGTGTAATAAAGGCTCAAATCTTTAGAATTTTTCACCGGAGCTTTATTTGCAACTGATATTTTGCCTTTTAGTTTTTTATGCAAAGTAAGGGCTTTTTGAGCGAAAGAATTTTGTTTTGACATGTATTTTTTAATTTATAATCCCTTAGAATATACTCCTTTTTTACAGAAATGAAAAGAGCAAAAACAATAACCCTGACGGGTTATTGTTTTTTTGTGCGCCGGGAGGGAATCGAACCCACGACCCTCTGCTTAAAAGGCAGGTGCTCTACCGACTGAGCTACCGGCGCATACTATGCTAATTTACCATATTTTTAATAAAAAACAACCCCCTCCGAGCAGCTTATTTTACTGGTTTAATTTCGTCTAGGCCAAAAACCTTAGCATACTCCCGCCAGACACCAAGACACTCGCTGTTATAACGGCATTGCCGGCAAACTAGACTCTTTATTTTACCACTCTCCATGTTTTCCTGAACTCGCTGGATTTTACCACCCATCGGCGTTGATATTTCCACGTTAAAAGGGCGTCTTTCTGAAACATGATTTTCATAGCCAATCATAAAGCAGAGAGGAATATTAAGCAGAATAATATTGAACATTCCCAAATCCTTAGCTAAATCAATCGCTTCTTGAATATAGGGCCGAGCCTGACTTAAGCTCACATGCATATCGGGCCTAGTGGCCATTCGTCCAGTATAAAGAGGAAAAATAACAACGATTCGGGAAACTTTTTTTTCGCCCATTTTGGCGACAAATTGCGGCAGAAATTTATAATTTATTTTGGTCACGACCGTATTAACCTCAGCTCCCACCTCGAGTTTTGCCAAATTGTCCAAGGCCTGCATATTTCTTTCAAAATTACCCGGCACCTGACTTTGGTAATCATGAATGGCAGCCTTATGACCGGTAATAGAAAATTTTACAAAATTAACTCCGGCCTCAATTATTTTTTTACAAAAATCAAAATCCGACAAACGCATAGCATTAGTTTGAATACGAATCGTTTGAAAATCCAAACTTTTAGCAAAAGCAATAACTTTTAAAATATCGGGATAAATGGTCGGCTCTCCCCCTGTAAGTCCCAATATTTTAAACCCTTTTTTCTTGGCGTCAGAAATTTGTTTTAAGATTTCGCTGGTTCTTCCCGCAACCGACCGCGGGTCAACATTTCGCCAAACAGGGTCATTGGAGCAAAAAAAACAATTGGCACTGCAAGCATACCAAATTAAAATTTCAAAAATTTTTAAATCTTTGTCGGAAAAAACTAAAAAACGATCCTTATTTTTTTCCATAAGCGGTTTCTATAAGACTCCAATAATATTGTTTGCCCTTTAAATGCTTTTGTACCAACCCTCGCCGAATCATCCGCTCCCCAACCGTAAAAATAATCGCCCCGTCATCACAAGTAGAACAAAGATTTATTTTTTTTGACAAGGCCAAAACTTTCTGGCTAGAAAGATTGTCTTTAAAGCTCAAAATCTTCAACAAGCATCTTTCTAAATCCGTTAAAGACTGGTCTTGCCCAGGCGGGACAACTTCTGTGTCGCCAAATTTTTTGACATAATGCTGACTGACGCCTTTACAAAAACCAGAATAACAACAACCTTGGCATTTTTCGATACGACCGATTGTTGGAGTTGGGCTAAAACGACCATAGCGCCGATAACCCAGAACAAAACAAAAAGGTAAATTTAAAATGGTAAAATCCCTCTCTTTTGCAATAAGACCGTCAATTTTTTCCAATAATTGCTGCTTAGCCAAACTAAAGCGAAACTGCATCGCGGTAAAATCAAAAATCAGCGGCTGACGACCGCGACTTATTTTAAAATCGACTAATTGTTTGATTTTTACAATCTTCCTTTTCATATTTTTTTCAAATATGACTGCAAGGCCTCAATAAAAAGTTCAACTTCTTTTGGCGTATTATACACAAAAAAGGAGGCTCTTAAAGAAATTGGGCTAGTGCCCAAAAAATCATGCAACGGCTGAGCGCAATGATGACCGCAGCGAACAGCAATTAAACAATTTTTCAACTCATTATTCAAAAAGATATTAAAATCCTCCAGGCTAGCCCGCCGGCGCGTAAAATAAAACGAAACTAAAGAATTGTTATTGGATGTTTCACCGCCCAGTATTTTCACACCGGAAATAGCGGCTAAAGCCGTTCTCAATTGTTCCGTCAATAGAGCCGTTTGTCGGCCAATGGCAACATAACCGATCTGATTAATGAGGTCGACTGCCGCCTTTATTCCAAAAATAGCTGAGTAGTTTTGGATTCCGGCTTCAAAGCGAAATGGCGCCGGCAATAATTCAACTGCTAAACAACCTTTTTTTATTTTGACCCGCTGCACGGTCCCCCCGCCAAGCTGAAAATTATCTAATAAATCCTGAACTTCTCGCCTAATATATAAAACTCCGAGGCCAGTCGGTCCGCCAATTTTATGAGAAGAAAAAGATAAAAAATCAATTTCGTTAGCCATCACATCCTGACGATGGGTCGCTAAATATTGCGCGTCATCAATCGAAATTAAAGCGCCAAAGTTGTGTGCTAATTTGGCGATTTCTTTGATTGGCAACTGCCCGCCCGTCACATTAGAAACATGCATCATTGATACTAGCGCCACTTTTTTGGTTAAAAACTTGCTGAATTTATCCAAATTAAAAGAACCATCTTTTTCTAGCTCAAAAATTTTCAAACGAATCAAACCCTTTTTTTGTAAAAGATAAAAGGGCAATAAATTACTATGGTGTTCAAAATTGCTAGCAATGACATCTTTTTTGTCCCGATGAAACCTAAAAGCTGATGCTATCAAGTTTAGGGATTCCGTTGCATTCTTTGTCCAAATAATTTCTTCTGGATAACGAGCATTAATAAAACGCCGGACGGTTTCCCGGGATTCATCACAGCGCTGATTCACTTTGAGGCTCAAATAATGGACCGACCGGTTACCGGCGCAAGAACCATAAAGATTATTATATTCGTTAACCGCTTCGATTACGGGCCTTGCCTTCAAAACACTGCAAGCATTATCAAAATAAATAAGGCGCTTGCCATCATAAAAATGACTCAACGCTGGATAAAGTTTCCTGGTTTCTGATGTCTTCATTTTAATAAAAAAATTTAGTCGGCTGATTATTTAAAAATGCGGTCGCCAAAGACCTTTAGGTGATCCTTCCTAACACCAGGGCAAAAATTAAAATATTTACAATGGCGACACTGGGCTATTTTTTGCTTTTCTATCGCAGCATAGCGCCGATCAGCTCCGCTGATAATTTTTTTATAATCAACATGTTTTTGAGCAAAACGCCCCAAGCAACACATCGGAATATGGTCAACAATAAAATCTATGCCGTTTTCCTGAGACTTCGCCAGGGCTTTTTTCAGAAAAGGACTGACAATCTTATAAGAAGGTATCTGTTTGATGTCTACGTCCGCCCGGCCAGTCGCTTTTACAAAACTGAATTGAATAAATTTAATGCTGGATAATTTCTTAGCTACAAAATTAATATACGCTAAAAGATGGCGGTAATTCTGACGAGTGATTACATGAGTTAAGCGCACGCTAGCCCTGAGCTTTAAAAGATTCAAAATTCCAGCCAAGCGATATTGATGATAACCGGAAGTGCGAGTAAGTTTGTCGGCTATCTTTAATAAATGACTAGGAAAATTAACATTAAAAAGGTCAACTTTTGCTTCTGTCAGTTTGCGGGCTAAATCAATATTAGAGAGCAAAACACCATTGGTCTGCAATTCACAAAAAAGACCGCGCTGCTTTATGTGTTTAATAATCGCTGGCAAATTCTCGGATAAAATCGGCTCACCGCCGGAAATAGTCACGCTCTCTTTTTCGCTATCTATTAAATCAAAGAGGTCTTTCAGCTCTGTTTTTTCAGCTCTGCCGGCCGCCGAACAGAATCGGCAATTTTGGTTGCAAGTATTAATTATGGGCAAAACTAAGGCCATTTTCTTAACTTATTTTATTGATGCCTCCAATCTCAATAAAAAATATAAATAAAATAGGTGAAAAAGTTCGCATAAAAACGCTATCAGCGCACGTAAAAAACATCCATACTTTAACCTGTTTTTTTAAAAAAATCAACCCCGTTAAGGGTCAATCAGTTTTAGCTGTATCAAAAATTAAAAATATTAAATTCTATTCTTCGTAATTATACGTTTGCCGACTACCACCCAAAAACATTATCGCTAGAATTGGCAAAAGCAACCATAAAAATTGAGCAATACCTCCAATAAAGACAGACTGGGCCAGCGGACTTAAAAATACGACCGTTTTTATCGGCAAGAAAGAAATTGACAAAGCCAAGATCAGACCAATTTGCAAAATGCTTAAAATTAATACTTGCCACCAATTGCCACGCCCACGACCACCAAGCCGCAGGGAACTTTTAAAGGCGGAGCGTGGAATCGCAAAAAAGAAACCGAGTATTAGGGCTAAAAAAATGAAAATTTGGACTGTGCTGTCAGGACTATTTTTTATTCCTAAAAAGGTTAATTCTTTCCAAGGAATTGCTTGAGCTATAAAATACGCTAAATAAGCTCCCAGCGTCACAGTCACTAGCCTATTTCTGCCCATCGACAAACCATAAACTAACGCTACCCCCAAAAAAACAAGCGCCATTATCCAATCTGAATAAGCAATTAGATTAAAATTATCTAAAAAAGAAAAATTCATAATTCCCTACCAATTACGAATAATTTTGACTTCGTTGCCTTTCCGCGAGGATCTACTTTTCTGAAACGCTCAGTTTTGCGAGCGGGCATGGTGTCCCGACTTTATGGAGGGACGAGCGAGTAAAACTGGCGAATAAAATTTCCACGCTGGGGAAATTTTATATTTTCAGAAAGTATGTCCGAGCGATGTTTACTCTAGTTCTTTCTTTAATTCCTCCAATAACTCCTTCGCCTTCCGCGACAATCTTTTCGGTGTTTTTATCCTTACCCTTACCATCATATCACCAAATCCCCGATGCTGTAAACGAGACATCCCCTTGTCTTCCAGGCGAATGATGGTTCCCGATTCTATTCCCTCCGGAATCCTTAACTTTATCCAACCTGCTAACGTTGGAATTTCTATTTTATCGCCTAACGCCGCCTGAAAAAAAGAGATAAGCAAATCATAAAAGAGATTATCGCCTTCTCTCGTAAACCTCGGATCCGGCCGAACATGAACATTAACATATAAATCTCCGGCTGAAACACCGGCTAACCCAGCTTCTCCTTGGCCGGAAAGACTAATCGTCTGGCTATTATTAATACCAGCCGGAATTTTTATTAAAATCTTCGAATTTTCTTTTTTCCTTCCGCTACCACTGCAACTTGAACATTTTTTTTCTGGCTTTTTGCCAACCCCCGAACAATCCGGGCAAATCACTACCTGTGAAAAAGTAAAAAAACCGCTGCCGCTTCGCTGCTCAACCTGGCCCTGGCCTTGGCAAGTTTTACACTCTTTCGTTTTGCTATTTTTTTCCGCCCCGCTACCGCCGCAGTCCTTGCAAACAACATTTTTATGCAGATTTATTTCTTTATCAACGCCTTTATATGCTTCCTCCAAAGAAATTTCTACATCGACACTGATGTTCTGTCCTCGGCGAGACTTTCTTCCGCCCCGGCGAGTACCACCAAAAACTCCATCAAAAATATCCTCAAAATTAAAAGACTGCTCATTGCCAGCTCCCCTAAAGGCCTCTCCAAACGAAGAAAAATCCCGAAAACCGTTAAAACCGGAAAACCCGCCACTCCCTTGCGCCTGCTCAAAAGTGGAACCATATTGATCGTATTGAGCGCGCTTTTGCGAGTCTCCAAGAACCTGATAAGATTCGTTTATTTCTTTAAATTTTTCTTGGTTCCCGCCCTTGTCCGGATGATGCTCTTGAGCTAAACGGCGATACGCACGTTTTATTTCATCAGCAGTCGCCCCCTTGGCGATTCCCAAAATTTTATAATAATCTTTAGCCATAAAATAGCATTCGGAAGTCAGTTTCAAAAACATAAAATTCCCCCCAGCCAGGAAAATTTTACTCGCCAAGACCTCCTCGCTCTTTTCCATCCGCCATGGCGAATGGAAAAACTGTGCCTGCTTGTCGGCTTGAGCGTTTTGAAAATGACTTCCTCGTTTTTAATCTAAATTCAATAATTTCCATAGTTAAATTTCGATAATTTCTTTTTCCACATTAATGCTTCTAAAATGTACTAATCTTAAAAGTCTTAATAACCCAAACCACGCCCAGGCCAGCATCGCCGACAATCTCATTAAAATCGCGCCCCAAAATCTAAGCACAAAGAAGAGCGTTGTCGCCAAACCAAAAGGTAATATTTTTTTAAAAAAGTTGCCCGTTGTATTCAAATATTTATTAAGTTGCTGATAAAAAGAGTCTTTTATCTCTTTATTTTCCTCAGCTAGTTTTTGTTTTGTTTGATTGGCGCCCTGGCTTGCTGATAATTTTTTAAGAGTATCCGGCGCCATCAACAATGAATCAATGACTTTGTCAAAAAAATCTCGAGGCATTGTAATTTCCGCTGTTACCAACGACTGCGCGTAAAGCGATCCATAAAAACCAACCGACACTAGCAATACCAATCCGGTAATAACAGATGCCAGTCCCTTCATCAAAATTTCCGCCAATACTAATTTTATTCTCGCTTCTTTTTCCTGCCGGAATAAAAAAACGCCCCGCCAGAAAAAAAGAAAGGCCAATAATAGAAATCCCAATTTATACCAAGACAAAGAACCAAAAAACATGAAAAACGGTGCAATCATTAGCGTTATCAGACCGAGCAAAGACATTTTTTTGTCTTCCAGCAAACAAAATAAACCAATAAACGACCCCAATATAACAAAACTGGCCGAAGACAAAAGAATTCTAAAAATCCACTCTTCATTTGACGCCTGATTAAAAGACAGCTTAATTAAGAACCAGAACAAGAAAGAAGAAACTAAAACAATAAATGCTAAAACCACTCTAAGCCAATCTCTTTTTTGCACAAAATTTTTAATTAAAAATTAAATGGAGCCTGCTATCGATCAATTTTACCACACAATAATAGTAAGCTCCATAAAAAATTAACGACTTAGTCAGCTCCTATTTCTTGTCTTTGCCTTTTTCTTCCTCAAACTCGCCCTTAATTGTCTCCTCTCCCTTATTCTCAATTTCCGGCTCTTCGGTCACTTCTTTTTCGGTCGCTTTTTCTTGCTTATACATCTCTTCTCCGATTTTTTGAATCTCTTGAGATAATTCATCTATGGCTTTTTTCAAAACCACTTCATCGTTGCCATCTTTTACCTTTTTTACTTCTTCAATTTTTTCTTCCACGCCTTTTTTAATGTCAGATGGAACTTTATCACCTGCATCACGCAAAGTTTTTTCCACGCTATAGATCATCGCATCTGATTGATTCCGCAAATCAATTAATTCTTTCTGCTTGCGATCCTCGGTTGCATGCGCTTCCGCTTCTTGTTTCATTCTTTCAATGTCTTCCTTGGAAAGACCAGAAGAATCTTTAATAGTAATATTCTGAGACTTACCAGTAGCCTTGTCTTTGGCTGTCACAGTTAAGATACCGTTAGCATCGATATCAAAGATAACTTCTACCTGCGGCACGCCCCGGGGAGCTGGCGGAATACCATCCAACATAAACCTACCAAGCGTTCGATTGTCTTTAGCCATTGGTCGCTCCCCTTGCAAAACATGAATTTCGACGCCTGGCTGATTGTCAGAAGCGGTAGAAAAAATCTGCGATTTAGACGTTGGAATGGTCGTATTGCGTTCAATCAAAGGCGTTGCAACGCTACCCATTGTTTCTATCCCCAAAGTTAGCGGCGTAACATCAAGCAATAAAACGTCTTTCATGTCGCCACCAAGCACTGCGCCCTGAACAGCCGCTCCCATCGCAACGCATTCCATTGGATCGACGCCGCGTTCAATCTTTTTTCCAACATAATCCTCAACAAACTTTTGCATAATCGGCATCCGCGTTGGCCCGCCTACCATAATAATCCGGGTGATGTTCTGTGGTGTTAACTTACTGTCATTTAAAGCTTGCTCCATCGGCTGACGGCATTTTTCAATAATAGGCTTAACCAATTCCTCTAATTTAGCTCGGGTTATTTTAAGCTGTAAATGCTTGGGGCCATTTTGATCCGCCGTTATAAAAGGCAAATTTATGTCGGTTTCCAAAGTTGAAGAAAGTTCAATTTTCGCTTTTTCCGCTGCTTCCCGCAAACGCGTCATTGCCATTTTGTCTTTTGAAAGATCTAAGCCAGCCTCTTTTTTAAATTCACTCGCGATATAATTTACCAACAGCTCGTCCATGTCCGTTCCGCCCAAGCGTGTATCGCCGGAAGTTGAAATAACTTCGAACACGCCGCCGCCAAAATCCATTATCGTGACGTCCAACGTCCCGCCGCCAAAATCAAAAACTAAAATCTTTTCTTCTTTACCAGCCTTGTCAATTCCATAAGCCAAAGCGGCCGCTGTTGGTTCGTTAATTATTCTTACAACTTCTAAGCCGGCAATCTGCCCGGCATCTTTAGTTGCTTGACGCTGAGCATCGTTAAAATAAGCCGGCACTGTAATAACCGCCTTGTCGATTCGCGCACCCAAATAAGCTTCCGCGTCTTTTTTTACTTTTTGCAAAATATAAGCTGAAATTTGCTGCGGCGTATATTCTTTGTCGCCTACTTTAATTTTTTCATCCGTGCCCATTTTCCGCTTAACCGCCAAAATGGTGCGTTCGGGATTGGTCACCGCTTGGCGCCTGGCCGGTTCGCCAACCAAAAGCTGTCCATCCTTAGTAAAGGCCACATAGGAGGGAAAAGCCTTTCCGCCAACGGTCGTGCCCTCGGCCGATGGAATAATCATAGCCTTGCCACCCTCTACCACCGCGACTGCTGAGTTAGATGTCCCTAAGTCGATTCCAATAATTTTTGACATAGTTTTTGTGTTTGTCATTCTGAGGCCAAAGGCCGAAGAATCTCTCGCGTATGCGAGCCCCGCCTTGGCGGGGAGATCCTTCGCTTCGCTCAGGATGACAAAAAATTAATATGTTAATTTTTTGTCACTTTTGCCTTCGCTATTCTTAAAACCTTCCCATTTAATAAATATCCCTTCTGCACCGTTTCGGCTATAATTCCTTCTTCGCCCTTTCCTTCCACCTGCTCAATCGCTTCGTGATATTCGGGATTAAATTTTTCGCCAACTGATTTCATTTCGACTAAACCATGTTTGACTAAGATTTTCATTAATTGATTGTGCACACCGACTAATCCATTTTCCGATTCACCGCTATGAGAAATCGAGGCATCTAGCGTATCCAGCACCGGCAAAATATCCCGCAACAGTCCTTCGCCAAACATCTTTGACCACTCGCTCATTTGCTCTTCCTGCCGACGGCGATAATTTATAAAATCGGCTTGAGAACGCTGCCAACCCGCCAAATTATCTTGTTTTTCTTTCTGGCATTGTTCCAATTTTTCTTTCAGTTTCTTTAGTTTATCTTTCGCCTCAACCGCCCCGCTTTCATTGCTTTCTTCTTCATATTGAACTTCTTTTTCGTCTTGTTCCTCTTTCATGCTATTTAATATTTTTATTTTTTATGCGACTTAAACCCTCAAAGTATATTTTGTCGTCCTTAAAAACTTGCACTACTTTATATCTCCCCTTGGTATAAATTTCTTTATCTTTCAAAAAATGAACAACCTCTAAAATTTTAACACCGGCTTTCGGTCGGGATAAAACTTCGCCGCCGACCGTCTCCACTAATGGAATTTCACCAAACAGCCAATAATTCCGCTGTTCTTTTTTTAAAAAATTATAAACCTTTCCGGCTTTAATCTTTTCCGGAATACATTCTTCTTTCTTTCTCCGGCCTTTTTTAAATTCTTCAATATTGCGCAGAGCCAAGTCCGGATTAAATTCAACTTTGATTCCCATGGACTGTTGTCATTCCGGGCTTGACCCGGAATCCAGAAACCTGGATCCCGCATCAAGTGCGGGATGACAAATTAAAATATTTTAATTTGTCACTTTTTACTTTTTATCTTTTTCCTAGTTTCTTCCAACACAAACTTGTTTTTTTGATAGTTCATCCTCTTGGGCCCTAAAATTCCCAGCACTCCGCGCTCGCCGTCTTTTTCAAAACCGGAGACCATCAAACTGCAATGGCGCAATAACTTAATCGGATTTTCGTGGCCGATAAAAATCGCCACTTCGTCTTCCAAATCGCCAAAAAACCGGTTAAATTCCCCTTCCAGCGAATCGAAGCATTTCAAAATATTTTTTAACTCATTTTTCTCAAATTCCGGCTCATCCACCAGCCAGCGAAAACCGCTGCCGTGAAAATCCATCAACTGGCCAAAGGAAACAGAAATTCCTAAGCTCTTGGTGCATTCCGATAAAAACTGGGCGGTTTCTTTGGTTGATTCTTCTTGCCAATTAGCCAGTTTTTGCCGCACCGCCGTTTTTTCGCTTTGCATCAAATCTTCATTAATATAATCATTCACCAAAAATCGCCAAGCCTTATCCGTCGGCACTCGCCCCGCCGAGGTATGAGGCTGTTGTAAAAAACCCTCATCGTCCAACTCCAACATTTCCGCCCGCACCGTGGCCGGACTAAAATCAAAGTTATAGCGTTCGCTCAAAAGTTGCGAAGCCACCGGCTGGCCTGTCCGTTGATATTCCCGAACCACCGCTTTTAAAATCTTCTTCTGCCTGTCTTGCATATAATATAATTAGCACTCTACTGACGAGACTGCTAAATCAATTCTAGCGCTTTCCTGGAAACTGTCAAGTAATAAAAAACCGCTCGGAGGTTTCCGAGCGGGAGCAGTTGACCTGCTCAATTATATCAATTATACCCCCTCGCCAATATTAATAAAAAAGCGGCAAACCTCTGCGATACTTCTCTGACATACACATCACAGCTAACCCGAGAAGATTTGCTAAAACTCCCGTGAGACCTAAACAAATTATTAAATGGTGAGAGAATATTGGTCCAAAGGGCGTTAAGTTAAAAGAGAAAACCGCCAGGAAAACATCCCCAATGATCATCATAACGACACAAACGATAAAACCTATGCCCGTGGCTATCTTCTTTTTCATTTCCTCCTCCTTCCCCGAATATACCCTCGAGGCGGGCTATTTTACCACGCAAAAATCTTTATAATTTCCGACTCCCTGCAGATATTCTATTCCCAGGATTTTCACATTTGTGCGAATGGGGATATCGCGCATCGGAATTACCATTGCGGAAAGCAATCGGTTGTCCGAGTGACGGATAAGAATCACTCTCCCCATATCGAGCCCATCGACCTTCTTAACTTTTTCATAAACACTGAAGGTCTGGTCGGGGGACCAATCGTAAACCGTTGGCGCGACGCTCATCTTGGCCTCCACCTCTCCCTTACTCATGCAACCGACAAGATTGATTATCAACAAAAGCCCACAAAAAATGATTAATAGCATTCTCTTCATCATTACACCTCCAGTTTTATATTTTTTGTTAAACAACTTTCATTTTCCCCCTATCTGAATCCACCAATATTGTTTTTCGATGAACTCGGATAGGGTGGGGACATTAATGTTTTCATCATTGTCCCCATGTTGTGGGCTTTGCCTTTATTCATTAAGGCGACGCCTCTACTGTGACACCCACTGACAGTAGGGCCGAATGCTGCGGTTTATCGCAACAGAAAACGATAAACTATTGCCGCGACGGCCGAATCGTAGAGCGGGTTGTGCGTTCCGCCCGCGAACTCGCCGACCGCGAGGTTGTGCTCGACCGCGAACTTATCCACCGAAGTGGGGTCCGCGCCGACGGCCTGCAGATTTCCGCTCACATCGTAGAGCGGGTAGGGACCGTCCCAATCCCCGATGAGGCCCTTGTCGTGCAGGTCGCGAAGAATCAACGCCTCCACGATATACCCCATGTGAACCAGAATGTCCGCACCATCTTTATTCGCCTTGTAGAACTCGGCGAACGAAGCGAGAAGCGCGTCGTACGTGTCGTGTGTGACGGGGATGTCGGCTATCTTCGGAAGCACATTCTCCCGAACCCACCCGTCGGTCACTTCCGTGTCCGGCAGGCGACCGACGAAGCGGGCAATCTCGGCACCGTTCTCGTCGTAGACGAGCGCGCCAAGTGCGAACGCCTGCCCCCAGAGGCCGTTCGTTTCCGCGTCAAACGAAAAAACCTTTTTCATTTTTCTTCCTCCAACCCCGGCGCTCTCATTGGCCGCCCGCGGGTAAGTTTGTCGAAAGAACGAACCGACAAAGATTTGAAGAGGAAATCTAGATAAATCATTACCCGACCTCCCCCGTAAAGGGGCGTGGCCCCCACGGGGCTTTACGCCCTCCAAGTCTTTACCGATTTTAAGCCCCAAAATGAGCTATACTAGCCACACTTTTCTTACACCTATATCATACCACGCTGGCCCTATGCTTGTCAAGAGTAGCGTCTCCCCTTTTCTAAAATGCTTCTTGAGTAATAATTTTTGTGGTAGAATAAAGATATAAATTAGTCCCCTCTATGGGGGCGTAAAAAAATATTATGCAAATTGAACACAACAATATCGTTTGGAAAAATTTGGCTAATCCTGATTTTCAGGATTTAGATTTTTTGGATAAAGAGCTGGACGCTTCTCACCTTGTTCTTAAGGATTTGCTTGGGTTCAATAAGCGCCCTAAAATTGAAGAGTTTGATCATTACTTATTTTTGGTTATCCATTTCCCTGTCTTTAACGAAAAGACCAGGCAAACTATACCCACCGAAATTGATTTTATCATCACCCAGGAAATGGTCCTAACGGTTTATCAGAGCGAGAATCCAGTCCTAATTAATCTTTTTGAGGATTTAAATAATAATGAGGAGTGTCACCCAGAATGCTTCAAAAGTGCTGGCTGGTTGCTTTTTTATATTTTAGATAAAATGATTGACTCTTGCTTGCCCATGCTTGATCATATTCATGAAAAAATAGAGACCATCGAAGAAAAAGTTTTTGACGGCCAAGAAAAAGAGATGCTTAAAGAAATTGCCTTCGTCAAGCGAGACATTATTGATTTTCGCCGAACGATAAAACCTCAGCGCTCTGTATTAGAATTGCTCTCCCGAAAAATGGCTCGTTTTTTCAAAGAAAACCTGGAAATTATTTCCCAAGAAGTGGTTGGCTCTGAAATCCGCGTCTGGAACACGCTGGAAAATCACAAAGAAATGATTGAGGCAATTGAGTCGACCAACAGCAACTTACTATCTTTTCAGATTAACCAAGTAATGCATACGCTAACTTTCTTTTCTATTGTGCTTTTTTCTCTAACCTTTTTGGCCAGCTTTTTTAGCATGAAGGTCATAGAAACATTTGAAACACCACTTAGTCTTTTGGGAATTGGACTATTGATGATCACCACGGTTATCTTTATTACGGTTATCTTTAAAAATAAACGCTGGCTATAGAAAATGTAAATCTCAAAATTTAAAATTTAAAATTTATAAATTCATCCTGCCGAAGGCGGGATACCAAAATTTTACATTTTGATTTTTAAATTTTTAACTTGTAAAGTGCCGATTTATTTATACAACACCTTAAGTCGCAAAAAAGAACTATTTAAGCCTCTTGTTAAAAATAAGGTAGGTTTTTATGTTTGCGGTCCGACGGTTTACGATTATTCACATATCGGTAATTTCCGAACTTATATTTTTGAAGATATTTTACGGCGCGTTTTGGAATGTAATGGCTATAAAGTAAAATATGTTATGAATTTTACCGATGTTGGACACTTGGTTTCTGAAGCAGATACAGGTGAAGATAAAATAGAAAAAAGGGCTCGGCGTGACGGTAAAACCGCCAAGGAAATTACTAATTTTTATATTACGGCTTTCAAAAAAGACGCTGAAGCTTTAAATATTAAGCCCCCGACTATCTACGCGCGAGCCACCAAGCATATTAAAGAGCAGATTAACTTAGTAAAAATTCTAGAAGAAAAAGGTTTTACCTATAAAATTTATGACGGCATTTATTTCGATACTTCCAAGCTAAAAGATTACGGCCGTCTAGCCCAACTTGACATTGCTGGCCTTAAAGCAGGCGCCCGGATTGAAACAGTTAAAGGAAAAAAACGTCCAACTGATTTTGCGCTTTGGAAATTAACACCCGCCGGCGTCAAGCGTCAGCAAGAATGGGACTCGCCTTGGGGACGGGGCTTTCCAGGCTGGCATCTAGAATGTTCGGCAATGTCCCAAAAATATCTAGGCACGCAATTTGACATCCATTGTGGCGCAATTGATTTAATTCCCATTCACCACACTAACGAAATTGCCCAATCAGAAGCCGCTTACGGAAAGAATCCGGCTCGTTATTGGGTGCACGGCGAATTTTTATTGATTGATGGAGACAAAATGTCCAAGTCACTTGGCAACTTCACCAAAATCGAAGACATCGCAAAAACTTTTAATCCTCTGGCCTATCGCTATTTAACGTTAACGGCTCATTACCGGTCTCAAATGAATTTGACTTGGGAGTCCTTGGAAGGCGCCCAAACAGCCCTAAATAATCTTTATCAAAAAATCCGCGATTTGAAAGACTTAACCGCTCCGCTCGCTTGGCAAATTAAAAAAATAAGCAGAACCTTAAATCTGACCGACAAAAAAACCAAAGAAATTTTTAAAAAAATTGATAAATATGGAGAAAAATTCGTTGAAGCGGTTAATGATGATTTGAATATGCCAAAAGCCTTGACTGTTCTCTGGCAAGTAGTCGGTGATGAAACTATTTGGCTGGACGCCAAAAAGAATTTGATGGTTGAATTTGATCAGATATTCGGTCTGGGACTCGCCAAGGTTCGCCCCACCATGGCGCCTAACAAAGTAAAAAAACTAGTAGCGGAAAGAGACTCCTTGCGCCAACAGAAAAAATGGATCAAAGCCGATATGGTTCGCGTTAAAATTGAGCAAGAGGGCTGGACAGTTGAAGATACCCAGCAGGGGTCAAAGATTATTGAAAAAAGAATTACCTTTTAAAAATATCGCTCAATAAAAATGTCCCAAGCAATATCGAGGGACATTTTTTGTCCCCACGAAATCCCCATTTTAGACTAAAGAAGCATATTGCCAAGTATTGAAGCGGTGATATACTAAGATAACGCAAACTAAAGAGATAACTCATAAATAATCCTATGGCTTCCTCCAAGTCACAGACTGACCGCCTGCCGCCACAGAATATTGAAGCCGAGCAATCAGTGCTTGGCTGTTTAATGTTGGATAAAAACGCCATTACCAAAGTAGCCGACATTTTAAAACCAGGTGATTTTTACCGACCGATTCACAACAACATCTTTGACGCTATGCTTGAGCTCTACGAAAAAGGCGAACCGATTGATCTTTTGAGTTTAAATAATCGCCTGGAAGAACTGGGACAACTGGAAAATATCGGTGGACCAGCCTATCTGTCTGATTTAGTTAACCGGGTGCCGACGGCCGCCCATGTTTCTCATTACACTAAAATAGTCCGTCATAAAAAAGTTTTACGCGATTTGATTGAAGCAGCCGAACAAATTACTCTGCTGGGATTTCGCGAAGAGGAAAATATAGAAAGTGTTTTAGATGAAGCAGAACAACGTATTTTTAAAATATCTCAAAGAAATCTAACCCAGGAGTTTTTACCCGTTAAAGATGCCCTGGAAGAAGCTTTCGAAAGAATTGACAAGCTTCATAGAGGTGACGGCGCCAGTCGCGGTGTCCCAACCGGTTTTTATGATTTGGACAATTATCTTTCCGGTCTCCAAAAGTCAGACCTGGTAATTCTGGCCGCCCGACCATCTCTTGGTAAAACATCAATGGCGATGGATATTGTCCGGCATGTTGCCATCAAAGAAAAAGTGCCTGTTGGAATATTTTCGTTGGAAATGTCAAAAAACGATGTAGTTGACCGCCTCATTTCATCCCAGGCCGGCGTTGACCTTTGGAAATTGCGCACCGGCCGGCTATCCATGGACGGACTAGACAATGACCTCGTGAAGATCCAGGAAGCCATGGCCGTGCTATCGGAAGCGCCAATTTATATTGACGACGCCCCCTCTCCTACCGTCTTACAAATGCGGACGATGGGTCGTCGGCTAAAAACCGAACACGGATTGGGATTGATTGTCGTTGACTATCTCCAACTTATTCAGCCCCGGACAACTTCCGATAATATGGTTCAGCAGGTGACCGAAATATCCCGATCGCTAAAGGGTCTAGCCAGAGAGCTAGAATGCCCAGTTTTAGCCCTATCTCAGCTTTCCCGGGCCATTGAAAGCCGGCCCGACCAAATGCCTCGCCTAGCCGATCTGCGCGAATCAGGCTCTATTGAACAAGACGCAGATGTGGTTATGTTTATTTACCGCGAAGATAAATCCCGCAAAGATTCTCCCCGTCCCAACATTGCCGACATTATTATCGCCAAACACCGCAATGGTCCGATTGGTAAAGTGGAATTATATTTTAATGAGTCCCAGGCAAGCTTTAAGAACCTGGAAAGACACTTTAATGAGTAGCCCGATAAATTTTAAATCCAAAACCCTAAACTCTAAACAAATTCAAATGATCAGAATTCAAAATTCAAAACGATTTTGAATTTAAATATTTGTGATTTTGATATTGTTTAGTATTTAGATATTAGAATTTAGAGTTTAAAATAATGCTGCCATCCTCTCTAAAAATTCTCATCGACCACCTCTCCCGTCTCCCCGGTCTTGGCCAGCGCTCGGCTACCCGCTTGTCTTTTTATCTTATTAGCCAGCCACCGGGCGAATTAAATTCGCTGGCACAAGCTATCAAAGATTTACCGGCTAAAATTAAACATTGTCCGCGCTGTTTTAATTTAACAGGCGACAACGCACTTTGTAGCATTTGTGCCGACAAAAAACGCCAACAAAACATAATCTGTGTCGTAGAGGATATTTTGGATATTATTCCGATTGAACGTACACGTCAGTTTAGCGGTGTCTATCACGTTCTTGGCGGACTAATTTCACCAATCGATGGCTTAACCCCTGATAAACTACGCGTCAAAGAATTAGTCAGTCGCATTAAACAGTTTTTAAATCAAAAAATTCAGCCAGAAATTATTTTGGCCTTTAATCCAACTACTGAAGGAGACACCACCGCATTGTATTTGGAAAAATTATTAAAACCCTCTAACGCCAAAATTACTAAATTAAACCGTGGCCTTTCCACGGGAAGTGATTTAGAATATGCGGATGAAACAACTTTAATTAACGCTTTAAAATATAGACACTAAATTTATTCTCGCTCGCCATCGCAAGCCCTGGCCGCCTCGCTCTGGGCTTGGCAGGCGGGCTGGCTCAGGCGTTGCGGGCGGGCCACGGGAAGTGATTTAGAGTATGCCGATGAGACCACTCTTGTTAACGCTCTAAAATATCGGCATTGAAAACTTTAACTTAAAAACCCTCTCCGCTTAAGCGGAGAGGGTTTTTCGTTTCTTTTATACAAGTTTCTTATTGACCCTGCGAAGCTGCGTCATTAACTGGCAGTTCGCTAGGATTTTTTGGCACCTCCGGAATTGCCGGCTTACCTTCCTGCAAATTTGCGATAATCGTTTTTATTTCTTGATTGTCCGGATTTAAGGTAGCTACTTTCTGAAACTGATTAATTGCTTTGGTCTTGTCACCCTGACGATCATAGACTAGACCCAGGAAATAACGAGCATTAGAATAATTTGCATCTAACAAAATTGCCCGTTCAAACTCGGCGGCGGCTGACGTCCAGCTAGTTTTTTTGTAATAAAGCAAACCGAGCTGAAACGCGACACCAACATCATTAGGATAAACATTTCTAGTCTCAACCATTTTAACAATCGCTTCATTAGTTTTCCCCTGGCGATCGAAGACCAATGATTGTTGAAAGAGAGCTGGGGCATAATCTGGCTTAGCTTCCACCGCTTTACTCAGGGCTACTTCTGCCCTATCTAAATACTCCTTCATTTTTGCCTCTTGCGTTTTGTCTGCTTGAGCCGCTGGTGTTATTAAGTCAGCTGCTAAAACGTAAGATCGTCCTAGCTCTAAATAATAGAAGGGGTTTTGCGGATCAAGATTTGAGGCTTCTTGGTAAGCATCAAAAGCCCATTGTTCAGCGCCATTGATATAACCCATTACTGAGCGATAAATATTAGCTCGCTGTTCCCAATTATCAATATTAAGAGGGGCGAGATCTGTTGTTCTCTTACCAATGTTAATAGCGGTCGCAATTAAATTTTGTATTTGCGCATCGCGCTCCGCGCTTTTAGGCTTGGCTAATTCGGTATTAACCCTCAACAAGGCTGCTTGCGCCAACGATCGCAAATAAAGATCATTATAGGGATTAAGCATAACTGCATCCGTTATTTTGGTTGTCCCTTTTTCTACTTCATTTTTTACGCTAACTAAATTCAACCCTTTCTGATACAGGATATCCGCGTAATAGTAGCTTCCCCCTAGATACAAAAAACTTATAGTTAGCACCGTGACAATAACAAAAACAAAAGACAAAACCGAAGCCAAGGGAGATGTCCGGTCAAATTCCACCGACATTGAGGGTAATTTAGCAAAAGCATCTTCTTTTTCCTCTTTATCCTTAACGGATAATGATTTCAGGGCCAAAAAAGAAATACCCAACATCAACCAGAAAGCAATTTCTAGGGTTAAGTTTGTCGCGTAAAAAAACTGCAGAAAGGCCAATAGAAACCAAGCTGAATACGTAGCCATGGCCAACGCCCAATTTTTTCCTTGCCGTCTAATTAAAAGGATAAAACCATAAACCGCAAAACCAATTATTGTTATCAGCCAAGTTAAAAATCCGGTTACCCCCAGGGTGACTGGCTGGCTTGCAATTTTTGAAAAGCCCTGATTAAAACGAACGTTCCAAAAATCTGTCTGATTTAAAACTTTATCTTTATATAACCCATAAGCATAAGCGAAACTGCCCGGCCCCTTGCCAAAAAAGAAGCTATCTTTTAAAACCTGCTTATCAATGGATAATGTGGCGCTAGTTGAAGGAGAGACTTCTACCGGAATCGTTAACCAAGTAAAAATATTCAACTGCACAGGCAATAACATTAAAACCGAAAAAGCCAAGACCAGCATTGGCAAAATTAAGCGATACTGATTAATTTGGTCCCGCTTAATAATGCTTAGTGAAACAACCATAATTGTTGTTAACAGCAATGCCCACCAAACATTGGAAAAATTAATAGACAAAATCATAATCAAGAAAAAACCAGCCGCTACACCAAAAAAGATTTGCCGCCATTTAGCCGTCTCTGCTTCGCTGAATAAGACAGCGCTCAAAACTAACATCCCGGCTAAAAATATTTCTAAGGCATTAGCCGAACCAACCGTATTGAAGCTTGCTGCCTTGGCAAATTCCCAAGGCAAAAAAAACTTTCCGGCTAATTGAAAGGCGCCAAAAAGTCCCGCCAAAAAACCGGCTGAAACCAAAATTAATGATAAATTAATCAGGTCTTCCCGCTTCCGGAGATTATTAACCATAATAAAAAAGATAATAACCAAACCAATTACCACAAAAAATGACTCGGAAATTGTTCCACCAAAACCGATTAAACTCTGATAAGCATTTTTTGAAAAAACGCTGCTTATTAAATAGAAAATAGAGAAGACAACTAGCCCCATATTCAACCAACTTTTTTTCATCTCTATTTTTCCTTGAGCAATCATTTTACCCAGCCAAGCAATTAAAAGCAGAAGGCAACAAACAACCAGCAACAATTGCTTATTAAGCTCTAAAATATTGGTATTAAAGGGCAGAAAAAATAACGGAGCTAAAAAAGCAAAGACATAAAGCCCCCAACGAATTATTGCTTCACATAAATTAGCGATTTTTTTGCTATTGTCCTTGTCCATGCTTAAATCCTTCCATTGTCCCTCGGTAGAATGTTCAACCTTCTTGTTAAACACCCAAGCTAACAACGGAATTTTTTTAAATAAAAAATGCTCCCGTGTAATAGGGTTCGGATTTCTAAATATTTACTACTAAGATTATATCAAGTCTGCTAGATTAAACAACCTGCTCTTTCCACAAGTAAGTTTCTTTTTAGATTGTGCCCCAAAGAACAAAAAAAACCGCCCTTGACCGAAAGAGCGGTTTTTACAATATTTTTATTCTATTTCTACCAGAGAAAACGGCTGCCGATGCCCTCGCTTGACATGATAACGCTTTTTAGCTTTATATTTAAAAATTGTTATTTTATCGGCTCTCTCTTGCTTTAAAATTTTTGCATTAATCTTTACACCCTTAATAAATGGCTGCCCGATTTGCGTTTTATCTTTTTCTACCAACAATAAAACCTCGCTAAAGGAAACTTTGCCGCCCTCCTCCCCTTCAATTTTTTCTATTTTTAGTTTTTGCCCCGAAGCAACTTTATATTGTTTCCCGCCAGTTTTAATTACTGCTAGCTCCATAAATTTAAATGCTTAATTTGATTATTGATATATTAACAGAGCTTTAGCCAAAAAGCAAGCCCCGTTGAAAGTTTAAAATTATACACGAACTCCAATACAAGAGAGCCACAGGCGAAACCGCCCGCCTAGACTCGACGTCTAGTCGAGGCTGGCCCGCTCACTCAATAGCCCCCACAAAACGTGACTGAACTTCTGTGCGGGGTCAATTATTCTCCTTTTGGCGGAAAAGCCTTAAAAACAATACTGTTAAAACTCCCTCTGCTATCCCCGCCAAAAGCCCAATAAACATGACCTGGCCAAAACCCAGCTTTCCGCGACCCGATAAAAAAAGCTCTCCAGCATAAAAAATAACCGCCATAATGATGCCTAAAAACGCAGCTCCCCCGGCCGCAAATGAAACTTTTTGATATGTTTTTAAAAAAAACTTATAAAGATATCCACTTCCGATTGTTCCTATTATTCCCATGTTAAAAATATTGGCGCCCAGGGATACCAAACCACCATCGCCTAACATCAAACACTGAACAACCAAAACAGCCACCACTACCAAGAATCCCTCAAGTGGTCCAAGCATAATTGCTGCCAAGGCTCCACCTAAAAAATGAACAGGGAAACCTTGAATATTGGCAAAATTAAACAACTGGGCGCCAAAAATAAAAATACCCAAAGTCAACATTTTAAACAACTTGCTTTTGCCATATTGGGTTAATTTTGTCACCACGCTGCCACCCATCTCAATCCCCTCTGGCGTTTTTAAGACTGCTACTTTTTCTCTAACAAAAAGAGTTTGTTGAACTTTATTAAAAGCAAAAACCACCGCACCAGCCGCTGCCGCAATCAGAGACGAAGCCGCTCCATTATTTAAAAATCCGTCGGGTATGTGCATAAATTTTATTATTCTTCTTTAATTGCTGGAGCTTCAATCTGCATTGGCTCAATATCGTTGGTTTTACCGGTAATTTTTACCACATCCTTATCAATTTTACCAAACTCCTTATAAGCCTTGTTATACATTCCAACTGTTGTGCCAAGATTATTACCGAGCTTCTTCATATATTCCTCATAGCTTAAAAGATGTTTCTGCAGCATTTCCACATACTTACGGATTTCTTTAGCCGACTCTTCAATTTGAAGCGCGCGAAGCCCTTGCATCACTGTCTGCAAATAGGCAAAAAACGAGGTCGGCGAAACAATAATTACATGCTTATCTTTAAAAGCATATTCTATTAAATCACGCGTATTAACTTTAATTGCGCCGACCTGATTAACCAGTAAATCATAGTAGATGCCCTCAGCCGGAATGAACATAAAAGCAAAATCCATCGTATCTTCATTGGGCCGGATATATTTGGCCGTTTCGTCAATCCGGTTTTTCAAATCCATCTTAAATTGTTTTTCCAATTCCTCTTTTCTTTCGGGGTCCTTTTCATTCAAAATCCGATTATAGTTTTCCAACGAAAATTTAGAGTCAATCGGAATAATTTTTTCTTTCACAAAAACCACCGCGTCCACAATATCGCCATTTTTAAATTCATACTGCATCTTATAATTGCTCGGCGGTAAAACATTTTTCAAAACATTCTCTAAAAAATATTCGCCCAGCACCCCCCGATGCTTGGGGTTTTTTAGAACATCTTCCAATCCCTGCAACTGGTCCGCCACACCCATCACTTGCTTGTTGGTCTCGTCCAGCTTAGTTAAGCGCTCGGTCACATCCGTGATAATTTTAGCGCTTTGGGCAAATTGCTGCTGGAACATTTTGGTTGAATCGCCCATTTTGTTTTCCACTTGTGAGCCAAAAGTTTGCAGTGTCTGGCGCAATTCTTTTAATTGTTCTTGCATCATCAGCATCGCCTGATTATCTTCTTTGGGTTTTTCTTCAGTCTTTTTACGCCACAAAAAATAAGCCATCACGCCAATAGCCGCCAGCATTATTCCCAATAAAAGAAAAGTTAGGTCTTGCATAATTAAATAAATTTTAACATTTTTTCTTATAAATGAAAAGTGCTGAAGAAGTCACAAAAATTATGACCGCTACCCACTGGCTTATTGAAAAAATCCCCCAACACGGATCGGCCAACAGTCCTTGCGACTCGCGCGTAAAATCAAGTAAAAAGCGAATGACAGAACAAGACATCAAGAATAATAGAAACAAAAAACCGCTATTCTCTAAACGATCCAGTAATCCTTTTTTTCCCCACCAAAAAATCCCGAATAACGCAAGCCCGACTAAAAACTCATAAACTCCCACCGGATGGCGCAAGACACCATCTGGCCATAAAATCCCCCAGGGTAGACTTGTCACCGCGCCTTGATGGTCATTAATCAAAATGCAACCTATTCGGCCAATCGCAATTCCCAGCGCCGTTGGCAAAACCAATAAATCAACCATCTCCCAAAAGTTTAATCTTGCCAACTTAATATATCCCCGAACAAATAATATCGCGCCAAGCAGCCCCCCCATAAACATCGACCCACTATGCTGGCTAAAAAGCAAATTTATATTGTTGAAAAATCCGCCAGGCAAAAGAGCCACCGGTAAAATCTTGGATCCAAGCGCCCCGCCCAAAAATATTGCCAGCGCCAAGCCGACAACTTTTTCCAGCGCCAGATTTTTTTGTTTAGCCGAATAAAGCAATAACAGATATCCAGCACTAAAACCCAACCCAACAAACAAGCCCCAGGCGTAGAGAGTTATCGGTCCAAGATTGAATTGGTTTAAAACGAAATATGGAATCATATTTTAATAATTCACCAATTTACTTGTTATTGATTCCAGCGGGTCATCTGCATGAAAACGCCGAATTACATAACGATATTTTGGCGCCTGATCAATGATTTTATAAACGCTCAAGGCCGCTTGATAACCTGCTGTTTTGGTAAATTCAATTACCCTGGGGCTATAATCACCGCCCGGATAGGCTAAATACTCTATTCTTTTGCCAATTTTTTCCTCAATTATTTTTTTACTATCTTCAAGCTCGTGCTTTAAATCAATATCATTTTGATCGGATAAATGCGGATGGGAAATGGAATGACTGCCAATTGCCATGCCATTATTGCTCATTTCTTTTATCTGGTCCCATGTCAAAAAATCATTTGATCCGACCCAGCCGGTTGTAATAAAAAAGGTTGCCTTCATCTCATATTTTTTAAGCAGAAAATAAGCCCATTTATATTGCCCGTAGCGCCCGTCATCAAAAGTAATCGCCACAGCTTTTTCGGGCAATGGTTTGCCGGTATCAAAATAATCCATCAAATCATTAATCAAAACAGTCTGATAACCGTTTTCTTTAAAATATTTTAAATGTGCTTCAAAGCCCTCTGGTGAAACCGTAAAGGCTCGATCATTAATCGGCGCGGTTTCTGGTGGCATTGGCCGAATATGATGATAGTTAAAAACGGGAAATTTTATAATTGTATTTTCATCCGGTTTTTTATAACTTGGTTCAGGCGAAACAGTTCCGGCCGACGGCAATGGTTCAAAAATTGGCTCTTCGGATGGCGTAGGCGTAGCTGGTGTCTGAATTGCTACCTTGATATTATTTTCTGTCTTCAAATTAAACCAACCAGAATAAAAAAGCCACCCCATCGCGGTCAATAAAATAATTACTAAAATAAAAAACAACCAATTTTTCATTGGTTTTATTATAGCAAAGATTGATTAAATAAAAAATGCTCAAAATGATGACTCTGGTAGCCCTACGGGGAATCGGCCACGGCTCTCGCTCCGCCGCCGCGGGACTCGGTCTAGCTATTTTTCTTTAAACTCTAAATCCTCTAAAACTTTCTGCAGATAATTTATTGCTTTTTCCTCCTGATCATATCCTTCTATTTTACTAAGTACTGCTCGAAATGAATTATCATCCATTCTCCAATATATTTTATGGAGCTCGGTGTCTATTTTCCATAAATATCGCTCCGCTAGCTCTACATCGCTTGTACGATTTACGATTTTTTTAAAAAGGCTTGCGTATTCCTGTGCTGATATTTTTTTATCGCCAGACCAAAACATTATAAAGATTGCAGAAAAACCTTCAATTAAATGCAAACCAGTCTCGTTAACCGCTAGCTTATTCATTAAAACATAATCGTTTTCCACTTTGAGTACGCCCTTCTTAAACTCGGGACCAAGATTTTTTATAAGAGCTTTTGCTTCTGATCCAGGCAAAAACTTAACTATGCCTCTAACAGAAATTGGATGATCATAAAGATCATCAACAAAATTGTTTAATTTATTTAGATCTTTTCTCCAATTAGGAGAAGATTGATGAACAATGAATTCTGTTATTCTGCTAATAAATGTCGTATATTCGCCATATTCGCGCCGCTCAAGCTCGCCAATAGCTCCCTCGACAAGAAAAAACGTTTCTATCAAATCCTTAAATTTGTCTTCTTTGTGCACCTGCATAATATTATGTAAAATTCCGTGACAGGCGCCAGGATAATCTTTAAAGTTGGAAAGAGCTTTTTTTGTTAAATCTTTGATGCTTTTATTTTCCCCAAAATTTTTTATAATTTGATTCAGCATTTTTTCAAGCGTCCAGCTATAACAAAGTCCCCTGATATAATCGTCAATTGCTAATAAGTCCTCTGTTTTTAGTTCTACTTCGGAGAAACCCCAGCTTTCTATAATTTTATTCAGGCTTGTTCCTTGTTCACCTTTGTCAATCTCTTTCTTTTTCTCAAAATATATTCTGGAGGTATAATTTTTGATTAGCTCGCTTATTTTTACCTTTATTTCTTCCCTTTTTTCTGCGCTTCTTTCTTTATTTTCTATATCAGCTTCTTCGTGAGCGACATCGAATTCTGTAATCTTATCTTTACCTAAAATCTTTTTAACTAACGTCCGCTCCTTGTTAATTTTTTCTGCTTTTTGCCGATTAGCCGAAAGCTGGGTCAATGCTTCTTTCCTAACAAATCCGCCTTCAACAGCAGCAAATTTATCCTGTTCTTCGCGCGGAAGAATGTCTATTTTTTTATATTCTGGATTTTTATGGTCAAATTTTTCCGACATTTCTTTACAATTATTTTACTTTTTTTATTAATGGTAGCCCTACGGGGAATCGAACCCCGGTTGCATGGATGAGAACCATGCGTCCTAACCACTAGACGATAGGGCCATAAAAAATTTTCAATTACCAATTTTCAAATTAATTTAGGATTAATTTGAGTATCTCTAATTTATCACCTTTTCTCGTTTTTTTCAAATAAATTTGACTCCCTCGCCCTTATCCACAGCTTAATCAGTTGACAGGTGAACGGATGTTCAATAGACTGTACCCATAAGCAATAATCAATTTTCAAATCTCAATTTTCAATCAATAATCAATGTTCTAATTTTCAAACTTTTGCCCGCCCTCGGCAAGCCGAAGGCGAGGCCGGGGAAAATTTTTACCCTGAGCGAAGTCGAAGGGTGGTCATTGAAAATTCATTGTAAATTGGTAATTGGTGCTTGAAAATTCTTAAATCTATGGACCTCCAAAAACCATTAGACAAAATTAGAAAATTTTATTTTGACCGCAAGCGGCTTCCCTCTTACCGCGAAATCGCCAAGCTTTTAAATTTTAAATCCGTCAACGCTGCTTGGCGCGTAGTGAAACAATTAATTGAGCAGGGTTATTTGGATAAGGATTCCCAAGGCAAACTTATTCCAAAAAAAATAGCCCACGAATTAAAAATTCTGGGCACGGTTGAAGCCGGCTTCCCCACCATGGCAAATCAAGAAGACATGGATACTATTTCCCTCGATCAATATCTCCTAACGCGGCCCGAGAAAAATTATATGCTCCGAGTTATCGGTCGCTCGATGATAGACGCGGGCATTTCTCCCAATGACCTTGTTATCGCCGAATCAGATAAAGAACCCCTTAATGGCGATATCGTTATTGCCGAAGTTGATGGTGCCTGGACAATGAAATATTTTCAAAGACGAAATAAAGAAATAATTTTAATTCCGGCTAATAAAGACTACCCTAATGTGTATCCAAAACAAGAGCTTAAAATCGGTGGCGTCGTGGTTTCGGTTATTAAAAAATACTATTAAACACAGTATAAAAAAAGGCCTTAAAAGAACGGCCTTTTTTGTTTAATTTATTTTTTGTCCCAAGATTTATCCTGACGGACCAAGAGCTCTCCGGCTTTTTCCGGTTGTGCCATTATTTCTTTCACCACTTTTTCCATTCTAATTCCTTGAGACCCCTTAACTAGAATAACGTCACCCTCTTCCATTAAATCTTGCAACAAACGCCCCGCTTCCTCGGCGCTGGCAAAATGAAAGACTTTTTCTTTTATCATTCCTTGCTTTTTTGCCTCGTCAGCCAAAAAAATTGCTCGCTCACCAACGGCCAAAACGATTTCGGCCACTTCCGCCGCTTTCGCTCCTGCACGCCGGTGCGCTTCCTCGGTAAAAGATCCCAACTCCAGCATGTCTCCAATCACAGCTATTTTTCTTCCAGGCACCAGAGCAAGAAGTTCTAGCGCACCTAGCGTTGAACTCGGAGAAGAATTATATGTATCGTCTATAATCCAAGAATCCTTAATCCCGTGAATTAACCGCAGGCGCCCAGCGGGCGCCTCATAACCCTTAAGAGCCTCAGTGATTTCGATTAAATTCATTTTAAAAATAAGACCAACGGCCACACCAGCTAAAACAGAATAAATCTGATGTTTAGCATAAACATTTTTTAAACGAAGTGGCACATTACTACCCTGATAATCAACCTTGAAAGAAATTCCTGCCTCACTTAAATTTTCCAAATGCTGCTCAAAGTTAACTACTCGCAAATTTGCTTTTTCTTCAAAACCATAACTAAAAATTTTTCCCTGTGTCCGGTGCGCCATCATTTTTACCCGCTCATCGTCAAAGTTTAGAACCGCCCAACCATCTTTTTTCAGGCACTTTAAAATATTAGACTTTTCTTTTGCCACCTGGTCGGCCGTTTGAAAGAATTCAACATGAACCGGAATTTCACCAATCGCCGTGACTACTCCTACATCACATTTTACAAAACTGGTTAAATAAGCAATATCACCCAAGCGATCTGCGCCCATTTCTAAAACCAGAACCTGCGGATAATCTTTGGTAAAAAAAAATTCGAATAAGCCGACTAAAAAAATCTGCAACCATCTCCAAGAAGAGCTACCACCCGTTTCTTGTCCCAAAATAGTTAATGGAACACCGATTTCGTTATTATAATTTTTAATATTTCGCCGGACATTATATTTGTCTTTTAAGACAGCGTAAATAACCTCTTTAGTGGAGGTCTTACCGACACTGCCCGTCACCCCAACAATCATCGGTCTATACCGCCAAAGGGTGGCTTGGGCCAATAATTTTAATATGAAGCAAAGTATTTTTTTGAGCATGGACTTAATGTAAAATGTAAATCTCAAAATGTAAAATGATGGTTCGACTTCGCTCACCATCTTGAGCCCGTCGAAGGACAATGTAAAGTGTAAAATTTTTATAAATCCATCCCGCATAGCGGGATACCAAAACTTTACACTTTGATATTTAAATTTTTAATTATTTATCATTCTTCCGGCGGAATTTCATAATAATTAAAAAGATATTGTGTCAAGTCACCAAATACTGGCGCTAGCGATTCTGAAGCAAATTGAATTCCGCTGGGCCTATCCATTTTTAATAAGATTAAAAATTTGGGATTATAAGCTGGCGCATAACCAATAAAGGAATGGATGGTCTCGTCGGCTGAATAGCCATCGCGAGTGGCAATTTGAGCGGTTCCAGTTTTACCAGCAATAAAATATCCCTTGATTTTAATCTTATCATAACCATTACGCACTGTACTAACAAGCATCGCCGTTAATTTTCCGGCAGTCGCCGGAGTAATGACACTGCGTAAAATCTGCGGTTGAGTCACTTTTTCTTGACCATCAGGTTGAACAATTTTCTCAACCAGATATGGTTTCATCATTTTGCCATCATTGGCAATAGCACCAATAGCCGTCGCCATTTCGATTGGCGTCACCGAAACTCCTTGGCCAAAAGCCGCCGTCGCAAAATTTATTTCCCGTCCTTCTTCTTTCAGGGCTTTTAAATCGCCTCTTACTTCACCTGCCGTATCAATTCCCGTCATCTCGTCAAAACCAAATGCTTCAATATAATTTTTGAATACTTCCCCGCTAATTAATCTTTGAACAAAAATGACACCCGTATTAATAGACCTTTCCAACACCTGAGTCATTGTGCTCTGGCCGTAAGTTTTTAATTGTGAGTTCTGAATTGTATAACCGCCGATTTTTGCTGAACCCGTATCAACAAAGGTTGTCTGTGGAGAAATTTTTCCGCTATCCAGCCCAGCCGCCATTACAATTGGCTTAAAAATTGATCCCGGCTCATAAAGTTTCTGGGTGCAGGAGTTCATAAAATAATCAGGGTCTTTTATATTTTGATAATCATTCGGATTAAAATCAGGCAAGCTTACCATTGCCCGGATGGCACCAGTTTTGGGCTCAAGCACAATGGCACAACCACCGGCCGCATTCCACTTTTCAACTACCGCTTTCATTTTCTGCTCAATCATATACTGAATATTCTGATCCAATGACAAATAGAGGCTAGCCCCGTCCTGCGCTGGCTCAAGATTATAATCGCCCACTAAAAGCCATCGCCCTAACGCATCTTTTTCTGATTGCAAAAAACCGCTTTGGCCACCCAGAATGTCTTCGTAATATTGCTCAAGTCCGTATTGCCCGACTTTCTTATCGTTCTTGGTGCCTAAAAATCCTATTACGTTAGCAGCTAAGCTTCCCTGGGGATACCACCGCCAAGCTTCCGGCGTTAAGTGAACTCCTTTTAGGTTTAAGCTCTTTATTTTTTCAGCTATCTCGTCGTCCAATTTTGATTTTAAAGGTTCGTATGGGTCTTCTGAATTTTTTAATTTTTCCAAAATTTTATCTTCCTCAATATTAACCAAAGGGGCTAATTTTTGCGCTACCGTTTTTTTATCAATAACCTCTTTGGGCGACAAAAATACTGTCTGAAAACTACGGTTAACTGCTAGTTGATGCCAAGCATTATTTTTCTCTTGAATAAAAATTTCCCCTCGCCGGGGAATTAATTTTGCCAGCACCTCGTGCTGATCTTGAGCCAAAGCTGTATAAAAACCGTGCCTGACAATTTGAAGAGAAAATAGACGAGCAACAATGCAACCCGTAATCAAAAAAACAAAAATCAGCAAAGTATAGAATCTAAGATTACCAAGCTTTTTCATACCGGGTAGTGAAAATTTGACAATGAATTCTTTTAATTAAATTAAGCAACTAAACTTTATCCATTTTTTAGGTCAAATCAGGAATTATTATCCGTTAGTGAATATGTCAGTCAACTTTCTACCACCCGGCATACCGCTGTTCGTCAATTACGGTCTTTGAGACAAAACAAAAATCCCAGAAGGGACTTTTAAATAATCGATTTTTTCAACACTAACCAAATTCAAATTTTTGGCTACGCTTTCTAAGTTGCTCAAAGATCTGGCGCGCATTAAATTTACCGTCAATTGTTGATTCTTGTCCTGTCTTTCTTTTAAAAAAGCTTGCGCTGCACGTAATTCAAAATTTTTAGCAACCACCTTATTAACCTGAGCCAGATAAGCCACACTCATAAAGAGCAAACCAAATATGATTGCTAAACTTATGCTTATTTTGCCTTTTTGGACAACAAAGGACGCCTTGTTGCAGTTATAATAGGTCATCGGATAAAGGATTTCTAGGCCTTTTTAAAAACTCTTAATTTGGCACTGCGGCTTCGCGGATTAATTTGGACTTCCGCTTCACCGGCAATAATCGGTTTTTTGGTTAAAATTTTACCTTGTCCAGCTTTTGCTTGTTCCCGAAAAAAATTTTTAACTATTCTGTCTTCCAAAGAATGAAAAGAAATAATCGCGAGCCGTCCGCCGCTTGTCAAAACATCCATTGCTTCGGGAAGAACTCCTTGAAGATTCCCCAACTCGTTGTTAACGGCAATTCGCAAAGCCTGAAAAGTTCTTGTAGCAAAATGTATCCTTGCATGTTGAAACTTTTTAGGAATTGCCGCCGCTATAACGACTAGCAATTCCTTGGTGGTTAAAATACTCTTTACTTTTCTAAAACTAACTATGACTTCACTAATCTTCCTGGCCCAAGGCTCTTCCCCGTATTCTTTTAATATTTTTTCTATCTCGTCTTTCTGCCAATGGTTAATAATCTCTCTGGCCGGCAAATCATTTGATTGGCTATAGCGCATGTCTAATGGTTCGTCCTTCAAAAAAGAAAATCCCCGACCACTTGCCTCCAATTGATCAGAAGAAAATCCCAGGTCCAGTAAAATTCCGTTTATTGGGATAAACTTCTTTTCTGCCGTATTTTTTTTTAAATTAGCGTAGCTATCGTTTATAAAAATTATTCGTTCTGGCAACTTAGTATCCTTGTCGGCCACAATCTTTTTAGCTCGATCAAGTGATTCGCTATCCCAGTCAAAACACATCAACTTGCCGCCTGGATAATTCTTTTCTAAAATCGCCAGTGTATGCCCAGCCGCACCGCAAGTACCATCAATAAAATTTTCGCCCGACTGCGGATTTAAATATTCTATTACCTCCTTAACAAGAACAGGAATATGCATAATCGGATTAAACTCTAAATTCTAATATCTAAATACTAAACAATGCCTAAATTCAAATCTTTAAATTCAAAACGATTTTGAATTTGGAGCTTCGGTCATTAGAGTTTGTCTAGAGCTTAGAATTTCGGATTTAGAATTTTCCACTTTTCGCTCCCGAACCGCAAGCCGTAAGCCATAGCTTACTGTTTGCGGCCTCCGGTTCGGTTGCGATTAAAAGCCAATTTCCGACAATTTACTCGCCATGTCACCGACTGATTTCTCTGTTTTTTGTTTATAATCATCCCAGCGTTTTTGATCCCAAATTTCCAAATGATTAAAGACGCCGGCAATCACTACATTTTTTTCAATCATCGCATATTGTTTCAAATAATCCGGCATTAAAATCCTACCAAGCCCATCAAATTCAACAGCAACTGCTCCGGATAAAATTACCCTGGCTAATCCCCGCGCTTCAACCTGACCAGTCGGCAACTTGCTTAACTTATCAGCTAATTTTTCCCATTCTTTTAAGGGATACAACGCCAAGCAATTATCAAGACCACGCGTCAGTACCGCGCCGGGCCCCAATTCTTTTCTAAGCTTAGCTGGAATGGCCAAGCGTTTTTTTTCATCAATAGTATGTTTGTATTCGCCGATTAGCATGCCAACCCAGCCTCCTATGCTTGTTGCCAAGCATAATGAAACTTTTATAAATTTCTAAATTTAATACTGCCTATTTTAGTAAATATATATTGCTCAGGAGGCTGGGTTGAGCACCCCGCCCTCTAATCACTAATTCTCTTTTTTAAAGCTCGCCACGCACTGCCATAATGCTTCAATCTTCTTTCTCTGTTTCTGGCTGTTTTTTCAGAAATATAAGCTTCATAATATACCAAGCCCCAATATTTTTTGTCTTCTTTCTGGTGCTCTAAAAAACGCCTCTTTAAATCGCTTGTATAACCGATGTAAAAATCTTTCTTTTGACCCTTTAAAACATAAACGTAATGCATAGAGGGCGGGGTGAGACTTCGTCTCATTCCGAGCGAAGCGAGGGAATTATCCCTCGATCGGACTCCGTTAAACGGAAAGTCCCTCGCTTGGCTAAGAATGACTTGAGTTGTCCACAGAAATGGGTACTTACTAACACTCTTATCCACTTTTCTCCACTTCCCTTCCATTTTATTCCACCAAACATATCATGTCAACCACTTGATTTCCGACTAAGAAAAAACCAGCTAAAACAAAAAATGGCTTATTCAAGCCATTTTCTTACTTTTAAGTGTTTTTATTATCCACCAATTATCCCCAGACGCTTGTGAAGAGTGGGCGCATCTGGACTCGAACCAGAGACCTTTCCGATGTGAACCCTTCGACAGGCTCAGGATAAACTCCACGCTCTACTTCACCCCGCCAAACTTTGGGTGGGTGATGCTGGGCTCGAACCAGCGATTCTACCCCCCGCTGTTCTAACTAGAAAAAGAAACAACGACTAAATTAAAAAAGGGAACAATTCAAGCGATGTCTCCTCCGAAGTACGTTCTATAAATTTTTTCATACGTCAAATCTTTTTTATTCCCCTCTAAGGCAACCTCGCCATTTTCTAAAATGTATGTACGGCTAGCGATGTCTATAGCCTGTTTCGCATTCTGCTCGACAATAATTATAGCTTTGCCCTCCTTGTTTATTTCTAAAATTTTATCAAAAACTTCCTTCATTATCTTTGGGGCTAATCCCAAAGATGGCTCATCCAATAATAATAATTCTGGGTCTTGAACCAAGGCTCTTCCTATCGCCAACATTTGCTGTTGGCCTCCTGACAAAGTAAAAGCATACTCATTTTGTTTCTCTTCCAAAAAAGGAAATCTTGCAAAAACATTCGATAACTTTCTTTTTAAAAGCTCGCGATTTTCGATTATAAAGGCGCCTACCTCTAAATTCTCCCGGACAGTTAGATCAGAAAAGATTTGTCTTCCTTGGGGGACATAACTTATTCCTTCGTGAATCAAATAATGAGTACCGAGCTTAGTTATGTTTTTACCGTTGAACAAAATCTTTCCCGAATAAATTTCACATAAGTTAAAGATACTTTTCAATACCGTTGATTTACCAGCGCCATTTGGACCAATTATCGCAACAATTTCCGCCGGCTTAACTTCCAAGTCTACGCCTTTCAGAATCTCCATACCATTATATCCAGATTTCAAACGCTCAAGCTTCAACATAAATTAAGATTTCATCGCCTTTATTTGAAAAAATGCCGGATAGCCATATTCCTTTCCCCATAAAGGCGTTAATAAATGATTCTTTTCAATTATAAGCTCTTGGATTTTAGTTATTTTTAATTTTGTCTCCAGGGCTACGCCGATATAGGTCGAAATAGTATGATGCCACACTTCCGACATGAAAACATTACCCTCTATGTCATAATAAAACTCTTTAAATTTCTGACTCTCATTATAAGGTTTATCTTCTAAAGACTCGTGCTTTAGCCAACATTTATTTTTCATTCTTGTCGGACTAAATAACGTGAACAAAAACGGGTGGCTGACTGACACTACCAAAATTCCTCCCTTCTTTAATATTCTATGAGCTTCTCTAAAAAATAGCTCAATAGCCTTAGTGTCATTATGAATTAATACGCTGACAGATGATACACCGTCAAAAAAATTACTCTCGTAAGGCGTCTTCGTAATGTCGGCTAAATCATATTTAATTCCCAATGGTTCTTTTTTTTCAAAATCAACCGCAACCTCTAGCATCTTCTTCTCTCTTTCACAACCAAAAACCAACGCTCCTTTTTGCGCTAATGCCCTCGCCAGATATCCAGCGCCAGCCCCGCTTTCAAGAATTTTTTTGCCCCTAATATCACCCAGCAAATCAATTACCCGAGGCCTTCCAATTATATCGCCCATCACCCGCGGCTTATTCTTTCTCCAAAACTCAGCGCTGGAGCTATAATTATTCTTTTTCATAGCTTATTTTCCCATTATAGTCCTTCTTTAATCCACAGAAACTCTTTGTTATTTCTGGACGGGCACCAACATATCGCCGCTCAAGACATACAAAGAAGGAGAAACCAAGGCGTCATTACTTCCGTTCATTCTAATAGATCCGCTTTTCCCATCAATTACTACCTCTTTCGTTTTCACTTTTAAACACTCCGGGTCATCCGCCCCCTTTTTTATCTCTTCGCATTTCTTCATTCCTCCAATTAGCACCTTGGCCATATCATAGCCAAAAACATAATCTGTATTTTCTTTGCCATATGCTACTGTCACATATTCTATGCCGCTCTCTTTTATTATAGAAGATATTTGACTTATAACATCGCTCCTGGCCCCGTCACTCATTAAAATAATAAATTTGGGCAAATACTTCAATTCAATGGCTTGTTTAATGAAATTAATATCTTGATTAGCATAGCCGGTAATCATTAAGCCATCGATTTTTTCGCTTTTCATTTTTAATATGACTGTCCGAAAATCTGTATCGTCCGCACCAAAACCATATTTTATAGTTTTAATCTTTTTGTCGAGCTCCCCCAGTATTAGCTCTGCGGTTTGATTCATAAGATAAGCAACTCCCAGCTTTTCTCCCTTGCCCCTCATCCAATCAGCAGCCACTTTCGCCTCTTGACTAGCATCCGCATAAACTTTAAAGGCATAATCATTTTCCTTGGCAAAAGTCGAGGTCATCGCATCATACATCAAAATAATCCCATCTTGTTTTGACAAGGGATTTAAGGCTCCCATCACACCACTAGAAAAAGTAAAAAGAACTTTTATCCCCTGACTTTTTAATAATTGATAGTTATTAACGGCTATTTTTGGATCTGCCTGGCTATCTTCGATAACCAAATCGATCTGTTTGGAAAGCGTCTTATTGGCGTTAGCTTCGTCTATCGCCCCCTTGATGCCCCTGAGCATATTTTCTCCATAATCGGCGCGAGCGCCCGTTAAGGGGATAGCCAAACCTATCTTAATCGATTCTCTCTCGATAAATTTTTGAGACATCATATACCAAGCCCCACAAATAATAACAATGACAATTACACCAATAATGATTTTTGTTGTTTTAGCCATAATTTTATTAACCTATTAATTAATACTAGCAAATCTGCCTTTAAAAAATTAGGATTTCGTCTGGCCGCCAAGGTAGGCCTCTAGGACCTTGGGGCTATTTCTTATCTCTTCAGGGGTGCCCCTAGCGATTACTTCGCCCTTTTCTAAAACAAGTATACTATCGGAAACGCTTAAGGTAAAGTTCATGTCGTGTTCGATTAAAAGGATTGTCGCGTCTGATTTTTTCAAGTTTAATAAAATCCCAGCTATTTTTTTTCTTAATTTAGGACTGATTCCAGCAACCGGCTCATCAAGTATCAAAAAACTATGAGGGTTTAAAATCGTTCTTGCCAGCTCAATCAATCTTTTCTGGCCAAAACTTAATTCTCTAGCCAATTTATTCTCAAATTCTTCCATTTCCACTAATTTTAGCATCTCCTTGATTTTTTCTTCTTCTCTCGTCGTTTTATTTATGCTGAATAGATTTTTCCAAAATCTGGTGTCTTCGTTGTTTACGGCTAAAAGCAAATTCTCTTTAACCGTTAAATTACCGAAAAGTCTGGTTTGTTGAAATAAACGAGAAATACCCAAATTAGATATCTGTTCTGGCGACGTATGCGTTATGTCTTTACCATTAAAAATAATTTTACCTGCGTCTTCTTTAATAATGCCGGATATGAGATTAAAAATAGTTGATTTGCCAGCGCCATTCGGTCCAATTAAAGCGGTAATTGCATTTTTTTTTACATTAAAACTGCAGCCGTTCACCGCCTTTATCCCTCCAAAATACTTTCTTAGGTCTCTAACCTCCAGCATATTTATTCTAATTCTACTTTTCCGTAAAATCCTCTTGGTTTATAAATTAATATCCAAAGCAAAATCAGCGAATATATAATTTGTCGCGCCGGGCCTACTATTGATGACGGGAAGCCGACAAAAGATAGAGATTCCGGCAATAACACCAAAATTATTGTAGCAATGATTGTTCCTTTTAGCGAAGCTAGCCCGCCTATAATTATAATGGTAATTATAGGAATTAACTGAGTTAAAGTAAATGACGAGGGATCAATAAAAGTAATATAGTGTGCGTACAAACTACCGGCGAGACCGGCAAAGAAAGCGGAAAGCATCAAGGCAATTGATTTTATTTTAAAAGTACTTTTACCCAAAATTCTAGTCGCCAATTCATCGTCTCTTGTCGCTTCTAACGCTTTTCCAAAAGGAGAAGAGGTTATTTTTCTAATAATAAAATAGGATATAAAAGCTACAAAAAAAGTTAAAAGCAAAAAATTAAAATTATCCGAAAAAATAAAACCGAAGAATATCGGCTTGGGAATCCCAGGCAACCCCAGGGAGCCATTTGTCAATCCTTTCCAATTTAAAGCAACAACATAGACGACAAAGCTAAAGCCAAGTGTTGCTAAAGCAAGATAGTCTCCTTTTAATTTATTGGTTGGCAATGATAGTAAAAATCCAAATATCATTGCCACAACCCCTGCCAGCAAAAAACAAAGCCACCATGGCCAACCGGCCAAAGCCAATAAGGCCGAGGCATAAGCGCCAATAGCATAAAAAGCAATATGGCCTAAATTAAGCAAACCGGCAAATCCGACGGCCAATTGCAAGGAAATAGCCAAGATAAAATAAATTCCCAAAAGAATTAACAAATGGACAAAGTATCCCTCTATCATAATTAACAGTTCTTTTTGATTCCCAGAATGCCCTGCGGCTTAAATAATAAAAAAACAAATAATATTAAAAAAGCAACTGCATCTTTATAGCCAGACGGCAAAAACCATATTCCAAAATTTTCAACAAGACCCAAAAGGAAAGAGCCGAGTATGGCCCCCGGCACGCTCCCAATGCCGCCAATAATTGCTCCTGTAAAACCTTTAATCATCAAGCTTGTACCCATGGTCGGCTCAAGGTTTCGATCCAACCCAATCAAAACAGCGGCAACGCCGGCAATTGCAGAGCCAATAACGAAGCTCCACATATAAATTTTTTCAGAAGAAATACCGACAATTTCTGCCGCGTCTCTATTGTCTGCCACTGCCCTCATTGCTTTACCAATTTTTGTTTTCTTCATAAAAAAGAAAAGTAACCACAGCAAGAAAATTGAAAAAATAATAATGAAAACTTGTAAGGGTGTTATAATCGCCCCAAAAAATTCCAGCCCCTTTGCTACTTTAATAAAATCGAATGTTTTCGCGCCCGCGCCAAACAATAAAAGGATAAAAGATTCTAAAAGAACCAAAAGCGCAAAGCTGGCAATTAGCAGTATAGCCGAACTGGCTTTCCTTTTACGAAGCTGTTTATAAACTGCAACATTTAATAACCAACCCAGAAACACGGCGAAAATAACAGCTAAAATTACCGAAAGACCAAAATTTAAGTTAAGAATCGAAAATAGAAAATAAAGAGCGTAAGCAGCAAAAACTAAAACGCCTCCATGGGCAAAAGGGATAAAGCGGCAAGTTGAATATATCAAAGAAAAACCGATGGCCACTAAAGCATAAGTGGCTCCAGCAATTAAACTATTTATCAATAGTTGCAAAAATATATCCATAATAACGCGTCTCTACTTATCAGCTTTGCACCCGCTAGCATTAAAAACACCAACCCCCTGCCCCTCCTGACAAAAAGTTCCACTCCCCTCAACGGTGCGGCAAACCAGCAATCACTTTAACTTGTCCGCCCAAAAGATGAGGACGCGTTTGGACCCGCCCGGTACCAGCTAAACGGTACTGGGCGCCCCGAACCCTTTATAGTGGTTCGGGGCGAACTACAAGTGGGCGGTATAAGATTTAAACCTATGGCATCTGCAATGCCTGCTCCGTTAAATAATTGTGGGTGATGCTGGGCTCGAACCAGCGACCTTTGCAATGTGAATGCAACGCTCTACCAACTGAGTCCCGATGTTCTGCTTCGCAGAAATCGGGATCCCGACTTCGCCTCTGGCGAACGTCGGGACTAATTAGAACTAATAATACGTTTTATAATTTTTGCACTTTTCTTAGATTTTAAGAATCTTTCCCTCCTATAAGCCAATTGAATATCGGAATATTCCTCAGTTCTTGCTACAATAAATGGTCGCCGACCTCGTGTTGATCTAGCTAACCCATTATTGTGTTCTGCCAGTCGCCGCTCAACATTATCCGTAACCCCGATATAAAACTTATTATCTTTTAAGCTTTGCGCGAAATAGACAAAATAAGATTTCATGGTGGGCGGTATAGGATTTGAACCTATGGCATCTGCAATGTGAATGCAGCGCTCTACCGCTGAGCTAACCGCCCCTCCCAACCGACCGTTAATCTATAAACTTAACTTTATTTATCATCTTCTCGTGCGGTTTTTCCAGAATGTCGCGCACAAACCGGTCAAACATATGAAAGCGATAATCAAATTCTTTCGAGGTTAGCGCGGCGTAGGCGATTTCCCGCCCCACTTCCGCCTCCATATCGCCCAAGAATTTCTTAAGCTTGCGCTCATTAATATCATCCCCTACCAAGAATAAATCCACCCGGCTGTTCTCGGTGTTTAAAAATACCCCGCTGATTAACGCCATTTTTATCCGGCCCAGCTTTAAAATTTTTGCCAATATTTTATCCTTAGAAGTTGGACTTGATTTTAAGATCAAGCTTTGCAATTCATAATAAAAATCAAATTTAGGATTTACGGCATAATAAAGACCGCCTTCAATTTGTTTTTTACTGTTGGCTTTTACTTTTTTCAATTTTAAAAAATTAATGCTTTCCAGTCCCTTAACCTGTCTAATGGTCACCCCCTTGGAAGATTGCGTCTTTCTAATAATATCGCTCATCGAAAAAAACCTATTAGGATTTCTTAAAAAAAGTTTTAATAACTTAACCTTAACCGGTGAATCAAATAATTGTTCTAAAATTTGCTCTGGCATATTTTTATAAATACAATCGCCTGCTGACCAAAGACAAGTAAAACAAGTCTTCGCGACAACAAGTCAATCATAAAAAAACAGGGCTTTCCCCCTCCGAAAAAGCTATATTATTGATTAATTTAAGGTTAATCTTTTTTTTAGATATAATCAAGTGTCTACGCAAAAACTAATCCCTCTACCTTATTTTAACAAAAATGCTATAATATTCCTATGATAAAAACCGAAGAGATTCTTATCCGCGGACCAAAAAACAAAGAAACTATTTGTGATATTTTTTTATATGAACCAGAGAACATCGAGGAAGCGTCGCTCGGCGGACTTTATATGGTAGCTGAGATGACGGCAAGTTCCAGCTCTTTCCATTTAATTAATCTGCTCAGCTCCCTAATCAAAAGAGAATATTATTCTCTTCCTCACCGCGGACCGACTGAATCGCTTGAAGCTGGATTGAAAAAGGCCAATGCCACACTCAGCGACGTGGCCAATCAAGGCAACTTAAGCTGGTTTGGCAAGTTGCATTTTATTTGCGCCGCCATTAACAAGGAAAAAGATATTTTCCTAACTCAAACCGGTTCTGCCCAGGCTCATCTTTGCCGAGAAGGAGAACTAATCAGTATCACCAAAAAAATTATTCCGCCGACAGAAAGACCTCATCCGGCCAAAACCTTTCAAAGCGTTGTCTCTGGAAAAATAGAACCATCAGATAAGATAATTTTTGGCACACCGGCGATTTTTGATTTTTTTTCTCCCTCAGGATTAGCTCAGCTTTTTACCCTGCCCAAAATTGAACAAATCGCCGATCAAATGAACAAGGTTCTGCGAGAACAAAAAAAACCAAGCCCTCTAAGCGCTCTCCTGCTTGAAATAATGGCCGAAAAGCTCCTTGTTCAGGGAGTTAAACAAAAAAAAGAGTTTATTACTCCACCAATTTTACTAGGAGAAATAATTAAATAATCTTTCCCCTTAAAAAAATACTCCGTCCCGTATTTGCGGGACGGAGTATTTTTGTTGTGCAAGTTATTTTAATTCAACTGTCGCGCCAGCTTCAGAAAGTTTCTTGCGAATTTCTTCCGCCTCTTCTTTCTTAACGTTTTCTTTTATCATCTTTGGAGCGCTATCCACTAAATCCTTAGCCTCTTTGAGTCCAAGTCCAGTCACTTCGCGAACAACTTTAATAACATTAATTTTTTGTTCACCCGCAACCTTAAGCTCAATACCAAAAGAAGTTTTTTCTTCTTTTGCCGCTCCACCTTCGCTATCACCGGCTGATGCCGCTGCCACTGCCATTGGAGCAGCCGCCGAAACACCAAATTTTTCTTCTAAAACCTTAACCAATTCGGCTAAGTCCAAAACAGACAATTCTTCAATCTGTTTTACCAAATCTTTAAATTTGGCCGGAACCTCAACAATCTTTTTTTCTTCGCTCATATGTTTATTTTAGATATTAAGAATATCGTGTAAAAAACCATTAAAAGACGAGGAGGTATATTTTTAAACGCTCAGCTTTGTGAGCGGGCATGGTGCCCCGCAACTGCGGGGCGAGCGAACAAAACTGGCGAATAAAATTTCCTGGCTGGGGAAATTTTATGTTTTAAAAATATATTTCCGAGTCTTCGTTTTTTACAACAATATCCGAATTAATCTGTTATTTTTTAATTTGTGATAACACTCTAACTAATCCACTCAAGTTTCCCTGCAGAACATTAACCATTCCTCTTAGCGGCGAAGCAATCGATCCAACAGCTTTGGCCAACAATTCTACCCTTGAAGGCAACTTAGCCAGGCCCACTACGCCATTCTTATCAATAAAAATATTATTTAAAATACCGCCTAAAATCTTCAATTTATCTTCCTGCCGGCTAAACTTATAAACTACTTTGGCTGGCGCAACTTCATCTTCATAACCCATAACGACTGCTAGCTGGCCTGACATTTTCTTAGCATCAGCATCAATAATCCCAGCATTCTTTAAAGAAAGATCCACTAAAGTTTTTTTCGCAACTTGAATATCCACTCCTTGTTTTTTTAAGTCTCGGCGAAGTTTAGTTAATTTGGCCACGGTCAAACCCGTATAATCAGCAAAAACCGCTGACTTAATTTTGCCTAATTTATCAGTTAATTCTTTAACGATTGTCTCTTTTTGTGCTTTTGTTTGCATAGTTTTTGTTTAAATAAAAAACGCCTCTTCCAGGCGCGCTAACAATAAACTATTCGTAAATTACGATTAGCTACTTTCCGCCTAGGTAGGACTTACATTTCGATTTTACTCTTTGGGTTTACCCTGAGTTTGTCGAAGAGCCTACTTTCTTGGGCTTGTCCATCCGTAGCTTTATGCGAAGGAGGACTATATTTAATTACTTAGATTATACTCGCCTATTAAAAAATGTCAAGAACAATAAAAAATGTAGACCAAAATAAAAAGGGGCACCATTCTTCGGGTAGCCCCATGTAAAATAACGCATTAAATATTTCCTCGCCTCAGATTTTTGAAACGATTGAAGCGCCATTTGCCATTGCCGCAACCACTACTTCAGCGCCATTCCACACCCTCTTATAAACGAGGATTTCCACGCCGGGATAATCCGCCCTTATCCCCACGATCGGGTCAGGCTCAAACGAATCAATCACCGCCGAGACCTTTTCCATGACCAACGCCTTCTTGTCTGGATTAACCACCACCTCTAAGTTTTCCACGATATTTCCTCCTAAGCATACGGGTTCTAGCCCCGAATTGCCTCTTTTGGAACTAGGTAAATACTAAAATTAAAACAAAGAAATGTCAAGTATAATTGGTAATGTGCACACACATATTGCGCTCAACAATTTGATTAAAAAAAGCCACCGGATAAACCAGTGGCGCGGCAATGCCGACTTGAATAGGATCAGTTGATACAGGGCAACGGAGATATTTTTGATAAAAATTCTCCAATAGAAATCTCTTCGTCTCCTCTTTTCACCTTCCTGACAGCGCATTCCTTGCACACCTTGCCAGTCGTTCCCCGAAACCCGACGCCGTAATGATAAATTTCTCCTACGGCGAAAGCAAAATGAGCCGATCCCCCCTCTTTGTCGCATCCCTCCTTTCCGCAAAGAACGCATTTTTCTGCATGCTTTGTCTCTTCGCCGCAAAAATCGCAACGAATAACCACCACGTCCCGCTTCTCTGTTTTCCTCGACATAATCCCCTCCTATTTTAAGCTATTTTAGGTACTTTACTTTATTCCTATTATGCTCCTCTAAAGTCTTACTAAAAACAGTCTCTCCGTCAAGCGGGTGTAGAAAATATAAATAATCAGTCGCCGGCGGATTAATTGCCGCCTCAATAGCCGCCGCCCCCGGATTACAAATTGGCGTTGGCGGTAAGCCTCGATTTTGATAAGTATTATAGGGCGAGCTGACTTTTAAATCTTCGTATAACGGCTGGCGATCTTTTTTACCGGTCACATAGTTTATCGTTGCATCCGATTCTAATGCCATACCAATTCTTAAACGATTAGCAAAAACACCAGCGACTAATGGCATATCTTGATCACCAATTGCTTCCTGCTGAATAATAGAAGCTAATTTAACTACTTCATAAACCGTTTTATTTTGCTTGGCAATTGCTTCTCGCCACTCGGGTAATAATTTTTTATCAAAATTATCCAAAAACTTTTTTACAATTTCTTTTGCAGTTGCATCACTTTTAAACCGATAAGTATCGGGGAACAGGAATCCCTCCAAATTTGCCTCTTCCGGCGCACCATTAAAAAATTTATACTGAACGACATAATCGGCAATTTTTTCTTTACCCAGACTTTCTGCCGCTAAAAAGCCTTGCGCTAAAAGACGTTCTTTAATTTGAATTAACGAAAATCCCTCAGGAAAAGTGACTTGGATTTCGTCGTTAACCACTTTGCCGCCAGTAATAACTTCGATAATTTGTGGCACATTTTGCGAGACATTAATTCTATAATTTCCAGCCTGCATATTAGTTCCTTGATTTTTTAACCAAACATACGATTCAAACCAAAAAGGACTTCTGATTAAGCCTTGATTTTTTAACAAAGCAGAGATTCCCTTAACCCCTATTCCTTTCTCTATTTTTACATCCACGGTCGCCCCGCCTTTACAAACTCCGGAGCAAATCGGCTGATAAATTTGAGACCAAACATAAACAAAAAAAACGATTGGCACTATTATTAAAATCACCATTGCGCCTCCTATAAAAAAACGCCTCCGAACAATTATTTTTTCTTTTGACTCAATCCTCTGTTTTTGCTCTGACGCATTTTCTATATTATTTTTCATATTCTTTTTTAAAAATATTTTTAATTCTTACTGTCATTATACTTTGAAAAAAATTTTTTGCCAAATTCAAGCTTTTTAGATTTTACGTAAAAAATCCGCATGTATTGACTAAAGCATTAAACTAATGTACCCTATTAATTAGCCCTTTAACAATTTTATTTTATCAAAAAGGAGGTAACTTTTTATGCCCTGGCAAATGTTGCCCAATAAACCACAGCCATTCTTCTTTACCAATGCCCTATTGATTGGACTACCAAAAACAAAAGTGGGGTTCCTTCCTTGTCCCGAGGATATAATAAATTCTGAAAATTTATTTATCCGCTACAGCTGGGACATCTTCTGGGGCCTCGGAAGCATGATTAACAAAAGACTCGAGGATAAATACCCCGAGGGATTTGGAGAGGAAAATTCTGGACTTTTATTCTCTTTTTCTTTCGCTCTGTTCCAGAACCCCCCCGCTCAGGGAATATTTACTTTGACTATTGAAAAGGACTGGGTTGCAGAAGTTCTTGATTTTCCTCACAGAACAGAAGGCTCAAACAAGAAGAACTGTCCATGGAAAGCTCTACATGAAATTATGGCAAAATTGAAAAAGAGGCAATAATATTGCATCAATCCAAAACCCCGACAACCGTCGGGGTTTTTCTTATATGAACACAAAAAAGAAGCAGTCGGTTGACTGCTTCTGCAAACAAGAAGATTATACCTCCTGTTTTTCCGGCCGATGGCCGATATTAAATATGGGAATTCTTTTTCTTCGAGTCTTTTTATTCTTTTTGGCCCGAACCGAAAGAGATTCTCTGGCCGATACTGTTGACGAATGACGATCTAAGTTATTTTGCAAGACTTTGTTTGTGGGATATTCTCCCGCCAATCCTGTGTTTGGCATATGTCCCCCCTTTTTAACTGATTATTCTAACAGGTAAACCAACCAATAAAAGTCTTTACGTTCCAATTGATTCCCTCCCCTCTTTTTTTTATTTATATTTAATTTTTAAAAAACTGCCTATAAAAAATAAAACTCCTGTTGAGACGAAACCTTTTTTCTATATTAGACCAAAGCAGCAAACCCGTTTCACCGCGAATAAAAGATACCGGTAGCTAAAATAACTTTCTTTATTATTTAAATTATACCTCTACCATAAAAATTTTGTCAAAGAAAAAAGCCCAAGGAGGTTTCCCGGGCTTTCTGTTTGGCAAAAAATTTTTTAGACCTTGAGGCCTATTGGTTTCCTGCTGCCTTTTGAAAAGAGAGCTGTGATAATTTCGAGCGGCCGACCGTCTCCTGGATTAAGACGAACTTCCCTGCCGGGACTCATTGTTCCAAGCGACTTCCTCAGTCTTTGTTCCTCGGCCAAATGGTCCAAAATATTTTTTCTCATCGTTTCCGAATCAGACTTAATCCTCATAAAATTCCTCCTTTTTAGGCCCTAACTGAAACCCCCCGATGCTCGCTTTCAAGCACAGATTGGCAACGAAAGCACACTCCCGCGCATAAAATCGTGCCGCATCGCTGGCATTCAATTCGGTTCTTTCTATAAAAAATGATGATTTCTTTCCTCCTTGTCTCCTTCTTTTTTTTCTCAGCCACAGCAACCTCCTTTTTTATTTTTTTATCAAAGAACCATAAACTAAAAACGGTTCTGGGAGACCGTTTTTTTGATTTGCTTTATATTCTCTCTTTTTTTAGGCAATATCATAAAAACTAGTCTCTTGACCGCTAAGTAGCAACAAGTCTAACAAATTTAAGAGATTAGCTTTTATCATGCATGTGTATTATATAAATCCGCTTCACGGCTGTCAATGTTTTTTGCCTAAAATATTAATTAGTTTCCGATTGGCTTAACATTTGCGCTGCTAGTCGGCGAAATTACCTCTGGCCGTAATTGAATTGTTTGCGCGGTTATACTACCATCGGAATTTGCTGTACCGCTCGTTGCTACTTTTTGACCAATAGTCAAGTCGGCTAGCAACATATCCGCCATTTTTTGCACTTGTGTTGATGAAGAATAGAAAACAATTCTTGAACCACCATCTCCTAGCTTTATCGTTACGCTTTTATCATCCTTGGCAATGATTTCACCATTAATAAAACTACCTCCGGCCTGAGTGCCACCCATTCGTCCACCGCTCTGACCACCACCCATTTGCGAAAATCGTTGTTGCCGATCTGCTTGAGAAAGATTGGCGCCCCCGCTAACCGTTTTTTTGCTTGGAGCATATCGCATGCCGGCAAAAAAACCGCCAATCCCAAAAACTAAGGCGACTAAAATACCTATTACTATAAATTTTTTATTCATATTGTTCATCTGCTTTGTAATGTTCAACTTTCAATATTCAATTATCAATGAATTTACAATACTCTAATTTTCAATTGAAAATTTAGAAATTGACTATTGATTGAAAATTGTAAATTGGTAATTGAAAATTTTTTAATTATTCCTTATTCATATCTTAGGGCCTCAATAGGATTAAGACCCGCAGCTCGTCTCGCCGGATAATAGCCAAAAATTATCCCAATGGCGGTTGATACCCCAAAAGCCAACAAAACCGAAAATAAAGAAATGGTGGTTGTCATGCTAGCTAAAGTAGAAATTAGCCAACTGGCCGCCCAGCCAAATAAAACGCCAACTAACCCGCCCAAAAATGTTAAAGTTACGGCTTCAGCTAAAAATTGATTGCTGATATCCCGGCGTTGCGCGCCAATAGCTTTGCGTAAACCAATTTCCCGTGTACGCTCCGTCACCGTCGTCAACATCATATTCATAATGCCAATGCCGCCCACCAGAAGCGAAATGCCCGCAATTGAAGCCAATAGAGCTGTGAGAGTGTTGGTAATACTGGAAGCGGTAGCCGCGATATCGGCCTGGTTCATAACACTAAAGTCGGCCTGGGTTGGGTCGCTTATTTTATGGCGCGCCAGCAACAAATCCGTAATGGATTGCTGAACCGCGCTCATGCTTTGCTGGTCCTGCGCCTCCACGCTAATGGAAGTGACGTAATCGTCATTGGCTAAAAAACGCTGAGCGGTGGCCAATGGCACAAAAACCATATCGTCTTGACTGCTAAAGCCGCTGCCACCTTTGGCCACCGTTATACCAATAACTTTAAACTGCACGCTGTTTATTTTAATAATTTGGCCAATCGCGTCGGCGTTTTCGCCAAACAAATCATCTCTGACTCCCGGCCCAAGCACCGCCACTTTAGAAGCATCTTTCATCTGGTAATCGCTGACAAAAGAACCCTGGTCTATTGCGAGCTTGCGCACTTCCAGATACGCCGGCGTAGCGCCCACCACCTGAGTATTAGTATTGGTTCCTTTGGCAACAACTTGATAGCGCCGGCTAAGTTCGGGCGATACATCTTTTATCAAAGCAACTTCGGCGCTGATGGCGTCAGCATCAGATTGCTTAAGCGTTTGTGCGCTGCCCCGGCCGCTACTCACCTCCATGCCCACGCCCCGTTGCGCGCCGGGCGAAACCATAACTAAATTGGAGCCGATTGACTGAATGCTGGATTCAATATTGCTTTGTGTGCCTTGCCCCACCGCCACCATGGCAATCACCGACCCAATGCCAATCACAATGCCCAAGATAGTTAAGCTGGACCTGACTTTATTTGAGGTTATAGACGATAGCACCTCCTGAAATAAATCTCGTATATTCATAATTAAAAATGTAAAATTGACAAGTGACGTCAGCCTGAGGGAGTGCTAACGACTGAAGGATCTAGATTCTTCGCTATGCTCAGAATGACAACCTAAAAACCTTAAGCTTTTAATCTTTTACCACTTGCCCGTCGCGAATGTTGATTATGCGCCGGGCGTGCTCGGCCACGTCGCGTTCGTGAGTAATTAAAATAATGGTCTTGCCTTGCTGATTTAACCGCCGAAAAGTTTCGAGCACCACCTCGCCGGTTTTGGTATCCAAGTTCCCCGTAGGTTCATCCGCTAAAATTAGCGACGGATTATTAACCAAGGCCCTCGCAATGGCCACCCGTTGCATTTGCCCGCCGGAAAGTTCATTAGACAGATGGTCAAAATGAGATTCGGCCAAATCAACATCGGCTAAAGCTTGCCTGGCAATTACTTCGCGCTTATCTTTATCCATGCCGGCATAAACCAGCGGCAAGGCAACATTACGCAAGACCGTGGCGCGTGGCAATAAATTAAAAGTTTGAAAAACAAAACCGATTTTTTCCCGGCGAATTTTAGCCAGCTCGTCTTCGTTCAAACCAGAAACATCCTGACTGTCCAAAAGATACTGGCCGCTGGTTGGCGTATCCAGCGCCCCCAAAATATGCATGAGCGTTGATTTACCAGAACCGCTCGGTCCCATAATCGCCACGTATTCCCCGTCTTTGATGGTAAAGGAAACATCATCCAGCGCTTTAGTTTCCCCGCCGCCGCCCCGATATATTTTTGAAATATTTTTTATTTCAATCATTGAATTAATATCAATAAAATTCCTTTGTCATTCCCGCCCCGCATCAAGTGCGGGATAAACTCCAGCGGGAATCCAGGTTAATTCGAGAAAATCTAGATTCCGGCTCAAGGCTCGCCTTACCGAAGCCTTCGGCGAAGCGCAGGCCGGAATGACAATTTCTAGTGAAGCATTTGGAAAGCGCCGCCAGCCTGTCTGGTTGATTGTGAAGCTTGAACAGCAGTCGCGCTGGCCGCCGTCGTTGTTTTTGTCACCACCCAATCGCCTTCCGCCAAACCACTCACCACTTCAGTTTGCGTATCGTTAACCGAGCCAACTTGTATGGCCTGTTGAGCCAGCGGATTTTTAGAAGTTATACCGGCGCTGGCAGCAGTTTTATCAAGCGACGAAGTATCCAAATTCGACAAAACCTGAACATAGCTTTGCCCGCCGGAAGACTTAACGGCGGAACTAGACACTAACAAAACATCGGTCTTGCTTTCAACAATAATAGCCGCGGCCAAACTCATGCCGGATTTAACCCGTTCGTCCTGTGTATCAAAATTAATTTTCACTCCGTAGCTCACCACGCCTTGACTGGCCGCGCCGATAGCGTCAACTTCCGCCACCTCGCCCGTAATACTTAAATCCTCAATGGCGTCAAAGATCAACGTGGCCTTCTGGCCAACTTTAACTTTAGCCACGTCAACTTCATTTAAAGTAATCCCGGCTAATTTCTGTTTGGTAATAAAAGTGAAAGCTGATGTGGCCGAGCTTGCCGAATCGCCTTTTTTAATACTCACCGCCGCCACCACGCCGTCAAACGGCGCCCGGATGGAATAATTAGCCAGCGTTGCTTTAGCATCCAATAAGGTGTTCTTTTTTTGCTGGATTGATAATTCCTGCGACTGAATATCCAGCGCATCCGTGCCGGCCTTAAGACTGGCCAATGATTCGGTTTTTTCTTTAATCATTAAATCATCGCTGACCAAGGTGTCTTTGGCATTCCTTATCGCCGTGATGCTATTTAAAAGATTAGATAAAGTGGCGTTAGCCTTGCTGGTATAAGTAGTTATACTCGCTTGATGCGTCGTTATCTGCGAAGGCAAATTATCATTGTGCTCGGTTAGCCGGTCTTTAACAAAACTAAGAAAATTATCGGTATTTTTAACTGAATCCGAAGCCAGCCTGGCGGTATTGTAAGTTTCATTAAGCAAGGTTTCAATCGCCACTTCGCTGTCGGAACGGCTGGCCGCTTTATAGCTTAAAAAGTTTTTATCATAAGCCGTCCTGGCGCCCTGATAACTGCTGTCCGCATTATCGCGATAAATAGAAACATTTTCATCATATTTTTTGACCAGGTCGTTGTAATAGGAAAGATTACTCTGACTGGAATTATAAGTAGTTTTATAAAGAAGATCCTGAACGCCGGTGATGACTGTCGGTAAATCCAAAAAGGCGTTGGAAATATTAGTAAAAGCATCTTCGTAGGCCTTACTCAAATCATCTTGGTCATTAACCTTAGCCTGCTGGGCGTTAGCCAGCGCGTTTTCGCTTTGAGTTAATGATAGTTGGGTGGCTGGCTGTTGCAACTTTGTCATCGACAAATTAGCCGAATCTAGGCTGGATTGAGCATCTCTAACTGATTTTTGCGCGTCCTGCGAGTCAAGTTGAGCCAGCAGGGTTCCGGATTTAACTTCTTGCCCCGCTTTCACATATGCCGACAAAACCTCGCCGGAAGCTTTGGTTTTAATATCCACTTGATTGGAAGCTGATACTTGTCCTGTGCCCGATACCGAAACAATCAAAGTCCCCTTTTCAACGGCTGCCAGCGCATAACGGGTATCGGTTGCGTCAACCCTAAATTTTTGATAACAAAAATAACCGACAACAATCAACGCCAATAAAATTCCAACTGATAAAAGCCTATTATTTTTAATTTTTTCAACCGCAAAACGAACAGAGCGAGTAAACATTTTCATGTTAAAACATTAAAAAATTAACTATTAAATATTTTTATAAATTAGGGGAAAACCCGAATAAGCTGGGCTTCAATTTTGCCTTGGTCATCGGGTTGGCCGATGGTAACCGTCATTTCCCCCACCCTTAAATCGGCCGCTTTTATGTCCTGCCGGCCGCTACGGATAACAGTTTTATCAGAAACCAAAATAGTTCTCTCGGTATTGTTGTTTCCCTTGATAATTAAATTATTACCGTCTGTTTTAATTATTAAACCGGTTATACCATGAGAATTAATAAAATCTTCACCCGTCATACTGGACATTGGCTCGGGCATCGGCCCCCCCATAAAACCCTCCCTCGGTCCGCCAAAATTCTTATGATAATTCTCTCCCCATTTAAAACTAAAATCCGCCTTGCGATAGCCAACCATTGTACCGAGACTAAAAACCAGCGCCAAAATAACAAAAGCCAAAAGAGCGATGGCTCCGCCCTTAAACCACCTGGAATGAAAAATTTGGTCGATTTTTTTAAGCATTGGCTGTTCGGTATTTTTTATTTCTTTATTTGTTTCCATGTTTTTTAATTAACAATTAACTTAGGATAAAAATTATTTTTTAATTTTACCGTATTTTCAACAACAAATTTCAACGAAACAAGTAGCAACAATGCCGCGCCCGAAATTAAAATAATTGGGAAAACCGGCAATGATTCCAGGCACGACAAAACAAAAGCTTGCCAATTTACCAGCACAACCGTTAAATCAGAAAACAACAATGATAAAATATTCAAAATTCCGCTTTGGCCAAATTGCCAAATAACTTCTTGAGTGGCAAAGAAAATAACCGCTAAAGAACCCAAAGACGAAATCAAAAATCCGCCTGTTTTGAGACCAGCGTAAAGCCGCTGACGCCTGAAAATCGCCGACATAATCCGAGGAAATAAATCAGCCGGAACTTCCGCTTTTTCGGCTAAAACCGACTGAATCGCCTCTTCAAAATTATCCTTTTTTCTTGAGTCTTTATTCATAAGTCTTGATTCTTTATGTTTATATATACGTTTAAAGTTGGTTTTTTGGTGCACCGCTGTTTTCTGCCTGAACGATCAAGCGCTTCAGGTACAAAAGCCCCCGCCGATGCCGGCTTTTGACCGTATCAAGCGGCTCGCCAAGCAAATCCGCAATTTCTTGAAAAGTTAGCTGCTGATTATAATGCAAAACCAAAACCGTCCTGTTTGCCTCGGAAATTTGTTTTAAATATTTATTCATCTCCCCCGCCAGCTCCTGCTGGTTTATTTTTTCCGCTACCGATTCCGACTCGTCGATAATGGTTTCTTCAAATGATGTTTGGCTGTCATCCTTTTCCAGAGCCGAAAATACCGGTATTTTTTTACGCCTCAAATAATCAATGCAAGCGTTGCGCGCAATACTAAAAATCCAGATCTTAAAATTTTTATCCAGATCAAACTTTTTTAAATTCTTCCACGCTCTTAAAAACACTTCTTGCACCAAATCTTCCGCCTCTTTTCTGTCGCCAATTTGTTTAACAATAAAATTATAGATATAAGATAAATAGCGCTCAACCAAAATCGACAGAGCATTGATTTCTCCTTGCAAATAAATTCTGACTAATTGTTCGTCGGAATTTCTATCCATCACTGTTTCTTTTATCTGTTAAAAAAGGCGAAATAAAATTATTCGCCTTAAATTACAGCCTTTTCAACAAAAAAATAATTAGCATAAAAAACTTTCTAGAAAACCGCCTTTAACGTTCCCCAGACCAAAGAAAGGAACGCCAGTATTGCATCTTTGTATTCAAAAACCGAAACAGAACAGAAAAAACCAATAACCGCTCCGACAAATACCTCAGAGGGATAATGATGTCCCATATACACCCGGTTCAGTAAAACCAAAATGCCAAAAAATAACAATAAATATCCGCCCGAACCCTCGGGGAAAATTAAAAAATATAAAGTTGCTGCCACGAAAGCGGTTCCGGCCTGCCCCGAGGGAAAAGAATAATCGCGAGGCGCCGGTTTAACGCAAATGGCCCCATCTAAAGTTTGATAAGGACGCAAACGGCCGGTTAAGTTTTTTAGAACCAAATCCGTGGCGACAAAAGTTAAAATTCCCGAAAACAAACCAAGCTTAGCCAATAGTTGATAATTATAATCCCTGGTCAACCAAAAACCAGCCAAGAACGGATAATAAATAATACCGCCGTAGGTCAAGCAATGCAAAATCCGCGTTGCCCAATCAAAGACTCTTCCGTGAGGCAAGTGATTTATCCAATAAAAAACTCTCGTATCCAAGGTGGCCAGTTTGGCAATAATCATATTCTATATATTACCAGCAATCCGGTTTTTGGGCTATAGTTTTAAAAAATATTGCCTCTTTTTGCTTTGACAATACAGCTTTTTTAGATAACAATATAAACAAGTGTTCTCTCTAATCATTTACCTGTTTTTTCTTCAAAAACTGAATTTTAATGTTTTCTTTAGATCAAGCCACTCTCTGGCTCCTTGGTTATAAATATTTAGCTCTCTTTCCTCTGGCTATTGCCGAGGGGCCGATTATTACCGTTGTCGCAGGATTTTTTGTCTCGCTGGGCCAACTGAATTTTTGGCTTGTTTATGTTATTATTGTTCTTGGCGATCTAGCGGGAGATGCCATCCATTATCTTATCGGTCGATTTGGCGGAGAAAAATTTATCGCCAAGTGGGGGCGCTATATCGGTATAAATAAAAATCAAGTCGCTTCCCTGGAAAAGCAATTTGACGAGCGGGGCAAACAACTCCTTTTTATCGGCAAAATGTCCCATGGCATCGGCGGCGCTTTTTTGGTTGCCGCCGGCATAATAAAAATGCCTTTTGATAAGTTTATGTTTTCCAATATGCTGGCAACTCTGATTAAGTCACTGATATTGCTCTTGCTTGGTTATTATTTTGGCCAAGCCCTTTCAACTATTAACTCGTACCTCGAAAGAATTGCCCTAATTACAATCGGCCTAGCCATTTTTGTCTTTTTAATATATTTCTTTTATTTTAGAAATAAACGAAAAAAATGAACAATCCGTCGTTTAAAGAAAAATCAATTCAAACTGCCAGTGGAAAAATTTTTTATTATTTAGAAAATTCTTTTCCCGACCGGCCTACCGTGGTCTTTCTTCATGGCCTCTCTTCCAACCACACCACCTGGAAAAGTTCCGTTGAGGCTTTTCAAAAACAAGAATTAAATTGTCTTCTGCTTGATATGCGGGGACACGGACACTCGGACAAAACAAAAAAAAGAGAACTTTATAATCTTTCCGTTTTTAGCCAAGACCTTGGAGAAATTATCGAAAAAGAAAATTTGTCAAAAATAATTTTGGTCGGCTATTCTTTTGGCGGATATGTCGCCATTGATTACTCCGTCAAACAATCCCAAAACATTCTGGCCCTCATCTTAATTAGCGCAAACCACGTAAATCCCCTAAAATATCGCCGGCTAATTTGGTTAACCAAGCCCCTTCTCCGGCTTTTAACGCTACTTTCTCAACTGCTCCTCTGGCAAAAAAGAAAAAAATACCACTATTTTGACCAAACAAAAACAAACAGCTATTTTAGCTCTACCTTCATCGGTCTGACTACCATGCCAATTTCTATAAACCTTTGGATGCTTTCTGAAGTCTTTAAGCTTAATTTCGGCCAATCCGTTTCGAAAATTACTTGTCCGGCGTTAATTATAAAAAGCAAGCGAGATCCCTTTCTTTCAAACACTGAAACCCAAGATATGGCCAAAAAAATAAGAACGGCAAAAATTATCAATTTAACCGAAAACACCCATTTTTTGGGTTCAAGGAATCAAAAAGAACTAACCGAAGCTATTTTAAATTTTTTAACCCAAGAAAAAATAATATGAAAATAGCTATTTTCAGCGATACCTTCCCACCGCAAGTTAACGGCGTGGCTCACACTGCTTACCTTTCGGCCAAAAATTTAGTTGAAAACGGACATGAGGTGGCCGTTTTCACTATATCCAAAAAACTCAAAGATCGCCCCGATATTAACCTAAAAAACCTGCGAGTCTTTCGGCTTCCCTCCGTGCCAGCGCTAGTTTATCCGGGCGAACGCTTTACTCTGCCAGTTGGCCTTTCTTTGCGTCAAGTTAAAAAATTCCTCCCGGACATAATTCATGTTCATACGCCATTTTCGGTTGGCTGGGAAGCAGTTTTAATAGCTAAGATTTTAAAAATTCCGCTGGTTGGCACCCATCACACTTTTTATAATCACTATTTAAAACATATCAAACTGGATTTTGAGTGGATGAAAAAAATCAGTTGGAAAATTACAATCGGTTTTTACAATCGCTCCAATTTAATTCTGAGTCCTTCAAAATCGCTGGCCAACGAACTAATCAGAGAGGGTCTGGAATGTCCAATTAATGTTTTACAAAACTCAATTGACGTTAAATTATTTAAGCCGCTGAAAAGTTCATCAGACAAAGAAGAGATAAAAAAATTCTTTGGCGTTAAAAATAGATCAATTTGTTATATGGGCCGGCTAAGCTACGAAAAAAGCATTGATCAGATTATTAAAGCCTTTGCCCTAATTAATAAAAAAATGCCCGAATTAAGCTTAATGATAATCGGCGATGGACCAGAACGAAAAAATCTGGAGGAATTAGCCGAAGACCTCAAAATAAGGGATTCCGTTATTTTTACCGGTTCCCTTTTTTATAACGGTGATTTGGTCCGGTCGCTTCAAACTAATGACCTTTTTGTTTCAGCCAGCAAAAGCGAGAATATGCCCCTTTCTGTCTTAGAAGCGATGGCCACGGGACTGCCAATGGTCTTAGTTAAAGAGAAAGGTCTAGCCGAGTTAATTAAAGAAGATGCAAGCGGGATTTTTGCCAAAACAGACGACCCAGCTGACATTGCTGAAAAAATTTTATTTTTGCTTTCTAGTCCCGAATTACTAAATAAATTCAGCCAGGGCTCACGTCTTTTAGCGATGGAATACTCAAATGAAAAAGTCACCGATTTATTAACGAAATCATATGAAAAAGTTATACAAGAATATAAATCAAAAAAAATATGAAAATTTGTTTATATCTTGAATACTATAATTTCTTAAATGGTTTTCTTTATAAAGAAATCGGGACCGGCCTTTTGTCTTCATATAAAAATCAAAAAAAGTCGTTGGAATCATTGGGAATAGAATATACGGAAAAATGGGATAACTCTTGCGATATTTTGCAAATCAATACTCCCTGGATTGCTTCTCTTTGGCTGATAAAGAAAGCCAGACGCCAGGGCAAAAAAATAATTATTTGGTCGCATGTTACCGCCGAAGACGCCGCTCAAGTTTTTTGGTTTAATCAATATTTTTTTCCGCTAATAAAAAAATATCTAACCTATGCTTATAGCTTGGTGGATTTAGTTTTCTGTCCAAGTGAATATACCAAAACGCTGCTTATGGCTTATGGCTTGCCAGCCGAAAAATTACTGGCCCAGTCAAACGGTGTCGACCTTGACCATTTTTATTTTGACCAAAAAAAACGAGATGGTTATCGCCAGCAGTATAATTTAAAAGGACAAGTTATCGGCACAGTCGGTCTCGCTATTCCCCGAAAAGGCATCGATACTTTTTTGGCATTAGCTGAACAGTATCCCCAGCACCAATTTATCTGGTTTGGTAAAATTTATAATGCTATGCTAGCCAAGCCCTTACCTAAAAATTTACCCAAAAATGTTACTTTTACCGGTTATGTTCAAGACATAAACTCTGCCTTTAACGCCCTTGATATTTTTCTTTTTCCATCTTACGAAGAGAACCAGGGAATGGTCTTGCTGGAAGCAGCTGCCATCGGCCTGCCAATATTAGTCCGTGACATTCCCGCCTATAACCCTTGGCTGAAAAATGAAATAAATTGCTTAAAAGCCAAAGAAGAAAAAGATTTTGAACCCTGCCTTAAACGGCTTATTGAAAACCAAGAATTAAAAAATAGGCTTAGTAAAAACGCCAGGCTTCTGGCTCAAGAAGAAGAGATAAAAACGCTCAATAAAAAATTACTAGCCGTCTACCAATCTTTACTGGAAAAATAAGATTAATGAAAAACAGCCCCGAGCAAAGTCGAAGGGCTGTTTTTTTTGAATTATTTGCGCCAGCTTAAAAAATAAACAATTCGTCAATTGTCGTCTTTAGACTCTTGGCCACGTTATGTGCTAACATCAGCGAAGGATTATATTTCCCCTGCTCTAAAAAAACTATCGTTTCGCGCCGAACACCCGCCAGCCGCGCCAGCTCTTCCTGGGTTATGTCCAGTTTTGCCCTTAATTCTTTAATGCGGTTTTTCATACCAGGTTAGTAGAAATTCGACAAATTATTTAATATACTAGGTTAATTATTCAATTATCAAATTCCCGAGTTTTACGCCAGTTAGTAAAATTCGCTGAATCTGAATAAACAGTCGAATTTTCACTACCTGGCATATTAAATATCGCCCCGCTTGCTTAAATACCAATAAGTCAGGCCGAAGATTAATGCCTGTCCGATAATACCGAACTCCGCCACGTGCCGCTTCTCCAGCCCCAGCCCCCAGGAAAAATTCTCCACCGCATAAGCCAGAAACAACAACCAGTAAATACCAATAAAGAAGGCGCAGGCGCCGGCATAAACCTCAAGCTTTTTTGACCGCTCATCCTTCAGCGGAAAACCATTTTTAAACACGCTTACGTAAGCTTTTTTTAAGATGATAAAAGCAACCACAGCTCCAACGGCCGCGATGGCCACGATAACAAACGCCCAGACATAATCTCCGGACTTAAAAAGCGGCCAAGCCCACATAGCCAGTCCCAAAATTAGCAACGTGGTAAAAATAATTATAAAAAATAGTCTTATTTTATCGCTCATAATTTTAGCTTCTCCCTCCTTTTTAAAGGAGGGCTAGGGTGGATTTAAATCCCTCCTGCCCTCCCTTTACAAAGGGAGGAAAATACTTATTTCCTACACTCCGCGCTCGGCATGGGAGCCGAAGGGACACCGTGCTTGACCCACTGACCGCTCTGGCACATCCAATTATCTTCCCCGCTAAGCAGGCGCAGGCCGACAATAGTTAAAAACAATATCACTAAAACGCCGACCACCACGTAAATAAATTTTTTCTCCAGAAAAGAAACTTTATCATAGTATCGGAAAAGCATCGTATACAAAAGCAACAAGACACAAGTTGAATAAGCCAGCGTGGCCACCACGGCCATTATCTCGGGCAAGGGATTTAAATCGTAATAAAATAAAAATAAAAACATCAGCAAAACCGTCAGCCACGCGTAAACCTGAATTGTCAGCCCGGCCGCCCGACCGCCGACCGCGTAATCGCGCTCATCCGCAATTATTTCTTTCACTCGGCCGCGAAAGAAAAACATCAGGGAAATTGCCAGAGCCATCACGACAATCGGAATAATATAGTTATGATAAGATACCGCCGCGCCCACCGCCGCGCCCAAAATTATCACTATTGCCAGCTTTAATATTTTAAATTGTTTTAAAGTCATTTATTTTGTTGTCCTTCCCCTGCTTTTTCCCCCCCCTTTTTTGAAGGGGAGGGTTAGGGTGGGATTATGAAAGTTAGAATTAATTAGCACTAAGCTTATGTTATCTTTTTCTAACATAGATGTCAACCCCGTTAGAAGTTTTTTATCCACAAGGCCCTTCACCACGAAACAAAGCCGCAGGCGAAATCGCCCGCTTATCCGACCGATAGCAAAATACGCCTGAACTTTCTAATGGGGTCAAGGCCCGCTATCCCCAACCAAAAACCCTCCGCCAAAGGCGGAGGGTTTTATCTCACTTTTACTAAAACTACTTGCTGAACAACTTCACCAGCCACCCAAACAAGCTGAACTTGCTTTCGTTGGCCTTCAAAAATTCTTCCAGTTTTGTCTGCTCCTGCTCCATGGCCTGAACTTGCATCTGAAGCATTATTTTGTCTTCCGCGCTCTTGGCCTGCTCCATCAATTTAGTCGTCTGCTCTATCCGATTTCTGGTTTGCACCATCTCGCTGCGCAACTGGCCTGTATTCTTATAATCCGTGCCGATCAAAAACGTTTTTACTTTGCTTCGGGTTTGAATTTTTTCCATAGCCGCGGTGGTAGTGGCGATAGACTGATTCTGCTGCCGGGCAATCACCCGCACCTGTTCGCCAATTCCCTTGTCGCGGTCCGCCACCTGAACTAAGGCCTGAACAAAATTAGCCACTGCGCTTTGATGCTCCTGAACGCTGATTTGCGCTTTAGTCCTAACTTGGTTAGTAACCGGTGAAGCGCTGGCACTCGGACTGGCCGACGCATTTGACTTGACCGCCACGCTCGGGCTGGCCGCTTTTACCGACTGGCTCTGAATTTCCAAATCATCATTGGAAAGGCCCATGCCTTGATTCTTGCCTGCCGAGGTGTTGGCGGCCAAAACCGCGGTCGCGCCGAATACCAAAACCGCCGCCGCCAAGACATAAATAATTTTTTTCATAGATTTTATTTTAATTATTAGCTAATAATATTATATCACAAAACCAAAAAGCGTCCTACTTGTTTTATTCTCCTCCGCCCGCGACACAACAACATTCTTACATCCTCAAGTTTATAAGGATGTTATGGTGTGTTGATGATTTGCGCGTTCAGGTGCTTTTATATTTTATTTAAAAACTCCTTCATCGCCTGTTTCATCTGCTCGCCTTGCGGCAGAGAAAAAGTATTCCAGTCGTTCCATGTGTAGCCCGCGCCCTTAGGCGACACTTTAAGATAAGCGTCAAAAGAAACCTGGGCATATTTTAATTCGTTTTGCTTAGCAAACTCACCAACGCCCTCAAAGTCCCCTAGCCAGTATTCCGCATTCATCCAAGGCACTCCGGCCTTCTCGGCCACCGTCGCGTAACTCTGATATTCATCCAGCTCTCTTTTGTAATCGGCAAGGCTCATCCGGCCGTCCATTGGCGGGCCAACATCCACCCCCGCAATATCCACGTTCTTAAAAGACGCCGCCACAACTTCTTTGGTGTGTCTCTGCGTCTGGGTGATTTTATTTATCAATTTGCCGCTGAATTTTTCGCGGGCCACGACGTTGGTGGCCGGGAAAAAATCAACTAGGTTACTGTTAATTTCCGCCACGCTCCAGGCTTTTTGTTCTTTGAAGGTCTTATCAGGTTCATTACTGGCCGTGAAATATTCCACTTTATATTTTTCCATCAGCTCGGCGGAATTTTTGGTAAAGTCCAAATAAGAAGCTTTAAAATCGCTGTAATTTCCCAAGACGTTTGCCGTTCCGGGCTTCCCGCCGGCAATATCAAGCGCCACCCAGACCGCCAAACCATGCTTTTTTATCGCCACAATATCATTCAATAAAGCGGCGTTGTTGGCTTCATTAAAAACCAGCTGACCATTTTCTTTCTTGCCAATCAGCATAATTTGAATGGTGTTAAAACCAACGGCTTTGATGGCTTCCAGCTTCTCATCGCTGATAACTTTCTGCTCCAAACTCCGCGTATAAATATTCGGGCCTTCATTCAGCGCTTTAATGGTTTCAGGATAACTTCTTTTTAAGTTCATTATCTGCCAGGCAGATGGCAAAGACAAAATCTTTTCCTGACCACCGAAGGGCTGGCCTCCCTGGGTTCTATCACCACAGCAATCCGGGTGCTTAACGCAAAACTCCTCACACTTGGCGCTTGTTTCAGCATTTGTGCTCGGGCACTCGCCTTGCTCCGGCGTCCACTCGCCCGCCTGCAACGAAGCGCATGTCCCCGGCCCGCCCTGGCCCGTCGGTCCACCCTGCTTAAACTTACCAACTAGCCCCGGCGCCACAAACGCCGCTAAAATTATAACGATTACCACAACCCCGCCAATTATTAAATATTTTTTCATCTTTTTAATTTAATTAAAACAGCGCAGTCTAAATTGCGCCGAGGGGAAACGACCTTTGACCCAAACTAAGTTTTTGAGGATTTATTATCATAACTTGCTTATTATTTCTATCGCCTCAATTAATTTTTCCGGCAACTGGTTTAAAGTCCTTCTTTTTATGTTTTCATTAGCCGAGTGGGCAATATCCAAGGCTCCCGCACCAAAAAGAATGCTATTAGGAAAGAAAGCCATTTCAGTAAAAGCCTTTTTCTTTTTACCCTTAATCTTCAGCTTGGTTTCAAACGGCTTTATATTGTTTAACGCTTTAACTCTAACACTCTTGCTTTTATCCAGCTCTTTCAATTCCCTTAAAACCAGATGATACTCCTCCAACGTTTCCGGCCTAACCGATATTCTGGCTTCGGCGTGCCCGGCCACGACATTAATGGCCACTCCGCCAGCCATTAGCCCGACGTTAAAGGCCGTCCATTTTTTATCAATCAAATTGCCTATCACATCAATTATCCGGTGAAAGGCGTTTTCGTTCGTTTCCTCAATCAACGATGAATGTTTTTGAACTCCCTTGGCCTGCAATAAAAAACCAATAACACCTCGCTGACTGGTATAAACTTCAAAATTAGTCGCCTCCATAACAATAACCTTGCTCTTACCGATAACTTTTTTGGCTAATTTTGCTCCGCAAAAATCTTTCTCTTCGCCAATGGTAAAAAGCAAATTAACGTCTGACAATTTTTTAGCGGCCATTATCGCTCCGGCGATGCTGCCTTTATTATCCGTCGCCCCTCTGCCGTAAATTCTATTTTTAGTTATTTTAAACGGCACTTCTCCCGGAACAGTATCCATATGCGCCACAATCCATATTTTTGACTTTCCTTTTCTGGCTATGATATTAAATCTGTCTTTTTCTATCGCCTGCTTCTCAATCTTAAAACCATCAATTTCCTTCAATCTCTGAAAAATAAATTCTCCGATTTCTTTTTCCTGGCCGGAAACCGAAGGAATTTTTATTAAACTTATTAATAATTTTTCAATATCGGTCATAAAAATTTGCTCTTTATTCCCGCCCAGAAACTAAAAAACGCAATCTAAATTGCCCGCGTCGACGAACCGAGGCGAGCGCCGAGGGAAAACGACTTTTGTTGTATTAACGCAAGTTTTTTTATTGAATCATTCCCCATTTAATTAAGGTAAATTTTTCAATTTTCTTGAATATTAATTCCTCTGCTATTATTCCCACTAAAGCAATCGCGATTATTCCGGCCAGAACCTGCTCAGACCTAAACGACCATTGCGACATCCAAATATATTTTCCCAGCCCGCCGGCCGTGACCACCAACATTTCTGCTCCGATTAAAGACCGCCACGCCGACCCAAAGCCTATCCGTATACCGCTTAAAATTTGAGGCAGAGCGCCCGGCACGATTACTTTTATTATCGTACTAAATCTGCTTAATTCCAAGTTTTTTGCCGCCAATAACCAATTCTGGTCTATGCCCCGCACTCCTCCTATGACATTATATATTATTCTGATAAAACTGGAAATGAAAATAATCGCCCAAATAGACTGCCTCGAAAAACCTAAAAACAAAATTATTAACGGCAGCCAAGCCAGTGAAGGAACCAAATAAACGGCCGACAGGAAGGGGTCGAACATTTTTCTAAAAGTACCGCTTATGCCGACCAATACTCCCAAAATCAAGGAAACCGCGACAGCCAGAATAAAAGCGGGGAAAATATTAAGAAAGCTGATTGCTAAAAGATTTGCCAGCGTCCCGTCTCCGGCTAATTTTATGAATGAAAAAAAAGTTTCCTTTGGGCTGGCCAACATCCACGGGGAAATCACGCCCCAAAAACAAAGTATCTGCCACACGACCAAAATCGCGGCAAAAAAAGAAATACCCAAAATAAAATTCTTAATTCGATTTACCATATATCTCGTCTTGAGCTGCTTGTAATTCCTTTTCAAATCTTAAGTCATACACTTCGTCAATCGCCAAGTCCTTATCTATAGAGCCAATTTCCTTGGCCTTGCGAACCAAAGTCATCGTGATGGCCGGATTCTGCCAAATCATGTTTGTTATTTCCCCGCTCTTCCATTGCGCAACAACTTCTTCTGCCGAATGAACAATTGCGCCATTACTTCCCTTTTCAATGTGCTTAACTATCAACTCGGCTGCTTCTATCGGATTGTCGCTCATAAAAAGATGAGCATCAATAAGCGCATTAAGAAATTTCTCTACTGCTGGTTGCCGCTGATTAAGAAATGCTGTATTGGCAACTATTGTAGTTCGAGGCTCGGCTTTATTAAAATATCCTTTAGTCTCCCACTCTGACAAAAGAATAGCCCCAGCTTTAGTAAACATTCCCGCGTCTTGTTTTGAAATAATAACCGCATCAACTGCTTTTTTATCCATTAAGGCAGACAATACGTAGGGACTTTCAATATTAGCAAATTTTATTTTACTAACATTAATATTTTCTTGGCTCATAGCCGTACGAAAGATAAGGTCATTAATTCCATTGGAATTAACAGCTACGATTTTATCATAAAAATCGGTAAAATTATTCATATTCTCGTTAGGCCTGACAAAAACAAGGCTGGGCGATGATGCGCAAGCAGCGATATATCTTAATGGTGCCCCCCTGGCCATCGCTGGCATGAAATTGGTAATACCACCGGTACCTAAATCTATTTGATTGGCAATAAGAGCCAATGAAACTTCGCTCCCGCCTTTTAGCGCCACCATTTTTGGAGAAACTCCATGTTTCTCAAAATATCCTTTTTCATAAGCAACTATTATTGAGGCGTTAGTAACGCTTTCTGAATTATATCCAATTCTTATCTGATCGACGCTAGGATTCTCCGCTTCATTTTTGTTGACTTTGTGAAAGTAAAAGTAGCTTCCAGCAATTAAAATTAAAACCGCCAGCGCTATAACTGAAATAATTTTTTTCATATTTTTTTAAAAATTGACTTATTTATTATCTTTTTTAACTCCATATCGCTAAGCAAGCGCTCTTCTATGGCCTTACTAAATTCTTCCGCCATCTCTTTCTCAATATCTTTAATAATATCCAAGAATCCACCGCTATGCGGGTCTCTGGGCCTCGGCAAGTCTATTTTGTATGTTTTCCTTACCTTTGCCGGAAGGCCCGAAAAAAGATAAATGGTATCAGCCAAATAAAGAGCTTCGTTAATGCTATGGGTAACAAAAAGAATGGTTTTTTGGGTTTTTTGCCAAATCTTCTCCAGGTTTTGACGCATATATTTCCGGTATTGAGAGTCCAGCGCGGCAAAAGGTTCATCCATTAATAATATTTTTGGGTCTGAAATTAAGGCGCGGGCGATGGCGGCTCGCTGCTTCATTCCCCCGGACAAAGTGTGCGGATGCCAATCCTTAAATTTTGTTAAACCGACAACATCTAATTGCTCTTTCACCAATAAATCTTTCTGCTCTTTGGATAAGCCGGTTTTTCTTAAGCCAAACATTATATTTTCGTAAACTGTCAGCCAAGGCAACAACACATACTCCTGAAAAATTACAATGCTATCAAGGCTTGGTTTTTCGACTATTTTCCCGTCTATCAAAACCTTGCCGACGGTGGGCTTAATAAACCCGGCCGCCACGTATAGCAACACCGTCTTGCCGCATCCGCTCGGACCCAAAATGCAAACAAACTCACCTTCCTTTGCGGTAATATTAATGTCGTCCAGAACCTTATGGATTCCAGCGTTCTCAAAATTTTTACTTACATTTTTAATTTCAAGCATCTTCGGTCTTTTTGTTGCCTACCAATAAAAAACAGCACAGCCCAAACTGCGCCATTTTAATAAATATCCTAACCCAAATTAAGTTTTTGATGATTTATTGTCATTTGTCTTTATTGTCTTGATTAACGGCGACGATGACAACGACAACGATAATAACCACCGCCAGAATGCCTAAGCCAAATATCATATTTTTATTTTATATAATTCTAAACCGCCAAATCTCCTTTGTCTGCCTTAAGTTTAAGACCGCGCTGGTTTTAAGTCAAACTATTCTGACGACATTCTGACATTCTGCAGAATGTCAGAATGTCGTTGATAAAAAACGCCCCTCAAAAGGGGCGTTTTTTTAACTTAAAATGACAATTAGACCTTTGACTCAAGAATATTCAACATCTGCCCATGAATAATTTCGGGTGATAAAAGTTCTTTCATTTTTTCTCTTATGTCCTGACTAACCGATTGCCCGCTGACATCTTTTATTCTTTCGTAGGCGCTTGGCATCGAAGCAAAATCAGTTATAAATTCTGCCAAGCCAAGTTGCTTGAAAATTTCCGCCACGCCCATATTAGAGCTGACTAGCGCAGGCACACCACTGGCAATCGCTTCTTGAGGAACATTGCCATAGGTCTCAAAAAATGAAGGACTCAAAACCATTCCCATCTTAGAATAAAAATTGCCCATTTCATTGCTCTCCATTGGCCGACGAAATTTAACCATTCCACCTAGTGCTTGGCAAGTTATGGAATTTTTTTTGAGATCCGTAATCACATTAATAATATGTTGACCACCTTTTTTCTGATTATATTTAGCCAGCTTATTAAAAAAATCAATATTTTTTATTTTGGTCCATCGGCAAATTATGCCAATGTTTTTCTTGCAACGATTTACTTTTTGCTCAAAAAAATGCAAGGGTACAGCATTTGGCAAAATAGAGCATTTCTCAACCGAATGCCCAAAAACTTCATTTTCCACTACTTGCTTTGTTAACTCAGAAGGGAAAATATAAAAAAGGTCTTTTGAATCAAAGGATTTTTCCATTTCATTAAAAATTTTTCTTGGCTTTTCCTGCCAGTGCTCAGTTTCCTTTGAAATACTGCCGTGATAATGCAAGACCGTTGTGACCCCGATTTCTTTGCTAGCCAAATACAAACACCAAGGCAAATAATAAGTTCCATTTATTAAAACAATATCTGGTTTTTCTTCCTTAATGGCAATCTTATATTGTTCAATCGCCTCTTTATAAATCCTCTTTAAGTCCTCCAAGTTTTGAGAATCAGAAACCGCCCTGCCAATTTGAGGAATGTCTACAGCCGAAGAAATCATTGAAAACCGACCCTCTTGGGTTTTGGTGCGACTAAAACGACCGGTTGAAACACCAACACCAATAATCTTAGTGTTCTTTTTTTTGCGATTTTCAATAAAATTCAAAAAAGAGTTCAGGGTTTGTGATATCCCGTTAACCTTTGCGTTCCTGACATTAGTTAAAATTTTCATTCAATTTTATTAATCCGATAAAAAATAGCCGGCTCTATCCGGCTAAGCTTCTTAATAATAACATACTTGTAAATTTTGTCAACTTATTTCCGAATAAAAAACCACTTTAACAAGCGTCTTCCTGCTATAAAAAAATGGGGCCTGACACTTTTTTATTGTTCTCCTTCCCATTCGATACTTTTTTCCCGCTTATCTTTTCGCGCTTTTATCTTGCTTTCGGCTAAAGATGTCCAGCTTAAAACGCCGATAGCAACCGAAATCGCTTCTTTTTCTTCAGCGTCAAGCAAATATTTGTCTAATATTTTCATTAAAATAGTAATTGCTTTTTTGTCTTCCATATATATTTTTTCCCGTTAGTCATCACCATCTTGATTGACAGCCACAACGGTAACTACAATAATAACAACTAGCACTAAAAGGCCTAAGCCAACAATCATATTTTTATTTTATATTTTAGCCACCTAACTCTAATTTAATTATACCACAAAAGTTCTGGCCTTTCTAATCCCCAACAAAAATAACCCCTCAAACAAGCGGTTATTTTAACAAGCACAACACTCCAGTTTAGAACCTCTTAGAGTCAAGCCCACGAAGGCTTTTCTGGAGGTCTTATTGCTATCTTACCAAAGCACTCGCATAGGGTCAAAATGGCACCTGACACTTTTTCTTGATCCAGTGCCTGGTCTCTACTTCGCGATGCCTTGGTCTACTCAACCAAAACCGCTGTTCCGTAGCACAGGACTTCGGTGACTCCGCCCACAACTTCAGTCGCGTCGTAGCGCACACCCACAATCGCGTTGGCCCCAGTTTCTTCAGCGTGCTTAACCATTAAATCATAGGCCTCTGATCTTGTTTTTTCGCAAAGCTCGGTGAATAAAGTAATGTTGCCGCCAACTATGGTATGCAATGCGCCACCGAGCGTGCCAATAATGGAGCGCGAACGAACGATTATTCCCTTAACCAGCCCGAAGTTTTTGACGATTTTTTTGTTAGGCAACTCGAAGGCTGTCGAAACGTTATTGTGGTCCATATTTTTAAAAATTAATTATTAAAGCGCCCAAACTTATTTTATAAGCCAAGTATTTCCGCCAGGTCGCCCACGGCTAATGTTCCCCAAAGAATAATAAGACCCAAGATAACTTTTATTGAGAACGGAATTGAAAAACCAAGCTTTTTCTTAATGATGGCGGTTATTGGAGGAAAGTAAACTAAAGAAAGGACGAGGTAAAAAATTCCCGGAACAGGGTGCACCAAAATCACGTTCAGCACGCCAATTAAAAAAAAGACTATGCCAAATATCCAATTAGTTATATTTGATGCCATAATAATTTAATTATATGCTCTTGGGGCCAAAACCACAAAGACCTTTCTAGGGGTCATTGTTCTATCTTACCGAGGTATTCGCCTAAGGGTCAAATATCACGGCTTATTATTGTTTGTATTTACTTATCTCCTCTTTTGCCTTTTTAATAAACTTCCCAAACTGACGGTCCTTTTCTCTTTTTTCAAGCTCCGTCATTTTGTAGTATTCGGCTTCCTTTTTAAGATTAATGTAATTGGAATATTTATCCGCGTCCAGTTTGCCCTCTGCCAGCGCGGCCAGCACTTCGCAGCCGGGTTCATGGGTATGCGCGCAATCGGCAAATTTACATTTTTCTGCCAGACCGGTTATTTCGTCAAACAATTTATCAATCCCGGCGCCCGAATCCGCCATTCCCACTTCTCTCATCCCGGGATTGTCTATCACGATGCCACCGTTTTCCGCTCCTTCGCCAAGGCTTCGGAGCGCAGGCAAAAAATACATCTCTCGGCTGGTAGTAATATGCTTTCCCCGTCCGGCAGAAACGCTTATCTTTTCGGTTTTTATAAGATTTTCTCCAAGCAGCTTATTAATTAAAGAAGATTTTCCCACTCCGGAAGAACCCAAAAAACAATAAGTCTTCCCTTTTGTTATATACGCTTTTAATTCAGCCAGCCCTTCGCTGGTTACCGTGCTGGTAAAAATAAAATCAATATCATTGAAGCGGTTCTTTATTTCGCTTATTTTCAGTTCCAAGTCTTCTCTTGAAATCAAATCTACTTTATTCAAAATAATCGCCGGCTTTATACCTCCGGCGCCCGCTATGACAAAATATCTTTCAAGGCGGTTAAGATTATAGTCTCTGCCCATTGATTCAACCGCAAACGCCACGTCAATATTCGTCGCGATAATTTGTGCCTTGTTTTTGCCGCCGTGTTTTCTCGTTAGGCACGTCTTTCTCGGCAACACCGCTCGGATTACTCCTTGCCCCTCGTTAAGCTCCTCAAGGGCCACCCAGTCGCCCACGGCGGGATAATCTTCCCGCGACGAAGCCTTAAACATCTGCTTGCCGGTTATTCTGGCTAAGTATTCGCCATTTACACTCCTAACTTTATATACCCCTCGATGTTCAACCGTAACTCTGCCAATCGAAAAATCGCCCAATCCCAATTTTTGGCGATTAGATTCAAAAAACGCATCGTAGCCTAAATCTTCAAGTTTTGTTTTGGTAGCTGCTTCGTCCATATTTTTATCCTACCACTTCAACGGGCTCAGCGTAAACAAAAAAACCACCATTTAGGCGATTTATTAAAAGCACAGACCACGGAATAATGTTCGAGCCTATTTTACGGAAACATCATTATGATTATTTCTTTTTTTAAGCCAATTAACAATAAATAAAATCCCTATAAGAAAGGCTGGTCCGGCAATTGTTAGAATCCAAGATACCATATACCACTCAAATGAATTGCTCAACGCATTCATCAATATCATCACAACATATGATATTCCAGCTAAGATAAAAACTATTCCCCCAACTATTTCGTGCTTCCAGGATATTAATAAAACAATCAACAATATAAATGCCGGGACATTATGCATCAATAAACCAACAACTATTTGCCAAAAACTTAATTCGGGAGAAATAACATCTAACGAAAACAGCGCTAAAAAACATATAAAAATTATCGACAAAATTCTTGGCGTCCAATATATAAATTTATTTATCCCTTTTTCCATATGCTTTATTCTACCACTCAACAGCCCCAGCGTAAACAAAAAAACCGCCGAAATGGCGAAGTTTTAATAAGCACAACTCTCCAGTTTATAACCTCTTAGGGTCAAGCCCACAAAAGCTTTTCTGGGGGTCTTATCACTATCTTACCAGGGCACCCGATAGGGGTCAAAATGGTATCTGACGCCTTTCCTTGATTCTGGAATAATGTATTTTGATTATCTTGTAAACCGCCAAATTTCGTACCAGCAAAGCTGGGGCGCCACACAAAAAATTTTCAATCAGAAAAATTGAAATGTAAATACGATACTAAAAAAGCTATAAAATTATGTCTTGCGGCAAAGTTGTCCTAGGGCTATGGCCACATAAATAGCGCTCAATCCAACAAGAGCATATACTACGCGCGATAATGCTGACATATCGCCGAAAATTGTCGCGACTAGATCAAATTTAAATATACCTACTAAGCCCCAATTTAACCCGCCCACAACAACAAGCACTAAAGCAACCCAGTCAAAAACATTTAGATTTTTCATATTATTGTTTATTAATTAAATTAATTAATTTAGGATTTATCTCGACCCAATAAATCCTTTCCTATAACTAGAATAACCTTTTACATTATTTAGGCCTCCAAACAAAAAAGCGCAAACTAAATTGCGCCGGTTTTGATGGTGATTATTTTAATTGAATTATTCTTTTGGATAATTATTTTATGCTCTCGCATTGTTTGAACCTATCCGCTTATGGCACAACACTCCAGCTTAGAAACCCTTAGAGCCAAGCCCACAAAGGCTTTTCTGGAGCTCTTTATCCTATCTTACCAGGGCACTCGCATAGGGGGTGATCCACAAAATTTAGCGTTATTTGCTTTCTTTAGCTAATTCCTCAAGAGCAACTTTTTTATCCCACTCTGCCATAAATTTATCCGCCTCTGGCGTTCCTGATTTAATTTTATTTTTTTCTAGCAACACATCAATTTCTTGCCAAGTAAAACCAGCTTCCTTGCCACCTTCTCTTCGTTTTTTTATTTCTGCTGTTCGTTTCTCAAGCATTTCCATTGTAAAACCAGAGCTTCTCCTTTCTTTAACAATAACATTCTGAACTTCATCAATATCCGAAATTCTTTTTAATAATTCCTCTTTTGTCTTGCCTAAAAGTTCTAAAGCCTCTCCTGATTCAACAAATTTATAAGTAGGGGACCAAAATGGCTCGTATGGATCACCGCTAATATCCTCCTCTCCCTGTACAATAATTAGTCCTTCTTTATAATTTTTTAAAAGACCCGAGTCGGTTCCTACCGCCGAAACACCCTCAAATTCCATCTCAAATATTCGACGAACTTCTTCCCAGAGATTGTGTTCTTCATCCGAAACATGTCTATCTGACGATAAAAATCCACCTTGAAATCTAGGCAGCCTCCCTGCTAAAGTGCTGTATTTTTCTTTTGCTTTTTTTAATATGTCTATGGCTATTAATAACCTACTTTCTTCATTTGGTGCTTCCGCGAATTCTTTTTCTTCCGAAGTCATTTCTTCTCCTCTTTTTTTATAGCCACTTTCATATCCTTTCCACCACGCATAATTACTTGTGTTCAGCGACTTCGTCTGCCAGCTACCGTCTTCTTTATGGATTTCTTTAATATTTTCTGGTGTTTGTAGTTTTTTTATCTTACCAGTCCTTATCTCATCCTCTTTTGCTTGAACACCATCAACATACCCCTTTTTTTTCTCCAAAATCATAATCTTTTTCTCTTCGCTCGCTACTTTCCCTTTGTTCATTAGCCATCATGCTTTCGGCCTTTTTTAATTCTTCCGCGGATGGTTGATATTGTTCTTTCATATTTTTATATTATTTTTATTTAGAGATAGGAAATAAACGAGGCACTCGCATCGCTTGAACCTATCCCCTGATGGCACGGGATAGAGGAATCGAACCTCTGCCTGCTCTTTTGGAGAGAGTAATACTACCACTATACTAATCCCGCGTATTTATTTAAAAAAGCCTGCCCAATGCCTAATAGTTCTCTGGCAACCTTAACATCGTTATAGCGAAGATTCACACAACCTTGATAGCTCAGCTTTATTCTCTTGCCAGTATTGGGTTTTCGATACGGTTTAATAAATTGCTTTTTTGGAATTTTTGTTATTTTTGACCAAAAGTCTATTTGTTTTTTAGCTGAATGATACCCATGCAGATGCAATGAAACACGAAATTTTTTTTCATCTAAAATGAAAGATCTTCTCAATAATTCAACAAATGATTTTATCAGCTTGGGTTCAGAGTTAGTAAATTGAACCGTATTATCATCCGCCTTACTACCCTCGCACCAATAGAGTAAGCCACAAAAAAGCTTCAAAATATCATCGCTAATTTTTATCCTTGCAATTAATTCTCTGCCTTTGTTTTCATATTGAAAACGAGATTCATTAGTTTTTGCTATCCTTTTTTGAGCAGAAATAAGTTGCGCTTTACTAATTACCCCTAAAAGCCGCCGCTGTGCCTTATTAGATAAAATAATGTTTCTGGACCAAAGAGAAGCCGTGCTTTTAGAAATGCCTAATTTTTGGCTTAGCTCCTTTAGAGAAGCACCCCTTTTTCTTAGATTTTGCGCCTTAAAAAATTTAGATTTTAATCGAGGCATAGATTAAACCGATATGTATGATTATATAACCATTGTAACATAGCAACTTAACCCTGCAAACTCCTTCTATTTCTTCCCCTCCTTATGCACCGTATGCGTCTTGCACCACTTGCAAAACTTTTTGAGTTCAATTTTGCGCTCAACTTTCTTTTTGTTTTTTCGCGACCAATAATTTATCCGTTTACATTTGGCACACTGTAATTTTATCAATCTTTCTTGTGACATGTGTTTAGTATTTAGTGTTTAATATTTAGTTTTTTTGTGTCCACTGTTTTGCCGTTTCGTTATATTCATAAAGAATCAACGACAAAGTTGATTTTTGGTCCTTACCGCTTTTTAGAACCCAGTCCGACTCGCCCGGTTCAAAAAACGCATCAACTTTATAACTAATTTTAGGCATCTGCGATAAATTAGCCGTCAAAAGCAACCGCCTCATAATATGACCATCTTCGTATTCCACATAAAGAGTAGCGTAGGAGCCATCAATAAACCAGAATCTATCCACAAACCACTTGCCTCCCAAAACCGCTTCTTCCGGTGATAATTCGCTGATTTTTTGGGCAATATCTTCCATCACAAGATCTCTGGGTCCTTTTTCTTTGGGTGAAACAAGCGGCGATTCAGAAACGCCAAGCGAAGCTTCCGGCGTGGCTGTTGGCGAAATTAAACCTGCGAACTTTTCCCAGGGCCAACGCTGAAATTTTCCTTTATACAGCAAAAGTGCGCCGACCAACACAGCCAATAAGATTAATAAAATAATGATTTGTTTTTTTGTAAACATATTTATTTTTTATAATAATCTCTACTTCACCCCGCCAGAGCCGATGCCCAGATTCGAACTGGGGACCTACTCCTTACCATGGAGTTGCTCTACCAACTGAGCTACATCGGCGTATATTTATTTCTTCATTAACTCGTCTAATTCAACCAACATCTTTTGCGCTTTACCACTCGAAAAATGTTTACGAGCCGGTGCCAAAACCTCTATTAACTTATCGGCTACGGCATTTTTTAAATCAACCGGATGCAAATCACCTTTCTTAAAATCTTCTTCTAAAAAATTATACTCTAAGTATTCTTTATCGCCGCCAAATTTTTCTTCCCGCCTTATTTTTAAAGAGGCTCCCTGACGGTCGAAAATCAAAATTTTTGCCCAGTTCAAAATCGGATTTAGAATAACTTCTTGGGGAGGACAAAATGCTTTAGTTATTTTTTCCCGAATCATTTCCTCGCTGTCATGAATAAAAATAGCGCTGGCCTCTTTTGATTTACTCATTTTCATCGATTCCATTGCTTCTTTTATTTCCTGGCCAGACAAATCAGAAGTTATATCCCTATCGGGTTTACCTAGGCCCAAAAGCAATTCATGATGAACGGCAACCGGCTTTATAACTGCGCCTTCTTTGTTTTTTAAGGGGTGAAGTTGAAGTTTATCGGCCACGTCACGAACAATCACGTGGGCCTTACGCTGGTCCATCCCGGCATGAGCCAAAGTTATTTTCATATTAAAAACATCTGCTACCTGCATCGGCGGATAAACTAATTTTGCAAAATCAACTTCCCCGCCTTCTTTTCTGCCTAAAATAGTAATACTGCGCTGCATGCGCGATAAAGTAACGTGCTTGGACACATCTATCAGTGTTTCCCAATATTCATCATTTTTATGGTACAAGTCGCTGCCTAACACAAATTTTAGCTTGCCGGAATCACCGCCCACACATTCAAAGGCGACTTTTATTGCTTCTTTAAAATAACCAACCGCCACTCTTTTTATCGTTGCGAAGTCTCCGCCTAATTTTTCATTAATCCAGGTATGCCAATCGGCTAAAAAAATAGTGCAATCCACTCCCGCGTCCATAAAGTCTTTTACCTTTTGCATACAAGCCAAGCCTGTCCCCAAATGAACTTTACCGGAAATTTCAAAACCAATATAATGACGGACTTCTTCGCCAGACGCCAAAAGCCTAGATAAATCCTCACTTGTCAAAACCTCCTCGGTATTGCGCTTTATTAAATTTAGTTTTTGCTCTAAATCCATTACTTATTCAGTATAATGTTTTTTAGGGATTTTTCAAGGACTGCTTGAGCCTTGCCCCTTATCGGCCGCGGCGTACTTGCCGTTTGGAAAAGTCCTCCAATATTGTTTTAAATTCTTCTTTGGTAAAGGCCGGCCAGTAGGTTTTGGAAAAAAACCATTCGCTGTAGGCGGTTTGCCAGGGCAAAAAATTTGAGGTGCGAATTTCGCCGGAGGTGCGAATCACCAGTTCCGGATCCGGCAGTCCGGCCGTCCAGAGAAACCGGGAAAACTGTTCTTCGGTCAACTCCGCGATTTCCGCGCCGGTTTTTTCACGAGCAAGTTTTTTGACTGCCATCATAATTTCCGCCCGTCCGCCGTAAGACAGACAAACCACAAAGTCGCCGCCGGAAAAGTTAGCCGTCGCTTTTTCCAGTTGCTTTATAGCTGTTCTGACCGCCGGCGAAAAACGTTCTATTTGGCCGGCAAATTTAATTCGAAAGTTTTCTTTAACCAACTCTTTGGCGTCTTGGCCAAAAGCCCACAAAAAAAGCTTGATCAGATAAGACACTTCTTCTTCTGAACGATTCCAATTTTCGGTTGAAAAAGCATAAACATAAATCGTTGAAACGCTAAACTCTTTTGCCCACCGCAAAACCTCTTTTAACTTGCCGTAGCCTATTTTATGGCCCTCCATAGTCGGCAGTCCCTGCTTGCGAGCCCAACGGCGGTTGCCGTCCATAATAATGCCAATTGATTTGGGATATTTTTCTTTATTTTTTTCCATATTTTTTAATACAATATCTTAAAATCTGAAAATTCTGAGACGGCCGGCAGCCACTTTTCTTTAAGCCGGTCCACGCGCGCCAAGATGGGACCTTTTTTTAAATATCCCAAAAATACGCGGAGCCTTTCCTCTTCTCCCTCGGCCACTGCAAAAACCGAACCGTCTTTTAGGTTTTTTACAGTTCCAACCAGCCCCAGCCTCCGGCCCTTGCGTTGGGTAAAATCACGGAACATAACCAACTGTACCCGGCCAAAAATATAACACTCAAGTCTTTTTTTCATTGGTTTTAAAAGTTTAACGTTCTCGGAACGGCAGATAAAACTATTTTATCAAAAAATCGCCAAAAAGGCGATTTTTAGGTTCTAAAACCTTCTTTTTCTTGTTTATTATTATTGGATTATTGTAAGACTTTTCTGATGTTTTTCAAGACAAGCAGCGGTCCCAAGTATGTTTTATTTAACCTCAAACGGCAAGACAGCAACCAAGTCATTTTTAAGATAAAATTTGTATTCATATTTGCCAATTGACTGGTCCAGAGACTGACAACCGGTACTATTGCCCGGCCCCATAGCTTGCGGAAAAGCCCCGCCGCGAGGCTGAATTTCCTGCTTGGCATTTACGTCATAAACGGCAGACGAAAAAGTATCAGCGGGAACTTGTTTTTTCATATTGATGCTCATGCAAAATTGCTCACCAACACTATAAGCGCTGGTTTTAACAATTTTAGACGGCTCAAAATTAGCGCCAACCGGTAATTTGGCCAAAAAAATGCTGGTGAAAAATTCGTTAAATTTTGTTCTATTTGGCTGTTCGGACAGATTTGGATCGATTATCGGGTTTTCGCTCACCAAAACGGGCGGCGTTGACTGGCCGGCTTCTTGATTTTTGTTGCCCGGCGCCTTATTACCAAAAAGAAAGAACGCGCCTCCGCCGATAATCATTACTACCAGCAAAGCGATGATAATATAAAGCAATTTATTGTTCATATTTTTATTATTAATATTTAAATTTAAAACTATTGAGCGTGTTATAAAAAAGGTCGCGATATTCCGGCCATTTTTCCGCCGTTGTGTTATTTGAAATCGTAAAATATTTATCCCCTTTCATTGCCAGCGCCATTATTACCTTAAAATCAATATCCTGCATAAATAAATCCGCTTCTATAAGTTTAGCCGGCTGTCCGCCTATTATTCCATCGACAACAGACGAAAAAGAAATTGCCGGAGCGACGCCTTCCAGTTGCCGCTTGACTATTTCAACAATTTCATTCAGCGTTTTGCTGTTAACATTGTCAAAAGAAACCGCCAGATAGCTTTTGAATTTAATTTTTTCTGCCGCGCTGCCTTTGGGCTGAGTTTCCTTGGAATTTTGATAAGAAACAAGCGTGCTGGGTATCTGCGTCTGAATCCAGCCGGCCGGCGGAATAATGGTAAAATCGCCACCAATATAAGGAACATCAAATTGGGGGTCCTTATTTGCTTTTTGCTGCTCTCCGCCTTCCGTCCCGGCGCCTCTTCCAAGCCAATACCCAACCCCCGCGCCGATAATTAAAACACCGGTGATAACGGCGACTATTAAAATCTTACTAAAACCGTACTTCGTCACACTCCTATTTTAACACCCGCAACAAAAACAGTTATCCACATAATCAAAAAAACTGTCCCGCCAGCCTTATCTTCGCCGGAGCGAAGCGGGCATTATACGAGACAGCTTTCTCTTTGCAGAAAATAAAAAACTTACGGCGAAATCAGATTAAATAAATACCCGATTAAAATGATTCCCAACGCCACTGCACCAAAGAATATCATTAAAAGTTTCATTGAAAGAACCCTTTTTAATATTATGGCTTCGGGCAGGGATAACCCGGCAATTGCCATCATAAAGGCCAGCGACGTTCCCAGCGGAACACCTTGGCCGAACATGGCAAAAACAATCGGCACAACCGTAGAACATCCGGCATAAATTGGAATTCCCACTAAAGCCGCAATCGGAACGGCTAAAATCGAATCTGCGCCCAAATACTGTTTAAAAAATTCAGCCGGAATATAACCGTGGATTATCGCCCCCACTCCAACGCCTGCGGCAATAAACAGCCAAAGTTTTTTAAAAGTGGAGAAGCTCTCCATGAGCGAAAATTGAATTTTTCCCTCAAAGGTTTTTGGCAGATATTCAGGGTCTGCTTTTTTGTCTTCACCGCCGTTTGAATTTAATATTAATTCTTTTTCCAATCCCATTTTCCCCAGAATCAACCCAACGGAAACGCCCAAAAAAATTCCGGCTAAAGCGTATAAAAAGGCAATCTTCCATCCAAACATCCCGCCCATCATCACGAAAACTATCTCATTGACCAACGGCGAAGTTACAAGAAAAGAAAAAGCGATGCCCAGCGGCACCTCGGCCTTCAAAAAACCGATAAAAATCGGAATGGAAGAACAGGAACAAAAAGGCGTAATCGCTCCAAAGAACGCCGCCGCCAAATTACCCGCTCCAAACTTTTGTTTTGACAGCGTTTCTTTGATTTTATGCGGCGGTAAAAAACTGCGCAAAAAAGCGATAACCGCCACTACAACGATAACCAAAATATATATTTTTATCGTATCGTAAACAAAAAAATTAAGGCTGCTGCCGATTTTTGACGCGGAATCAAGGCTAAAAACCGAAAAAACCAGCCAATCAGCGAATTTTTGAAACATAATATGGTTAAATTAATAATTATCGGCAGCAACAACTGCCCTTGCCGTCGTCTTTGTCTTTTTTATTTTGCGTATCATCGCCGGCGCTTTCGCCGGGACAGCAACCTGCTTTGTCTTCCGCAAAAATGTTTTTCACAAAATTAGCCGCGGAAAATTCCTGTTTAAGATTATTTGACCGGCATTTTGGGCAAGTAAATTTGCCCCCCTTCCCCTCTTCTTTTTCTTGAAGAGTGGCCCGAACATCAAAAACCTGACCGCAACCCAAACACTTATAGCTGTATGTTGGCATAGTTTTTTAAATTAATTATTATTTTTATATTTAGCAATTTTCTTTTTTACCGCAATGATTTTTTCAAAAAAACTTTTTAATTCTTTTATCTTCCCCTCGTTAAGGGAATATCGAACCCATCGGCCGTCCTTGCGATTTGAAATAATTTTTTTCCGGCGCAGGACTCCCAAGTGATGAGAGACCAAGTTTTGTGGCAAATTCAAGTGTTCAAATATTTCGCAAACGCATTTCTCTCCGCCCGCCAAGAAAGAAACAATGCTCAAGCGATTTTTATCGCTCAAGGCGCATAATAATTCCGAACAGCAACAAGTTGTTTTTGATTTGGTTTTCATATCAATATGTATTGATATGATATCTCCGCTTTGATTGCCCGTCAAGCCCCCTTCTTTTGCCAGTAAAAAAAACCTCGAACTTGAGATGTTTTTTTAATCTTGGCTATTTCTATTTAATATCTTTTTTAATAAAAATTTTGTGCTATAATAAATTTGCGATATAATAAAAATATTAAATCAAATAATAATTTTTAAAATATATGGCATGTTTTTTAGTGCCTGCGTCAGCAGCAATCGTTACAACCGTGATAAAAAACAAGACGCCAAACCGCTGGCATTTTAACTGGCTGGCTTCGATGCTTTGGGGCGGGGTTTTAATGTTAATCATTGAACATCTTGCCCATCAAGAAGTTGTTCCCTATTTTCCTTTTTTTACAGCCGGTTGGACCCAAATGTGGCCGGAACTTTTAAGAGTAGGTGTTCCCATGGCGCTCGCCATCTTTGTTGTCTGGGGAGCTATGATTTTAATCGCAAATCATAAAAGTAAATTATTAATAACTCAACCTCAATAATATGTGGCTAATTACATCTCTTCTTGCTGCGATAATCGCAATCTCTTTGTGTTTTTTATTAAAAAATAAATATAAGCTAGGATTTTTAAGCTTGATGCTTTGGGGCGCTGTTATTATGATTTTGGTTGACCACATATTAGGATATGAAGGCGGAGCATTTTTAGAAGCGAGAACAGATGGGTTAATTGAAAACGGAACTACACTGGGACTTCTAATGTTGATCCCGGTTTTTTTTGCTTGGATAATTGCAGTTTTCAGCCAAAAATTTAAAAATTCTCAAAATAACACATTAACCTAAGCGTGCCAGCTTAAAATTGAAGACTAAAAATACCCCGTATTTACGGGGTATTTTTAGTCTTGATTCATTTCAAGATAAGTTCTATGAATAGGGGGTCCGGTAGGACCCCCCAGAGAGTCCACTGACCCGGTCTAGCACCTCTGTGCTTTGAACCCAATAACAGATTTTATCCCTCACAACTCTTAGCTATTACGATTTAACATTATGGCCCTAATTTGAAAATAATTACTCCTTATCCTCTTGTTTGGTTTTATATTTTTCTTCTAACTTTTTCAAATTCTCCAGGCTGATAATTTTACCTCTTAAGGCCGTGGCTTCATTCCTCGTTTGAGGAACTGCAATTCCAATCTCTGACAAAACAGGAGAGAGGCTCACCACAAGTTTATTCTTCGCTTCTTCCGTTTCTTCTTTCCATTTTTCTGTTTGATCCTTTGCCTGATCCATGATGCTTGTTTTACCTTGCCCCTCATCTTGTCTCTCGAGAATACGTAAAATTCCAGCAAGCCCGTCTAAATTAAGCTTCGCTTCTTGCAAAACAAACATCGCCATTTTTTCTGGGTCGCCCGATTCCCAATAAGCGCCGCGCAGACTTTCTCGATGAACCAATGTTTCCTCTTCTTTTGTTTCAGCAAAAGCATAATTGCCTTCTAACGACTTCCCTTGAGCGCCTCTCACCAATTCATCAAATCTTATCTCTTCTGGAGATTTCTTTTGTTCTCCTGTCTCCAAAGTAAATTTTTCTAGCATATATTTAAACTTATTATCTATTGATTACAGTTTAATAATTATAATTAAGCTATAATACAAAAAGATAAAAATTTTACCTTGACTTATTAAAACTTTAAGCGCGTGAAAGGGTCTCGGTCACGTGCACTGAGATGTCCACCACTCCTGTCTAGAACCTACGAGCTTTCAATCCAGTAGTGGATTTGTTGGTCTCCCTTCAGTATATCATACCGAAGCTCCTCGGTCGGGGTCTAAAAGCAAAAAACTTGACTGGTCAGAGCTCTTGCTGTCTTGTCTCATTTTGGAGTTTTATTCGGGGAATGAGACAAATGAGACAGTCCCTAGGCATATATTTCTAAGCGTCTCCCTTATCGGACTCTTTTTCGTTGTGAGTTACCCTAAGATGATCCATAATCTTGTAGCCCTTCAAGTGCTCGTAAGGGTCGGCGAATCTATACCAAGGCTCTGAATGGAGCCAGTCTTTGCCTTCTTTGGTCTCCTTAACCAATTGGGATTCGGTGAGTTTCTTAGGTGGCAAAGTATCCTTATTATCTTTTATCAAAAATAGTTGGACATGCGGTCTTCCTTTTTCGCTCGGAACAATACGCGGTTTTAAAATGCCCTGTTTAACGAATCTGCTCAGCGCATGACGGTCAATATTAAAACGACTTTCCAAGTCATATTTTGAATACCAGCTATCTTTATTTTTGGCCGCGCCGGCAGGAATAATCTTTTTATCAATCGCCTTCTGACATATAAGGCATTTAATTCCATATTTATCATACCAAGTTTCTTCGTTGGAAATGGAACCGCCACAGACAAAACAAGAATACCCAATACCCTCCAAATGAAAACCCTTGGGATTTTCTTCCAGCTTCTTCTTCCTGCGCTGATCCTCTTGGTAAGAATCAAGCATTATCTCGGCAAGACGGGCCAGACTGCGAGCTCCTTCAGATGCCTCTTCCCAGCTTATTTCTTTACCGCTTTTTTTCTCAAGAATATCTTTGAATTCTTGAATTGTTTCTTTTGATAATCCCATGCCGATAAAAATTTAAATCTAACTAATTATCGTAGCCGTATATTAGTCTTCCAAAAAGCTATCCGTAAGTTGAATTGCGGCATTAGAAACTTTTTCTCTTTCTATTCTTTTCTTGTACTTATTGGGGTCCGCCTTAATAATCTTTGCCAATTTGCCGATTGGATTCCCATACGCCCCCCTAGGATGCGGAATACCGATTATAAAATGATCGGGGAAACTTAACGAACAGTATTCAAAAGCGCGTCCGCCTACCGCAAAAATTGTATATTTGGGAAATTCTGCTATCTCTTGTTTAAGATGCTTATTAATACAAACCCTGAATGTTTGCATCGGAATTTTTATCTTCTTCTTATCATTGTCCAGCGAAGATTCACACTTCACTAGTTCTGTCCAAATAATGTCCCCATTAAATCCCAATAAGCCGAGAATTTCCCTGATTCTTCGATAATATAACTGGTTCTTTATCGCATCAAGTGAATATTTTTTAACAGCATCATATAAATTGTCTCCGACGTATTCTCTATAAAATTCTTTCTCCTTTTCGTCTGCACTCCCCGGATTTAAACCGACAACAATAGAACCCCCATCGCCTTCTCTTTTTTCTAAAAATAAACAACGAGGAGGTATCCCTTCTTCGCAATTATTGCATATCCCCTCGCAATGCTCTTCGCACAAAACTAATTTTTTACCCAATAAATCTATATCCATTTAATTTATGCTTCATTAAAAAATTTCCTTATTGCAATTAGTACATACCGGATTGTCATGGCTAACATCGGTAAGTATTAAATTTTTGCATTTTTTACAACAACATATTACCGTCGGGAATTTTAAATTTGGATTTTTTTCTTTCTCGCTTTTATAAAAAGTATCGAGGTGTTCGGTCAATTTAAGAAAACGGGATGTGACAGCGCGATCTTTTGTCGGCAAAACATTAATTGGTAAAATAGACATCCCGCCCGCTTCCTCGCTATGACTGACCGACGGTTCATCCATCATTAAAACATATCCAAAATTACTATCTTTCAAAAGCAACGCCTTTTTTTGGGCATCCTCAATTATTCTCGTCGGAAAACCGCCATGCTTTTCGGAATAGCCCCTTTCAATAATATAAATTTCCAATAAAAATGTCTGCCCGCATCCAAAACTTTCTAATTTCTTTAATTGACCCAATACTCTTTTGTGCTTTCCGCCTCCCAGCGACCTTACTTTACCATTTTTATCAATAATAATGGACTTCGCTTCAAACGCTCGACATTTTATACCACAATTTTCTTCCGGAGGTAACTTACCCGGCATAGCGATAACAAGATCCACGTCCCCGTCGAATCCATTTTTATCTAACAAATCCATCGGAATATTAACAGCAACCCAACATAGCCAATCATTACATAAAGCCCATAAATGGGGTGTCCTTAAAAGCTTAAAAATCGCCATGCTTTCTCTTGTTTGAGAATCGGAAGAAAAAAGCTTGCCGGGTCCCCTAAATATATCCGGTCGACCACTATTATCTACCCTCTCTTTTCCTCTGGGTCTTTTTAATATAGAGGCGAAAAACCAATCAATAGATCTTGTCAAAAAATCTCTAGAAAACAATATTGCAAACCTAAGGAAAAACCGTAAAAAAGCTATATACCTTTTCGTCTTAAAATTCAATCGATACAGATTGTAATAAATGATTTTCTCTTTGCTGTCTTTACTTCTTGCTTCATTCAAATATTTTTCGGCTTCCGGATATTTTCCAAGCTGCAAATAAGCAAAGCCAATATTATTAAGCGATCTATCATAATCAATTTCCGCTAAATCGCTTCTTTCAAACAACTTTGTCGCCTCTTCATATCTACCAATAATAATCAGGGCAGATATTTTCTTTGATAATGCTATCGAATTATGCGGCCACAATCTTAAGCTCTCCGTGAACGCTTCAATGGCTTCTCCAAATTTGCTACTGTGATAAAATGCGATGCCTTTTCTGTGCCAAGTAAGATGATCGGTCAAATTCAATTTAAGAACTTCGTCTGACAATTTAATTGCCTCTTCGTATTTTTCTAAAGATAATAAAAAAGCGATTTTATCAGATAAGGCTTTTTGATTATCCGGATTAAGTTTTACCGCTTCCTCTATTGCCACGAATCCTTCTTCATATCTTTTTAACCCGGCTAAAGCTAGCGCTTTAGTATGGTGGGCAGCAAAATTTTTAGGATTCAACGCTATCGAAATATCAAGAAAGATTAAACATTCCTCGGGCCGATTCTGTCTATATCTCTCTAAAGCCAGATTGAAGTTTTTATTAGATTCAACAAAATTAACTTGCGGTTTTTTTGTTTTTTTATCTTTAGGATAAATCATCGCCCATATTTCTAAATGATTCCAAATCTTTACATTATAAAGGCTCCAGTTTTCATCAATGGGATTTACTCCGTATCTCACGGAAAAACCATATCCCCGGTGTGTATTCTTTTCGAATGCTAATAATAACTTATCCCATTTATTAATCAATTCAATTTCTTCTTTCTTGTGTTCATGAGGTATTATAATACAAATTTCTCTATCTTCTTCCACTAATCGATTATGCAGCTTAAACTCCAATCCTCTTATAATCTTTTCACTAACCATATGAAGCTTATCTCCCGGGATTCTAACCATACGCCGAGTTCTATTCCCATATTTAGGCGTACCGCCTTTTAACACATACTGATTTCCCTCTTCGTATGGATATGGGATGAAATTTTTTACCGTATCCATCAAAAATTTTATTTGCCTCCCTATCCGCCTTTTGTCTGATTCAACTGACAAATCCTTAAAAACTTTTTTTGTTAATCCAAAAGCCGCTAAATCAGTTTCGTCTACACACATCACAAATCTATTAAAAAGATCCTCCTCCGCTATGCCAAGTTTCTTATTACAATCGTCGCAAGAAGGTACTGTCCATTTCTCAATATCGGCAGGAGTCGAATCGGGATACCAATAACGAGGGAATATATGATCTTCCGTCAATTTCTCTTGATATTTAAGACAGTGAACACATTTCTGATTAACATATTTAGCCATATAACAGCAGCGGGTATTTCATGCTAGTCTATTAAACCGCGTATTTATTTTTAATATTTTCGATCCTTCGGCGGACACGGATCTGGGCCATAACTATCTTTATCCTGAATTCTGCCGTCGCGGCCATGAATTACATGCTCGACTTTATTTTGCCTAGCCAAAGAAGCACCCCTCGTCTCGGCATTTGCTTTTGTATTATGAGTTGAAACTGGCGTCGCGACGCCTTCTTTTTTAACTGCCCATCTTTCACCGAACGGAACGGTATGGATATTTTTTGGCATAATTTTTATTTATTATTAATAATACTTGCGCCATAATCCAAAAGACACCAATTTGCCTCCCTAGGTTTTTTCCCGAGAGACGAAAAATAATTTGAACAATCGCGAATAAATTTGGATCTCTTCCCATCGTCGCGGCTAATTTTTTTATTAAATAGTCTGGAAAAAATCCTAATGGTATTAGCATCCACCAGCCCCCGACGCTCATTACCCGCAAATAACAAAATTGCCGAAGCGGCATAATCTCCGATTCCCGGCAAAGAAACCAATTCCGAGTAGTTCATGGGCACATTACTGCCGTATTTTTTATTTATAACGCGGATCATCTTTTTAAATGTATTGACTCGTTTTTTCAATCCGAGCGGCAATAAAAACATATTTAAATCACTAACACTGACATTATTTAAACCGGAAAATTTCTTGTATTTTTTAACGAATTTTTTATATTGCTTTTCGGCTTGTGCGGCATTTGTTCTTTGCAAAAAAATTTCGGCAATTAATACTTCGTAAGGGGTGGGGCTACTTCGCCAAATAAAACTTCGGCCCCTTTTCTTCCCCCATCGAAGGATGAATTTGTGGAAATCTTTAATTTTTTGCCTTTGGCTTAATGTAAGCATTTGCGGTATAATGAAATCATGAGACAAAACGGATTAACCGTTGCCGACTTTTTCGCCGGAATTGGCGGATTAAGAATGGGCTTTGAAAAAGCCGGTTACAAAATAGTCTACTCGAACGATATCGATAAAAACTGCTGCAAAACGTACAGGGATAATTTTGGCGAAATTGACGAAAGAGATATCCGAGAGGTCCAACCGGATTTAATTCCGGATTTTGATGTTCTTATTGGCGGATTTCCCTGTCAGCCCTTCTCCATGATTGGCAAAAGACGAGGCCTGAATGACGATCGAGGTAAACTTTTCTTTGAGCTAATTAGGATTATGGCAGCCAAACGACCAAAAGCGTTTCTACTGGAGAATGTCCGACACCTACTAAAGCATGAGAACGGTAAAAGTTTCGAAATAATAAAACAAAATCTGGAATGGCTAGGATATAAGGTATTCAAACAAATACTCAATTCAGCAGATTTCGGTGTGCCACAGCGCCGAGAAAGACTCTATATTGTCGGATTTTTAAATCAAGATATAGAATTTGAATTTCCGAAAAAGAAATCCGAGCGTAGATTAAAAGATATTTTAGAAAAACGGCCAAACGAAGCCTTCTATTTATCGGAAAAATATTATTCGGGGTTATTGGCTCATAAAGAACGCCATCAAGAAAAAGGAAGCGGATTCGGTTGTGAAATTTTGGATCCGGAATACCTAACGCATACTTTGGTAGCCGGTAATATGGGAAGGGAACGAAACCTCATACAGGATGCACCAACCAATAAAAATCGCTGGGGTATAAGACGATTAACGGCGAGGGAGTGCGCCAGACTTCAAGGATTCCCAGAATCATTCAAATTGCCCGTTCATATTACGGTGGCTTATAAGCAACTTGGAAATGCTGTTACGGTGCCCGTTGCCCAAGCAATAGCCGTATTAATCAAAAAAATTTTACTGAACAATCCAATATCCTTAGACGCCATTCCTTCTAGCCCGGCTCTCGGCCAACTTGCCTCCGGTATGTGTCAAAAAACAACCGCGGCATAAAATTATTTTTCCGTCTTCGTAAGAGGTAATATAAAAATCTCTTCCATATTTAGAACGAGCCTCAAAACGATCTATCCCGCAATGGGCACATTTTCCTCCCAGTTTCTCTACCAGTTCATTTCTTCTTTTCTTACCAAACATATTTAAACACTTTTCGCAATACCCCCTCTTAAGATGCGGAATGATAGTCGTACCGCAGCCGCGACAATGCGCATAAAATCTGCTCCACCGTTGCGGTTTTTTATTTTCCTTTTTTTCTTTTTTTGGTCTTAAGCGATACCTTTTTATTTTTTCTTGTTTTAAATACTCATCCGAATCAATTTCAAATCCCTCTTTCTTCTTTCCATCCATTTCGCGAAATATGGCTCTTAATACTATCTGCCTTATCCTCTCTCTGGTTAGTCCTCTTTTTTCTCCGATTTGTTGCAGTGTTTTTCCATCACGATACTCCGAAAGAATAACTATCTCTCTTTCGATAACTTCCGGAGCTGCCGGCTTAGATAATCGAAAAATATTTACTTTTTTGGTTCGTTTTTCCTTTTTCCTTTTTTCCCTTCGGTTACGTCCATCACTTTTTTCAACGGGCGGTAGATCCCCAAATATAATTTTTACAATTTCGTCTATCTGTAATCTCAGATCCTGGGATATCGCAAGTAATGAATTAATCTTTCTGTATGAATGCATCGCCGTGGTGTGATCCCTTGAACCAAAACATCTTCCTATTTCAGGATAAGACTTCCCGAGATATTCTCGCAATAAATAAGCAGCTATTTGCCTGGCCAAAGCAATTTCCTGTTTCCTGCTACGCGCCTTTAGCTCGTCGACCCCGAATCCATAATAATCGGCAACCGATCCGATTATTAGCTTGGGGCTTAAACGCTTCTTCTTTTTTCTTCTCTCATCTTCCATTTTAACTTCATCCGCCTCTCCGTCGGATCGATCTATGTGTAAAAGATTCCTAAAAATTTTCAAAATTTCGCTTCCGGCCATATGCTTATTCTTTCTTTTCCGTTTCGCTTGAATCCAGGGAGTACTCCTCATTAAAAAGGAACTGATCTAAATCCTCGGCCGCGGCAGCATGGACCTTTTTTACTAATTCTCCCAAAACATCATTATCTATCCGTTCGGCACGGAAAGCCTCGGGCTCTCTTTTTTGTAATTCATACAAAGCTTCTTTCATAAATATCTCGATATACCGCTGAAAAAGATAATCCCGCCAGCGAGACGATTCAACGCCACCCCTTTTCAAAATAGATAACGCAAGAGGGCTCTGAGTATTTATCCAATATATTCCTTCCCTAACATCTTCAAATCTCTGATAGACAAGATTATGACGGGGGCTTAAAGTAACCGTCGTGTCTATTTCCAAAGGATCGGGATCATGTCCGGATAATAAGACTTTCGGGTATTTTGATTTTTTAGAACCCCCTCCCGTCTCCGATTCAACAACAATTATTTTTATTTCGGCTTCAAATTTACCGGTTTTTGCAATAATTACCGTTTCTTCTCCGACTTTTTTACCGGTAACATTAATGTTGATGACCGCCACTTCTTCGCCGTCTTCGGTTAATTTAACAAAATCTGCTCTTATAGTAACTTTATTCTCGTCCAATTCAATTAAGGGATTCCCGGACAAAACCGTTATAATGCTTCCAATCGGAATTGGCTCCGGCACCAATGCCTTCAACGTTAAAGGGTATGCTTCGTTGACGGGTATCTTCGCCTCACTAAACCTAAATTCGAACCCTTTTTTCGGGATTTGTAATTTACCCCATTTCCCGCCCTTACCCGTTCCGCCTCCCCCCTCGTTCCCGGAGCCTCTTTCAAACATATCGCTAAAAATCTTACGCATCCATCGATTTTTCCATTGATTCAAGTATTCATTATATACTGATGATATTTTTTTAGCTTCATCTTGATGTTCTTGTGCTTCCAATTTAACAATTTTATCGGCCAATTCTTCAATTCGCCCCCTCACCCAATTTAACAAAGCTCTGGTTAAATCGTTCTGAACCAACTTTGTTCGATCATTAGATACACAATCATTCGCCAGATCTTCTAAAATTGGACAGCTACACTCTCCAAAAATAAAAGCGGCTTGGGGAAAAGTTCTAACACCCAATTCCGAAAGCTCATATGAAGCAATAACGGTTTTATCATTGTCTCCGACCTCTCCAATAAAATCTATCCTGTTTAAATCTGCGTATCGCCCCGTTTGCAGCGCTTCTTCGGAAGTCCGCAAAACCAATCTTCCCTGCTCAAATTTTTTACTAGCAAGCTCTATCGTATTTTTTTCTCCTTCTCTTTCGATTACTAAATTTTTCGGGATTTCTAGTGTTAACGGTTCCTCAAATCCGTTCAAGGGTTTAATTTCATCAGGTCGCAAAAGATCAAATAATACGCTACCGTTGCAAATTAAGGAAACGCGTTTACGTAAAAGCAACCTTCTTGCTTGCGGATGATTTTTTAGTTTCTCTGCAATTCGGGCCACCTTTATTTTATTTTTCATGTTGGCCGGCCCAAATCCCTTAACCACGGTAAAGCCGGTATTTCCTTTTAAAATTTTCTTTTTTAATTCACCGGGCAATGCAATGCTGTCTATGCCGGCAAACTTCAGCGCTTCTTCCGGCTTAATTTTTTTATTATTAAAATTTTCGGCGAAGCCGTATTTTTTGTTTCCATTAAATCCGAAAATATTTAAATACCCCTCTCTATAAGTTACGAAGTGGGATTTATCAAACATCTGCCGCATATAAAATTTGCCGCCGTTTCCGTGTCCTCCATACATTCTCTTTTTCAATCCGCGCTTAGCCGCTTCGGGGTCGCCCCAACGAATAAATGCTTTCTCAATATCTTTTTGCGTCATGCCTACAAAATCAACACATTCCAAGGTGGCGTCGTCCTTCTTCCCATCGGTAAAACGGAGAACCACATATTGGTCTGAGTCCGCTATTCCCATCCTTAAATATGCATCTATGGAGTTTTTCAACCATTCGGCCAATCCTTTTTCGTGGTCAAATTTAAATTCTCGACCGATTATATCCAATAGATTATCATCGAAAACATTTGCCCTCTCAATTATGTTAAATGCCGCAGTTTTGGGAGCCATGTCATTTAGAATTTTTATTTATTATGTTTTCAAATCTACTTAGCATGAATTCATGAAATTGAGGAATTCTTGAACGCAAAGTCGAGTTATTTGAAACCGACTCCAGTTCATCAACTGCACCGCCGACCGCATTTAACCGACCTATAAAATCATTTTTTTGAGTTCTAACGGTAACACCCAAATAAGCATAGAAATCCGTATCTAAAATTTTCTCCGTTTCATTTTTTAAGAAAAACTGGAAACCCTCCAAGCCCTCAATTCTCGAAATCTCTTTTTCGCCAAAACCCGAGAGTCTGCCCTCTTTCTTTATTTCGCGACCGCCAATTATACTTTTTAACTTTTCGGCTTCCGACAATCCGCGCAAGGTTAGACTAAAAATTTTACTATTTGCTTCTACCAGTCCATTTTTTCTAAATTCATAAAGTGGCTTATGAACTAAGTCTCCGGAATCTGGGTATTCCGAATACCCCCTCAAATGAAAATCGTCCGGGTATTCCTTAAATGCCCGAACTACTATATCTTCAAAACGCAAGCTCTTACCCTTGCCCTCAGATAAGCTAAGCATAACCAGAAGAAGTTTATCCGCACGAGATAGATTTACTGACGGTTTTTTACTTATTGTTTTATTTTTCATAATTTATAAAGTAAATTTTTTACGACGAATTGTACGAAAACGAGATTTCACAATTCTTAATTGTTCTTCTATGTTTGAAAAAATCTTATTTACTTCTTCTTCGGTAAAAGAATAGACACTTTTATTTGAGCAATTACCCAGTACTCGCAGATCATTTAAAACGCGCTCCGTTCTCCGCGATGCGAGACGCCTAAATCGTTCAAATTTTTGTTCTTTATTGACCATATTAATATAAGGGTTATCGTTATTTATATAAATGATAGACCCTATAGAATATATAGTCAAGCCCTTGATTTATTCTCTAACAAAAAAATCCGCGCAACGCGGCTTTATATCCGTCACTAAAAAACGAGGTGCTTAAATAATTACTCCCTCTGTCTTTGCCTTATCAATTAATCTTAAAAAATCATCCCCCGGAATCAACGGACAGAATTGGCCCCATATCCACCTGCCGTTGGCGCGGCCGATTTTGCCGACGATGAAATAACCGAGACGGTATTCAATATCCCCCTTCTTCCAAGTATTCTTATATGCCAACTCACCGGCAAATCCCTCTTTCCTTAAACGCTCCAAAATAAAAACTTTATCGGAAAAATTACTCTGCAACATAAAAGTCCATGCCTCACGCCTAAAATGAACCTTGCCCTTACGACCAATATCTTTCATTGGAATTAAAGAATTTTCTCTAAATTGAGAATCTTTCCTTTTTATAAATTCTTGGGCGGATTCAATTTTTTCCATAAAGCAAACTATCTGTTAATTATTTGGATATCCGACCAAATATTTTTAGATACCGCTTCGTCGTAACCGATGTGCCTATTCGTCCCGGTCTCAAAAACATCTTGGCCATCCGAATACCTGTAATAATTTTTTGTTATAGCATTAGTTTGGCTAGTCGATGCGGTACTTTGACCTTTCAATTTTGCCACCTCTTGCTCCAGGATGGTTACTTTCTGCTGCAAAGTATTTATCTGGTTTTGCAGAACGTTAAACTTGCTATCAACATAAGTAGGCACATATTGATGAACATAAAGCCAACTTACTGAATTTTGTATCCTATTCACAACTCTATCTCCGCTACTATCAAAAACTCCATCGCCTAAATAAACATTATCCAGCTGCTCTAATGTTTTATAATAATTTTCATAATAGCTTGGCACTTGTTTTACCCAATCAGGAATATCGTCCGAAGCAAAGACAATTCCGGAAACTAATAAACCGACGACCGCCGCACAAATTATACTTTTCTTCATAATTTTATTCCTTTCTCCCGCGGAAAACAAAAAGCCCACCACAGGTAGTGACCGAAGCCACTCATACCAGTTTCCCGGTATGGCCAGTAACGACGACCCTGCGATGGGTTCTTTATTCGTTACTGGTCTTTATGCCATGCCCATTGAAAATTCAATGGGTTTAGGCAAATTAAATTGTTATCTTGATAGTAGCTCAAAATCGGGGTAATTGAAAGTCTGGTTGCCAACAGGGCGTCTTTCAGAGTAAATTAAGAATTGAATTATCCACAGTAATTTTTCTTGACTTTTTGTTAAATCTATGATTTACTTAATATAGTTCCTAAGGATTATTGAAATTGTATCAAGAAGTAAAGAACTTGCGGCTTGTCGCATTATTAAAGACTCGCGTGTTGACGATGTAATGAAAATTTATTGAAGGAGTAGCAAAAAAGTATTTGTTATTTCTTAATTATTTTTCGCCATTATGTCCTAAACAGACGAGTTTTTTATTTTGCAAATAAACGATTCTCTCGGCATGTGGCAAATGAGCATGCAAAAGGCACTCAACCCGGCAGATATTAAAATTCAATATCTGCCCATAGGCGATCTAAAGCCGTCCGCCTATAATCCCCGCAAATGGGATAGCAAAGCGATGGCTGATCTTAAGCAAAGCATTGAGCGATTCGGAGTAGTCGACCCGATTATCGCCAATAATGCTTCCAACCGCCTGAACATCGTCGTCGGCGGACATTTCCGGCTAGCCGCCCTCAAAGAGCTACGACATCAAAAAGCTCCTGTAGTTTATGTGAATATACCTGATATTGAGAAGGAGAAAGAACTCAATATCAGGTTAAACAAAAATACTGGAGAATTTGATTTTCAGTTATTGGCCGACTTTGACGAATCATTTTTAGCCGATGTTGGATTTTCCAGCGAAGAGTTGGATAACGTTTTTGAGATTGATGAAACGCCGGAACAGTTCGATTTGGCTAAGGAACTAAAAAAGCTGGACATCAAAAAAATAGAGATTCAAAAGGGTGATGTCTGGCGGCTCGGCGATTCAAAATTAATGTGCGGCGATAGCACCATTGAAGCCGACTTCGTTAAATTAATGAACGGCGAAAAGGCAAATTTTTGCCTGACTGACCCACCCTATATTTTAGACTATTTAAGGGGCAAGAAGAAAAATGGTAAAGCCATTACTGGCTTCGGGGCCAAAAGAGACCGGCGATATTTGGAAACCGACGTTTTGCCGGATAACTTTACAGAGCTTTGGATGGCAAGTATTGCCAAAGCAGCCAAACCGGATTTCAGCATTATCTGCTACGAGAATTGGAAAAATATCCGGACTATTTGGAACGAGATGGAAAAACATTGGAAAATTAGAAATATGATTGTCTGGCATTTAAACAACAGATGCCAAGGTTTTTCGGCAAAATATAAATTTTTCAACAAGCACGATATTGCCGTTGTCGGCTCGTCTGAAAAATTTACCCTCCCTAACCTTGAATCTGAAAAAGATAGCTTGCTTCAAAACGAATACGAAACGGCGTTATATGCCAGCTCCGGCAAACCTCAATTTGAGAGCTATGAAAAGAGAAAAAAGTATTGCCCAACCGACTTTATTGAATTCAATGCAGCCGATGAAAAAAGTTCTGGCCAGGGAATAATTTTTGGCACAAAGCCGCTAGAAATCCTTATTCCTTATATCAAAGTGCTGACTAAAAGGAGCGATTTAATTGTTGAGCCTTTTGGCGGTAGCGGCTCAACTTTAATCGCGGCAACAAAAATGCAACGACGGTGTTATTTGATGGAAAAGTCGCCCGTTTATGCTGAAGTTATTCGTCGCAGATGGGAAAAGTTAACCGGCCTAGAAGCTAAAAAGATATGAAGAATAATAAACAAAAACAGTCATTGCTTGAACAGTTAAAAAAATTACCCATTATTGAATCGGCATGCCAAAAAAGCGGAGTCGCTCGCGCCACCTTCTATCGATGGAAGCAAAAAGATAAAGATTTCGCCAAGTTAGCCGACGAAGCAATTGCCGAGGGGGCGTGTCTGATAAACGATATGGCCGAAGGGCAACTTTTAGCCGCCATCCGGGATCGCAATTTAACGGCGATACTTTTCTGGTTAAGAAATAACCATGAAAAATATAGATCGCGAGTCGAACTGTCCGGCCGGGTCGAACATCTGCAAAAAAGAGAGCTGACTCCAGAAGAAAAAAAATTAATTGAAAAGTCGCTCCGCCTAGCGATGCCTAAAGATGAAACTAAAGAGTTAAATAATGGAATAGATAATAGTCAAGCATATGACCGGTCAAATAGCTCTCAATTGTAACAAGGAAGAGCAAGAAAAATTCATTCGCCGAATGATCGAAGATGAATCATTCCGAAGTGAGATTACAAGCAAAAGCCTCTTTTGGTTCATGCGCTGTTATTTACCCCGCCATTCCTGGATTGGCACGGCCGATTTTCAAAAAGAGATAATGGCTATTTTCGAGCAAGATATTCCGGGCATAACCGCGCTTTGCGCCTTCCGAGAAGCGGGAAAATCAAGCATGCTACGAGCATATGTCATCCAACAAATCGTAACAGGCAGGAAAAACTTCGTCTTAATTGGCAGCAAAACAGAACGCCAGGCCCAAGATCATTTAAAAAGCATCAAGCGTGAATTTGAAGACCAAAGCAATCGGCTTTTGCAAAATGATTTAGGGCCGTTCCAGGAAGAAAGCGACGAGTGGGGCAAATCAATTGTTCTTCCAAGATATGATGCAAGAATTATGGCCGTTTCAGTTGAGCAGTCGGTCCGAGGCGTGCATTATAGGCAACATAGGCCTCAGCTTATTGCTCTGGATGATATCGAGGATTTAACAAGCTTAAAATCAAAAGAAGCAACCGATAAAATTCAGGATTGGCTGGAACGGGATGCTATCCCGGCCGGAGCGCAAGATGCGAGAATCATCATCGTCAGCAACATCGTAGCCGAAGACTCAATAATGACTCGCCTCCGTACGGATATCGAGGAAGGCAGGCGCGACGGTATCTTTCGCCGATATCCCCTGGTCGATGAAAACGATAAGATAGCCTGGCCCGATAAATTTCCTACCCCTGAGGCATTGGAGCGCGAAAAAAGAAGACATACGGAACTTGCCTGGAATCAAGAATTCCTTTTGCTGCCGGTCAGCGATTCTGAACCGGTTGTTAAAAAAGAGTGGCTAAAATTTTATCGCTTGCCGCCCGGCAAAAAATCCGACCTCGAACACAGATTTTGCTTGATATCCGTTGACCCGGCCATTTCGGAAAAATCGCACGCCGATTTTACCGCCATTGTTTGCGCTGATGTTTACGGATACGGAGAAAAGCAAAAAATATTTATTCGAAAAAATCCCGTGAATAAAAGAGGTCTTTCGGCAAAGGAAACCGTAGATATAACAAAGCGCCTTTACGATCAGGCCATTAATATGGGCTGTCATGCCGAAGTGGTTATTGAAACTGTCGGAATGCAAGCGATATTTCCCGAACTTATGCGAGCCGCCGGAATCAGATATCTACATGAATTCAATCCGGGCAGGCATGATAAACGGGAGCGCTTGGCAATTGCCGGTTATCCGGTTCAAATGGGACAAGTGTTTTTTCATGAGGACGAAGCAAAAAGCGAATTAATCAATCAGATCGTTCGATTCGGCACAACGGCTCATGATGATTTGGCAGATGCTTTTTCAATGCTGATTAACAGCATTCCGGAAATAAAGCTGCCTTGCATTCCCGAAGTATTCTGCGTTGGAGGAATTCATAGGGATTAAGTTATCTACTCCAAGCTCTCTGGACTCACTGGCCCCTTCGCGTCATCCCTTGTGTTAAAGGTCGAGCGCTAATCAGCTAAACTCTTAACACTATGGAACAAACAACGACAAACATAAACCAATTAGATAGGGCTAATTTAGAGCTGCCGATCCGTTATTGCCTGTATTGCCGAAAATCTTCCGAAGAAGAAGAAAAACAGGCTCTAAGCATTGACTCACAAATCCGGGAAATGATGCAAATGGCCGAGCGCGACAACCTGAATATCGTTGATGTTTATAAAGAATCTCACTCGGCCAAAGATGCCGGCCAGCGCCCCGTATTCAACAAACTTATTGAAGATATTAAATCCAGCAAATTCAACGGTATCATTTGCTGGCATCCCGATCGCCTATCGCGAAACGCGCCAGACTTGGGAACGGTCGTAGATTTGCTGGATAAAAAGCTGCTGGTTGAAATCAGAACTTACAGTCAGCGATTCACCAACAATCCGAACGAAAAATTCCTACTGATGATTTTAGGCAGTCAATCAAAGCTTGAGAATGACAATCGTTCAATCAACATCAAACGGGGCTTGCGAACCCGACTCGAAATGGGATTCTGGCCGGCGCCGGCGCCTTGCGGATACCTCAATTCAAATCGCACGGATCAAAGATGCGAAAGTTTTGTCGACCCGGCCAGAGGCCCCGTCATCAAGCAAATGTTTGAAAAAGTGGGCTATGACCGTTGGAGCGGACGGAAAATATATTATTGGCTGAACGAAATTAAATTCAAAACCAAAAGTGGCAAGAAACTCAGCTTAAGTAATATATATTTGACTTTAAAAAATACCTTCTATTACAGCATGATGGAATATCCCAGAGGCGGCGGAAAATGGTATCAGGGCAAACACAAACCGCTAATCAGTAAGGATTTGTTCGATCTGGTTCAAAAACAAATTATACGAAGCGAGATAATAAACAAAAATAAAGAGTTCGCGCTGGCCAAGATGATTAAATGCGGCCTCTGCGGTTCAAGCATTTCGGCGGAAGAAAAAATAAAAACGCAGAAAAATGGCAATGTCCATCATTACATTTATTACAGCTGCACCAAATTCAATGACCACGAATGCAAGTGCGGCTACATCCGAGAAGAAGAATTAATAAAGCAGCTGGAAAACATGATGGACAAGGTTGACCTAAATGAAATCGGCATCAAACAAAGAATAAAGGATTCGGTCGAAAGGCACAAAAAATTCCAAGCCGATTTACTCGGAACAAAAGCGGTTATCAAAGTAGCGGCCATAGATATCAGGAATTATGCCAAATACATTCTTCGCGAAGGTACAATCTACGAAAAACGAGAGTTGCTGGAATGCTTCAAAAGTCGACTGATTCTAAAAGACAAAATCCTGTTTTTAGAGCAGTAATCAAACAAAAAACCACCCTTAGTTAAGGATGGTTTTTTGTTTGACTTATTGTGAATTTTGGCGCGTGAAAGGGTCTCGGTCACGTGCCCTATGATGTCCACCACTCCTGTCTAGAACCTGTGGGCTTTGAATCCAGTAGTGACTTTATTGGCTTCCCTTATTATATCATACCGAAGCTCCTCGGTAGGGGTGTTTTGGGAATAAAGGGATTTTAAAAAGGGGCATCCGCCCCATACAGTAGCTATTGAGTATTATAAGGTTTTTGAGGATTTTTTCAAGGGCAGAGCAATTCTGCCCTGTCTCATTTTTGGCGTTTTGTTCGGAAAATGAGACAAATGAGACAGTGGATACACTAGTTTATTATAACTAGCACCCTAATCATTTAATATCTTTATTAGTATATTCTTTCCGCAATCTAATAAATTCGTCATCCGTTATAATAGCGTCTCCGTAACTATGATTATCAGAAATTGTAAGCTTACTAAGGTTTGAATCATTTTTTATATCATGCCTTGGACCTACATAAAAAGAGCAGGGCAAATAAAAAGCCTTAATCAAAGGATTCTTTTCTGCGTCATTCCTTATATATAACTCTCCTGGAACATCGAACCAAAGAAGAATATCTCTTCGCGTTTGGTTTAAACCAAAAAGCTTATTAACAATAAAATTTATGACATTGATTGCCTCAAGAGACATCCGCCCCAAGTCTTGTTCTCTGTTTTGATAATGCACAGACTCTGTCCTTAATTGAGATAATCTCTTAAATTTTAATTCCACTTCATCATTTATAATATTCCAATTTTTCAATATGCTAATCCCTTTATCCCAATCAATAATTGATCCACCCCTTCTGTTCTTATTAAAAATTTCTTTGTACTGCTCCGATGATTTAAAATCATTAAAAACTTTAAAAATAATATTATTAAAAATCCTCTCGCCAAGACAGCAGGCACCAGTTAAAGCTGAATAAAAACTTCCCTGAACATATGCATCACAAATATCTTCTATTAGAAAAGTGTGCTCCTCAACTACCGAAAACGAAGGCGCCTCTAACTCCATATAACGTTTAAATTTTATATCAAAATTATGCTGTCCATATTTTAAAACTAAAGAATCTTTCATTTCCTTTTTTATCTCCTCCATCCTCAAATTATCTGCCGGATTCTCGCTCCTTACAATATTTCTCGTCGAATCTATATGAAATTTTAATATTCTATATCTTTTCATGATAATATCCATTCTAAAATAGCAAAAGAATCGCTCGTCACTCCCAAACCCAAAGCCGCCTCTAGCCATTTGATTTGCGAATCTCGAATACGGTCTCTTGACTCGCGCTTTAGCTCAAGGAATAAATAGTCGTCATTTTTCCATACAAAAACATCCCAGCAGCCTTTGAAACCGCCTACTTTGGCATAAATATCATCAAATAATTTCTTTGGCTTCTCGGGTAGATCTATCGATTCGACAACGCCAGGCAAGCCAACCCGGAATTTTTTCCTATAGCTATCCACCCACGCCCCTTGCCATCCCTCTTTTTGCAATGTTCGCAAAACCGCCAATTCCGCAAACAACGGCTCGCCGTCACAATCAATAACAGTTTTACCTCCATAACTGTCCTTTATTGTCTCCCCCTTCCAAACATTAAAATACAGCTGAAGTTTCCTGATTCCAACTTCCTTTCCCGAAGGCAACTTTATTTTCGACTCCTCTTTCTTGTGGACCGCATCAGTCAAAAGAATTAAATTTTTTGACTTCCTATTCATTTTTTAAATATTTCTCAATATTTGCCAAATGCTCTTCGTAGGTTTTGGCGCAATGGATTTGTCTGTTTGAATCATGAAGATAGAAAAGACACTCGGTTTCGGTTGAATTCAAAACGGCGTCTATGGCCTCCAAGCCCGGATTGGCAATGGGATGCGGCGGAAGGCCTTTATTGAGATAGGTGTTATAAGCCGAAGCCTTCTGTATGTCGGCTGATTTAATAGGCTGCCACCAACCGTCTTTTTTGGCGGCGTAACCGCTATAGGTCAATTCCTGGTTAACGCAGGGCGTAATTTCACCACATTGAATGCCTAAATAGTTATTCCTGCTATCGTTTATATATTGAATAGTCGCGTCTATTTCTAACCTCATATCTTTAAGCAGACGATTCCACAAAATACCGGCAATCAACGGCATATCATCTTTACCGCCGGCCTCTCTTTGAACTATGGAAGCAATCTTCAATGCCGTAGTCCATTTAATGTTGGCCTTCGTGAATTTATCGGCATAGGGCGCAAATTTTTCGTTGAATTTATTGATGAATCGCTGGGCGACATCAAGCGGAGCTTCGTCTGCTGGAATTAAATATGTATTCGGAAAATAAACGCCTTCAATATAGTCATAATTCATGGCGGTATACTTTGTGACCCAATCGCTTTTTTGTTCATCGTTCCAGCCGAGCGTTTCGACCAGGATTTCGGCAATTTGTTCTTTACGGAATCCTTCGGGAATTATTACCCATTTCATATACGGCTTCTGCTGCAAGATTTTGGCTATTTCCCGAGCATTCATTGCTTTTGAGATTTTATACGCGCCGGGCGAGATGCAATCAACGCAAACCGAATTTATGCCTTTTAACCCAAGAAGCGCAATTTTAAAACCCAATTCGCTTTTGATAAATCCCTGGGATTTTAATTGCTGGGCGATCTCGGTTGAATCATCCTTGCCGATAGCAATCGTAAATTGTTGAGCTTCCGCTTCTTTTTGCGGGGCGGAAAAAAACGAGGCATATTTAAAAAATCCCACGCCAATTATCGTGAGCAAGATTATCACTACAATGATTATAATTTTAATATTTTTATTCATAAAAAATTTAATAGTCCATCCAAGAAAGATTTCGGCCAATAACCAATTCTGTCATCTCTGAGTTATGAGTGTTCTTCATCGACACTTCTTTAAACTCAAGCCCATTCTGCTTCGCCAAATCTTTCACTTCTTCCGCATTATCATAAGTCATTATAAAATCACCCTTAATCTTTTTGCACAACTTAAATAATTCATCGTGGTCTATGTCACAATATTTATAAAGCCGCTTACCAGCCTTTTTACCACCAGCAGTATATGGCGGATCTATAAAAAAAATAGTATTTTTATCATTGCTATAATCTCTAATTACTTCCAAGCCATCAGCGCGTCTAAATTCAATTTTATCCAAAACATAATCAATAAGCTCAATTCGCCGAGCTAAAGTTTTTGGATACCATCTTGAATGGATGCCTTTTCCGTTTTCGCCATTTTTTGAGATTCCCGCTCCGTTAGCTAAAATTCCACCATGAAATGTTCGATTCTTTAAGATTGTTTGAAACGCTATGTGCTTTATATCAGTTTTTTTTACATCAATTTCTGCAAACAAATTTTCTTTTGTGAGTTGAAATTTAATAATTTTATCCGCCAGCCACTTAGCGTTTCCGTCTAAGATCGTTTGCCATACCGCGGCAATTTGCTCATCTAGCTCAACCATCAAAACTTTGTCCGTAAGATCCTCGAAGGCCGCCGTGAGACTTAATATTCCCCCGCCAGCAAAGGGCTCGACCAAGAGTTGGGGCTTTGCTTTCTGGCTATTTATCCATTTTCTAAAATTAGGCACAAACCAAGTTTTCCCTCCGGGATAACGGAAAGGACTTCTTTGGGGCACACTTGCAACATTTACTACCTTTGGCCCTGGCATAAATTCGATTGTTCGGTTAAATAAATCTTGCTGCATTGCTTTATTTAATAAAAGAATCCTCTAACGTACGATTTATGGGCGGCGCTTCCATTTGCTCATCAACTTTTTCCTGTAAAATCTTGATAAAATTATTAATGTTTCCGGGCTTAGTTTTGGTAATAATATTCATGGTTGGCGAAAAGCTGGAATACACAACATCTACCTTTTTTAACTTAAACACGCCATCGGTTTCTACTAAGTCATATAAAAACCAAGCCAAGTCCGCTTTTTCTTTATCGACTCTTTTAATTTTAGGTAAAGTATCAAAAAAGCTCTTATTCAGAACCAAGGCGACTTTCTTTTTCCATGCATTTAATATCCCTCCTTTAAATAACAACTGCGGAGCAAGTCTTTTTCTGGAAGACGAAAGATAATCGGGACGAGGATAATTCGGACCTTCGGACCAATCGAGGTCGGAATTCTTTTCGGGATTCTGCATGAACTTCTCAAAAGGATCTCGGATGTTCCCGGAAATGTATACCGCCTGAATCTCTATGGCGCCGAAATCATAAACCTTGCCATTTTCATCATACGCGACTAGAATCACATCGATGTTCCCCGCCGTTTTATCATGCGAATCATTCAATCTAACCTCGGTTAGCGTGGTCCATTTTGCACCCTTGGGGAAGAAAAAATCGGCAGCATCGTCTGTTATTAACCAATCCTCCCTAAATCTGATAGGGCAAGTAATGACCGGGCTCTCACCAAAGTTAACACTACAAACTCCTAATGGATTTTTTGCTTTATCTTTCGTACAGCTCGGAACTTTATTATTAAAAGGGCAGAGCCGCCTTGATCTTAGCCTTTTTGCTTTTTCGCTTTGATTAGTTGTCGGACAACCAAAAACCTCCGCCAATGGATTACAATCGCTTAAAGTGCTTTTTTTCATATTATTATGATGCCTTTTTAATTCAACCCACCCTCCATTTTCATTATATCACACCTCTAACGGATACTGCTTAAATTATTTTCCCTTTTTAATCTTGGCTTTTTTAATTTTGACATCGTGCGTAAAACCGTCTTTTTTATCCTTGCGCTCCAAAAAAAGTATCGTCTCTAATTGTTTTTGATTTACCAATGGATTTTTAACTTTGGCCATATTTTTAAATTATCTCTTTTTAATTATCTTTTAAAATTTGGAGTTGTTTTTTTGATAAAATTAACTCTCGATAGGTTTTGTCGGCGTCTTTTTTCGAAATTTTCTCTCGCAAATAAAGAAGCTCCTCAAGGTGGCAAAATCTCAGTTCCTTGCCACTGCCGCAATAACACGACCAATGCTTTTTGATTTTCCTTGAAATTAAATACTTAATAAATTTTAATATTACCTGAGTGTCTCTGGTGTCTAGTTCTTCCCGATAAAATTCTACCTTGCCCAACAATCCGTGACTCATTCCGCCAATGCTTGATTTACCACCATTCAGATCATAATCAATTTGCCAAAGGAAAAAACTTTTAACTGGTCCTTCAATAAAATCGACTATGCTTGAATTCTTCGGATAATATTTAAAGCGTGCTTCTGGCACAAACAAGCATGCACTATCGTTTTCATCTCCGTTAAAATGACGATTAGCTATTTTGGCTAATTTCCCGGCAGTTTCTCTAACAATTGGGACTCCCTCCGGGTAGTTTGCTGGTACTTCTATTTCAATTTCAAAACTACCGAGTTCCTTTCCCTCTGTATTTTTAATAACTAAATTGCCCCTGATATAAACAGTATTATTCTCGATGAACAAATGCAGACCATTGTAATTGTCAGCTAAGAGTTTCTTGAGGATGGAAAAAAGCTCCGGGTTCTGAATATGCCAACAAGTCGAGCTCATTTTCTAAGCCAAGGCCTTGGTCCGGGATTTTGGCTTTGAATTTTCTGAATAGATGCTAATTTTTCATCATCGGTGGTCGATTCAATTTCGCCAAAAACGCCCTGCCAGCCTTGTTGCCCAATAATATATAAAGAATTTTTCGCACTCGAAGACATCAGATTTTTTACTGAATCATTAAATAATTCAGATAAATCATTTCCCGTCGGGTTCGCGGGATCTTCGATTTTATAATTCTGAATCGATTCACTGACCTCTCTCAAAAAATAATCAAGGCAGTTATCAATTCTGCTTAAATCCTTACCCTTTAAAATTTCAATCGTTAGCAGCTCCAAAATAAAGGTTTTGGCTGATTGTAGGCCGTTTCTTTCCCGCCAAAACTTTAAGAGTTTGATAATATCCGTCATATTTTTACCTCGCGATTTTACATGGTCAATGTGCTTACTTAGGTTCGTTTTTAGATAGTCCTTGTCACCCGCCTCTTGATACAAAAAGACATCGTCGCTATCACCATCAACAAATCTACCGGGCACCACATCGACATGAAAATATACTCTCTGTTTACTTTCAATCCGCAAAGCAGATTTTTTTGGATTTACAAAATAATCGGTCTCCAAAGCCTTTTTAACACTATCGTATATTTCTTTAAGCGTTTTTCCTGCGGATTCATCCTCTCGCCCAAAATAACAAATCAGATCCAAGTCGTAACTCTCTTTTATCATTGTCCCCTTTGCCAATGAACCTCCCGGCTTAATTGTTAAATCGCCGCCCTTAAAAGCTCCCTTTAAAATTTTTTCTATTTTCGAAGCCTCTGAGCGCAATGCTTTTATTTCTTCACCGTCATCTCTAATAGAAATTTTTTCTATTATGTCCTTAAGGTACTCTAAATTTGTCATATTTTTTAAATTTTAATTATTAATTTATAAGTTCCGGACTGTCTGTCATAGACAAGAAGCCGCGGACTAACACCTTTCAATAATTGTCGACCGCACTCAATGGCGATTGGAGCGGGAATCGCCGGAATTAAGTGCAGATCCTTACAATTAAATTCTTTTTCAATTTTTCTTAAAACTGATCGATAAACCTTGCAAAACTCTTCTATGCTATCAAAGCATCTTAAAATATCGGTCCCAGCCATAACCCCAGCTGGCGTGATTTCAAAAACTGTAAATTGCTTATCAATTTCCGGCGGGAGATTTTTAAATTCAATTTTCCCGCTAATTGATAAAACCAGGGCAACTTTATTTTTGTCACTGCCCGTCTGGATAATAGAACTCTCAAAGTCAATCTTTTTTACTCCCTCCCTCCAGCGCCAACAATCTTTTCCATCCCTATGCCTTTGAAATAAAATTGTCTTAATTTTATCATCTAGTAAATAACCAAAGTAAATTAAAAAGGGAATCCTAGCGAGGGCAAAAACTGACAGACTTTTAAATTCATTCTTTTTAAATCCCGGGATAACTTGCCTCTGAAATTCTTCTTTGATTTTTTCTTGCCCGGATTTCCAAAAAGCGGAAGTATCCTGATCCGCTAAACCAGCCAAATCAATGTGCATACAATTTCCTGACCCAAAAAATTTTGGGTATAATTCAAAATCTAGAACAGCCCTCCTTATTTCATCTTCAGAGATAGCCGGCACGCCTCCCCTGATTCCACCAATTAAAGAGATAACTGCGGTTTCGCAGTCGGGACCAAGGCTCGTCAAATAGTGGACCCTTTCTTCGTGCTCAGACTTCATTTTCAATAATAATTCTTTTGGAAACTCTTTTTGCAGGGCGCCTTTATCAATGATTTTATTGTGGTGCTCAGAACAAAGTAACATTAAATTTGGGGCTAAATCCCGCTCCTTGCCAGATAAAGAATCGTCTCCCCTTGCCCCGCTTTTCGATTGAGCCACTATGTGCGCTCGGTCTGCCAAATTAATCTCGCAACCAGTTAATTTTTCATCTTTTAATAAATATTTATTACAACCGCGAAATTCACACCGGCCACCGGCGCGAACCCATAACTTTAAGGTTTCGGGATTGCTTATAGTCCCTGCCTTAGATTTATTTTTAGCCATAGTCTTTAATATCTCCTATCTTTTGGCGGACAAGGATCCGAACCATAGCTATCCTTGTCCTGGATCCTTCCATCGCGACCATGAATTACATGCTCAACCTTATTTTGTTTGGCCAATGTAACCCCCTTCGCCTCGGCCGTCGCTTTCGTATTGTGAGTCGAAACCGGCGCACTAACGCCTTCTTTTTTAACCGCCCATCTATCGCCAAATGGAACGGTATGAATATTTTTTTGCATATTTTTTAAATTAAATTTTATTTTATTGACCCCTTAAAAACTCCGACCACCTTACCATTAATTACAAAATCGTCTTCCGACCGGATAAAAATTGGCTTATGGATTTTATTGCTAGAATTTGGAGAAAGTTTAATTAACTCGTCATTTACTTTAGTAAAAATTTTAACGGTGGCTAAAGTGTCAATAATAGCCAAAACTTTATCGCTGTTATGAAAATTCTTAATTGTCGGATTAACTAAAACATAATCGCCGTCGCTAATTTTTTCCTTATTCATGGAATCACCAGAAATCCTAATCGCAAAAATCCTATCTGAATTTACTTCGGTTTTCAGAATACGCAAATAACCCTCCACTTCTTGGTCAGCAAAAATCGTTGGCGTTCCGGCATTCGCCGCCCCATAAATCGGAACATTGAGAAAACCTTGCCATGAAGGCAGTCTGATCCCTTTTTTTTTGCGCTGACGATTTAGATATCCCGCTTCCTCAAGTGCCTGAAGGTGAAGAAAAACGCTTCGTGGGCTGTTTGTTCTTAAACCGATGCCCAGCAAATCATCCCTAAGCTCGCGTATAGTCGGCATCCTGCCGTTTTTTGCGAAAAGAGCCTTTACGCGTTGCAAAACTATTTTTTGTGTTGGTGTTAAGATTTTCATCTGTTTACTTAAAACTTCATATTTAGTAAATTCTAATCCCAGCCCCTAGTGCTTGTCAAGAGGCGAAAACAAAAAACGCCAAAAAATAAGGAAATTTGGCGCTTCTTTACTTAATTTCATCCTAATATTTTATCTTTTAGATAATAGTTTTCTCTTCTTTTGCTTTCTCAATCAATCTTAAAAAATCATCGCCGGGAATCAGCGGACAGAATTGACCCCAGATCCACCGGCCCTTGGCACGGCCAATCTTGCCAACAATGAAATATCCAAGACGGTATTCAATGTCCCCTTTCTTCCATGTATCCTTATAAGCCAACTCACCATCAAACTCTTCTTTTCTTAACCGTTCTAAAATAAATACTTTATCGGATAGATTGCTTTGCGGCATAAACGTCCAAGCTTCGCGCTTGAAATAAAACTTGCCTTTACGGCCGATGTCTTTCATCGGAATCAGCGATTTTTCCTTTTCAAACTGCGCTTCTTTTCTTTTTATGAATTCTTGGACTGATTCTATCTTGTCCATAAAAATGAGTCTCGCTAATTAAAATGTCTCCTTGCTGCCATCCGAATAAATAATTGTTGAGACTTCCCACATATATTTCAAGTCTTTTAATTCCGTATTTTCCAATTTAACATCTGCATCCATAAATTGGTTGTAGTCGGCGCCCGATTTCCAAACCTTACTGCCGTTAGCAGGAATTCCTTGATCGTAACTGACCTTCGTTCTGGAAATTTGATTGTCAAAAATATCGTAAAAGGTAAGCGCGCCTTCAACGCCCTTTATTTCTTTATCGGTATTATTGGTAAATTTCAAATCCATTGTAATCTGGTCTCCGGAGTCACCGGCCATGTAGTCGGCTTTGTGAAAACCCTTGTTCGTAATTTCCAACGAGACCTTGCTTGCCTCGGGCTTGGGCTGTTCCGAATTGGCCGCATTGTTTTGGCTCGCCCCTCCCTGCTGCAAACTTTTGCTCAAATCCTCTTTTTCTTTGGCGACCTTCGCGGTATTCTGGGCGCTGGCAACCGAACCCATAATAATCGCAAGTAAAATTATAACGACGAGCGAAAGAATTACTCCGTGCTTATTTGACAGAGTTTCCGCCTGCTTTGCCCCGGATGCTTCCGCTTTTTTCTCGTATTTATTGGTTACCAAATGCATTATTATCCCGCCGGCCAGGCCGAGAATAAAAGATAAGACGACGATAAATGTTCCACCGATTGCAGTCCCTAACGCCGCGCCGGCCTGCTCCATTCCGTTCGTTGTGGACGATACTGCTTTTGAGCCGAGGACGAATGTGAATACAATTGCCGATAACGGCAGTAAAAAGAAAGATATCTCGGTTAAGCGAAAAAGCCTTTCAACGATATGGTTCTTTTCCTCAAACTGGTAAACGCTCCAAATCATTAACGCCCAAATGATTAAGAACGCTATGCCTACATAAGAATTAAGCGTCATCCAGGCGTAGTTTTGTGTAAGGATGAGCGCCGGCAACAGAGCTAATAGAATTTTTAAAACAAGATGCTTTTTGATAGGATTTTCCATATTAAAATTTTTAAATTAAACAAGCTGCATATATCCTAAACATTTTTTCTCTCAATATTTTTTACTCCTTTCTCCCGTGGTAAACAAAAAGCCCACCACAGGTAGCGGCCGAAGCCACTCATACCAGTTTCCCGGTATGGCAGAAGATGCGACCCCGTGATGGGTTCTTTGTGCATCTTCTGACTTTAGCGCCATGCCCGCCGGAAAACCGACAGGTTTAGGCAAATTAAATTGTTACCTTGATAATAGCTTAAAACCAGGGCAATTGGAAGTCCGGTTGCCAACAGGGGGTCTTTCAGAGCAAATTAAAGATTAAATTATCCACAGCAATTTTTATTGACTTTTTGTTAAATCTATGATTTACTTAATATAGTTCCTAAAAATTATTGAAATTGTATCAAAAAGTAATGACTTGCGGCTTGCCGCATTACTAAAGACTCGTGTGTTGACGATGTAATGAAAAATTTATCGAAGAAGTAACAAAAAAGTAATTGTTATTTCTTAATTATTTTTCGCCATTATGTCCTAAACAGACGAGTTTTTTATTTTGCAAAATAAACGATTCTCTCGGCATGTGGCAAACGAGCATGCAAAAAGCACTCAACCCGGCAGATATTAAGATTCAATATCTGCCCATAGGCGACCTGAAGCCTTCCGCCTATAATCCCCGCAAATGGGATGACAAAGCGATGGCCGATCTTAAGCAAAGCATTGAGCGATTCGGGGTAGTCGACCCAGTAATCGCCAATTCTGCTTCCAGCCGCCGAAACATTGTTATCGGCGGCCACTTTAGATTAGCGGCTCTTAAGGAATTAGGACATCAAAAAGCTCCAATAATTTTTGTAAACATACCTGATATTAAAAGAGAGCAAGAACTTAACATCCGGCTGAATAAAAATACCGGCGAGTTTGACTTCAAATTGCTGGCCGACTTCGACGAATCGTTCTTGGCCGATGTCGGATTTTCCAGCGAAGATCTGGACAGCATCTTTGAGATTGACGAAACGCCGGAACAGTTTGATTTGGCTAAAGAATTAAAAAAGCTGGATATCAAGCAAATTGAGATCCAAAAAGGCGATGTCTGGCGACTGAGCAACAGTAAATTAATGTGCGGCGACAGCACCATTGAAGCCGACTTCGCTAAATTAATGAATGGCGAAAAGGCAAATTTTTGCCTGACTGACCCACCCTATATTTTAGACTATTTAAGAGGCAAGAAGAAAAATGGTAAAGCCATTACCGGCTTTGGGGCCAAAAGAGACCGGCGATACCTGGAAACCGACGTTTTGCCGAATAACTTCACCGAGCTTTGGATGGCAAATGTTGCCAAAGCGGCTAAACCGGATTTCAGCATTATTTGCTACGAGAACTGGAAAAACATCCGGACTATTTGGAATGAAATGGAAAAGCATTGGAAAGTTAGAAATATGATTGTCTGGCACTTAAACAACAGGTGCCAAGGTTTTTCGGCAAAATATAAATTTTTCAATAAGCACGACATAGCCATGGTTGGAACATCAGGGAAAACTGAATTAAATGTTGAAGCTGAAAATGAATTACTGCAAAATGAATACGAAACGGCCTTATATGCCAGTTCCGGCAAACCGCAATGGGAGGGATACGAAAAAAATAAAAAATATTGTCCAACCGACTTCATTGAGTTCAATGCAGCCGATGAAAAATCATCCGGCCAAGGAATAATTTTTGGGACCAAGCCGTTGGAAATTTTAATTCCATACTTGAAGGTTTTGACAAAACGAAACGATCTGATTGTTGAACCTTTTGGCGGTAGCGGCAGTACTTTGATTGCCGCGACTAAAATGCAACGGCGGTGTTATTTGATGGAAAAGTCGCCCGTCTACGCCGAAGTAATCCGTAATCGCTGGCAGAAGTTAACCGGCCAGAAAGCTAAAAAGATATGAAAAACGAAAAACAAAAACAAGCATTGCTTGAGCAATTAAAGAAAACGCCGATCGTGCAAATTGCCTGCGAAAAAGCTGATGTGAGCCGGGCGACTTTTTACCGGTGGAAAAAAGATGATGCCGAATTCTCCAAGATGGCCGATGAGGCCATCTTGGAAGGCTCGTTTTTGGTGAACGATATGGCCGAATCGCAGCTGATGTCGGCCATCCGCGATAAAAACATGACGGCGATAATCTTCTGGCTCAAACATCACCATCAAAACTATGCGACTAAAGTCGAAGTAAACGCAAGCATCAAAAACGTAACGGAGGAATTAACCGATGAGCAAAAACAATTAATCAAAGAGGCTCTGCGGCTTGCTTCTATCGATAGTAAGAATACGGAGAACTCCGAGATAAAAAACTATGCCGGCACAAACACAAATAATAATCGACCGGATGCTGACGGACAATCGAGTCAGGACGGTCATAACTAAAGAGAGCCATGAATGGTTCTTTGCCGTATATTTTAGCCATTATTTAAAGCACGAAACGGCTCCGTTCCAAAAAGAAATATTCGCAGTAACTGAAAATGAAAACATTAAAAATGCGATTATCGTAGCTTTTCGGGGATCGGGCAAATCAACTATTGTCTCGCTTTCCTATCCAATTTGGGCGGTCTTGGGCAAACAGCAAAAAAAGTTCATTCTCATTATCAGCCAAACCCAAAATCAGGCACGACAAATCATGTCCAACCTAAAGTTAGAACTAGAAAGTAATGGCTTGCTTAGACAAGACCTCGGCCCGTTCCAAGAACCGGATGATGAATGGCGGTCTTCCTCTATTGTATTGCCAAAATACGGCGCCCGCATTACGGCTGCTTCCAGCGAGCAAAGCATCCGGGGCATAAGACACGGGATTCACAGACCCGACCTTATTATCTGCGACGACATTGAAGATTTAAATTCCGTCAAAACCCGCGAAGGCCGGGATAAAATATTCCAATGGCTGACGGGCGATGTTTTGCCTTGCGGCGACAGCCAAACGAAAACCATCTTAATCGGCAATCTTTTACACGAAGATTCCGTCTTGATGAGACTAAAACAAAACATAAAAGACGGCAAAATGAATGGCATCTTTAAATTTTATCCCCTACTTGATGAAGCAGATAAAATCGCTTGGCCGGGAAAATATCCAACTATGGATGACATAGAAACACTTAGGAAGTCCATCGGAAATGAGATTTCATGGCAACGAGAATACTTATTACATATCGTTCCGAGTACCGACCAAGTCATCATGATGAAATGGATAAAAACTTATGATAAGCTGCCGGGTGACCAACATCTGCTTTATACAATCACGGCTGTTGATTTAGCAGTTTCGGAAAAAGAAACGGCCGATTATACGGCTGCCGTTTCGGCAAATATATATCACCTTAATGACGAACGATATATTTATATCCTGCCCAATCCGCTAAACGAACGACTAACATTTCCTCAGGCCTTGGAACAATTAAAGGCTCTGTCGAAAACCTTGGGCAACGGATATAAAACAAAATTAGTAATTGAAGATGTTGGCTATCAAAAAGCGATTATCCAACAATTAAAAGAAGACGGTTATCCCGCCGAGGGATTTGGACTAAAAGGAAATGATAAACGAACGAGATTAATGATGACTTCCAATCTTATCGCTTCCGCTCATATTCTTTTTCCTCAAAAGGGAGCCGAGCGTCTTATTCAGCAACTTGTAGGTTTCGGCATCGAAAAGCATGACGACTTAGCCGACGCCTTTGCTATTCTGGTCTTGCAAGCAACAAAAGAAAGTCTATTTGTCCCGGAATGCTTTCTGCTCTAATCCGGGCAAATAGTTATCTACTCCAAGCTCTCTGGACTCCCTAGCCCCATTGCGTCATCCCTTGTGTTAAAGGTCGGCTAACTAACCAATTAACACAAAAACGCAATGCAACAAACAAGCACAAATATAAGCCAATCAAATAGGGCTAATTTAGAGGTGCCCGTTAGATATTGTCTCTATGCTCGTAAATCCAGCGAGGAAGAAGAACGGCAAGCGTTGAGTATTGATTCGCAAATCCGAGAGATGATGCAAATGGCCGAACGTGATAAATTGAATATTGCTGATGTTTATAAAGAATCACATTCAGCTAAGGATGCCGGCCAGCGGCCCGTATTCAATAAGCTGGTTGAAGATATTAAAAGCGGAAAATTCAACGGCATAGTCTGCTGGCACCCCGATCGCCTATCGCGAAACGCGCCGGACTTGGGAACGGTAGTAGATTTGCTGGATAAAAAGCTGCTGGTTGAAATACGAACCTACAGCCAACGGTTTACCAATAATCCAAACGAAAAATTTTTACTGATGATTCTAGGCAGTCAGTCGAAATTAGAAAACGACAACCGCTCAATTAATATCAAGCGTGGCTTGCGAACCCGGCTTGAAATGGGTCTCTGGCCGACAACGGCACCAACCGGTTATTTAAACTCAAAAAGAACCGACCAACGATGCCAAAGCTTTATCGATCCGGTCAGAGGCCCCGTAATAAAGAAAATGTTTGAAAAAGTCGCATACGACCATTTGAGCGGACGGAAAATATACTACTGGCTCAAAGAAATAAACTTCGCGGCCAGATCAGGTAAGGCACTGAGCCTAAGCAACATATATTCCATCTTAAAAAATACTTTCTATTACGGCATGATGGAATACCCGCGAGGCGGCAAAAAATGGTATACGGGCAAACACGAACCGCTAATCACTAAGGAACTGTTCGATATTGTACAAGAACAGCTCGTCAGAAGCGAAATAGTAAACAAACGAAAAGAGTTTGCTTTGTCTAAAATAATAAAATGTGGCTACTGCGGATCAAGCATCTTGGCCGAAGAAAAAACCAAACATCAAAAAAATGGTAACATTCATCATTACACGTATTATGGCTGCTCCAAATTTAACGACCATGAATGCAAGGGCGGCTATGTTCGAGAAGAAGAATTAATAAGACAGCTAGAAAAAATGATTGATAAAATCGATCTGAACGAAATCGGAATCAAACAAAGAATAAGAGCCGAGGTAGAACGGCACAAAAAATTCCAAGCCGGACTACTCGGAATAAAGTCCGTTATCAATGTGGCGGCCATAGACATCAGAAACTATGCCAAATATATTCTGCGAGAAGGCACGGTCTACGAAAAACGAGAGTTGCTTGGATGCCTGAAAAGCCGACTTATACTGAAAGATAAAATATTGATGCTGGAGTAATCACAACTAAAAACCGCGGAAGAAAATTCCGCGGTTTTTAGTTTAAAAAAAGCTCCTAGGAGTCGAACCCTGAAAACCCTTTATTCAAGGCAAGCCGTATTTTTTGAGTTTTTGAACCAGATAGGAGTAGAACCGATTTAAGTTCAAATTTAAGCCCTTCGGTAGGGCTCACTAGAGAGTCCAGGGGGTAGGAGTTGAACCTACTTAAAGCGGTTTTACAGACCGCCGCATCAACCGTTCTGCCACCCCTGGTTAAATTACACTCCAATGATTACATCGAAGCTTCAATGGACGAGAAAAATCTAATATTGATTATCGCCCTGCCGAAGCTTAAATGCAATTTGAGCGAAGGCGGGTCACCCCTGGAAATAATATACAAATTCTATCATTTTATTCTAAATTGTCTACCCCGTTTTATTTAATAGCCTTTAATTCACCTGTGCCATAAATTTCAAAATATGATTTCCAGACACCCGGACACAAATGCTTATAGCGGCATTTTTTACAAGCCTTTGCTCTAACAAAATTATCATTTTGAAAATCTTTATTGGTGACCAAGTAAGATCGCCGACCGGAAGGGGTAAAAGTAGTTATCGACTGTTCATTATAAAGTCGGTTATTCTCAAGAATCAATTCTCGCAAGCTGCCCGCTACGCACAGTGGCATGAGACCACAACTACTTAGAGATATATGGAAACTATAATCTTTATTCTCGTATAAACGCTTTGCTTTAATAAGTAAAGGAATAATTTTTGTTAGCTTGGGTTGTAGTTCTGGGTGCTTAAACATGCTTCCCCCTTGATACGGATAAGAAAAAGTTATACTAGCAGCCATCGGAAATTCTTTCTTAATCAGCTTTACAAAATCAATAATTTCGTGAAAATTAATCGTGGTCACAACAAAATAAAAGCTAAAATAATATTTTAACCGCTGGACAATTCTAGCACCGGCTAAGGTTTTTTTAAAATTCCCCTTACTTCTGGTTAAAGCATCATTTATTTTTGCGGTTGCTCCGTGACAAGAGATAGAAAAACTATCAACATTTTTCAAAGGAGAAGCATGCTTTATGTCGGCTAAACAGATGGCATTAGTCAATAGGGTAACATAAATATTTTTATCTTTTTCTTTAATATAATTGACCAAAAGTGGTAGATCTTTCCGTAGGGTTGCCTCGCCACCGGAAAAATCAATGCGATCAGCTCCGTTTTTAATTGCTTTGTCAATTAATAATTTAGCCCCTGGAGTAGAGATATAAAAATCATCTTGAGTGGCCGTGGCGCAAAAAAGACACTTCTGATTACAGCTACTATTCAATATCAAGTGAATTTCCTTCACAGGTGTTTTTTATCTTTTTTTAATTGCTTACTGTTCTGATTGCCTCATCGTATCCTTAGCGAAGGAGGGCTACCCCCATAGTTTCTATAGAAAAATAGAACATTTTATATCAAATTATCCACCCCACTAGAAGTTTATTTTATGGCTAGTATTGTTTAAAAAGCTAAGCCGCAGGCAAAACCGTCCGCCTATTTGGACACTCACCGGCACGGCCGAACTTCTTGTGGAATCAAAATAAAAGGACTTCTAAATAAGCCCTTGGAGCCAGAGGTGAGGATCGGATTTACAACCTATGCTTTACCCCGCCATGGCGAGACTCTACTTCACCCCGCCAGATTTACTTTGGAGAGCCACCTCTCGGATTCGAACCGAGGACCTACGCTTTACAAAAGCGTTGCTCTGCCAGCTGAGCTAAGGTGGCGAGAGAACGATTATTCTGTCAACTCACCCTCTGATTGCTTTTTAGCGCTCCGCAATCCCCTTATTTCTTCCAGCTTATTTTTTACATCTTCGTCTTCCGGCCGTTTTTTTAATACCCGCCGAAAACAAGCCCGAGCGTTGCTGTAATTTTTTTGTTCAAGATAAATGAAACCCAAAGCTCGATAAGCATCAATATCTTTAGGATTTTTAGAAAGTAAATCAATATATTTTTTCTCCTCTTCGGTTGGAATATCTTCAGTTATTATCGTTTCTTCTGCTTGATTTTGTTCTATCTCAACCGCTTTAACCGGGAACTCAACATCAACCGGGGTTTCATTGCTCTCAATAACACTTTCGATTTTTTCCGTCAGCGCCTTGTCTTCGTCTTTGGCCACCTCTTGAGTTATTTTTTCCAAGGCTTCAGAAACCTCAACCCGGTCTAGTTTTTCCAGCAATTGCGCTTTCTCTCGCTTTTTTATCCTCCGATGCTCCAAAAAGGCTCGCGAACGAATTGTCCAAACTTCTGACTTTTCACGCGAAGCTTTTATCCTTTTAACAAAAAAATTATCCATCTTCAGGACTAATAAGTGAAGTTTCCGAAGATTTTTTTCCAGCCAATTCAAGGCTAGTGGCCGATAGGTTGAATATTTTATTTCTTTTAACCGTATTATAAACTTTTTAAAAAACTTGTCAGCACTAATCGGCTGGGGCATTTCAGATAATTTAGCTAAAGTTGGCATTTTTCTGACGACCAAAAAGAAGATGCCCGAAATCCCCCCGACAAACAAGATAGAACCGATAATAATTAACCAAGACATAAATTAGAGTTCAAATCTAGTAAACTTATTCAGCTTAATGTTTTCACCTAGCTTGCTAATTGCTTCGTTAATTAAATTTTGAATCGTTTTTTCTGGATCTTTGATAAACGGTTGAGTTAAGAGTTCTTCATTACTGGCAGGATTCAGCGCTGCAATGTGCATGCAAAGATCATGCGAGAGAGTCTTAAAATTCTCGTTTTTGGCGACAAAATCGCTTTCACAGTCTAGCTGAAGAAGGACACCAATTTTCTGATTAGCGTGAATATAGGCATCGATTGCCCCAGTTTTAGTTTGGCGCTCTGACTTCTTTTCAGCAATCTCCCCGCCTCGTTTGCGCAAAACTTCTTCGGCTACTGCTTCGTTTCCATTGGCTTCTTCTAGTGCCTTTTTGCATTCCATCATTGAAGCACCGGTTTTTTCTCTTAATTTTTTTACAACTTCAGCTGAAATCATAAATATTATTTCCTTTTAATTATTTAGCTACCTGAGCTCCTTCTGTCTCGGGCACCGCTTTTTTAGCGTTCTTAAGATTAACGGTAATTGTTTCAACAATAATTTTCAAAGAAGAAGAGGCATCGTCATTGGCCGGAATAACATAGTCAATTAAACCTGGATCCATATTCGTATCGCAGATTGCCACAACCGGAATTTTTATTTTCTTAGCTTCTTTGATGGCAATATTGTCAGCCTTTACATCGGTCGCAAAAAGCGCTTCGGGCAATTTGTTTAAGTTTCTGACACCCTGAAAACGTAGTTGCAGTTTTTCCATTTTCCGTCGTAGTTGCAGTTGCTCTTTTTTGGTAAATTTGTCCCACTGGCCGGTCCGTTGCTGCTCCTCAAGACTTGTTAAATATTGGATTCTCTTGTTTATCGTTTTAAAATTCGTTAACGTTCCACCGATCCAGCGATCAGAAACGAAAGGAGTTCCTATTTCTAAGGCAGCCGATTTAATAATGGCTCGGGCTGCCGGTTTGGTACCGACAAAAACGATCAAACCGCCGTGGCTGGCCACCCGAGTTAAAAAATTAATTGCTTCTTCCAGTTTTTTTAACGTTTTTTCCAAGTCAAAAAGATGAATGCTATTTCTGGAAGAAAAAATATACTGCTCCATTTTAGGATGCCAGCGAGAAGTCTTGTGTCCAAAATGAACACCCGCTTCCAGCAATTCTTGCGCCGAGGGCAAAATCACATCCTTTTTAATATCGGCTGAGGTCTTTTCGGTCATACTTTATATTATATATTAAAATTAAAAAAATTAAACCCACTTCAGGGCTGTAACTAGCTTACCTATAAAACGGCGCTGGGTCAATAGGGGCGACTACCTTTATTTTAAAAAGCTAGCCTAAACACTATCGCAAAAAGCGATTTTATATTACGTAGTATCATCAACATAATACTAAGAAAGCTTAGTAATGCATATAACGCCTTGCCAAATCAAATTTTTGTGATAGAATAAAAAGCGTAACAATAAAGCGTTTTAAACAATATTTTATGAAAAAAGACATTCATCCTAAGTACTACGAAGATATTACGGTAACTTGCGCCTGTGGCAATGTTTTTAAAAGTGGCTCAACCAAACCGGAACTTCATGTTGAAATCTGTTCGGCTTGCCATCCTTTTTATACTGGCAAGGAAAAATTAATCGATACTGCCGGTCGTGTTGAACGATTCCGCAAAATGGACTCTCAAAAGAAAGATATCGCCGGCAAAAAAGCCGCGAAAAAAGAACGCGTCAAAAAAAACAAGAAATAAACTCCGCAAAAAAATTATTAGAAAATCAATGGCTTCTTTAATACTGTGCTTCGTTGTATGTTCGTTTTCTGCAATTGGTTTAATCAATAATTTTAACGGGGCAAGCAAATAAAATGCAAATACCCAGAAGCAAAGGAATTATTCTGGAAATCCGAGCTGGAGCCGGCGGCGAAGAAGCGGCTATTTTCGCTGCTGACCTGTTCCGGATGTACACTAAATACGCCCAATCTCAGAATTGGGGTTTTTCTATTATAGACAAAAGCCTAACAACGCTGGGCGGAATTAAAGAAATAGTCGTAGAAATTAATGGCCCGGAAGTTTATGGCCATCTCAAAAATGAAAGCGGAGTTCACCGGGTGCAGCGCGTGCCTAAAACCGAAAAGAACGGCCGGATTCATACTTCCACTGCTTCTGTGGCCATTCTTCCTAAAATTGAAACCACCGAAATTAAAATCAATCCGCAAGATTTAAAAATTGATATGGCGCGTTCTTCTGGTCCGGGCGGACAAAATGTTAATAAAAGATCAACCGCCATTCGGGTCACGCACTTGCCTACCAATATTGTCGTCTTTTCTCAAACCGAAAGATCTCAACCGCAAAATAAAGAAATCGCTATGGAAATTCTACGGGCTAAACTTTTTGAGCGAGCTAACCAGCAACAAATGTCTCAACTAAGCCAGGAACGCCGAGATCAAATTGGTACGGCTGACCGTTCAGAAAAAATTCGAACTTACAATTTTGCCCAAAACCGCATTACCGATCATCGCATCAGTAAAAGCTGGCATGATCTGGAAACAATATTAAACGGAAAACTTGATGCCGTTATTAAGGCTTTTCGGAAACAAGAAGTTAGTTCTTAAAAAAAGCAGGAGGAGGAAAATTCCCCACCCAGATATAGACAGAGGGAAAGGTCGGAATTAAAATAATTAATTAACCGATCCGGCCTATTTCTAAAACCTTCAAAGAAATAAAGACCGTCTTAGGAATAACCGGATAAGGCAAAGAATAATGCCAAATCCCAACGAAGAAAATCGATTTACAATGCCTGGAGCGCAATTCAACGCTAACTCCGCGCCTAACCTTTCTTGGCTCAAAAAAAATTCACAGAAAGTAATTATTGGTATAATTCTGCTATTGGTTGCAGTTGGCGCTTTTTCTTTTTATAAAAGCTATCGGGAACGAACTGCCTTGCTCAAGCCAACTGTGGAAGAGATTCGGGCAAATATAAAAGCGACTACGCCAACTCCGTCTATCCTGGCGGACAACCAAGTTAAAGTCCCCATACAACAAGAGCGAGCAGAACCAACGGCAACTAAAACCGATAAAGAAATCATCATTTCCCCGGCCAAAGGCAACGGCTTAACCCATCTGGCTCGTCAAGCACTGAAAGAATATCTAAAAGATAAGCCGGATTTAGCAAAAGAATTAACGGCTGAACACAAAATTTACATTGAAGATTATTTAAGAAAAAAAATAGCCGATGCGCCAGAAGTGCTACAAATAACCGATGCGGTTGCCTTTGACCAATACTTAATTCAAAACGCGATTAATCAAGCAAAAAAATTGACCGGCAACCAGTTGAATAATTTACAAAAATACGTTCCCTTAGCTCCTTCAATAAATTATTGAAAGTTACTCTAAACAAAAAAGCCCCGCCTGTGACAGGCAGAGGGTTTTTTGTTTAGCTAAATAAATATTTTTTTATTTCGTAATAATATCCAGCTGGTCTTGAATAACACCAGCCAATTCCATCACTTGATTACCATAAAAATAATAAGTCGGATTATTCCAGCGTTTGCCGGCAAAATAAATTTGTGCCGCTTTCCACTCCGCGTTCGATGTTTTTTCGTTAGCTCCAGCTTGAGCCATTTTTATACCGGCCGCAACAAAAGCATCTCCGATATCCCAGGGACTGGGCGGATTGTGTCCGGTTAGCTTGGCTATTTGCGGTTCATATGACAACCAAACCGAAGGCAAAAATTGCGCCGGCCCCATCGCTCCACCCCAACCATAAGCTGGCCTTCTTGAAACTGGCATTTTATCCGGATCAAGATTCAATGATTCGCAAATCTGAACAAAAGGCTGCTGGTCTCTGGTATGCATATCGCGACGCCAATTTCCCGTACCAACCCGCTCTCCCCAGCTCGACTCATTTTTCAGTATAGCCAATAAAAAAGCTGGCCTGACTCCGGTTAAATCAAAAGCTCGTTTTGCTTGTTGGTAGGCTATTTCCAGCGGCATTGAAACCCCAACTCCTTCAAGTAAATAAAGATTCTTTTTTATTGACTCGGCATCGGCTTTCGCTTTTTTTAATAAAGACTGATAATTGGACTCCTGTCCCTTAGTTTGAGACAATAAATTTTTCTTTTCTTCTTGTTGATAAGCTATCGCCCGCCGTTGAATTTCTTGTAAAACTTTTAATTGATTTAATTCTTCCCGCCGATCTTCTAAAAGCTGTTTATCTTGCTCCAGTTCAACTTTTAGTTGCTTTATTGACGCCATACTTTCTCGAATACTCTCTTGAACTTGTTGTAAAGAATTAATCTTATCGAAAATATCCGAGAGCTTATCGTTGCTTAAAAAAATCTCTAGCATCCCTTGCTGATCTGACTCATAAATTGTCTGTAAATAATTAGTTAAAATTACTCGCTCTCGCTCTAATTTTAATTCTGCCTGGCCCAGAGCAAGATTTTTATCAGCTAAACCGCTTTCAATTTCTAAAACCGCCAACGCCGTCCGGCGAACCTCAAGCTCCGCTGATTTAATTTTAGCATCAAGCAAGGCAATTTCTCCTTTTAAGCTTTTCCCCTGTTTTTGTAGCTCGCTAATACTCGCTCGATAATCATTAATTTGTTTTTCCAAATCATCAACCTGGAAACGGAAGTTTTCTTTAAGTTCCTCCGCTGATGCGGCCTGCGCCTTATCCGTGACAAAGTAGCCAAAAAAACTAAAACTAAAAAGCCACAAGACAATAAAAAAACATCTTGCGGCCTTATTAATTGAATGAAAACCAAATAATATTTTCATCAAAAGATTCAAGATAATTCAAGTTTTTTAAGTAATCCCTGATTATTCTTCTACGACTGCTTCTTCGGCTTTCTTTTCTTCCCCTGCTACTTTAATTTCTTCCGGCGCATCAACTGCCGCCTTGCTGTCGAGGTCTTCCATTTCCTTATCCGAACGTGGCGGAGCTACCAGCGCAACAACGTCATCCAAGCCAGCTAAAATCTTTATACTGCCAATAACCGATATATCCTTAACTAGGAACTTGTCTTCAAAGGTTTTGAGAATTGAAATATCGATAACAATTTCTTTAGGCAAATCCCTAGGAAGCGCTTCAATTTCCACTTCCTGCAGTGCCCGTACCAATACGCCGCCATCACTCTTAACCGCCAATGATTCGCCAACAAAAACCAATGGTACTTTTGCCTTTATCTTCTCATCCATTCTAACCTCAAAAAAATCAATATGAATAGTTTCTTCGGTCAAAGGATTCTGGGCTAAGTCGTGCACTAAAACATTGTGTTTTTTACCACCTATAATCAATTCCACCAAGCTTGTTTCTCCTACCTTTTTAAAAACGGTCAAAAAATCTTTAGCATTGACCGTTAAGTTAACCGGTTTTTTACCCCGGCCATACAAAACAGCCGGAATTAATCCGGACTTTCTTAACTGGCTAACTTTTTTACCCGTTATTTCGCGGGCCTGCGCGTTAAGTTCCAATGTCATAGTAAATAATCAATTAACAATCAACAATTCATAATATATCACAATTGCCAAAAAAAACAAGCCCAATGAAAAAGGTCCGCGATTTTTCTGTAAATAATACAGCCAAATCACGGACCCTAAATTACGTCTCTTGGATGATAGCACAAACACCATATCCCTGCCCGCATATATCATTACCGGCATAATTTAAAGGAAAATCATCCGCCCTTATTAGAAAAGGGAGCCCCCTCCCATAGGCAGGAGAGCTATAACTGATCCTGTTTTCCTCCAAGCACAGGCATCCGATATGATCCATCTGAAAATCTCTATAGAGAGAATCCACTTGAATATCTAAGGCCAGCGGCCTGGGATAAAGTCTGCTCTCAGAACAAACAGACATAATCCAACCCGGATACATAGCTGCAAAATACGGTAATTCCTGCCCCATGTTTTTGATTCCTTTTTTCTCTCTTTCAAAAAAGAGGTCTTTAAAAAATCGCCACCCCTCATTGTCTTTTCCAGCTTTATTTCTCAAGACAGAATATCTTCCTAGTTCCGCCACAACAAAGCGGAACCCCTTTTTTCTGAAAGTATGGCGACCAGAACGGGAACGAACTTTGTCTGTGGGAATTTTTTCCGGATTAATTATTTTGGAACTATCTTTTTGCAAGTGCCCCCCCATTGACTGGCCAACTTCTAGCTGACCAGCTACCTTTTGAAGCTCGTAATCCAGGATCTTGAACCCCCGCAAAAGGGTCTCCAATGGATCGCCGAATTCATAAACCAGACAAGTAGCGTAAAGCTGATTAACCGTATTTTGCGGCGGATAAGGAAATTTTTCAGGAATTTGATTAAAATCCTCTTCGGGGATTTCCAATCCCAGCTCGTTATTCCACTTTCTGAATTTCTCTATCTGCTCGTCTCTTTCATGTCCATCGGCATATTTTTTATTTCTAAAAATCGCGGAATCACGTATCAACCGAAACACTTCAACCGCTAAATCAAAACGAGAGCTGACATTTTTCAGATCTTCAACGACCATGCCCAGCTGTTGACAAACCCTTAAACACTCAATAAGTTCTCCCATCTTAATCTCCGAAATTACATTTCCGCTCACCTTTCTTCCCATGGCTTGCCTCCTTTTTTTTGTTTTTGGGCTTGCTTCCTGCTAACCCATGTTTCTTGTAAAAAACGTTTCAATTTTTAATGATCTCCCCGTCAACTTAAATAAGTAAAGTTAGGATAACTAAAACAAACGACCATGTCAATTAGCGACATATTCGTTTGTTTTAAATTTATATCGGCTCGTTGCTGATTGTATTTATTTTCCAATCTTTATAATCTGCACCGGGCAAATTTCCACCGCCTCGGTGGCACAACCGGCCGCCTCAACTTCCAGCTCCATATTCTCGCCCACTGTTTGGCCGCCCTTAATATCGGCCAAGCCATCATCGGCCATATCAAAATATTTCGGGCAAACTGCCACGCAGCTGCCGCACCCTATGCACTTTGAACGCTCTTGTGTAATCTTCATATTGTTTTATTTTACTGGTGTTAGTGGCGCCCGGCCTTCCAGCACCTCAATTATGTTTTTAGCCGCGAGCTCGCTCATCGCGCCCCGGGTTTCTTCTGTGGCCGAAGCGGTATGCGGCGTCAGCACGGTATTTGGCAACTCTGCCAAGCCAGGCGCCATGACCGGTTCACTTTCATAAACATCCAGCCCCGCGCCGCGAATCACATTATTTTTTAACGCCTCAACCAACGCCGCCTCGTCAACCACCGGCCCGCGCGCCGTGTTTACCAAATAAGCGCTTGGCTTCATCATTTTCAACCGCTCAGCGTTTATCAAATGCTTGGTTTCGGGTGTTGACGGCACGTGAATTGAAATAAAATCTGCTTCTTTGAGTAAACTATCCAATTCTTTATGCTCTATTCCGTATTGTTTTTCAAGTTCCTCGTTGCGCTTTAAGTCATAATAAACAACTTTCATCTCAAACCCATCGTGCATGCGCTTAGCCACTGCCGCGCCAATCCGGCCCAGCCCCACCAATCCCAAAGTTTTGCCAACCAAATCATTACCCAAATACATCATCGGCGCCCAGCCATGGAACTTTCCGTCACGCATAAATTGGTCCGATTCCACGACTTTTCTGGCAATCGCAAACATTAAAGCAATGGCGTGTTCAGCCACCGATTCGGTTAAAACGCCCGGTGTATTGGTGATAATAATATTTCGCTTGGTCGCCGCCGGCACATCGATATTGTCATAACCCACCGCGTAATTGGCCACGATTTTCAGTTGCGGCCCGGCCGCATCAAATAATTCGTCGTTTACCTTATCGGTCAAGAGCGACAAAATCGCGTCCGCGCCTTTTACTTTCTGCAACAACTCCTCGCGCGGCATCACGCCGTCCACGCCGGATACCTCAACCTCAAAACCCTTGTCTTTCAACAGCTTAATCCCGCTGTCGAGAATTTGCCTGGTCACAAATACTTTTGGCATTTTATTTTCCTTTCTTTTTTACTTTTTATATTTTATTTTCCCTCCCCTTTTAAAGGGGAGGGTTAGGGTGGGGTTGCCGCCGGCAACTCATCGTCCGGCGAAAATCCACCAAAACATTATCGATATTTTGAACAATATTCAAATTGGTATATCGAACCATTGCAATTCCCAGTTTTTTAAAATATTCTTCCCGCTGTTTGTCTTTAACAATATTCTTTTCCTCAAAATGAACTCCTCCGTCAATTTCAACTGCCAATTTTAATTCCGGACAATAAAAATCTGCGATATATCGGCCAATCCCGTGCTGTCGCCTGAATTTATAGCCAAGTTGTTCATTTCTTATTTTAAACCATAAAAGCCCCTCTGCTTTAGTTGGCGTTTTCCTTAGCTTGCCTCTTAAGTTCTTCCGAATTTTCTGGTTAAATAAATTTCTGCGCATTTTCCGACAACCCCCTCTTAATCTCCCCCTTTAAAAGGGGGAGAAAATATCCAAATCTCCCCTAGCCCCTCTTTACAAAAGAGGGGAAAATTACAATAATCATATCTTCCCCGCGCTGCCAAAAATAAAGATTTTTTCCAACACGATTTTTTTAACATTTTCGATTGACTGTTCCAAAATTTTATAAGGCGTAGTTTCCGTAGGCTTGTCTTTCAATTCCTTGGCCAAACCTTCTTTATAAGCCACGCGCAACTCGGTATTAATGTTTACTTTCACAATTCCAAGCTCCACCGCTTTTTTAACATCGCCCTCCGGGATGCCCGAGCCGCCGTGCAACACCAAAAAAGTATCGCCCACCGCTTTTTTTATTTGCGCCAGCCGTTCCAAATCTAATTTTTCTTGCCCCGCGGAAAAAACACCGTGAGCATTGCCAATAACTATCGCCAACGAGTCTACGCCGGTTTTTTCAACAAATTCCTTGGCTTGCTCCGGCTTTGTTAGGTCTTCCGGTTTAATTTCTAACGCTTCGTTATGGAGAGAAGAGTCGCCGCGCAAATAACCAAGCTCGCCCTCAACAATAATTTGCCGGTCAAAAGTTTTTTCCACCTCGCGGGCATAATCCACCACCGCTTTTGTTTGTTTTAAATTTTCTTCGTAAGATAACCCCGACCCGTCAAAATGAATAGCGTTATAGCCGGCCGCAATCGCTTTTTTTATCGAGCTTAAAGATTTGCCGTGGTCCAAATTTAAAATTATCGGCAATTTGCTCCCGTGTCGCCAAGCATCCACTAGCGCTGTCGCTTCGCGCATACCAAAAAATTCCGCTTCGTTTTCTGAAGTCGCCGCGATAATCGGCGAATTCAACTCTTTCGCTCCCGTTACAATTGCCTTTAAAACCTCGGCGGTTGAAAAATTAAAAGCGCCGATGGCGTACTTATTTTGTTGGGCTAATTTTAAGGTTTCTTTAGGACTAAACATAGGACATCATTAAAAAAATAATCATTCTAATTTTCAATTTTCAATGACTCAATGTTTAAATTTGCCTCGCCCTGTGAGGCATTTATTGAAAATTGTAAATTGGTGCTTGAAAATTTGAACTTAAATTTATTTAAGTTCTATAAATCCTTTATCAATATTTTCCAGCAACAGTTGCTCTAATTTTTCCTCGCCCATAAACTCAATAAATATTTTATTCCATAATGCTTCCTGCTGATGATAGAGATATTTACCTATGCCGCCATGAGTCAAAGAAATCAAATTGTCCAATAGATCAAAGCTAACCAGCTCCTCTCCCCGCCGACCGGCTGGGAAAACATCTCCCACAAAATCATCAATTCCACGCCAAAAATCAAGCTTAAGCTGTGGATTTTTGGCTGCCAAATCATCTAGTTCTTTCTCCGCCTTTAACCAATGCACCGTTTCGGGATTAACGTGCGCTTCAAATAAACGTGGATCTTGAGGGTCATTTTTACCCAGATATCTTTGAATAATTCTCCACGTTACGCTTTCTGTCGGCAAACTCGAAACAGAGACTTCTCCAGAAACTAATTTTACTAAATTAGCCCCAAAATTCGGCTGTTTGGCATACTTTCTAAAAAGCCGGCAATAAAAATCAATCTCGTGGAGATAGTGCAATAGTAAACTAAAAGTTTCCAAGGTTTGACCCGCTTGACTTTCTTTCTTAACCGGAATGATAAAAACCAGTCCAACCTCTTTCAGATGGCTGATATTATGTAATTTTTTACCGACGAATTTAGCCCCAATTTCTCCCCATTTTTCAGATAAAACCCTGATTTGAACTTCTTTTTCCTCAAAATTATCGGCTGTTAGATCATTGTATGGCCGGAAAAAAAACTCATTTAGCCAGCGCTCATTTTCCACAAAACGCAAGGCGGCAAAAATTTCGTATAAATCTTCTTTTTTTAACATTTCATCTACATTACTATAGCCAAGCGCCGATAAAATATTTTTGGGCGGATTTAGGAAAAGAAAACTGCGCAACTTTTCTTCTTTTATAAAAAATCCCTTTTTAACGCCGGCTGTGTTTTTTAAAACATCCATCATTACACTGCAACATGCTTGCTTGGCAAAATCCGGTTTGCCCAAAAAATCAAAAAATGCTTCGTCGGCCTCATAGGCCTTTTTTAAAATTTCGGCTTCAATATATTGGGCATCTGCTTTTTCCCTATCAATGCCAAGTTCTCCTAGCTTTCTTGCGACTATTTCTTCGTTCTCTTTGTAAGTTTTTTCGGCTACGCCAGTTTTTCCGGTTAACTTCTCCATTTCGTTAAATAAATTCGAGATTACCGTTTCTGGTGCTCGCAATAACTGTGCTATCTTTTGGATTGGTTCCATAAAATTAAAAGTTAAAATTTTTATTGTAAACTTATAATATCCACCCCTACCTTTTCCCACTGCCCCCATTCACCTTTTTTCAGTAGCCCATTTTTAGCACCAATCTGCTGAATAGTTGCTGTCGCGTTAGCCGTACCAAGCTGAATTGCCGTTTCAATATTTTCACCGCGTACAATTGCCGACACAAAGCCGGAACCAAAAGCATCGCCCGAGCCGGTTCGATCAATATATCTGGATTCGGGAATACCCGCCTTATAAATATTTTTTCCGTCCGATACCGCTACCCCTTCTTTCCCCTTGCTCATCACTGCCAAACCAGGAACTATTCCATCAAACTTGCTAAATAATTCTGCCTCATTTTTAAAATTAACCCCAGCAATTAAACTTGCCTCTTCTTGGTTAACTAATAAAATATCGATTTTGCTTAGCAAATTTTTTAGAACCAACAAGTCTTTAGTTAGTTGATCGTGCCCTGGATTTACAGCAATTTTAATCCTATTTTCCGCCGCGAAATTAATGATCGGCTCAAAAACTTTTGCTGATTCGCCCGACAAACCAGAAAGATAAAACCATTTACTTTTTTTTATTTCACCCCAAGGAATATCTTCTTTGGTCAAAAGATGAGACGCGCCTTCATAGACCAAAATGCTGCGCTCCCCGCCCGTAACGCTCTCGCTTGCGAGGCGGGCGGGATTGTCCGGCGAAGATAAAATTATTGAATAAGGTGTTTTTGCTTTTTCGGTTGTTTTAACAAAATTACAATTTACTCCCAAATTGCTTAACTCTCTAAAAAGCTCCAGCCCACCCGCGTCATTGCCAATTAAGCCGACATAGGCTGTTTTTAGGCCTTGCAAGGCAAAAGTAGCGGCACAATTTGTTCCTCCGCCGCCCGTAGCAAAAATTAAATCGTCAACATAAACTTTACCGCCGGCTTCCACGGCAATAGCCTTGCCGGTTGAAAATTCCGGACTTTTGATAACTTTTATTTCTTTACTGCGCACAAAAATATCGCGCGTAGCTGAACCGAAAGTGACAATATCAAACATAGAAATCTTTTTTGTCATTCTGGCGAAAGCCAGAATCCAGATTAAAAAATTAAACTATAGTTCCAGATACAAATCATTCCATTCTGGATTATTTTTTTCAATTAATTCCAACTTCCATTTTTTGTGCCAATTTTTTAAGTTTTTCTCTCTTCTTATTGCGCCAAGTACATCCAAAGTTTGTTCATAATAGACAAGCAAATGAAGTGTGTATTTTTTTGAAAAACCTTCCACTAGATTATTTTTATGTTGATATATTCTTTTTCTCAAATCAGACGTAACGCCAACATACAGAGTACCGTTTCTTTTATTAGCCAGAATATAAACATAGTAATTTCTCGTCTGCGTTTTTCTGGATTCCGGGTCAAGCTCGGAATGACACTATTGAGTTGCTTCTATTATTTGTTTCTTAATCCCATCTATATCAAATTTAGCTAATTTATAAACTTCCGATGGCGGACCGGCTTTTAGGAACCGGTCAATTTCGATTGTTCTCTTTTCATAATCACCCGGCAATAAAAATCGATTTAAAAATCCCGACCAGCCGTTGTGCAGGGTAACCACATGTTGTCGCTCCTCGTCCGGCAAAACTTCTTTAGCTTTTTCTGGATTATTCCAGCGCCACTCTTCAAATAATTCCGGTGAGGTTACGGTAATAATTTTAACATCTAAATCTTTTTCCATTTCCGGCAAAACTACCAAAACATTAGCCAATACTTGTCCGCCGCAAATGACCAGAGCGACTTTCTTCCTTCCGTTTTTGGCAAAAGGTTTAAAGACATAAGCGCCATTTATTGCTTCGCGAGCTGGCGGCACCATATATTTACCATCTGGCGATAAACCGCGCTTAAAAACGGGTGTAGGCGGCCGCAGGACCGACAGAGCAATCGGTTCGCCTTTTTCCATGGCAGAAAACAACATTTCAATCGCTTCGTTGGCATCAGACGGCTTGTACACCTTTATCCCCGGATAAGCATCAAATAATGACATCCAAAAAAGTCCCTGATGAGTCGGCCCGTCTTCGCCGGTTTCCGGACCATCATGCGCCGCCAACATTACAAAAAATCCCTTCATCTTCGGATTAACTTCATTATTGATAAGCGCCATCCGCACCGGATTAGCCATAATCGAAGTAAAAACGCCGTAGGTCGAAAAAACGCTCATCGCTTGATATCCGCCCGGCAAAATATCCTGCGTCATCGTCGTTGACATCATCGCCATGTTTTGTTCAGCGATACCAAAACGAAAACCGCGGCCCAGAGGATTTTTAGCATTCACAATTCCATAAATATTTTCGGCTGCTGTCGTTAAAATTGATTTAGCCAAATCGCCTGAGCCAGCATAAAAAAATGCCGTTTGCCCCATTAACCACTTAAAGAAGGCTTCGGTCGCTTTTCGAATCGGTATATTATCTCCTTCGGCAAAAATTAACTCTGGCGGCAGAACTTTCGGCCGACGAATTTTTTTGTAATCAACCATTGGCCGGCCTTTTAATGCCACGCTCATTTTTTCTAATAATTCTTTCTCTGGTTTAATATTTTTCTTATTTTCTTTAAGACGCTCAATAATATAAACCATGTCGTCTCTCGTTATTTTTGAGATTACCACATCAATATCTTCTTTTGTCGCGCCTTCAACACCAGGAACATCAAATCCCAAATTTTTCATTATTTCAATATATTCCGGATGTGGCGCGGGCATACCGTGCGAATCAGCCGTCCCCGCTGTTTTACCATAATCCTTTCCCTTTATGGTGTGACAAATAACAACTGTCGGTTTACCATTGCTAAAACCTTGAGCCGCTTTTTTATAAGCCGTTGCTAATTCTAAAATATTATGGCCATCAACTTCGATTACATTCCAACCAAAGCCTAACCAATGATTAACATAGGGAACGCTAATCACATCGGTAATCGGCCCGTCTATGCCGAAATTATTATTATCTAAAGTAACAATAATATTATCGGCACCCATAGAAATGATGCTGTTTCTAGCTTCATAGCTCATGCCTTCTTCGGTTTCCGCATCTCCGGCAATAACAAAAACTTTTGAATTTAAGCCATTCGTTTTTTGCAACAAGGCAAGCCCTAACGCACCCGAAAATCCATGCCCCGAAGAACCGGTTGAGGCATCAGATAAAGCATACTTTGATTCAACGTGACCGCTTGGTCCGTCGCAATGACGAAACCGCGTCAGACATCCCGGCAAAACAGCACCCAAAGCATCTTTATCTATCTGCTGGCCATTTTGTTGCAAAACATAATAAATCAAAGCTAGCGTTGAATGCAAAAGTGGCGTGCAATGCCCGGCTCCCCAAACTATGCGGTCGCGTCCCGGATGTTTTGGCTCCATTGGATCAAAAGCCAAAACTCCGCTAAATAGCATCGCCAATAATTGTTCAATTTTTGAAGAAGATCCGCCCGGATGGCCGGATTTTACGCCATCAATTGCCGCGAAAGCCAAGCCCCTGACTATTTTTGCCAAATGAGTTAATTTTTCTATATCAATTCCTTCCATTGGCGCTAATTCCAACCCTTTCAAATTAAAATAAAAACCGCCTTCGATTGAAAAATTAAACCGTTGCGGTTCTTTGTTTTTCAAATCACTAAAATCTTTTTGCTCAAGAATGTTGTACATTTTTATTTATTATTAAAATATTATTATTTAATTAAGGACATAAAGCGGCCGTGTTAATTCCAATACCTTTCTCGCTAGCATAAAAATAATTCGCTGTATTAACGGCTGATTGGACATAAACGCAAAACTTTTGAGTATCCTGAGTGCCGGTAGCCCCGCCATTACACCAAGAATACGCTTCTGTCCCATTATTTTGCGGAACAACAGAAATAAAAGTACCAATAGAAGTTCCTGCCGGTATGGCAGTTCCTCCACCAGCCACGTCGCAATCTACATCACCGGTTTCATAATAAGCATTGGGCAAAACATTGTCGTAATACAATGCCATTGCGTTAGATATTTGACGCAAATCACCCAAAGATCTGGAATCACGGGCTTTAGTACGAGCAGAATTTAAAGAAACCATCACAATTGTTGCTAACAACCCGATAATGGCAATAACAACAAGCAGTTCTATTAATGTAAATCCTGCTGAAAATTTTTGCTTTTTTTTCTTTCTATTTATTTTCATAAATAAATATTTATCGTGAATAATAAAAAACTAGACAACTTATCTTTTTTAATAATTGTTTTCCGCTAGAAGATTCTTTATTTTTTTTATAGAAACGTCGATATTTTTACTTTGAAAAATCGACGAACCCACAACCAAAAAATCGGCACCAGCCGTAGCTAGTTTTAAAATATTTTGCGGATTAACTCCGCCATCTATCTCTATTTTAACATCCGGATAATGTTGCCGCAATGCAATAATTTTGGGGATAACCGTTTCTTTTAATTCCTGACCAGCAAAACCCGGATCAACACTCATTAGTGTCACCAAATTAATATTATTTATAAAATTATCTAGTACTTCAATTGGCGTCTCGGGATTTAGAGCCATGCCAAACTGTTTACCACACCGATGAATCTCCCGCGATAAATTAGAAATTGGAAACCTGGCATCAATTTGCGTTTGGTATGGCAAAAGCTCGTGGTTATGAATTTTTTCCAACGCCTCCCAGTGCAAAATTATTCGGAAAATTTTTGGCGAAGCTAGCCAGCGGTTTAAAACCCGATGCGGAGCCTCAATCATCAAATGCGCCTCAAACATCAAATTAGTTTCCAACTTGTCTAAGTCATCTAAGAAGGGCACGTCGTTCGTAGCTCCGCTTTGCGGAGCGAAGTACGGCCAGGTTTTATTGTCAACAAAAATACCGTCCATCACATCAAGCTGAACGGTTTTTACATAAGACTCAACGAGCTTAATTTTGGCTTTCAACTCGTCAAAGCTTTTGGCGATAATGGCGGGAATAATCTCCATAAATGTAAAATGTAAAAATCAAAATGAAAAATGACAGTTAAGAATTTAAAATCATCGGAAATTTGTATAACAAATTTCCGATACCAAAATTTTGTATTTTGAGATTTATATTTTTAATTTTCCTCCATCTCCTCTATCTTCCTCAACCTTCTAATATGCCTTTCGTCCTCTAAAAATTCCGTGTCCAGCCAAATTTTTACTAACTTTTTGGCTTCTTCCGGACTCGTAACTTTTCCGCCTAAGCAAATTACATTGGCGTTTAAATGGCCGGCTGCATCCAAAGCTGTAAAATCATTGTGGACCAAAACGGCACGAATTCCTGCTGTTTTATTAGCCGCCATACACATCCCCTGTCCCGTCGCGCAAATTAAAATTCCGCCAGCATCTTCATCCTGCACTACTTGTTCAACCAATTTAAAAGCAAAATCCGGATAATCATCGGCCAAATCCAGTTCCTCCGCGCCTAAATCAACTACTTCGTAGCCCTCTTCTCTTAAGAATCTTTTTAATTCTTCTTTTAGCGGATATCCACCATGATCCGCAGCGATATAAAGCATATTTTTAAATTAAACTTGTTTAATTTCGCTAGAATTTTCTTTTTGCGCTATTTCATTAAAAATCTTTTCAAAATATTCAAATTTTGGCTGCGTTGTTCTTATGAAATCAACTGAACCATAAGATAACTTTTTCTGTTTATAAGCATCCATTAATTTATCGTAATGTTCTCTTGTGAGTTTCTCACTGTATTTTTTTATTCCCAGCCTTTCCATATCATAATCAACAAGTCTCTTTCTAACTATCCTTTCTTCTGTTCTGCCCAGATATTCGTCTTCTTTGTTTTTAAATAAACTCAGAAACCCCTGTTTTGCATAGCTATCTTCTAAAATTTTTTTTGCTTTTTCTGAAATTGTTGTCGCATGAAGAAGTTCGTGTAAAATGGCTTCATCTATAAATTCCCTACTGTAAGAAGAATCGACAACGACGTTATTATCTTTATGAAGATAATAACCTGCCGCATTCTGAATTAATGCAAATTTTTTAAGCCTCTCTTCAAAATCATCAAAAATAAGAACTTCTAGTTTAATTGAGCTTAGCCTCTCTATGTCCTTAGCTTGAACTTCTTTAGCTAATTTTTCATTATCATCATACTCAATCTTTAGTTTATTTAAAAATTCTTTACCGCTAAAATGCTTAATTAATTTATCTCTTATCTGTTTTGCTTCTTCTTTTATTTCCACAACCCGTTCTTTCTCTGCCATCTCTGCCACCTGTTCAAATTTTGCTTTTGGCTCTTTTGTTTTATCTTTAACTCCCTCAGAAATACTAATCTTCCCCTTTTCTGCTTCATCGGCGTAAGCTTTATTGGCTTCTGCAGCTACTCCGCCAATTACAAACGCTGTCGCGCCAATCGCGGTCGCCTTTTTTATCCTGTCTTTTAGGCTATCCTTAATTTCGGCCTGGCCGTCTGGACCTTTAAAAATTTCCTTCATTGATTTTTCTTAAATTCTTCCTTCTCCATTCCTCAATCTCCTTATGATTTCCACTAAGCAATACCTCCGGCACTTTCCAATCTTTAAAATCTTCGGGGCGAGTGTATTGGGGATATTCGCCAATTTTCTCTCCGCCAAAGGCGGAGTCAGAAAATTGAGCGTCCACCGAAGTCCCGCTTGCGGGACGAAGGAGGGCTGATTCTGAAGCCGAGAAGCTTTCTTCTTTTAAGGATTCCTTGTTGATTACCCCCGGCACCAGCCGACTCACGCTGTCTACCAATATCATAGCAGGAATTTCGCCGCCCGTCAGTACAAAATTACCCACAGATAGCTCTTCGTCCGCTATGTATTCGGCTACTCGCTCATCCACACCCTCATACCGCCCGCAAATCATTATTATTTGGTCATATTCGGCCAGTCTTCGCGCGTCCACCTGCGTATATGGTTTGCCTTTCGCCGAAAATAAAATTACTCGAGACTTTATGCCCTGAGCGAGTCGAAGGGTCTCCACCGCCTTGTAAATTGGTTCAACCATCATCACCATTCCCGGCCCCCCGCCATAAGGCGAATCGTCCACTGACTTATGATTATCCGTCGTCCACTGTCGCAAATCATGCGTTTTAATTTCAATTAAATTATTTTTCTGCGCCCGCGCCAAAATAGTCTCGGCAAAATACGAGTCAAAGATTTTGGGAAAGATTGTTATTATATCAAACCGCACAAATAATATTTCTAAATTATACTTTTAAATCGTATTCCGCTTTTTTATCATTTTTATTAATGTAAATTTCTAATCTTTTTGCCACACCCTTATCAAGCATTGATATAATCTTAGCCGAAGCAATCACAGCATTATATATGCCAACTTCATTAATGCCCGTATTTAACAAAGCGACTCCCTTGGGAATAGTATTTACCGACAAAAGACTGTCTATCCCATTTAAATTTTTATCACTAAGACCGACTCCGATTACCGATATTGATGTTTTCTTTAAATAGCCGGCGATAATGGCTGGTAAATTTGAGACAGAGCGAGCCACAGCAATAATAACTTTTATGTTCTCTTTTACCAGTTTATCTTGGTCTAATACTTTTACCAATTCCGGCAAATTACGATGACAAGAAACAACAGAAACAATGGGTTTAATTTTAAGAATTCTCAAAATCTTAATCGCTTCTGATAAGTGTGGAACATCATTTTTACTGCCAACAATAATTAATAATTTTGAAGACCTCCCATTCATGTTTTTATATTATATTCATTGCGCCAAACGATACCCCCCTTAATAAATTCCTTCTTTAGCCCCTTTTTAATCGCCTTAAGCAACCCAGCTAACTCTGGAAATTTTACTATTAAACCGTTAGCGTGGTTGGGAATTAATTCCGGCTTATCATTATAAAAAGATAAATAACCATTTTTCAACAAATGAGTTAATGCTTCTAATTTATCCATTGCCCTAACAAATTGAGCTTCTTTTGTGGCCCCCCTTTCATATTCTTGCCATAAACTATAAATTCTTCTGCCGGCTTTACCAGATAGTTTACTCGTAATCTTTTTCATTGCTTTCTTTTCAAATATTTTTTTATCCTTGAGAGAGACCCTTCCTTGGGCAACAAGAAGATAATCAATATCCCCCGTTATAGCTTCCGCCAAATCATGTATCAGCGCTATTTCCAATGCTTTTTCTTTATTTATACCTAGCCCAAATTCCTCCGCTAGCACGAGCACCATCAAAGATAATTTCCATGAGTGATCGGCGACAGATTCTCTTACAACTTTTTTCCTCTCACTATAACGAATTGCTGATTTTAATCCTTCTGCTTGATCAAAAAAGTCTAAAATTTTCTTATATTTCTCTCTGTCTTTTCTGTCACGCATAATAAACGAATTGATTTAAATTAAACAAAAAACCGCGCTACCTAAATGATAGCACGGTTTTTTTTGAATTGCGAAATAATTTCGCGAAAATTAGAATTTCAAGTCGTCGACCACTTGATCAACGTCCTTCATCGGAGATTCTCGCTGTTCACGAGGCATTCGGCCGCCTTCCGGTTCTTCAATCTTGAAATTGATGCGCGCATTGTTTTTGGCACCAATAACTCGAAGTAAAGTTCGGATGGCACGGGCAGTTCCGCCCTCTCGACCAATAACCTGACCCATATCCTGAGGATTGACCTTGAGAGTCAAAAGAACTCCCATCTCATCAATCTTCCGGTCAGTCTTAACCTCGTCTGGATGATCAACTAAGCTCTTGATCACAAATTCGACAAACTCCTGATCAGCATATTTTGCCATATCTTTCCAAACGTATATTTAAGTTTTTTAAAGTAGTAGCCGACCTCGGGATTGCCAAAGCTCACCCTTGCCTACTATTGTCCACAATATAACATTCGAGCAGATTTGTGTCAACGAAATAAATAAAGGTGGATGTTTAGTCCACCTTTGTTTGCGCAACGAGGAAAGGTTCTTGTTCTGCCCTTGTCCGCTTTTTGCGGAGAGGTTCAATTACCCCTTTAGAGAGCCCTAGGCTCTAACCTTGATTACGCAAAAGATTTCTCAACAAGCTCCTGAGCTATGATTTTCCCAAACTCCAAAAGCTCTTTCTGGTCAACTTTGGTATCCTTGGCCATATTGCCGATGTCCCTCTTAATGTCCGGAGACACGCGAAAACCTTTTTTTTCAGCCATATACCTTAAAAGAACCAACGAAATTTCTTCCATTCTTCTCTTGTCCATTGTTCTCCTCCTTTTAACTGTCCGAGTAAAGCCTTCCAAGACCAAGAAGTTTTATGTTCTTGGCCCACCGATGTTTTCCCTTGATTTGCTTTGCTGCTTCAAAGGAAATCCGCTGTCCGTCCTCTATGGCTACAAGGTCGTAGCCATCAGGATTTATTGGTGTCCGAGGAGCTTTTTTTCTGCAGGGTATTTTTTTCAGCTCCTTATCGCTTACTCTGAAAAACTCCCCTTTGTCCGACAAAATATAATAAACGCTGAACTTCTTGTAGATAGTCGCTATGTAAATTTCTCCTTCAAACTTTTCCATCTCCATCTTCTTTTCCTCCTTTATTTCAAATTAAGTGTTTCCGGGTTAACTCCAGCTAGAGTCTCGTAACTCGCCCTTTTTAACATTTTCCGAATTTCTTCGGGAGAAACATTTTTTACAAAGGCAAGAACCTCTTCTACTGTCTCCGCAACTTCATCTTTTTCCAATCCCTTCACCTCCCCTCTGTTTTTAAAGTGCGTCTATATTTTAACACATATACAATACCTGTCAAGACAACCGGCCAAGCTGACAAGTCAACTACTTAAAGCTTCCTGTCACATAAAGTCTGCTGTAGCAGGCTTTATGTGACAGAGAAAACAATTATTTTTCAGAAACTAAAAACCCCACTCAACGCGGGGTTTTTCTTCTAAATCACTGTTTCGCTCAATCTCTTATTCGCTTGCTTTCACTTCTTCCACCAGCACCTCATCCTTAGCTTCTTCCACTACTGGGACTTCCACCTTCTGGGCTTCAGCTGCCGCTTTTGTTTTATTCGCTTCTTGAGTTTTCTTTTTCGGCTGCCAAGCTTTAACTTTTTTCGCTTCGATTATTTTTTCCGAAACCAGTAAATTATGAACAGTCGCCGAAGCCTGTGCTCCCATAGATAACCAGTATTTAATTCTATCTGCTTTCAAGGCCTTCTGTTTCAAGCGCGGATTATAACTACCTAAAATCTCAATAAATTTTCCCTGAACCGGGCTGGTTTTTTCAGCCAAAATAACCCGATAGGCAGGTTGGTTCTTTTTTCCAATTCTAGTTAATCTAATTACGAGCATATAATTTACTACTTACTTCTTTTATGATTTATGATTAAAGATAACTCATTAAGCTAAAAATGTCAAAAATTTTCAATTTTCAAATCTCAATTTTCAATGAATGACCCATTCTTAAATTTTCAATTTGATAATTGAGTCATTGAAAATTCATTGATAATTGGATATTGATAATTGATCATTCTGCCGATAGATCCTTCGCTTCACTCAGGATGACAGATTATTTTCCATTCGCTCCATTCCACCCCTTCACCCTTAGTCCCTCTTCCGCCGCTTTTTGCTGCGCTTCTTGTTTGGAAATTCCATCTCCTTCGGCTACTTTTTCATCATCTAAAAATACTCCAACTTTAAAATGCTTGGCGTGGTCCGGCCCCCATTCGTCCAAAACCTCATAACTTGGTGTCGTTCCGGCCCGCTCCTGAGCTTCTTCTTGAAATAAACTCTTAGCGTCCCGATAAGCCCCTTCTTCCAAAATTTGAGACAAATGGCTCAACACATTTTTCTCAATAAAAACCCGCGCCGTCTCTATCCCTTGATCCAGGTATATTGAACCAATCAAGGCCTCCATAGCATTAGCCATAATATATTGCCTGGCTCGGCCGGTATCTTTAGCCTCGCCCCGGCTCAATAACAAATAATCGTTCAAACCAATTATTTCCGCTACCTCGGCTAATTTTTTAGCATTAACCAGCGCCGCCCGCCAATTAGTCAAATCCCCTTCGGGATTTGGATAATTTTCGTATAAATATTTTGTTACAATAAGTTCCAACACCGCGTCCCCTAAAAATTCCATCCGCTCATTATGTTCTAAACGAAAATCCGAATTTTCGTTTAGAAAAGACCGATGAACTAAAGCTTGCTGCAATAGGTCTTTATTTTTAAAAATAACGCCGATGCGTTCTTCCAGCTTAGATAAATCCTTCATTAAAAATGTAAAATATAAAAATCAAAATGCAAAATGATGGTTCGACTTCGCTCACCATCTTGAGCCCGTCGAAGGACAATGTAAAATTCAAAATTATTAATCCATCCCGCAACTGCGGGATACCAAAACTTTACACTTTGATATTTAAATTTTTAATTATTTATTATTCATCTTTCTGCGGCTCGCCGATTTCCCGGTATATTGTTCCCAAAACACCATTAACAAACTTGCCGGAAGATTCGCCGCTAAAACCCTTGGCCAATTCAATCGCTTCATTAATCGCCACTTTGGGCGGGACCTCATTCCGATTGCCAAAAAGCAATTCGTAAATCCCTAGCCGTAGAATATTACGGTCGATAATCGTAATTTGCTCTAGGGGCCACTCGGGCGCTGATTTCTCAATAATTTGATCCAGTTTTTCTAAATTTTCCACCACCCCGTTAACCAAGCGCCAGATAAAATCTATTCCTTCCATACCAGGCCCAAACTCTTTAACGTTTTTCTCCACTGCCTCCTTTAACCTTGATTTATCCTTGCCCCAAAAATCCCACTCATAAAGTGATTGCATGGCAATGGAACGAGATAAATGTCGATTAGCCATAAATTCATTTAAACATTAAAACATCTTAGCATTCTAACAAAAGTTCCGGTGTTTAAATGCTTGAATGTTAATATGTTAAAATGGTTTTTATTTTTTCTCTTCTTCGTGTTTGTGATCGTGCTCTTCTTGCGCTTTTGCCTCCTGCGCATCAAGCTCTTTCTGCCGTTTTTTCTGCTCGCGTTTAGTCATCTTTTTCATCACGTCGATAACTTCTTTGCCTTTATAGGTTCCACAATTTTTACAAGCCTGATGAGGCAAGATTGGTTGACCGCACTTTAAACACTTAGTTATTCCTAAGTTTTTCAACGCTTGATGAGAGCGCCCTCTGTTTCTCCTTGATTTTGTGTGTCTTTGTCTTGGTACTGGCATAGGCTCATTTAAACATTAAAACATTCTAGCATTTTAACAAAAATTCAAAACTTCTTTAATGCTTAAATGTTAAAATGTTTGTATGTTAATATTTTGATTTTTACTTTGTAAACGGAATAAGTCCCATATTTTCTAGATAAACTTTTGCATCTTCGTTGGCTGGATTAATCTCTAAAACCCTTTGCCATAAGCGGCGTGCTCCAGAAAAATCTCCTTGCTGATAATAAATCCTGCCAAGAGTCAAATAAGCATCAATGAATTTTTTGTTTAACCTTAGCGCTTCCTGCAAGTCTTTTTTAGCGCTGTCCGGATCGCCCTGATTAATTTTAAGCAAGGCGACAGAGAACCAGACTCTTTCATTTTTTGAATATATCTTTAACGCTTGCTCAAAAAATTTCACCGCTAGATCATTTGAGCCGATTGTCTGGAAAAATGATCCAAGACGCAACAACTCGCTGAAGTTTTTACTTTCCAGCGCCCTCTCGGTGTCCAAAGGCAAAACTCTTTCGCCCAGGGCAAGATTCTGGATAACCGACTTATTTTTATCGTCGTCGCGCAACCAAATAACAATTGACGAATTGAGGTAAACCATTACCCAATTTTTGTTCTGGGATATTTGTTGAATAAATTTTATCCCCCAAGGAGTGGCATCACTATGAGCAAAAAAGATGTAGTCGAAATTATAAATTTCATCGGCATAATTCTGCCATTTTTCTTCATTTTCCTGCATCGGAACATAAATTGACTTCCAAAAATTTTCCGAATAGGCTTCTGGCCGACCGTCAGCAAAAACTTTTTGCTCCGGGTACAGGCGCCAAATCAAATATCCGCCGATATCAAAATTATTAAACACCTTACCGCTAATTTTATTTTGTTTTAAAAAATCAACCGCTGCTCCTGCCCCGCTGGGCACCGCTAATCCAAAGCGTTCTGATTTAGTCATTTTGAGATAATAGCGGTTGGAAACGACGGAATAAATACTCGCAGTTAAAATAACAAAAATTATCAAAATGGTCAAGGCGCGGAGTAGTTTTTTTAACCATAATTTTTCCCACTTGACGAAAAACCGACTAAAATATTCTCTGGCCGAAGAGAGATTTTCCACTAAAACTAGCGGGGCGAATAAGCCAAAAATCGGAAAATTACGAATAGCCGACCAAGCTAAACCCAAGAAAACGATCGATCCCAAAAAATAAAAGACCCTGATTCTCCGCCAATTAACCAAGCAAGTGGCAATCAAGGCAAACATGACCACCTTAAAAAAAACGATGCTTGGATTAAACATTAATTTTTCAAGGAAAAACGGTGTCTGATTTTCAACTATTGTATAGCCATAATTTCCAAAAATCAATAAAGGATAAATGGCTCCCCGCCAAGTATTAGGATTAATCAAGGCTGCCAAACCCAATAGAATGCCCAAAAAAACAACCTGAACTAAATATTTATCGAATTTTTTATCCTTGGCTAACAAATAAACAATTTTCCGCCTCTCCCAGAGCCGATCCAGAAAAAAGAGGAACAGCAATATCCAACCAAAGCAAAAAGAGATATGCAGGTTAACCCAAAAAAGCTGCAAGGGCAAAAGAAGCCAGAAAGACCAGCTAATTTTTTCTCTATTTCTATCAAGAATAAAAAGAAATAAAGCAAAAAATAAAAAACCAAAAACCTCGGGACGGACATCGGTCCGCTCAATCAAAAGACCGATGCTAAGCATCATCGCCAATAAAGAAGTGACAAAATATTTCCGGCGATAAGCCAAGGAAAAAATTAGAGCAAAGCTAGCCAAAAAAATTACCGCATTAAAAATAATTAGGCCTGGGATGCCAATTTTTAAATACAATAAATAATAAATAACTTCGCTCAGCCAATGATGATTAATAAAAAGTTGATTGGGCTGAGTATACGAGAAAAGGTTAGTCTGGGGCACCTGCTTGGTTTCCCAAATAATTTGACCCACCTTTAAGTGCCGGCCCAAATCTTGATTAAGGGCTGTCGCGCTATGAAATAAAAAAACGCCGAGTACCATCAAAACTAAAAGAACCATCAAGCAGCGCCCAATAAAGTTCCAACCAAATTCTTTTTTAATATAAGCCCCGAACTTCACCAAAAAAAACTTGGCAATTTTAAACCAAGCAATATGTTTTTTATTCGACTTCTTCCATAAACCCATATCTATATTATATCACTTAAGTTTTATTTTGGCTCTAAGGTATCCACAACAAACACGCAAACTTATCTTTAGTGAGTGTTTTCTCCGCCTAATAAAAAGCCGCATGAGAGAACCATGCGGCTTGCTAAAAAAGATCTTAAACAGCCCTCTTTCTTGGTTTATATTTTAACCACAGAACGAAGGTCAGACAAATAACGGCACAGGCAAGAGGGTTAAAAATAATCAGCGGCCAACTGTTGATAGCTAAAGCATAAAAGAACCAAAAGACACCGGTGAGAAAGAATGTAATCAAGAATTGTGGACTGACTGATTCACTTTTCTTTTTCTGCCAAATCTCAAAAGGCTGAAACCCCATAAAGATCAGAATCCCGAATAGATAGACCGTAAAGAGATTGTCTCGATTAGGGGCAAAGAACATTAAGATTGGCATCAGACAAAAAAACAAAAAACCGATTTTTTCTGTTATTTTTATCTGTTTATATTTGATCAGCCCGGCCAGAACCAATAGACAGGGAAGCCAGAGAAAACTGTTGGCCAACATAGCCAAGCTTTTTGCCCCCGCTCCGTATATAGAGAAAGAGACAAAATAAAAGAACCAATAGCTATACAACGTTACCGACACAGATTCTCCGCTTCTTTTTTCCCGAATTAATTGGAGTTGCTTGAATATGCCCCAGCCCTGAAGAACTGAAAATAAAAAGGTCGCAATGGCTGAAAACGTTAATAAATTTAAACCCCAATTTCTATATTCAACCGTTTCTTTAAGCCAAATCATTTCAAACCCTCCTCAATCCTGCTTTGTCTTGCTATTTAGTTATTAAGGAAACCTTGTGAATTTTAGCACGAAACTACAATACTGTCAAAAAAGAATTCCACTTAAACTTGAATGGGGCAAATGACAAGCGATGAATAGCACAGGGGCCGTGTTTTTTGAGCGCGGCAAAATGCGCCCGGGTGCCGTAGCCCTTATGTTTATCTAAACCATATCGCGGATATTGTTGATGATATTTAGCCATCAGCCGGTCGCGCGTGACCTTGGCAATAATGGAGGCGGCAGCGCAAGAAACTATTTTACTGTCGCCGCGCACCACAGCTTTTTGACTAATCGATAAATCCTCCAGTAAAAAATTCCCGTCCAGCAATAAATACTCCGCCCGCACGCCTTTCTTTTCCAAGTCTGCCAGCGCCCGCTTCATTGCGAGTTTGGTTGCCGCCAAAATATTTATCCGGTCAATTGTTTTTTCCGACACCATCCCCACTCCCCATTTAATATCCGGCTGAGTCGTTAAAATTTTATACCATTGCTCGCGCTGATTAGCGGAGAGTTTTTTGGAATCACGAATATTGACTATGATTGTCATCCCGGGCTTGACCCGGGATCCAGAAACCTGGATTCCCGCCTTCGCGGGAATGACAAACTTCTTCTTAATAATACAAACCGCTGCTGCACAAACCGGTCCGGCTAGCGGTCCCCGCCCGACTTCGTCCAGGCCCACAACAAAACGATAACCTTGTTGCCAAAGCTTTTGCTCTTCTTTAAAAGTTGGCTGATAATTGTTTCTATTTTTAGACATTGTTTTTAATATCCTTATCTTATCATAGCTGGCGCCCCGTTACTCTTTCATTTGACAGCTCACTATATTTGTATTATTATAAAACATCGCTGAAATAAGCGAGAAGAGCAGATAGCTCTTTTAAAAATACTGAAAGAAGGAGGATGACGATGTCACAAACATTGATCACCAGCCGAGACCCGAAAGGTCTCCACGCAACCGGTCTCTTCGAGGCCGTCTACAACAAGTCCAAGCTCGACGATGCGCGCGCACAGCGGCTCAACGAGCGCGGTGGCGAACTGCAGGACGGGATCGCGAAGCTCATCGCCGAGCTGTCCGTGTCCGACCAGTACGCCAACGAGGAAGTTCGTTCCAACTACACGTACCCGAAGGAGTACAAGGGGCCGAAGCCGATCCTCGACCAGATCAAGGCAATCGCCAATATCTTCGGTCTCGATCCGAGCCAGGCCATCGAGTTCGCCAAGAACTTGCCTGCGCTTCCCGAGGGTGCCAAGGGATGGTTCGCCATTCCGTCGGTCGACGCACTGGCCAAGAAGCACTTCCCCGAAGTGACCGATCCTGTTCAGAAGTACTGCCAGGCGGTCCAGCTCGTTCACGCCAAGATCGCGGCCTCCCGGTCGTTCTACAACTACCGCGAGGGACAGATCACGCCGGCGCAGTTGCGAGTTCACGCTCACACGGCGCACGCGCTGGATCTCATCGCCGAGACACAGAAGGGCGACATTCTGATCGTCGCCGCCCAGCTCGGCATGCGCCATCGTGGCAAGTCCGTCCGTCGGGCTCGTGAGGTCTTCGTGGCCAACGAGTTCGGTCTCGGAAGTCTCGCAGTCGGTTCCATCGTTCTGACCCATCCCGAACGGCTCGTCCGTTGGGAGGAACTGGACATGGATTGCGCCGGCGACGAGTTCTCTCCGGAGGCCGATGGCGGCTTTTCCAGGTCTCCCTACTTCTACTTCGACGACGGCAGGGTCGAGTTCGGCACGGGCTTCGTTGCTCACCCAGACGGCCGCTTCGGTTCGGTGTCCGGCTTTTTACCCAACCAGCTATAAACAACTTTTGTTCCATTGTCCCATGTACTCAAGGGGCTATCCGCTTAACGGATAGCCCCTTATTTTTTCCTCTTGATAATAAATGATTAAAAAACTATAATATTATATATGGCTGAAAATAAATTGGGCTTAAATTGGTCGGCTGTGGAAAAAGCTTTGGCCGAAGGAACTTTTTCTGGCTATAAAATCGGGATACTGGAAACCGAAAAGCTTTTTTCCCAAATGCTGAAAGAAAAGAAAATTCCCGGCCAAGATATTGAAGGGAAAATTAAATATATTTCCCATTTTTTAAGTTTGTCCGATAAATTAGACTACAGCCGTAATACCTGCGAACGAATAATCCACGAGCCTCATTTTGAAATATCCCGGGAAGAGACCAAGCAAATAATTTCCGGCTATTGGCAAGCACTGATTGATATTGAAGAAGCCGTTGAGTCGCTGGGTGTTTGGGATAAAATAAATCTGCGACTAAAATACCTGCTGGGTCTTGTTCTGAAAAATACCCGTTATTTTATTGCCGGAATTCTTGCTCTTTCTGCCCTAATTTGGTTTTTGGCCGAAACAAATATCGGCAAAAAAACAACCTCTATCATCGCTCAATTCAACCACTTTTTTATTTTTAAATTTTTGCTTTGGACCATTATTACTGTCTTTTCTCTGGTTGTTATCGGCGGGATACTGTATTTTGTGACAAAGAAAAAGAAGCGGTTTTGAAAAGTTTTCAATTTATAAATCCCAATTTTCAATTCATCCTGTTAAATTGCTTCTCACCAGCTTCGCCGGATTTAACAGAATGAATTTACAATGACTAAATGATTTAATTTTCAATTGAAAATTTGAGCACTGGTTATTGATTGAAAATTGTAAATTGGTGTTTGAAAATTAAATTTATTTTTTGACAACTAAAAAATAATGTTGAAATTTACTCATCTTCATGTCCACTCCCACTACTCGCTTCTTGATGGTTTGTCCAAGATTGATGGGCTGATTGACCGCGCATTAGAGCTTGGCATGGACTCGCTGGCTCTAACGGACCACGGCTCCCTTTATGGCGCCGTCGAGTTTTATAAAAAAGCCAAGGCAAAAGGAGTAAAGCCGATTATAGGATCAGAAATGTATGTCGCGCCCGAACGACTAGAAGACAAGCGACCCAAAATAGACGACAAGAATTATCATCTTATTGTCTTGGTAAAAAATAAAATCGGATATCAAAATCTAGTTTTATTAACTACCAAAGCGTGGCTGGATGGCTTTTATTACAAGCCACGCATCGATAAAGAATTATTAAAAAAACACGCAAGTGGATTAATTGGCTCCTCAGCTTGTCTGGCCGGTGAAATTCCTCAGGCCATAATTCACGGCAACATTGAAAAAGCGGAAAAATTAGCCCTGGAATATCAAGAAATTTTTGGTCCGGGAAACTTTTTTTTGGAACTGCAAAATCACCCCCACCTCAAAGAACAACAAAAAGTTAATTCAGCTTTAATTGAAATCGCCAAAAAACACAATATTCCCCTTATCGCTACCAACGATATCCATTACTTGCGACCAGAAGACAACAACGCTCAAGATATTTTAATGTTGGTTAATACCGGCGCCGACATCGATGATCCCGAACGGCTATCGATGAAAGATAATGATTTTTCCATGCGTCCGCCAAAAGAAATGATTGATTATTTTGAGTCAATTCCGGAAGCAATTGAAAATACTCAAAAAATCGTCAAGGCTTGTAATTTTGAATTTGAGCTCGGCAAATACCAGCTTCCCCATTTTAATGTTCCCGGCAGACAAACAGCCGAAGAATATTTAAAAACCTTAAGCTATCAAGGAATAAGCAAAAAATATCCCGGACAAACCAGCCAGGAAGTTTTAGAGCGAATAGAATACGAACTCTCGGTCATTACAAAAACAGGTTTCGCGCCTTACTTTCTCATCGTGCATGATTTTATCAATTGGGCAAAAAAAGAAAACATTGTCGTTGGACCGGGTCGTGGTTCCGCCGCCGGCTCAATCGTTTCTTATCTTTTAAACATTACCGAGATCGATCCGCTAAAATATGATTTGATTTTTGAACGCTTTTTAAATCCCGAAAGAATTTCTATGCCTGATATCGATATGGATTTTGCGGATGACCGCCGTGATGAAGTTATAAATTATGTCCGCCAAAAATACGGCAATGATCACGTCGCCCAAATCATTACCTTTGGAACAATGGCGGCTCGAGCAGCCATCCGTGATACTGGACGGGCAATGGGCTATGCCTATTTGCTTTGCGACCAAGTAGCCAAAACTATTCCGCCAGGCCTCACCCTTGAAAAATCCCTTCAAGAATCAGCCGAATTCCGGCAAATGTATGACTCCGACGAACAAACCAAAAAATTAATTGATACTGCCTTAAAGCTTGAAGGGGTAGCTCGGCATGCTTCAACTCATGCAGCCGGTGTTGTCATCACCAAAGATCCATTGAGTACTATCGTCCCGCTGCAAAAACCAACTCAAGAAGGTAGCGGTATAGTGACCCAATACGAAATGCATGCCATTGAAGATTTGGGATTACTTAAGATGGACTTTCTGGGACTCAAAACCTTAACCCAAATTCAGAATGCTATAAAAATTATTCAAAATACAAAAGATATAAAAATTGATATCTCAACCCTACCCCTAGATGACCAGAAAACTTATCAATTATTGAAAGAAGCCAAAACTACCGGCGTTTTTCAACTGGAATCGGGCGGAATGAAAAGAAACCTTAAAGAATTAAAGCCGACGGTTTTTGAAGACATTATTGCAATGGTCGCGCTTTACCGCCCGGGCCCGATGGACCTGATACCGGATTTTATCGCCCGCAAGCATGGCCACAAAAAAATGGAATATATTCACCCGGGACTTGAACCGATTATCGGCAATACTTATGGCATTATTGTTTACCAAGAACAGGTCATGGCCATCGCCAGCCGCTTGGCCGGCTTTACTTTGCCCGAAGCCGATACCCTGCGCAAGGCGATGGGCAAAAAAATTAAAAAATTAATGGATGAGCAGCGGGAAAAACTGATCCAAGGAATGATGAGAAATAATATTTCCGGCAGTACTGCCCAACAAATTTGGGAATTCATCGAGCCCTTTGCCCGTTATGGTTTTAATAAATCTCACGCCACCTGTTATGCTCTAATTGGATACCAAACCGCCTATCTCAAGGCTCATTTTCCAACTGAATTTATGGCCGCACTCATGAACTCCGAATCAGGCGACATCGAAAGAATCGCTTTTTTGATTGATGAATGCCGAAAAATGAAAATTGAAGTTCTACCGCCAGACATAAATGAAAGTCTGGGGAGTTTTACTGTTATTAAAGACGGAACTATCCGTTTTGGCCTAAACGCTATCAAAAACGTTGGCTCAAATGTTGTCTCGGCTATTGTCAAAGAACGAAAACAAAATGGAAATTTTATTACCATCACCGAAATGATTGAGCGGGTACAAGACAAAGACCTAAATAAAAAATCCGTGGAAAGCTTGGTCCGTTGCGGGGCAACCGATGGCATCGGCAAACGCGGTCAGCTTCTCGCCAACATGGAGTCACTGTTAAATTATGCCCGAGAGGTCCAGCGCCCCAAAACGAACGGACAAGTCAGTCTTTTTTCAACTGGAATTGGCCTGGAAAATAAAACTATTTTACCGTCACTCAGACTACAAGAAGCACCACCGGCCAGCAGAAAAGAAAAGCTAGACTGGGAAAAAGAACTGCTCGGTCTTTATATTTCCGAACACCCAATCAGAGAATACGAAAAAGTTATCCTCAAAACAGCCATTTTACCCTCTCGGCTTTCTCAACAATTGGTCGGCAAGAATATCCGTGTTGGCGGCGTTATCAGTCATATCCATAAAATTATTACTAAGGCCGGCAAGCCGATGCTCTTTGTTGGACTAGAAGACGACCGGGCAAAAATAGAAATCTTGGTTTTTCCCCGAATGCTAGAGCGCACACCAACTTTTTGGCAGGAAGGCAAAGTGATTATCGCCTCGGGTCGTTTAGACGATAAAGAAGGAAATTACAAGCTACTTTGCGAAGAAGCTCAGGAAATTAACCAAAATCACCTCAATGCTTATCGCTAAAATAAATAATCTTTTAAAAAAATCTTGGCCATTTTTACTGCTTGCCGTTTTATCCTTCACCATTCATTTTGCCTTTTTAAGCTATCCGGCCCAAGTAGTTTTTGACGAAGTTCACTTTGGTAAATTTGTCGCCGGTTATTTTACTCATCAATATTTTTTTGATATCCATCCCCCATTGGGAAAACTAATGATTGCTGGCTTTGCCAAAATCGTTAATGTTAATCCCGTTTTTGCTTTTGAAAAAATTGGCGAAAATATTCCCGGATCAACTTTATTCTGGTTGAGATTCCTGCCCGCTTTTTTTGGCTCTTTATTTGTTTTATTTTTTTCCTGGCTTGCTTGTCTAGTTAGTCGTTCTAAAAAAATAGCCCTGATTGCCGGTTTTTTAATTTTGCTAGATAATGCTTTTTTAGTTCAGTCAAAATTTATTTTAGTTGATGTTTTTTTAGTCTCGTTTGAGGTTTTAACTTTTTGTTTTTTCTTTCTCTGGCAACATCAAAAAAGCTTTTCAACTAAATGGTTTGGCTATCTTAGCTTAACCGCTTTATTTTTTGGCCTGACTATTTCTATAAAATGGACGGGGCTGGCGACAATCGGCATAATCGGCGTTGTTTTATTTGCTAAAATATTCAGCCGAAGACTAACGCTCTATTTGTCCTCGTCCTCGTCCCTCGCAAGTCATTCTAAGAGGAGCGAGGGATCTCCTCTTCGACATTCGACCTCGACTGTGCTCCCGTTCGAGGTCCTGAGAGGCCATTCAGAGCCAGTTGAAGACGGTCTCAGAATGACAAAATGGAACCTGTTCAAGGAAGGTCTAGCCAGCATGTTGTTCTTGCTAATTATTGGCCTCTTTATATATACGCTTCCTTTTTATATCCACTTTAAGCTCCTCACCAATTCTGGCCCCGGCGACGTTTTTATGAGCAGAGATTTTCAGACAGAATTAAAATATGGCCGAGAGAATGTTGATCAACCGATTTCTTTCGCTGAAAAGTTTATAGAGTTGAACAAAACGATGTTTTCTGCTAACACTTCAATCACCTCCGAACATCCCTTCGGCAGCCGCTGGTACGGCTGGCCCTTTGGCCACAAACCGGTCTACTATTGGAATCAAGACCAGATAGAAAATTTACCCGACTGGAAAGCTAAAATTTATCTTAGCGGAAATTTCTTTCTTTGGTGGCTAGCACTTTTTAGTCTCATTCTTGTCGTCCTCGCCTTCATCACCAAAAAAAGCCGCCGTCATATTTTGCCAATTTTTTATATTTTAATACTTGGCTACTTAGCAAATCTTTTACCTTTTATCATGGTTAAGCGCGTCGCTTTTCTTTATCATTATTTGTTGCCAGACATCTTTGCTATTCTATTAACCAGCCTTGTACTAGGTCTTCTTCTGCCAAAATATAAAAAGACTTTTATCTTTATCATCGTGTTGATTGTTTTATCCTTCATAATTATCTCACCGATTTCTTATGGCTGGCCCATGCCGGTAAAGCTAGATAATCTTGAATCCAAACTGATGCTTTTTTAAACTAAACTTTATGTTAAAGTATAGTCATCATAAAATAAAAAAAATGAACAAGTATAAGTGTCAGTATAATTTGGAGCGGCTTATTTTAACCGCTTTGGTCGGCGGCGCTTTTTGCGGTTTTTTATTAGTTGCCATCTGGCAATTTCAGTTAGACCAAGAAATAATGTTCAGCTCTGAAATAATTATTAAGAGCCCCGCCCGAAATAATTCAATAGAAGTTACTGCTCCCAAAATAAATGAACGAATAAAAAGCCCTGTCCAAATATCCGGCCAAGCAGCTATTTTTGAAGCCCAGTTTAATGCCAGAATTAAAGATAATTCTGGATTGATTCTGGCCGAAACCCAGCTTAGAACCGAAGAAGGACAAACAATGTCTCCTTTTTCTGCTAAAATAAAATACAAAAAATCCAGCGCCAACCAAGGAATCATAGAAGTTTTCGATGTCTCGCCAAAAGACGGAGCTGAAATATATAAAGTCTCTATCCCTGTCACATTTCAAGACTAGATACAAAAAAAGCTAGCTATAACTCCATCCTGATTAAAATAGCTAAGAAGTGGGTGGCGCTTGAAAAAAGGCCACTGTTTTGTTAGTATCCGAACGACACGGAAAAACATTCCATAAAATTTTACTATGTAAAACTAAACAGAAAGAAACTCTATGAAATATTTTATTTTCAATTACGGATGCCACATGAATATGTCCGACTCAGAGAGAATATCAACTAGACTTAAACAATTAAGACATAAACTGGCCAAAGACACAACTGAGGCAAACTTAATTGTCGTAAATTTTTGTTCAGCGAACCAAATAGCAGTAGACCATGCTTTGGCAGAATTGAAAAAATATAAAAATAAACAACTTATCGTAACCGGTTGCCTCTTACCCAGTGATCAAAAAAAATTAGCCGATAAAAATATCACTATTTGGCATCCAGACGATTATTTTCCGATTATGCCATTGCGCACAAATAAATTTAGCGCATTTGTACCAATTATGACTGGCTGCAATAATTTTTGTAGTTACTGCGTCGTGCCGTTTACTCGTGGCCAAGAAAAATCACGGCCGGCTAAAGAAATCGTTAACGAAATAAAGCGGCTTATCAAATCTGGCACGAAAGAAATAATCTTGCTAGGACAAAGTGTATCTTCCTATCACGGTCATTATGACAGAAACTCCTCTTCAGAAACTTTGATAAAGACGGGTAAATTCATTAATTTTTCTCAGCTTCTATGGCTTATTAACGCCCTTTCCGGCAGCTTCTGGATATCATCCAATTACCTCCACCCCAAAGACCTATCTGACGAAATGATAACCACGATGGCAAAATGTAAAAAATTTATGCCTTACTTATCCCTACCTATGCAAAGTGGTGATGATAAAATCTTATGTGCTATGAATCGCCATTACACCGTAGCTAATTATAAAAAACTTATTTCGAAACTACGTACAACTTTTAAGAAACACCGATTCCCCTGGCCATCATTAACCATTTCTACTGATATCATAGTGGGTTTTCCAGGCGAAACCAGACAACAATTCCAAAATACTATTAAGCTAATGAAAGAAATAAAATTTGATAAGATTAATTTTTATTTTTACTCGCCCCGCCACGGTACACTTGCAGCCAAGCTCGCTGACAAAACTACTATACAAGAGAAAAAACAACGAGCACAAACCATTAATCGAGTTTTTAAGAGGATAGCTGACCAATCGAATAAAAAATATGTTAACCAAATAACTCAAGTTTTTATAAAAAACGTAGGCGAAAAATATGCTTTTGGCAAAACCATTAATAATATGGAGGTTATTTTGCCTGCCAGAGGAGTGAAGTGCGGGCAAATAATAAAAGTAAAAATTACTAATGCCACTACTTGGAAGCTGACGAAAAACCTTCAAAATAAGCAACTGCCAAAAGGCAAGCAAAAGTACAGTGTGCTCCTAGTGGCAAAAATTATTAATACTGCTGAGAAGAGACCAAGATGAGCCATGAACGATACTCTTCGCTGCCACTCACGCAAAATCGTCTATGGCGATTACGGAACAGGAACGAACAAAAATTATATGAATTATTTTATTATTACTTACGGCTGTCAGATGAACCATTCTGACACCGAAAAAATCATAACCAAGCTGCAGTCGATGGGATATAAGCCTGCCCCCAGCGCCCAAGCAGCCGACTTAATCCTGATTAATGCTTGCTCGGTCAGACAATCAGCCATTCATCGAGTTTACGGAAAAGTAGAAAATTATAAAAATAAAAAAGTAATTATCACCGGATGTATTTTGCCAAAAGACAAAAAACAATTACTAGAAAAAAATGTTGAATTTTGGCATCCGGACGAATATTTTTGCCTGCCGGCCACTTGCGAAAATAATTTTAGCGCCCTCGCGCCCATCATGACCGGCTGCAATAATTTCTGCACTTATTGTGTTGTCCCGTTCACTCGTGGCCAAGAAAAATCCCGACCGGCCAAAGAGATTCTTGTCGAAATAAAAAAAAGGCTCAAAACCGGAGCCAAAGAAATAATTTTATTGGGACAAAATGTAAATTCTTATCAAGATAAAAATCTTAATTTTCCAAAATTGCTTCAGGCAATTAATGATTTACCGGGCAATTTTTGGTTAAGTTTTCTCACCTCTCACCCCAAAGACATGTCGCCCCAACTTATCGAAACAGCTGCCAAATGTCAAAAAGTTATTCCTTACATCCATCTTCCAATTCAAAGCGGCGACAATCAAATTCTCCAAAAAATGAATCGTCAATATAGTGTGGCTCACTATAAAAATTTAATTAAAAAAATTCGCCAGACTTTTAAAAAATACCGGCCTGCCTTTCCGCCGGTTGCTATCTCTACTGATGTTATTATCGGCTTTCCTGGTGAAACGAAAAAACAATTTGAAAATACGGCTAAAATAATGCGTGAATTAAAATTTGATATGGCCTACTTGGGCCGTTATTCGCCAAGAGAGGGCAGCGCTGCCGCTAAACTAAAAGACAATGTTTCGCCAAAAGAAAAAAGGCGTCGAGAGGTTTTTTTGAATGATATTTTGACAAAAACCGTCTCAATTAATAATAAAAAATATCTTAACCAAAAAGTGTTTGTTTTAATAAGAGAAAGAAAAAACGGCTTTGCTTTTGGCAAAACCGCTACTTTTAAAACTGTCAGAGTGCCCAATAAAAATTTAAAGCCGGGTGATTTAGTAAAGACAACTATCACCAAAACCTTGGCTTGGGGACTGGGCGGAAAAATAAATTAAATGCCTTGCCTCTTCAAGCAGGAAGATGCAAAACCAGCTAGCTTTTTGGTCGCATCCCCGCCTTGATGAAGCTAATTAAAGAACGAGCCATTCGTTAAAACAAAAAATGCCACAAATGACCATTTCAATTTTATAATTTTTATCAGATATGTCAATCGCCAATTATCCCCAAAAAAAAGCAAAACGATCCCAAAACAATAAAATTATTGTACTCTTGGGTCAAACCGCTACCGGCAAATCAGACTTGGCCGTACGCTTAGCTCAAAAATTTAATGGCGAAATTATTTCGGCTGACTCCCGTCAGGTTTACTGCGGACTTAATTTGGGCACGGGCAAAATCACTAAAAAAGAAATGCGCGGTATTCCGCATCATCTTTTGGACGTAACTTCTCCTAGCCGCCGCTTTACTGTGGCCCAATATAAAAAATTGGCTCAAGAGGCTATCCGCAAAATCCAACGAAAAAATAAAGTCCCGATAATTTGCGGCGGCACCGGCTTTTATATTCAAACGCTGGTAGACGATTTACAGATTCCGGAAGTTAAGCCAAATTTAAAGTTGCGAGCTCGGCTGGAAAAGAAATCAACACCTGAGCTATTCGGGGCACTAAAAAAACTTGACCCGCGCCGTGCCAAAAACATTGATCACCACAACCGCCGTCGCTTAATTCGAGCGCTAGAAATTGTAATGTCTACCGGTCGACCCGTGCCCTCTTTCGCCGCCCTACCATCAACATCCTCTGTCATTCCGGGCTTGACCCGGAATCCAGATCCTGGATCCCGCATCAAGTGCGGGACGACAAATGCTTTATTCCTCGGCATCAAAAAATCTCAACCGGAACTGGCTCGGCGCATAAAAGTGCGCCTGCAAAAACGCCTTAAACAAGGCATGCTGGCCGAAGTTAAAGCCTTGCGAGCGCAAGGACTGTCATGGAAGAGACTCGACAGCTTTGGCCTGGAATACCGCTGGCTGGCTAAGTTTTTACAGAAAAAAATTGAGCCCAGAGCGCAAGCAAAAATTTCCTCTCAAGACAAAACAGCGCTCTCTCGCTTGCGCGTCGGGCGAAACCCCGCACCGAAGGCCAACTCACGCACATCTGAGAACCAATGGCCTTCTGGTGCGCGGGGGGCCTATCAAGAAATGACGGCCCGCCTACAAAAAGATATTGAGCACTACGCCAAACGACAAATGACTTGGTTCAAACGCGACCCGCGGATTCATTGGATAAAAGACGAGTACCAAGCAATAAATATTACTAATAATTTTTTAAAATAGGTTCTCCTGTCTCTGTCATTCCCGCGAAGGCGGGAATCCAGGTTTAACACATCCCTTTCCGTGAAGATTAAATTTTATAGCCTGGATCCCGGGTCAAGCCCGGGATGACAAAAAAGAGTGGATATTCGCTCTTTTTATTTAATCTCAATCCAGCAAATTTTATTTTCCTGGTTTTATTGTTCCCAAAACAATATAGTAAAAAGCTCGTCTTATAATTTCAAATAATAATAAAATTGATAAATTTCCTATCAGAAAAAAAATAATAAAATCCGCTTTATTTAGAGAATAAGAAAAGTATTTCGTTATATCAAGATTTAATCTTTTTGCCACTTCTTCAATGTCTTTTTGGCTAGGGCTACTGTCAAAAACAACTGTCTGCTCTGTTTCAAATTTAACACTAACTTTGCCTTCCGCCGATTGAATTTTCACCTTATCAAAATCCATCTTGCCTTCCCTGCTATTTGTATAATTATATACATTAAAACTAACCAAAAAAATTAAAATAGAAAAAATATAAATAACTTTTATAAATCTGTACCAAGTTTTATTATTTAGATATAGTATTGTTTTTTCCATATTTGTTTTAATAAAATTAAAAATTAAATCTGTAAAAAAATAATTATCTACTTTAACTAGTTCATTGTTATATAAAGTATTTTTGTATAAGAAATGACCTAATAATCTATTTTTTCTCTAGTTCAGTTTTCAACATCTCTATCACCACCTGCGGATTGGCTTTGCCGCGGGTTTGGGCCATAACTTTGCCAACCAGAAACATTAAAGCGTTGCCTTTGCCTTTTTTAAAATCAGCTACCGGGCCGGGGTTGGCGCTTAAAACTTCACCAATGGCCGCGTTTAGTTCTTCTTCGTCGCTCACCTGCGCCAAATCTTTGGCTTTCACAATATGCGAAGGGTCTTCGCCGGTTTTAAACATTTCGGCCAGTAGGGTTTGCGCGCCGCTCGAATGAACCACGCCTTGCGCCGTTAATTTTATAAACTCCGCGAAATTTTCCGGAGTTATTTTTATTTCTTCAAAGGCCACGCCGGATTGATATAAAAGCTTCTGCAGTTCGGTAATCAAATAATTAGCGGCTAATTTTACTACCTTATCCTTATCAATCGCCGGCTGGGCACCTTTGGCCAAAGCTTCCAGCTCGCTAACCACTTTTTCAAAATAATTGCCCAACTCCATATTAGCCACCAACAACTCCGTATCGGCCACGGGTAATTTGTACTCTTTAACAAATCGTTCTCTTTTTTGCGCTGGCAATTCCGGCAACTCCGCCCGCAAGCGCTCGCCCACCTCAACCAGTCCCGTCAACGGTGGCAAATCTGGCTCAGGGAAATAACGGTAATCGTGCGCCTCCTCTTTAGTGCGCTGGCTCACGGTAATGCCCGAAGCATCATCCCAGCCGCGGGTTTCCTGAATAATTTTCTCCCCGTCTTCCAACGCCTCGCCCTGCCGTTTAATTTCATAATCAATTGATTTTTCCACTGCCCGGAAAGAATTCAGATTTTTAATTTCTACTTTAGTGCCAAGTTTTTTCACCCCATTTTCTTTTATAGAAATATTCACCTCGCATCTCATCTGCCCTTTTTCCATGTCTGCGTCCGAAACTCCCAAATATCGCAAAATTATTTGAAATTCTTGGCAAAATTTCCGCGCCTGCACGCCCGATCGAATATCAGCTTCGGTAACTAGCTCCATTAAAGGCACTCCCGCCCGATTTAAATCAACCAAGGAATAATTGACCCCCCTAGGATGAACCAATTTTCCGGTATCTTCTTCTAGGTGAATTCTTTTTATTCTAATTCTCTCTCCACCATTTTCGCCCTCCCCCAAATCAAGGTAGCCATTTTCGGTCAAGGGCTTATCATATTGCGAGACCTGATAACCTTTTGGCAGGTCTGGATAAAAATAATTTTTCCGATCAAATTTAGAAAAGTTATTAACTTGACAATTAGTTGCCAAACCAGTTTTAATAACCATATGCACCGCTTCCTCGTTAATCACCGGCAAAGTTCCCGGCTGACCCGAACACACCGGACAAATATTAACATTCGGCTCTTTTTTTAACCCAAAACCATTCAAGCAAGAACAAAACATCTTGCTTTGCGTTTTTAGTTCGGCGTGAATTTCCATGCCAATTACTGGCTCGTATTCCTTTTTCATATAAATAATTTTAGCATAAACGAGCTACTTTTTCGATAAAATTTCTGCCGCTAAATAAACATTTCTCAAAAGCAACGCCACCGTCAATGGACCAAGACCGCCAGGCACCGGTGTTAAAAAAACCGCTTTATTTTTTACACTTTCCTGATCAATGTCACCAACAACTTTACCATCATGATAGCGAGTGACACCCGCGTCAATTAAAATAACTCCTTCTTTTATTGACTCCCCTTTTATCATATTGGGGCAACCGCAAACTGAAATTAAAATATCTGCTGTTTTTAATTCCTTTTCCGCCCCGAAAAGAACACAGGTGTTGCGAACCAAATAATCCACAACGAAACCCTCTCTGGCTAAAATAATTTTTAAAGATTGTCCAAAAACATCAGAGTTTACCAAAGCTAGCGCATTTTTGTTTGAGACTAATTTTTTAGCACTCTCCAGGGCTGTCAAAATAACTAGCGGCAAAACTGGTAAAAGAGTTTCTTTGCTTTTTTCCAACAACTTGCGGTTTTCCTTATGGAAGCCATCGACATCTTTCTTGGGATCAATTGCTTCAATAATTTTCTCTGTATTTAAAACTGCCGGCAAGGGTAATTGAACAATTATGCCGTTAACATCTGGATCGTTATTTAGCCGTTCAATATATGAAATAATCTCATCCTCTGGGGCCTTGGCGCTAAATCTATGCTCCTGAACTTCAATTCCGATTTTTTTACCTGCTTCTTTTTTTAATTTTACATAAAGCCTAGAAGCCTCATCCTCTCCTACCAAAATAACCGCCAAACGAGGATTAATTTTAGCTTTCTTTATTTCTTCAGATAATTCTTTTAAAATTTTATTGGCAACCTTCCTGCCGTCAAATAGTTTCATACTAAAAGTTTAAAATGTAAATCTCAAAATTTAAAATGACAATGTAAAATTAAAAATTTATTACTCGATCTCTAATTCGCGCATACGAAAAGTTTTGTTATAAAATCGAGATGAGCGAGGCGTAAAAATCGCGTGATGTGGTGGGGCCCCGATCCGTCAGGTTGGGGCGTTGTGAATAGCGATTTTAGACGAGCGAATCTGATTTTATCAAAACTTTATCGTCGTGCGAGAGTTTTTCTGGTTCTCTTTTGCCGGCACAAAAGAGAACAAAATCTTAATTCAATCCCGTACTCCCAAACCGATTCTCGCCCCGCACTGTTTGGGGCATCTCTTCCACTAATTCAACCTCCGGCAACTCAATTTTTTGTATCAAAAGCTGAGCAATTTTCTGTCCCTTTTTGATTGCATAATCTTCTTTCCCTAAATTAACAAGGCCAATAATATATTCCCCTGTATAATTGCTGTCATACACACCGCCAATATTAGTCAAGCAAGATTTATGAGCCAAACCGCTTTTATCCCAAACCAAGCCAACATAACCTTCGGGAATTTTTATCGCTATGCCGGTAGGACAGCTGATTTTCTCGCCAGGCTTTAAAACCGCGTCAACGATTGAATACAAATCCATCCCCGCATCCCCTGCCAAAGCATAAGATGGCATTCTGGCATCCGAATTTAATTTTTTAATTAAAATTTTCATAGATCGAGAATTTTTTACAAAACTTCTTAACGTCTTCTTTTATCTTCGCCAACTTTTTATTTTTCTCAATCGCTTCCCTGAACTTTTTTAAGGCCTCCGGGCGATCTCCTTTATTTTCGGGAAAATCAAAAGCCTTTATTTCTTCCATCACCTGCCAAATCCAAGTAGCAATTTGCTCCATTTCTTTTTCTTTCATTCCGCGAATAGTAATAAATGGCGTACCGAGCCTCACTCCACTTGGATAAAAAGGCGAGGATGGGTCAGAGGGGATAGTGTTTTTGTTAACAGTAATGCCGGCTTTTTCCAGCGCATCCTGCAAAAAAATGCCTCGGCCTCGGGCGCAATCAATCAGCATCATATGATTATCCGTGCCATTGCTCACCAATTTGGCTCCTTTTTTCATTAATTCTTCGGCTAAAACCTTAGCATTTTTAACAACCTGCCTGCCATATTGTTTAAAACTTGGCTCCATTGCTTCGCCCAGCGCCACAGCAATGGCTGCCGTTTGATGATTATGCGGCCCGCCCTGCAAACCCGGAAAAACAGCCTTATCTATTTTTGTGGCCAATTCAGGGTCTTTTTCCAATCCCTTTTTTGTCACCATAATTATGCCACCACGTGGTCCACGCAAAGTTTTATGAGTGGTGGTGGTAATAATATGAGCGTAAGATTCGGGACTTTTATGCACTCCCGCTATCACGAGTCCCGCAATATGAGAAATATCAGCCGCCAAATACGCTCCGACCTTATCAGCTATTTTTGCCAATTCTTCAAAAGGAAATTCTCTCACATAAGCAGTCGCACCAACCCAAATTAACTTAGGCCTATGCTCAATTGCTAATTTTTCAATTTCTGCCAAGTCCAAATAGCCATCGGACTTTACGTGATACAAAATACAATTATAAAAAACACTGGTTATACTTGCCTTCCAACCGTGGGTCAAGTGACCCCCATCGGGCAAATTCTGCCCCATCACTTTATCGCCAGGCTGGCAAACTGCCACATAGATAGCCAGATTGGCCGGACTGCCAGAATAAGGCTGGACATTGGCGTGCGGCACCTTAAATAATTTTTTGGCCCGCTCTTGGGCGAGGCTTTCAATCACATCAATATTTTCCTGACCGCCATAATAACGTTTGCCAGGATATCCTTCCGAATATTTATTATTTAACACCGACCCAAGAGCTTCTAATACGGCCGGCGAAGCAATACTTTCAGAGGGAATCAATTCCAAACCATCTTCTTGCCGCTTGGCCTCGCTAATAATTGCCTGATAAATTTTTAGGTCTTTATTTTTTAGTTTTTTCACTTTTTCAATAATTTAATTATTCTATCCAATTGCAAAAAAAGATTTTGCCGCGAAGCATTATTCATTATTGTCCAATCGGCCATCGCAATTGGCCCGGCCTGAGCAATATTACCAATTTGCGCGTAATCTCGACTTTGCGCTTCCGCAAACATTAACGGCCGAATTCTTCTTTTAGTCAAACGTGCGTAACGATCCTTGGGCGAAGAATAAACTGCTACCGTTAAAAAATCGTCGCTGAATATTTTTTTGAATTCCAAATACTCTCCCCAGCTATAAAGGCTCTCCACCAAAACATCCACCGGTTTTTCCATTTCTTTTATTTTTTTAATGCCCCACAAAGCATAACAAGCCGGTCCGTATTTTTCCCGAAGTTCCTCGCGAATCATCCGTTCATTTTTTTCGTTGATTGCCAAACCGCGCCTAGCCATTTCTTCAAAAGTCGCGTCGCCCAAATAAACCTTGGGCCAGGCTAACTTTTCCATCAAATAATTTATAGTTTCGGTCTTGCCACAGCCGGGCAACCCAACTATCGCTACAATTTTTTTATTTTTCATGTTTAGTTAAACAAAAAAGGCTTCTTGTGTAAGTTTACACAAGAAGCCTTCAAAAATCAATTATAAGTCCTCTCCGCTAATATCATTTCATATCAACATACTTTTGTATTTTTTTATCCAGCAACTCAAACTTAACTCCGGCTTTTTTAAAAATTTTTCTGCTTTTTTCGCTTCCATGATAATCTGTTTTGGCCACAACTCTTTTTATGCCAGTGTTTATTATCATTTTAGCGCAAACATAGCAAGGAGCCATTAAGCAATAAATGGTTGCGCCTTCCAGTGCCGCACCTAGCCGCGCTGCTTGCGCTATAGCATTTTGTTCGGCATGACTTGTTCTTATGCAATGGCGGCTGGAGGTACCATCTTCCTGAACCACGGTATGCATTTCGTGACCCACGTCATCGCAATGAGGTGCGCCAATCGGCGAACCTACATAACCGGTCGATAATAATCTTTTATCGCGAACAATAACGCAAGCCGTCCTGCCTCGATCGCACGTTCCACGCATTCTAGCCATTTCAGCAATCATTAAAAAATACTCATCCCAATTTGGCCGAACATACTTTGATTTGTTTTTTTTCATTTTTTTAATTTTAAACTTGCGCTCGTCTAATTCTACTTCTTTTGCCCGCAAAAAAACAAGATCGAAGCCTTGTTTTTTATTTCTCTTTTTATTCAACCTTTATCCCCATACTCCGCGCCGTACCTTCTATAATTTTCATCGCCGCCTCAATATCATTAGCGCTCAAATCAATCATTTTCTTTTGCGCGATTTCGCGAATCTGATCACGCGTTACCTTTCCCACTTTTTCTTTTAAAGGATTGGCTGCGCCTTTTGCCACGCCTGCTGCCTTGCGCAAGAGATCAGCCGCCGGCGGCGTTTTAAATTTTAATTCGTAAGTTCGGTCTTCGTAAACTGTAATCTCTACCGGAATAACGTCGCCGATTTGAGTTTTTGTCCCTTCGTTAAAACGGCTGCAAAATTCCATCAAATTCAAACCATATTGGCCCAAAGCTTGACCGACTTTCTGGCCCGGCGTTGCCTGCCCGGCCGGCAATTGCATTTTTAAAATTGTTTTTACATTCTTTGCCATAAAACTAGTCTGCCGTCTACCGTCTACCGTCTACCGCAAAATTTTAGCGGCAATCCGTAGTCCGTAGTCCGTAGTTATATCTTTTTAATTTGTAAAAAATCCAGTTCCACCGGCGTTTCACGGCCGAACATAGAAATTAAAACTTTAATCCGTCCTCTCTCTTCATCAATTTCTGCTATCTTCCCATCGGTATCCTTAAATGGACCGTCAATTATTTTAATCGAATCGCCCAGCGCAATATCAAATTTATATTTAGGCTCTTCAACGCCCATGCGCCGCTGCAGTTCTTTTATTTCTTCCGGCGAAATTGGTGTTGGCGTCGTACCTGACCCCACAAAACCGGTCACCCGCGGCGTATTGCGCACCACGTACCAAGAATCGTCTGTCACCGTCATTTCAACTAAAACATAACCCGGATAAATTTTTTCTTCTACCACCCGGCGTTTACCCGCTTTAATTTTGATTTTTTTCTCAATCGGCACCAGTACATTAAAAATCTTATCTTCCATACCCATCGATTCAATACGCTGGCGCAAATTTCGCGCCACCGCTTCCTCGTAACCAGAATACGTATGCAAGACGTACCAATTTCGACCTCGTGATACTTGCTTTGCCATGCTAATTCATATAAACATTAAAACATATTAACATTTAAACATGGGGGGGGGTTCCGTTTTTCCTGGTTTTGTCTTATGTCTAAATGCTTTAATGTTAAAATGTTCCGATGTTTTATATAACAAACTTATTCAATAACCAAGAAAATATTAAATCTCCAAATCCCAAAAAGAAAGCTACTCCCAAAGAAATCAAAATGACCATCATGGTATAGCGAATAGTCTCCTGGCGAGATGGCCAAGTGACTTTTTTGAGCTCGACTTTAACTTCATTTAAAAAATTGGTTATTTTGGTAAAAAAATTCATATTTTTTTGTTTTTTAAAAACCCCTCTCGGGGCTTTATCTTGTGCCCCTAAGTATAGTTTGGTCTTAGTTAAATGTCAACCCCGCTGAAAGTTTTTGCAAAAACCCTACCCAACTTAATTATATATCCAAATTCTTCACGCCTTTAGCGTGGGTCTGAATAAAACGCTTGCGCGGAGCTACTTCATCGCCCATCAAAATATCGAAGACTTTATCCGCTTCTTTGGCATCAGCTACTTTCACCTGTTTCAAAACCCTGGTTTGCGGATTCATGGTTGTTTCCCACAGCTGGCCCGGATTCATTTCGCCAAGACCCTTGTAACGCTGAATGGTCATTCCGCTGATTTTTTCCTCAACTGTTTCTGTCCCGGCCTCTGTCTCTGTTTCTATTTCTTCTTTCTCTCCCTTTGCTTTCTTACCAGCCTCACCGAGTCTAGGCGGGCCAGCCTTGCTAGCTGCTTTATCAGCTTTCGCCTTTTTAAATTCTTCAACTATTCCTAACTTTTCTTCGTCAGAATAAGCGTATTTAAATTCCCTGCCCCGTGATATCCGGTAAAGCGGCGGCTGAGCAATATACAAATGACCCGCCTCTATTATTGGCATAAAATAGCGGAAATATAAAGTAAGAAGTAATGTTCGAATGTGTGCGCCATCTACGTCCGCATCGGTCATGATTACTATTCGGTGATAACGCAATTTAGTAATATCAAATTCATCGGCAATCGCCGTTCCCATTGCGATTATCAAAGCTTTAACTTCTTTAGAGGATAAAGCTCTGTCTAATCGTGCCTTCTCCACGTTTAAAATCTTGCCTCTCAACGGCAAGATTGCCTGAAAACGCCGGTCCCGTCCTTGCTTAGCGCTGCCACCAGCCGAATCGCCCTCAACGATAAAAATTTCTGATTCTTCCGGTTTTCGAGAAGAACAATCAGCCAGTTTTCCCGGTAAAGATAAACCCTCCAGTATGCCTTTGCGCAAAACGGTATCTTTAGCTGCTTTAGCCGCTTGGCGCGCTTTGGCCGATAACACGCACTGATTTAAAATTTCTTTGGCATCACTCGGGTTTTTTTCTAAATACTCTTCCAGCGCATCCGACATCACCGCTTCAACTGAAGTCCGCGCTTCCGGATTACCCAGCTTCGCCTTAGTTTGCCCCTCAAATTGTGGCTCGCGCAATTTTACTGATATTACCGCTGTGATTCCCTCGCGAACATCTTCACCAGTTAAATTTTCGTCCGAGCTTTTTAAAAAACCCACTTTCCTGGCATAATCGTTTAAGCTTCTTGTCAGAGCCGTTCTAAAACCAGTCAGGTGCATTCCACCTTCAACCGTATGAATATTATTGGCAAAGCTAATTTCATAACCCTGCAGGTCATCAGTATATTGGAAAGCGACTTCCACTTGCAAGCCCTCGTGTTCTCGGTCTACATAAAAAATATTATTATGCCGCGGCTTGTTCTCATCGTTTAAAAATTTAACGTAAGAAATAATTCCACCTTCAAAGAAAAAGCCGTAAGACCGCTCGCCTGAATCAGTTCCTCGTTGATCCATCACACCCTTTTTGCCGCCCACTTGACAAGTCCCAAAAAATTCATCCCTTTCTTTTTCTACTTGGCGCAAATCACGGATAATAATTTTAGCGCCACGGCATAAATAAGCCTGTTGACGCAAGTGGCTCAAAATTGTTTCCCAATTAAAACGAATATCCTTAAAAATTTCTGCGTCTGGTTCAAAAAATATTGTCGTGCCGCGCCGATCGCATTTACCTAATTTTTGTACTTTAGTTTTCGGCTTTCCCTGAGAATATTCCTGGGCATAAAGATAACCATCACGGCAAACTTCCGCCCGCAACCATTTGGAAAGCGCATTGACAACCGAAACACCGACGCCATGAAGACCGCCAGAAACTTTATAAGACTCACCGCCAAATTTACCGCCGGCATGCAAAGTGCAAAGCACGGTTTCCAACGCCGATTTTTTCGTTTGCTTATGAATGTCAACCGGAATACCTCGGCCATTGTCTTTAACGCGAACGCGATTTTTTGGCAAGAGAGCCAATTCAATTTCATTGGCATATCCGCCCATCACTTCATCCAATGAATTGTCTACCACCTCCCAAATTAAATGATGCAGCCCCTCAACGCCAGTTGAGCCGATATACATGCCTGGACGTTTACGCACTGGATCCAATCCTTCTAAAACATAAATATCCTTGGCTTCATAAGAAACATTTTCTCCATTACCATTGCCATTTTTACCATTGCCGTTATTTTTTGCCATAAATTTTTTTAGGTTTATTGTTCTTTATCTTGATATAAAAAAGCCATTTCGATGGCTAAAATAATTATTAAAAAAATCAAAGATGACCACCAATAAAAAACACCGAAAGCCTGCATAATTAAAAATCCAACCAACAAAAGACTCAGCAGGGTTCCCTCGCGAAAAGAAACTCCCAAAAAAATATCTAGTGATTTGCCCTTAAGTTTTAATCGGCGCCAACCAAGGCCCACTAGACCAAAAAATCCGCAGAGGCTTAGAAAAAGACTAAAAAAAAGCAGACACAAAATTATAGCGCTATTATTTTCAGGCGAGACAAACCACAAAATTGTCAGAAAAGAAACCAGAGCAATAAAGCTAGCCAGCCCAATGCCCCAAAGATAAGCCTTTAAAGTCATGATTTTGTACTCTAATTTTACCTTATTTTAGAGCTGGATACAAGCCAAAAAGCAATAAAATTGTGGACAAAAAAACCGCTTAACTGAACGGTTTTTTAAAAATGCGGTGCCTTTTGGTTAAAATCCGAACTTTTTTTGACGAAAATCCGGACTGCGAATTTTGAACGCTCCGCCCCGCCGCCGCTCGCTGTCCAGCAAAAAAGTTTTCTTCGCATTTTTTAATTTGCGCGCGCCCGATTTTTTCTTCTAAAAGGAAAAGAAAACTTTTTTGCTGACCTCTGCTCTGAACGAGCAGGGCGGCGGGGCTTCGCTTCGGCTCGGGCGAGGCGGAATTCCCCCCACACCCCCCTTCCGCCTCGCCCTCGCTTGGGCTGGCGAAATTTTTTGCGGCGGGCTTTTGCAGTAAATAAAATTCTTACTTTGATTTTACACCAATTCTGCCGAGTAAGACAAGGTAAAAGTATAAAATCAATGTGGTATTTTCAAAATTGCACTCAGTTGGTTCAATTTCTCCGTGCGCAATTTTGTGTCTAATTCTATACCCCATTTGCTCAAATAAAACGAATTTTATTTGTCTACAAAAATCTTCTCCCCACACCTTTTTAAATTCCTCAGAATCTAAATAGTTTTCCGATAATGTTTTTGTTCTTGTCGCTAATCCCTGCTTTTGGTCTAATGCCACAATATCAATGCCAAGTTTTTCAGAAATCTTAAGGAAGACATTTTCAAATTGCGGGACTAAAATATGTAGTGCTGAGATATAATCGTGATCAAAATACTTTTGTAAGCCGATCAATATTATTTTTAGGTTTCGCTCATCAAAAATTCCGGCGTTAGAAAAATATTCCGATAATTCCTTTATATTCAAATTTATGCCATTGGGTTTGTTTTCCATAAGTTCATAAATAATTCTACCAACATATAATAACATTGCTAATTGCTGGTTCATGTCATACATTTTCATAAACCAAGCATAGTTTCCGTCAGAGCTTCCACGCAAAGTATGTCCGTCATTTGAAATCGTTGATAAACTCGCGATTTGATATGAGATGGGCATTGTTTTATTTGCCGATTGTTGCACATCTGCTACTTTCGGAAAGAAAAATGGATGTTTTCCAATTGCTTGCAAAATGGTTTTTAGATCGCCCTGATTGAGAAATTTCTTTATAAATTCTTCGTGTGCTTTTTTCTTATCTTCGGGAAGCTCTTGGGTGAAAGAAAGTTCCTTAAAATCCTTACCGGAAGCAATTGATTTTTTGTTCATTTCTACAGATTTATTCTTACATAACTTTATGGTGTTGGAATTACCTTGTTTCGTTGCAACCGCCAATGCGTCCCTGTAGAAAAAAGCTGCACTAAAAAAATCCTCCCGTTTTTCGGCTTCTTCGGCTTGGGAAAGCTTATTTTGTAATTCGTTGTTATTCATATCTTGCATTGTTATTATAGATCAAGTATACTATAGTTATCAAGTGCTTTTATGAAAAATATCACTAAACAATCAACACTTTTGAAAAATAGAGAAATCAAAATCGCTCGGAAATATCAGCCGAACGCTGATATTGTTTTGTTTGAAGGCGACCGACTAGATTTAATGAAAAGTCTGCCAGACAAGTCAGTAAAACTTGTCGTAACTTCGCCACCTTACAATATAGGCAAAGAATACGAAAAACGAAAAGACTTAGACAGTTATCTTGCCGACCAAGAAGAAACAATCAAAGAAGCAATCCGTATTTTATCCGATGACGGGAGTATTTGCTGGCAAGTTGGAAATCATATTGCAAAGGACGGCGAAGTTTTTCCGCTAGACGCACTTATTTATGCAATCGGGAAAAAACACGGCTTGAAGTTGCGAAATCGTATCATTTGGCATTTTGGACATGGTTTACACTGCACGAAAAGATTTTCTGGACGGCACGAAACTATTATTTGGTTTACAAAATCTGACGAATACACTTTCAATCTTGATCCTATTCGTGTCCCGCAAAAATATCCGGGCAAAAAGAATTTTAAGAAAAATGAGAAATACGGAACGCTTTCAGGAAATCCGCTCGGAAAAAATCCTGCTGATGTTTGGGAAATTCCAAATGTAAAAAATAATCACCCTGAAAAAACACAACACCCTTGCCAGTTTCCAATTGAACTTATTGAGCGGCTTGTTTTGTCAATGACAAATCCGGGCGATATTGTTTTAGATCCTTATTTAGGAGTTGGGAGCGCGCTTTGCGCTGCGGTTATCCATAATCGCAAAGGTTATGGCTCGGATATTATGAAAGAATATTTAGATATTGCGGAAGAACGCATAAAAGCCGCCGCAGACGGCACTTTAGAGCGGCGTTTAATGGGTACGCCGGTATATCAACCTACAAATGGTGTGAAGCTCGCCGAAACACCGGACGAGTTTAAAAAAGCGAGAGAAAATTTATTTGGGTCCCGGCTTTGAACCGCGATATTTTCTCAACTTAATTGAGGCGAGAGCCTCTTTTTTGTTGTTCTTGAAAAGGTCTTTAAGTTTCTCTGCTTTCTGCTTTTCTTGATCGGTTAATCCAATACCAACAACAAAAACAGGAATATCAATATTGCTCTCGCCTCTGTTGTTAAAATCAACGAGAAGCTGGTCAAAAGATGATACACCAGTAGACATTTGCTTTACCAATTCTTCAGCAGGGACAACTTCAATTCCGCACTCAATATAGCCAAGATTTTTAAAAATAATCATTTTAGAAAATATGTCATAACCCATAAAGGCATATTTTCCGAACTGGATCTCTAAACCAACCTTATTTTTCATTCCGTCCATTTCTCGAAAGCGTCCGCCACCGAAAGCATGACGGGGTTCGGCATATTCTTTTTTCTTATCATTTGCTTTTGCCGTCCAACTTTTCTTATGCAAAGCAGTTTTCAGATGATGATTCATATCGCGAGGCGAAAATAACAAAGCACCTTTCATTGTTTTCTCAGCACTTTCCTTTGTTAAACAAGTAGTAGCATCAAGATTTTTAATCGCCTCTAAAACTTCCGCCAATTCTTTCGGGTGCTTTTCTTTGAGAAACTTTTCTCCGTTTTTAAACGAGTATGTATTTACGATTTTCATAATTTTATGAATTGAAAAAATCCCCGATACTAATTTTTAACGCTTTCGCGATTTTTTCAATATTTTCCAAGGTTATATTTTTTTCAGCTCGCTCAATCATTCCGATATAAGTTCGATGAACACCAGCTCGTCCGGCTAGTTCTTCTTGCGATAAACCTAACCTTGACCGCTCTTCGCGGACTTTTTGACCAAATTTTATTAAAACTTCTCTTTTCATAGTTGATAACTATAGTATATCCACTTGCTAATTTTAGTGCTACATACTATAGTTAGCATATATGATATTCTTGTTTTTAGGGAGTTCCTTAGACTTTTCCGCGCAGGGAGGGAGGGGCAAGGAAAAGAATCAAAAGCCCGCCGCAAAAAATTTCGCCAGCCCAAGCGAGGGCGAGGCGGAAGGGGGGTGTGGGGGGAATTCCGCCTCGCCCGAGCCGAAGCGAAGCCCCGCCGCCCTGCTCGTTCAGAGCAGAGCCAAGCAGAAAAATTTCCTTTTCCTTTTAGAAGAAAAAAAATCGGCGCGCGCAAATTAAAAAATGCGAAGAAAACTTTTTTGCTGGACAGCGAGCGGCGGCGGGGCGGAGCGTTCAAAATTCGCAGTCCGGATTTTCGTCAAAAAAAGTTCGGATTTTAACCAAAAGGCACCGCCAATTTTCAAAATTCGGATTTTGGGCGATTGTTGCCTCGCCCCGCCAAAGGCGGGGCTCGGCTTCGGCAAGGATTTTGAAGGGAAATTTGAAGTCGCAAAACAATTTCTGCCCGCTCAAACGGAAGTTCGCCGTGCGAAGCACGGATAAAATGAAATTTTATAAACCAATCTTTTTTCTTTCGCCTTCGGCGAAAGGCAAAGCGATAATTTCAAATATTTTGACTGCCCAATAAAAACTATATGATAAACGAAAATCAAACCAAAAAGTTTTTCATTTACGCCCGCAAGTCAACGGACAGCGAAGACAGGCAGATTCGCAGTATTGCCGACCAGTTAGCCGAATTGCGAGAACTGGCGAAAAAAGAAAACATTGATATTGTTGATACTTTGGTAGAAAAACAAACTGCGAAAAAGCCGGGTCGGCCTGTCTTCGCTGAAATGTTAAAGCGAATTGAAGCGGGCGAAGCCAAGGGAATTTTAGCGTGGCACCCCGATAGATTGGCGAGAAATTCCGTTGACGGCGGGCAAATTATTTACCTTGTAGATACTGGCGTTATTCAAGAGCTAAAATTCCCAACTTTTTGGTTTGATCCCACACCGCAAGGCAAGTTTATGCTTTCAATCGCTTTCGGGCAGTCAAAATATTACATTGATAATCTTTCGGAAAATATCAAACGAGGCCACCGCCAAAAATTGAAAAATGGTTTATGGCCTCAAATGGCTCCGCTTGGTTATCTCAACAACAAAGAAACAAAACAGATTTATATTGATAAAGAAAAATCACCGCTTATCAAAAAGGCATTTGAGGCCTACGCCACCGGAAAATATACGCTAAAAGAACTCCGAAAGATTATCAACGAGCTTGGTTTACGCGGGCGGCGAGACAAAATGCTTTCCGTTTCTAATTATCAGTATCTTTTGCAAAATCCATTTTACTACGGCTTAATCCGCTACAACGGAGAATATTTTGAAGGAAAGCACGAACCGATTATTGCAAAGAAACTTTTTGACGAAGTGCAGGAAGTGATGAAGCAAAAGAGCAAACCACAAAAAGTGGACGAGATGAAATTTTTTCTTTATCGCGGATTTTTCCATTGTGGCGAATGTGGATTTACAATAACTGCCGATAAAAAGATAAAGCCGAGCGGGAAAGAATACACTTACTATTACTGCACCAAGAAAAATCCAAATCATGTTTGCTCGCAAAATGTTTTCACGAGGGAAGAAAAAATTTCATCTCAAATCAACGAAGCCATACAAAAAGTTTCTTTGCCCGATGATTGGGCTGATAAAATGCTAAACGAGATTAAAATTGAAAAAGAAACGAAAGCCCAATCATCTCGCTTTTTTGCTCAAAAAACAGAAAACGAAATAAAGGCGATTGACGAGAAATTAGAAAAATTGATGAACGCTTATCTTGAAAATGCCTTAAACCTTGCCGAATACCGAGAAGCTAAAAACAAACTCGTCAATCAAAAACAGCTTTTGAAAGACAAAAAGAACGCTTTTGAGCAAAAAAGCAATAATCGGTTCGAACTCGCCGCCCGATTCATAAATATCGTAAAACAAGCCGAAATTATCGCTTTACAAGAAAATCCCGAACAGGGTCGGGATTTTCTAAAAAAGATTGGTTCGAACTTCCGTTTGAGCGGGCAGAAATTGTTTTGCGACTTCAAATTTCCCTTCAAAATCCTTGCCGAAGCCGAGCCCCGCCTTTGGCGGGGCGAGGCAACAATCGCCCAAAATCCGAATTTTGAAAATTGGCGGGTCGTATGGGATTCGAACCCATGATCTTCTCCGTGACAGGGAGACGCGTTAAGCCGGGCTACGCTAACGACCCATTTAAAATCGTAGCTGCGAGTGGATTCGAACCACTGACCTGACGCTTATGAAGCGCCCGCTCTAACCGACTGAGCTACGCAGCCCTATAAATTTTTATATTCCAATTTCATAAAAATATCTTTCAGCTGTATTTTTAATTCTCCTCTCCCCTTGCCACCTTTCAAGAATTTTTCCCGACGCTTAGCGTCGGACATTTTTAAATAAGCCTCGTAATGAATTAATTCTAGCGGTCTCCGAAATTTCGTTGCTCGAACAAAACCATTTTGATGTTTTTCAAATCTATTTTTTAAATTATCTGTATACCCAATATAAAGCTGCTTATCTTTTTCGCTAAGCAGGATATAAATATAATGCATTTTATTTTACTTGGTGTTGGCCAGCTTAGCTGGCCTTAACCAAGCTAAGCTTGGTTGCGGGGCCGGGAATTGCACCCGGGCCTGGGGCTTATGAGACCCCCGAGATACTACTTCTCTACCCCGCGATAAAAGTTAACTTTTTTAGTATAACGAAAAATATTGCTTTTAGCAAGTACAATAAAACTTATTTACTAAAAAACACCCCGTTTTTACGAGGTATTTTTAATTTTTTTGACAACTATGATAAATACTCCAGCTCTTTCAATGCCGTCTCAATATCGCCCACCGCCCGCTCGGCTTCTTCAAAAGAGATTCTCGTCTTGGAATCGCTTACTATCCGATTACAAATTTTATGCGCTTCCCAAATTTTATCAATACTTTTTATTTCCGCTTTATTAATTTGCCCAAGCCGTTCCTCCATATTATTGCCTGGCAGACCCATCCGCTTTAAAATATCGCCCAGAAGGCTATCAGCCTCAATAACGGCTAATCTTAAATTAGCCTCGTCCCCTTTTTTTAGTTTTTCTAAAATTTTTTGCCAACGCTGATCCTCTGTCTGACCATACGCAAACTGAGTAGCATAAGCACGCTCACCAATCCACCAGCCAGCATCAGAGCGCTTAAGCAAAACGGCTATTAGAATTACAAAAGTTAAAGAAATTAAATAACTGGCTAATTTTAAAATTATTAAAACAGCTCCGAAATTAGCCGAAGTTATATAAATATATATTTGATCATAGACCTCTAAGAATAAAGTAATCATGCTTGTAATTATATCATTTTTTATGCATGTCATCCCGGCCTCGAGCCGGGATCCAGATTTTTCATAATTTACTGAATAAATCCTCCCACCTAGGATTATTCTTCTCTATCAATTCTAGCTTCCATTTTCTCTTCCATCTTTTCAGCTTCTTTTCTCTCTCGATTGCTGATAATACATCCTCTGTCTGCTCTTAATAAACTAGCTCGTGAATTTTATATTTTTTAGTGAATCCGTCTATCGCTCCGACTTTGTACTCATATACTCGTTTTTTTAAATCGGATGTGAAACCCACATATAAGGTGCCGTTCCGCCTACTAGCAACAATATAGACATGGTAATTTTTCATTTATTCTGGATCCCGCATCACCGCGCCCGCAACGCTCTCGCTTGCGAGGCGGGCGGGAGTGCGGGATGACAAAAATGAATAAATTAGGATTACAATAGATCTTCAACAACTTTACCCGCTGCAAAGATTATTTCTTCCGAAAAATGCGGACCAATGATTTGCAGGCCAACCGGCAAACCACCACCACCCCGCTGAGCGGGGCTTTGGCCGAGCTTAGCTCGGCCGCAAGGCATTGCCATCGCCGGAACACCAGCCATATTAATTGGCACCGTATAAATATCAGAAAGATACATGGTCACTGGGTCTTCTATTTTTTCACCAATTTTAAAAGCAGGCGTTGGCGCCACCGGAGTAAAAATTAAATCCACTTTTGAAAAAGCATTTCTGAAATCTTCCAAAATCTTAGTTCTTACCTTTTGCGCCCGAATATAATACGCGTCGTAATATCCTGAAGACAAAGAGTAGGTTCCCAGCATTATCCGCCGCCGAACCTCATCACCAAAACCATGCTGACGGGATTTAAGATACACGGATAACAAATCGTCTGTCTCTGGCTTCTCGTCACCACCAGCCGAAAAACCGTATTTAATTCCATCAAAGCGCGCCAGATTAGCAGAAGCCTCCGACGCCATAATAATATAATAACAAGCTAAGGCATACTCCGAATGAGGCAAGCTGATTTCTTCTATTTTCGCGCCCGCTTTTTCCATTTTTAAAATTGCCGCGCGCACTAATTTTTCCACCTCCAGGTCTATCCCCTTGGCAAAATACTCCTTAGGCAAACCTATCTTTAATTTTTTAACATCAAATTTTCTTTGAGAACTATCGGGAAAATCAGCGCTTGTTGAGTCCATTTTGTCTTTTCCTTTTATCGCGTTAAAAACAGTTCTGCAGTCTTCCACATTTTTCGCCAACGGCCCAATTTGATCCAGCGACGAAGCCATTGCCATCAGGCCATAGCGGGAAACAGCCCCAAAGGTCGGTTTAAGGCCTACCACGCCACAAAAAGAAGCCGGCTGCCTGATTGAACCGCCGGTATCCGAGCCTAGGGCATAAACGCATTCATTGGCCGCCACGGCCGCGGCTGAACCGCCAGAAGAGCCGCCCGGCACGCGCTCCAAATCGTGCGGATTGCGCGTTGGACCAAAAGCCGAGTTTTCGGTTGAAGAACCCATGGCAAACTCGTCCATATTAGTTTTACCCAAAAATACCGCCCCGGCTAATTTTAATTTTCTAATAACCGTCGCGTCGTAGGGCGCAACATAATTGGCCAAAATTTTGGACCCCGCCGTACATTTTTTACCCTCAACCAATAAATTATCCTTAATGGCACAAGGCACGCCTTCCAGTAAACCGATTTTTTCACCGGCTTTAATCTTGGCATCAACTTTAGCAGCTACCTGTCTGGCCAAATCCTCCGTGACATCAAGATACGCGTGAATTTTGGCATCGGTTTTTTTAATGCGCAACAAAAAAGTCTCGGTTAATTCCCCGGCCGAAAACTCCTTAGCCACCAAACCGTCATGTACTTGTTTAATTGTCAATCTATCTAAATCCATCTAAAAATTCTAAATTTTTCACCCTTCGGGTGACCACCCGCAGGGTGGCAATTTTAATTAAATGATTAACTTTATAAATTTAAAATTCATTTAAAACTTAAAATTTATCTCTCTAGTCAAACACCGCCTTAACTTTTATGTAGCCGTCCTTGGTCTCGGGTGCGTTATCTAACAATCGCTCACGCGATTCTTCGTTTCTTTTTATCTTCTCATCTGTCCGCCAGACATTGCTCAAGCCCGTCGCCTGCGCGGTCGGCTCAATATTATCAACGTTAACCTCCGACAATTTCCCGATAAAATCCAAAATCGCCGTTAAGTCTTTCTGCAACTTAACGGTTTCTTCATCGGTAATGCCAAGCCGGGCGAGCTTGGCAATATGCTTAACATTCTCCTGGCTTATCACAATTTTGCGCTAGTGTTAATTATTTAATTGCCCTAAAAGATAATTATGCCTTATAATGTATTATACCATAAAGTTCTTAACAGGAAAGAAAAAAGTTAACCGCAAGATTTTTGCCTGCGCTCCTAACAAAGATATTGCTTTAATGTACAATATAAGAAATTAGAAAGCCCTTTTAAAAACCCATAGATCCTTTCAAAAATCGCCAGGAGGTGCGATAACCATGAAAAAGATGAGCTTAATTCTGTTTGCGGCCCTGTGGTTCATGGTTGGTTGTGCTTCTGGCAACCGCCATACCCTATCGGAATTGGAATCAACCCAGATAAAAAAGACCCTCGGTGTGGAGGTATTCGTTGACGAGGAATACCGAATTTCCAGATTTCTTTTTTGGACTTGGGAAAACAACTGGCGCGGTGACATCCGTCATCTCATCCAAGAATCTTCCCAAAAGTTGGAAAATGAGTTTGATGTCAGGCTGGTTCTCAAAAACCTCCAGCCCTGGACACCTTCCAAAAAAGCCGAAAGCTTGTCACACTTTCGGAAAATGCTCGGCAGCGAAGTCTTATCCGGCCGATTAAAAAGGGTCGACCCTGTTTCCCTTATCATCGGCTTTACCGGCGACTCCTATGGCGACGGAAAAGCCGGTAATGCCAACAGTCTTTCGGGAGTTGCGGTTGTTAAAACCAGGTCGGACGCAAAAACAGTTGAGCACGAGATACTCCATCTTCTTGGGGCCCACCACTCCGACGAGCCATCGCTAATGCATCCCCAGCAATCTCGGACAACTGACGAGATTGACCCGATCAACCGCGAAAGGGTCAAAAATTTCTTGTTCTTCACTCCATAAAAATAGCAAGCCAAACTCAACCTAAAAACCCGGCAACAGATGTTACCGGGTTTTCTCTTTGACAAATTTTCCGTTGAATTATTCCGGCGCCACTTCTTTCCAACCCGGCAGAGGTAATAATACCCTTATGCTTTGCTGGCTTGAAGGAATATCGGTATTAGCACACTGATAATCATCAGCATCTTTGGCTGTCAAAGTAATAGTTTTATTTCCAGTTGAAGTAAATTTAACAATGGGGTTCTGAGAATTAGCAGTTGTGCCATCTTGATAAGTAGCATTAGGAATGCTCCAAATCCAGCTCACAATAGTCGCTCCACCAGCGGTTAAGTCAGTAAATTGTACTGCTTCGTTGGTTGAAGGACTGGCAGGTACGGAATTAAAATTAACAGTAGGGTAAATATGCTTAGGAGTGGCAAAAGAAGAACCACTAGCCTGGCTAGAAGCTAAATCATGATTATCCCAAACCATCACGCGCCAATAGTAAGTAGTATTATAGGTAAGCTTGCCGGTGCCGGAAGAATAAGAATTGGAAACCGAAGAAACCTTACTGGAATCAACTTCGGGTGAAGAAAAATCACCATTATTGTCTGCTTGAATTTGATAAGCGCCTTGGGTATCACCAGCATCCGGATCAGAAAAATTCCAATTGAAAGTCGCGGCCGGACCAGTCACGCAATAATTGGGCTGAATAGCCGAAAGACTAATTGCCGTTGGAGCCGTGTTAGCGCCAGCACCAGCACCAGCACCAGCACCAGCACCAGCTGGCGTGCCAGCTCCACCGCCACCACCGCCACAACTAGTAATACCCAGGGCATCGTCACCAACTTGGCAACTATTGTTAATCGTATCTATAGACATAACGGCAATGGCAAGAGGAAGAGCATAAGGTATAGCAACGGCGACAATTATGGCAATTATCGATGCAATGCTGGCCTCGGACACCATAGAAAAATTGAAAAAAGTAATCGAGAAAACCAGTAAAAATACAATTAGTATTTTATTAAGTTTTGATATTTTGAAACTCATATTTTTATTTTAAGCCCCCCCAATCTGTCAGGGTCATTGAATTAACCGAAAAACTATTTAAATTAAACAAATTTTGCATTTCAAGTGTTTCAATATTATAAATCGTCGTGTATAAATTAATGGTGCTATTTTCTTTTTCTTCGACGGTTATTGCGGCTAAATATTGAGCTTTGGGCGAAAAAACCGGCCAGAAAGCAAGAATATTGTCTATCGTCTTGTAAATTTTAAATTCAAACGGCTCCCAGGAAGAAATTTTCGCTAAAATTATCTGCCGATCATTGGGTACAGACCAAGCTAGCATTGAACCATCTCGCGAAACATCTATGTTCATTCGCAAAACGGCTGAGCCATCCGCCATATTCCAAACTTTAGCGCTAGTCTGTTTTTCCAAGTCATAAAGATATAAACCATCCGACCGCAAAGCTACTAATTTCTTACTGTCTGGCGCCCACTGAGGATAAGAACCCGGCCCCAAAAGTTTTTCGTTGCCTTTTGTGTCCGTCACATAGACAGACCAATCATCCGGATTGGAAGAAGTTGCATTTTTGCTCAAATTGCTCTTGGCCATAAAGGCAATCTGCTTGCCGTTCGGGGACCATTCCGGGTGTCTTTTTGAAAATGTGCGGCTATTGGTTATCTGTTTCTTCATGAAATTATTTTTCATATCAACCTGATATAGCTGAAAAATGTTTTCATCGGCTGTTCCGGTTGCGGCAAGGAAACGAGAAGAAGTGACAGCAATTCCGCTGGGCAAACCATGACCATTTATATTTAAAGAATTCTTATCGCTTATAAAAGTTAATTCTTTTTTGCTTAAATCATAAAAATAAATACTGGATGTTGCATTTTCCACTCCCGGCCTTAGGGAAAGAATCAAAAAACCCTCAGAAAGCGTCTCTGTGAGAGCGGGTGTTTCTGAAGGAGAAGATGTTCCCGGGGCCAGTTTTTCTTTATAGAAATAAAAAGCAAAATAAATCAAAACCGCCACCGCCAAAACAACTGCGACTGAAACTAGGATATAAAATTTTTTTGACCGATTTTGCCACATAAATATCCTTGTTTATATTTTCGCATTAAAAGCTACTATATACAAACTAAATCTTGTGGATAACTATTGCTGTTAATTTTCTTTCATTATTGCCTGAGTATAGCTGTATTTTTGGTCAAAAGACGCCTTGACAGAACAAATCTTCAGACACCTTCTTGTCATCAGTTGCTTAATCTCGTCAGCATAATCAATTATAACCCGACCGTCTGAGGCAATAGACATTATGCTTACCTTACCCGGCTTTAAATCATAATCCAAACACTTAAAAAAAGCTTCCTTAATAGACCAGAAAATTGCTATCCCCGAGGCTGAAGAAAGATTATTTTCTTCGCAAAAAATCCCGAAACAATTTTGTTCAGCTTTATTTATCACCGGACCCAAAAACAACTCCGCGTTAAGATTGGCATCAACCCGCTCAACATCAATCCCGATACGATAAGGCCTGGGCACCACGCCAACACATACAAGATTATCCTTATGGGAAATTGATACATCCATTGACTGATTCACCACCGGCCGTCCGGTTTGAGAGTGTTTTAATCTCTCCCCCGTTGCCTGAAGAACTAAAACCTGCGCCATTGCACTTTGTTTTTCTTTGCTTGAAGTTTTTTCTTTTATTTTTCTAAAAATTATCTTGGGTTTCATTTTTTTCTTTGTATTTAACAATTTCTAATCTATTCTCGTCGTATTGATTAATGCTTTTAAGAGTGACTCCGGTCATTTCCAGTATTACTTCCCCCCCTTCATTAATCACCTGCACTTCGCCTTCGGCTTCAGTTGAATTAAAATTTTTAATAGAGGGGATAACGTATAAATAATTTGAAATTTTATCAAGAGAAAAAACGGCTAGCCGAGAAACTTTTACTGGAATGAGCTTATGATTATGCTTTAACCCTATAGCCCCCAGCGCTTGAAAAGAAACATCAATCCACTGAATTAATTTATCATACAGCCCGCAGTTGAGCATTGGCCGCAGGCGAGAATTATCAATCCTAATAAACGGGTTATCATCGCTGTCTAAAAAAACGCGCTCTATGGATTGAAAGGTCGGCCCAAGATAAAGACTGTTCGCAAAATAATAATCCGAATAAACCGAATCCATTAAAACTTCTTGCTTGGCTTCCCTCAGAGAGACTAAACTCCTTTTCTTTGTCCGACTAACCCTGCTGGCCTGACCGGAAAAATGAAGCACGTTGGACCTCAAAGACAAGTCAAAAATCCCATCTCTGCTTTTAACTCCAAGATAACACTTTAGTGGCTCTTCTTTAATTAAAATGGGATTATGAATAACAATATTTTCTAAAATCGGAAATTCTTCGTAATATAATCTGGCTAAACATAAAAACATACTAAGACCAACGGCGGCCGGAACAGAGCTGACACCCATAATTTGATGATCTCGCAGATAAATATCCTTGGTTAAATCAAATATTTTCTCAAAGGTTGAATTGACAGCTGATAAACTAAAAGAGTCGGACATTTTGCCAATTAGAGATTGATGGACTTGAATATTGTTCAGTAAAAAACCGTAAAAAGACCTCTCTTCTTCCGTCAAATAATAAACTGGCTCCTGCCCGGCAGAAGATATATCAAGCAAAAATAAGCGATCCGCCTGACCAGGTCCAAGCAAGGAAATTTTGTATTCTTTTAGTTTTTGCGCCACGCCCAAGTTTTCCGTCATGCCCACGCTGTCCCAGGGCGGCCAATGAACAGTCATCGCGCTTGAACCAAAGTTTTTCAAAATTAAATTGGCCTCTTCTGTTAATCCGCTAATTAACGCATTGGCCGAGGTGTAAATACTCTGTCCGGCACTGCCATATTTTGAAATAACAGAAGAAAAATTGATAATTCTTTTAGGCCGATATTTTAAGGCCAAGCTTAAAACATTAAAAGCTGGGTAAACTTTATTGCTGAATTCATAATTTATTTCCTCGTCAGTTTTTTCTTTCAAAAATCCGATATTTACAACGCCGGCTCCATTAATTACCAGATCAATTTTTTGGTGCTTCTGAATTATCTTTAAAAAAAATTTCTCTAAAGATTTTGTCTCATTGGCATCCAGCGATTCATAATATATCTTCGGATTGTCTTTTTTTAATTCTGCGATGCTGGCCCGCACTGTTTCGTTTTCCGGCGAACTTTTACCCGCCAGATAAATGGTTGGCCGGTATTTGCGGGAAATATTTTTGACCAAAGAAAAAGTGATGCCTTTGGCTCCGCCCAATGCCACAATTACCGATTCTTCATTTAGTTTTGCGTCTTCTTTGTCTTCTGCTCGCCTCAAAACAGCCACCAGTCTTTTAGTTCCCCGATAAAAGACATCTGCCCCGCCAGGATCACACATTTCTTTTTCAACTAAATCGACTAAAATCTTTGGATCATCATTTTGGTCAAAATGAATGTGTTTAAAAAAAACTCCCGGCAACTCTTTTTTAATTGACTTTAAAAACGAGGCATAACCGCCAACACAGGGAACGCGTTGACCAACCGACACCAAGACTAAGTTAAAGTTGTCTTGTTTAATGTTTTTTAGCAGTTGTCTGAAAAAAGCAAAAAAGGGAATTACTTTTGAATTAATTTCGCCCTGAAAAGCGTCAAAAGAAAGAGTGCCAAAATTAAACCCAAAATTATCTGAAAGTATTATAATGTTGCGACGCTCCTTGTCTCCAGTTTCCTCAAGAAACAACTCTACCCTGCCCAATAAGCTCTCTTGGTTGCTTGAGATGTCTTTAGAGTCGACCAACAAGGAAGCGATTTTTCTGGCCGGTTCAAAAATATAATTTTTTAAAGGCCTGGCCTCCCAAACAGAAACATATCTTTCAAAACGAATTTCTTTTTTAACAACCGTCTTTTTTTTGCGTTTCTCCGCCTGACCAGCACCCTCAAGATATTCCACCGTATCTTTAATACTACCAAAACCAGAAGTGCTAAAATCGTCACCCGGATCAATATTTGATTCCTTAAGCACGGTAAGCAATATTTCAGCTTTTTTTATTGAATCAATTCCCAGGTCTTCTTGGTATCGGTCTTCCCAAGATATCTTCTCAATTTCATAGCCCGTAATTTTTCCGATGATTTGACTGATTAAAGAAAAAAGTTTTTTGTTTTTAGGGCTAACGGCTTCCGAAGTGTCTTTTTTTTGTATCTTCAAAAGATTTAACGCCGAGTCAGTTTTTACCGGTTCGCCGGCCAAAATATCCTCAACAAAGCCGGTCCAAGCATTATTCGCTCCCAATCCTATAAAATTAAAACATCGCAAATTATAAACGGCCGGAATTTGACGGATAAAAACAACTGGAACTATTATTTGATTTATTAAAATATATCTTATGTTTTCTTCTTTAAAGTTTTTTTCGTCAATTAATTTTTGAGTAACCGAAGAAAAAAAAGGAATCTGCGGTTTTTTAAGATTAAGCTGTTTATCTTTAAGATACTGCTCCATTTTCTCTTTTACGCCGTTAAGATAGGGGGAATGATAGGGTTGCGGCACACTGGATAAAACCTTGTGTTTTATTTTGTTATCAATTAAAAACTGTTTAACTTCGTCCAGCGCGCCAAGAGAAACAGAGATTACCGTTTGTTGCGGACTGTTAAGATTGCTAACATAAAACTCTGTTGCTGCCAGGATATTTTTGATTGATTGTTCATCAGCATTGATAGCCACCATAAATCCCGCCTCATTAGCTTTGGGGCAAAAAAGATCGCGATGGTAAACAATATCAAACATTTCTTCAAACAGGATTATTCCCGAAGCCGTTAGCGCCGCGTATTCTCCAAGGCTGTGTCCTGTCACAATCTGAGGAATAATTTTTTGGGAGACAAGAACCTCGTGCAATGCCGTCTCTAAAGTAAACAAGGCTAAATTCCTGATAATTGGCAGAGTTTCTTTCGCAAGACCGGCCGGATTTAAAATATAGTCTGATATTTTGGACAAACCAAGCTCTTTGGCCAGAAAGTCCGCTTTCTTAAATTTTTCACTTATTATCTTAAAGTTCAAATATTGATCCTTAAACATTCCCGGAAAAGCCAATCCCTGACCGGAAAAAATAAAACAGCTCCGGGAAAAGTCCGGACCAAAATATTCGTCCGTTGAAAAATCGTAATGCCCGAAATAATACCCCCGACCTTTATTCATGATAGGTTATTTTTTTAATCAATTTGTGAATCGGATAATTATTTTTCTTTGCCGAGGCAAGCGTGGAAAGCAAAAGACAAGAGACGTTTGTCCTTAAAACCCGCGTTTTTGTTTCATTCAATTTTTCGTCGCAAAAAATCAAAATAATAATACCGTCGCGCTCTCTGAGCTCCCCTGTAGCAATCTTCAGGGCCGCGGGAAAAGAATTAAAGTCTGAATCTACGTTAAAGTTTTTCCCCTTGAAATCAAAAACATTGCAAATTCTGCCGGCAATAACATTGTTTAAAATCCCGTGCCCGGTATCCTCGGTTACTTCCGGAAATTTGTTTTTAATATCTATCATTAAATTCAATGACTTCTCGTCAAGGAAGCTCAAGGCATTTTTAAATTCAAAATATCTTATTCTTTCAACGAGCGCTAAAGCAGAATCTAGTCCCAAGGAAGACGCAACAACAACAGAGACTTTTTCTTTATCAAGAAATCCTGCGTTAATGCCTGATTTTTCAAAAGCATCAGCCGCGCTGGCTAACGCCAGCAACTGCATTTGGTCTATAGAAGAAATGCTTTGGGGAGGAATTTTAAATTTCGCCGAAAACAAAACTGGGTCAATATCCTCGGGAAATGCCGAGCCGCTTCCTATAATAACAACCCCCTCTTCTTCTTTGACCTGCCTTTTTTCTAATTTTATTATTTCTATTTCATTTTTCTTAAACTCGTCCAAAACAAGATGATAATTTATATTGCCAAAACCAAAAGAAGAAACCCCAAAGCGCAATGATTCTTCTTTGTCCAAAATAGTAACTGGTTCTTTGTTCAAGTAAGCGACATCATCCTTGGATGTCAGCGGTAATTCAATGTATTTTGACGGCGAAATTATTTTATTTTCCATCATTAAAACACACTTTAAAAGCCCAACAGCACCAGCCGCTCCCTTGGTATGACCCACAAGAGACTTCACCGAACCAATCAGAACTTTTTTATTTTTAAAAAAACTGTTGAGCGACCTAACTTCCATGCCATCTCCTATTTCAGTGCCTGTCCCATGACACTCAATATAATCAACACTATTTTTTTCTAGCTTTTTATATGCCCTTTCGTACGCTAAAACCTGTCCGCCCAAAGACGGAGAAAATAAACTGGAGCTCCGGCCGTCGCTTGAGGCGCCAATTGATTTTATTATGCCGTAAATTTTATTTTTATCTCTAACAGCATCCTCCAGCCTCTGCAGAGCAAAGACTACCGTTCCCTCTCCCTGCGACAATCCGTCGGCTCTTTTATCAAAAGGTAAGCACCCCGTAGCCGATATGGCACCGATTTTACTAAACATAACAAAGGTGTCTGGAGCCAAATTACTCTCCATTCCCCCGGTAATTACCAGGTCTGCTTGGTAACTTCTTAAGGCCATATTTGCTACGTCAATCGCCGCCAAAGAAGAAGCGCAAGCGGCGTCAATTAAGGCGCCTTCTCCTTGAAGATTAAATTTTTGCTTAATCAAGCTTATGACAGAGGTTGTCAGCACCGAAGAAATAATGGCCTCTGTATCGGGCTTATCTTTATAAAAATATTCTTCAAGCTTCTTTAGGATTTTTTTTTGATTCTTCAACTTGCTTTTGACAATAAACTCTCTCCATAATTTTTCATTATGCAAATAAAACTTTTCTGATATAAAAGCCTCGTCAAGCTCCATGCAACCCAAAAAAACTGAGGTTTTTTTTCTGGCCTCGGCCAAGGCCGTTGAATTTAAACCGGCCAGGGCTTGTCTGGTTGCTTCCAGCGCCATAATCTGTAGTCTATTATTTTTAGAAAAATCCAGATCGAGCTTATCACAAAGAGCTCTGAGTCGTTCATTTTCTACAAAGGCCGCGACATTAGAATAGGTCTTATCTGTCTCCTTTTTGTCCGAGCTAAAATAAAGACGACTTGACCATCTCTCTTCCGGTATTTTTCTGATGGAACACTTTCCGGCTAAGAGATTACGCCAAAATTCCAGGGGGTTGCTGGCATCCGGCAAGACGCATCCAATTCCGACAATGCAAATATCATTGCCATGATAAGGCTTCTCTCTCATTGGATCTTTTTTAGCTTAATGACAATTAATTTCTCCTGCAAAAATCTAATACTCAACGCCCCAATCAGCCAACAAAAAAAAAGCAGGCCAATTGGCAAGATAAAATAAGCGGCGGACGGCTCACTCATGGGAAAAAATCTTTTTATAAACAAAGCCAGCTTTTGACTGGCAAACATTTGCACCACATAGATCCAAAGAATTCCCTTGCTATAGCTATTTATTATGCCGTATTTACTAAAGCGACTTTTGTTAAAAAAAATGTTTGCAACGGCTACCAATAAACAAAAAAATCCCAAAGAAGCGAGCACCCAGCCGATTTTTGGCTGAAAAATGCTGGGTCCCCAAACATAATTAGGATCCAGATAAGGCGAGACTTCTCCTCGTAAAATAGCCGCAAGAAGAAACACTGCGCCAACGACCAATAAGCCAACTCTAAAATTAACGCTATCTTTGTGTTTCAAATAATAATGCGCAACTAAAAGCCCAAACGCCACCACACCAAACCAAGGGAAAAATGGCCAAAAAGTAAAAGCATTATTAACCCCGATAAAAATGCCGACAAAATACAGGTAGTCCCAACTGCCCAAAATATCTCTCAGGGGACCAGCCGACAACAAGACCGTCAATCCTAGCCAAAAAACAGCGCGGATTGAAAATTTCTTCAATAAAAACACGATGATAATAAACGATAAACCGATTAACTGCAAAACATTCCAAGAAAAAACATAGCTAAATCCGGCAGTAATTATATTCATAAAAAAACCAACCAGAGAAATAAAAATAGCCGCTCTTATTATTGGGCCAAATTTAAAATCTTTTTTTAGTTTTCCTTGAATAAGATTTTCTCCCAGATCTACCCTCAAAACAGCGCCAGCGATTATCGGCAAAATAAACAAAAATAGACCGAAAAACATTAGATTACTCGTAATTTTATAATAAAAACTGTACGGATTGATAAAGACACCCGACTCGGTCACCAGCGCTACGTGAGCATGAACAAAGATCAACATAGCCAAACAGACAAATTTAACCACGCTCAACGCGGACCAATTTTTTATTTGATAATCCAAATTATCAGCCATAAAGTCGCATTATGCCACCCCAAAAAGATTTTTCCTATGTTCAATTTGAAGCCTTTTCTAAAAGTTCGCTTTTAGTTTAAAATTCTATTTTATTAGTTCCTTAAAAGCTTCTTCGTTTATAATTTTTACGCCAAGTTGCCTGGCTTTTTCGTATTTTGAGCCCGGATTTTCACCCACAATTACCAGGTCGGTTTTTATTGATACCGACGAAGCTATTTCCCCTCCCCGCTCGCGAATTAACTGCTTGGCCTGATCGCGGCTCAAGCTGTTCAGCTCGCCGGTCAAAACAATCGTCAAGTTCTTAAATACTTGTTTCTTCTTGGAAATTTTCGAACTTTCTATTTTAATATATTTTAATAAGCGATTAAGTATTTCTTGATTATGATCGTCGCCAAGCCACTCTACGATGCTTTTCGCAACGACTTCGCCAATATTAGATATCTTCCCTAAATCTTCTTCGCTGACTGCTCTAAGTTTTTCCACTGAACCAAAATGACCAGCCAGATCAATCGCGGTCTCTTCCCCCACGTGCAAAATTCCCAAGGCATTAATAAATCGATAAAGCGGGACTCGCTTGCTTTTTTCTATGGATTCAATTAAATTTTTTGCTGATTTTTGGGCAAAACGCTCAAGCGGTTCCAAATCTCCTTCTTTTAATTCGTAGATATCGGCCGCATTGCGGATTAAACCCTCTTTTAGAAGCTGATCTATAATTTTTGGTCCAAGCCCGTCAATGTTCATGGCTGGCTTTGACGCAAAATGATGCAGGCGCCGCCGGTTAACCGCAAAGCAATTTTTGTTCGCGCAAAAATAGCCGACACCGCGCTTAGCGCGGCTTTGGGCCAGCTTAGCTGGCCCGCTGCCAATTTGATGCCTAATAACTTTTTCTTTGCACATCGGACAAAATTTAGGCATTTTAAAATATTTTTCTTGGCCCGAGCGCAACTTAGACAAAACCTGAATAATGTCGGGAATCACGTCGCCGGCCCGGTGAACGATAACGGTGTCGCCGATTTTTAAATCCAGCCTTTTTATTTCATCTTCGTTGTGCAACGTCGCCCGCGAGACCGTTACGCCGCCCACGACAACCGGTTTTAAAATCGCTACCGGCGTCAAAATACCCGTTCGGCCAACTTGCAGAACAATGTCTTCTACCTTGGTTATCGCTTCCTCGCCGGAAAATTTATACGCTTGCATCCAGCGCGGAGCTTTGCCTGCCACCCCTAGTTTTTTATGCAAAGAAATATTATTTATCACAACCACCACTCCGTCGCAGCCAAAAGGTAAATTGGTTTTATTTTTTACCCAATATTCATGAAAAGCGATAACCTCTCCCAAGTCGGAGCAATAGCGGGCATAATTTTTCTTTTCACCGCCGACAAAAGACGGGAGGCCAAAAGATTTGATTATTAAATGCTCCTGTTCGTGTTTTTCCTGACCCAAATCAACAGCCAAGGCGTAGCCATAAAAGCTAAGCCGGCGCTCAGCCGTAATTTTTGAATCCAATTGGCGGATAGAACCAGCTGCGCCATTGCGCGAATTAGCCAATATCATCCGACCCTCTTTTTTGTATTTTTTATTTAGATATTCAAAAACTTTATTGGCCATTATCGCCTCCCCGCGAATCTCTATTCGACCATTTTCGGCTAAGGTTCTTATTTTTTTTATCTGCCGGTCACTAAAACCCGCCTTTCCCAACTCGCTAATCTCTGGAAAGAGAAGTCTTAACGGAATAGCTTGAATCGTTTTAATATTTTGCGTAACATCTTCCCCCGCTCTTCCGTCTCCCCTGGTCGCCGCTCGAATTAATAAACCTTTTTCATAAATCAAAGATACGGCCAAACCATCCAGTTTTAATTCACAAAAATAATCAAATTTGGCGTTGGGCGCAATTTTTTGAATTCTTTCTTGCCAGGCCCTTACCTCTTCCTCGCCGAAAGAATCATTTAAAGACAGCATGGGCTGGCCATGCTGCACTTTGGTAAACTTATCGAGAGGCTGTCCGCCTACCCGCTGCGTCGGCGAATCAGGCGTAATAAATTCCGGCCATTTCAATTCTAGTTCTTCCAGTTCTTTTTTCAGCGAATCAAACGCCGCGTCCGAAATACTAATTTGGTCCATCACGTGATAACTGTAACGATGATAGTTTATTTCTTCTTTTAGCTTATCTATTCTTTTTTTAGCTTCTTGTTTGGTCATTGCCAAGTAGCTTCAATATTTCTTTTAGTGTCAGCGTAGGTTCCACTTGATTGAATTTTATTTTCCTCTCCTCGTACAGCCGTCACCGCGGCTCCGTTGCTCAAATTAATAACGGCTGTTCCGCCAACGCTATTGCAGCCGGTTCCATCTTCCAGTTTCCTGGCCTCATAAAGACATTTTTCCATTCCCGCATCCGCCGCGTAAAAAGCCGGCACAGAATTGGCGATTTCTTGCGACATTTTAATTTCATAAACCATAACTCCGGCTGTCGAAAAAGCAATCATTAAAATTACAGTCATTACAAAAAAAGCTAATAAAATTGTAGTTGCTCCTTTTTGGTTTTTTTTAAAAAAATTATTCATAAGAACGCGAAGAAATAGTTGTTTGCAAGTTTATTTCTTGCTGTTTCGCCTGTTGCGTCAAAACCTCAGACGATGCCCTGCCGGTTCGAAAAGAATCGCCGACAATCCAGTCCGTCACGCTGTTGTTATTGTCAACAATAATCAAACGCCAATAGTAATTCCTCTCAAAATAAAGCTCTAAATTTGAAGTATACGAACGAGCGGAGACATCCGACACCGTCCCCGTGTCTACTGCCATCGACGAACTAAAATCGCTGCTTTCGCTAATTTGCACCCGATAAGATTTTTGCGTATTGCCGACCGATGAACCAAATGTCCAATAAACCGTTACGCTCGGATTGATTTCGGTCGTATATTCTGGCTGAGAAGCCGAAAGAGCGCAAACCGTAAAAATTGACCCCGGATTTAGTGCTGCCCCCCAAACCGCGTTTATTATTCGCTCGAAAAAAGACTTCTCCTTATCAGGAAAACTTTGGCAAATAAGCGGAGCTTCTTTGCTGTCGCCCAGAACAAAATGAATCTGAAAAAACAACAAAACCAACACCAGCAAAACAGCCGCAAACACAATCCATTTTTTTTTAATTCCTAAAATAAACATCTATTTTCAATCTTCTAAAATATTTTTTAACTTTAAAACTACCGTGACTCTGGCTGGCTGGTTATCAACCCGCTGAACATAAAAACTGCCCGTTGTTTCGATCTTGCCTGGACTTAAATATTGACTGTCCCGCACGAGCCTTTTTGAAGCACCATCAAAAAAATAATCAAGCGTTTGGCCTTTTGCGTTTGTAATGCTTAATATCGCATAGGGCCCCCCAATTGGCGTGTTTATTTCACTCATCCTGATTTCTTTTGAGATTGATTCTAGAATAAAACGTCCCGATTCTTGAATGCCCTGACGATCAAAAACCCGCTGGGCTCCGTTAATCCCCGCCGTAAAAATTCCGACAATAGACACTATAACAATCGAAAAAATCGCCATTGCCACTAAAAGCTCGATCAGGGTGAAACCACTGGTTTTATCTTGTTTTTTCAAAATATATTTTTTCTTTTGTTTAAACATTCTTTCAATCATTTTAACATTCAAACATATAAACATTTTAACGCTTAACCCAACATATTCTTTTATGCTTAAATGTTTAAATGCTTTTATGTTTATATGCTACCGCCAATTCCAAAGCCAATCTTCAACAACTAAGGAATGATTTCTTCCTCCTTCAACCCAAGTCATCGTGGATGTAACCTGAATTTCATTGTCTGAAATTTTTGTTAAATTAACTTTTCGCTTAAAAAAGAACCGGGAATCTGTGCCGATATCATAGCCAAAAAGTCCGGTTGTTTTATCAAATTTAAGCGTCGTGGCATCAGAAAACGAACGCACTCCTAATTCTGAATCATCATACTGAACAAGATAATCAACACTTCCTAAAATACCGGCATACCAATCATCCCAGCCGTTTATCTGGTAATTTATCTCTCTGATATTTTTTACAACTTCAATTCCCTCTTGAGCTAAATTTACTGCTACTAGTCTTGACGAACTGATGTCACCGGAAGCTATCGATTTTTGAATAAGAGAAATAGACCCCAGCGTTCCAATTAAAAAAATAAAAGAAGCGACCATAACCCCTATCAAAGAAACTCCTTTTTGTTGAAAAAATTTTTTAGCCATAACCAAGAGTTAATCCAGTTCAATTAGGCCACTTGAAGAAACGGTCAATTGCTTGCTGGCATTGCCGCTTGTTAAAGTAAAAGTCAGAGAACCGCTGATAATATCGTTCAGGTAGGTTGTCGGGTCCGGCGGAACAAAATAAATCGAGTTTCCGCTTGGTGAGAGAGAAACGCTGGGCAATAATTTTATTGATTGAATAATAACGCTGGAACCAGCCGCATAAGAAGTGTTTTCGTCTACGTTGTAAAAAAGTAAATATTGGTCAGCCGCCGAATAAAGACCATAGCCTGCTGGCGAAATCGATCCAATCTTCTTGCCGGAAAGCGCCATATTTTGAACAAGACGTAAATTAGCCACTAGTTGCTGCGCGCTTGTTGATATTTCATAACGCTGTTGGCCGCTCCGATAAGAGACAAAAACTGAACCAGTTAGCAAGGAAATGATAAAAATTACCACCAAAAGCTCGACCAATGAAAAACCTGCTTGTATGTCTTTTACAAAGAAAGCCTTCATAATTATATTTTTTATTCTTTAAATTATACCACAACTTCTTTAACCAGAGAACAGAAAACGAGGGCGCTAAAAACCAAGCAATCCAGAATAGCAACCCCAAACTTTTTCTCCAAAAAATAAAACAAAAGTTGTTGCTGCTATCAAAAAGGGACCAAAGGGAATTTGCGATTTCATGTTTTTGCCTCCCCAAAATATCAACCCCACGCCTACTGTTGCCCCAATAAAAAAGGCAAGAAATAAAGCCGCTAAGATATTTGGCCAACCCAATAAGAGCCCCATTAGAAAGGTCAGCTTGGCGTCACCAAGGCCCATTCCCTTGCCACGGGTAATTAATATTATAGCCAGGAAAAAAGCAGAGGCGCCGAGAGCGGAAAGAAGATAGGGGAAAAAATGGCCAAGTCCCCCCTCGACTCCGCTCGGGGCAAGCAATACCTCAAAAACTCGCCACAAAAAAGAGACAACAATTGCCGGGAATAAAATTATGTCGGGAATTATATAGTGGCGCAGGTCGTAGACAAAGATAGCGATTAGACAAGAGATAATAAACCAATGAGATAGCAACTGAATCATAAATAATGAATCGTGAATCATGGAAAACACAGATAATTCATAACCATAATTCGTAATTCGTAATTCGTAATTCGAATAGAATATTAAAACAAATGATAATCCCGCCGCTATCTCAACTAACGGATACTGCCAAGATATCTTTTCCTTACAACTCCGACATTTACCACTCAACCACAAAAAACTAACGACTGGGACAAGGTCATACCAAGCCAATGTTTTTCCGCATTTTAAGCAATGCGAACGACCATGGATAATACTCTCCTTCTTTTCCGGTCGGCAAACTTGTCCTGAGCGAAGTCGAAGGATTATCACGTTCAAAAAACTGCCAATGACTGAACCAAAGAGAAAAATTAAAACGTAGTACAGGTAACTCATAATCTTATTAACTATAATCCTGAGCGGAGCGAAAGATCTGTTCTATAAATATCTAATTGCTCTACTTTCTAATTTATCTAACAAATGGCCTTACCTGCCATCGCCTACGGCTCAAGCTGTTGGCGAGCACGGCAATGACTAAATTTTTAGGAATTAGAAAGATATAAACAATAGATTCTTCGGTCGCTGTTCTCCCTCAGAATGACGATAAGGAAAACTATATAAATTTACATGAAAGGGTAGCTTCATTTTACCACAAAAACAAAAACCACCCCAAATATGGCATGGTTTTTGTTTTTTTGCACGCACAAAATTAACTTAAAATCCTACGGTGTAACGTCGTAAACTGGATCCGTACCGCTAAAACTGCCCGACGCGCAACCATCGGTCACATCCGCATCGCTGCTCAAAGCCGTATTAGTTGTCTCCAATCCCGCAGCTTTAGTTCCTAAATGATAACCCTGCGTAGCCGGAGCACAATATTGATAACTGGAAGTTCCGTCCGGATCCAGCGGCGCTGCGTTAATATAGGTCGTAGCTAATGCTGCTAATCCTTGGGCGGTCGTTGGATAACTGCCGTTAGTGTCATAATACATCTGCAACGCTAATTGTGTTTGTCTGATATCGGAAATTCGCCGCGCATCACGAGCTTTTGCTCTAGCCGTATTTAACGAAACCATGACAATGGTCGCCAAAATACCGATAATAGCGATAACCACCAATAATTCAATTAAAGTAAAGCCTTTTGACGAATTCAGGGTAAACCCTTTTTGTTGTTTTCTCACTCTTTTCACCTCCTTTCATTTTGCCCTGATCTCTGTCATAGCGGGCAAAGATAAAGGCTATATAAAATTTTATCGACTTTTAAGTTTTCTTTTTCTACTACATCCCATTAGCAATATTATAAATCGGCATTAAAATTGCCGAAACCAAAACAGCAACCGCGCCACCAATCGCCAGAATCATTATCGGTTCGATCAGCTGAGATATCGTCGCCACCGTCGTATCTATCTCTTTGTTATAAAACTGTCCCAGTTTTTTTAAAATAACATCCAGCGATCCGGTTTGCTCGCCCGTGGCAATCATCTGAGTAACCATAGTGGGGATTTCTTTATGCTTAGCAAAAGAGCTGGACAACGTATTGCCTATTCGCACGTCTTCTTTAGCCTCGGTCACAATTTTCTGATAGACTGTATTCCCCACCACCTCGCTGGTCACCTGAAGCGCTTGTAAAATAGACAGTCCACCTTGAATTAAAGTGCTCAAATTATCAGCAATTCGCGTCACGTAAATTTTCTGGAAAACTTGCTTACCAAAAAGCGGTAAATGAATTTTAAATATATCCCATTGCTGACGGGCTATTGCCGAATTTTTTAACGTATAAAAAAAATAAAAAAACGCGCCAATCAAAAAAATCAAAAAAAGCCACCACCAATTAGTCAAAAAAACCGAAATACCAATAACCAGTTGCGTCATCCAGGGCAACTCCTGACCACTTTCTTTTAGAAATCCAGTCAATTTTGGCACAACCAAAATCATCATTAAGATCGCAATTACCAGAAAAGCAACGATAATAAAAGCCGGATACATCAGGGCACCACGAACTTTATTATTCAGGTCGTGCTGTTTTTCCAGATAATCAGCTAAATAATTAAGCGAGTTCTGCATACCACCAGAAACTTCGCCTGCCTTTACCATATTAACAAAAAAATTAGAAAAAATCTTAGGATGACGCGACAAAGCTTTGGAAAGAACAGAACCGCCTTCAACATCACTGGCAACTTCCATTATCATATCTTTGAAGTATTCATTTTCGGTTTGCTTGGAAAGGGTTTCCAGTGACGACAAAAGCGGCACTTGAGCAGAAACCAGAGTGGCTAATTGTCGGGAAAAAGTCGTCATCTCCTTCAGCTTCACCCGCTGGAAAATCTTTAATTTTATGGAAAAAATAGAGCCGCCCGATGCGCCAGAACGCAAATCCAATAAAACCAAGCCTCTCGATTGCAATGTTTCAACCGCTCCGTTGCGACTGGGAGCTTCTACTATTCCCGTCTGCATCTCTCCCTGTTTTGTTCTTGCTACGTAGTTAAATTCCATAGAATCATTTTAACATTTTAACATTTACTTCAGCGATTGCAGGCACCTCCACAGCATTGCCCCAATTTCATCAGTTAAGAGAATTACTTTTTTATAATCATGCTCTTTTAAATATTTTTCTACTAATGAAAAATGCAAAAGATATTTTGACTCTTTAGGTGACCCATAAGAAATTTACCAAAAATTATTTTTAACCGCTTTTTTCTGACGGGCGAATCCTTCAATATAATTTAAAATTACCGATAACGATGATCTTCTTAACTGAGAAATAACTCCGTATAATTCATCCCTGGAAAATTCTTTAGTGATTCTATAAACCAAATGCGCATATTCATCCATTTTCTCTCTCAAGCTATCAGTAAACTCCCTCCCCATGTTTTTATGTTAATATGCTTAGATGTTTACCTTATTACCTCTGCAAAATCATCTTCAGTTCGTACGGATTATTTGAGTAAATTGCCGCATTTTCGTAAGTAATCATTCCCCGACTGACTAAATCCGACAACGAACGATTTAATGAAATCATTCCTTCTTCGTAGCTGGTTTCAATCACCATATCGATTTGATGAGTCTTGCCTTCGCGAATTAAGTTACGCAAAGCTGAATTGGCAATTAAAAGTTCCACCGCATTAATCATGCCACCGTTAACCGCTGGGATCAGCCGCCGAGACAGAACACCCAAAAGAGTAGCTGCCAGCTGCATTTTAATCTGCCCTTGCTGATGGGGTGGAAAAGTATCAATAATACGATCTATTGTTTGGGCGGCGGTGTTGGTATGCAACGTCGAAAAAATTAAATGTCCAGTTTCAGCTGCGGTCATGGCAGCTGAAATTGTTTCCGGATCGCGCATTTCTCCAATCATACAAACGTCTGCGTCCTGCCGAAACATTGCTCTCAATCCCGTATGAAAATCCCCCACATCTACCCCGACCTCTCGTTGGTCAATAATACATTTATCTTGCAAAAAAACATATTCAATTGGGTCTTCAATCGTAATAATATGATCCTGACGCGAATGATTAATTTCATCAATCATTGCGGCCAATGCCGTTGATTTACCATGGCCAGAAGGACCCACAACCAGAAAAAAACCCTGTGATGCCTGAGTAAATTTATGCAGGACTGGCGGTAAATTTAGATCCTCAATTGTCCTCACGCGCGATGAAATGAAACGTAGCGCCGCGGCCAAATTATTGCTTTCTTGATAAACATTAACCCGAAAACGCGCCTTATCTTCAAATGTCAAAGATAAATCAACATCCCGATTAGCCAAAAGCTTTTCTTGTTGGTCCTTATTCAACAAACTCAAAATTAAATTTTTTGCCGACTCAATGTCCAGCGCTGGCCAACCGTCCATGTTAACCAAACTGCCATCAATTCTTAAAATTGGTGGACGGCCAACCGAAAGGTGCAAGTCGGTCGCATCTCTTTTTATCACCTCCGACAAGAGTTTGTTCACCTCTTCTTTGTAATTTTGCTCTGGCATGAAATTTGAATTATGAATAACGAATTACGAATTATGATTTTTGACACAACAGAAAACCGCGCTGTTCTTCCATAATTCATGCTTCGTTATTCGTGATTCGCGTCTTAGATTCCCAGCAGTTTTTTCGCTTTCGCCACTACTTCCGTCGGCGTAAAATGTGCCTTGATAATATAGTCATTAGCTCCAAGATCGAACCCTTTCTGTACCTCTTCTTTCTGGCCTAAGTTGGTCAGCGCTATTACAAAAATCTTGCTTAATTTCTCTTTGGCCTTTAGCTCTTTTAAAACTTCGAAACCATCTTTTTTGGGCAGAACAATATCCAATAATATTAAATCTGGTTGAAAATTTTCTGCTTTTTTTAATCCTTCCTCTCCATCAAAAGCCGTTTCCACGTCAAAACCACTCTCAGTTAGTTTAGTTGAATACATTTCTGACAAAAATTTATCGTCCTCCACGAGCAAAATTTTCTTTTTGTTTTCTGACATAATCTTAAAATTATTTTAACAATTAACATACTAACATTTTAACATACAAACATTTTAACATCGCATTCAAAGTATTTTCTTGTGATTAAATGCTTATATATTCAGATGTTAAAATGTTAAGATGCTAAGATGTTTCAATGCTTAAATATTTTTATTTTACGGTCCAACTGAATTGCCACAACCTTGAACATACCCCTTTAAATAGTCTGTCTCTAGACAAAATTTTAAAACATACGCTGAATCGCTACTCAACGATTGATAGGTATAAAAATAAGGGCTAACATTTATCGGGTCAACCGGAACCCTCTGTATTTCCTGTTCGTTTACAAGCTCGCTAGACAAATCGTCGTTACCGGTAATTTGTGTTTCAGCTGACAGAGAGGGATAAGTAGCGTGCTGAATCTGATACATCGCTAAAGCAGTTTGAATTGCTTTCATGTCGGTTATTCGACGGTCATCACGGGCTCGCGCCCGCAAATCATTCATAGACACCATTGTAATCGTCGCCAAAACACCAATAATGGCGATAACGACCAGAAGCTCTATCAGAGTGAAACCTATTTCCCTCTTCTTTGTTTTCATAATATTAATTCTTGTCAGATTTTATCTAAATCCAAATTTCTAATGACAAATGACAAATCAAATCCAAAGCTCAAATGACAAAATATTTATTTTTTGAACTTTGAAATTGGTCATTGATTTGACATTAGGTAGGCTCTAGCTTATCTGCTCCGTTTCTATCACGCTAACCAGCTCTTCAAAAGAAATTAAACCTTTAAGTACTTTCAATAAACCATCTTGGCGCATCGTCAGCATGCCCTGCCGCTCCGCTTCTTCTCTAATTCTGCCTTCAGCAGCTCCATCAACAATAATTTTTTCCAGCTGTGGCGTCATTGCTAAAGACTCAAAAATTGCAATTCGGTCTTTGGTCCCCTTTTGAGCGCAAAATTTGCATCCTGGTGCCTGCCAAACCTTTATATTATTTAAATCTATATCCACCAATTCTTGTTTTGCCTCGGGTGGCAACGCAATTATTTCTTTTTTCAAAATTTCCATTACTCTGGGAGCTACTTCAACCGGTTTTTTGCATTCCATACAAAGACGCCGGGCAAGCCGCTGAGACATTGCCACGCAAAGTGAAGACGGAATCAAAAAGGTCTGCACGCCCATGTCAATTAACCGAGGAATTACGCCAATGGCATTATTGGTATGAATAGTTGAAAGAACGACATGACCAGTCAGAGCGGCATGAGTTGCTAATTCGGCCGTTTCTGAATCACGAATTTCTCCGACCATAATAATATCTGGATCTTGCCGCAAAATCGAACGTAATCCCGAAGCAAATGTATAATTAATTTCCGGCCGAACCTGAGATTGACTGACTCCTTCCACTAAATATTCTACCGGATCTTCAAGAGAAACAATGTTAACTTCTTCCGCGTTTAAACTTTTTAAAATTGAATAAAGGGTTGTGCTTTTACCAGAACCTGTCGGACCCGAGAGTAAAACCATTCCAAAGGGCCGGTTAACAGCTGCTTCCATAACTCGCAAACTACGCCCGCTCAAGCCTAATTGATCAAACTTTTTGATTCCGAGTTCCGGATCAAGCAGACGCAATACCACTTTTTCGCCAAAAGCCGTCGGAAAAGTTGAAACGCGAAAATCAATTTTTTTACCATCAACAATCGAATGGAATCGGCCATCTTGCGGTATTCGCGATTCATCAATTTTCAAGGAAGCTAAAATTTTAATTCGGGAAACAACCGCTGATTGAATCGCTCGAGGCAGAGTCAAGCTGGTATACATTATTCCGTCCACCCTGAAACGGATTTTTAACCGGTCTTCTCTCGATTCAATATGAATGTCACTTGCTCGACCTTCCTTGGCGTGTCTTAAAATAACAGCAACAATTTTAGTAATCGGCGCCTCGGTCATTACTCGATCTAGCGCTGATTCGGCATCAGTTCCCTTTTCCTCCCTGGAAGAAAGATCACGTGTCGCTAGCTCTTTTTCCAATTCCATTAAAGCTGTGCCGACTTCCTCTTTTAAAGTACGGTATTGTTTTAAAACATTTTTAAAATCTGTTTCAGTAATTAAAAAAATCCTGGGTTTAAATATTTTATTCTGAGCAATAAAACGCAACGCTTCTTGTGATTTCAAGTCATCAGGACTGAGCATCCCGATGTCCAAAACATCATTCTTTTTTTCTATCGGGACAAATTGATAAAAAGTTGCAGCTTCTTCGGTTATTTCCCGTAAAATGTTAGGTGGAATCGTCTTTCCTGCCAAATCAGCCAAAGGAACATTTAGCTCTTTGGCGCGTACTTTGGCAGCTTGAATTTCAGTATTAATATTGGACATTTAAACATATTAACATTTAAACATACGAACACTTAAACATCGCACTCAGAGTATTTTATTATGCTTACATGCTTAAATGTTTAGATGACCTAAAAAGCTGCGAATGGATTCTGTCTTCCTTTTTCGCCGATAACCACCGGCAAGCGATCACTTAAAATTAAAGACTGAAATTTTTTGTCTTTAAAAATCGGATTGTCCAGGGTCGTTTTGCTTAATAAATCAAATAACTTATTATTTTGATCAACTTGCCCCATCGCAACCGTGTTTATTTGTCCTCCGCCAGTTGCACCCGGCAAAATAGTCGGTATAGTTGTCAAACCAACGGGATCGCTACCCGAACCGCTAAAAAAACCGAAATAAATAACACCTATTGTAAAAATCACAATCCCAACAAGAACCGCTATTAATTTTTTGGTTTTTTGGCGTTGCGGCGTATCAATTACAACGTTTTTTTTGAATTCACTAGGTATGATTGCCATATTAATCTCTAAAATAAGTATTTAAAGAAATTCTAAAATCCTGATTTACTGACTCAATGCCAGTTCCTCCGGACGACCCTTTGCCGGCAAAACTGATAGTCGCAACGTCCATAATTCTTAAATTTTCTTCAATTGCTAATAAAAAAGTTTTGAATGAACCCTGTCCCCCAGTCAAAGATAAATCAAGAGCTAAATTTTTTGCTCCGGCAGAAACAATTGCTGGGCTGGCAGAAAGAGCACTATCTTCACTAGACACTGCTATTTTTTTTGCTTTTTTAGCATCTGCTACTGCAAAAGACACGCTATTCAAAATTAAACCGTTTTGCGAAGCTAGTTGTTCCAGCTGGACTAATAATCCAGGAACGTCTTCTCCTTTGGGTATTGCCTGATTTACTCTTTTGGTTTCGTCTGACATCACGTCATATTTTTTCTTTAAAGATTCCAGCTTCTGGCTTAAAGCTTGAGTGTCCTCCAACTTTCCTTGCCAAATTTTTAAATCTTCTCTAAGCCCTGATACCTTATTGAATGTCGGCACAAAATACTGCCAAGCAACTAAGACGGTTAAAACGATAAAAATAATTATAATAATAGTCGGTTTGTTCATTGTTTTTGCAAAATTTTAGAATCAAAATTAAAAATTGCGCTAAAGCCGACCCCGCCGTTTTTATCCATTAATATATTACTAACAGACACATTCGTAAATCCCCCATCGGCTAAGGCCAATATTTGCTTAGCTAGGGTTGCATAGTCAGCCGAAAAACCCTTAACGCTAATCTTCTTGTCTTGAATCGTTAAATCAAATGATTGCCATTGAACACGCGGAACAGTTGCCGCCGCTAACTTATCAAAAGCATTAGATGAATAAAGATGAGTCTTGAGTAAAACTTGCACCAGCGCGGAAGCTGTTTCAAGGTCAATAATCTTAACCGCTATTTCTCTGTCCTTGTCATTAAAAACTTCGGCCTGCTTCTTCTTTAAATCATTTATTTGCCCCGTTAATACGCTTTTATAAATTATCAAACTGCCCCAAAGCAATAAAACTACAACGAAGACACCGCTGCTTAAAACTACTCCAAGCCGCATTAAAGTTCCTTTAGCCTTTGAAATGGCAGACAATTTTTCTCCACTGCCTAAAGAAGAGAAGCCATCTTTGATTTTATTAAAAATGGCAGACAGCGACAAAACCGCTCCCGCCGAAGGAATTTCTGTTTCGTTTTTTTTATAATCTTTTGGAAACAAGTCCATACCGATGCTGTTTAATTTTTACGAATCAATACGAACAAAAACACAGAGAAAGCTTTTTAATTTTCCCGCATCGCCAATCCCACGGCGACTGAAAATTGAGGACCCAACTCTCTCAAAAAAACATCGACCTGTTGACTGTGACTCACCCTTGCAAAAGGATCACCTACTTTGACCGGCACTTTTAATTTTGTATTCAAAAATTCCATTAATTCTTTATCGTTTGCCCGACCGCCAGCCAGCAAACACTGTCCTACTTTTTTATTATAACGCATTTGAAAAATATTAACAATGCGATCCAACTCCATCAAAATAATTTCCTTGCTTGTTGAGTCTAAATTATGGCTCATTTTGATAAACCCCTGATCAACCACAATTAAATCGGTACTTTTGCGTCCTAAGTCAACCACGACATAAGCGCTTTTGTCATTGCCAATCAACGCTCGGGTCAGACTGAATGCCTCTTGCTCCAAAGCCATTAATTCCAGCTTTGCCAAATCAGCAATTTTAGTCAGTCGGGTAATAATTTCTTTTGGCACGGCTAACAATAAAATCTGAATAGTTGAAACGTTCTCCTCTCCAGCGCCAACATTACCGCCAGCCGGAGAGATAGAATCAGTCGCCCCGCCGGCCCCTGTTTCTGGCAGTTTATTCTTCCCAACCGAAATAATGCTCCAATCCAGAACTACCTCGTCCAAGGGCAAAGGCACATATTTTTGCGCTTCATACGGTACTGCCGCACCCAATTCTTTTTCCGGCATCGCCGGCAAAGTAATCACTGTTGAAAAAGTTTTTTCCACCGACAAAGAAAAACTGGCCCGGCGGCTGGAAATTTTTGCCTGTTTAATCAAGCCAACAATAATTTTAGCAATCTCCTCGTCTTTAAGTTCGCTAATATTAAAAATCGCATCATCTTTTGTCTGGGCAATTGCGTAGTTAGTCAAAAGAACCCGATCCGCCTCTTTGGTCAGCTCAATAATTTTGATCGAGCTTGATCCCAGGTCAATCCCCAAAATCGCTCCGCCTTTTTTTTCAAAAAGCCAATTCAACATAAAAATTTAAATTTCTTAACTAATTTTAGTATACCACGATTAATTTTTTTAATTTTATTTTTATCCACAACAAAGAGTATTTCTCTTACAGGGGAAAGCTTCGTCCTAATAGCCAAGGTAAATTAAACTACCCCGCCGATAGAGCGACGGGAATTTCCCAAACCGACTCCCCCGACTGTCATCCTGAATGCAGGTTAGCAAAGCTAACCGTAGTGAAGACTCTTTTCATTCAGATTCTTCACCCACCCGACCCACTAGACTGACGATCAGGGCAAGACAAGCTCGGGTCTCAGAATGACCCCGCGCACGGAGGTGAGCGGATATTGCTTTATATTATAAAATTGGCCGTAATTCATCGTCGCCACGACGCTCAAGGTAAAATTTCCAAATTCCTTCGCATCGGGAAAATAAACGACATTTTTGACACTTAGCCGTCTTAGCCCGACCAATTTGAGGTCTGGAACCCTCAACGTCAAAATTAATAAACTCCGGACCGAGATGCTCGGTTTGGAAATGCTGAACTTCAAGCAATTCGCTAACTTGATTGAGATAGTCGGTAAAATAGCAGAGCGGAACATAACGGATATGCCAATGCCCAGAGTCGCTCTTTTTATCAATTTTACCAAGATCAAGACACTGGCGGATAAAAGGCACTGCTTCGGAAATTCTGGGAACAAACTCATCAAAATTATTATGAGCGCTGCCTTCATTGCAATCAACAAAAATAAATTCGGCATTTCGGATGCCCAATCCATAGATAAATTTCCCGATTTTAGGCAAACTTTTATAATTCTGCTTAACAATTGTCGTGTTTGAACCAATTGCCTCAACTCCTAACAGTTTTTTAACATTGTTAAAGCCCTTCATGAGCTGGCCGAAGCTGCCCTTAGAGCGCGTTAAAAAATCATGCGTTTTAGCATTGTGGCCATGGATAGAAAACACAACGCTGTTCAAGCCGGCCTCAATCAGCTTTTTGGCATATTCCGGATAAGAAAGCATCCGGCCGTTAGTCGCCATCATAATTGTCTTAAATCTTAAAGATTTTGCAGTTTTTACCAAAGACAAAAAATCTGGCCTAATTGTTGTTTCTCCGCCGATAAATTCTAAATAGGTTGTTCCCCTTTTTTTTGCGCCCTCTATTTCTTTTTCAATTTGCGCAGTGCCTTTATTGGCAAAAGAATGCTTATTAGCATCAATACAAAAACGACAATTATTATTGCATTTATATCCCGTGATAATAACAGTTTTTTTAACTTTATGCGGATGATTGTTTTTCATGGAGTCCTATCGGCTAATTAATTCTAAAAAAATGTTCACTAAAGATTTTTCCAAAACCAAGGTAATAATGACACCGGCAAAAACCCAAATTGCAAAAGGCGAGCTCTTTAAGATATTGATCTTCGTTATATTTTTAGCCGAAAAACTGCTCTTAATCTTTTCTGCCTGCTCTTCGTTCAGGCTTATTATTCCGGGGCTTTCCCCCTCTGGTATGTCATATTTTTTTAATAAATAAAGGTCTATTATCATTCCCTCCTTCAAGTCTTCAATTTTTATTTCTTGATGCTGATTTTTTTTGAAATAAAAACTGATCAGCCCCTGAAACAAGGCAAAAAGAGCCATAAAAACAAACATTGATTTGATGACCATATAAATCTTTATTAGCGCTTCAGAATAATTAATCATTAATCCATAAGTGCAAATAGACAAAGACGCTAAAAAGAACAACCAAACTAGCCATCGCCGCTTAGCAACTCCCGTCATAATCTTATTAAAAATAATCAAGGTAGCAAAAATAAAAGGCTGCCAAGCAATTAAATCTATAAAAAAATATTGTTTAACCGGCTCCTGAAAAAAACCCGACAGCAACATTATGAACACCGGCAGAACTAAAACGATGGCTAAATTTTTAACCCTTGTTCTAATAGCGAGCCAACTTAAAGACCGGCTAAATTTTTGCTCTTGTTTTTTTTCCAAAGAGTTAAAACTTGTCGCCAAATAATACCTCAGCTTTTTATAAACAGAGGTTAGTAAATAAAGAAAAATGCTGATGGATAAATAAGCTAAAAAAATGCAAAAAATATTAACGAGTAAAATAAAAGATGGAAAAATCGGCAGATAAGATTGCTGATAATGAAAAAGCGGGATCAGCAACGAGTACACCAGAAAAAGTTTGGCGTCCCCCGCTGCCCAAGAATTAAAGCGCCAAAGAGCAAAGCCTGTTGCCGCTGCTGTTAAAAAGTTTACCAAGCTTTTCAGTAAAAAAGAAAGATTAAAAGTATAAACCGGCAAAAAAGAATCCACCGGCAAATGCATAACTTTCGAATAGTATAATTCACTTACCGGAGAAGCAATAAAATACCAGATAAAACACAACAAAAAAACAACCGCCCCCCAGCCGAGCCCTAAAATAATCCATTTATTTCTTATTTTACCGTATTTTATATCTTCATAGCTTGTGACTAATCCGATAAAAAAGATAACCGGCAATAAAACGATATCCAATAACAACATCTGTTTAAAAATTACAAACTTATCCTGCCAGGCAAAAAACCGTAAAAATTCGACACGCCAATCAAATAAACACCTTCTTAATTGGCTGATAAAAATCTCCCGATAACTCTATCTCTATTTTTCCCCTGATAGGAAGAAAATCTTTTTTGCTAACATTTTCCAAGTAGCCCCTATGAACGCCCAAGCAAAGATTTTTATAATTGCATTCCCCGCAAACGGCAACAAAATCAACCTCATCGGCCGGCAGAGTGCGCCACACATACGGCCAAATTTCTTTATCCGCAGCACATAACGGAAAATGGTAAAATCTTATCTCTTTAAAATCCTTTAAAATCGGAACGGTTTGATTGATATACGGCCTGACTTGAGCATAATTAATTTTTACCAGGTCAATATTTTTTATCGCTTGCGCTTCAAGTTCCATAAAAACAACTATCACCCGATCCAGAGACGAAGCCTCTTTTCGCAGTAAAAATAATGTTTGGGGTATCTGCTGATAAGTAATTTTATTTAAAACTGTTCTAACGCCGATTACCTGCCCCCTTTTTTTGTTTTTAAGCAAGTTTTTTAATCCTCCTATCGCCTGCTCAAAACTGCCCCCGGCTTGAGTTACGCTATCGTGCACCTCGCTTGTTGGTCCGCAAAGCGACATATCTATCTCAAAATTATTCGTTACAGACAAAACTCTCTTGGCAAAGTCCTGATAAACAAAACGCCGGCCATTAGTCAAAAGCTTAAGGCGCTGTTTGGGAAAGTTTTTGGCTAGATACTTGAGAATATCTAAAAATTGCGGATGCAGTGTCGGCTCTCCTCCGGTTAAATAAATTGATTCGGCCTTGTTGATTTTTTCTTTATGTTTTTCGAGCCGTTTAATAATTAATTCGAAATCATATCCAAAATCTCCATCCCAGGCCGGCCACGGCCTGTCGGGATTAGTGCACATCAGACAACTGTTGTTGCATCTGTCCCAAACGCATAAATCAATCGTCATAAAAAATAGCTAAGCCTTGATGCTTTTATCGTTAATTTTCTTTTTTATAAGGCAAGGGTTTAAATAATTTTAATTCCAGATACGGCAGGGCTATTCCCCGGCAAGCATCAAACAATAAACATTGCCGGCAAATATGGGGCTTGCTCAAAGACCGATAAGCAGCCCAAATTTGATTATTTATAAAAACTTTATCTATCTTCCTTTCCGCAAAATGATCGTAACCGCCACAAGAAGAATCGTTTCGAAAACTAATATTTTTTATTCCCGGCGCCAAGCAAAATGGAATATCGTGCAAAAAAAGATTATTTTTGTTTAATATTCGGCTAATTTTGTTTTTAAATAAATCTCTGACCAAGGATAAGTCGGGGGCATTACCCAAAACTTTTTTACTATACCGTCCCCGATAGCTGGGCAAAGAAACCAATGAGGCGTCTGCCGGGTATCCAAATTTCAATAAAAAATTAAAAAATTGGAGTAAATGCTTTTCATTTTGTTTCAAAAACAAAGAGTGGAGCAATAAATCGCGAAAACCGATTTTTTCTAAATTTTTTATCGCTTTCAAAATCAAAGAAAAACTTCCCTTGTTACCGGTAATTGAATCGTGAATTTTGGCATTATGTCCGTAGATTGGAATCTGAATTTTTCCAATATTACCAACATCTAAAATTTTTTCAAGATATACTTTATTGGCTAGATCAAGACAGTTGCTTTGCAAAAAAACCGAGACCGCGGTTCTTTTTTTTATTTCTTTTAAAAAATTAACAAAATCGTAATATTCCAGGGGATCGTTGCCGGAAATAATCAAAAGTCCAGCTTTTTGATTGCCCTTGAAATTCTTCAGTTTTGCTATTTGTTCCCGGGCGATTCGGTCAGCCCGCTTCCTGTTCAGAGACCTTGAGTATCTGCGACAAAAAATACATCTGTTTTGACAGCCAATATCATGCAGATTTAAAATCAACGTCTCAAATTGGTCTGATATTTCGGTCATTTTTATTTAACTGGCTTCAGCTCGCCCAGCCCGAAAATTTCCGCATAGTTCCGCCAGACGCCGTAACAAATATTGTCATACCTGCATTGCTTGCAAGCCGGTGATTTTATTTTTTTCCCTTTTCTTGATTCGTCCAGCGACGTCTCAAATTCCGGCCCGACCAGCAAGGTATCAAACTGGCCCAAGTCATTAATATAACTCTCGTGCTGGGGCAAAAGACAAGAAAGCATATTATAAACAAAACAACCGACTCTGCCCTGAGTGATTCTATTGCTAATGTCCATTGCCCGACAAATATGGGGCGCCACGTCGCTCATTCTGGCGATAATATCAGCGTTGTTAATCACATTGCCCTCAATCATTGTCATGGTGAAGCGAAACTCTTCAATATCAAAATTTTTCAACAGGAACTTAACGTGATCTTCCAGGTGCGCATAATTTAATTTCATTAAAACAATATTAATTTTAACTTTTTGACCCAGTTCGTTTAAATTTTTGATTCCCCGAAAAGCCTGCTTATATGTTCCGGGCACGCCCATAATTTTATCGGCAACATCTTCAAGGTGGGAATGAAAAGAAATAACAAAATTATTTACTCCGCTGTCAATTAATTTTTTACAATATTCTTTATAAGCGTACATCCGGCCGTTAGATTGAACTTCTATGCTCAATAATCCTCTTTTTTTTGCATAAGCAACCAAGTCCGGCAAATCACGGCGCAAATTTGGCTCGCCTCCGGAAAAAGCAAAACCCTGGGCGCCCATTTTTTTTGCCTTATCAATATCTTTAATTACCTCCTTGTAAGGTCTGATTGCATGGTAATCGGTACTGCCAAGACTTCGTTGAATTTGCAGACCGGTAGAACACATTATGCATTTACAATTGCACTTAAAAATTATTAAACTTTCTACTTTGCCGATTTGACCGTTGCTTGCCTTCTTTTCCGGGCCGGTTTTTTTAACTGATTTTTTTTTAACCATAGGTTAATTATATTAATCCAGGCAACCATGTTTAATTGCCAATTTTTTTACTTCTGCATCTCCATATCTTTCCAAATAATTTCTCCAAATTCCGCCGCATTCCTTATCATACTGGCATCTTCTGCAAATATCAACGTTCTGGCGATAAACATCATTGTATTTCCCCTCCTCGTCAATCTCAATCCGCTTGGAAGCGTAGCCGACCTGCTGACTTGTTTCTATTCTTGCCTTAGCATTGACCAAACAAATATTCTGCCGCTTTCTCATAGCCGATGAAAACAGACAAAAAGGAAAATCAAAAAAACCAAACTCGTTAAACTCAGGCGCCAACTCGTTCAAATTGTTTAGTTCTCGGCTTAACTCCAGTAACCGCACGACCAAAACATTGTAGAATTTTTTTGCGTTGTTATCGGGAATCAAATCCAGCAAATACCAGTGCTTAACTCCCAGCGACTGCACAAAATAACCAAATTTTTTAATCGGCTTATAATTCAACCGAGAAACAACCGAGCTAATGTTTAAATGAATATCCGGAAAACTTTGAACATTTTTTATTCCAGTAATTATTTCATCAAAAGACCCTGGAGTCCGCGTTAAAGCTTCGTGAGTTTTTTTATCTGCCCCCAATAGCGAAAATGTCACTTTATTCAAACCGGCATCAATAATCTGCTGGCAAAATTTATCATAGCTGAAAAGACGACCATTGGTGCTAAGGGCGATTTTTTGATAACCAAGTTTTTTTGCAGCAGAAACCAAATTAACAACATCCCGCCTAATAGTTACTTCCCCGCCCGTAAATTCAACCAAGCTGAAGCCCTCCTCTCTCCCTCGCTTTAGTTCCCCCACTAAATCGTGATAGCTCCGGTCAGGGAAAAATTCATCTTTGCCCTTAACAGAACACATCAAACAATTATTATTACAAGAAAACCCCATTAATACTAAAAGATTTTTATTGTTTTTTCCCATCTTAATAAATTATCTTCATCTTTTTTTTCGATTCTAGAAGCTGGGTTATTTTTCTTTTTGATAAAAAATACCAAAACTAAAAATTTCGATTTTTAAAATACCGTATAAATAAAAGGAGAAAAGGCGCTTTCTTGTCCCAAAAGCACTAATAGACCAACTAAAATCAGCATTATAATAATCGGCATCAACCACCAAGCCTTTCGGACTTTTAAAAAATCCCAAATTTCTACAAACAATGGCTTATTTTTTTGTTCCATAAAATTGTGGTTAAATTATTTACTTTGTTATTAAAAAATTTCCCAATACTAAATAATCAATTTCTGTTCCACAAAAACACCGATACGCGTCTTCTGGTGAAGAAACAATCGGCTCATTACTTACATTAAAAGAAGTGTTAATCAAAATCGGTACACCTGATATTTTACCAAATTCTTTGATTAAATCATAATACAGTGGATTGTTGTCTTTTTTAACAATTTGCGGTCGAGCCGTACCATCAACGTGACAAATAGCCGGGATTCTTGCTTGCCATTCTTTTTTTATCCGACAGACTGCCAACATGTGTTCAGCTAGGCCAAAAAGAGCTCCGTCCAGCTCAAAATATTCTTTAGCATTTTCGTGGCAAACCGCTGGAGCAAATGGACGAAAACTTTCTCGATGCTTAACCTTTAAATTCAAAATGTCTTTCATTTTTGGATTCAAGGGATTAGCTAAAATACTTCGTGCGCCCAGCGCCCGTGGTCCCCACTCCTCCCTACCCTGAAACCAACCAATTATCTTATTATCAAAAATTAGCTGAGCGATTTTTTGAACCAGTTCATTTTTATCGGCAAATTCATAATATTTTATTTGATTTTGGTCTAAAAATTTTTTAATTTCTAAATCAGAATATTCAGACCCCAAATAACCATCTACCAATGGTCGACGGTTATTGTTGTTCAGGATCTGATGATAAACAAAAAGCGCTGCCCCCAGACTTGTCCCGCCGTCAGAAGCATTGGGCTGAACCCAGATATTTTTAAACTTAGTCTGCCTTAAAATTTTTCCATTTAAAACGCTGTTTAACGCCACTCCGCCCGCCAAAACAATATTTTCACATTGATAATTTTTATACAAATCATTCAATATTTTAAAAACAACTTCCTCGGTTATGAGCTGCAGAGCGGACGCAATGTCTTGATGGCGAATCTCAATTGATTCATTCTTTTGACGAATTGGTCCGCCAAGCAAACAGCAAAGTTTTGCCGATGGCATTTTCCCGGTATAATGATACTTAAAATAACTCATATCCACTCGAAAACTTCCATCATCTTTAATATCAATAACCTCTTTTAATTTTTTATAAAAAATATTGTTATTTTTATCTTGCTCCCCGTAGGCACTAAGTCCCATTACTTTATATTCTGAATTATTTACCGAAAAACCAAGATATGCAGTAATGGTCGAATAAAACAGACCCAAAGAATGAGGAAACCTTATTTCTTTTTCTAGTTTTATTTTATTGCCCGATCCCAAACCAGCTGCCGTTGTTGTCCGCTCACCCACTCCATCAATGGTTAAAATTACCGCCTGCTCAAAAGGACTGCAAAAAAAGGAGCTGGCTGCGTGCGCCTGGTGATGCTCTACAAATAAAACGTTTTTTTTGTAGCCCAATTTTTTTCTGACTAACCTTATTACCCGCAATCTCTTGCTAAACCAAACCGGCATCACCGCCAAAAACTGGCGCCAGCTCCAGGGAAAAGTTTCGATAAATTGATAAAGCAGCCTTTCAAATTTTAATAAAGGTTTCTCATAAAAAATGACAAAATCAACCTCCTCAATTGAGATTCTCTGCTTAATCAGACAATAATTAACCGCCCTGACAGGAAAAGAATTGTCATGTTTTTTTCGCGTTAGCCTCTCTTCCTGAATTGCCACAACCACCCGGCCGTCTTTTAGTAAAACGGCCGAGGAATCGTGAAAAAAACAACTGATGCCTAAAATATACATAAAAAATCAAAATTGCCGATAAAAATTATCCTTGTTTTCGCTAGCCTTACTGCATTCTTCCCAGTAAGTTTTGGCATCTTTATCAATGCCCAAACTTAAAAATCTTTTGCCCAATATTTTTGCAATTAAAAAAACCGATCCAACGCCCAAAAAATAAACCAATGTCAACAAAAATAAGTTCAAAAAAATTCCGATATTTTCAGAAAAATCAGTAAGCCCCCTTTTAAAGCCTTCAAAAAAATGTGTCCCTGCGACCATAGATAATTTTATTAATTAATCGACCCAAGAAATAAAGAATCGACACTAGAAAAACTGCCAAAAAAACTCCCAAATAACCACGCCCCCTAAACAATAGAAAATAAAAAAAACCGATAAAAACACAGGGAACCAAAACAAAACCAAATTTTTGGCCGATTTTTTCTGACTTAATATTTATAAAAAATTTCATTCTTTCTTACAATAAAAAATAAATCTTCTAAATCAACGCTGGAATTACCCCTACATCAAATATTAAAACTCAGTAATTTTTATTTATTTTTTCTTGTTTTAACAAAAAATAATATTTTAATAATCCTAGAGATTCCGTAAAATTTTAAAATCCAAAAAAGGCTGGATGGATTGCGCAAGAAGAGAAAAGCATATTCCTTTATGGCAAATAAAAAAAAATTAAAAGTAGCCAAAGATGACGGAACATAAACATTCTGCTTATTTCTTATAGACGCTATAAAAGAAAAGCCATAATCAAAAATATATTTTTTTTCTAACTCACCAGACTCAACCATCTCGTCAAAAATTGGCGTTCCGGGTATAGGAAAAAATCTATTTAACATAAAAAAGTCAAACTTACATTTTCGTATTAACTGCGAAGTAGCCCTAAGATCGCTCTCTGTTTCTCCGGGATAGCCAATAATAAAATATCCCCTGACAGGAAAACCGGCTTTTTTTATTTTTTCAATAACAAGAGGAACTTTATCGGGATTGATGCTTTTTTTCATTTTCTCCAATGTTTTTATTGACCCGCTTTCTGGGGCAACCGTGATATCTGTCCAGCCGGCAGATTTCATTAAGCACAATAATTCTTCATCGATTTTCTGTATACGAATACCATTTGGCGTAGAGAAATAAATTTGCTCCGAAAAATAACTACTTTTATTTAGTTTAATAATTTCACGACAAAATTCTTTGGCATAATCTATATTGAAAGTAAAATTATCGTCAATAATATTAAATTGTCTAATACTAAAATCTTCATACAAATGCTTCACCAAATTAACTGCATAGCCGATGGAATGTGAACGAAGAGTGTTGCCACCCAAGATAGGGGCCAAGCAATAAGCACAATGATATGGACAACCCCTAGTAAGTAAAATTGGGGCATTGCGCCCAAAAAAACCGCCGTATCTATATCCCCGCTCCAGATATTCGTTAAGCTTAACAGCTCTATAATCTGGCCTAATTATCTTGTCTAAGTTCAGTTCAATATTAATAGAATTTTTAATTATTTGACCGCCTTGTCGAAAGACTAATCCTTTAACATTTTTCAAACTTGGCTCAGCTTTTTCAATTTCATCCAAAAAAACAGGGAAAGAAAGTTCAACTTCACCGCGAAAAACAAAATCAATAAAAGTATTTTTCATTACCTCGTCGGCGCAAACAGTTGCATGGGAACCACCTAATATTGTGATTATATTAGGATTAATCGCCTTACAGAGATCTAAAACCTTCAAGCTTTCTGGATACGTCGGCGATATAGTTGTCACCCCTACAAGATGTGGAGAAAAATTTATAATACTTTCGCGCAATTTTGGTGATTCTGTCCACCAATTTTCAAAAGTACAATCAATTATCTTGACATTATATTTATCAGAAATGATGTTGCTTTTTATATAACCCAAAGATAGGGGCAACCAATAATTCGGAATATTGCCACAGGGAGAAATTAATAAAATTCTTTTTTTATCAGATTCTTTCATTCTTATAATTTTATACCCGCCGGAAGACCACAGAAGCAAAAATTTAAAATCATTTTTTTAGCGATATTTTATATAAAAAAATATGCTCGCTTCCTTTTGTATAAAAAGAAAATATCTTTTCGTCAATATTAAAATATTCTTCTATCATTTTTTCAAACACTAACGGATCAACAAGAATATAACAACTTTGAGAAAAAGCACCGTTAATTATTGGTGACTGAAAGGCAAATGCCCTGGCTCCTTGCGAAATATATATTGGCTTACCAGTGTCTCTTTTTGATAACTTTTTAATAAAATCTGACCATTTTTTTTCACCCACAGGAGCTGAGATTATATTCTTTTCCCTAATAGGCAAAGCTGAATGTGCTATCGAAAGCTGAGCATTGACAATAAAAAGACCCTCATCTACGTTGATTTTCTTTCTGTTCTCTAAGAATAGTTTATACTCAACATCGGGAGCAGTGTTAGCACTGGGAGCAGTGTTAAAAATTTTACTATTCGCATTCCTCGAATAATACTGTGCGAAATCATATTTATTTTTCATAGCCGGTGAAACCGCCAACATTGAATAAGAAAAAATTAATAATAATATGAGCTTGCTAATCGTCGGCAGAAAAGAATGAAGAGCGCTGCCTCCTGCAGCAGCCAAAACCGCCACGGGAAAGACAAGTGAAGAAAAATATTTATATCCAGTAGAAAATCCTTCGTTGTGAAAATATAAATAATAAACAAAAAAGATAATAACATAAAGACCGAAAAAAAATAATTGTTTTTTAAATCTTTCTCTATATTTTTTAATAAAAAATATTATTATAAAAAAGGCAATGAAGATACCCATTAATGTATGTGGCTCTAGTAGCCGATGAATACCTCCGTCCAAATTATTTCTAAATACAAATAAATGTTTATATAAAATAATAAAAAAATTATCCGAGGAATTAACTAATGCGCCATTAATAGGAGCATCGCCCCTTTCAGTCCTCGCCATCAGGGCAAAAAATGTTTGAATAAACCTCGGGAAGATAAGCAATAAATATAACAATAAAATACTATATAATTTATTTTTGCTAAGGACATTGTTAAACATTAATAAAAAAATAATAAATAGCACAGCAAAGATGCCATACTCCGGCCTTGAACAGGCTGCTAAAATAGAACTGGCAATGGCCAGAAATAAAAAATGGATATTTTTATTAGAAAAATAAATTGCAAGAAAACAGATAGCTTGAATGGAAAAGAAAATAGCCAAATTAGTAAAGTCTTCTGTTAAGGAAAAAACAAAAATAATTGGTGAAATTATATAAAAAAATGCGGCTAAACTAGCCGTAGTTTTATCCTTAAAAAGACTATAAACCAAAACAAAAATAGCAAAACAATTAATAAATGATAGCCAGATGTCAAAATTAACCATAAAATTAAAAGATATCCCATGAAAGACCGAGGAGAAAAGCTTAATTAAAAAAGAATATAGCGCCGCGTCCGTGCTTCTCAGAGCGCTCCAAAGAGTTTCTATTTTAGCTCCCCCCAAGATCCAGACCCCATAATCACCTCGACTAGAAAAAATATGGGAAATAGAAAATATTTTATATATTAATATCCCCAAGTTAACCATCGCCAACCAGAAAGGCGCAGACTTAATTAACTTAAATATTTCCCTGCCATTAAATACAAGAAGTCCGAGATAAACAATAAATGAAGTAAGGAGGATAACAGCCTGAAGATTGGAAATAATAATATTGCTATAAATATTGCTATAAATCATATATGCTACGTTTAAATAAAATTTTTAAAATTAATGCTTGCTACAACACCGCTTGTGTTTTTAATTTAAGAATCTCTTCGTAAACCGAATCTACGCTTATTCTGTCCAAACATAAAGCTTTTTTGCAGTTTGTTTTTTTTTGATTATATATTGAAATACAAGGACTGCAAGGATAATTAGAATAAAAATTCATTAAATTTGGGCTAATTGGACTAAAAGAATTCGGAGTTTCCGGTCCAAATATATCAAAAATTTTAATATTCGTTAAAGAAGCAAAATGGGCTGGGCCAGAATCATTAGTTATTAAAAGATGCGAAAGATTAAACAGATCGATTAATTCTTTGATGGTTACCTTACCCGTAAAGTCAATTACCCTGGGGCTATCTATGTTTCTTTTTATTTTTTCCGCCTCCAGTCCATCCAAGTTCGTTCCTATTATAATAATATGATTATTATAATTACAATCTAGTGTTTTTTTTGCTAATAAAATAAAGCTGTCTAGCGGCCATTTTCTAATAGAAATTTTTTCGCTGGCATTATGATTTAATAAAATTATGTTCTTCTTGGTATCGTATAAAAAACCCTGTTGTTTTAATTTTTCTTTTATTATAGCCATAGATTTTCTTGATGATATAATTTTAGGCAACTGATAATTTTTAATAAGTTCCTCTGTGGTGCCAATAACAACCCCTTCTTCTCTGCATGTTAATTTTAAATAATTTATGGATGTATGCAGTTTTATATCATAATTTATTGAATCATTTAACAAGTCTCCCAAATAACCGGCCCTTCCTGCTTTATCAATAAAACCGCGTCTCCTCTGCGCACCGCATAAATACGACATAGACAAACTGTATCTAGTAAAAATATCTAAATTATAAACAATATCTACCTTGATTTTTCGCAAAATAAAAAGATTTTTCACGGTATCATAAACGAAATTAACAAAGGAATTGCTTCTTACTATCAAATAGTTTTTTCTGGAAACTAAATTTATCAAATCTAAAACTTCTTTGTTTTCGTCCATCGTTAAAAAAAACAGCTGGGCTTCTGGGTATTTTTTTTTAATTTCTTTAATTGCCGGATAAGATAAAATTATCGCGCCCATTTCTGACATCTTTATAAAAAGTATTTTGTCATGTTCAAGCTTATTAACTTCTTTATTTTTTAAAAAAATCCTATTGAATCGATGATGCCACGACAAAAAGAAACACAATAATCTGCCAAGATGATAGTCGATATTTCTCATTATGTCTGTTTTCATATATCAAGTACTCTTAATCCAAATAATAATGCTTTGTTTTTTATAAATTACCTCCCCGCCTATTTTATATTTAATCTGCTTAAAATATCTTTAGCTAAAATTTCAGCTGCAATTTTGTTGCCTTCTTTGTTATAATGATCATCCGATGGCCGACCGCTTCTTATTTTATAAATATCGCCATCCACATAATCACACATATTATAATAAGTAATCCCCAGCTCTTTTGTTATATTCGCTAACTTGTTATGCAAAACCAGGCCCTCTGAGCCAAACGACTGAGTACAATAATTTTTCCTGGCTGGTACAAAATCGATTAAGGCAAAGGGGATGTTTAATCTTTTTGTAGTTTCACTCATCTTGTAAAGAGCGTCAAAGCTTTGCTTTTCACCATCAACTGCAGGACTTCCCATTCTGCTAATTATTATATTTGTTTTATAAGATATAAATCTAAAAAATACCGATTTGTTCAATAAGATTGCGCTAATTTTTTTATTTACATACGGCAAGGCAGGAACCCATTGATGTTCATTAGTAATAAACAGACCGCTATTCGATCTTACATAAAACTGCGCTCCGCTTTTATCATAAAGGGTGCTGTAGCTTAAATTATTTATATTAACCGGCCGCATTGATGGTTGTATGTCATTATCGCAATATTGTAAAATTAAAAAATCTAAATCATAATTTATTGCTAGCTCCTCGAGAAGAACTAATTCCTGAATCGTGTTTATGCCTTGGTCACAAAAAACAAACACCTGAAACTCGCTTATTTGTTTATAAATACTTTTTTGATCATTTAAAAGATTAAGTATTAAGGATGTATAGTTGCCACCGCAGGTGTGCGAATCACCTATCACTCCTACCCGATATGCGCCGGGATTCTTTCTTAATTTTTCATCTTGCAACACATAGTCCCTTAAATCATACAGTCTCTTTTTCCCACGATCGTTAGCCCCATAAACATAATACCGCTTGTCTACCTTATTATTGTTGACATCATAAACTAAGCTATTAACTGGATCAACAACTGCTTGGCTGTTTTGTTTTTCTCTAATTAACGCATCCGCTTGAGCCGGAAAAAAAGACTTAAAATTTGGCTCTTCGTAAAAAATCCGAAATGAAAATTCAATTACAAAAAAAATCAATAAAATAATTACCACTAATAAAATTAAATTAATAGTATTATTTTTATAATTTTTATTCATAATCAAAAAATTTCCACACCCACATATAAAAATAAAGGTGTGGAAAAAGATTATTTATATCATAAAACTAGTTCGGCCATAACGATAAATTTTGAACTAAATCAAAAACAGCTTCACAGGGAGTCCAGCACATTTTGCAATTTTGACTAAACTTAATCTCCGACCTGTCTCGCAAGCCCATACAACAAATAAATTTATTATTCTCATAATTAATAAATACTCTGTTGATACCGGAAAAACAGCGCCTGTTGTTTTTTCCCGTGCTTAATATTTTCTTCATTACATATAAGTATCTTCTATTAAAAAGGCTCAAATGCTTTCGATTTTTATTATAGAAATCATTAACAATAAATAATTTATCGGCCAATGATAGGTTCCCTACATTAACAAAGTCATTATTGTTATAAAGATCGCTTTTATGTGAAAAATTTATCCATAAATCATCCTTCCCGCTGTAATTTCTTATTGACTCATAATCAAGAAGCGTGTTTATAGTAATCATTTTACGAACATTAAGTCTTGTCCTGTAAGTATTCTTCATTTCCCAAAGAGACCTATAAGTGTTCTCACTTTTTTGAAAAGAATCTGCTACCGCGGTTTTTTTTATGCCCCATGCTTGATTAGGAATATAGCTGTTTCCAATATAAATTTTTAAAAAACTATACTTTTCCAACAAACTCTTAACTGTTAAAATTATGTCATCCGTAAAATAACCGTTAGTATTAATAGAAATGCAGTATAAATTTTTGCAACTTCTCATAGCGATATCAATTGCCTCCTTAAGAGACTCAACGCCTAAAAACACTTCGCCGCCTGAAATAACTAGAAAAAAAATGTCAGAACTATACTCAGAAAAAATTTTAATTAGGTCTTCTTTCCTTAAATATTTTTTATCTTTACTATTCCATAAACCGCAAGTTTCACATTTGAAATTACAATCACTTGTTATCTCCAATGTTAATTTATAGGGCTTAACTGCGACAACATTATAGAAAAATCTAGTATACAAAATTTTTACTCCAAGCTTAAAATACCACAAAAATATTTTAAAAAATAATATGACTTTGTCTGTTCTGGTTTTATACAGTATCTTAATTTTATTTTTAGACATATTCTTGATTGCAAAATGCGCCAACACAAAATGAAACAACTAACCGGAAAATATTTTATAAGCAACCATGTTTTGAAGAAATTAAAAAATACTGTCTAGATAAAATTAAAAAGATAAGCGCGAAGATTTTCTTTATTTTTCCAGCTCAACAACAAACTTTTTCCTTTATAAATATTGAAGCCATCTTTGCCAAAAACTAACTTATCTCCCTCTTTTGTTTTCTTCTGTAAGGCCAAAAGTTCGCGATTGGCACCCTCTTCCCGAAACTCCGGATATGTTGTTTTGAAAAAAAATGCCGAGGAATAATTTAAGTCGCCTCGATCTATTTTTCCATCAAAAACAAAACCTTGTCGCCTATCCCAAGAAACATAAAGATTCGACAGGATTGGATTTAAAAATACCAAGATTGGCTTTTTTAAATACTCTTTTAAGGAAAGGGCTGTCTCGGGTGAATTCTTCTCTATGTGATCAAAAAGATTTTCTAAATATTCTAAACTTTTCCGACAACCAAAAGAACAGGGGAAATGAAAAGATAATCGATAACCGAACAAACAACCATCAAGCTGATTATTAAACAAAAAATTTATTTTTGCTGGCAATTTTCTAAAAGCCCGGCTTCCGGTGATTTTTATATTTTTTAAAACGTTTTCGATATATTCATTCACGCAACAATCAGGATAACTTAAAAGCCGACCGAAAGACCGGACATCATCAATCACCTCATTAAAAGTTTTCTTTTGATTTATTATTTTATAAGAAGGGTCTTTTTCTTTAGCCTCCTGGGCTAGCTTTTTATCCCTGGAAACATAAAGGCTGTAGGTTTCAAAAAGTTTTTCATTGCTACTAACAAATTCCAAGTTATGCAAGTTGAAATCGTTCGCATGCTTTACTAGCTCTTCCTTCTTTCTATACTCTATCCTAGTCACTTTCTTTATCCCCCACTTAACCGCCATCAGATCTATTGAAGAGAGAACAAAATCTATGTTCTGAAAATCTTTATTTTTTTTTGCTTCAAACAACTTTTTATTTTTTGGCATATTTTTTCTTTTTTTGATTATTTTAAAATTGGTATAAACTCTTCCCAACCAAAGAGATCTGGATATTCTTTCCATGGCCCCTCGCATTGGCCAAAATATTTGCAAGACTTGCATTCTTTTCGCCGCTCCTTGCCGCTGTTAAAACGATATTCGCCATAATCTTCAACCATAAATCCGGCATCATAAATCCTGGTTTTTGGCATAATTTCTTCGCCTACATATTTTTCGTATCCCTCAAGCAGACAATAAGGAATTGCTTCTGTGGTTACTTTTTTCCCAGCCTGAATTCCAATATCCAAGCCCTTTTTAACATAAGACATTATCTCACTTTTGCGCGGCACCAGCCAATCTTTATTTTCTTTAGCCGTACCCAAAATATGAACGAAAGCAAACTGATATTGATCAACTCCCAGATCAACCAATAACTGAGCCAGCTCCGGTAAAAATTTATAATTCTTGGAAGTAATGACTGAGTTGGTTAAAACAAACTGATTTAATTTCTTTAAATTTTTTATGCCTTGTGCTGTCTGTTCAAAGCTACCGCCAGCCGCAGTCAGAGAATCATGGATTTTAGCCGTATGGCCATGAAGAGACGGCCCAAATTGCGTAGCGCCAGCCTTTATGGTTTTAGCGCAAAAATCAAGATAAGCGAAAATCCGACCATTAGACTGAATTTGTATTTCCTTAAACCCAATTTGCTTGGCGAACCCGACAAGCTCAAAAAAATCCGGATGTAAACTAGGTTCGCCTCCGGTGAAAACAACTTCTCTTTTACCTTTATTAAAAGCCTCCTGCAGAAAACTTTTTATTTCTTCTTTGGTCTTGGCCGGCAAAGATTCCCTTTTTCTGCCCTGCACGCAAAACACGCAATGATTATTACAATAAAATCCGACTTTTATATCAACTCTTTCCATAAGCGCAAAGAATAGATTTATTTGACCTCTCCTATTAGTTCTACAATCTTCTCTTTTGTCCCCTCAATTTCTTCATAGGGAAAATTATTAATAAAGAGAAACGTCTCCAGTTCTTTTCCTCTGGCGTCCTCCTTGCCAAAAATGGTCAACGTTGCCAAAAATGGTTCTTCTTTTTTGAGCTTCCTAACTTTCTTTAGAAAGCTTTTATACATATTTTCTTTTGTTATTTCTTTTTTAAGCATAGGTTTTTTAGTTTATCAATATTGCTTACCGTCCAAGAAATCCTAACAATTTTAGCCAATCCTTTCAAGAGCGTCCTGGGTGAATTCGTCAAGCTTCACCACCCACAAACCAACTCCCTTCCCTCAAAATTTGCAAATAAAAAAAGCATAATTAAAACAGCTTTTTTAAAGCTGTTTTAATTTGTTGATCTATTTAATAACTAGCGTGGGAAGCGTGTGAACCGTGTGAACCGTGTGAACCGTGTGAACCGTGTGAGGCGTGTGAGGCGTGTGAACCGTGTGAGGCGTGTGAGGCGTGTGAGGCGTGTGAGGCGTGTGAGGCATGGGATGCGTGAGAGCCATGAGAAGCGTGGGAAGCGTGAAAACAGGCAGCGCTAGCCGGGTCCGCTTTAGCCAGAGCCGATAAACTTAGGCCCAAAGTTAAAACATATAAAGACATTTTAGCAATATCTTTTTTTACAATCTTACCCTCTTCGCTGGTCACGAAGGCTTTTATGTCTTTTTTTATTTGGGGTATCCGGCTTTTCATTTTCGGATTATATTAAACGCAAAACAACGGTCTTTTTCCTTTATTTATTATAACAGTTCATTTTTTTAAAACAATCTTCCTGTCCACAATATCGCACGAAAAACTTATTAATCATCTTTTCATCCAGCTTTCAAAAACTTTTTTTATCTTTTCGTCCGACATTTTTTCAAAAAGATAACCTAAGATCGCTTGATTAATCTTACACCGACTGTTTGCCGGCATTTGGCCAAAAATATTGCCTTGTTCAAAATAATTTAAAATCGGACAGACTCCGCAATAGGGTTGAAAAGCGCAATCCGCACAACCGGCAACTCCCGAAAGACAAGAAGCCAAACAAACAGTTTTAACCACGGGGCTATTTAGAAGCTCCCTGTAAGTATCTTTGTACACATTTCCGATCTTAAACATTTCATCCCCCATCATGCTCAGCATCCGCCCCTCGTCGCAAGTATAAACATCGCCGTTATAATTATAAGCCATTTGGCCGGTGCCGGCACCGCAAGGCGAACGAAAATCCACCATATTGATATCTTCATCTGTCAACATTTTGACTAGAAAAATTTTAGCAAATCGCTCTTCAATTTTTTTACCCTTCAGATTAACCTCAATAATATAATCCATTATTTTCCGGTAAAATTTATTGAAGTCATCCGCGCTGTAGCCGATTTGTTGCCAAGCTTTTTTGGAAAAGCCAAACGGATCCAACGGCCGCAAAAAAAGACTCTCAAAGCCCATGTCAACAAATTCATTAATAATTTCTTTATAATAAGACAGGGAAAAACGGCTGATGGTAATAATGCTGGCCATTTTCCAGATATAACCCCTTTTCTCCAACCCGGGATAATCCTTGTCAAATCTTTTTTTCCAATAAGCAACCTTTTTATACGCGTTGCCTTTTTTGCCACCGTCAATAAGTGGTCTGTTTTTATTATGCAGTTCTTCCGGACCGTCCAAAGACACGCATAGGCTTACATTATTTTTTAATAAATATTTGTATTTTTCCTCGGTCATTAAACTGAAATTGGAGACCAACCTTAATTCCAATGATTTTCCTGTCAGCTTGCTCTTTTTTTGCGCTTCCTCAACCACAAATTCAACCACCGGCCAATTAACTAGTGGCTCTCCGCCTTGAAATTCAATCACAACAAAGGGACTAGTAGTTTCAAAAATAACATCCAAAGCTTTGACCGCCGTATCCAAGCTCATATCCACTCCGCCCTGATCCATGTTTTGAGCTGAAGCATGGCAATAAACACATTGGTGATTGCAACGCAATGTGACGACAATAATATGCAAAATCGGCCCATGAAACATATACTGATGCCTGGATCGATAACGCTGAACAGCCAAATCCGGATTAAAATTGCTTTTAATAAAATTCTTCTTGGCTAAAGAAAGGTAGGGCTGCTCATTTTTATTAAGCTCCCCTCCCAGCAAGTCGCTAAACTCTTTTTCGGTTAAGAAAAAGTAGTTTCCCTCTTCGTTGGTCAATAAATATCTATCTTTAATCTTTTTAAACCAAAAAAATCCCAAATCACCATATTTAATTTTTTTTAAATTTATCGCCATATTATTTGGCCAGAGAATTGGCCATCAGGCCTAAAACATAATTGCAAAATTCCGGCTCAATGATCTGCGCTGTTTCCGGATTAATGTTTTTGATGGTAACTTTAATATATTTTTTTTCATCAACCACCAAAAAATTAGCCAGATCCTTATACGCCCTCCCGGCTAATCTGACAGCCCTCAAGCTATAAATATCTTTGCAAAAATTAATGGTAATGCTGTTTTTTGTTTCCATTGTCTTTTTCAATTTTTTATTTGCCGAGTTTCTTGCCCTTCTCAGTCTTTTTCTGATCCTGTTTGCCATATTTTTCCTCCCAAGGAATGGCGATGCCTAGCGGATCGTCCTCTGAGCTGTAGCCAAAATCCAATGCTTTAGACCCTGTTTCACAATCGCACTTTTCTATATTTACCGATGAAAATAAAGCCCGCTCAACAATGTGCTGTCGGATTTTTTTATTCTCCCGAGAAAGATTAACCCGCAAAACACAGCTTAAAAGCTCATTCATAAATTCGCCGGCTAAATTCTCCAGCTGTTTTTTTGACATCTCTTCTTTGGGCCTAAAAACTACCTCCACCTCTTTCTCTTTCTTATCCAGAAAAAGATACACTCTATCAATAAAAACATAACTGGCTCCGTAAATTACTTCCAGAGGATAAACTTCCATATTTAAGGTTATGCCCAAAAAACCTTTCTTTGTTTTCTTTTGCATATTTTCTAAAAGATTAATAATGTTTTCAATTTTAGATGATGCCTCAAGATAAGTCAATCTTAAATTACACGAAAAATCGCTAAAAATTATCCTTAAAAATTATTTTAGCTTAACGTTCCCCTTTAATTTGATATTCCCCTTTAATTTTATTGTCGGTTTATTAGTGATAAACGAATCGCCGGAAACCCAGTCCGTAATACTGCTCAGATTATCGGTTACCAAAAGCCGCCAATAATACCGAGTGCTAAAAGAAAGATTTGTTGTGCTGTATGACCGGGCGCTGGCATCGCTCACCGTACCAGAATCAACGTTCACCGAGCCAAAAGCCGGGTCATCGTCAATTTGTACTTGATAGGCTGCCTGCGTATTGCCGACGGCAGAATAAAAGCTCCAATAAACAGTAGCGTTGGGGGTAGCATTAGTGGTGTAAAAAGGCTGAACTGTTTGCAGGGTGCAAATCATAAAAGTACTGCCGGAATTCAACGTTGCTGCCCAAACCGCGCTTATAAAGCGCTCAAGAAAAGACTCATTTTTATTAAAAAAGTCCGAACAAACAGGCGAGGCTCCGCTATCGTCGCTCGGAACAATAAAAACCGGCAACAATAAAAAAATAAACACCAAAAAAATCCCTACAAATCTAGCCAATTCTTTTTTATTTTCAAAAATAAACATTTATTTCCAATCTCACGACTTCGCAAGTCGTGAGATTATTCTAAAATCACTCCTTTTAGTTTGTTTAAAGATAAATCCTTCAGCCAACTTTTTAACATTTTACCATATCCCTTTTCTCCCCCGAATACTTCCAGCAAAAAATCTCGTTGCGTCACTGACGGAAAATTCTGTTTTCCCATATAATCCAAATGACTGCTCCATTTATAATCTTCTAAAAAATCTAAAGCCTTATCTAAATTATTAATCTTCCTCTCCCGCCACTCCGGCGCCACCATATCCAAGGGATTTAAATGAATATAATAAGGCAAGTGGATAAAATGGGCCTGGCTATCAACCAAAACCGATTTATATCTTCCCTCAAATAAAGCTCCTGTTCGCTGATTTTTTTCATTAAAATATTTTGAATAACCAATGTTCATTTTTCTCATAAACCTAACTACCCCACCCTCAATTCTTGGCCGCAATAAAAGATGGTAATGATTTGGCATCAAGCAAAAAGCTAAAACATCCACCAATAATTTCCTCGGTTTGCGCCCAATCTCACGACTTCGCAAGTCGTGAGATTGATGATGAAATTTATAGAAATTTGATTCTGATTTATTTTGATCGTTAAACTCAAAAAGATTATGGATAAAACGATAATAGTCTTTATCGTCCATAAAAATCTTGCGCTTATCGACTCCCCTGCTTAAAACATGATAGATGCCCCACATGTTTTTATGATCTAATCTTGGGACTTCGTAAGTCCGATGGACTTACGAAGTCAAAAAGTTAAAATTAAATTAATTTCCCCTTCATGCTAATTTTGTTCCTAATCTCACGACTTCGCAAGTCGTGAGATTAGGAACACATAAGTTATTTTATCGAAAATTCACTGCGCCGCCGGAGAAGAGGGTTTTTATTTGTATCGGGGTTAACGCGTAATTAAAAATCTGCACATCGTCGATTTGGCCGTTCCAGTACTCTGGACCTGAATATGCGCCTTGTTTACCTATTACAAAATTACCGGTGCTGGTGTAGCTTAAAGCAGAGCCTTTTGTGGCTTTCAAAACTCCATCAAAATATACATAAGCATTGCTGGGCGTGGATAACACCAACAAATGATGCCAGCTAGCAGTTGCCCAAGTTCCAACATCAATATTATCCCAATTGTCAGAAACCCGAATATTGTCATAAGTTCTTACGCCTATAAACATGTCGTTATTGGAACCCCATTGAGAAACCAACTCCCTGAAATCATTAGTTTGTGCTGTTTCAGTGAACCAAATAGAAACGGTAAAGGGATTGCCCTGTGCCGGAATAAGACTGCCGCTCATACCCACATAATCATCACTCCCGTCAAAATTCAGCGAGGCATTGCGCTTGCCCGTTGCGCCGTTGTACCAAGCCGTGCCGCTGGTTGTACAGGTGCCAACTGCCGTTTGCGTCCCTCCGCCGGTTCCAGACCAAGCCCCATTATTGCCAAAGCCGGATGAATCGTGAATTACCGTCCCCGAACACTCGTCCATTTTCCACCACCCCACCGGCCCGCCGCGGTTATAGTCCCAGGCAACTTGCGCGGGCGTGCGAGCGTAGTTGTAGACGCGAGCTTCATCAATTAAGCCATTAAAATAACTTGACCAAGTAGACAAATAAGATGCGCCGATACCAATTTGATTAATATTAAAATTAGCCGCAAAAGACTTTTGGGATTCCAGCTTTCCATTTATATATAATTTAAGAGTTGTGCCATCCTCTGTCACGGTCAAATAAGTCCATTGATTAATTGGAATCGCATTAACAGAATCAAGAGAATCCATAGTCACCATGTTTTCTATATAGACTCGAACTTTATTATCCGATCTATAACCAATCTTTAAGTCCCCTCCGGCTGCTTCTGCTCCATCTTTTCCCATCATAACCGAAAAATCATATTGCTGTGCCCCATTAGCACCATTGGCGCTTGGCCTCACCCATAATTCATATGAAGCGCTGTTTGTAATCCCGG